>Ga0316613_10000005_pt1 | contig 466322 bp, 419 predicted proteins | sample OWC_soil_day10_C_2_FD_207647 | JGI IMG/M metagenome (GOLD analysis project Ga0316613, IMG submission 207647) | Wetland soil microbial communities from Old Woman Creek delta, Ohio, United States - OWC_soil_day10_CT_b | ecosystem: Environmental > Terrestrial > Soil > Wetlands | place: USA: Ohio... | reverse complement strand
GCCTCGGTCTCGACGCCCTCAGAAATTGGATCGTCAACGACCCGAAAAGCGCTGCGGACGCATGGCTCCGAAACGCACCAAACAAACCTCGAGCCAAACCCAAATTATGAAGAGTCGTGTACGGTGGCGTCCGTCAGGACGCACGAGGATCTGGCTCGCGCGGGCCCATTCGATCCGCCATGCGCGGTTTGGCGATGCGATGTGTCGCGGCCGCCTCATCACTGTCCGGCACCAACAACCTTTCCCGCCAGGACGAACGGGCTCGACAGGGTCGCTCCGACGGCGTTGAGCACAAAGGCGCCGGTTTGTCGCAAACCGGACTTCGACTGGTTCATGCTTGAGAGCTTGGGGTACAACGTTGCCATCTCAAAGAAACGGCCGTGCTTCATGTCGTCGGGCGCATCGAGTTCGGAGATGTCGACAATCTGAATGCCGGCTTTTTTTGTCGCCTCCTCGACGCGGGGGTCGTTGACGTCAAGCTTGCCGATGCGCGGGCGCTCGCCGGTCAGAAATTCCGAGGCTCTCAAAGCGAGGTCGTCGCGCGAAACAAGGATTGTCATAGGCTGAGAGAGGGGGCCTATAACCTCCACCTGCGCCCTGAAGACATCAACATCGATGTCGGGTGCTGCCAGTATGACATGCAATCGGGCAAGGACGTCGTTCTTTCCGGCGAGGCGAAGCTGACGCAGGGCTTCGGTGGTAAGCCATCCTCCCATGCTATGGCCGATCACGGTGACGTCGCCCCGGGTTCTCATTTTAGCCAGCATCGACAGCAATCCAGCCAGTTGGTCGCGCGAATAGGTGACGGCGTCCTTGTCGGAAATATAGCCCGACAACTGTCCTTCGGATGGCCAGGCAAACAACACAGATGCCCCTCCATCGATGTTCGCATCGGCCGTCATCTGCGCCATGCGAAACAGAGATTCCTGAAAATTGGTGTTGAAGCCATGCACGAACACGCCGACGTCGCGCGGCGTGCCGTTGATGGGCTTTGCGACTTCCTTGGCAAAATCCGTCAGTCCCAGCTCGCGATAGGCGGTGACCGCGAAGTCCTTTGCCGGGTCGACGCGGCGTGTCGGCCATTCGATATTGCCGGGCTTGTGAGCGGGTGGAATCGAGATCTTGTATTCGACGTAGCTGACTTGCGCGGCGCGCCCGGATGAAAACGCTCTGGTGTCTTCAGGATCGCGCTCCCGCGTCGTCGCTACGTAGATGGTGACGGTGCGGGCACCCGAAGCGCTGGCGGCGGGAGATTGGAGAACGTCAGGTCCCGGTCGTTCGGCGCAGGCAGTTTGAAGGCACAGGGCGAGTAGGACAAGAAACCGGGAAACCAGCTTTGACATGAGTACAGTCGAAACCTCAGAAGCGCAGCGTATGGTGCTCTTGATTGCAGCATATTCCAGCCAAGACAAATCACAGAAATTTTGGATCGGTACGCAGTTGACAAGACGCGTGTCAAATCGGCGAGAACTCAGCCTTTAGCTCCATCTACGGCTTGCAAGTCGGCTGGAGGCCCCGCCCTGGATTTGAACCAAGGGTATCAGGATTTGCAGTCCTGCGCGTAGCTCTCCGCCACGGGGCCATATAGCGACCATATATCGCCCTAAGGCTGTATTGTCATTCCATTACGTCACAGACGCTTAACGTGAGCATAAGAAACGATTGCTCTGTCCGCGCCGGATCGATCAATCCGAGTAGACGGGGTTTGTGAAAAGCTTGGGCACCTCACCGTGCCAGACCTCGAAACGGACGAACCTGCCATCAAGCCGGCTTTCCAGGGTCTGGCGCCCGGTCGCTGCCGGCTCGCGGCGCACCACGCCACGGTCAGTCACCGCGCGGATCTCGTCGCCCTGGACGAGACCGTCGAAGCAAACGGCAAGTGCGCTGCCCGCTGGAGCAATATCCCCAAACATCGGCAGGTCAGTGTCGGCTGGTTCGGCGATCAGGTCGTCGGCGGAGAAGCTGACGACGTTATGTCCAGCGCGCACGGCGGCGAGAAGGTCGGCCATCGTCCGAGCCTCCGAGAACAGGCGGTTGGATGGCCGGCCGTGCCGACGGCGATTCTTCTGGTGAAAATCGCTGCCACCGGTGGCTGGGATGCGCTTGCCGGCCACCAATAACTCCTGCCAGAAGGCGAGTGCGTCGACATTGTGCGGCGCCCAATTGCCATTCCAGATTTCCAGCGCGTCGAAGGGCACGTCGAAGCCGGCTTGCCATTTGCCGCCGGCCGACCGCTGGAAGGGGTGATTGATGACGATGGTGGCGCCGTTGGCTTTCGCTTCGACCATCTTGTCACCAACCTCGGCCGGCGTGCGACAGCGCCAGTCGGCCACCGGCTGAACGAGGCCGTGAAAGTTCGTGTGCCCCCAATAGGTGGTCAGCTCCATGGCCGGAAACACCAGGATGGTGGGATCATCAGGTCTGATGACGTTCTGCGAAATGGTGTTGTGGTCGGTGATCGATACGAAGTCGAGCCCAGCCTGACGGGCGCGATAAATGGCATCGAGGACGGTGACGCCGCCGTCTGAGTGCTCGCTGTGGCTATGCAGCTCGCCGAGAAACCAGCGCGCCTTGCGCTCGACGAGACGGACGGTGACGTCGACGCGGGCGCCGTCGGCAACCTTGACGATGCCGAGCACCACGTGCCAGGCGCCTGGAATCGGACCGGCATCATAGCCAGGCGTTGCGGCATCCTCTTCCACGGTGACATGGCCGCGTTCGGACCCCGACCAGCCGCGCATCCTGCCGTTGCGGGCAAGCCCCAGGTCGATCACCGAGCCGGAAGTGAAGGCATAGGAAACCTCGATCCGCTCGATGGTCTCCGGAACCGAAAACGGCAATTCGACGAAGGACTTGTCAGCACCGGGAAATTCGGTGACCGTGAAGGCGAAATGTGTGCCGGCAAAGGCCATCGGGTCAGGCTCCGAGCTTGAGGGTTTTGATTTCGAATGGCTTGAAGGCGAGCGTCAGCTGGCCGTCGATCGTCGGCAGCGCTACCGGCTCGTGTTCGAGGAGATCGACAACGGTAACCGAGGCGAAAGGCGTCGATACGCCCACCTCGGCCCGTCGGCCGCGTGTCTCATAGAGGCGGACGACAAGGCCGTCATCGTCATCCGCCTTCTTGATCGCCGCGACGGCGACCCCGTCTCCATCAAGAGCGAGCGGTGGCTCCACGTCGACCGGCGCGCTCGGCGCGGCAACCTGGCCCAACCAGCGCAACGGCATATTGAAATCCTCGGCGGCCTCGACGATGACGCCGCCGTCGGTGGCAAAGCCGCGGTGCGGCATCAGCGCCAGGCGGAAACGGTGCTCACCTTGGTCGGCTTCAGGCCAGGGGTAGACCGGCGACCTCAACAGCGTGATGCGAAGCCGGTTCCCGCGCGCGTCGTAGCCATATTTGCAGTCGTTGAGGACGGCGAGGCCGGCGTCACCGTCCGACAGGTCGACCCAACGATGCATCAGCGTTTCGAAGCGCGCCTGATCCCAGCTGGTATTGGCGTGGGTTGGTCGGCGAACGTGGCCGAAGTGCACCTCGGCGCGGCTTTCATCCGTAGCGACCGCCACCGGCACGGCGAGCTTCAGCAGGGTCTTGTGCTCGTGCCAGTCGATGAAGACATCGAGTTCCACCCGATCGGATCCGGCGGCCAGCGAGACGACCTCGACGATGCGGGAGGTCTCGTAACGCCACTCGAAGCGGACGGCGGCGCGATACGGGCCGATCTCTACCACCTCGGCCCGGATGAGATCGTCGACCTCCCAGGTTTTGTCTTCGAAGTGGGCGTCGATGTTCCAGGCGTCGAATTCGGCCGGCATGTCCTGGTGGGCGACGATGCGATTGGCAAGCTCGCCGGTGGGGATCAGCTCGCGCCCCGTTCGCTTGTCGCGAAGCGACGTGATGCGGCCCTTCTTGTCGAACCGGACGCACAGGAGAGTATTTTCGAGCTGGTCGACCCTGGCTGTCAGACCGTCGTCGGCGGCAACATTTGAAGGCCGGGCAGCCCCAACACTATTGCCGGCGACGGCAACCACCGGCGATAGCCATTCGGTTGTCCCGTCGGCACGGTGGATCATCTGTGCGCCCGGCCGCTCCGGCCCGGTGACGAGACCGCCGCGCGGCCGATGAAAAGCGTTGAGGACCAGGGATTCAGCGGAAAGGGCCGCGACGAGGCGGACTTCCAGGTCACCTGCCAGCGCATCAAAGGCGGCGAAGTCGATGTCGGCATCGTCGTAGACGCCGCTCACCGAGGAGCCAGGCAGAATGTCGTGGAACTGATTGAGCAGCACGATGCGCCAAAGCTGATCGATCTCGCTTTGCGGGTAGACGGCACCGGCGCGCATGGCGAGCACGGCGAGCAACTCGATTTCGCGCAGACGGATCTCGGCCTTGCGATTGTCGCGCTTCACCTTGCCGACCGATGTCAGCGTGCCCCGATGGCATTCGAAGTAGAGTTCGCCGACCCAGGTGGGGAAACTGGCGGGGTCTTGGCTCATCCGTTCGGCGAGCCTGTGGAAGTATGGCCCCAGCGCTCCCTGCTTCACCTTGGGCGCCCCGGGGATGCCGCGTTCGAAGCGCCTGATGGTCTCGACCATCTCGCGGGTCGGTCCACCACCGCCATCCCCATGACCATAGATCATGAACAGCTCGGATTGGCGCGCCTTGCCGGCATGGCGCTTCCATGTGCCCAATACGTGGGACGCCCTGAGATTGGCGCAGTAGGTGGTCTCGATGCCGTCGTACTCATAGGTCTGCGTCGTGACGAAGCTGGCGGGCACCTTGGTGCCGTCGATGCCCTGCCAGAAGAAGGTGTCGAAGGGCATGCGGTTGGTGTCGTTCCAGCTCAACTTGTGGGTGACGAACGTCTCGACGCCGGCAAGCTTCATCAGTTGCGGCAGGGACGCCCCATAGCCGAACGTATCCGGCAGCCAGAGGAGACGCGGGCGGATGCCGAAGGTGGTCTCGTGATAGCGCACGCCACGAACGATCTGGCGAACCAGCGATTCACCCGAGACGAGGTTGACGTCGGGTTCGAGCCACAGCGCGCCTTCGATCTCGAACCGTCCGGCTTTTGCCTTGTCCTGGATGCGCGCCATCAGGTCGGGGTGGTCCTCGATCAGCCAGTCGAACAGCAGGCATTGGTTGTACATGAAGCGATAGTCGGGATACTCGTCGAGCAGAGCCAGCGCCGTCGCCATCGAGCGGCTCATCTTGCGACGGGTTTCGCGCGTTCGCCATAGCCAGGCAACGTCGATATGGGTATGGCCGGCGGCGACGATGGTCGGCATCGCTGGGTCGCCCGCCAGTGCGTAGATGCGGTCGGCCTCGGCGGTCGCCGCGGCAAGACTCGCATGAAAGCGATTGGGCGCACCCCGCCGAAAATCGATGGCGGCGAGGGCCGCCTCCGCGTGGTTCAGGATCGCCAGCGCGCGGGCGTCGTCGGGCTTCAGAAGACGCGCGACGTCGACCGGCGCCTTGAGGTCGAAATAGAGCGCTTCGGCCGTTCGGTCGTGGATGGCGAGGCGCAGCTTGAAACCGAGTTGGCGACGATCCTCGATGGTGCCGGCTTCAATGGTCACCCGGTAGCGGTCGCCGGGCTGAGCGGCCGGCGATAGCAGGACATAGCGATGGTTGCCATCGACCGCCTGCACGATCCGGCCGTCGATCCGGACCAGACACTGGGGATCGCTTCGTCCCATGGTGTCACCGAAGGCCGCATCGACGAAGAAAACGAGCCGCCGCCCGGCGGCTTCCTCTGGCACGACGATGTCGCCGACAAACCAGAAGTAGCTTTCCGGCTCCCCCCAGACGAGGTCGTGGTGAACGGGCTGCCAGTCGACGACGGAGTCGATCTCGTCGATCGGGTCGTCCGGCTGCGCCCGCCGGAACTGAAGCGGAATATGACCTTCAATCGAGGAAAAAATATTTTCGGAAAGCTCGCGCAGAAGTCGATCAATTTTCGGAAATCGCTTCATTTATTGCTCCCGAGCCTGTTTGAAATTATATAAGCGAGGAACCGAGAGAGGATCCACTGGATGAAGGCCGGCATCAAGGAGATCGCCCAGCAGGCGGGCGTTGCCATCAGCACGGTGTCGCATGTTCTGAACGGAACCGCGCCGTTCAGCAAGGATGTGCGCGAACGGGTGATTCGGGCGGCGCGTCAGCTCGGCTATCTGGAGAAGCGGCGGGTGCGCGCCACCATTTCGGCGCTGTCGGATTTGCTCCTGGCCATCCCGGAAGATGCCACGCCGCAAATCGACACCAACCTGTTCACGGTGGCGATCCTTAACAGCCTGCGCCAGGAATGCGACCGTCGCTCCATCCGGGTGATTCCCGTCGTCGGCGTTGGCCGGACGGTTCAGATCGCCGCCATCCGCGAAACCCTGCGCACCGAAACTCCCCAAGGCCTGGTGCTGTTCACCGATGATCGGCCCGACCTCTTGCAGGCGATCGGCGGCCTCAACGTCGCGGCGGTGCTGATCAACGGCGAAGACCCCTCGATGTCGGTCGACACCGTGGTGCCGGCCAATCGCTTTGCCGCTCTGGAAGCGACGCGCCATCTCTTGCAACTCGGCCATCGCCATGTCCTTCACATGACCTGGGATGGCCGACAGACCATCCGCCATCGCCAGGATGGCTTTCTCGATGCCTTCCGGGAACTGGGACTGCCCATCCCGGAGGATGCCATCATCACGGCGGCGAGTTTCGAGCCGGAACATGCCGAAGCCGAAGTCGATCGCCTGCTCGACCGCGACGGCGGACTTAGGGGCGCCACCGCCATCTTCTGCGCCTCGGACAATCTGGCGCTCGGCACCCTGCGCGCTTTCGAGCGGCGCGGCGTCAAGGTGCCGGATGACGTTTCGATCATCGGCTTTGACGACATCATGTTGGGCGAACTTTCCCGTCCGCCGCTCACCACCGTGCATGTGCCGCTGGACCAGTTCGGCCCGATGGCTCTCAGTCTCATCGAGCAGCATATCCTTGCCAACAATCCGGCCCGCGCGGCGCTGAAGGTCGAAATTGGCTGCCGCCTCATTCAGCGGGCGACGGTGCGACCACTTTCCGGCTGACGGCGCCATTGCTATTGAGAATCTCGACGAGCAGCAGCATCACCAGCGCCTGACCATAGGGTGCGGCGACATTGCCAATCGCCAGATAGTGTTCGAGATCATGTCCCATGGCGGTGCCATCGGAGACCTCGCGGACGATGCCGGCCGCGTCGATGCGTTGCAACACCGCCGCTATGGCACGATTGCAGGTGGTCTGCAGCTCCTCGCCGATCAGCCCGAGGTCGATGCCGCGCAGCATGCCGTAGGCGAAGCCAGCGGTTGCCGACGTCTCGATCGGCGAGGCCGGATCGACGAGCAGCGTCGTCCACATGCCGTTCGGCCGCTGCAGGGTGGCGAGCGCCTCGACCTGCGCCACGTAAACGCGCTTCAGGTAGCGGGCGGCCGGCTCCGGCACGTCGTCGATCAGTTCGAACAATTCGGGAATGGCGACGGTAATCCAGGCGTTGCCACGCCCCCAGAAGGCCCGGGCGAAATTGTGCCGGCCGTTGAAGGTCCAGCCGTGATACCAGAGGCCTGAAACCGGATCGGCCAGATAGCGGGCATGGATCAGGAACTGATAGACCGCCTCGTCGATCCAGTCCTGGCGGCCGAACTCCTTGCCGGCGCGGGCGAGGAACAGGCAGGCCATGAACAGCGTGTCGTCCCAGAGCTCACCCTCGTTGAGACGCTCCTTGACCACGTGCTGAAAGCCGCCATCCTCGGTCTTCGGCAGCGATTTCACCAGCCAGTCTGCCCAATCCTTCACGAGGTCGCGGAAGACGGGCCGGTCGACGTGGCCGAGCAACATGACCAGTGGCAGCATGGGCGCGGTCGAATTGATCTGGCGCGGCGGCAGCCCGCGTCCGATCTGCCAATCGAACCAATCGACCAGAGCCTCGATCGCCGCCTTGTCGTCGTTGACAACGGCTTGCTTGTAGAAGCCGTAGAGACCGACGCCGACCTCCCAATCCCACTCGTCGAACTGGATCTTCACCTTGCCATCGATAGGGGCGAGGCCTTCGCCGATCCCCTTCAGGCGGCAAAGACCCAGCGCGACCATTTGAAGCGTCTCGGCAATTTTCTCACTCGTAGGCATGGTCGGTCTTTCAGGCGGAAAAGAAGGGGGAGAGGTTACAAATCTCGGGCTTTGCGCTGTGGAACGTCAGCGTTGGCGCCGAGGTGAAATGGCTGAACGGCTGCGGTCGGCCGTCGAGGCTGAGGCCATCGGCGTGCGACAGGGTCAGTGTTGGACGGTCGGGCAATTTCAGGTCGAGCCGGAGATCCCGAGCATTGAAGCGCACGTCGGCGGCCCTGATACGGGCCTTGAGCTCGGCAAAGCTCTGGCCGATCGCCACGATCCAGCCGTTACGCCGGCCGTCGGAGCGGACTTCGTGACCGGCTGTCGGCCCGGTTTCGACTGGATGGAGACCGTTGGCGGCGAATAGGGCGGCCGCCCCCTTGCTGGAGCGGACCAGCAGCCAGTCGCCGAAGCGTTCGATGTCGTCCATGCCGTCGCGGCCGAAATAGCCGTGCGTCCAGCCGATGCGGTCATCGCCGAGATCGAAAACGAGCATCGACACGTCGAGCACCTGCCCGACGCGCGGCAGCACGCCGTTGCCGGCCCAGAAGGAGGGGCGGTGGCTGCCGGAGGGATCTTCCTCGCCGGGATGGTTGACGAACAGGCGCGCCAGCGGGTGACCGGACAGTTGGACGTCGACCAGGTGCTGTTGGTGCCCGTGGCGTCCGGTGTTGTGGTCGACGACCGAGGAAAGCTGGGCATCCCGGGTACGATACACCACCAGCCTGGCGGTATGGTCGAGTCCCTGCGTGTAGCGGGCTTCGAGCGACTGCCCCTCTCCGGGGTCGGCGAAGGCGATGGCGCTGGCCGGCGGCTCGTAGTCGCTGGCCGCCAGCATCGGCGGCGCGGTGACGCCGTGGTTGAGCCAGCCGGGGCCGAAAGCGATGCGGACAATCGACACCAGTTCAGTCAGCGGGCCGCCCAGGAGTTCCTTGTTGTAGGCACGTCCCTGGGAGCCGCCCGGCACGCCGGCGGTGGTGTGCAGCGCCACCATCTGACAGATGCGGTCGAGCATGCCGATGGCGCGCGCCTTCAAAAGCGAATCCGCCATATGCTGGAGGCCCAAGAGGCCGATGAAATCGATCGGGTAATAGGCTGAGGAGTTCCACTCGGCGAGGCCTTCGCGCTCAATCGAATCGAACCAGCGCGTCAGTTTCTCGGCGCCTTCCCGCGCTTGATCACGCCCGCTGCGCCCCGAGTTCGTGAAGGTCTCGTCCGGGAAAAGCCGGCCGGCAACGTGCTGCGCCACGTGGAAGCAGAGCACGTGGTTTTCGCTCCAGAACCACATGACGTCATTGCCGGGCTCATCCACCCAATAGCGATAGCCGAGGATTGCATCCTTGACGGCCTGCCGCAGATCTTCGGGCAACTGGTCGCGATAATCGCGCCAGATCCAGAGGAGAGGCACCATCCAGAAGTCGGAGCAGTCTTCGCGATGGACGATGAAGTCGATGGTGCGCTCGATAATCGTCCGCATCAGGGGCGGGTCGATCTCGCCCGCGTGCAGCATGGCCAGCGCCCGGCCAACCAGAAGCTCGCCATTTTGCGCAAACCAGCGCGATGCTTCCGTCTTGCGTGCGGCAAGGCCGGAGAGTGGCGGTCGCGGCGTCAGCGAGGAGAGGAAGGCACCCTCGATCGCTTTTTCGACAACTGCGTCGCCCACCCGGAACTGGACGACGACGCGATACATTCCGTCGGTGAGCACGCCGGCCGGGCAGACTTCGAGGCGGCGCTCCCCAGCCTTGAGACTGAGATCGCGCTCCAGGACGACACGCCGCTCGTGAACGTGATTGCCTATGGCAACGCGGATGCCGACATCACGTCCCGCGCCACTGTCGAACACCAAGGCAAAGGGATGGTCGATGTTGAGCCCGAACTCTGGACGCACGCTGGCGGCGAGCCGTTGGACGTCCTCGATCTCTGCGGCCCCGACATCCAGCGGCAGGTGCGCGACGATCGGAGCGTCATCGAGCCGGATCAGCTCGAAGAACCAGTCGGTATCGCGCTCCGCGAGGTCCTCGGTGAAAACTACGACCTGGTTGGGACCGGCCGCCAGGGGCAGCCGAATGTCGACGCTCTCCGGTCGGTTGCGCCGGAACGGTTCAAATCGCGCAGCCTCTGCCCCGTCGACAAATATGCGGATGCCACCATTGGTGGTTAGGCGGAAGGCAGTTTCAGTCGCCTTGGGCGTGTCGAGAATGGCCGCGGCCCAGCGCGATAGGTGGGTCGGACGGTACCAGAATTCCGAAAAGTCGATACGCGTACCGGCGCCGGGTAAACGCAGATGGCTGATCGGCCAGCGATCGTCGAACGGCACGTCGCGCCCGATCATGGTGGCACGGAAGGCTGTCCGGCAGGGAAGATCGCCTACGCCGACGAAACCGTTGATGAAGCGATAGTTCTGCGGATCGACGAGCAGCCCCGGTTCTCCCAGGAAAGACTGCTCTCGGATCGGCGATAGTGCCCAGAGGTCCAGCGCTTCGCCCCGCCCGACCGATCGCGTATAAGCCTCACGCGCAGATGCGGCGGTTTGGCAGTAAATTTTGAAATTTTTTTCCGACATGGCGTCTCTTCTTTGGCCTGCCTTGAAGAAATGTCGAACGCCCTAGCAGAGATCGATGGAATTCGACTTGGTGTCAAGCCTGCACCAAAGGCGGAGCGCTCGGCCCGGAAAAAGCGATAAGAGTTGAATTTTTTCAATCAAAGAACGTCTTATGCGGGTAACAACGTAGAAAAATCAACCGCAGGACATTATCCCTCGCTGTCGCCTGGTATGTCAAAATTGGGATGGCTCCATAAAAAGATTTTGTAAATCAATAAGTAAAGCTGGAACTGATCCTTGGTAGCCTTCCCATTTTTCTCTGTTCCAATAGCGAGAATTATCGCTATCTGTGATGAGCTATATGGAAATATATACACCTTAAGTAGGTGCTATATTGGGGTATATCGGTACCAAAGTTGGTGAAAATAAAAATCTTTTTATATTGCTTGATGGCGAAGGTCACAACATACTGCGCACTATACACGGGACAAAAAGGCAGCCGCACAAGATAGAACGGCGCATGGTTCCGGCCAAGGCATGAGCGGTGTAATTGAAAAAATTCAATACACATATGCCGGAGGTGGCCGGACGGGATGGAGAGGTTCAGACTTTCGATTTGCCCCTCACGAGAGGGGCGGGTCGTCATGTAAGGACGCTCGCGGTCGATGGCCGCGGGCGGCGCGAACCGTAGGTGTATCGAGCCAAACGTAACGTGAAGAGGAGAACTCGCATGTCTTTCAGACTTCCGCTTTTCCGCCATGCCACCGGGGGAGCGCTCGCATCGCTTCTTCTCCTTGGTGTGGCGTCATCCGCTCTGGCCTTCAATCAGTCGCCGATGCTCGACGACCTTGTTAAGGCGGGCAAGCTGCCGCCGGTCGATCAGCGCCTGCCGGAAAAACCGGCGGTCATGGACGTCTTCGGCGAGGTTGGGACCTACGGCGGCACGCTGCATCGCGCCTACAAGGGCATCGGCGACCGTTGGGGCACGACCAAGCTGATGGAGGAGCGGGTCGTCAAGTTCATGCAGGACGTCAACGGCAAGACGGTTCTGAAGCCGCGCTTCATCGAGTCCTACACTGCGAACGACAACTCGACCGAATTCACCTTCACGCTGCTTAAGGGGCTCCGCTGGTCCGACGGCGAGCCGGTCACCACCGACGACGTGCGCTTCTGGTACGAGGATGTCTTCCTCAACACCGACCTGACGCCCAACATTCCCTTGACCTTGATGGCCGATGGCAAGCCGCTGGTCGTCACTATCAAGGACGCCCAGACCTTCACCGTAACCTTTGCCAAGCCTTACGCGTTGTTCCCCGAAATCGTCGCCAAGGACGGTACGGGCAAGCCGGGTCTTGATCGCACCTCCTTCCTGGTGCCGGCCCACTACCTGAAGAAGTATCATCCGAAGTATGTCAGCGCCGACGAACTGGCCAAGGTTGCCGCCGACAAAGGCGTCAAGACCTGGGTCGATCTCTGGGGTGAGAAGGGGCCGATCCAGTCCTGGTGGCTCAACCCGGACTATCCGGTGATCACCGCCTATCGCATGGTGACGCCGCCGCCGGCCGACACGATCGTCATGGAGCGCAACCCCTTCTACTGGGGTGTCGACAAGGCCGGCAACCAGCTGCCTTATATCGACAAGATCGAGAGCAAGGTGTTTCAGGACCAGCAGGCGCTGAACCTGATGATCGTCCAGGGCCAGATCGACATGCAGTCGCGCTTCGTGCGCACGACGGACTTCCCGCTCTACAAGCAGAATGAAGCCAAGGGCGGCTATCGTGTCGAAATCTCCAAGAGCGGCGAGAACGTCGCGGTGATGTCCAACATCGCCAGCGCCGATCCGATCAAGAATAAGCTGTTCAACGATCCGAAGTTCCGCGAGGCGCTGAGCATCGCCGTCGATCGCGATGCCATCAACGAAGTGGTCTACTCCGGTCTCTCCACGCCGCGCCAGGCTGCGCCCGTTTCAGCCTCGCCCTTCTTCGACAAGGAGTTCGCCGAGAAGTGGGTGAAACACGACAAGAAGAAGGCCAATGCTCTTCTCGATGAAGTCGGCCTGACCAAGAAGGACGGCAAGTTCCGCCTGGGGCCGGACGGCAAGCGGCTGTCGTTCACGCTCGAAGCGGTGCAGGACGACCTGCCACCGCAGACGCTCGAATTGCTGCGTAAGAACTGGGAAGCCATCGGCATTGAAATCCTGATCCGTATCGAGCAGGAAGACATGGCGTTGCAGAAGTTCAAGAACGGCGATTTCGACCTGTTCTACACCTATGCCGACCGCATGCTGCAAGTGTCGGCCGACCCGACGCTGGCTCTTGGCCACGAGTCTTATGCCGAGAATTACTACAAGTGGTGGAACACCAGGGGTACTGATGGCGTCGAGCCGCCGAAGGACCATCCGATCCGCAAGGTCTGGGCGGATTGGGAGGCTGCCGCCAGCGCGCCGACACTTGATGAAGCGCACAAGCACGTCCAGGACATGATCACCGACCTCAAGGAACAGGTCTACATGATCGGTCTGGTCGGCGAGGCCACCGCTCCGGTGATCGTCAACGCCAAGCTCGGGAACTTCCCGAAGGGCTTCACCAACGAGGAAGTGCTGCGCAACGAAGGCAATTTCCAGCCGGCCCAGCTCTACTTCAAGAAGTGATACATATGGGGGAGGGCGGCGACGCCCTTCCCCGCCTTTTATTCCTCCGACGGAGCCTGATGGACGATGCTGGCCTACCTGACGAAACGGCTGTTCTGGTCCATTCCCATGCTGATCGCCGTGTCGATCGTGGCCTTCATCATCATTCAGTTGCCGCCCGGCGACTATGCGACCGCCTACGTGGCGGAGCTGCGCCACCAGGGCGACACGGTCGACCCGCTGATGGAGCAGGAAATCCGCGTGCATTTCGGTCTCGATAAGCCGATCTACGTTCAATACTGGTGGTGGATTTCCGGCATCGTGCTGCATGGCGATTTCGGCCAGTCGCTCGACTACAACATGCCGGTCTCCAACCTGATCTGGGCGAGACTTGGCCTGACGCTGGCCATATCCATCACCTCGCTGCTGCTCACCTGGCTGATTGCCATTCCAATTGGCGTCTATTCGGCAACGCGACAATATTCTGCTCTCGACTACGTCTTCACGATTTTCGGCTTCATCGGCCGTGGCTTTCCCGAGTTCCTCACGGCGCTTGTCCTGATGTGGCTGGCCTATTCCTGGCTCAACATGGATGTCGGCGGCCTGATGAGCGCGGGCATGGAACAGCAGCCTTGGTCGTTCGCCAAGGTCATCGACGTTGCCAGCCATATCTGGGTGCCGCTGGTCGTGCTGGCCACGTCCGGCACGGCAGGCCTCATTCGCGTCGTCCGTGCCAATATGCTCGACGAGCTCAACAAGCCTTATGTCGAGACCGCGTATGCGCAGGGTCTCAGCGAAAGGCGTGTCGTCTGGGGCTACCCGGTGCGTGTCGCCCTCAATCCCTTCATCTCGACCATAGGCTGGGCGCTTCCGTCGCTGATCTCGGGCGACGTCATCACCGCCGTCGTCCTCAATCTGCCGACCACCGGCCCACTGCTGCTCAGAGCCCTCAAGAACCAGGACATGTATCTCGCCGGCAGTTTCATCCTGATCCTCAGCGTCTTCACCATCATCGGCACGCTGATCTCCGACATTCTGCTCGCGCTGTCCGACCCGCGCGTGCGCCGAGGCTGAGGAACCGGCATGACCGACACGACCCTGATCAACCCGACGCCCATCGAGACCAACGACGCCAAGGAGGCGCTCTACCGCGCCACGCCGCGCCAGCTGATGTGGTGGCGTTTCCGCAAGCACAAGCTCGCCGTCGTCTCGCTCTGCGTGCTGGTCTTCGCCTACCTGACAATCGCCTTCGCCGAGTTTACCGCGCCCTACGATCCTTACGAGATCACCGAGATGGCGACCATGCAGCCGCCCCAGTCGGTGCATCTGTTCGACGAGGAATGGAACTTCCAAGGGCCGTTCGTCTACGGCCTGAAGCGGGCGCGTGACCTCGAAACGGCGGCGGTGATCTACACCGTCGATACCGACGACATCGTGCCGTTGCATTTCTTCGTCGCGGGATCCGACTATCTGTTCTGGGGCCTGATCCCCGGCTCGTTCCACCTGTTTGGGGCAGAGGATCCCGACACGCATATCTATCTTCTCGGCACGGACACGCTTGGTCGCGATCTGCTCTCCCGCCTCATCCACGGCGGCCGGACGACGCTGACCATCGGTATCCTGGGCGTGTTCTTTTCCTTCCTCATCGGCATCACGCTGGGGTCGATCTCCGGCTACTACGGCGGTCGGATCGACGCGGCGATCCAGCGCTTGATGGAGTTCATTCGCTCCATCCCCACCATACCCTTGTGGATGGGACTGGCGGCGGCCCTGCCGGTGGAATGGGATCCGCTGTTCGTCTACTTCCTGATCACCATCCTGCTGTCGCTGATCTCCTGGACCCATCTTGCCCGCACGGTGCGCGGCTCCTTCCTGTCGCTGCGCGGCGAGGACTACGTGCTGGCTGCCCGGCTGCTGGGCGCTTCCGAGAAACGGATCATTACCAAGCACATGCTGCCGGCCATGACCTCCTACATCATCGCGGCGGTGACGCTGTCGGTGCCGGAGATGATCCTCGGCGAAACGGCCCTGTCGTTCCTCGGCCTCGGCCTCAGGCCGCCGGTCGTTTCCTGGGGCGTGCTGCTGCAGGAGGCGCAGAACCTGCGCGTCATCGTCCAGGCGCCCTGGCTGCTGCTGCCGGGCCTGGCGATCGTCATTATCGTTCTGAGCTTCAACTTCCTCGGTGACGGTCTGCGTGACGCTGCCGACCCGTACGGCCGGTGAGCATGCTGATGACTGAAGACACTCCTCTCGTTGAAATCACCGACCTTGGCGTCGAGTTTCGCATGCGCGAAGGCGTGGTGCGAGCCGTCGATGGCGTCTCGCTGCACGTGCGCAAGGGCGAGGTGCTCGGCATCGTTGGCGAAAGCGGGTCGGGCAAGTCGATCTCGGTCCGCTCCATCATGCAGCTTCTGCCGAAGACGGCGGTGCTGTCGCGCGGCAGCGTGTTGTTCCGGCCGCCCTGCGGCGGCGAGATCGACATCGCCAAGCTCGATCGCAAGGGCAAGGAAATTCGTTCGCTGCGCAGTCGGCATATCGGCATGATCTTCCAGGAGCCGATGACGGCGCTGTCGCCGGTGCACACCATCGGGCGTCAGGTGATGACGCCGATCCGTCTCCATCTCGGCCTCGGCAAGAAGGCGGCGCGTGACCGGGCGCGCGAACTCCTGCAACTGGTGCAGATGCCGCGCCCCGACCAGATGCTCGATGCCTACCCGCACGAACTGTCGGGCGGCATGCGCCAGCGTGCGATGATCGCTATCGCGCTCGCCTGCAATCCGAGCCTGCTGATCGCCGACGAGCCGACGACGGCGCTCGACGTGACGACCGAGGCGCAGATCCTCGATCTCCTGAAGTCGCTGCAGGAGCGGCTCGGCATGGCGATCATCTTCATCACCCACAACTTCGGTGTGGTTGCCGATATCGCCGACCGCATCGCCGTCATGTACATGGGGCGCGTCGTCGAGAGCGGCCCGGTGGATGACATCTTCGAAAAGCCGCAGCACCCCTATACCCGGGCACTGATGGCTTCGGTGCCGCGCCTCGGCGCCGAGCGTCGGCGCCGGCTCACCACCATTCCCGGCATGGTGCCCGATCCGTTCGAGCTGCCGAAGGGCTGCTCGTTCCATACCCGGTGCTCCGAGGCGGTTGCCGGCACCTGCGATCGGCTGGATGCGCCGCTCATCGATCTTGCCGGCGGCCGCAATGTCCGCTGCCATCTCCACTCCCAGAACCAGACCGGAGGACCGGATGTCGGTTGAGCCGCTCAATTCCGAGACCCTGTTCGCGGTCGAAGGTCTCAGCAAGCATTTCGGCGGCGCTGCCAAGGGCCTGTTCCAGAAGGCCAAGCCGGTGGTCAAGGCCGTCAACGACGTGAGCTTTACCATCACCAAGGGCGAAACCTTCGGCCTGGTCGGCGAAAGTGGATCGGGCAAATCGACCGTCGCCCGGTTGATGCTGCGCGCCTATGACGTCACGGCCGGTTCGATCCGCTTTCGGCGTGGCGACGGCAACACCGTCGAGCTGGCCTCGGCCGGCAAGGCCGAACTGCAGGCGCTCCGGCGCCAGATGCAGATGATCTTCCAGGATCCCTATTCGTCCCTCAACCCGCGCATGACGCTGCTCGAACTGGTCGGCGAACCGCTTTTGGTCCACGGGGTCGCCAGCGGATCAGAACTCGAAGACCGGGTTGCCGAGCTTCTGAAACTGGTCGGCCTCCGGCCCGAATTCCGCGGCCGCTATCCGCATGCCTTCTCCGGGGGCCAGCGTCAGCGCATCGGCATCGCCCGCGCGCTTGCCTTGAACCCGGCTTTCATTGCCGCCGACGAAGCTGTATCGGCCCTCGACGTATCGGTGGCCGCCCAGAATATCAATCTGATGCAGGATCTGCAGGAGCAGTTCGGTCTCACCTACCTGTTCATCACCCATGATCTCTCGATGGTGCAACATATCTCCAACCGCATCGGCGTCATGTATGTCGGGCGACTGATGGAGGTGTCCGCGACCGACCCGATGTTTGAGCGCCCGCTTCATCCCTATACCGAGGCGCTGCTGTCGGCGGTGCCGCAACCCGACCCGAAGCGCAACCGTGGCCGCAAGCGCATCATGCTGAAGGGCGAGATCCCCGATGCGTCCAACCCGCCGACCGGCTGCGCCTTCCATCCGCGCTGTCCCTACGCCAAGGACGTCTGCAAGGTGGAGGAACCGGAGCTGCGCGAAGCCCTGCCGGGTCGGTTCTCCCGCTGTCATTTTGCCGGCGAACTATCGTTGACCGGGGCTTATTGATGGGCGTTTCGGAAAAGCTGGCCGCCGACCACCGACCAGTTCTCAGGTGCTGCCGGACGGAGCCTTATCCGCCGAACCGGCTCGGCTGGTTCGTGGCAACCGAACCGACGCGGTCGCCCTCGTCGGCATTCGACCTCGTCCCGCGTGGTGCGGCCGTGATCGAGTATGCCATTTGGAGCGACTGGGACATTGGCCACCTCTACGACCTGGAACATGTCTGGGTACATGTCGATGCGGCCGGGAATATCATGGCGATCGAAGGATCGCAGCATGGCCGGCGTGTCGATCTGACGGGCTGTGCCATCGAAGCCGGTCGTCCTGTCGTCTATCTTGAGCCCGGCAAGCACGCCATCTGGCCGAGTCCCGCGGCAATGAAGCCGGAGTTCTCCCGCATCTGCGGCCAGTGCGGCCCGTTTGCCGGTATTGACGGTGTGCATGTCGATAACCCGTTTGGCGATCGGGGCGAGATCGCAGCGACGCCGTTTGAACATCGCCTCGCGCGGCTCAAGCTCAAGCGCGACGCCTTTGTGCCGGCTTTTGATTTCTCCCCGTCGTCGCCCAGTGAGACCGCGCCGCTCGTTCCCTGGACGGAGTTGGCGGCGTGGATTCCGGGCCGCGTTCAGTCGCAAGTTACAGACATCCGCGCCAGCGTGCCGCATCTTGCGGCCGTCTTCCTCGATTGCGGAGACACGTTGGCCGACGAAAGCACCGAGGTGAAGGACGAGGCGACGGAGATCGTCTCTTCAGCGGATCTCATTCCCGGTGCCGAGAGCCTCACCCGGCAGCTTCTGGAGCGTGGCTATCGGTTGGCGTTGGTCGCCGACGGACCACGCGAAACCTTCGTCAACATCCTCGGTCAGCACGGTCTCTGGAACGACTTCGAGGCGCATGTAATCTCAGGTAACCTCGGCGTCGCCAAGCCGCACCGTCGCATGTTCGAAACGGCACTCGCTGCGCTCGGCCTCTCAATCGAGGCGGCAAGCCGCGTCGTCATGGTCGGAAACAACCTCGAACGCGACATCAAGGGTGCCAACGAGGCCGGTCTGATCAGCGTCTTCCTGCGTTGGTCGACCCGCCGGACACATGTGCCCAAGGACGCGTCGGAAAAGCCACGCTTTGCTATCGACGACATCGAAGATCTGCCCGACCTCCTCGAACGGATCGAGTTGTCGCTTTAGCGCAGCCCGTCATCGCCTGGACTGCTGAAGGATCACGTGCGGGCCGATGTCTTCGAGCGACAACACGGTATCGACGCCGCCGCGGGCGATGGCTTCCTTCGGCATGCCGAACACCACGCAGCTATCCTCGTCCTGCGCGACGGTGTGGGCGCCGGCCTCCTTCATCTCGAGCATTCCGCGGGCACCATCGTCACCCATGCCCGTCATGATGACGCCAATGGCATTGGGGCCGGCCGCCCGGGCGGTCGAGCGGAACAGCACGTCGACCGATGGCCGATGGCGCGACACCAACGGACCATCCTTCACCGCGACGTGGTAACGCGCGCCCTGCCGCTCGAGCAGCAGGTGGCGCCCGCCGGGGGCAATCAGGACGTGGCCGCGCAATACGGGGTCGCCGTCTTCCGCTTCCTTGACGCTGACTTGGCACAACCCGTCGAGCCGCTTGGCAAACGCGGCGGTGAAATGCTCAGGCATATGCTGCACGATGACAATGCCAGGCGCGTTGGCCGGCAGAGCCACGAGGAGTTCACGCAACGCCTCGGTGCCACCGGTCGAGGCGCCGACTGCGACAATGATTTCGGTGGTCTTGGCCATGGCGCCGGTCTGCGCAGCGGGCGGCAGCATGGCGTCGGCCGTGAGCTTCGGTGCGGGCGTCTTCAGGGTGGGTGCCACGGCCGGCGCCTTGGCGCGTCGTGGTCCCAGACGAGCACGGGCAGCGCTTTTCACGGTATCGCAGATCAGCATAGCCTGCTCGGCGAGATGATCGGCTGCACCGATCTTCGGCTTCAGAATGATGTCGACCGCCCCCGCCTCCAGGGTCTGCATCAGAGTTTCCGAACCCTCTTCGATCAGAGAGGAACACATCACCACGGGAATGGGGTGCTGGGCCATCAGCTTCCTGAGGAAGGTGATGCCATCCATGCGCGGCATCTCGACGTCCAGCGTGATGACGTCGGGTATGTCGTCCCTCAGGCGCTTGGCTGCCACGAAAGGATCGGCCGCCACGCCGATCACCTCGATCTCGGGGTCACCCCCGAGAATGGTGGCGAGCGTCTGCCTGACCGAAGCGGAATCGTCGACGATAAGGACGCGGACGCGTTTCTGGCTGGTCAACGGCATTTTGCTCCAGAAAGCGGGCGGGAGGACCTTGTTCGGCGGTGTCCTCTTTCCCGAGGGGCGCCGTGCTCGACCCGTTTGGCCTAACATGGCGGCAATCGAAGCGGCAAGTCGGCTTTGGAAGCAGCGGCGCAGGGATGGCCGGCACCGAGCGTAGAGCGCCCTAGATCTTCTGGAAGATCGTATTGGCCACTGTTCGGACGGGCAGGTTGAAGCCGGTAATCGACTCCGAATGACCAATGAACAAATATCCCCCCGGCGCCAGACAGTCGCACAAGCGCCCCAGAACTTTTGCCTGCGTTGCCTTGTCGAAATAAATGAGGACGTTGCGGCAGAAGATGACGTCCACCGGCTCATCAATCGGATAGGCATCATCCATGAAGTTCATGCGCGCGAACCCCACCTTGGAACGGAGGGCTGAGGAAATGCGCAACAGATTATTGTTGGGGTCGCTAGAGCGGCGAACGAACCGCTGCATGTAATCCTGGGGCACCGGGGCCAGCATGTTCGAAGGATAAATTCCTTTGCGAGCGGCGGCGAGGACATCGGTGGAGAGATCGGTTGCCAAAATGAAATAGTCGAGCGGCCTGGATTGCTCGGCGAAATCGGCGAGCACCATGGCCATGGTATAGGGCTCCGCCCCGACCGAGCAAGCCGCGCTCCATAGCCGGAGCGAGGTCCGACCGCTCCGCACAAGGTTCGGCAGCGCATAGTTCTGCAGGTATTCGAAGTGTTTGGGTTCGCGAAAGAAGTCGGTCTTGTTGGTCGTCACCGCATCGATCAGCGCAACGGCTTCGATCTCAAGGCCGCCGTTTTCGAACAGATAGGCGCAATAGGCATCAAGAGACTCAAAGCCGGTTGCCCGCAGTCGCCGACGCAGGCGTCCTTCCAGCATGGTTTGCTTGCCGGCGGGCATCTTGATGCCGCTGTAGCTGTTGACGAATGCCGACAGCCGGCGAAAATTCTTCGCGCTGAGCTGGTCGACCGAACGGTCGGATTGGTTGGCCAGGACGGACGACAAAAGCTCGGCCCTCTTGCATGGTGGGGTGCGATGGGAGCCCGGCGCGCCGATCAGGTGGCGCCGGACTATCTTTCTCGGTCTCAGGCGACAGCTTTGGTTTTGTCTGCGCCGCCGAAGGTCATGAGGTCTTTGGCGGTCAGGAGTCGTCCGAGGTCGATGACGACGACGAAGCCCTGATCGCGGCGGACGACGCCGTCGATATAGTCGGAGTTCCAGTGGACGCCGATGTCCGGCGCCGCCTCTAGTTGGTCGCCCCGGAAGGCGACCACCTCGAACACCCGGTCGGCGACGAGGCCGAGCGTCAGCTGGCGATCGCCGAGCGTGATGTCGACCACCAGCACACGGGTCTGCGGCGTCGCCACGGTGCGGCTGAGGCCGAGCTTCAGCCGCAGATCGATCACCGGCACCCCCTGTCCGCGCACGTCGCGCAAGCCCACCAGATAGTCCGGGCCGTTCGGGATGCGGAAGGCGTCCTCATGATCGAGGATCTCCCGCACCACGGCGACGGGGACCGCGAACACCTCGCTGCCGAGGGCAAAGGTGACATATTGGGTCTCCGAGGAACGGACGGTCATGGTCAGGCGCTTTCGCGGAAGTCGGCGTCGTCCTCGTCGGGACCGCCCATGTCGAGGTCAAGCGCAAAGCCGCGCACGGCCTCCTGCTGGGCTTTGACGGACTGACGCAGCATCTTGCCGGACCCACTGATCTTCGGCGCGGTGGTAGCCGGCTGCGGACGACGTCCGGCCGTCTGGCTGGAAGCGGCCGGCTTGGCAGCCCGTCCGGGCGCCTTGCGCTGGGTGGCCTTGACGTCGGCGGCATTGTCGACGCGGAAGAAGGCGATCGAGGCCTGCAACTCTTCGGCCTGGGCGGCCAGCTCTTCCGAGGTCGCCGACATCTCTTCGGAGGCGCCGGCGTTCTGCTGCGTCACCTTGTCGAGCTGCTGGATCGCCTGGTTGATCTGGGCGCCGCCGATGTCCTGCTCGCGGCAGGCGGCGGAGATTTCCGACACCAGTTCGGCGGTCTTGCGGATGTCCGGCACCAGACGGTTCAGCATGTCGCCGGCCTGCTGGGCGGAGGCGACGGTGTCGACCGACATCTGGGAGATTTCGGTGGCGGCGGCCTGCGAACGCTCGGCGAGCTTCCTGACTTCCGAGGCGACGACGGCGAAGCCGCGACCATGCTCACCGGCCCGGGCCGCTTCGACGGCGGCGTTGAGGGCGAGAAGGTCGGTCTGGCGGGCGATCTCCTGGACGATGCCGATCTTCGCGGCAATGGTCTGCATGGCGGCGACGGCCTGGGTGACGGCCTGACCAGAGGCTTCCGCGTCCTTGGCGGACTGGCGGGCGATCTTCTCGGTCTGGGCGGCGTTGTCGGCGTTCTGCTTGATGTTGGAGGCCATCTCCTCCATTGACGAGGAGGCTTCCTCGGCCGACGAGGCCTGCTCGGTGGCACCCTGGGCAATCTGCTCGGAGGCCGACGACAGCTGCTGGCTGCCCGCCGACACGTTGTCGGAGGCAACCAACGCATCCGCAACAACCGAACGAAGACGCTCGACCATGGTGTCCACCAGGGCAAGCATGTCGCCGATTTCGTCCTTCGGCAGCTTTCCTGCCTTCCAGGTCAGGTCGCCGTCAGCAACCCGGCCCATCACATGTCCGGCATTGCGAAGGCTGCGGCTGATCGACACGGACATCAGCACGGCGACAACCAGGGAGAAGACCGAAACGAAGCCGATGAAGCCGAACAGCAGGTTGCGAGAGGCCAAGTACTGCTCGCTGGCCTCTTCGTCAGACATATTGAGCCTTGTGGTGACAGTGTTGGCCATGTCGTCGAGTACGCCGTAGATGGCGTAACTGAGTTCCAAGGCCTTGCCCATGCTCAGCTTGGCGGCCTGCTCGTTGGCTTCGGTGGTGTTGAGAGCGGTCAGATCGAGCAACTGAGTTGACAGCGGCGAGCGCTGGTCGAACAACGGGGTGAGCCTCCCGATTTCGGCAACGACGTCCGGATCGGTGGAGGCCGCGATCTTGCTGGAAATGTCGCGGATCTTCTGATTGCTCTGCTCGATCTTCTGGCGGAAGGCGGCGATCTGACTCGGATCGGAGTTCATGATCGCGTTCTTCTCGTTGCGGACCACGGCATTGAACTCGTTGGTGAGCACACGGGTGTTTTCGAGATCAGCGGTTGGTCCGTTGATGATATTGGTAATCGCCGTATTGAGCGACGACAGATCGTTGACGGAAAGGGCCCCCATGGCCGCCGTCAGCAGGATCACGAATCCGAAGGCAAGCCCCAGCTTCGCTTTGATGGTGATACGCATGAACTGAATCCCCTATTCGCTTACGCGAATTCCGTTGATCTCTTGTTCGGCAGGCGCTCCCCAGTCCTTTTCGGTGTCGACAATGCCAGCGCGAAATAGGGCTTGGTACCGGGCGAGCTAACCATGCGGCATGTAGTGTGTTGTTGAGCGAGGCGACCGAACGGCCCACCCTGCGAGCTTCTTCAGGCGACGGCTTTGGCTTTATCCGTGCCGCCGAGGACGGCGAGGTCTTTCGCTGTCAGGAGTCGTCCGAGGTCGATGACGACGACGAAGCCCTGATCGCGGCGGACGACGCCGTCGATATAGTCGGAATTCCAGTGGACGCCGATGTCCGGCGCCGCCTCCATCTGATCGCCGCGGAAGGCGACCACCTCGAACACGCGGTCGGCGACGAGGCCGAGCGTCAGCTGGCGGTCGCCGAGCGTGATGTCGACCACCAGCACACGGGTCTGCGGCGTCGTCACGGTGCGGCTGAGGCCGAGCTTCAGCCGCAGATCGATCACCGGCACTCCCTGTCCGCGCACGTCGCGCAAGCCCACCAGATAGTCCGGGCCGTTCGGGATGCGGAAGGCGTCCTCATGATCGAGGATCTCCCGCACCACGGCGACGGGGACCGCGAACACCTCGCTGCCGAGGGCAAAGGTGACATATTGGGTCTCCGAGGAACGGACGGTCATGGTCAGGCGCTTTCGCGGAAGTCGGCGTCGTCCTCGTCGGGACCGCCCATGTCGAGGTCAAGCGCAAAGCCGCGCACGGCCTCCTGCTGGGCTTTGACGGACTGACGCAGCATCTTGCCGGACCCACTGATCTTCGGCGCGGTGGTAGCCGGCTGCGGACGACGTCCGGCCGTCTGGCTGGAAGCGGCCGGCTTGGCAGCCCGTCCGGGCGCCTTGCGCTGGGTGGCCTTGACGTCGGCGGCATTGTCGACGCGGAAGAAGGCGATCGAGGCCTGCAACTCTTCGGCCTGGGCGGCCAGCTCTTCCGAGGTCGCCGACATCTCTTCGGAGGCGCCGGCGTTCTGCTGCGTCACCTTGTCGAGCTGCTGGATCGCCTGGTTGATCTGGGCGCCGCCGATGTCCTGCTCGCGGCAGGCGGCGGAGATTTCCGACACCAGTTCGGCGGTCTTGCGGATGTCCGGCACCAGACGGTTCAGCATGTCGCCGGCCTGCTGGGCGGAGGCGACGGTGTCGACCGACATCTGGGAGATTTCGGTGGCGGCGGCCTGCGAACGCTCGGCGAGCTTCCTGACTTCCGAGGCGACGACGGCGAAGCCGCGACCATGCTCACCGGCCCGGGCCGCTTCGACGGCGGCGTTGAGGGCGAGAAGGTCGGTCTGGCGGGCGATCTCCTGGACGATGCCGATCTTCGCGGCAATGGTCTGCATGGCGGCGACGGCCTGGGTGACGGCCTGACCAGAGGCTTCCGCGTCCTTGGCGGACTGGCGGGCGATCTTCTCGGTCTGGGCGGCGTTGTCGGCGTTCTGCTTGATGTTGGAGGCCATCTCCTCCATCGACGAGGAGGCTTCCTCGGCCGACGAAGCTTGCTCGGTGGCACCCTGGGCGATCTGCTCGGAGGCCGACGACAGCTGCTGGCTGCCGGCCGACACGTTGTCGGAGGCAACCAACGCATCCGCAACAACCGAACGAAGACGCTCGACCATATCGAGCAGCGACTGGCCGAGCGTATCCTTGTCGGACAACGGCCTCGGCGTCACGGTGAGGTTGCCGTTGGAGATCTCGGCGGCCATGCCGGCAGTCTCGCGCAAGTTGGCGGTCATCCTCTGCATGGCCGACATCAAGTCCTTGATTTCGTCGTTGGCCTTGTGAGTGACGGTGTGGTTGAGGTCGCCGATCGCAACGGCTTCGGCGAGTTCGACGCCGCGCCTCAGGCCGCGAGCGATGGAAAGCGACATCCAGACAGCGGCAATGGCACCGATGAGCGTGGCAGCGCCCGCGATGGCGATCAGGATCAGGCGCGTTGACTCATAGTTCGCTTTTGCCGCGTCCTCGGCATCCCCCATCGCCACCTTATCGGCTGCGACGAGATCGGTGGCCGCAGCGGTCATTGCAGTCGCTGCCGTTCGAATGTCGCCATTGGAAAGGTTGATGGCCGCTTGCTGACCGCTCGTGAGCTGGGTCTGGTGCAGGTTCTTGACCGTATTCTCATACGCGGTGACCGCTTCCAGCAGCCTCTCCCAGAGTGGCTTTCCCTCTTCGTCGGCAATGGCCAGCCCTTTGGTTGTAACGTCGCGAACAATGGCGAGGGCGGCGTCGGACTTCTCGTAATAGGCGGCCATCTCCTCGGTATTCGTCACCAGAAGCGCATTCTTCTGCTGGCGGATGCTTTCGGCAAGCGAACCGGAGGCGGTCAGCGCATATTCCAGACGGAGAGCCGGGCCATAGATGAGCTCGGTCAACGAGTTGTTGAGCTTGGATAGGTTGGTGATACTGAGCACAGCAAGTGCGATCAGCATCGCCACGACCAGGGCGAAGGACAGCGCAAGCTTCAGTTTGATGGTGATACGCATGATACGAGCACTTCCCTGGGTGTGTCCGGACCAGGCCGGGCTTATGCGGGATCAGTTCTGTGAATTCGGGCGTTCGACTCAGGCCTGCTGCCTCGTATGGCCCTTTGATGCAAAGATGGCCTCGAGGTCGGGAAAGATGACGAAAGTCCCTTCCCGATGGATCAGACACTCGATGAACTGCGGCGGCCACTTGAGGCCGACGCGCGGAGGGGGCTCTCCGCCCGCCTTCGACAAACTGGTAACTTCATTGACGCGGTCGGCCCTGAGACCGACGAGAGACGGCGTTCCGTCGAGATCCAGCTCAACCACCACAATGCGGCTGTCGATGGTGGTGGCCGTCATCGGCATGCCCATGGCGACGCGGATATCGGCGAGCGGTATCACTTTGCCGCGGAAGTTGATGACCGCGTTGACGAACGGCCGGCTGCCGGGAACGATCGCTTCCGGCATGAGGTCGAGAATCTCTCGAACGATGGCTGCTTCGAGGGCGAAGGTCTCGCCGCCGATCTCGAAGGTGAGGACCTCTATTTTCTCGGCGGTGGTGTCATGAACGGCTTTGGTCTTGAGGGCTAAATCACTCATGCGATGGCACGCAACTGCGCCTCCTGTTCCTGGCCAAGCGACACCAGATTGCCCACGTCAAGGATGAGTGCGACGGAGCCGTCACCAAGAATGGTGGCCCCCGAGAAGGTGGTCACGTCATCATGCAACTTGGACATCGACTTGATGACGGTCTGGTGATGGCCGATGATCTGATCGACGATCAGGCCAACACGCTCCTCGCCGGTCGAGACCACGACCATCTTCTGGTAGAGGTCGGGCTTGGTTCCGGTGGCGAACAGCTCGCGCAGACGGATGAAGGGCACAAGGGTATCGCGGAGCGACAGGAAGGCGCGGCCGCGCGAGCGCAGATCTTCCTCCTGGCTGATTTCGATGCATTCCTCGACCGCCGGCAGCGGGATCACATAGTGCCCCTCGCCCACCCTGACGAGCAGTCCGTCGATGATGGCAAGTGTCAGCGGAATGCGCAGCGAGACCGTGGAGCCCTCTCCAGGGCGGCTGGTCAGGTCGATCGATCCATGCAGCGACTCGATCGCCTTCTTGACGACATCCATGCCGACGCCGCGGCCGGACAGGTTGGTAACGGAGGAGGCCGTCGAGAAGCCCGGCTGGAAGATCAGCTGCAAGAGGTCCTGGTCGGCAATAGTCGCGCCCGGTTGGATCAGTCCGGCCGCTTCCGCCTTGGCCCTTACCCTGGCCCGATCTATGCCACGACCATCGTCGGTGACCGAAATGATCACCTCGCCGCCGGTCTGGCGGGCCGATAGGCGAATGCTGCCGGCTTCGGGCTTTCCGGAGGCTCGGCGAGCGTCGCCGTCTTCCAGCCCGTGGTCGGCGGCGTTGCGCACCAGATGGACGAGCGGGTCGGCAAGGCGCTCGATCACCGTCTTGTCCATCTCGGTGCTTTCTCCATCGGTGGAAAGCTCGATCTTCTTGCCAGTATCGCGCTGAAGGTCATGGACCAAACGGCGGTAGCGGTCGAACAGCGTGGCGACCGGCACCATGCGCAGCACCATCATGGTGACGCGCAGCTCGCTGCAAAGACGCTCCATCTCCTCGCTGACGGTGCGGAGGCCGATGTCGGCACTGTTGGCGGCGATCTGCTGCAGGCGGGACTGGACGATGACCAACTCGCCGACCCGGTCCATCAGCTCGTCGAGCCGCTCGGCGGGGACGCGGACGCTTTCCGCCTTCCGCCGCAGTTTCGGGTCGGCGGCGTCGGTAACCGGACGCGTGGCCGCTTCGGGGGCCGAGGGCTCCGGCAGCGGCGCGACGGTCACGACGGGGGTCGGCATATCGGCATTCTCGGTGACCGACGGCACGACTTCCACCGAAGGCGTGTCACTGCTCAGCGCCGCGATCTCCAACGTCATGTCGTCCATGACGAACAGGAACACATCCTCGATGTCGGCACGGCCGCGATCGGTGGTGAGCGTCACCTCCCAGTGGAAGTAGAGTGCCGTCGGTTCGAGCTTTTCCAAGGGCGGCAGGGCCGATTTGTCGAGAAGGACGCGGCATTCGCCCATCGCTCTGAGTTCATCAAGGAAGCTCAGCGGGTTCGTGCCATTGACAAAGCTATTCTCCGGCAGGCTGAACTTGATGCGCCAAGTGGTCGGCATGGTCGAGGCTGCCGCCTTGATCGGCGTTTCTGATATAGAGGCGACCGACGTCGCCGCCGCTCCCGAAACGGCCGCCTCAAGGCGCTCAAGAAGGTAGCGCTCCTCGGCAGCGTGATCGCCGCTGGGGTCCTCGACGAGGGCGCGCATGTGGTCGCGGGCTTCGAGCACCGCCGAGACCAGTCCGGGTGTTGCTTCGGCCAATCCTTTGCGGACGCGGTCAAAGGCGGTCTCGCAATGGTGGGTGAAGGCAGCCAGCCGATCGAAGCCGAACATGGCGCCCGACCCCTTGAGGGTATGAAGGGCGCGGAAAACGGCATCGACCAGCGCGCGATCATCGAGGCGGTGTTCAAGGTCAAGCAGACCTTGTTCCATCTGCTCGAGCAATTCGGCCGCCTCGATGCGGAAGATATCTGCGGGATCGGGATTGCTCATTTGGCGAGCACCTTTTGTACGAGCCGGATCAGTTGATCCGGCTCGAAGGGCTTGACCAGCCAACCGGTGGCTCCGGCCGCCTTGGCGCGCCCCTTGAGAGTGGCGTCGGATTCCGTGGTGAGAAACAGGATGGGCACGCCGATCTGGTTCGGCAGGCGCCGCAACTCCTCGATCATGCGCAGGCCGTCCATATTCGGCATGTTGAGATCGGTGACGACAAGATCGAAGCGGGTGGCTCGGGCCTTGTTGAGGCCGTCGAGACCGTCGACCGCCTCCGTTACTTTGTAGCCGGCGCCGGTGAGGGCGATGCGCGTCGTCATGCGCACTGACACCGAGTCGTCGACAGTCAGGATACTCGCGGTCACTGGGTGGTCTCCTCATGGAGCCAGAATGAACGATCGGAAATTGTCGCGGCCGTCATGAGGCCGCTCCGGTCCAGCACGCGCCTAAGCTCGCCGCTTGCCGGCTCAAGGAGAGAGAGGGACTTGCCCTGTTCGTTAGCTCTCAGCCTTGCGGCTTCGATGATCTGGAGAAAGCTGAGATCAACTGTCGCGTCGTGTGGGATAGACAGTTTAATACTCGAAAATCCCCTAATCGATTCCGAAATAATAGAATAAGATGCATGGGCGTCTGAAACGCACAGGTTTGGATGCATCCGAATGACGGTTGACGTCTCCATTGGACCGCTCCTACTAGCGGAGAAAATATGGATGGCAATTGCTAAATTTCCATAAACTAGGATTTTACGGTGATGACTGCCTCAAAAGGCTGGAAATAGAATCAGGAGGAACTGAATAATCTCGTTAATACTCAAGAGTCAGTAAGCCCGCCTTACGAGTACTTAGCCTGTGATAATTCGCAGGATTCCTGTCCGTTTAACGAGGAAACGGCTGGTGACGGCGCAGATCGGACTCGTCTAGATTGTTAACGGGTGTGGGGCCGCGTTAGGGCGCCTCAGCGATTGTATCGACCTGAAACAATTACCTAGGTATTGACACTGATATGGTTAAAGCCCGAGTCTAGCTGACCGACACGACGCCAAAAGGGCCGCCATGTTGATCATCGCGACGCTCATATCCTCCAGTTGGAAAGGTTGCTGCAACCGCCCGGCGAACTGAACCGTGACGGGTGCCTGAACTACGCGCCGAAATGGGCATCGAAAAATCACACGTCCGATGTATTCGGCTACGGCGTTGCCGTTATTCGTCTGTGCCTGCGGGGGGATGAGCGACATCTTGCCACCCTGCCAGCCATTCCTCGTCGTCGCGAAGGGTGCGGGCGATTTCTTCGATATCCGGCCACTTCTCGCGAAACACTCGAACGCAGTCCGGATCGAAATGGCTCCCCGAACAGCGTACGATTTCATCATAGGCGCGTTTCGGCGACCACGCTTCCTTGTAAGGTCGGGCTGAGGTCAGGGCGTCGAATACGTCGGCGATGGCCGTAATGCGCGCCTCGATCGGGATCGCGGTTCCTGACAGACCGCGCGGGTAGCCGCTGCCATCCCATTTCTCGTGGTGGCCGCCGATGATGGCCGCCGCTACCCGGATGAGATCCGAGGTGCCGTTTTCAAGCAGCCGGACGCCGTAATTTACATGCTCGCGGATCTCGGCCATTTCCTCGGGGGTAAGGCGACCCGGCTTGTTCAGCACCGCGTCGCGGATGCCGATCTTGCCGATATCGTGCAGAGGGGCCGCGAGATGGATCATCTGGCAGAAATGGGGTGAGAGCGATAGCCCCTTGGCAATCACCAGACTGATGGAGGCCACGCGCGATACGTGAGCGCCCGTGCCGCCGTCGCGCATTTCAATGGCCCGCGCCAAACGCCAGATCATCTCCTTTTCGCGTGACGCCAATTCGGTAGTCGCCTCGCGCACCGCGTCCTCGAGACGGTGCGCATGGGCGGCCAACTCGATCTGGGTGCGGCGAAGCGATATCAGGTTGGTGACGCGTGCCCTGAGCTCGATCGGGTCGAACGGTTTGTTGAGAAAGTCGTTGACGCCGGCGAGAATGGCGTTGAGCCTGACACCGCTGTCCTGCTCGGCACTGATCATGACAATGGGAACAGCGTGATAGTCGGGCCGCAAGCGCAACGCTTCGGTCACCTCGATGCCCGTGAGGTTGGGCATCAGATAGTCAACCACGACAAGATCATATTGGCGCGTTGCCGCGAGTGCCAAGGCTTCTTCTGGCGTGTCGCACAGATCGAGAATGAGGTTGGGCATCTCGGTCAGTGCAGCGCCCATCCACAACAGCACCGATTTGCTGTCGTCGACGATTAGTGCGCGCATGGTTCCGCTGGATACGCCATGGCCTTCAGTCAGCACAGCCTTGTTTCCTCCGGCGGCACCCAGAAGCAAGAATATGGGACAAGCCCAAGCCGATCCTTGTCAGCCAGCGTGGCAGGCAAGAATGAAATAAGGGTTCACCCCGATGAATGAATCGAAACATGGATGGGGGGGTAGAATGGAGGGCACGATGCGCCGGCAATTCCTGGAAATTAGCCGGCGCTCGCCGCAGTCCGGAAAGCCAACGCGTCGGTCTGCCAGGTGCCCACGCTCGAGACACCAACGACTGGAGGATTGTCATTTGGCTTGGGGCCAGGCTCTCCGACTGTCGGTTCGTGGCCGCAAGCTCGCGGATTACGGTCTCTCAGTCGGTTCGGTCATCGTCTCTGGGCCGAAATCAGCCAAAGCGCCCGGTGATATAATCGGCCGTGCGCTTATCCACGGGATTGGTGAAAATCCGCTCCGTTGCGCCGAATTCGACCAGCTCGCCGAGATACATGAAAGCGGTGTAGTCCGACGAGCGGGCCGCCTGTTGCATGTTGTGCGTCACGATGGCGATGCAGTAGTCCGAGCGGAGCTCGGAAATGAGTTCCTCCACCTTGGCGGTGGAGATCGGGTCGAGCGCCGACGCCGGCTCATCGAGCAGGACGACCGCCGGCTCGGTTGCGATGGTGCGGGCAATGCAGAGCCGCTGCTGCTGGCCGCCGGAGAGGCTGAGCCCGCTTTGGCTGAGCTTGTCCTTGACCTCGATCCACAGCGCGGCGCGTTTCAGGGCATGCTCGACACGATCGTCGAGCTCCGACTTCGGCACGGAATGATAGAGCCGAATCCCGAAAGCGATGTTCTCGTAGATGGTCATCGGAAATGGCGTCGGCTTCTGAAACACCATGCCGACCATGGCTCGCAGGGCGTTGAGATCCTGCTCGCGGTCAAGGATGTTATGGCCGCCGATCATGACGGAGCCCTCCGCCCGCTGTCGGGGGTAGAGGGCGTAGATGCGGTTGAAGATACGCAGCAGGGTCGACTTGCCGCAGCCGGACGGGCCGACAAAAGCGGTGACGCGCCGATCTTCGAGGTCGAGATTGACGTTCTTCAGCGCCTGGAACTTGTCATAGTAGAAGTGGAGGCTGCGGACCGATACCTTGACCGCAGTGGCTTCGGCGTCGGCTGGCTTGGTATGCACCCTAGGGCGGGGAGTGAGCGTTTGGCCGGCCATCGTCAAACTTTCAATTGGCTGCGCGCCGAAACAAGCCGCGCCAGCACGTTGAGAACGAGGATCGCAAAGGTGATCAGGAAGGCGCCGCCCCAGGCGAGCTGCTGCCAATCGTCATAGGGGCTGAGGGCGAAGCGGTAGATCACCACCGGCAGGTTCGCCATCGGGGCGTTGAGGTCCGTCGACCAGAACTGATTGTTGAGCGCCGTGAACAGCAATGGCGCCGTTTCGCCGGAGATGCGCGCCGCCGCGAGCAACACGCCGGTCAGCATGCCGCTGCCGGCCGCTCGCCAGACGATCGATACCATCACCCGCCATTCCGGAGCACCAAGCGCGGCCGCCGCCTCGCGCAGCGGCACCGGCACCAGGCCGATCATGTCCTGCGTCGAACGCACGATCACCGGCAGCGCGATCAGCGCCAGGGCAATCGAGCCGGCCCAGGCCGAATAGTGCTGCATGGGCAGCACCGTGAAGCCATAGACGAACAGGCCGACCAGGATCGACGGAGCCGACAGCAGGATGTCGTTGATGAACCGGGCGACGCTGCCGAACCGACTGTCGCGGCCATATTCCGCAAGGTAGGTGCCGGCGAGTATGCCGATCGGCGTGGCGATCAGCATGGCGAGGCCGGTCATCATTGCCGAACCGACGATGGCGTTGGCAAGGCCACCAGGGCTGCCGGGTGGTGGCGTTTCGAGCGTGAACAGGTCGAGGTTGATGGCCGACAGGCCTCGCGAGACCAGCGTCCAGCTAATCAGTCCCAGGAAGACGAGCCCGATCAGCGCCGTCGCCACCGACAGGGACAAGACGACAATATTGACCGCGCTGCGGCGACGCACTCGAGCGCTCATCGGCGGCCCTCCCGCTTGTCGATCGCCATCAGCATCCATTTGGCCAGCGCGAGCACGGTGAAGGTGATCAGGAACAGGACGAGGCCGAGGGCGATCAGCGCCGACAGGTGCTGTTCCTCGAACGCCTCGTTGAATTCGTTGGCGATCGCCGCTGAAATGGTGGTGCCGGGTGCCAAGAGCGAGGCACTGATCTGGTAGGTGTTGCCGATCACGAAGGTGACCGCCATCGTCTCGCCGAGCGCCCGGCCGAGGCCGAGCATCACACCGCCGATGAGGCCAACGCGGCAGTAGGGAATGACGATCTTCCAGACGACTTCCGTGGTGGTGCAGCCCATGCCATAGGCGGATTCGCGCAGCAGCGCTGGCACGGTCATGAACACGTCGCGGGTAATCGAGGTGATGTAGGGTAACACCATGATGGCGAGAACGATGCCGCCGTCGAGGATGCCGATGCCGAACGGCGGGCCTTGGAACAGCATTCCGATGATCGGTAGCGGGCCGAGATAGTCGATCAGCGCCGGCTGGACATATTCCTGCAGCATCGGCGTCAGGTAGAACAGGCCCCAGATGCCGAAGACCACGCTTGGAATACCGGCCAGGAGCTCGATGGCAGTGCCGATCGGTCGGCGCAGGACGACCGGGCAGATCTCGGTCAGGAACATGGCGATGCCGAAGCTGACCGGGATGCCGATCACCATGGCGATCGTCGCGGTGATCAGGGTGCCGGCGATCGGAGCGAGCGCACCGTAGACGTCCTCGACCGTGTCCCAGTCGGACGTCCAGAAAAAGGCAGGCCCCATGGCCGTCAGCGCCGGTATCGCGCCGTGGATGAGAAATGCGATCATGCCGGCGAGCACGATGACAACGAGCGCGGCCGACAGGAACGTAATGGCTCGGAATACGGCATCCTGCCGACGATAAAGGTGCAAGGTGCCGGTCATCTCGGGAGCAATCCGTAGCTCCTCGACGGCGGCGGCAAGGGTTTCATCGGTCATAGGGCAGAGCACCGCCATGAGGATGGCGACCGGGTTTGGGCGGTCGCGGAGACGGGGGCGCACAGTCGTGCACCCCCGCAAAGTTCTGTCGCTGACGTGCGACCTTTATTACGAACCCGGCTTGTAGAGCGGGGCGTTGTTGTCGCCGACGGTGACGTCGCGAACCCAGGTCGCGCGGGCCGAAGCCTTGACGGCGGCCGGCATCGGCACGTAGTCGAGCGCCTTGGCGGCGGCATCGCCGTTCGAGTAGGCCCAGTCGAAGAACTTCAGAGCTTCGGCGGTCGCCGCCGGGTCCTTCGGACGAGCCTCGACCAGGATGAAGGTCGCGGCGGTCATCGGCCAAGCCTGGGCGCCGGGCTGGTTGGCGAGGATCAGGTAGAAGCCGACGGCCTTTGACCAGTCGGCGCTGGCGGCGGCGGCGGTGAAGGCCGAGACGTCCGGCGAGACGACATTGCCAGCGGCGTTGACCATCTTGGTGAAGGCAACGTTGTTCTGCTTGGCATAGGCGTATTCGACGAAACCGATCGAATTGGCGGTCTGCTTCACGGTGGCGGCGACGCCGTCATTGCCCTTGGCACCGATGCCACCCGGCCACTTCACGCTGTTGCCCGAGCCGATCGACGACTTGAACGACGCGCTGACCTGCGACAGGTAGTAGGTGAAGTTGAAGTTGGTGCCCGAAGCGTCCGAGCGCCACACGGTGGCAATCGCTGTCGCCGGCAAGGTGAGGCCGGGGTTCAGCTTGGTGATTGCCGCGTCGTTCCAGGTCTTGATCTTGCCGGCGTAGATGTCGGCGAGCGTCGGGCCGTCGAGAACCATCTTGTTGGGGCCAATGCCCTTGAGGTTGACGATCGGGACGATGCCACCCATCACGGTCGGGAACTGGACGAGACCGGCGGCAGCCAGCGCGTCCTTCTTGAGCGGATTGTCGGTCGCGCCAAAGGTGACCGTCTTGGCCTTGATCTGCTTGACACCGCCGCCCGAGCCGATCGCCTGATAGTTGAGGCCGACGCCGGTCTTGGCCTTGTAGCTCTCCGCCCACTTCGAATAGAGCGGGTAGGGGAAGGTGGCGCCAGCGCCGGTGATCTCAGCAGCAGCGGCGGAGCCAGCTACGATGCCGGCGCCGAGAAGGAGCGCGCCGAGCTTCAGCGCGACGGACTTAAGGACTAACATAGGGTGCCCCCCTAATAACTGTACATTGCCGACAGCGGTTGCAGCGGCAGCCTGCATCGCATAGGCCACCCATGTGTCAGTTATGCTTCGGTTTTATGAAGGTTGCCCGACGGGCTGTCATTTCCGGGGAACCGGCCAAAAAGACTCGCCCTGGAGAGCTTGGATCGTCGCGCCTGACTAACGTCCGAGGTCCAGCGAGAAGCTGTGGCTCAGGGAAAGACCTGCCGTATTTTGCAGGCGGCTTCCGACGCCCGACCGAGTGATCGGGCTCTTGGCGGCGTCTCCAGTCAGGTCGTCCAGACGATCGTAGAGATCCAGCGACCATGTTGGAGAAATTTGGTAGCTGATCGAGGCGGCGAGGCCGACCGATTTTACTCCCCAACCGGCATCAAATGCTGAAAGGCCCGACAAAGCGGCCTCGCGGGGTGAAACGCCAAAATAGCTTTGCATGTAGGAGGCGTCGGCAAAGGAGAGGCGGGGACCCAGCGAAAGGACCCAGTCATCGCCAAGACGCTTGAACCAATCGATACCTGCATCGACCTCCAGGCCACTGCCGTTGGTAAGCGCCTGCCGGATTTCTGTGCGGGCGCGCAGTTGGTCGGGAACGATCCAGGTCTGAAGAAAGACGCCCGCGTCAACGTCGAAGGACAGATCATGCAATCCGGGGAAACCCGCTGCGGATGAGTTGCGTCGATCCCGAAAGCCGATCACCGGACCGACTTCAACGCCGGCGATGTCGAAAAGGCTATAATCGATACCGTCATCGGGAGCCGACAGTTCCTCGACCTCGTCGAAACGTCGAATGTCGATGGAAGGCAGCGCGCTTATGCCCTGTCGGCGCGCACCAGGGTAATCCGGTGCCGTTTCGACGGAGCCCCCCAAAGTGATGACGACACCAGAGTTCGTTGTGGATGCTGTCTGACCTTCAACTGCGTAGGCCGGAGCGATGGAGAAGAGTACAGCCAAGATCGGGAGCCCTCCCAAGAGGAGGCTGCTTTTCGACCAACGCATCGTAAATTTGCTCCAGAGAACTCCGCCGCATCGCCACTGCCGGCTTGCCCGGCGTAAAAATCCCTCAGCGCGTAGCTCTCCGGATACCAAGTCAGGCTGAGGCGAATATGAAGCGGCGGCCTTTCGGGGTCGGCTGCCGACTGTCAAAGGAAAGTCGGCACAGAGGGGCCGGAAGAGTGATTTGCAAGCTTGCTCAGCGAAGCCCTTAATCCGCTGCGCATGACCAGGGCGACGGCCATAATAAAACGGCCGTCGCGTCTTGGGCCGGACCGATCAGGAACGCCTTGGCTTCAGCATGCGCACCAGCGTCTCATCCTTCAGCAAGAAGTGATGATAGAGCGCCGCCGCTGCATGAAGAACGATCAGGACTATGAAGATGGGTTTGCCAATGGTGTGTATGTCGCCCCATGGGTCTCCCACGTACTTCGCCAACAGCCCCGTCACTGGAACGGCGACCAGAAGGGCGTAGAATAGCCAATGCATCGCCGACGCGGCGAGCGTCATCAGACCGGGCGCGCCGATGACTTCCGGAGTGCCCGTGAACATCCGTACAGCCAGACGGAGCACGAGCAACACGAGGATGGCGATGCCTACCCAGAAATGAGCGGATGAAAGCTGAAGATCGCCAGCCCCCGGCGTCGCCCCTTCTTCCAGGGCCTCGACGACATTTGTCATGCTTTCGCCGAACACGAGCTGAAACAAGACCGCGGCAACGATAAGCCAGTGTAGAGTTATTTGTATTGTCGAATAGCCTTCGACGCTTTTGTTCGCCATGCTAGGCCCCCTAGGTTTGACCAAAGCGCAAACAGGCCCTGATCGAGGTCAGACTAAACCATTTCTCATCCTCGTACATTGCGGCAATTTGGACGAGGTGAATGCGTCACCGACAGCTTATGAAAATGGCCCAAGCTTTCGCCAGCTCGAAAATTCGGCAAGTGCACCCGCAGGCCTCAGTGTTGATCGATGCGGGTCCAAGTCATGGTTGTCGGAGCCCGCTGGCGTTCAAAGCCAGATAAGCGTCGCCAGCCACCTTGCTACAGAACCAATACGCCGCGCTGCAAAGCCTGATTGTCCGGCTCAACATGAATGGTGACGGTGATGTCGCCAAACTCCTCCTTGATGGCCTGTTCTATCTTGTCGCAAATGTCGTGCGCCTCGCTGACGCTGATCGCTCCGGGAACCACGAGATGGAAGTCGACGAAGGTCATCTTGCCGGCGTGGCGCGTTTTCAGGTCGTGGACCTCGATGGCGCCCGAGGCGGCAGCCGCGATGATCGTGCGCATGGAGGCGAGCCTGTCGTCCGGCACCGCTTCGTCGAGCAGCCCGCTGAGCGACGATCTGACGACCTTCCAGCCCGACCACAATATGTTGAGAGCAACAAGGCCGGCCAATATCGGATCGAGAACATACCAGCTCGTGATCACTGCCAGCAGGACACCGAGAACGACGCCGCCGGACGATACGACGTCGGAAAGCAAATGATGGCCGTCTGCCACCAGGGCCGGCGACTTATGCCTGCGGCCTTGCACGATCAGTATCCAGCACCAGAAACCATTGATCGCCGTGGCAAGTCCGTTGACCAGCAGACCCTCGAGGGGAGCATCGAGCGGGTGCGGGTTCATGAAGCCCTTGTAGGCTTCTTCGATGATCAGAATGGCCGCGATGATGATCATCACGCCTTCGAGAACCGCGCTGAAAAACTCCGCCTTGTGATGCCCGTAGGGATGGTGGGCATCGGCGGGAGCGGACGCAACACGGATCGCAATCAGGGCAACCACGGCGGTGGCGACATTCACGATGCTTTCCAGGGCATCGGACATGAGCGCGACCGAGCCGGTAAGCCAATAGGCAAAAGCCTTTAGCCCGAGAACGGCGACACCGACGATCAGGCTGCCGATAGCTAAGCGAAGCGTTTGGGTCATGGAATCGTATCCGATCGATAGGTAGTACGTTTCCCTTAATGCTGTACTGGAGTGTGCGCAATGTATCCAAATGAGTTTAATAAATAATTCTGCGGAAACGGCGGTAATCGGAACCATTCCCAAATAAAGATGTCATCCGGAAGGCTATTAAGGTTGCGGCAAAAAAGTGGAGCCTTGGCTACATTTCCCGTTTTTGCCTGCATTGCAACTGAGCTGAAACTCGCACCTATGCCGGCTAGGCCACTATTGGAATCAAACCATGCCGGAAGCGCTTTTTAACGCCCCCCCAACATTCAACGGTCGCCACGCCATAAACGGCATCGCGTTTGGCTGAGCACCGCCTGATGTTTCTGCGGTCTCGTTTGGTTCCGGCCGGAACCCCACCCAGCGACAGCCGATGCGTAAGGGCACCTCGTCGAGCCGGCTGCCGCCCCACAGCACCGGGAACTGGCTGAGGCCGAGCCCAAGGCAGGCCTGCTTGCATCGGGGCCGAACAGGAACTCCGATTCGGCCCTTCTCGGTTACGCGATCAACTTCATCAGGGCCTTCGCCGCGTCTTCGCTGCTTGCCGGGTTCTGGCCGGTGACCAGCTTTCCGTCCGTCACCACATAGGGTGCCCAATCCGGTCCCTTGCGGTACCGCGCGCCCTGGGCAATGAAAGTATCCTCGATCAGGAACGGTCCGACATCCGACAGATGGACGGCATCTTCTTCGCCGTTGGTGAAGCCGGTGACGATACGCCCCTTGACGATGGGCTCGCCGTTTGCCGCTTTGACGTTCTTGAGCGCGCCGGGAGCGTGGCAGACAAAGCCAACCGGCTTGTCGGCGCGGACGAAGCTCTCGATCAGACCGATCGAAACCGGGCTTTCGGCAAGATCCCATAGGGGACCGTGTCCGCCGGGGTAGAAGACCGTGTCGAAATCCTCCTGGCGTACCGTGTCGAGCTTCACGGTATTGGCCAGCACCTTTTGCGCGGCCGGGTCCGACTTGAAGCGACGGGTCATTTCGGTCTGAAAGTCGGGCAAGTCGCTCTTGGGATCGAGCGGAGGCTGGCCTCCGGCGGGCGAAGTTACCGTTATCTCGGCACCGGCGTCGAGAAAAGTGTAATATGGGGCCGCAAACTCCTCGAGCCAGAAGCCAGTCTTCTTTCCCGTGTTGCCCAGCGCATCGTGGCTCGTCAGCACCATCAAGATTTTCATGGTCGATTACCTCATTATCTGCCCGCCGATATACGCGGACATGGGGACAGGTTTCATATTTCGGTGGCTTCGGGGCGGTCTCGCTATTTTGTCTGGAGCGCCCAAGCATAGGCTGAACGCCCCGGCGAAGGGAAAGTTCAACGCCCGGACGATGCCGAGAGGTGCCGAGCGCGCATGATGCTCATGACGCCTGCACACGCGCTGCACAAAAAACCTGACCGGCTGCTGAAAACCGCCCAACTCACTGCGATCTGACATGCGACGACGGGGCATGTCGATCCGCGCCCGCCACCACCCCGTTCCCATCGGAATCCTTCCCGACCGTCTCGTTCGCGACGCCTGGTGGCTTGCCGAGCCGGCGGCCAACGACGAGTCCTCGCAGAGCCAGGCCTCTCCCCAACCTCGTGAGACCGCGCCAAAGCCGGCGGCGCGCCTTGTCGTGCCTGATTGCCAGATGTCTTGATCGGAGCCTTCCAGGAATGGATTTTCTTATTGCCAATCGCAAACCCGCTTATATCGGCCCCACGCAGTGGTTCAGGCAGCGCCTCGCCGCCGTTGTCCTGCTGGTGGTGCTGTCGGATTTTCTCTTCTACCAAGCACCGGCCGCCGGCTTGCCGGTCGCGCTCTTTCTCGTCTTGCTCTTCGCAGCGACAGCGACGTTCAATCGGCTTCGCTCTCTTGGGAGTTGGCGCTTTGTAGCCACCGCTCTGCTGTCCGCCGCCATGGCGGCGTTGATCGCCGACGCCGATCCGCTGTCCGTTCCCCTTGCCATCGTCCTGTCCGCCATCAGCGTTGTGGTGCTGGTTCACGGTCCCGTCGGGTGGCGGGCGATCGCGAGAAGTGTAGCGCTGTTGCCTCTCATCGGCTGGCTAAGGCTCGCAAGTGACTGCCTGCTCATCCGGCGGGCGAGGATCCGGCGCGGTCGGATGCATTTCGACATTTCCGGATGGATCGTGCCGGTTGGTTTGTCGCTGTTCTTCGTCATCGTATTCCTCATCGCCAATCCGGTGATCGATCACTGGGTCAGCTTGCTGACGCCGGATCATCTGACGCTCATGGACGGTCGGCGCCTCATCTTCTGGGTTGCGATGGCGCTCATCGTCTGGCCTTTTCTGCACCTCGTCAGAAGCCGGCGTGCCGTAAAGCCGTCCGTGCTGCCGGCCGCGAATGGGGCTTGGTTGAACTTCTTCGGTGATGTTGCCATCCGGCGCTCGCTCGTCTCCTTCAACCTGTTGTTCGCGCTGCAAACACTTGCCGCCCTCGGCTATCTCTGGGGTGGCATGGACCTGCCCGAGGGCATGAGCCATGCCGAATACGCCCATCGGGGCGCCTATCCGCTGATGGCGGCGGCGATGGTGGCCGCCACCTTCGTGTTGATGGCCCTTCGAGGCGACCCGGACCGCGAGCGCCAGCGGTCTTTGAAGCCGCTCCTGCTGGCCTTTGTCGGGCAAGGGCTGCTGCTGGTCGTCTCGTCGATGCTGCGCCTCGATCTTTACGTGGAGGCCTATTCTCTGACCCTCTGGCGCGTGGCGGCTTTCGTCTGGATGGGGCTCGTCGCCTTCGGCTTCCTGACCATCCTCATCCGCATTCTCGGCCGGCACTCCACGCTCTGGCTGGTGAACATCAACGCCGGCGCGGCTTTTCTCGCTCTCTGGGTCTGCTGCTTCGTGGATTTCGCCGGTCTGGTCACCGGCTTCAATATTGCCCATTCGCGCGAGGTCACTGGTCAAGGGCCGGCTCTTGATCTCAATTATATCGTCTCGACCTTTGGAGCGCGGGCCATCCCGGCGTTCGATGCCCGACGCGATCTGCTGGCCGGACGAGGAAACAGCCTCACCATCCCTGACGACAATGGCTGGGCCAATATGTCTTTGGACGACTGGCGCGATCGGACGGCAGCGGACACACGCGCAACCGATCTCAGCTGGCGCACCTGGAGCTTTGCGGATTGGCGGCTGAAGCGGTATTTGTCCGAAGCGCCCCAGTGGGCCGTTCATGAACCTCGGTGACCTCGTCATGCAGCCTGCTTCCATCCTGGTGGTCGATGACGATCCGGCCATCCGCTCGGTGATCACCTTTGCCCTGGAAAAGGCTGGCCACCATACGCGTGCTGCTGGCGACGGTCGGGAAGCGCTGACCCTGTTTGCCGCGAAGGCGCCAGACCTCATTGTTCTCGATATCGGCATGCCGGAGATGGATGGGTTCGCCACCTGCCGCGAAATCCGTAAGCTCAGCGAGGCGCCGATCCTGTTCCTGTCGGCCCGTGACGAGGAAATCGACCGGGTGCTCGGTCTCGAACTCGGCGGCGACGATTACGTTACCAAGCCCTTCTCGCCGCGCGAGCTGGTGGCCCGCGTCGGTGCCATCCTGAAACGCAGTCGCGGAACAATGGAGCCAAAGTCCGAAAGTCGGCGCCTCGGGCGCGGCGTCGTCTCGCTCGATCCCGACGGCTATCGCACGTTCGTCGGCGAGCGGCCGGTGGTCCTGACGGCGCAGGAATTTGCCATTCTACGGGCGCTGCTGAGCCGGCCGAACCAGGTGTTTGATCGCGAGCGAATACTGGAGACGGCTTGGCCGGAGGCCATCCATATCTCCGACCGCACCGTCGACAGCCACATTCGAAACATCCGGGCCAAGCTCGCAGCGGCCGGTTGCGCAACAGCCATTGAAACGGTGCATGGCGTCGGTTTCCGGCTCGGTCCGTGCGCGGCGGTATCGTGAGCGCGCCGGCGCCGCAGGTGCGGCAAAAATGGCGGCCGCGCCTGGCGCTCATCGTCGCCTCGGTGCTGGCGCTGGTGGTGTGTCTGCCGCTCGGCAGCATCATCTTCTTCCGCATTTACGATAATCAGTTGGTTCGCCAGACCGAGGCCGAGCTGATCGCCCAAAGCGTTGCCATCGCCGCGCGGATCAGTGCCGACCTTTCAGCACGGCCTCCTATCAACCTGCGGCTTGGTCCGCCGGTTCAGATCGTCACGCCGAACACCGACGGTCTCGCTCCCGTCTTGCCCCGCCTCGATCTTGCCGTCGATGATGTGCTGCCGCTGCGTCCGGAAGCGGCGCTCGGCACAGGCACCACAAATTCGGCTCTCGCCGATCTTGGTCTTCGCCTCCAACCTGAGTTGGCTGCGATCAGTGCGGCGACCTTGGCCGGCTTCCGCATCCTGGATGCCGATGGGGTGGTCGTGGCCGGTGGAAACGAGGTGGGGCAGTCGCTGGCGGCGCTGCCTGAAGTCGCGGGTGCCTTGGACGGAGAGTACCGGTCGGTGGTGCGGCACCGCAGTTCCGAACGTCCGATACCAGCTCTGGATTCGATCAGCCGTGGGGCTGACATCCGTGTGTTTGTTGCTCTGCCTGTTGCCGCTAACGGGCAGGTCGCCGCCGTCGTCTATGCGTCGCGGACACCCGCCAACGCCCTCAAGCAGCTTTATGAGGAGCGCCGTAAGGTCGGGCTCGCCCTGCTGAGCGTGCTGGCAGCCACTTGGGTGATCGGCTTCGTTTTTCACCGCACCATCACCCGGCCAGTAAGGGCATTGATCGCACGCACCACGGCGGTGGCCGGTGGCGATCGGGCCGCACTGAAGCCGCTCGACCATCACGGCACGGCGGAATTCGCTCAACTTTCCCAAAGCTTTCTGGAGATGGCCGCAGGTCTGGCCGCTCGCTCCGAGTATGTAGCGACCTTTGCCGCCCATGTTTCCCACGAGCTGAAGTCGCCCCTGACGGCCATTTCGGGAGCCGCCGAGCTCCTGGCAGACGACGTTGCCGAACCGACCATGACGCCCGCCCAGCGAGCGGCATTCCTCGCCGGCATCCAGGCGAACGCCGATCGCTTGGGCGCTCTGGTTGCTCGCCTGCGTGACCTCGCGCGCGCCGAGACGATGCCGACCGTCGGTGGGTGCCGACCGGCCGACGTGATCGACGCCCTGTGCGAAGGCAAGCCGGATGTGGCGATCGAAACAATGGGCGATCTCGAAAGGAGCGTCGCCATGTCGGCCGAAACGCTCGCTGTGGTTCTCGGACATCTCATCGAGAACGCCAGACGCGCCGGCGCCGGCCATGTTGTCATTTCAGCGGTGGCAAAAGGTGGTCGCCTTGCCATTGTCGTCGCCGATGATGGTCCCGGCATCTCGCCGGCCAATCGCCCGCATATCTTCGATCCCTTCTTCACCACCCATCGCGCCGACGGCGGCACCGGCATGGGCCTTGCCATCGCCCGCGCCATGGTGGCGACCCACCGGGGCAGCCTCGACCTGGTCGATAGCGCCAGCGGCGGCTCCTTTAGGATCGATCTGCCTATTGCCGACGCATCACGCTGACAAAGAGCCAGTTGTAAAAAAGTTCTTTTATCAGTGGGTTGAACGATAACCTGCCTCGCCGTTTCAAATTCGCCTGAGGCGAAACGACATTGAGCGGATCGGCACCACCAATGAGCGGCCCGGCGTCGCGCCGCGAATGGCCGCGGGCTAGTTTTTTCATCTCTTGACCGACTGAGGATGGAAAGATGTTTCGCCATATCATGATCGCGGGTGCGTTGTTGTTTGTCTCCGGGACGGCAATGGCCGATGAATTCCGGCTGAAGAGCACCGATATCTCCGAAGGAAAGGAGCTTTCCGCTGCGCAAATCTTCAAGGGCATGGGCTGCGAGGGAGGCAACACGTCGCCCCAATTGTCTTGGGAGAATGCTCCTGCCGGGACGAAGAGCTTCGTGGTCACTGCCTACGACCCCGATGCACCGACGGGCTCGGGTTTCTGGCATTGGGTGGTGTTCAATATCCCGGCTTCGGTCACCGAACTTGACGGCGGTGTCGGATCGGGCAAAGGATTACCGGCGGGCGCAGTCCAGAGCCGCACCGATTTCGGTGTGCCGGGCTTCGGCGGTGCCTGCCCTCCGCCCGGCGCCGTCCACCGCTACATTTTCAAGGTAGCCGCGCTCAAGGTTGAGAAGCTTGATCTGCCGATCGAGACAAGCGCGGCCATGGTCGGCTTCATGACCAACGCCAACGCGCTTGGCAGCGCCAGCATCACCGCCGTCTATGCCAAATAACCAGATGGCCGACATCTAGAGTTTCCGGCGAACCGGAGTTCGCCGGAAATGCTCTGGCGGATGTCGGCATTCCATCCCGAGGGAGCGACATGATGATCAGAGCTATTGTTGCAGCGGAAGCAACGCCGCGCTTAAAGGCCTCTCTTCTGCCCGAGCCGTTTGCAACCCGCATCTCCGCCCGCATCAAGCGGCCGCTCGGAGACCTTTTCGGACTAAAAAGCTTCGGCGTAAATCATGTCACCATACCACCGGGAGCCATCACGTCGCTCTTCCACCGCCACAGCGTTCAGGACGAGTTCGTGCTGGTGCTGACCGGCACGCTTGTTCTCGTTCACGACAGCGGCGAAACGGTGCTTGAGGCGGGCATGTGCGCCGGTTTTCCGGCGGGTGGCACGGCGCATCATCTCATCAATCGCGCGGACGAGCCGGCCACCTATCTTGAGATCGGCGACCGGCAGCGGGGTGACACGGTCGAGTATCCCAACGACGATCTGCAGTTGACGATGGACGACACGGGTCAATGGGTTGCCAGCCACAAGGATGGCACGCCCTACGCCTAGTGTCAGATAGGTGCAAAAAGCCGCCGCGTCGCCTCGGGAGGCTGACGACGCGGCGGCTGTCGCCGAAACCGATCGGCTATGGGCGGTCCCCGGGGGAAGACCGGCTGCCCATGCCGGCTCAGACGTCGGAGAGCCTTGTCCAGGCGGCGTCGGCGTGGCTGGAAGCGACGGCCGCGTTGATGAAGCGAACGCCTCGCACGCCGTCGCGGACCGTTGGAACGGCCATTGCGTCTGGGTTTGGGCTGCGCTTCTCGATGCGGGCCAGGATGAGTTCGGCCGTATCGGCGTAGATCTGCGCGAAGGCTTCGAGATAGCCCTCGGGGTGTCCGCCGGGAATGCGGCTCGCATGGGCGGCAACGGCATTGGCGCCCGGCCCCGACCGGATGATCTTTCGCGTCGGTTCGCCGAACGGCGAGAAATGAAGTTCGTTGGGACTCTCCTGGCTCCACTCGATGCCTGCTCGCTCGCCGTATATCCTGAGGCGCAGCGCATTGGCATTTCCCGGCGCCACCTGGCTGCACCAGAGCATGCCGCGCGCGCCGCCGGCAAAGCGCAGCAGCATGCCGGCATTGTCGTCGAGGCGTCGGCCCGGCACGAAGGTGCTGAGGTCGGCTGCCAGCGCCTCGCATTCGAGGCCCGAGACATATTCGGCAAGCTGCATGGCGTGGCTGCCGATGTCGCCGACGCCGCCGGCAGCGCCGGCCCTGTCGGGATCGGTGCGCCATTCGGCCTGCTTGGAGCCCATGGTCTCGGCGGCGACGGTCAGCCAGTCCTGCGGATACTCGACCTGGACCAGCCGGATCGGTCCCAGTTCACCGGCCGTCACCATCGATCGCGCCTGCCTGATCATAGGATAGCCGGTGTAGTTGTGGCTGAGCACGAAAATCCGTCCGGTCTCCGCGACCAGTGCCGCCAGCGCCTCGGCTTCGGCAACGGTGCGCGTCATCGGCTTATCGCAAATGACGTGGATTCCTGCCTTGAGAAAAGCGGTGGCGATGGGGGCGTGCAGGTGGTTGGGGGTGACGATCGACACGACGTCGATGCCGTCGGGGCGCGCTGCTTCGGCTTTCGCCATCGTCTCGAAGTCGGTGTAGGTCCGGTCAGGCGCGATGTGGAGGTCGGCGGCGCTGGCCTGCGCCCGCTCTGGATCGGACGATAGCGCGCCAGCCACCAGTTCGTAGCGGTCGTCGAGCCGCGCCGCCATGCGGTGAACGGCGCCGATGAACGCGCCGCGGCCGCCGCCGACCATGCCGAGCCGCAGGCGGCGGCCGACCGTGGTGCTGCTGGATGCTTCGATTGTCATGGCAACCTCCTCCAACGCATCGGACCGAAAAGGGAACCCGCTTTTCGGACAAATCCGATGCGCAAACAAAAACATGGAGCGGTGCCCGGATATATCCGGGCTTCCGCCGCTTCAGGCGATACCGAGGATCGCCTTGTTGGCCGCTAGATCGGTGCCGGATCCGGCGAAGTCGTCGAAGGCCTTTTCCGTCACGCGGATGATGTGATCGGCGATGAAAACGGCGCCTTCGGCCGCGCCTTGCTCAGGATGCTTGAGGCAGCATTCCCACTCCAGCACCGCCCAACCGTCAAAGCCGTATTGGGTGAGCTTGGAGAAGATGGCTGAAAAGTCGACATGGCCATCACCTAGCGACCGGAAACGGCCGGCGCGATCCACCCAGGGCTGATAGCCGCCATAAACGCCTTGGCGGCCGGTCGGATTGAACTCGGCGTCCTTGACGTGGAACATCCGGATACGCTCATGGTAGATGTCGATATAGGCGAGATAGTCGAGCTGTTGCAGCACGAAGTGGCTGGGATCGTAGAGCAGGCAGGCGCGCGGGTGATTGCCGACGCGCTCGAGGAACATCTCGTAGGTTACGCCGTCGTGCAGATCCTCGCCCGGATGGATCTCATAGCAGACATCGACGCCGGCCTCGTCGAACGCGTCGAGGATCGGCTTCCAGCGCAAGGCGAGTTCGTCGAAGGCGGCTTCGATCAAACCGGCCGGTCTTTGCGGGAAGGGGTAGAGATAGGGCCAGGCAAGTGCGCCTGAGAAGGTGGCATGGGCCGTGAGGCCGAGGTTGGCTGAGGCCCTTGCCGCAAGCTTCATCTGTTCGACCGCCCAGGCCTGACGAGCCCTAGGGTTGCCATGGACGCTCGGCGGAGCGAAGCCGTCGAGAAGGGTGTCGTAGGCCGGATGGGCGGCGATCAGCTGTCCCTGAAGATGGGTGGCGAGCTCGGTCACTTCGAGCCCCGCATCGGCCAGAACGCCCCGTAGATCGTCGCAGTAGGTCTTGCTCTCGGCCGCTCGCGCAAGGTCGATCAATCGTCCGTCCCAGGCTGGAATCTGGACGCCCTTGTAGCCGAGGCCGGCTGCCCAGCCGGCCAGACCGGCAAGACTGTTGAACGGTGCCGCGTCGCCGGCGAATTGGGCGAGAAAGATCGCCGGCCCTTTGATCGTCTTCATCCTGTTCCTCCTGGAGACGGGCCTTTTGTCGGGATGAGGCGTGCCGGTCGCCCGGCGCGCCATATCCACCTTGCTTTTTACGTCATCTTGTCGGCTTTGGGCCGGCAAATTCGATCCGGGGCGGCGAACCGCCGGAAAAAAAAGACCGGGAGGAGGCCGTGAGGCCCCCTCCCGGCAAGTAGGCATCAATAGCCGGGATTCGAACGGAACACCGGGTCCTTGATGTCGTAAATGAAGGCGCCGGCGTCGCGCTTCTTCATGTAGTCGTCGTGGAAGAAGGGGACGAGCTTGTCGACGTTGATGTCGGCTTTGCTGAACGGGATCACCGAGACGAACACTGCCTTCTTGTAGGGCTCCTTGGCGAAGTAGGCCTTGATCTGTTGGTGGGCGATGTCGGCTTCGAGCGTGGCGGTCTCGTTCACGTCCATGGTGACGGTGCCGTCAGCCACCCATTTCCAGGCCTTTTCCTTGCCGTTGCTGGCGCCGAGCCAATACTTGCTCGGATCGAGGCCGGCCTCTTCCATCGCCTGCAGCACGCCCGCCATCATCTCGTCGTTGTGAACATAGGCGCCGTCGAAGCCATCCGGCCCGAGGCTGGTGATGGCGTCCTGCATGACCTTCTTGGCCGGATCGGCGAACCAGCCGCCCGAGCCCCAGAATACCACCTGCAGATCCTTGCCGCCCGCGCCCTTCACACCGACGCTCTCGGCGAGATTGCCGATGTCCTTGCCAGCTTCCTTATAAGACTTGAGGAAGCCGTCCGTCTGGCCGGAGGCGGTGCCCTGACCGAGCTTGCCTTCGATCATGATCAGCCGCTTGACGTTATGCTGCATCGCGGACTGGCCGGCGTACTCGCCGATCTTCACCCAATCGTAGCCGGCAAAGCCACCAAGACCGCGCTCGTTCGGCGGATTGTGCGTCAGATGGAACTCGGGGATGCCGGCGGCGGCCGCGAGCTTCAGAGTTTGCGAGGTGGTTTCAGGCGAGTTCTGGACCACGAGCAACGCATCGACGCCCTGGGTGATGAAGTTCTCGACCGCCGAGATCTGGTCCGGTGCTGTGCCCTGACCGACGACGTCGAGAACGGTCCAGCCTTCGCGTTCCGCCAAGGTCTTGAAGACCTCGAAGCCCGCTTTGTAGAAATCGTCGGAGTTGTCCATGTAGTAGCCGATGGTCTTGGAGCCGGCTTGGGCAAGGCCGACGACGCTGACAGAGCTGATTGCAGCCAGAGCCAAAATCTTGAGTGCCAGTTTTTTCATTTCGTTTCTCCCTATGGTCGTTGTTTTGTATTGTCCTTCCCGATCCGTCAGGCGGACGACTTCTGCATGTCCGACTGCGCGCCTCCCTGCGCCGATCCTCCTTTCATCCTTTCTGCGGCCGCAGCCTGGGCGTCGGCCTGGTCGCGCTTGAGAGCGCGGAACTCGGAAATCCTTGAAGAAATATCCCCGGCCGATACGGCGATGACGACGACCAGCCCCTTGGCCAGGAATTGCACTTCCGACGGCAGTCGCAGCATGTTCATCGCGTTGGCGATCGAGCCGAGGAACAGCACGCCGATCAGCGTACCGACAATGTTGCCCCGGCCGCCGGACAGCGCCGTGCCACCGATCACCACCATGGCGATGGTGTCGATCTCCAGGTTCTGGCCGAGCGTGATGATGCCGGTGTTGATGCGGGCAAGCAGCAAGGTCGCCCCGATGCCCACCAGCAGCCCCTGGATGACATAGACGGCGAGCCGCATGTTTTTGACGTCGATGCCCGACAGGAAGGCGGCCCGTTGGTTGGTGCCCACCGCGTAGATGCGCCGGCCGAACTTGGTGAACTTGAGGGTCAGTCCGCCGATCAGCGCGATCGCGAAGAACAGCAGAACATAGGGCGGCATGCGCAGATCGAGACCGGTAACCGGATCCTTGGCGCCACCGATCAGATTGGCGGTCAGGAAGGACAGTTCACCCTTCATGACGACCTCGCGCGAGTTGCACAGCAGCAGCGCGATGCCCTGGAACGAGATCATGCCGCCGAGCGTGATGATGAACGGTTCGATCCGCGTCCTTGAAATGATGAAGCCCATCATCGTCTCGAGGATGATCGCCGACACTACGCCGACCAGGATCGCCGGTCCCACGCCGAGTCCCCATTCGGAAATACCGAGCGCCACGACGATCGAGACGAGCGAGGCGAGCATGCCGACCGAAAGGTCGATGCCGCCGGAGATCATCACCATCGTCATGCTGACGGCGATGATGCCGGGCACGGCGACCTGCTGGAGGATATTGAAGATGTTCACGGGGCTGATGAATGTCGGAAACCGCGAACCGCCCGTCGTGATCAGCTGAAGGGCAACCACGATCACGACAAAGCTGACGAAAATGGACAGGACCGTAAGGTTCTCATACCTCTTGAAGAGAGACTCCTTGCGCGGCTCCGTCGAATTTGAGGTGTCGTGGGTGTTCACTCTATCGTTCCTCCAATCGAGAGGGTGAGGATGTTTTCTTCGGTGATCTTTTCACCGATCAACTCGCCGGCGACTTCGCCGCGCCTGAAGACGAGCACCCGGTCGCTCATCGAAATGACTTCCGGCATGTCGGAGGAAACCATCAGGATGGCTTTGTCTTCCTTCAGAAGGTCGACCATGACCTTGTAGATTTCCTGCTTCGAACCGACGTCGACACCATGCGACGGTTCGTCGAAGATGAAGATCTCGCCGCCGGTGTTGAACCACTTGCCGAGCACAACCTTCTGCTGGTTGCCGCCGGAAAGGTTGACCGCCCGGGTCCGCGCATCGGGTGCCTTGATGGCGAGGAGCTGGCGATATTTCTCGCCCACCGCGAACTCGTCGGCCGGTCGCACCACGAATTCCCGGGTGTTCACCATGTTGGCGACCGCGACGTTCTCGGCGATGGTCTTGGTGAGGAACAGGCCGGTGTTCTGGCGATCCTCGGTGATGAAGCACATCTTGTTGCGGATGGCATCCTTGGGACTTTTATGCCGCACCGGCTGCCCGTCGATCAGGATGTCGCCGTAAACCAGGGGCGCCGCACCGAACAGCAACTCCATCAGCTCCGACCGGCCGGAGCCGACCATGCCGGCGATGCCGAGCACTTCGCCCCGGTGCAGCTTGAAGGAAATATCCCGCACCCCGTTGCCGGTGACGTTCCTGACCTCGAGCGCCACCTCGCCGCGAGGGGTACGTTCGCGCTTGTAGAAGGTCGACGGATCGCGTCCGACCATGTCCTTGATCAGTGTCGACTTCGTAAGACCGGCGATGGGGTAGGTGCTGACCTTCCGGCCGTCCCGGATCACCGTCGCCCGGTCACCGACCTCGAACACCTCATCGAGGTGGTGCGAGATGTAGATGATGCCGATGCCGTCTTCCTTGAGGGTCTTGACGATGTCGAGAACGGTCTCGATCTCCTGCGACGAGAAGGAGGCCGTCGGCTCGTCGAGGATGATGACGTTGCTGCGGAAGACCAGCGCCTTGGCGATTTCGACGATCTTCTGCTGGCCACTGGTCAGGTCGCTCATCCTCATGTCGGGCGACAGGTCGCTCTTGAGGTAGTGCAATACCCGTTCGGTCTGTTCGCGCATCTCCTTGCGTTGCGGAATCCCCCAGCGGGCAATTTCGGCGCCGACGAAGATGTTCTCGGTGATATCCAGCGCGTCAAAGACGATATGTTCCTGATAGATCGTGTGGATTCCCATCTCGAGGGCCGTGCGTGGCGTCAGCGACACCTCCGCCCCGTTGAAGAAAATCCGCCCGCCCTCGTCGGGCTGATAGGCGCCCGACAAGATCTTGATCAGGGTCGACTTTCCCGCTCCGTTCTCGCCGCACAGGCAGTGGACCTCTCCGCGCCTGAGGTCGAAGGAGATGTCCTCAAGCGCCCTCACGCCGGGGAACGTCTTGGATATTTGCGACAGGCGCAGAATTTCATCCATGCTTTGACTCGCTGAGAAGGAAGACGGCATCGGGTCGAGGGGTCAGCGCTTCAGGAAGTCCGGCACCTTGACGATTTCGCCGCCTTTGAGCGCCGACTGGTGCGCGCAGATTCCCACCGACGTCCAGTTGGCCGACTGCTCGACGTTGGGGAACGGGTCGCGATCCTCAAGAAGCGCGTTGACGAACTCGTTGACCAGGTGGGGATGCGAGCCGCCGTGCCCGCCGCCCTGGATGAAGGACAGATGGTCCGCGTCGACGATGCCACGGGTGAACTTGCGGATCGGCTCTGGCAGGAGGTGGGCGTAGTCGGGGACCTTGACGCGCTCGGCGATTTCCGGTTCGGGCTTCTTGGCCGTATGTAGCACCGGCTCCTCACTGCTCATCAGCTGCCATTCGAATGACTTCTTGGAGCCGTAGACGTCGATGCTCTCGCGATATTGGCGCGCCGTATCCCACAGGAAGCGCCAGATGTGCGCCGCCAGGTCGGAATCCTTGATCTTGATGTGGCAGGACTCGACGGCGAACTTGCTGCCCGACCGGCGGGCGCATTCGTCGTTGATCGTGCCCGAACCGAAGCAGCTCACCGATTCAGCCATGCCGCCGACCATGGCCATCAGCGGGCTGACGACATGGGTCGCATAGTGCATCGGTACCATGTCTTTCCAATAGTCGGGCCAGCCCTCCATGTCCTGAGGATGGGAGGCGGCGAGATACTGGATCTTGCCGAGTTCGCCCTTGTCGTAGAGCTCCTTGATGAAAAGATACTCTCGGCTATACACGACGGTTTCGGCCATCATGTACTTGAGGCCGGTCTCGCGGACGAGGCCAACGATTTCCTTTGCTTCCTCGACAGTGGTCGCCATCGGCACGGTGCACATGACGTGCTTGCCGGCCTTGAGCGCGGCGATTGACTGCGGAGCGTGATCGGGGATCGGGCTGTTGATATGGACGAAATCCACATTTGGATCCGTCAATACTTCCCGGAAGTCGGTATAGCGGGTGGCGATTCCAAATTTATCGCCGATCTCATCCAGTTTGGCGCGCGAACGCTGACAAATAGCAACGACTTCGGCGTTCGGATGAGCCTGATAGATCGGAATAAATTCGGACCCAAAACCAAGCCCGATGAGTCCAACTCTTACCTTCTTCATGATGGCTCCCCAGTTCACTTGTGGGGGTAGTATTGAGGAGCCGGACAAGAAAGAGAATGAACATTCGCGCTAGATTTATGAGGTATTTTCCCGCCCTCGCCACGGGGTCAGTCGGCGATCTTGAGGAAGGATCTCCCCCGAACCTGATCGCGATACTCCCTTGGTGTTAGTCCAGTCTCCTTCTTGAAGAAAACGCTGAGATATTCGGGATGCTCGATGCCGAGCGCCTCGCTGATCTCCGAAAGCGACATTTCCGTTTCGAGCAGCAGCTCGCGCACGGCATTTGTCCTGACGCGCAGGATTTCCTGATGCGGCGTGCGGTTCAGCGCCTTGCGGAAACGCGCCTCGAGTACGCGCCGCGACAGAGGCACTTCCCGCAGCACATCCTCGACGCCAATGTTCGAATGGGCATGCTGGCGAATGAAGGCCACTGCCTTCGCCACCTGAGGATCGGCGACGGTCAGCACGTCGGTCGACACCCGTTTGCGCACCCCGAGCGGCGAGATCGAGTGCTTGCGCTCGGAAAGCTTCTCGCCGCTCATCATCCGGTCGAGAATCTCGGCGGCATAGACGCCGGTCCGGAAGGCGTTGGGAATAACGCTCGATAGGCTGGGCGTCGCCAGCTCGCAGAGCAACTCGTCATTGTCGACGCCGATCACCGCGATGTCGGCGGGAACCTTGAAGTTGTAGTAGCGGCAGATTTCCAAGAGCTGCTGGCCGCAGCCGTCGTAACAGGCGAAAATGCCGACGGGCTTGGGCAGGCTTTCGAGCCAGCTGCGGATCTCCTCGCGCTGCGTCCACCAGCGGACGCGCGGCTCCTTGCGGGCGGGGAGGTTGAAGATGCGCGAGCGGATGATGTCGGGCCGGCCAAGAATGCGTTCGAAATTCTGCTGCCGCCAGATCGACCAGTTGTAGAAGGGGTCGCCGAAGAAGGCAAAATTCTGCAGGCCGCAGTCGCGCAGATGCCCGAGGGCGAGGCGGGTAATTGCCTCGTCGTCGGTCTCGACCCAGGGAATGCCGCTCATCAGACGGGCGGCGCTGACATCCACCGTCGGCACGTCCATTGTTGTGATGATCTTGGCCATCCGGTCGGTTTCGATACGGGCGATGGCGCCGTCGAATTTCCAGCTGCCGGCGAAAGACTGGTCGATCTCGTGGCGTCCGTGCTCGGTCAGATAGAGTGTCCAGCCGCGGCGCGAACGAGCAAAGTCATGTATCCCGCGCAGGATGCCGCGGGCATAACTGTTCGAAGTCTCGACGATGATCGCGACGTTCCGTTCTTCCACCCCGCTCCCCACCACTCTCTTCGCCGCACCGGCTCCTCGGTCCGGTTGGCGCGGCCCAAGCGACCGCTATCCGCTCGACATCCGGAGTCTCTGCCCCGATCTGTTGCCGATGGTGTTTCCTCACGCTGTTGTCGAAGGCTATCACAGGACAGGTCCGAACCATCGACGACTTTCGCCGGGTCGGGCCTTGTCCGTGATCTGTGCGGAGCTTAGTTGAGCAGTTTCCTCAGGAAGCGCTCGCCGCCGGCCGCCAGTTCGTCCTGTGAGGGCGCCAGCGGCCGCCAGATCGACGCGGCCTTGGCGATCTCGACCGCCCCCGGCGTGAAGGACTCGATCACCACCGGTCCATCATAGCCGATCTCGTGCAGCGCATCGCGGATGCCGTTCCAGTCCTGATGGCCGGTGCCGGGAATGCCGCGGTCATTTTCGCAAGCGTGGACGTGGCAGAGCAGTTCCTTGCCGGCCTTGCGGATGGCGTCGGGAATGCTCTTCTCCTCGATGTTGGCGTGGAAGGTGTCGATGTGAACGCCGTAGACCGGGCTGCCCACATCGCGCACGATGGCGATGGCCTGATCAACCAGATTGACCATGTCGCTCTCGAAGCGGTTGAGCGGCTCGACGCCGACCCGCACGCCGGCGTCGCCGGCGACCTTGGCCAGCCCGCTGAGGTTATCGATGCACCAGTCGCGCTCGCGTTTTTTCTGCTCGTCGGGGATCATGCGGGTCTTGCCGACCGACGAATAGACCGGACCAGAAAACAGGTGGCTGCCGACTGTATCGGCGAAGCGAATGCCGTCGCGGATGTAGTCGACGCCGATCCGCCGAAGCATCGGATCTTCGTTCGAAATATCGCGCGTCGGACCGAAGGCACCACAGACGGTGATTTCGAGACCGTTGTCGTCGGCGATCCGCTTGAGCTCCGTGGCGTCGATGATCGCGACATCGTCGAGCGCCACTTCAAGAATATCGAAGCCCATTTGCCGGATCTTGGGAATAAGGTTGAAATCCTTCGTGCTGAACGGCGATGTCCAGACCCAGGTGTTCACACCGATCTTCATTTGGCACTCCTCCCAGGATCTTTTTGGCTGTCACCCGCCAATTTGGACCGATCCCAATAGTGCCAGTGTCTATCGGTCCGCTTGCTTGGTAAATGAGCAATCGCGCGAGTTTTTTGAGAAATCTGACCGTGGCGATAGGGTGGTATCCGGTGACCGGCTGGAGGCAATTGACGGAGTCGGTCAGAAAGGGACGGCAATTTAAGCCGGACAGTAGCGGTGTACACATAGCGCCGCGCTGAAAGGTCGCGCTTCTGCCACCAGTCGTATTCGCCGCCCATTCCGCCGTCAGGTGAGAGACGACCGAAGGTGACAGTTGGGAGCATTCTTGCCAAGGAGCGTGCTCAGCGCCTCCTGGAAGTCACCGGTCGACAGGCCGCGAAGGTAGAGAAGCGGAACAGCGCGTCCAGACTCTTTGTCCGTCGCGCCCAAAACGGCAGGATTGCCGACGTGAAGCGGATTCGCTCCTCGCCTTCGGCGCCGCGACCCGAATCTTCACCCGATAAACCGGGACTGATACACCACCCCCTCATTCCGTCATCGCCCACTTTCCCACAGAGCTTGTCTATTGACTCAGATGTCCACTTGAGCTCATAAATAATTAATAAGGACACTGTCCGATCTAATAACAAGAGGGGACTAAAAACGTGGATATCAATCGTCAAGTTGGTGCCTTGAGCCGGGATTCGGTCGGTCTCATTCCAGGGATTTTCCAGGCCCTTACCCACATGGGCCCCGCCGCCGGCGTTGCCTCGTCGCTTCTCGTCGCAATCGGTTTCGCCGGCGCTGCCACGCCACTCGCCGTGTTACTGACGCTGGTCATAGTGCTGCTCATCAGTGCCGCTGTCGGGTCGCTCGCCACTGTCTTCAGCTCGGCGGGAGGCCTCGCGGACTACGTCGAACAGACGCTCGGTTCCAGGGCAGGCGTCTTTGTGGGCTGGCTTTACGCGCCCCTTGAACTCTTGATCGCCCCGATTGTCTTCATTTTCTTCGGACAGTTCCTCTCGGGAACCATCAGTTCGTCGTTCGGACTCAACATCCCCTGGTGGATCTTCGTCATCGTAGCCGCGGCCTTCGTCTGCTTCGTCAACATTCGAGGCGTCAAGCAATCCACAGTGACCGGTGTGGTCGTCGGCACCGCGGAGATCGCCATCTTCGCCGCTCTCGCCATCTGGATGATCGCAGCTCCAGGCGCACAGAATACCGCCGCCGTCCTGAACCCGGCAAACTCGCTAAGTCATGACTGGTCGGGCGTCTTCAAGGCGGTGATCTTCTCCATCCTCGCATTCCAGGGCTTCGAGACGGTTGCGCCCTTGGGTGAAGAAGTGAAAGATCCCCGTCGCACGATTCCCCGGACGATCGTCTACTCCACGATTGCCTGCGGGGCGTTCTACCTTCTCTGCTCGTATGGAGCGATCGTTGGCTGGGGCTTCGACAACATGGCCTCCTTTGCCTCAGCCTCGAGCCCGTGGAGCGATCTCGCGCAACGCTTCTGGGGTCCGGCTTGGCTGCTGGTGCTGTTCGCTCTCGTCAACAGCTTCATCGGCAACGCAAACGCCGGCACGATCGCCGCGTCTCGGATCGTTTTCTCGCTTGGCCGCTCGGGGCGTCTTCCTGCCTGGTTCGCGACCATCCACCCCGAGCACCTGACCCCGAGTTTTGCCATCTATTTCCAGACGGTATTCTCCGTGGTCGTCGCCATAGCGCTCGGTCTCGCGCTCGGCCCCGTCCCGGCGTTCACCGTTCTGGGAGCGGTGCTGACCGTTTTTGCGATCATCATCTACATGCTCACTTGCTTGGCGTGCATCCGCTACTACGCCCCGAAGCGCAACCAGACCCTCGGTGAAATCGTCGTCCGGCTGGTGTGCCCGGCCCTCGCCATCATCGTCCTGATCGCGCCATTGTACTACCAGTTCCTTCCGTGGCCGGACTATCCCGGCAACATCGGAAACATCGTCTCGATCATCTTCGTCGTGCTTGCATTCGCCTCGGCTTTCATTCCTGCTCGTAAGCCCAACCTTGAAGCCGAATCTGCGAACTAGGCCGTCGCTTCGATGGCTGATCATCGACAGTCGGACGTAACCACAGGTGAAACGGTGTGACGTTGGCCCGCTCATCCGATAGCCCCCAGAGAGCTCGTGCACGGAACCGGCGATTTATCCTCGACGTCGTTCGAGATAACGGTTCAATAACACGCGCCCATCTGGGGGCGATCATCAAGCTCTCGAAGTCCGCGATCAAGGAGATCTGTGATGATCTGATCCGTGACCAATTGCTGGAAGAGTTTCAGCCGGACTTTGAGAGCCGTACGCCGGGTCGGCCGGCTTTGTCGCTTCGGCTGGCCCGTAGCCACGGCGACCTTCTCGGGATCGACATCGGTGCCGACAAGGTTATCGCCCGGTCGGCGACGCTGGCCGGTGATACGCTCGTCACCAAAGAGATCCGAACGCACCGTGAGAAACCGGACCGCGATTACCTTCTTTCGCTGGTGGCTCGGGCGGTCTCTGCCACGCAGAGTGGCCCCGGGTCGGGCGGCCAGCCATTCCATACTGTGGTCGTGAGCACACCAGGCGTGGTCGACCCTGTCACACAGTGCGTGAGTCTCGCACCACAGATTCGCGATTGGGATGGCACCAACCTTCGGACAGGGGTGGCGGAGCTGATCGGGATCGACCCAGAACGGGTTTTCGTGGAAAGTCAGACCGGCTTGTCGGTTCTGGCGGAATCGGTGGCTGGAGCCGCAGCAGGTTTGCGGCACGTGCTCTATGTCCAGATCGGTATCGGCATCGGGAGCGGGCTTATTGTCGACGGCCGTCTCTACGCCGGCTCGGTTGGGGCTGCCGGCGAACTCGGCTACCTTCCACACAACTTCGGTGACATTGCTCCCGCCGGAAGCGGCATTGGTGCCTGGGAATGGGCCGCTGGCGGACGAGCATGGGCTCGGCACGGTCGCGCCGCGGCCCTCGAACCCAGAGGGGCGCATCTGCTGGCACTCGCGAAAGGCGTCGCCGAAGACGTCGATGCGGAGGTTGTCATGCTCGGTGTTCGCGATGGCGATGCCGCCGCGCGGGACATCTTCGAACGCCTCACTGATCGACTCGCCGTTGGAATCGCGTCGGCGATTTGCGTCCTCAACCCCGAATGCGTCCTGATCGCCGGTGGCTTGTCAAAGGGCGGTTCGATGTTCCTCGACGCCATTCAAGCGAAGATCGCCCCACTCGTCCCGGTCGTTCCAGATATGCGCCTCGCTACCTTCGGGGGTGAGGGCGGTGTCGCGGGAGCGGTCTTGCGGGCATCAAGATTCGCCTTCGACACCCTGAACCCCATGCCGTAACCGGCAAACCCAAAAACGAATACATCGAGAGGATAGCATTTTGAGCAATTTCACGAACCGCGAGCTCCTTGAGTGGTGCGCCATTCCCGCGGGCGACCTTGTTGATCACCCGAAGCGTCGCATCCCCCTCCGCATCGTCGCCAACTCGGTTGAAATGGGACGGGTGATGGCCGAAGAGCTCGTGTCGCTGATCGTTGACGCGCAAGCCAACGGAAAGCTTCTGAGGGCGATCATCCCGTGCGGTCCAATGGCCTGGGTTGCGCCCTTTGCCGAGATCGTCAACAGCCGAAAGGTCAGCTTGGCGAACCTCGAGGTCTTTCACATGGATGAGTGCCTCGACTGGCAAGGCCGCGAACTACCGGTCATGCATCCCTATAACTTCAGGGGGACAATGCAGCGGGAGTTCTACGACCCCATCGCCGCTAACTTGCAAGTGCCGCTTCAGAATCGGCATTGGCTGAATCCCGAGACCTATGTGAGCATGGCGGAGGAACTCGTCGCCAACCCGGCCGACATCGTCTACGGCGGCTGGGGCCAGGACGGTCACGTCGCCTACAATCAGGCGCGGCGCAACCCCTACAGCGCCGTCACCGTCGACGACTTGAGGATGGCGTCCGCCCGGATGCAGGATAACAACCCGGACACCATCATCGCCCTGTCGCAGCGAACCCTTGGCGGAGCCTACCAGTTGGTCCCTCCCATGTCGGTGACGCTGGGTCTCCGCGAGATCTACGCCGCCCGGCGCATCCGCCTGTTCAGCGACACTGGCGCCTGGAAACAGACCGCGCTTCGCGTCGCGCTCTTCTCTCCGCCCACGCCCGATTATCCGCTGACGCTCTTGCAGTCGCATCCGGACGTTCTCCTCACGGCAACGGTGCCCACGACCGAACATCCTGTGGCCCTTCACCCGGAATGGGAGTTCGCGCTTTGAAAAGCCCCATCCGCGCTTTTGACGCCCTTGTCGGAACCGGCGGGCTTGGCAACGGCATCATGCTTGCCCTCGAAGGCAACCACACGATCGGTCGGGAAGAGAGCCGAAGCGTCCAACTGCTGGCGCAGAAGGATCGCTGCAAGCTGCAAAACATTGTCCACTACGTCGCGCGACTGACCGACCTCAGGACTATTCCCCTGGGTCGCGTCGGCAACGACGAAGCCGGCCGGATGGTCGTCGCCGAGCTGGCGCGCGAGGGTATGGACGTCACGAAGGTCGTCCTGGAACAGGACCTGCCCACCCTCACGTCCTACTGCTTCTTGTACCCGAACGGCGACGGCGGCAATCTGACGACGTCCAGAAGCGCCAGTTCCGCAGTCAGCGCCGAGGATATGGCCCGCTCCCAGGACGATTTCGCTCGGTATGGGGCACGAGCTCTCGCTCTGGCCGCACCAGAGGTTCCGCTCGCCGCCCGCCGAGCCCTGCTTGAGCTTGCCGGACGCTTCGGAGCCCTCCGCTTTGCGTCTTTCCTGACGGGGGAGGTCCAGGAGGCGTTCGAAGGCGGGCTGCTCTCTCTCGTCGACATTCTCTCGATCAACATCGACGAGGCCTCGGTGGTCGCCGGTCTCGACGATGCGACCTCGCCAACCTCCAGGGACATCGTGACCGCCGCCGCAGTGAAGTTGACGGCCCGGTTCCCGAGCCTTCGGTTCTGCATCACGGCGGGAGCCGACGGCAGCTGGATCTACGATGGTCGCGAACTCGTCCACATCTCAGGCCTGACGGTCAAAGCCGTCAACACGGCGGGGGCGGGAGATGCCCACCTCGGTGGCCTGATCACGGCCACCGCCTGGGGCTTCGACCTCGTTGAGGCAAACCGCATCGCAACGATGCTCTCCGCTCAGAGCGTTCTCAGCCTGGATACCATCAACGAAGACATCACGGTCGAGAGTTTCCGCCGGTTCGCAGAAAATGCCGGTGTGAGCCTTCCGACGGGATTCATCGAGAAGCTGACCGGAGCGTCAGACAAAACAGGGGTTGCCGCATGAGCGTTCTTCCAAAGATCGAACTCTTTGGTTCGACCTCGTCCGGCGAGGCTGTTGTTCGCGCTGTCCTTGAAAACGATCTCGGCATGCGAGTCACGATTCTCTCATACGGCGGTCTCCTCCAGAAGATCGAGCTGCCAAACGCCGACGGCACCGCGACAAATGTCGTTCTGGGCTATTCCACCCTCGAGGCCTATGAACGCGGCGAATATTTCTTCGGTGCTCTGATCGGCCGATATGCGAACCGGATCCTGGACGCACGGATCGTGGTGGACGGAAAGGAGCATATACTGGACCGGAACGACAAGTTCGGTACGGTTCACGGCGGCCCGACCGGTTTCGACAAGCGGGTGTGGTCCATGAAGGCGGCCCCCTCGACGGATGCATGCGCCGTCGAGCTAGACCTGCTCAGCCCCGACGGCGACAACGGATTTCCAGGAAATCTGACCGTCACGGTGCGCTATGAGCTCCTCAACGAAAGCAACACGCTGAGGATAACGGCCGAAGCTCGGACTGACGCCACCACCGTGGTCAACCTCACCGGTCACAGCTACTTCAATCTGTCAGGCGAGGGATCAGGAACGGTTCTCGACCACGAACTTCTGATCGAGGCCGAGCACTTTCTTTCCGTCGACGAACGCCTGGTCCCCACGGGGGAATTCACGCCCGTCGAAGGCACGCCGTTCGATTTCCGCGAACCCAAGCGGATCGGCGAGCGAATCCGTGAGGGACACCCGCAGCTTCTCCTCGGCCAGGGCTACGACCACAACTACGTGCTCCATCGGGGAGACGCGGCGCCGTGTCTGGCCCGCGCCGCCCGCCTTTCCGACCCAGCGTCGGGCCGTAGTCTCGAAGTGTGGACGACCGAGCCAGGCCTCGACGTCTACTCGGGAAACTTTCTGAACGGCTCGGTGACCGGCACGAGCGGCCGCGTTTACCGGCAAGGCGACGCCATCGCGCTGGAGCCGGAGCATTTCACCAATTCTCCCAACATGCCCGAATATCCTTCGACTCTTCTCAAACCCGGTGAGGTCTATCGCACCCAAATCGAATACCGCTTCGGGAAAAGGTGAGGATCCCATAAATAACGGAGCCAACAGGGCAAGATATACTGAACGTTGTCATCGATATGAAGGTTACCAAGTTGATCAATTGCCACCAAAATGTAGAAAAAATCGGGTAATGAAATCATGAGGTGGTGAGGTCTGCGACGAAATCATCATCCCAAGTCGCGACCGTACGGCGGAGTGTCAATCGGCGTTGGAATGGGATCATGGATATGTGAGCTGCCCCCGTTTCCCCGACAGTTTGTCGGCGAGAGTAAGCTTGACCTGATGGCGGTCATGCCGCCAATTCCATCCTCTGGAAGCCTTGGTGGACCTCCGTCGGTGTTCGCCCGCCCAACGATGAATGTGGGCGTCGATTATTATAGTGGTCAACTCAGTTGCCGATCCCCGCTTGCGCCTCAGCGCCCAGTGGTCTGCCAATCAGAGCCCCGAGCTGCCTTGCATGATGCCGCCATCGGCGAAGACGGTTGTCGCGGTCAGATAACTGGCGGCGTCGCTGGCCAGGAAGACGACGACGCCGGCAATTTCCTCCGGCTAGGCCATGCGGCCAAGCGGAATGGCGCTATCCAGCTTGGCCAGGGTTGCCGGGTTGTTCATCGTCACGGTGTTGATCGGAGTTGCGCCTCGCCGGGACCAAGCCCGACGACACGTATTTGGTAGGCTCGCTCACGCTGACGTCGATACGGCCACCACTGGACAAAGCGATGAGGTCATTTGGGCAATGAGAAGTTCTCCGGTTGAGCCCGGAATAGCGATGCGGCGGAAGAATAATTCGATCGCGCCGGATTGCTTCCGGCTCGGTGCTTGCGGAAGACCAGCGCGGGACGCTCTGGCTAACGGATCGAATGGCTCAGAGTCCTGAGCGCTTCCGGCAAGCCGGCCAGCTTCTGCATTAATCCCTGCGGGTTGCCATACCGGCAGTTGGAACTCCGCGTGAAGGCGTTCAAGGCCAACAGGAAGAGCCCCATGAAGATGAGCCGCCCCACGACAAACTTCAGAACCCATCTGATCATATCGCTGACTCGCTGAGGTCCCTGACGCGCCGGGCCAGCATATCGCGCTCTGCCTTCAGCTTTCGTATCTGGCGCGCCAGCTCAATCGGCACGACAGCGCCGAGATCCGGGTCCAGGAAAGAAATGCCCAGCGCCGTTGCTTCCTTCCAGACGACGCGGGCACGCCGACTATTGCCTCTGAGAGGGATGAGCAAGTCGAATTCGTCGGGGACCATCACTGGCCGGGCGAACTCGATCCTTGCCCCGCTTTGCGACATGTTCCGCACCAGGCAGTCAAAGGTCGACCACCGGTTGTTGAAAGCGACCTGACCTCCCAAATAAGTACGGCCTCGACGCTCGCTACGCCGATCAAACATTGTAAGTGCCCCCCTTTGAAACACATTGACGCTTCATGCTCCTATTCGGAGCAAATGCGATGCCAATGCATTCCAGGGTAGCAGCTTAGGCAGGATTCCGTGTCGGCGCCCTTGTTGGAGTCGATGCGCTCCCCCTTTGCCTTGGTACAGGGAGGCGAGCACTCCATCCCGGCGCCGCCGATGCAAAAACTGTCACACAGCGCTGTTAGGTCGGTTCTGCGATCGATCCGCCCACCACACCTGTTCTCCGACACGCTAGGGAGCGCCTTACCATGTCTGCACCGCGCCTCATCCAGGCCGCCGCCACGGCTGCCCTCGGGATGTCGCTCAGCATTTCGAGCGCCTTCGCCGACCCCGTCAAATTCGATTTCTGGTTCGGCAATTCGGGCGATATCGCCAAGGTCGTCCAGAAGGTCTGCGACAACTTCAATGCCAGCCAGAGCGACTACCAGATCGTCTGCACCAGCCAGGGCAGCTACGACGCCGCGCTGCAGAACACCATCGCCGCCTACCGTGCCAACAAGCAACCGACGATCGTGCAGGTCTTCGACATCGGCACGCTGACCATGATGCTGTCGGATGCCTTCGTTCCGGCCAACAAGCTGATGGCCGACAATGGCTACGACGTCGACTGGAATGCTTATATCGGCGGCGTGAAGGCCTATTACGCGACGTCCAAGGGCGACATGTACTCGATGCCCTTCAATTCATCGACGGCGCTGCTCTACTGGAACCAGGATGCGTTCAAGAAGATCGGCAAGGATGCCGCTCCCGCCACCTGGGAAGATGTTGGGGCTGACCTCAAGGCTCTGAAGGCCGCCGGCTACGATTGTCCGTTCGGCATCGACGTCTCCAACAACGAAGTCTGGCAGTTGCTCGAGCAGTTCTCTGCCGTCCACGGCATTCCGGTCGCCACCCAGAACAACGGCTATGACGGCCTCGATGCCGAGCTGGTGTTCAACAAGGGCAAGTTCGTCCAGATGGTGACGGATCTCAAGAGCTGGTACGACCAAGGTCTGCTGGTGCTGAAGTCCAAGCAGGCCGGCGAAGACTATGTCACCGCCTTTGCCAACGGCCACTGCCAGATGACGCTGACCTCGGTCGGCGATCACGGCACCGTCGGTCGCACTGCCTCTCCCGACATGCACTGGAGCGTTGCCGAACTGCCGCTCTATGCCGGCACCGAGCGCAAGAACTCGCTGGTCGGCGGCGCTTCGCTGTGGGTCATGAAGGGCCACACCGACGTGGAGTACAAGGGCGCCGCGGCCTTCCTGAACTTCATCCGCCAGCCCGAACAGGCGCTGTTCTGGTCCACCAACACCGGCTACATCCCGGTGACCAAGACCGGCTACGACTACATGGTCAAGAACGGCTTCTACGACAAGTTCCCCTACAAGGGTCGCGAAGTCGCCATCGCCAGCCTGTCGGCCTCCGAGCCCACGCCGGTGACCCGTGGCATGCGCCTGGGCGCCATGCCGCAGGTTCGTCAGGAAGTCGGCAACGCGTTGCAGGCGATCCTCGCTGGCACCGTGACGGTGCAGCAGGGTCTCGATGACGCCGCCGCCCGCGGCAACGAAGCGCTCCGCAAGTTCGAGGCGACCTACAAGGGCAAGACGCTGCCCTGATCGCGATCGCCCCCAAAAAAATGGTGGCCGGGACGTTCCCGGCCACACTTACCTCCAGGACGTTCGATGGAAAAGCGCGCGATCTTTACCAACAGATGGCTTGGCATCGCCTTCATTGTTCCTCAGCTGCTGCTGATCTTCACCTTTTTCTACTGGCCGGCAGGCCAAGCCGTGTTCTGGGCCTTCACGTTGCAGCAGCCCTGGGGCGGCGGCAACGAATGGGTCGGCTTTTCCAACTTCGTCGCCATCCTTACCGACCATATCTACTGGAATTCTGTGGTGCGCAGTCTGGCGTTCGCCGCACTCTCGACCGGCATTTCCATGGGTGTGGCGCTGGTCCTGGCGCTGCTTGCCGACCGCGAGCTTGGCGGCCATCACATCTACCGCACCGTGCTGGTCTGGCCCTACGCGATTGCCGCCCCGGCCCTGGGCCTAGCCTTTCGCTTCATGCTGGCTCCCGGCGCCGGCATGATATCCTTCGTCAATCACATCTGGCCGGGTATCTGGGACCCCACGATCAACGGCACCGAGGCCTTCATCGCCGTCACCATTGCCTTTGCCTGGAAATACATCGGCTACAATTTCATCTTCATGCTGTCGGCCCTGCAGGCGATCCCGCACTCGCTGATCGAAGCCGCGGCCATGGATGGCGCTGGCGCTCCCCGTCGCATGTGGGACATTCAGGTGCCACTGCTCACCCCGACCCTGTTCTTCCTGCTCGTCCTCAACATCACCGACAGTTTTCAAGACAGTTTCGGCATCGTCGATATCATGACGTCGGGCGGCCCCAACCGCGCCACGGAGCTGATGGTCTACAAAATCTATTTCGACGGCTTCAAGGGCCTCGATTATTCCGGCGCCGCCGCCCAGTCGATCATCCTGATGCTGCTCGTCATCGCGCTCACCGTCATCCAGTTCCGCTTCCTCGAAAATCGCGTCCACTACAAGTAAGGCGACGGACCATGGTCGAGCACACCCCCATCCTCAACGTCGTGACGCAGCTCTTGCTGTTCCTCGGCCTCGTCGTCTCCCTGGCGCCGTTCGTCATCGTTTTCATCGCCTCGACGCACACGCTGAGGGACGTCAACACCGTGCCGATGCCGCTGTGGCCGGGCAGCGACTTTTTCGTCAACATGGCGGCGGCGTGGGAGCGCGCCGATTTCGGCCAGAAACTCATCAACAGCCTGGTCTTTGCCCTCGGTGTCGCCATCGGCAAAGTGGTGATCTCGCTGATCTCGGCCTATTCGATCGTCTATTTTGGCTATCGCGGCCGCACGGTGATCTTCTGGCTGATCTTCATCACGTTGATGCTGCCGCTCGAAGTCCGGATCGTTCCGACCTACGCGGTTGCCGCCAACGTACTGTCGCCATACCAGGGTATCCTGGACTTTACGGGCATCAGCTGGCTCGTCCAGCAAGCGACCGGCGTCCAGATCGACCTGCAGTTCGGGCTCCTCGATTCCTACGCCGGCCTCATCCTGCCGCTGGTTGCCACCGCCACGGGAACCTTCCTCTACAGGCAGTTTTTCCTGACGCTGCCCGATGAGCTGGTGGAGGCCTCGAAAATGGACGGCTCCGGTCCGGTGCGATTCTTCTTCGATATGATCCTGCCGCTGTCGCGCACCAACATGGTGGCGCTGTTCACCATCATGTTCGTCTGGGGCTGGAACGAATATCTCTGGCCGCTGCTGGTCACCACCGACGCCGCGCACCGCGTTGCCGTCGTCGGCCTGCGTGACGTCATTCCGGGCAACGACGGCGTGCCCGAATGGAACATAGCCATGGCCGGAACGCTCATCGTCATGCTGCCGCCGCTCGTCATCGTCGCCTTTACGCAACGCTTTTTCGTGCGCGGCCTCGTCGCGACGGAAAAATAGGAGTTCCCGTGGCCACCATCACCATTCGCAGCGTACAGAAGACTTATGGCAAGACCCGGGTCGTGCACGATCTCGATCTCGACATCGCGTCACGCGACTTCCTGGTCATTCTGGGGCCGTCCGGCTGCGGCAAATCGACGCTGTTGCGCATGATCGCCGGCCTTGAGCGCATCTCGGCCGGCGAGATTTCCATTGAGGGCGCCGTCGTCAACAAGCTCGAGCCGCGCGAGCGCGGCTGCGCCATGGTTTTTCAGAACTATGCGCTCTATCCGCATATGAGCGTCGCCGAAAACATCGGCTATTCTCTGAAGGTGGCTGGAACCTCCAAGCCAGAACGGCGGGCGCAGGTCGAAGAGATGGCGCGCGCGCTCGGGCTCGAACCTTATCTCGACCGCAAGCCGGCCAATTTGTCGGGAGGACAGCGGCAGCGTGTCGCGATGGCGCGCGCCATGATCCGCAAGCCGAAAGTTTTTCTGTTCGATGAACCCCTGAGCAATCTCGATGCGCAGTTGCGCGTGCAGATGCGCGCCGAGATCCGCAAGCTGCACAAGCAGCTCGGCACCACCAGCGTGTTTGTGACCCACGATCAGGCCGAAGCCATGACGCTTGCCGACCGCCTGGTGGTGATGCGGGCCGGCCGCATCGAACAAGTCGGCACCCCCATAGAAGTATATAGCCGCCCCGCCAACCGGTTCGTCGCCGGGTTCATCGGCTCGCCGCCGATGAACCTGCTCGATGGCGCCATCGACGCGACGGGTGCCTTCGTGCCGGCGACGGCGCGGGGCGAAGCGATGCCGCTCGGTCGTGCCGATCTCGGCGGTCAACCGGTGCAACTTGGCCTGCGGCCGGAAACGCCGCGCCTCGTCGCCCCTCGACAGGGCCTCATCTCCGCCACCGTCGATTTCGTCGAGGAACTCGGCGCTAACAGGGTGATCCATCTCGACTGGGTCGGGCAACGCCTCGCTGTGGTGCAAAACGATCCGACGCACCTGCGTCCCGGCGATACGGCCGGCGTGAGCATCCCGGACGAGGCAGTCCAGCTTTTTGCGACCGAGACCGGGCAGCGTCTCGACCGCGGCGCGTAGGCGAGGGCGCGGCCCGCTTGTGCACGGCAAACCTTTGAATTTGTTATGGCGAGTCAGGTCAATCGATGACCCGAGTTGCATTGCCTCCGACCGAAGCGGCAACACATTCATGCCCGAATAGGATGCACCACGACGCGCAATCCGTCTTGTTTCCCGAAGGCTTCGCCGCTAGGTATTTTTATCGGTTTGCACAGCCATAACAGCCGCAACCAGAGGGGATAACATGAAACTCTCACTCGCAGCCGGGACCGCCGTCCTGATGATGTTTGCCGCGGGCACGGCCTCGGCCAGAACTTTCACGATCTCATGGTGGGGCTATAACGGCGACAAACTTCAGGCCAACATCATCGAGCCGTTCAAGAAGTTGTGCGGTTGCGACGTCGTTTTCGAAACCGGCAACAATGCCGATCGGCTGAACAAGCTGAAAGCGCGAGACGGCAAGGGCGTTGATGTCATTTACTTGACCGACAGCTATTCGCAGCTCGGTATCCAGGGCGGGCTTTTCCAGAAGATCGACCGCTCCAAGCTTCCCAATACCGAAAAGCTCTACGATCTGGCGGCGGACCCGCAGGGTGGTTATGGCCCCGCCTACACGATTGGCCGGGCCGGAATTGTCTATGACAGCGCCAAGGTCAAGCCGATCACCTCGTGGAACGATCTGTGGCGCGAGGATCTGAAGAGCCAGATCTCGCTGCCGGACGTCACCACGACCGCCGGTCCGATGGTTGTCGTCGAGGCGGGCAAGCACGCCGGCGTCGACGCCTATGCGAATCCCGACGCAGCTTTTGCGGCCGTCGAGGCGCTCAAGCCGAATTCGGTGAAGAATTACCACACTGGTTCCGAGCTGGTGAATCTGGTCTCCACCGGAGAGGCGTCGGTTGCCCTTGCCCAGGATTTCACGCTTGCCTCGCTGAAAAAGGCCGTGCCGACCATGGTCTGGGCGGATCTTTCCGAGGGTGACATCGCAACGCTCAACACGATCAACATCCCGACCGGCACCGAAAACGTCGATCTGGCCTACCAGTTCCTCAATTTCGTGCTGTCGACCGAGATCCAGCAGATCGAGGGCGAACAGGGTGTCGATGCGCCGGTCAACAAGGAAGTGAAGCTCACTCCGGAGCAGGCGTCGATCTGGACCTACGGGGCGGAAGCCATTGGCAAGCTGAGCCAGATGGACTACGCCAAAATGAATGCGGTCAAGACCGACTGGATCGATCGCTGGAACGAAATCTTCGGCATGTAACGGCAATTGACGGCCGCTCTGTTCCCCGCGCGACAGGGTGGCCGCCGACTTCCTCTGTGGTGCCCATGTTGCACCCATGAGAGAGAGCAGACGTCCGCATGAATTCTCGTTTGCAAGCTTGGTTGCTGGCTCTTCCCGCGACGTTTTTTGTCGTCGTCTGCCTCGGCTTGCCGGTGCTTTCGACACTGGCGACGACTTTCGGTGAACCGGCCGGGCCGTTCGTCACCTACATCCAGTTCTTCACGTCCGGCTTTCGCCGCGCCGTTCTCTTGCGAACCATAGAAGTCGCGGTGATCACGACGGCGATTTCGCTGGTGGTCGGCTTTGCCACGGCTTGGGTGGTGGCGCGGTCGCCGGGACGGATCAAGAGCATTCTGATCATTGCTGCGGTGTTCCCGCTGTTGACCTCGGTTGTGGTGCGCTCTTTCGCCTGGATGGTGATTCTGGGCAAGAATGGCATCATCAACAAGGCGCTTCTCGCCCTCGGCATCCTCAATGAGCCGCTGTCGATGCTCTATACCGAGGGATCGGTTATCGTTGCCATGGTCTACCTGTTCGTGCCGCTGATGATCCTGACGCTGGTTGGCGTTCTGGAAGGCATCCCGCAGGATCTGACCGATGCCGCCGCCTCGCTTGGCGCACCGCCGTCGGCCGCTTTCCGTCAGGTCGTGCTGCCAATGGCCGTGCCGGGGCTGATCGTTGGCGCGGTTCTGGTTTTCACCGGATCGTTTACCTCCTACGCCACCCCGCAGCTTCTGGGGGGGGACCGCCAAACCATGATGGGCACTTTCCTTTATCAACGCGCCATGGTGACCTTCGACTGGGTTGGCGCTTCGACAATCGCCGCCGTGATGGTGGTCGTTACCATCGCAACGGTTCTTCTCATGTCGCGGCTCGCGCGCAAGCTCAACCCGGTCGTCGGATGAAAACGCGTATCCATCCCGCGCTGATCGCTTTTTCAGTGTTCACCTTTGTCTTTCTGATCGGGCCGCTGATCATCATCATCGGCACGGCGGTATCCGACACGACCTTCCTGACCTTTCCGCCGCAAGGATTTTCGATGCGTTGGTTCGCCAACATCTTCGAGGTCTCGGCCTTCCCCCGCACCATGGTGACGAGCTTTACGCTCGCCGTGCTTGCCACCACCTTGTCGCTGATGGTTGGCGTGCCGGCGGCCTACGCGCTGGCGCGCTTCCGGATCGAGCTGCCGAAGTTTCTTGCCAATGTTTTCGTGCTGCCGATCCTGGTGCCGGAAATCGTGCTCGGCTTTTCGCTGCTGAAATCGGTGGCAACCGGCGTGGGGGCGTCGATCTGGACGAGCCTGCTGATCGGCCACGCGCTGCTGGTTCTGCCCTATTGCGTGCGGGTGGTTGGCGCTTCGCTCAATTCCTTCGACTTCTCGGTGGAAGAAGCGGCCGTCTCGCTCGGCTGTCCGCGTTGGAAGGCGTTCTTCGTCGTCGTGCTGCCGAATATTCGCGCGGGAGTCATCGCCGCCTTCATCCTGGCGTTCATCACCTCGATCAACGATGTCTCGGTTTCGATCTTCCTGACGGGGCCGGGCATTTCCACCCTGCCAATTCAGCTTCTCGCCCATATGGAGCAGTTTTTCGACCCGACGATCGCCGCCGTCTCGGTGCTGCTGATGGGTGTCACCGTCGCCGTGATGACGGTGGTGGAATGGACGCTCGGCCTGACCTTCCTAACGAAATGACCCTGATCTCATGACCGTCTCGCTCACACTCGCTCACGTTTCGGCTCATTACGGAAGCACCCAGGTGCTCGAAGATCTTTCGCTTGATGTCGGCGAGGGCGAGCTCGTCTCGCTGCTCGGCGCGTCCGGCTGCGGCAAGACGACAACGCTGCGTCTTGTTGCCGGGTTCCTGCGGCCAACGGCAGGCACGATCAGCCTCGGAGCCCGCAATATTACCGGTGTGGCGGCGCATGCCCGCAATATCGGCCTCGTCTTTCAGACCTACGCCCTGTTCCCGCATCTGAGCGTGCTCGACAACGTCGCCTTCGGATTGCGCCAACGAGGCATGGGTACCGCCGAGCGGCACGGAAAAGCGCACGAGATGATCGAGCGGGTCGGGCTGACCGGCCTGGCCGACCGCTATCCCAGCAATCTTTCCGGTGGCCAGCGCCAGCGGGTCGCGCTCGCCCGGGCGCTTGTCATCGAACCTCCGCTGCTGATGTTCGACGAACCCTTGTCGAATCTCGACGCCAAGCTGCGCGTCGACATGCGCGTCGAAATTCGCCGCATGCAGCGGGCCGCCGGCACGACGGCGCTCTACGTCACCCATGACCAGGAAGAGGCGTTCTCGATCTCCGATCGCGTCGCAATCATGCATCGGGGCCGGATCATGCAGCTCGATGCGCCCGAGGTGCTTTATTCCAGGCCCGCCAACGCCTTCGTCGCCGATTTCGTCGGTTTCGGGAACATGATCCCGCTGGAGGTCGCCGGCGAGGACGATACGCGCGTGATCGCCCGGATGGCCGGCGGCGCGACTCTCAGTCTGCCGAAGGCCGATTTCTCGGTGCCCGGCCGGAATTTCGTGCTCGCCGCTCGCCCGGAGGGGCTTGGCGTCAGCCAAGGCGGCGCCGGCATTCCGGCGACCCTCGGCCTGAGGACCTATCTCGGCCGCGCCTATCAGTATCGCTGCACGACCGATGTTGGAGAGGTGATCGCCAACGGACCGCTCTCCGATCCGCTCGAACCGGGAAGCAACGTGACGCTCGTTCCGCAGCCTGACCAATGTTGCCTGCTTCCGGCAGAGACCGCATGATGATCACCCTCACCAATGCCCGCATCCTGACGATGGACGAGGGCCTGCGCGAATATGGCAAGGGCTGGATTCGCATCGAGGACGGCCGCATCGCTGGGCTTGGCGACGGCCTGCCCCCCGAAGGGCCGGGCGAAACGGTCGACATGGGCGGCGACCTCGTCATGCCAGGCATGGTCAATTCGCATTGTCATATGACCATGACGCTGTTCCGAGGACTTGGTGAGGACGTCGACGACAGGCTGTTCCGTTACGTGCTGCCGCTGGAGCGCAAATGCATCACGCCGCGAACGGTCGAAATCGGTTCGCGCCTCGCTGCGCTGGAACTGATCCGCGGCGGCGTCACAACGGTTGCCGACATGTATTACTTTGAGGCCGTCGTCGGCCGGGTGATCGCGGAATCGGGCATGCGTGGCGTCGTCGGCCAGACGCTCGCCGACTTCGACACGCCGGACCACAAGACCTTCGACAAAGGCTTCGCACTGACCGAGGAATTGGTCGACACCTTCGCCGGACATCCGCGCGTCACTGCCTCGATCGCGCCGCATGCCCCCTATTCGACCGACATACCGGTCATGGCGCGGGTTGCGAACTGGTCGGCCGCCCATCCCGACGTACCGGTACAGCTGCACATGGCCGAAATGGTCAGCGAGAACGAATGGGCGGAAAAGGCCTATGGCCTGCGGCCGGTCCAGGTTGTCGACAAGGCAGGTCTTCTCAAACCGGGGCTGATCGCCGCCCACTGCCTTTTCGTGACCGATGACGACATGGACCGGATGGCCGAACAGCAGGTTCGGGTCGCCCACAACGCCCGCTCCAATGCCAAGGCCGGCCGCGGCATCGCGCCGGTGGAGGCGATGCGCCGACGCGGCATCCCGGTCGGGATCGCCACTGACGGACCGATGAGCGGCAACACGCTTGATCTGTTTTCCCAATTCGCCCCTGTCTCGATGTTCCAGAAACTGCTCGGCAACAGCCGCAAGCCGATGCCGGCGGCCGAGGTCGTGCGTATGGCAACGCTGGAGGGCGCCAAAGTCCTTGGCATGGACAAAGAGATAGGCTCGCTGGAACCCGGCAAGCAGGCGGATCTGATCCGCATTTCGCTCGCCGATCCGCGCGTTCTGCCGGTTTACGATATCTATGCGACGCTGGTCTTCGCAGCGATGCCAGGCGATGTCCGCGACGTCATGGTCGCCGGAAACTGGCTGATGCGCGGCCGCCTGGTCGAAACGCTGGAAAGCGACAAGGTGGTGGCCGACGCGCTTCAGGTCGCCGCCGAATTCACCGCCCGAATAGAAGAAATCGACCGGAGAAAAGCGTGAGCACCGAGGACATTCTCGCCTATGTGGACAAGACGATCGACGACCGGCTCGCCCGACTTTTCGACCTGATCCGCATTCCGTCCGTCTCCACCGACCCCAGCCACGCCGAAGACTGCAAGCGCGCCGCCGAATGGCTTGCCGCCGACCTTCGATCCTTCGGGGCCGATGCTTCTCCGCGCGAGACCGTCGGTCATCCGATGGTCGTCGGTCATCTGCCCGGAGACGGTCGGCGCGTGCTGTTTTACGGTCATTACGACGTCCAGCCGGCGGACCCGCTGGAGCTTTGGGAGACCGATCCCTTCGAACCGGTTTTGCGTCCTATGCCCAATGGCGACACGCAAATCGTTGCGCGCGGCGCCTCCGACGACAAGGGCGCGCTGATGACCTTTGTCGAGGCCTGCCGGGCCTGGACGGAAGTGCGCGGCGCGTTGCCGATCGGTGTCAGCTTTCTGTTTGAGGGAGAGGAGGAAAGCGGCTCGCGCTCTCTGGTGCCCTTCCTTGACAAGACCGCGCCGGAACTCGCCTGCGACGCGGTGCTGGTGTGCGATTCCGACATGTGGGATCGGAAAACCCCGGCTATCACGACCATGCTCCGGGGCTTGGTCGGCCAGGAACTGACGATCACCTGCGCCGACCGGGATCTGCATTCCGGCATGTTCGGTAACGCGGCGCGCAATGCGCTGACCGTGCTTACCGACATCCTTGCCTCCTTGCGCTCGCCGGATGGCGGCGTGGCGATCGAGGGGTTCTACGACGGCGTTTCCGAAGTGCCCGAAGCGGTGAAGAACATCTGGTCGCGTCTGCCATTCGACGGAGAAGCCTTTCTTGCCAATGTCGGGCTGAAGATCCCTGCCGGCGAAACCGGGCGCAGTGTCCTGGAACAGATCTGGTCGCGGCCGACTTGCGAGATTCACGGCGTCTGGGGCGGCTATATGGCCCCCGGGTTCAAGACGGTGATCCCAGCCAAGGCACATGCCAAGATCTCGTTCCGTCTGGTTGCCGGCCAGGACCCGCAAAAGATCCGCGATGCCTTCCGTGCCCATGTCGCGGCGCGCCTGCCCGCCGACTGCGCAGTGAAATTCGAGGATCACGGCCTCTCTCCCGCCATTTCCATGCCCACCGACAGCAAATGGATGAAGGGCGCGCTTGGCGCGCTCGCCGAGGAATGGGGCGATGCAGCCATCGCCGGCACCGGCGGATCGATTCCGATCGTTGGCGCACTCAAACGCTACCTTGGCGCCGATGCGCTGCTGGTCGGTTTTGCCAATTTTGACAACCGCATCCATTCGCCGAACGAGAAATACGATCTGTCGAGCTATCGGAAGGGCATACGCTCCTGGGTGCGGATTCTCGACCGACTGGCCTCGGCATGACAAGGCGCGTCATCATCGATACCGATCCGGGCATCGACGACGCCATCGCGATCCTGTTCGCGCTTGCCCATCCGGAGCTCGATGTCGCGGCGGTCACCACGGTCGCCGGCAATATCGGGATCGAGACGACCACGCGCAACGCCTTGCGCATCCTGGCGCTTGCCGGACAAGGCATCCCTGTCCATCCTGGTGCCGGAAGGCCGCTGAAGCGCGGTTCGAGGACCGACACTCGCATTCACGGTGTGGATGGTCTTGGCGGCGTTGCGTTCCCGGAGCCTGAAGAACCGGCATCCTCGGAACCGGCGCACATGGCGCTCCGGCGGCTCATCGCGGACGCGCCGGCCGGTACGATCGACATCTTGGCGCTTGCCCCGCTGACAAATATCGCCCGCTTCGTTGAAGAGGCGCCGGATGTCGCGCGTCGGATCGGCCGGTTGATCGCGATGGGCGGAGCGGTGCGCGAACCCGGCAATGTCGGACCGCGATCGGAATTCAACATCGCCCACGACCCGGAGGCGGCTGAGATTGTGTTTTCGGCGGGCTTGCCGCTGACGCTTGTCCCACTCGATGTGACCCGCCGAGTCCGAGCAGATGCGGTCTATCTCGCGAGATTGGCCGCCCTCGGCACCAAGCAGGCACTGGTCTGCCGCGATCTGATTGCTGCCTATTTCACCGGAACATCCGGCGGCGAAAGCCGGCCATTGCACGACCCCTGCGTACCGCTCCTGGCGCTACGCCCGGATCTGTTCGCCACCCATTCGATGCGGCTCTCGGTCAATCTAGGCGAAGACGAATTGGCGGGAGCGCTCGAGCCAGGCGAGCATGCTCTTGCCGTCGCCATGGGCACCGACGCCCCGGCTGTTCTGGACTTGCTGGCGGAAACGCTCGGTCAGGCGCTAAGTTCGCCGCGCACCACCTCGCACCAATAGCGTACGCCGGCGGCAATGGCCGCGTCGTTGAAATCGTAACCGGTGTTGTGGTGCCGCGCGTTCTCGGTCGCCGGGCCGTTGCCGAGCCAGACATAGCAGCCCGGAGCCTCGGCGGCGAAATCGGCGAAATCGTCTCCCGCCGTGGAGGGAGGAAAGGCGGTCAGCAGTCCACCTGTGCCAACGGCGCGTTTAGCCGCGGCCTGGGCGATGGCCGTCGGCACGGCGGCATTGACGACCGGCGGAATGCGGCGGATGAACCGATAATCGGCGGCAATCCCGAAGGCTTCGGCGGTGCCGTGGGCGAGGCGGCCGATCGCCCACTCCAGGAGATCGCGGACTTCAGGCGCGTAGGCTCGGGCGGTGCCGCCGATCTCGACGAAGTCGGGAATGACGTTCAGCGCTGCGAAATCGCCGCCCCTAACGGCGCAGGCCGACACCACCGCTGGCTGTAGCGGATCGACCTCGCGGGCGACGATGGTGTGCAACATCGACAGGAACTGACCGGACGCGGCGACGGGATCGCGGCCGAGATGCGGCTTGGCGCCATGGGTGCCGGTGCCGCGAAAGGTCACCGTCCAGCTGTCGGACGAAGCCAGTTGCGGCCCCTCGACGGCGGCGATCTGATCGACGGCAAGGCCGGGCATGTTGTGCAAGCCGTAAACGGCGTCGACGGGAAACCGCTCGAACAGGCCATCTTCGATCATGGCGGCGGCGCCTCCCCGTCCTTCTTCCGCCGGCTGGAAAACGAAGTGCACCGTGCCGGAGAAATCGCGTTCGGCGGCAAGGACCGCGGCGGCGCCGAGCAACATGACCGTATGGCCATCATGGCCGCAGGCGTGCATCCTTCCCGGAATGGCGGAACGCCAAGCTGGCGTCCCGGTCTCCGGCATGGCAAGCGCATCCATATCGGCCCGCAAGGCGATGGCGCGGCTGCCCTCGCCAACCCGGAGCGTCCCGACCACGCCCGTCTTGCCGAGGCCGAGCGTCACTTCGAGGCCGAGTTTCTCAAGACGCCTGGCGACGATGGCGCTTGTGCGTTCTTCTTCGAAACCCAGTTCCGGATGGGCATGGAGATCGCGCCTGAGTTCGATCAGATCGGCCAAAAGCTGCTCGTTCATCTGTATTCCCGGATTGCCTGATCCATGCACCAAGTTACGGCGCCTCCAAGCAGATGGAGCAGGGATGGTCTCGCCGCTTCGGTAAGGCGTATCCGCTGAGTGGATTTCCGCCTCGTTGATGCTGCCGCGAGTGGTGCGCGGTTCAACTACACCTGATCTGGCGTCCGAAGGTCAAGGGCTTGAGAATTCAGTCCCCTGCCGTGTGGGGAGCGGCCGTAGACTCGACGTCGCCGATTCCGAAGAGGTCGAAGTCCTCATCGAGTCAGGAGAGTGTGAAACGACATTATGCTGAGGGCAGCAATGCACCCCCCCTCAGTTTTCGATGCTCTGTTTACCGGCTGAAACACGATCATGAGCCCCCGGGATCTCCGGCCGGCCGCATGGGAGCCCTGAGCGCTCTCAAATAGGCACATGTTGGAGCGAAAATTGATGCTTTTCCATGCCCGCATCTTTGCCTAGCTGTTGAAGGAACTTCAATCCCAAGGAGGCGTGCCATGGCGCAGCGGTTCTACTGGAACGAACTGACCAGTCTCGAATTCGCCCAGCTCGACCCCGACACGACGGTGGCGATCCTGCCGCTGGCCTCCACCGAACAGCATGGGCCGCATTTGCCGATCGCCACGGATGTCGCCATCGCCAACGGCATGTTGGGTTTGGTGCGCGAACTGCTGCCGGCGGACCACAACGTCTTCGTGCTGCCGACGCAGGAAATCGGCAAGGCCAACGAGCATGTGTTCGGGCCGGGGACATTGTCGTTGCCGGCTGAACTCCTGATTCAGATGTGGACCGCCATCGGCCAGAAGGTCGCCGAAGCCGGCGTCCGCAAGCTGATCATGGTCAATTCCCACGGCGGCAACCTCGACCTGATGAGTATCGTCGCCCGCGAGATGCGCGTGCGCTTCGGAATGGTCGCGGTCGCCACGCAATGGAGCCGGTTCGGCAGCCCGGAGGGCCTGTTCAGCGCTCACGAAATGGCATTCGGCATCCACGGCGGTGACGTGGAGACGTCGATGATGCTCTATTTCCGGCCGGATCTCGTTCATATGGACAAGGCCCAGAATTTTGCGTCCAGGGCCGAATGGATGAAGACGCAGAGCAAGTATCTGCAACCGCTGCCGCCACACGCGCTGGCCTGGGTCGCCCATGATCTCAATCCCCATGGCGTGGTCGGAAATGCCGCCAACGCCGATGCGAGCAAGGGCGAAGCCTATTGCCGGCACGTGGCGCAGGGCTTTGTCGAACTGATCGGCGACGTCATCAGCTATCCGCTGGCCAATCTCTATACCGGCTGACCGGCCGTTCCCGCCGAAACCTCCCGGATCATCTCGACGAGTTCGGCAATCAGAAACTCGACGAAGATGCTGGTCGCCGCATCGAGTGTGGCCCTGGCGCGCGCCAGAAGCTTCATCGGCTGCGGCCTTATGTGGGCGTCGGACAGCGGACGATAGACGAGAGCGCCGCTGCGGCAGTCCATCAGCACGTCCAGCGGATTGAGGATGCTGACGAAGGGACCTTGCCGCAGCAAGGTCCGCATCATCTCGGTCGAGTTGGTTTCAAGCAGCGGCTCCACCGTCACCGTCAACGGCGAGAAGGCGAGATTGATCGCGTCGCGCAGGGAGGTGCCGGGCAGAGCAAGAACCAGTTTCTCCTCGACGAGATCGGCGAGACTCACCTCGCTTTGCCTCGCAAGCGGGTGTTCGGGGGAGAAAACCGCCCCGAGCGGCACATCGAAATTGGCAAGGCTGCGAATGCCAGGCAGGGCGGGAATGTTGAATCCCAGGCCAAGATCCACCTCGCCGGAGACCACCGGCATGGATGTGGTGATGCCGCCATCGCCGCGCAGCAGAACACGGATGCGCGGGTATTCGGCGAAGAACTTGCCCATCAGGTGCGGCAACGGACCGGCCGCGAGCCCGATGGTCGTCACGATGGACACCTTGCCCATCTGCGGCGTCTTGAGGTTCCGGATGCGTGCCTGCAGTTTGTCGTAATCCTTGAGAACCTCGCGCACGTGCTCGATGCACAACTCGCCGACCGCCGTCAGCCTGAGGCCACGCGGCAGCCGCTCGAAGATCTGCGCGCCCAGTTCTTCTTCCAGCGCCAATATCTGACGGTTGATGGCCGAGGAGGCCACATTCATCCGCTCCGACGCTTTGCGGATCGAACCGCAGCGAGCGATTTCGTTGATGTAGAGCAGCTTGCGTGAGTGCAACATGTTCACCTCCTGCGCAATGCTTAGGCAGGATGCCTATTGCAGCAACATAAAACCGAACTGTGCAAAAAAGGCATCAAAGCGTGCGCAATTAGATGCTTTTCACGGCTCAATGCAAGTGGTGCAGTATCGTTCAATCCCCCTGATTTCCGGGGAGGAGCGATAAAGGGGACGACTCCGAATGCGCTGCAATACCAGCTTCATCACGCTATGTACTGCCGGCTTGATCGCCTCCGCTTCCGGGGCGCTTGCCGCCGACAAGGTGAGTTTCGGCACCAACTGGCTGGCTGAGGCCGAGCATGGTGGCTTCTACCAGGCGGTTGCCGACGGCACTTATGCCAAACATGGTCTCGATGTAACCATCGTTCAGGGCGGGCCGAATGCCGCCAACAGCGCGCTCCTGGTCGCCGGCAAGATCGAGTTTTACATGGGCGGCAGCATGGGCGAGCTATCCGCTGTCGAGCAGGGCATCCCCATCGTGGATGTGGCCTCCATGTTCCAGAAGGATCCCCAGATCCTCATGGCCCACCCCGGCGTCGGCATGGATACCTTCGCCGACCTCGCCAAGGCCGATACCATTTTCCTCGGCAAGGAAGGCTACACGACCTTCTTCGAGTGGATGAAAGCCAACTTCGCCGGCTTCAAGGACGAGCAATACAAGCCCTATACCTTCAGCTCCGCCCCCTTCATCGCCGATCCGAAGTCCGTCCAGCAGGGCTATCTGACGTCCGAACCTTATGCGGTCGAAAGTCAGGCCGGCTTCAAGCCCCAGGTCTACCTGCTGGCCGACCAGGGGTTCGCGCCCTATTCCACCACGATCGCCACCCAATCGAAGCTGGTGGAGACCAATCCTGACCTAGTGCAGCGCTTCGTCGATGCGTCGATCGAGGGCTGGTACACCTATCTCTATGGCGACAACAGCGCCGCCAATGCACTGATCAAAAAAGACAATCCCGAGATGACCGACGGGCAGATCGCCTTTTCCATCGCCAAGATGAAGGAACACGGCATTCTGGAATCGGGCGAAGCGCTCGACAAGGGGATCGGCTGCATGACCGATGCCAAGTACAAGAAGTTCTTCGACACCATGGTGTCGATCAAGGTGTTCAAGTCCGACACCGACTATACCAAGGCCTTCACGACCAAGTTCGTCTGCAAGGGCGTTGGCTTGTCCCTGAAGAGGTGAGCCAACGGCGGAAGAACCCGCGAAGATCGACAGTCGTCGGCGTATGCGGATTGTTGGGCCGTGACGCTTCTGTTCCTCATGTCGTCTTGAAAGTCCCCGTATGTTCGCAACACAGCGATTTCGGGCAGAGACTCCCACCGAGAGAGCAACCTTGACGCCTCCCCAGCCGACACGGCCACTGATGACCATGGCCTCGGTCTCCAAGACCTTCTCGAACGGCACCGCGGCGCTTACGGACGTATCGCTGACCGTCCGAGCCGGGGAGTTCGTCAGTCTGCTCGGACCGTCTGGCTGCGGCAAGTCGACCGCTTTGCGCATCATGGCCGGGCTTGGCGGTGTATCCTCGGGAAACATCGACTGGCCGGCCTCGCGCATCACAAGTAGCGGCCGGCCCGACGGTGATATTTCCTTCGTCTTCCAGGAGCCGACGCTGCTGCCCTGGCGCACTGTGGCGGAGAATGTCTATCTGCCGCTCCAGTTGCAGGGCATTTCGCGCAAGGCGGCGCAGCCACGGATCGAGGAGGCCCTGTCGACCGTTTTCCTGGCCGATTTCGCCAAAGCCTATCCGCGTGAGTTGTCCGGCGGCATGAAGATGCGCGTGTCGATCGCCCGCGCGCTGGCGACCCGACCGAAGCTGCTGCTGATGGACGAACCCTTCGCCGCGCTGGATGAGATCACGCGCCAGAAGCTCAACGACGAAGTCCTGGAACTCTGGAAGTCGAACGGACTGGCGGTGGTCTTCGTCACCCATTCCGTGTTTGAATCGGCCTATCTCTCCTCGCGCATCGTCGTGATGAAAGCCCGTCCCGGGCGTATCCACGAGGATTTCCCGGTCAATGTCGGCATAGAACGTGACGCCGATTTTCGAACCTCGGAGTCTTATCGCCTCACCTGCGAGAGAGTTTCTCATTCATTGGGGGCCGCCATGGGCGGAGAGGGGCACTGATGGAAAACGGCGAACGCAGCGAGCAACTGGACCGGCTGATCCGGATAGCCATTCCCGTCGGTGTCGTCCTGGCGCTGCTGCTGGTCTGGTATCTGATCGTCCATGTCGAGAACATTCCGCCTTACATACTGCCCGACCCGATTGCCGTCGCCGGCGCGCTCGTCAAGGATTGGCCAACCCTTTGGCCGGCCTTTCTGGTCACCACCAAGATAACCTTCATGTCGCTGGGGTTGGCGCTGCTCGGCGGAACGGTTTTCGCTGTTCTCCTGGTTCAGGCCCGCTGGCTTGAGCTGATCTTCTATCCGATTGCCGTGGTGCTGCAGGTGACGCCGATCGTCGCCATCGCGCCGCTCATCCTCATCTATGCCCCAACGACGCAAGCGGCGCTGCTGATCTGTGCCTACCTGGTGGCTTTCTTCCCCATTCTCTCGAACCTGGTGCAGGGACTGAAGAGCGTCGACCATAACCATCTCAATCTGTTCGAGCTTTATGGCGCCAATCGCTTCCAGACGCTCTGGCATCTGAAGCTGCCGACGGCGCTGCCCTATTTCATGACCGGCCTCAAGATCGGCGGCGGCCTGTCGCTGATCGCCGCCGTCGTGGCCGAGTTCTCCGCCGGTTCGAGCGGCGCGGGATCGGGGCTCGCCTTCCGCATTCTCGAAGCGCAGTTCCGCCTGAACATTCCCAGGCTTTTTGCGGCGCTCATCATGCTGTCGGTGCTTGGGATCGCGATTTTCGCGCTGACGTCCTTTCTGTCATGGCTTTTGCTTCACCGCTGGCACGAGAGCAGTCTGAAAAGAGAAAACTGATGTCCGCCGATTTTGTCGCACTGCCAGATGTATCCCGCTTCGCCCTGATCAATGCGACGCTGCCGACGGCTCTGCTTTCCAAGCCGCTCGCCGGACCGGTGCGGGAGGGACTGATCCCGGCGCATGTCATCATCGACGCCGGCCGGATCGCCGCCATACTGCCCACGGAGACAACGCTCCCCTACGACATCCCGAGAGTCGACCTTGATGGCGGGCTGGTCTGGCCCTGCTTCACCGACATGCACACCCATCTCGATAAGGGGCATATCTGGGAGCGCCGGCCCAATCCGGACGGCAGCTTCGCCGGTGCGCTGGAGGCCGTGGGCTCCGACCGCACCGCCAACTGGTCGGCCGACGACGTGGCGGCACGCATGGATTTCTCGCTGCGCACCGCCTACGCCCACGGCACGCAGCTGATCCGCACCCATCTCGACAGTCTGGCGCCCCAGCATCGCATTTCCTTTGACGTGTTCAAGGCCATGCGCGAGCGTTGGCGTGGTCGCATCGAACTGCAGGCCGCGGCGCTCTTTCCGCTGGAACTCATGGAGGACGCCACCTACCTGGCTGACCTCGTGCGGGTGGTCGGAGAGGCTGGCGGCGTTCTGGGTGGGGTCACCTTTCTGCACCCCAAGATCGAGGCGCAACTCGATTTGCTGTTCGAGACCGCCAGCAAAGCGGGGTTGGACATCGACCTGCATGTCGACGAGACCGAAGACCGGCAGGTTCTAACGCTGGCCTCAATTGCCAGTGCCAAGCTGCGCCATGGCTTCAAGGGGGCTGTGAACGTCGGCCATTGCTGCTCGCTGGCCCATCAGGACGAACAAACAGTGAGCCGCGTGATCGATCTGGTCGCCAAGGCCGATCTGTCCGTCGTCTCGCTACCCATGTGCAACATGTACCTTCAGGGTCGCAATGCTGGCCGCACGCCCCGCTGGCGCGGCGTGACACTGCTGAAGGAACTGGCCGCGGCCGGCGTTCGCACGGCGGTGTCATCCGACAACACCCGCGATCCATTCTATGCCTATGGCGATCTCGATCCGGTGGAGGTGTTCCGAGAAGCGGTGCGCATCCTGCATCTCGACCATCCGCTGGATAACGCTCCCGCCGTCATCACCTGTTCGCCTGCTCAGATTCTCGGCCGGCCGGAGCTGGGCTGTCTGGCCGAGGGCGGGGGAGCCGATCTCGTACTGTTTTCCGCCCGGCGCTGGAGCGAATTCCTGTCGCGGCCGCAATCCGACCGCGTGGTGCTGCGCGGCGGTCGTGCCATCGATCGCCGATTGCCGGATTATCGTCAACTCGACAGCCTTCTGGGGGCCGATCATGCCTGATTATGATGCGATCAAGACCGCGCTCGAAGGTATCGCCATCGAGGACAATCCACGTCTCGTGCAGATGAAGAGCCGGGATTTCTATTGGTACTCCCCCGTGCTGAAGAGCCAGCTCGACGGCGTCACTGGCGATCTGATCGTGTCGCCTAAAAGCGAGGAAGAGGTTATCCGCGTTCTGAAGGTTGCCTATGCCCATGGCGTGCCGGTGACCGCACGCGGTACCGGCACGGGCAACTATGGCCAGGCCATGCCGCTCTCCGGCGGCATCGTGCTCAGCATGGCCAACATGAACCGGGTCAAGGAAATTCACGTCGGCCGGGTCATCTGCGAATCCGGTATCGTGATGGCCAAGCTCGATGAGGAATGTCGGGCCCATTCCGGACAGGAACTGCGCTTTCACCCCTCCACCCACAAGACGGCGACCGTCGGCGGCTTCGTCGCCGGCGGATCCGGTGGCGTCGGCTCCATCACCTGGGGCGGCCTGCGCGATTTCGGCAATATCCTGCGGCTGCGCATCGTCACCATGGAAGCCGAGCCGAGGGTGCTGGAACTGACCGGGCTCGACCTTCACAAGGTCGCCCACGCCTACGGCACCAACGGCATCATCACCGAGGTGGAGATGCCGCTGGCCCCTGCCTATGACTGGATCGACGCCCTGGTCGGCTTCGACGACTTCCTCGAAGCCGCGAAATTCGCCGACCTCTTGGCGCACCAGAACGGCATCCTGCTGAAGGAACTGGCGGTCATTGCCGCGCCGACGCCGCATCTCTATTTCAGCCGCCACAAGAAGTGGCTGCGCGAGGGGCAGTCGGTGGTCGCCTTGATGGTTGCCCCGATGTCGGTCGATGCCTTCGCCGCCTTCTGCGTTCTGCGCAAGGCCGAGGTGATGTTCCGCGCCGATCTGGAAGCGGACCTCAAGGGCGTGCCGGAAATCTACGAACTTTGCTGGAACCACACGACGCTGAGGGCAATCAAGGTCGAGCCGAGCTTCACCTACCTTCAGGTTCAGTACGCCAGCCCGGATCATCTCGCCAAGGTGGCGCGCACTGTGGAACTGTTCGGCGATGAGGTCATCGGGCATCTCGAGTTCATCAAGTTCGACGGCGAGATCCAGTGCGCCGGCTTGCCGCTGGTGCGCTACACCACCGAGGAAAGGCTGGATGAAATCATCCGCCTGCACGAGGACAACGGCTGTCCGATCTTCAACCCGCATCGCTACACGCTGGAAGAAGGCGGCATGAAGCGGACGGACAAGGTGCAGCTCGCCTTCAAGCACGAGACCGATCCCAAGGGGTTGCTCAATCCGGGCAAGATGATCGCCTGGGAAAATCCCGACTTCGACTTCAGTTCCGGCCGGCCCTTCCTCTTTCCTGGCCTTGCCGAACTGGAAGCGAGCCAATGAAGGTCCTGCTCCTGTTCTCCCATCCGGTGGAGTCGAGCTTTGGCGCTGCCGTGCATGAGACGGCCCGCGCGGCGCTGGTTGCCGCCGGCCACGACGTCGACGACTGCGATCTCTACGCGGAAGGCTTCGATCCGGTGCTGTCGCGCCGCGACCGGCTGACCTATCACAGCCATCCGGAGAACATGGAACTGGTCGCCGATCATTGCCGGCGGCTCGACAAGGCCGAAGCGCTGGTCATCGTCACGCCGATCTGGAATTTCGGCTACCCGGCGATCCTGAAAGGTTATTTCGATCGAGTGTGGCTGCCGGGCGTCTCCTTCGACCTCGTCGAGGGCAAGGTGCAATCGAGGCTGCATCACATTCGCAAGGTGGTGGCCTGCTTCACCTATGGCAGTACGGCAATGCTCGCCTTTCTCTCCGGCAATCCTCCAAAGAAGATCGTCAAGCGGGTGATCCGGGCGCAGATCAATCCACGCGGCAGCTGCCGTTTCCTGCCGCTTTACGACATGAACCGCAACAGCCAGGAAATCCGCGCCCGCTATCTGAAGACTGTGGCGGGTGCCATGGCGGCGCTTTGATCGCAAACGTGGTGTCGGACAAATTGTCTGGACCGTGGACGAAGGACAGCTGATGAAGACGCCGCATAATCCTCCAAGCGTGGCCCAGCCGTTCGGCGCCTACAGCCACGGTCTATCGTTGCCGGCGGCCGGGCGGCTGCTCGTAACCTCCGGCCAGCTCGGCATCGCGGCCGACGGCGTCATTCCCGACGATATCGAAGGACAGGCAGTTCTCTGCTTCGAGGCGATCAAGGCAATCCTCGCCGATGCCGGCATGGACTTTGGCGATGTCATCCGCATCAACGGCTTCGTCACGCGCCGCGAAGACTTCCCGATCTATATGGCGGTACGCGATCGCTACACCCGCGCCCCTTTCCCGGTGTCGACACTGGTTATCGTCTCCGGCTTCACTCGGTTGGATTTTCGGGTCGAAGTCGAGGTGACGGCGCTCAAATCCAGTTAAGCGGCGGAAGAGTTCTGCGTAAGGCAGCGATGTGCGAGTTGCCTACTGATCGGATCCCAGGCCCGCCTAAGCATCCCTTGCAATACCGGCAGCCTGGCGAAATGAGATCAGTCTCCGACTCTGCTCATCCCACAAAACCAGCCTCACGCAGCGCAGGCTTTGCCAGAGCGTGATCCGGCCTATTTCACCGAGTTCCGGATGATTTCGAAGAACCTCCGGCAGGCGATAGTAGGGGACCTTGCTCGAGAGATGGTGCACGTGGTGGATGCCGATATTGGCGGTCACCCAGCGCAGGACGAATGGCAGATCGTAATGGGAGGCGCCATGCAAGGCGGCTTTCGGAAACTGCCACTCCGGTTCTCTCGACCAGTGCGTCTTTTCGAACTGATGCTGCACGTAAAAAAGCCAGACGCCGATAGACCCCGCCAAAAGAACGATCGGCAGGTGAACGACGAGAAAGGACGTAGGGCCGATCGCCCAGATCAACAGGGCAGCGATCACAACAACCGCGACGTTGGTGACCATGGTCGACATCCATGGAAGGATCCCGTCGCGCATCATGCCGAATGGCAGGCGTTGCTGGAACAGGAAAAGCCAAGCAGGACCAATGCCAAACATCACCAGCGGATGCCGATAAAGGCGGTATCCAATCCGTCCCCATCGGGAACGCGCGTAGTACTCCGTTACGGTCAGCGTCGTAATGTCGCCGACACCGCGCTCATCGAGATTGCCGGCCGAGGCATGGTGCGTGGCATGCGCCCTGCGCCAATAGTCATAAGGGGTGAGCGTCAGGATCCCGAGGATACGGCCTGTCCAGTCATCGAAGCGGCGCCGGGCAAAGAAGGATCCATGCCCGCAATCGTGCTGGATCATGAACAGCCGCAGCAGAAATCCGGCTGCCGGTACGATCAGGATCAGACCCCACCAGATGTCGTAATGGACCGCTGCCCAGGTAAGAATCCACAGGCCAGCAAACGGGATGGCTGTCACAGCCAGTTCGAACGTGCTGCGGCCCGCATGGGGCGTGCGGTATTTCGACAGAGTCTTCAGCCAAGCTTTTTCCGAGCCTTCAGGAGCATTGAAAATCGTGTCCGCGGTCATAGTTGGTGGCCTGCGTTCTGTAGAGCTGCCGTACGATAGTAGTGTTCGGCATGTTGAAGGAGATTTTCCGCCTCGATCTTGTCGCCTGCCTGGGCGCTTTGACGCGCGCGCAGCACATACTGCTCATATCGGCGTTTCAGGCTATCGAAGGTCATGTTTGCTGCGGCAGTGAATCCCGCCCGTACGCTTGCGAGCTGGCGGAAGTTTTGGCGTGGTGACTTCAATAATGGTTCAAGCCCTTGATACACCTTGCTCCTCGAAGTTCCGTATCGCGGCCTCTGGCGCCACAATACAGTCTAGCGACTGTTTATCCTACCATTGCGGCCTTTTCATGTGGTTCAGCTGGAATCATTGCAATGATGACAACCGCCGCTATTCAGTCGTCAGGTTTTAGTGCGAATGATAATCTCGCAGGGCGGTTGCGGGAAGAGCGGCGATACGGCGCGGCCTGACCGATATCAGCGTTTCCGTTGAAAAGCGCTAGCGAGATCAGCCGATACGAGCGTTTCTGAAATCGGTTGGGAGAGGTTAATATCTTTACGTGCTGAAACTTGAGCCATTCGCGACGGGCCGGCGCCCGCCTCTCGAAACAACAGGCCGCGATTGATCGGGCTTTGGCGGGCTGGGTGTAGTGCATCCGGAATCCGACCGTTTCGCACTCCAGATGATCCAGCGTCAGATGCGGCCCGGCAGCATCAACCCTATGACGATGAGCAGGATCACGCTCAGGTCACCACTGGGGTACTATGGGCATCAATGAGGAGGTGATCCATGGCCATCGATTTTCTGACCAACTCCCGCGTTTATGATCCCCACCGCGGCTGTATCAGTTTCTGGGGACATGATGCGGCCATCGAGATCAGCTTCAAATTGGATCAGGCCGTTCTTGAACCCCTTCTCTACAGCCATCAAGGACGGCTAAATGAACTATCTGCTCTGATGATCTTCGACCAGAACATCAAAAGGACCAGAGCATTTGCCCGGAAGCTCTACACCACCGACAAGAAGACGAGCTTCGCGATCTCGGGAGGCCACATTTAGTCAAGCGGCGTCCGCACGCAAGGTGCCGCTCGCCGCACCACCTGATCGAAGTCTCCAGTGAATCCCATTCTCAGAAGGAGTGGATCTTGGCAATGACGGCTCATCGTTTGATCCGACCCAATCGACGTCCTTCCGGGCCGATTGTCGCGGCCGACCTTCAGCCAGCAGACATCTGGACCGAGCCGGTGGAGCGGTTATTCTCTCGCCTGACGGCCGCGCCCTCCGGATTGACCAGCAATGTGGCCAAGACCCGTCTCGCCAAGTTTGGCCCCAACGACGCAGCGGCGGCCAAGATAGTACCACTCTGGCTGCAGTTTCTCGGGCGTTTTCGCAATCCGTTGGTGATCATCCTTCTGGTGGCGAGCGGCCTGTCGGCAGTCAGCGGCGACATTGCCAGCTTCCTGATTGTCGTTGCCATCGTCACGATTTCCATCACCCTCGATTTCATCCAGGAAAGCCGGGCGCAGAGCGCGGTCGACGCCCTCCGGCGATCGGTAGCGGTGACTGCCAAAGTGCTACGCGACGGCCAGCCGCGTAATTTACCTGTAGATCAGGTGGTCCCCGGCGATATCGTCGAGCTGATTGCTGGTGACCTGGTCCCCGCCGACGGACGCCTCATCGCCAGTCGGGACCTTTTCGTCAACGAGGCGCTGCTCACCGGAGAGGCCTATCCGGCCGAAAAGAGCTCCGGCGACCTCTCGGCCACCGTCACCAGTCCGACGGGAGCTTCCAACGCTGTGTTTGCCGGCACGTCGGTGATCTCCGGCACCGCCAGTGTTCTCATCTGCCAGACCGGTGGCCGCACGACGCTCGGTGGATTGGCGAGCAGTCTGGCGGAAAAGCCGCCGGCCACCGCCTTCACGGTCGGCATCCATCGCTTCGGCATGCTGATCATGCGCCTTACCGTGCTGATGGTGCTGGTCGTTCTGGTGATCAACATTTCCTTCCATCGGCCGGTGCTTGAATCCCTGATGTTCGCGCTGGCGCTGGCTGTCGGGCTCACGCCCGAACTGCTGCCGATGGTCGTCACGGTGACGCTGGCCCGTTCGGCCCTCGCGTTGTCGAAGGGCAAGGTGATCGTCAAGCGGCTGACCGCGATTCACGATCTCGGCGCCATGACCATGCTCTGCACCGACAAGACCGGAACGTTGACCGAAGCGGCGATCACGCTGCTCAAGACCGTCGACGGGCACGGCAAACCATCGGCCCGCGTCCATGCCTACGCCTACGTCAATTCGCTGTTCGAGAGCGGCATGAAGAGCACGCTCGACGACGCCATTCTGGCGTCCAGCCCCATCGATGCCACGGAGTGGACAAAGATCGACGAAGTGCCGTTCGATTTCGAGCGGCGGCGGATCTCGATCCTGGCCGAGCATCCCGGCGGTCGGCGGCTGATCGTCAAGGGGGCGCCGGAAGACCTGTTGCGGCTGTCCAGCCGATACGAAGATGCCGATGGCGGAGAGCATGTGCTCGATGCGGCAACGCGTGCGACCTTCGCCGCGACGCTCGACGCTTTGGGGGGCGAGGGCTTCCGAGCCTTGGCCGTCGCCAGCCGGGCGGAGGATGCCAGCACCGCCTCGGCGGCGATCAGCGATGAAAGCGATCTGGTGTTCTCCGGTTTCGCTGTTTTCCTCGATCCGCCGAAAGCCAGCGCCGGCGCCACCATCACCGCGCTGGCGGCGGCCGGCGTCAACGTCAAGGTGCTGACCGGTGACAATGAACCGGTGAGCCGGCACGTCTTCCGCGAGATCGGTGTCGAGGTGACCGGCGTTCTGAGTGGCGACCAACTCACCCATCTGTCCGACGAGGCATTGATCGGCCAGCTGGCGCGCGTCAACCTGTTCTGCCGCGTCAACCCACAACAGAAGCATCGGATCATCCTGGCGCTCAAGCGAATGGGGCATGTCGTCGGCTTCATGGGCGACGGCATCAATGATGCCCCGGCGCTGCACGCCGCCGATGTCGGCATTTCCGTCGACGGCGCCGCTGATGTCGCCCGCGAGGCGGCCGACCTCATCCTGCTCGAACACAATCTCTCCGTGGTGCACGACGCGGTGCTGAGCGGCCGCGCCGCCGTGCAGAATGTTTCGAAATACATTCTGATGGGATCCAGCTCCAATTTCGGCAACATGTTCTCGATGGCCGGCGCGGCGCTGTTCCTGCCGTTTCTGCCGATGGTGCCGATCCAGATCCTGCTCAACAACCTTCTCTACGACGTCTCGGAAATCGCCATTCCCTTCGACCAGGTCGATCCCGAAGACGTGGCCGCGCCTATCGCCTGGGATATCAAGGAGATCCAGCGTTTCATGCTGTTCTTCGGCCCGCTGAGTTCGGCCTTCGACTTCTTGACTTTCTATGTGCTGCTACACGTTTTCGGAGCCGGCGAGGCGCTGTTCCAGACCGGCTGGTTCATCGAGTCCCTGACCACGCAGGTGCTGGTGGTGTTCGCGATCCGTACGCGACGATGGTTTTTCCGCAGCCGGCCTCGTACCTCGCTGGTGGCAACGGCGGCCGCGGCGGTCGGCGTGGCGGTCGGGCTCGCCATCACTCCGGTGGGGCAATGGTTCGGTTTCACATCGCCTCCGCCATTGTTCTTCGCCTATCTGATCGGCGCGACGGCGGCTTACCTTGCCTTGGTCGAAGTCTTCAAGCGGCTGTTCTATCGTCATCTTGTGCCGGCTTGACGCCGACCGACAGCGATCTGGTCTGGCGCGCGGCTCAGTGGGGCAGCGGCGGGACCGCTGCCGCCGCCACGGCGAGGCGAGCCAGTTCCGGTAGCGAGCGTGCCCCTGTCTTCTTCATGATGGCGGCGCGGTGGTTCTCCACGGTGCGCTGGCTGATGCCGAGGTCGGCGGCGATGTTCTTGCTGGGATGACCTGCCAGCACCAGGTCCATGATCTGGTGTTGGCGGCTGGTCAACCCGGCCACATGCTCGACGGCGGCGTGCTGGCGGGCAGCGCGTCGCTCGGTATCCTTGGCTTCACCGAGCGCGCGACCGACGATCGACAGCAGCATGTCTCGGCCGATCGGCTTTTCAATGAAGTCCAAAGCACCAGCCTTCATGGCATCGACGGCAGTCTGGACGTCGCTGCCGCCGGTGATCATAATCGACGCTGGCGCATCCCCTCTCGCGTTCAGTTGACGCAGCAGCTCCAGCCCGCTCATGCCGGGCAGGTCATTTGGCACCACGTCCGAATAATACAGCTCAATCATCCTGACCGATGTCCGCATGTTGATGGCCAGCGTGTAGACGTCCGTGCCCTTGCGAGGCTGTCGCGTCGCGTAGGTGTGCCAGAAGCTGTAGGCGGAGCGAACCTGACCGAATACGTCAGTCTTGAGCTTGGCTGCTTCCAAGAGGGCGTTGAGGTTCTTCTTGTAGGATTGTGCTCGCTCACCAGAGGCATTGACGAACACCGGCTCGTCCTCTCTCTGTTCTCGTCCATGAACGGTTTTGAAGGCTTCCTAGAGATTGATGAAGCTCGCGAGGGCCTCGACGCTCGGGCAGGTGCGAACGACAAATGCCGCATGGAAGGAGGACTACAACAGACCTCGACCGCATTCCTCGCCCGGTAACCGAACGCCGAGCGAATTCGCCATGAAAATGGCGCTGGAAAACCTGGCCGCATGAGGCCTAATTGAACCTTGGACTCTCCCGAAAACTGGGGGGGGGGGCAAGGGGCTCAGGTCATGTCTATTGCCATCTGGTTGAGAGTTTGAGGGATGCTCGAACTCTGAGAAATATCCGACATCTATTCCGGTCTGGCAGTTCAGGAGGGCGACGGATCCGCACGCTTTGTGCGCCTATCCGATCTGTCCGACCTAAGGTCTGGCCGCGCTCCCCAACTTGCAACTGGCGAGCCGCCGTCTTGCCGAGGGAGACAAGCGTCTGGCCAGCTCCTAACTGAGATCCGCCAGCCCGGCTTGGCAGATGGATGGCAAGATGCAACAGGTTCACCGTGCGGGATTGCGCAAGCCCTGTGATCAGGGCCACAGGCTCGAAAGCCGGCTCTTGCTCAACGCAAAATGCGCCGATAGCGTCATCACGAGGGTGGAGTGAATGACGATCATTTGCGAAGATCCTTTTAGCGAAGAATCTTCAATCTAGCTCCTTCATCCCGCTCTCACTCATACTGTCGTGTGTCGGGGGCCTCAGAATCAGACTACCTCTCTTAAATCACAAATAATTAATATAAATCAATATGTTACCAAACAGGCGCTAAGAGGTCTCGTCTGTCAAGGAGCAATGCCAGCCGGGTTGGCAACGGTCGTCGCCACGACCGCGGATACAGTTCAGCGGCGTATCGGTCGCCTTCGGGCAGATGCCGACCATACTCATTAGTTCCACGGGCGACTGCACCCCCATCTTGTGCAGCACGTTGATGCGGTGGCCTTCAACCGCCTTCACGCTCAGATTCAGCTCGCGCGCCGCCACCTTGTTAGGCAGCCCGCGCAGCATGCACTGCAGCACTGATTGTTCGCGCTCGGTGAGCAAGTCGAGCTTGGCTCGGATGCCGTCGCAAATCACCTCGCAGGAATAGCTGCGCATATCCCAGCGGATCCAGTGCTGGACCAACTCCAGGAGAATGGTGTCGTTGACTGGCTTCTCAAGGAAATCGCGCGCCCCGGTATGCAGCGCCCTGACCGCCATAACCACGTCGGCGTGGCCGCTGATCATCAGCACCGGCATGGTCCAGCCGATCTTGCCCACCTGCTTCAGCACGTCGAGCCCGTTGATGCCCGGCAGGCGCACGTCCAAGAGAACGCAGGCGGGCCGGTTGATCTGGCGCAACTCCAGGAACGGCTGTGGGTGCTGGAACAGTTCGGTCTTCAGGCCGACCGAGCGAAACAGGGCGGCGAGCGACGCGTTGAGACCTGGATCGTCGTCGACAATGTAGACCACCGCCTCACGCATGGCGCATCTCCTCGTCTCGCCGGCAGGGTAGACGGATCGTGAAACGCGCACCCTTGTCCGGCTCCGGCGCCGCCTCGATTGAGCCGCCGAGGCGTTGGGCGAGGGTGCGAGCGATGGACAGGCCAAGGCCCGAGCCGTTCACCTTGGTGGTAATGAACGGCTCGAAGATGTGCTCGCCCAGGTCCGGCGGCAGGCCGATCCCGGTGTCGCGCACATCGATCCGAACCATGGACTCGCTTTCGATCGCAGTGTGGATGCTCAGTCGACGCTCGCCTTGCGGCTGCTGGGACAGGGCCTGGATGGCGTTGGTCACCAAGTTCAGGATTATCTGCTGCAGGATGATCGGGTCGCCCTGCACTGGTGGCAGGTTGCCGGCGAACTTCACCCTGAAGTCAATGGACTGCTCGCGCATGGCCGGCTCGGCAAAGCCTAGCACCACCTTCACGGCTGCGTCCACGCTGGCATCGGTGGAGGGCTGCGGCGTTCCCCGAAGGAATGAGCGCAGGCTCTTGATGATATCGCCGGCGCGTGTCGCCTCGGTGCCGATGTTGAGGAGCACGTCCTCCAGTTCACCAACGCGGATCGCCCGCGCCGTCAGCGTCCGCCGGGCGGCGCCGGCGAAGTTCACGATGGCGCCGAGCGGCTGATTCAACTCGTGTGCCAGCGCCATGGCCATCTCGCCCAGCGCCGCCTGGCGGTCGGCGCGGAGCAGCTCTTCCACCAGCACCTCGGTGGAACGCTGCGCCTCGCGCCAACGCGTCTCGTCGATGAACACGACGGCGTAGAGGGAAGCGATGCCGGCCACGTCGCCGGTGGTGATGCAAAAGCGCTGCACCCGCAGGCTCAGCGCCGCTGCCCGGCCGGCGACCCGTACTAGCTCCAGGCCATCGCCCTGTGCGGGAACGGGTGAAAGCAAGGCGTTTACGTCGGCGGGTGCGAGCCGCAGTCCTTTGAGCACCTGCCGGAACGGGGTTCCAACCAGCGCTGCGGCGTCGACATCGAGCAGTCGGCCGAAGGCATGGTTGGCCGAGTGAATCAGGCCGCGGCTGACGCTAACGATCCCCTCGGGGAAGTTGGCGAGAACGGGCCCGACGCAGCGATAGACCGGCGCTTGGCGTCGGAACGGTATCGGATGGGGATAGCTCCCCTTCGTCGGTTGGCTCAAGAGGAACTGGCTCCCAGGACGTCTGTTGCGTACACGTTGTTCTTCCAGATCGTGTCTCTACTAGTCCGGGCGGTTCGTCCAGATCAATATCGGCGCTTTGTTTCTATTTATTTCCTATTCGCCCTGCATAATAACGCTTCCTGTCTCATAAAAATAGAAATTAAAAACTGAGCGCACATTTTTTACATAAAATTACTGAATTAATTCAAAGCGGTGACCTGCATAGGTGTCGTTTTATTCGATAAAGCCGATTGATCCATCTCGATATTCAGATTGCGCTGCGCTCCGTGGCGGTAAGTATTGGCCACACTCAAGTGGTTGTCAATTATTCTTAAAGAACGTAACGGTTGAAAATTATATGACGCACGTAACAAAATATGAGTCCTTCGGAAATTGTGGCGCTCCTGGGTTGGCTCCCATGCCGAGGCGTGATCCTTCGTGCTCTTTGGGGGTTTTCCCTATGGCAATCCGGGATCCGCCTATGGCTCCACCGCCGTCTTGCTTGGGTGCAGGGGGGGCAACCTACGGCGAGTCCTGGATGACATCGCCTATCGCAGTCTGTGGTGTTCACTCATAGTGCATGGGCTTGGCGGCGCCTCTGGCTGCCTCCCAGGCGCATCCTGCATTCGTTTGAAGGAGGTTTTAATGGCCGTAGAGAAGATCAACGCCTCTAGCAGCCTCGCTGAAGTCGTGGACCGTATCCTCGACAAGGGCGTAGTCGTGGACGCTTGGGTTCGCGTTTCGCTAGTGGGTATCGAGTTGCTGGCCGTCGAGGCGCGCGTCGTCGTCGCTGGCGTAGATACGTACCTGAAGTATGCGGAGGCCGTGGGACTCACGGCAGGCGCTCAGGCCGCCTGACGGCGCACCGATCGCGCCTTGATCCGACCGGGAGGGCCGCTTCGGCGCGCTCTCTCGGGCTCAGATTGCCGCCCGGGCCTCGTGCCCGTGCGGCATGGGTCGCAGGTTCCATCGGGCCGACCCGATGCCAGACCTGTCCGCAATGCCTGGCTGGGTGGCCCGCGCGGCGCCCGCCGTCGAGTTTTCACACGCGCGCCGGGCTAGCCGGCGGGACGACGTCCCGTCTGCTCCCGAACGCAATCCTGGGCAAGGAGGAGAGAGCATGTCTTTGGCTGGCCAGATTTCCGACACCGTCAATGCCCTGGCCGCGGCGCGCGAGGCGCGCCGCCAGGCCCTCAGTCAGATTCGCGCCGGGGCCGCTCGTCAACTCAAGGAAGCCCGCGCCGCTCAGCGGCGGATGGCCGTCGCCCAGCAGCAGCATCTCGCCGAGGCGGTGCGTAGCACGAAGCTCACCACTGCCATACTCATCGGCGCTGCGGATGATCAGATCGACGGTTATCGCAAGGTGCGCATCCAGCGCGCCGCTCGTCTCGACAAGGACCTCCGCAATGGGATGAAGGCACTGCACAGCGGGACGCACAAGTGGATGAGCACCCAGTCCGCAGTGCAACGCAAACAAGCGATCGAGGCGCGGCGCGTCCGCCGGCACGCCCGCGTGACGCTGCACAACGACGTCGAGGCTCTCATGGCTCAAAACCTCGCCTTTCTCTCCACGCTCACCAAGGATCGCCAGGATGCGTCGGCCATCTGGCTGGGTCGTGCCGCTCATGTTCGCCCCGCTCACGGCAAGGCCGCCGTGGCGAAGGCGGATACGGTCGTCAAGGCTGAGAGCACGTTGAAGGCTGAACCGGCGCGCGCTGTGGTCGTGGCGACCGCGGCAAGCGGCGAGGTGGTGACATCGGAGCCGGCCAAGGCCGAGGCGCCGCGTGTCGGGCAGGGCGCCAAGCCAGAGATGAAGGCAAGCGAGGGCAAGGCGTCCGGCCAAACGGCTTCGGGACGTATCGAACCCGGCAAGTCCGTCTGATTGCACCGATGCCGATTGCACCGTTTCCGTCCCGGCCCTGGCCGGGACGGGGCGATTGCGTAGGAAGGATGAGGATATTTCATGACGATCGTACCCCTCTCCCTGGAGCCTCAGAGCTTGGTACCGGACTCCGTTGGCACGACGTCGTCCGCCGTCGCACCCGGCGTGTCCACGACGCTCACGCTACGGCCGCGCTCCGATTTCGTCGAGACGGAGTTAGTACGCGACCTGACACGGCGCGGGCTCGACTTCCTCACGGCGGGCTATCCTGTGCATTTCCGAGGGCCGGCGGGCACCGGCAAAACCACCCTGGCACTTCATGTGGCGGCACAGCTTGGCCGGCCGGTCATCCTCGTCACCGGCGACAACGAGCTAGGCTCAGCCGATCTCGTCGGCTCGCAGCGCGGCTACCACTATCGCAAGGTCGTGGATCATTTCATTCACAACGTTACCAAGCTGGAAGAAACGGCTAACCAACGCTGGACCGATCATCGTCTTACCACCGCCTGTCGGGAAGGCTACACGCTTGTCTATGACGAGTTCACCCGCTCGCGGCCGGAGACGCATAACGTTCTCCTTGGTGTTTTCGAGGAGCGGATGCTGTTCCTGCCCGCGCAGGCGCACGAAGAATGCTATATCCGGGTTCATCCTGATTTTCGCGCCATCTTTACCTCGAACCCGCAGGAGTACGCCGGCGTTCATGCCAGCCAGGATGCGCTAGCTGACCGGCTCGCTACGATCGACGTCGATTATCCCGACCGAGTCATGGAACTGGCGGTGACCGTCGCGCGCACCGGGCTCTCCGCGGCGGGCGCTGCGCGGATCGTTGATCTTGTCCGGGCGTTTCGCGCTTCGGGCGACTATCGGCAGACCCCAACGTTGCGCACCAGCCTGATGATCGCCCGTGTGGCGGCACAGCAAGGTTATGTCGTCTCCACCGACGATCCGCGCTTCGTGCAGCTTTGCCTCGACGCATTGGAATCGCGCGCTTTTTCGGGGCAGCGGATCGATGCCGAGGAGCGCCGCCGCCGCCGCGATGCCTTGCTGGCGCTCATCGCCGCCCATTGTCCGCCGTCGCCGGCGCCCCGGCGATCCGGCCGCGCGCAGCACGGGAAACAGCCATGATCCAGGAACAACGTCGCAGCGTCAAGCGGGGCATGCGGAACCTCGCCACCATCCAGACCCGGATGATCAGCGTCACGCCCGCCAATCGCACCCAGGCGGTCAGCCGCTATGCCCGCTTGGAGCATGAGCGTATGCGGATCCAGCGCGAGCTCGAAGCCTGGAATGCCCGCAAGCTAGAGGCCGAGCGGATGCTGGCCAAGGCGGACGCCGAGCTTGCCGCCATGCGCGACTTTCTACTCGGTACTGCGGCGGCTGGGACATCGGTGCCGCCCCTCCATATCGTGCTGCCCAAGGGACGCGAGGCGCTGCGCCGCTCCAGCGTCTCCTCGGCGTTGATCGAATACTAGCTCGAGAACAGGAGCGACCCATGACCCGCAAGATGACTGACAAGGACAAGGCTCACGGCAAGGAGAAGGATGAGGCGCCCTCCGCGAGCGCTGAAGCTGGCGCCAAGGTCGAGGCCCTCGCCGATATCGGCACCGTCTTCAAGGGGCTCGGCGGCTTCGTCGAAATGCTCGGTGCCCTGGTGGAGAAGGCCGAGCAGGTCGAGCGTCATGGCGAGTTCAAGGTGAAGGGCCTCGGCGACGAGGCGCGCGGCGTTTACGGCTTCAGCGTCCGCACCGGGCTCGGTGGCATTCCTCAGGTGCGCCGCTTCGGCAACCTCAACCCCACGCCGAAGGGACCGGTGGTCGAGGACGTGCGCGAACCCCTGGTCGATGTCTTCGACGAGGAGGACGCGGTGATCGTCATTGCCGAAATCCCCGGCGTCGCCAAGGACGAGATCACGCTGTCCGTCGAGGGTGGGGATCTGGCCCTCGCGACCACGGGGCACCACCGCTACGCCAAGCGGATCGAATTGCCTCCGAACGTCGATCCGTCCTCACTGGAACGCAGCCATCGCAATGGCATTCTCCAGGTCAAGTTTAAGAAGGTGTGAACTGATGGTCGGCACGGTGGAAGGGGTGGGCGCGTTTTCGGTCGGCGCTGCCGAGGTGCGGGTCGTCACCAATTGTGCGTGCGATATCTCCACCGTGGTTGAAGCCGAGGAACGGGTGGTGCGCAAGCTGACGGACCGCGGGCTGTGGCCGCACGAGACGGTCACCCTGTTCGTGCTCGACGACCTCACCCCGCTGGTCGGCCAGTTGAAGGCCATGGGCCGACTGGTGGAGGAGACCCTGGTGGTGCTGCCGCAGCGGCCGATGGTCAATCTCTACGATCCGCGCCACGTCATGGAGTGCTTCGTCTTCGTCAACCGCCGGATCATGCAGGCTGAGGGCTATTGGAGTGATGGCCTGGCAACCGAGGGTCTGCTTGCCCACGAGCACGCTCACCCGCTTTCCGAGGCGCCGGCCACCGCCGCTGCCCGCACGCTGACAATCACGGCGGACGGACCGGCCGCTCTTGCGCCGCTCGCCGCCCAACTCGGCCAGACGCTAGCTGCCGGCGCTGTCACCGAACTGCTGGCCAACGCCTTCTGCCTCACGCATGGCTTCGTCGAGGCGCTGGTGCATCTCGATCGTCTCACGCTGCGTCGGGCAGTAGCAAACCTGTCGCAGCGCGCGGAACTGGCACACCGGGTTGCAGCGGCCGTTGCGGCGGGCACCCTGCTGGCCGATGAGGCGAGCTCACTGCTCCTGCTGGCGGATGCCCAGATCGGCTTGCCCTTCGCCCTGGAGGTGGTGCCGTTCCTCCGGGCAGGCCGCGTCGCCGAGGCCGCAGAACTGGAACACCTGCTCACCGGCCAACTGCTTGCCGCCATGGCGCCGGAAATCGCCGGTGTCTACGACAAACTCCGCGCTGCGTTCGCCGAACTGCGGCCCGAATGGGGCAGGGTCGCCGTAGCGGCCTGGTGCACCGACATTCTGACGCGCCTGTCGGCTGTCCTGTCGCAGGGCGGCGCGCGCCTCACCCTCAGCCTCGTGCCCGCCGGGAGTTCGCTATGAGCGACGCCACGATCCTTCAGACCCAGGCTGCCTCGGACGTCGGCGAGGGCCTGTATCTCTACGCCATCATCGATGCGCCGGCGCCCGAGCGGTTCGCCGTCCCCGACATTAGTGGGAGCGTCGATAGCGTCCACACGTTGGTGGCGGGGCGTCTCGCGGCGGTGGTGAGCCGCTCACCGCGCATCGAGTACGAGAACAATCGCCGCAATATGATGGCTCACACCAAGGTCCTAGAAGAGGTGATGGCGGGGCGTACTCTGCTGCCCGTACGCTTCGGCACGGTCGCTTCCGACGCCGAGACGATGGTGAGGCAGGTCCTGGTGGCGCGCCGCGACGAACTGCTCCTGCTTCTGGCGCAGATGCGTGGACGCTTGGAACTGGGGCTCAAGGCCTCCTGGCGCGACAACGTGATCTTCGAGGAGGTGCTGGCCGAAAGCCCGTCCGTTCGCCGCCTCCGGGATTCGCTCGTGGGGCGTTCGCCGGAGAAAACCCATTTCGAGCGCATCCGCCTCGGCGAAGAGATCGGTAAGATTCTCGATCGAAAGCGGCTCGAAGACGAGCAGCGCGTCCTCGATCGGCTGCGGCCGTTCGTGCACAAGACGAAACTCAACAAGGTCATCGGCGATCGCATGGTGATCAATGCGGCCTTCCTTGTGGATGAGGCACAGGAGAAGGCGCTGGACGGGCGGGTTCGCGACATGGATTCCGAGTGGAGTGACAGGCTTACCTTCAAATATGTCGGGCCAGTACCGCCCTATAACTTCGTTGCCGTCACCATTCATTGGTAGAGGGGCTGAGATGGGCATTCTGACCGATGTGGTGTTTGCGCCGGCCGTGGGGCCTATGAAAGGCCTCTTGTGGCTGGCGCAGGTCATCGCCGAACAGGCCGAGCGCACGCTTTATGACGAGGACGTCATCCGCGCCGCCCTCCTCGACCTCGAAGAGGCGCTGGAGGCTGGGGAGATCGACGAGGCCGAGTACGAGGAACAAGAGGAAATTCTGCTGGAGCGGCTGAAGACGGCCCGCGAACGGCTGCGCAGCGGCAGCTGAAATCGGCGCCGCAGCCGGTGGGAAGTGGGAAGCGAGGTTCAACCCAGGCACGGCAGGCCGTGCGGGCGAGGAGACGAGCTATGGTGACCATCGTGGAACTGATCCGCAAAGTGAAATCACAGATGCCGGAACTAACCGGCTTTACGGCCGACAGCGTTTCGGAGCTCGCTGCCACCGACAACGGTTGGGAGGTGACAGCCAATCTGTTGGAATTGAAGCGCATTCCACCAACCACCGACCTGCTCGCTGCCTACCGCATTACCCTCGACAAGGAGGGTAACGTCGTTGGCTATTATCGCACGCGCCGCTACCTCCGCGATCAAACGATGGAGGAGGCGTCATGAACTCAGGCGCTGGCGTGGCACAAATCGTCTGTCCGGCCGGTATCTTCGCCGGGCGCGAGGCGGAAATCGTCCGCCTGACCGACACGCTCAACCGCACGGCCAACCTCAAAGCCAAGGCTGCCGAGTCCACGCTGCTGCGTGAGGCTGCCGACCAACTGCTCGTCTGTACGTTCCGCGAAGCGGACAACATTAATTGCCGGCTGTGTCAGGAGTTTTCGCGCCTGCGCGTCAACACGGCCGACCTGATTCTGCGCACTGCGCAACTGGTATCTTGAGTGACCGGTGGGCGGAATCGCTCGCCGGAGCAGGTTAGGGAAGGGTTGGAGATGGCCGAGCAGCGGATGGAGCATTCCCTTCAGGCGGCGGGACTGGCCGACATCCTTGAGCGCGTCCTGGACAAGGGGATCGTGATAGCGGGCGATATTTCCATCTCGCTGGTGGAGGTGGATCTGCTCAACATCCGCCTGCGCCTGGTGGTGGCGTCCGTGGACCGGGCCATGTCCATGGGCATCAACTGGTGGCAGAGCGATCCCAACCTCAATTCGCACGCCCGGGAGCTCGAGGATGAGAACCGCCTCTTGCGGGAGCGGTTGGACCGGCTGGAGGCCGCTCTTGCGACTCCTGAGGCCGCGCCTGTCGGGGGAGAGGCATGATGACGGATGAACCGGCAGCCCTGCTGTTTCGGGTCTGCGAGGCGCCCACCCGCGACGTGGGGCGCGGTCTCATCCGCCTCGATCCAGACGACATGTGCCGCATCGGCGTGGAGGTCGGCGATGTCGTTTCCATCATCGGGCGTCGCTCGACCGTCGCACGGGTGATGCCCGCCCATGCGGGTATGCGCAAGCAGAACCTCGTGCAGATGGATGGCTTGTGCCGCGTAAATGCCGGGGCGAGCCTCGACGAGCACGTGACCCTACGACCCACCACCGTGGTCCATGCCCGCTCGATAACTCTGACTCAGGTGGGCGCGCGCGCCCAGGCCCCGGAACCACGGACGCTCGTCCGCCTCCTCGACGGCATTCCCATGCTGGCGGGCGACCGGGTGCGCACCGTGCTGATCGGGGCCCAGACGCGCGAGTTCACGGTGGAAAGTTCCGATCCGCCCGGTCCGGTGATAATCGGGCCGGACACGCAGGTGCGCTGCCTCGACGGCGCCACCGGGGGTAACGCCATCACCTACGAGGACGTGGGCGGTTTGCGCAACGAGGTGCGGCGCATCCGCGAGATGATTGAACTGCCGCTTAAGCACCCGGAAGTATTTCAGCATCTCGGCATCGAGCCGCCGAAGGGCGTCCTGCTATGCGGCCCACCCGGCACCGGCAAGACGCTCATCGCCCGCGCCGTCGCGCGCGAGGCCAATGTCCATTTCATCCACCTTAACGGCCCCGAGATCATCGACAAGATGTACGGTGCGAGCGAGGCGCAACTGCGCCGCATGTTCGACGAGGCGGAGAAAAACGCGCCGTCGATCATCTTCATCGATGAACTGGACGCCATCGCCCCGAAACGCGAGGAGATGAGCGGCGATCGGCAGGTGGAACGTCGCGTGGTGGCTCAGCTTCTCGGGCTGATGGATGGGCTCCAATCGCGCGGGCAGGTGATCGTCATCGCCGCCACCAACATCCCGAACGCCATCGATTCCGCGTTGCGCCGGCCCGGCCGTTTCGACCGAGAGATCCTCGTTGGTGTGCCTGACGAGGATGGGCGGCGGGAGATCCTGGAAATCCACACCCGCGGCATGCCGCTCGCCGCCGACGTGGATCTCGCCCACCTTGCCTTCCGCAGCCCCGGCTTCGTCGGCGCAGATCTGGCCGCCCTGTGCCGCGAGGCGGCCATGAGCGCGCTGAGACGGCTGATCCCGGACATCAATTTCGATGACGGGCGGGTGCCGGAGGAGAAGCTCGCCGCCCTCACCGTGACCGCCGAGGACTTCGCCGGCGCCCAGGCGGCGACCCAGCCGAGCGCGCTGCGAGAGATCGTTACCCAGGCGTCGCACAAGCGCTGGCAGGATGTGGGCGGTCTCGATGATATCAAGCGCCTGCTGGTGGAGGCGGTGGAATGGCCCACCCGTCACGCCGACCTCTATGCCGCCGCCGGCATCACGCCGCCCAAAGGGATTCTGTTCTATGGCGTGCCGGGCACCGGCAAAACGCTGCTCGCCAAGGCGCTGGCGGGGGAGAGCGGGGCGAATTTCATCGCGGTGAAGGGGCCGCAGCTCCTGTCCATGTGGGCGGGGGAATCTGAGCGCGGTGTGCGCGAAGTGTTCCGCAAGGCTCGCCAGACGGTGCCCTGCATCGTCTTCTTCGACGAGATCGACACCTTGGCTCCCAATCGCGGCAGCCTCGGCAATGCGCTGATCGACCGGGTCGTGGCTCAGCTTCTCACCGAGATCGACGGCATCGAGGACCTGCGCGGTGTCACCGTGGTGGCGGCCACTAACCGCCTCGACCAGATCGACGCGGCGCTGCTCAGGCCCGGTCGCTTCGACTTTCTGGTGGAGTTTCAGGTGCCTGATGTTGGGACGCGGCGTGCCATCCTGGAGGTTCATGCCCGCCGCATGCCGCTGGCGCCGGACGTCGACCTCATCGATCTCGCCGAGCGCACCGTCGGCATGGTGGGTGCAGACCTGGAAGCCCTGTGTCGACGTGCCGGCATCGCCGCCATTCGTGACGTGGTGTCGCGCGGCGAGACCGGCGCGGCGGCGCTCCGCGTGGAGCCGCATCATTTCGACGACGCCTTGGTCGCCATGCGGCGGGAGGGAGCAGCATGACCGGGCTTCTCGTCTTCGCCGTGGTCCCCGCCGACAGCGTCGATCGCATCGCTCTCGCCAGCGCAGATGGCTTTCCGCCAGGATTGGGCATCGTCGAGGCGGCGAAGTTCGCCGCCGTGGTCGGCGCGGCGCCGGATGGCAACCTGAAGGGGCGGGATCGCACAGCCCTGCTTCCCTGGCTCCTCACCAGCCAGAAGGTGATCGACCATCTGCTCGCCCGCGGACCGGTGCTTCCGGTGGCGTTTGGCACCGTGCTGGAGAGCGCCGACCGGACGCGCCATATGCTGGAGGCCGGCACGCCTGTGCTGCGCGCGGCATTCGAGGAGATTGCCAGCTGTTACGAGATGAACCTCTCGGTGCGCTGGCCTCTCGACGTCGTGATCGCCGAAGTGCTGGCGGGCTTTTCGCCCGCGCTGCGCGCGGCGGCCGGCAGGCCCGAGGCGAGGAATGAGGCGGCTCGGCAGGCACTGGCGACGGCGCTCGCCGAGGGAGTGGAGCGTCAGCGCCGCCGGGTGCGCCTGAGGGCGGCGGAACACCTGCAGGCCGTCGCGCAGGACCTGGTTCTGTCCGCCCCGGTAGAGCCGGAGGGGGTATTCGATATGGCGCTACTGCTGAACCCGCGTGCGGCGGAGGACCTGGACGGAGCACTGGCGACTTTGGACCGGGAGTTCGAGAACCGGCTTGCATTCCGCCTCGTCGGTCCCCTGGCCCCCTACAGCTTCGCCTCGGTGCAGGTGCACCTTGCGCCACAGGCTGCAGTGGCAAATGCCTGGGATGTCCTGGGCCTCGCTCCGGGCGCAGCAGTGGCTGCGTTGAAGACCGCTTATCACCATGCGCTCCGGCGCGTTCACCCTGATCTCGTGCCGGATGGCGTCGGCGATGCCGAGGTTGAGCCGGCCGATGATACCGAAGGCATGCGCGTGCTGACGGCAGCCTACAGGATCCTCGAGGCGGAGTTCGCACCGGTCTCGGTGCGCCGACAGGAAACCGAGCCGCTCGCTTGAGGCTGCGGTGCGACACGGACGGAGATGGGAGCGCGCGATGCTCTATGTCTATGCAATTGCGGAGGATCTTGGTGCGGACATCCGTGCCGTGCCGCTCGATGTCGGCATCCTTCCCGAGACTTCTGTGGTGCGCGTACCGTACGGTCCGTTTATCGCGGTGGTGAGCGTCGTTCCCGAGGCTATTTTTGGCGCCGAGGCGCTGCCCCGGTATCTGGAGGATTGCGCGTGGACCCGGGAACGGGTGCTGGCCCACGAGCGCGTGGTGGCGGCCCTGGTGCCGGTGACGACGGTGCTCCCGCTGAAGTTCTGCACCTTGTTCTCCGGCGAGGCGACGCTTCAAGATACGCTCATGCGCCATCGCGCGACCCTGGAGGACACCCTGTCGGGTCTGCGCGGGGCGCGGGAATGGGGGGTCAAGCTCTTCGTCGACCCCTCGCATGCCGCCCCCATGCCGGCTGGCGCGGTTGCCGCCGTCACGCCGGGGGCAGGCGCCGCCTTCTTCCGCCGCAAGCGGGACGAGCAGGAGGCCGTCGAAACCGCGAAGGCACGCCTGGAGCACTGCGTGGTCGAGAGCCACCGCCGGCTGGCGGTGCATGCCCGCGCGGCCGTCTCCAATCCCCTCCAACCACCGGCCCTGCACGGCCGGCCTGGGGAGATGGCGCTCAACGGCGCCTATCTCGTCGGGAGGGACGCGGAGCCGGCCTTCCGGCTGGCGCTGGCGGAGCTGGAGCAGTCCTATGGTGAAAGCGGCATCCACTATGAACTGACGGGTCCGTGGGGACCCTACAACTTCGCTGGAGCTCCCCTTGCAAACGCCTGACCCCATCGTGCCGCGCACCAACGGCGAGATCGCCATCGCAGATCTGCTGGACCGTGCCCTAAACAAGGGCCTGGTGCTGTGGGGTGAGGCGACCATCTCGGTCGCCGGCGTCGATCTCGTCTATCTCGGCCTGAAATTGCTCTTGGCCTCGACCGATACCGTGAACCGAATGCGCGCGGCGGCCTTGGACCTGGCGGATGGGGGCGCCGACGGTTCCAGCGGGCAGGACCGGGTCCATCCGGCGGGAATGGACCGGTCGGACGGCAACGCGATCCCGCCGGAACGGGCCGCGAGGTAGCCATGCTTTATCTTTATGCGGTCCTGGAAACTCTGCCATCCCGAACGGCGTTGCCCGCCGGCATCGGCGGAAGGACGCTTGATTTCGTGGCCGCCGCCGGGCTTGTCTGCGCTACCAGCGAGACTGTGGTGGATGGCGCGCGCGAGCCAACGGCCGATTCGGCTGGCGATCCGATCCATGTGCTCAGGCACCAGACGGTATTGGAGGCGTTGATGGACGACGGGCCGCTACTGCCGTTACGCTTCGGGACGCTGGTGGCGGACGTCATCGCCTGCCGCCACCTCCTGGTGAGCGGCGGCGACGTGCTGCGTGCCAAACTCGATCAACTCCGCGACTGCGTTGAGTTTGCTGTCCGCGTCTGCGATCTGCCAGACGACATATGGCCCGTGACGACGGTTTGTGGTCAGGGCCCGGGCGCCGCCTATCTCAGGACGTTGGCACACCGCAAAGCAGACTGGCCGCCCGCCAGCGCGCGGTTCCCCCATGACAGCCTCGCCGTCCATGCCAAGGATCGCCTACTGTGGTCGCGTGCCGCGCCGCAGGACAATCTCCGCGCATCCTTCCTGGTGCGGCGACCGCAGATCTCAGCCTTTCTGGGGGACTTGGCTGCGCTTCGCCGCCTGCGACCGGACGTCGTCATCAGTTGCACCGGCCCCTGGCCACCCTATTCCTTTGCCGATGCTGACCTGAGCGGATCATCACCATGAGCGAGCCCCCTGTCGTCAACCTTCTCGAGGACGCCTTGCGCGGGCGCGTGGATCTCGATCCCGATCGGGTCGAGCAAGGGTTGGTTCGTCTGGTGCTGATGCTGGTGGAGTTGTTGCGCCAGTTAGTCGAGCGCCAGGCGATCCGCCGAGTGGAGGGGGGCACGCTCACCGAGGAGGAGATTGAGCGCCTCGGTCTGACCTTGCTTCGCCTGGAGGCGAAGATGGTCGAACTCAAGCATCAATTTGGTCTCGACGACGAGGACCTGACACTGAGGCTCAACCTACCGCTAGACGAACTCTGATGCGTGTTGGAATCCCGGTTGCCGTGCGTGTTCGTCTCTCCTTCGGTTCAGTGCAAGAGCACCGGGGTAAACAACGGCACCGGCGATTTCACAGCGTGTGATGTACCCGGGGTAAATTCCGGGGCGCAGGGTCTTAGCACCGGCTCTCGTTCGTGATTCACGATATGGGTGACAAAGTCACCGCGCCTCCCGGTCGATTCGCTTAAGCGTCTCTTTTGCCCCAGGACCGCTCGTCCAGTAGCTTCTTCGCCATTCCATGTAGCTGTGAAGCTTGGGAACGCTGATGGCTGTTATGGGGCTTCTACCGAAAAAGGGAACCATATAGCGGTCAAGCACGCCTCGATCGGCTGCGACCTTGGAAAGCTTGGACGGATTGCTCCCGGCTTCCAGTTGGGCGCTTTCGAGATACTGACGCGCGACCTTGTCGAAGGAGGTCCTTCCCGGAAGCGTGCCCTGCTCGGCACTCCAGAGTGCTCGTTGGTATTCGAGCTCGGCGTTCCGCTTGGCTTCTTCCTCGTTGGAGGTCTTGAGGCAGATGCGTTTCTGCCCTTGTCCCGGTATGGAGAAGCGAACCCAGAGGCTCGGGCTATCCACTCGGGAAAATACGACATAAGGCAGTTTGGGCTGATCCATGGGTCGCCACCAGCGGATTACTGTGCTGCGTCGGTGTGCTAGGTGCGTGCTAATAGCACGCTGCACGCTACCGCTAACTTATTGAAAAACAATAAGCAGGACAACCTCGTGCTAACAGCGTGCTAGCCCGTTTTTGCCCGAAAACCCGCGCTTTGCGCAGGAAAACATCAGCTATTTCAAGGGATTAATGGTGCTGCGAGAGAGGATTGAACTCTCGACCTCTCCCTTACCAAGGGAGTGCTCTACCACTGAGCTACCGCAGCATCGTGTGTCCGAAGAGCAACCGAAGCCGGTTGTCGTGGACGGGCGTTCTCCTGCCATAGTTCTGCCCACCACGCAACCCCATACAGGAGGAAATCGACCGCTAAAAAGGTGGCCGTCGGCGCCGGTAACGTCGCGGTCGCGGGGAAAAGCCGGCTTTGCCGACGAAATCCCTTGAAAGGCGGCGAAAAGGATCGCAAGGAAGGCCGGAAAAGGACGCGCGGCATCATGACGAGCGACGATGGGACGGCAAAGGGCGGCGCAGAACGCGACGCCAAGGCGGAACGGGAGCGGCGGTTGGCCGAGGCGCTGCGCGAGAACCTGCTGAAGCGCAAGGCGCAGGCGCGTGGCCGTCGCGCCGGCGAGGCCGATCAGTGCGCCGGGCTTGCCGCGGCTCGGCCAGACGACGGAAAGTCGGACGATTCCGGCAAACAGTGACGCGACCGACGCGACAGAACACGAGATTGCCGGCGTCGCCGGCCTGAGGGTGAAGATGGACAAGATCAGGATCGTCGGCGGCAATCCGCTCAACGGCATCATTCCGATTTCCGGCGCCAAGAACGCGGCCCTGCCGCTGATGATCGCCAGTCTGCTGACCGATGAAACGTTGACGCTCGAGAATGTGCCTCGGCTTGCCGACGTGCGTCAGCTCACCAATATCCTGGTCAACCATGGCGTCGATTACGGCGTCAATGGCAAGCGCCAGGGTGAGGGGTTGCTGACCGGGCAGACTGTCTCGCTCACGGCCCGTTCGATCACCGACACTACCGCCCCCTACGAGCTGGTCTCCACCATGCGGGCGAGCTTCTGGGTGATCGGTCCGCTGCTGGCCCGCATGCATGAGGCGCGCGTGTCGCTGCCCGGCGGCTGCGCCATCGGAACGCGGCCGGTCGACCTGTTCCTGATGGGCCTTGAGAGGCTTGGCGCGAAGATCGACGTCGAAGGCGGCTACGTGGTGGCGAAAGCGCCCGGCGGCCTTGTCGGCAACCGCGTCGTCTTCCCCAAGGTGTCGGTTGGCGCCACCCATGTCATCATGATGGCCGCGGCGCTCGCCAAGGGCGAAACGGTGATCGAGAACGCCGCCCGCGAGCCGGAAATCGTCGATCTCGCCCGTTGCCTCTCCGCCATGGGCGCCCGCATTTCCGGCGCCGGCACGTCGACCATCGTCATCGAGGGCGTCGATCGCCTGCGCGGCGCCCGTCACCGCGTTGTCGCCGATCGCATCGAGACCGGCACCTACGCCATGGCCGTGGCGATGACCGGCGGTGACGTGTTGCTGGAAGGCGCCGATGCCTCGCTGCTCGAATCGCCGATCGAGGTGCTGCGCCGGATCGGGACCGACATCGAGGAGACCAACTCCGGCCTGCGCGTCCGCCGCAACGGCGCCGGCGTTGTCGCCGCCGACATCGTCACCGATCCCTTCCCGGGGTTCCCCACCGACCTGCAGGCGCAGTTCATGGCGCTGATGACGCGCGCGCGCGGCACCGCCCGCATCACCGAGACCATTTTCGAAAACCGCTTCATGCATGTGGCCGAACTCGCCCGCTTCGGCGCACACATCAGCCTGGAAGGGCAGGTCGCTACCGTCGAGGGCGTCGAGCGTCTCAAGGGCGCGCCGGTGATGGCCACCGATCTGCGTGCCTCGGTGTCGCTGGTGATCGCCGGCCTCGCCGCCGAGGGCGAGACGGTGATCAACCGCGTCTATCATCTCGACAGAGGGTTCGAACGGCTGGAAGACAAGATCAGCCGCTGCGGCGCGGTGATCGAACGGGTGAGCAACTGACCGCCATGCGTGTCGTGATTCGCGAGGCCGAAGCGAGCGACGAGGCGGCGTGGCGTCGCCTCTGGGCAGGTTATCTTGCCTATCTCGACGCCACTGTGCCCGACGAGATTACCGCTCACACTTGGGCACGTATCCTCAGCCCTGGCAGCTCGCTGTTCTGCCGCCTTGCCGTGGCGGAGGATACCGTCGTCGGCTTCGCGGTCTGCCTGCTGCACGAGGGGAGCTGGGCGCTGACGCCGCATTGCTACCTCGAAGACCTCTATGTCGCGCCCGAAAGCCGTGGGCGCGGCGCCGGCCGGGCGTTGATCGAGGATATCCGCGCGCTCGCCAAGACGAAGGGCTGGAATCGGCTCTACTGGCATACGCGCGAGGATAATCCCGCCCGCCATCTCTACGACGGCTTCGCCCCGGCGAGCGGCATGGTCGTCTACAAGCTGACGCCATGAGAGCCATGCCTCGGCGGGCCGATCAACGCCGGTAGGGCAACCGTCGGCCGACGCTTGCTCGGGGCTGAGATGGCGCTGTCGCCACGATCGGAGCGATCCGGCCTGTTTCCTCCCTCTTGGCGGTCGCAGAGCCTTGCTTCACCGGCTCATCCGCCCTATCTCAAGGCAACCCCGGCGGGGTGGGGTTTTCCTTGCATCTCGCCGCCCTGACAGGAGCGGACAACCCTCCATGGACATGCTGAAACTTGCGGCCCTCGATGCCGAAGACCTCAAGGTGATCGCCGCCCACGCGCAGGATGCCGTCGGCAAGGTCGGCGACATCGTCTGGCGGCCGGCCGAGCATCGCCTGACTCTCGAACTCAATCGCTTCGTCTGGGAGAAGGCCGGCGGCCGCACCAAAGAGCGTCGGCGCAGCCTCCTGCACTTCGCCCGCGTCGAGACGGTCAAGTCGGCACATATCCGCCGCGACTTTCCGGACGCCATCGTCAGCCTGCTGACCATCCGCTTCGAAGGCCAGGATGACGATCCGTCCGGGCATGTCTTCCTCGAGTTCGCCGGCGGCGGCTCGATGCGGCTCGACGTCGAATGCATCGAGGCAAGCCTCACCGATCTCGGCGCGGCCTGGGCCACCGAGCATCAGCCGGCCCACGACCTCAGTTGATCCGTCCGACCCCATCGATTTCGTTGGAGAGACCCGTGGCCATTCGCCTCGACGACCGCGCGCCCGATTTCGAGGCCCGCTTTTCTGCCTTTCTGACCACCAAGCGCGAGGTGTCGACCGATGTCGACGCCACCGTCGCCGAGATCATCGCCGATGTCAGGACGCGCGGCGACGCCGCTCTCCATGACTGGACGGACAAGCTCGACCGCTTCGATAGTCGGGCGCGCGGCCTCCGCGTCTCCGAGGCGGAGATCGACGCGGCCGTCGCGGCTGTGAAGCCGGAAGTGATGGGGGCGTTGCGGCTCGCTCGTGACCGTATCGAAAGCCACCACACCCGCCAGAAGCCTGAGGACGATCGCTACGCCGATGCCATCGGCGTCGAACTGGGCTCGCGCTGGACGGCGATCGAGGCGGTGGGCCTCTACGTGCCCGGCGGCACGGCAAGTTATCCGTCGAGCGTGCTGATGAACGCCGTGCCGGCCAAGGTGGCCGGCGTCGGTCGTCTCGTCATGGTGGTGCCGACGCCCGGCGGCGAGATCAATCCGCTGGTGTTGGCCGCCGCCCGTCTGGCCGGTGTCGACGAGGTCTACCGCATTGGCGGCGCGCAGGCCGTGGCGGCGCTTGCCTATGGTACCGACACCATCCGGCCGGTGGCCAAGATCGTCGGTCCCGGCAATGCCTATGTCGCCGCGGCGAAGCGGCGCGTGTTCGGCACGGTTGGCATCGACATGATTGCCGGTCCGTCGGAAGTGCTGATCATCGCCGATCGGGACAACGATCCGGAATGGCTGGCTGCCGATCTCCTGGCGCAGGCCGAGCATGACAAGGCGGCGCAGTCGATTCTGATGACCGATGACGCGGCGCTGGCCGATGCGGTGGAAAAGGCAGTGGAGCGGCAACTGGCGGCGCTGCCGCGCGGCGGCATCGCCGGCGACTCCTGGCGCGACTATGGCGCCGTCATCCTGGTGGAAAGTCTTGATCGGGCGGTGCCGCTCAGCGATCGCGTGGCGCCGGAACACCTGGAACTCGCCGTTGCCGATCCCGAGGCCATGCTGGCCCGCATCCGCAATGCCGGCGCGGTCTTTATCGGTCATCATACGCCGGAAGCGGTCGGCGACTATGTCGGCGGCTCCAACCATGTGCTGCCCACCGCCCGCTCGGCTCGCTTCTCGTCGGGGCTGGGCGTGCTGGATTTCATGAAGCGCACGTCGATCCTGAAGGTACCGCCGGCCGCACTGAGGCAGATCGGCCCCGCCGCCATCGCACTCGCCGAGGTCGAGGGCCTCGGCGGGCATGCGCGGAGCGTGGCGATCCGCCTCGAGTGATGGTCGGCCTCAGTGGCCGGTCTTGCAGGTGTTGATGCCGAGCAGCGCGTAGGCGCCGCAGAAGTTGAGCAAGCCGGTTGCCAGGAGGGCAACGCCAACGAGGCCGACGAGCCATGCCCAGCCGCCGAGGCCGACGAAGGCCATGCCGGCGAGCGAAGGCACGGCGATGATGAGAAGGATAGCGCCGGCGATGAGCCGGATGAGGCGATCGGTCGAGCCGACATTCTTGATCATGGCACTCTCCCTGACGCGGATATTGCATCCGTGCAGGAAGACTAGTCCTGACCGGTAGGCCAGGCAACGCGCCAAAGTGCGAGAATACAAGGAGAAAGGCGCGGCCGAAACCGCGCCTCACGAGTGGCGCACGGGGGATGCTCAGGCCGCTCTGAGGCCTTTCACGAAGCTTGCAACTTCATCCTTCAGGCTGGCCGCCTGCGTTTGCAATGCGCCGGAAAGGCCCATCAGTTGGGTTGCGGCAGAACCGGTCATCTCGGCGGCGGTGCCGACGCCGGCAATGTTCTCCGTGACGTCGCTGGCCCCGCTGGCCGCTTTATGGGTATTGCCGGCAATCTCGGAGGTTGCCGCCCCTTGTTCCTCAACGGCGCCGGCGATCGACTGCGTCACCTCCTGGATGGTGCCGATGGTTGAGACGATCAGCGAGATGCTGTCGACGGTGACGGAAGTGGCCGCCTGCATCTCCTGGATCTTGTGGGCGATCTCCTCGGTGGCCTTGGCGGTCTGGCCGGCAAGGTTCTTGACCTCCGAGGCGACGACGGCGAAGCCCTTTCCCATCTCGCCGGCCCGCGCCGCCTCGATGGTCGCATTGAGCGCCAGGAGATTGGTCTGCTCGGCGATGGCCCGGATCAGCTCCACCACTTCACCGATGCTCTGGGCCGAGGCGGACAATGCCTTGACGTTCTCGCTGGAGCGCTGCGCTTCGCCGGCGGCGTTGCGGGCGATGTCGGCGGACCTGGTGACCTGCGTGGTGATCTCGCGCACCGAAGCCGACAGTTCCTCGGTACCGGCCGCCACCGTTTGCACGTTCTCGGAAGCGGTCTCGGCGGCGCCGGCCACGGCCTGGGCCTGTCGGCTGGTCTCCTCGGCGGTGGAGGCAAGGTTACGCGCGGCGTCGGCCACCTCGCTGGACGAACCGACGAAGCCCTCGGCCAGCGCGCCCATGGTCGTCTCGAAGCGGTCGGCGATGGCGACGCGCTCGGCGACGAGCCGCTCGCGGTTGCGCATTTCGGCTTCCGCCCCGGCGAGCCGCAGCCGCTCCGTTTCCATCAGGCCGTCGCGGAATACCTTGAGCGTCGCGGCGATCTCGCCGATCTCGTTCCTGGCGCTGGCGTAAGGAATGGATGCGGCGAGATCGCCGCCCGCGACGTTGCCCATGGCCGCGGTGATGCGATGCAGCGGCCGGACCACGCCGTAGAAGACAAAGGCCAGCGCGCCGAGAGCCAGAACGATGCCGGCGGTGATGGTACCGGCCGTCAGGGCGAAGGCTTGATTATAGTCGGCGATGGCATCGGCCTGAGCGGCGGCGGTGTCGGCGTCGATCTGATCGATGCCCGACTGCAACGCGGCGATGACGGCATTGAAGGGCGGTTGCGACGTCTTGTTGAGGATCGTCGACGCTTCGTCGGCCTTGCCATCCACCATCTTCTGGTAAATGTCATTGTGCATCTGGACGTAGATCGGCCAGTTAGCCTTGAAGGCTGCCAGCACCTCCTGCTGCTTCGGAAGGTCGGCAATCAGACTGGAATACTCGACCACCGCCTTGTCGACGTCGCTGATCGATTGGTCGGCGAGGCCCTTGGCCTTCTGGCGCTCCGTGGCATCGGTGATTTGGGCGAGGCGGGCGGAGCGGACGCGCAGGCGGGTCGTCGCATAGCGGATCTCTCCGAGACTTCTGACCAACGGCAGCTTGTGGTCCGCGAATTCGCTGATCCGCTCGTTGGCGGCCGAGAGCTGCGACATCGCCACCCATCCGAGACCGCACGTCATAAGGAGAAGTGCGATGATGGTCGCCATCAAGGAAGTCTTGAGGGAAATAGTCATGAAAATCCTCGAAGCAGAAGGAACTGACGAGGAATTAAATGCCTGCTTTGTTAAGGAAATATTTCGGCTCAAAAGTTGAGCGAATACTAGTTGTTTTCTGAATGTACAGCTGGCAGCTCAAGAGGCTGCCTCTGAATTATGCAAAGAAATGAGAATGTTCAGGAACGAGAATTCTTGAGCGCCATCAGCAGGACGAGGTCGCAAAACAGGCGGGGCGGAAGAGTATATCCTTCCGCCCCATAAGCATTATCAGCCGAGGCTCTTCTCGAGGAGCAACGCAACGGATGCTGCGAAGGCCGCCGGATCGTTTGGTGCCTCGCCGTCGAGGATGCGCGCCTGGCCCACCAGAAGCGGGGCGGCGGCGGTGACCGCGGCCGTGTCGCCGGCCGCAGCCTTCGCCGCCAACGCCTTGATCAGGCTGTGTCCGGCGTTGAGCTCCAGCACCGGCTTGCCAAGGGCCGCCTTGCCTTCCTGGCGGGCGACCAGCTTTTCGGTCATGCGATCGAGGCCGAAGTCGGCGGCGACGAGGCAGACGGGGCTGGTCGCCAGACGGGTCGAGGTGCGGACGTCGGCGACGTCGTCCTTCAGCGCTTCCTTCAGTGTGGCGACAAGGCCGGCCACTTCGGCGCCCGGCTTTTCACTCTTGTCCTCTTCGATCGGCTTGACGGCGTCGAGATCGGCTTCGCCCTGCGTCACCGATTTGAAGGGCTTGCCGTCGAAGCCGAGGGCGGTGCGCACCCAGAAGGCGTCCACCGGGTCGGTCAGAAGCAGCACTTCCAGGCCGCGCGCCGCGTAGCCTTCAAGGTGCGGCGAGGCCAGCACCTGCTTCTCGTCCTCGCCGAGGGCGTAGTAGATCGCCGTCTGGTTTTCCTTGAAGTCCTTGACCACGTCGGCCAGCGACCGCCAGCTGTCGCCGGAGGTGGTGGTCTTGAAGCGGACGACCTTGAACAGTTCATCGCGGCGGTCGGGCGCTTCGTAGAGACCTTCCTTGATCACCGCGCCGAACGACGACCACACCTTCTGGAACAGGTCGGCGTCGGTCTCGGCCAGCTTCGACAGTTCGCTCAGCACGCGGCCGGTGACGCCCTTGGCGATGGCCTCGATCACCGGGTTCTTCTGCAGCATTTCGCGCGACATGTTGAGCGGCAGATCTTCGCTGTCAATCACGCCGCGCACGAAGCGTAGCCAGGCCGGCAGGATATCCGCCTCGTCGGTGATGAACACGCGGCGCACATAGAGCTTCACCCGGCCCTTGCGGCTGGGATCGAACAGGTCGAACGGCTTGTCGCGCGGCACGAACAGCAGCACGTTGTATTCCTGCCGCCCCTCGGCGCGATAATGCAGCGTCAGCGCCGGCTCGTCCCAGGCGGTGGCGACGTGATGATAAAACTCCTTGTATTCCTCGGCCGTCACGGCGGACTTGGGCTTCACCCAAAGTGCCGAACCGTCGGTCAGCTCGCGCGTCTCTTCGCCCTTGCCGAAGCGGATCGGCACCGGCACATGCGCCGAATATTCGTGGACGATGCGCTCAAGCGTATGTTCCTCGGCGTAGGTCAGCGCCTCGTCGTGGAGGAACAGTTCGACCACCGTGCCGCGCGCCGGCGCCTTGGTGAGGTCGACCGGCGTCAGCTCGAAGGTGCCGGCGCCATCCGATTCCCAGGCCCAGGCCTCTTCGCTGCCGGCCTTGCGCGAGACGACGCGAACGCGGCTTGCCACCATGAAGGCCGAATAGAAGCCGACGCCGAACTGGCCGATCAGCGCCTGTCCCTCCGCCTTGTCGGCAAGGCCTTCCAGGAAGGCGCGCGTGCCCGAGCGGGCGATGGTGCCGAGATTGTCTTTGAGCTCATCATGGCTCATGCCGATGCCGTTGTCGGCAACGACGAGCGTCTTGTTGTCCTTGTCGGCCGACAGCGTGATGGCAAATCCGCCTTCGCCGGCCAGTTGCGGCTCGGCAATCGACAGATAGCGCAGCTTCTCGCAAGCATCGGCGGCGTTGGAGATCAACTCGCGCAGGAAGATATCTTTGTTGGAATAGACCGCATGCACCATGAGGTGCAGCAGGCGGGAAACCTCGGCCTCGAAGCTGTGACGTTCCGTTTGCGTCATGGTCTCGCTCTCATGGATGAAAGGGCCGGAAAGCCGGCACGCGTCCGCTATGTGTTGCCGGGCGAGGCTGGAGTCAAGCGGTGCCGGATCTGTCCGGGGCGGTGAAGGACCCGGCTGCCGAGGCATGCGTAAAACTCCTGTCCGGGTCGACCTTTGCTGGCTTCGTGGGACGGGGCGGTCGTGCTATGCCTCGGCGATCATTTTGCGGAGGACAGTCGTGACCGACACCGCCACCATTTCCGGGCGCCTCGTATCGGTGACCCTTGACGCCGCCTCACTCGGCCAGATTTCGCGCGAGGTCGACCACGAGCGGCAGGTGGCGATCTTCGACCTTCTGGAGCATAATTCCTTCCAGCCGATCGGCACGCCGGGCGGCGAGTTCATCCTCCGCCTGTCGCTGGTCTCCAATCGCTTGGTGCTGCAGATTTCCCGGGCCGACGGCGAGCCGGTCACCACCCACATCCTGTCGCTGACCCCGTTTCGCCGTATCATCCGCGACTATTATCTCGTCTGCGACAGCTATTACGAGGCGATCAAGGTGTCGACGCCGAGCCAGATCGAGGCGATCGACATGGGCCGGCGAGCCCTTCACGACGAGGGCGCCCAGATCCTGCGTGACAAGCTGGCGGACAAGATCCTCATCGACAAGCTGACGGCGCGGCGCCTGTTCACGCTGATCGCCGTATTGCACTGGAAAGGTTGAAGCCGGGGCGCGGGCTGCCAGGTGGGAGGCTCATGACGGACGACGTGGAAACAGCAACGGAGGTCAAGCAGCCCGGCGCGGTGCTGTTTGCCTGTTCGTTCAACGCGGTGCGCTCGCCGATGGCGGCGGCCATCGCCCGTCATCTGTTTCCGGGCAAGATCTTCGTCGACTCCGCCGGCGCCCGTCGCGGCGAGCTCGATCCCTTCGCCGTGATGGTGATGGACGAGATCGGCCTCGACATTTCCCACCATCATCCCCAGACCTTCGAAGATCTCGAGGACAGCAACTTCGACCTGATCATTTCGCTCGCCCCCGAAGCCCACCACAAGGCCCTCGAATACACGCGCTATCATTCGGTCGAAGCCGAATACTGGCCCACCGCCGACCCCACGCTGGCCACCGGTTCGCGCGAGCGCATTCTCGACGAATATCGCGCCGTTCGCGACCAGTTGATGGCCCGCATCAAGGCGCGACTCGGCTGGAAACCGTCCTTCGAGCCGCGTCGCGAAGGGGTGTGGGAAGAGGGGGCGGCGGCGGAGAACCGCTGATCGACACGCGGCTAACCGTCATCGCCGCGCATCCGCTCGCTTTTCTGGGCGTTTTTCGGCCTGGGTGGTTTATTTCGCGGCGCATTTCGGATAGTTATCCGCCACCAATTCCCGAAAACGGATCTATGCCCGCATGACCAAGGAAGAAGTCCTGGAGTTTCCAGGCGTCGTTTCGGAACTTCTGCCCAACGCGACTTTCCGCGTTCGTCTCGAGAACGACCATGAAATCATCGCTCACACCGCCGGCCGCATGCGCAAGAACCGCATTCGTGTCTTGGCCGGTGACAAGGTCCTGGTTGAGATGACGCCCTACGACCTCACCAAGGGCCGCATCACCTATCGCTTCAAGTGAGCGGCGCAAGGAGGCGGCGAGCCGCCCCGGCTCGATCCGGGATGCGAGCGGCTGTCTCCGCGCCGAGCCGCCTAGCGCAATTTCAGCAAAAGTGGGAACCGGTTTTGCGTCCGAAATTGCGGTGAAAAAACAGTTGGAGAATTTCTGGCGAACCGGAGTTCGCCGGAAATGCTCTAGGGTGAGCCCGATGACCGATCGTCCCGTCCTGGTCCTGGCCTCTGCGAGCCCGCGCCGCGTGGCGTTGCTCAATCAGCTCGGCATCGCGCCCGACCTGATGCTGCCGGCCGACATCGACGAGACCCCTGGCCACGCCGAACTGCCGCGCCGCCTTGCCCGCCGTCTCGCCCGCGCCAAAGCCGAGATCGCCGCCCACCGCGTGCCGCTGCAGGATTATCCTGGCCGCGAGGTGCTGGTGCTGGCCGCCGACACGGTGGTCGCCGTCGGCCGCCGCATCCTGCCGAAGGCCGAAACCTTTGCCGACGCCGAAGGCTGCATCGCGCTGCTGTCCGGCCGCACGCATCGTGTCTTCACCGGCCTCGCTCTTGCCACGCCCTCCGGCCTCAGAGAAAAGCTGGTTGAGACGCGCATCCGCTTCAAGCGCCTGTCGTCGCAGGAAATGGCCGACTATCTCGCCTCCGGCGAGTGGCAGGGCAAGGCCGGCGGCTACGCCGTCCAGGGCTTTGCCGGCGCTTTCGTCGCCTCGGTGTCCGGCTCCTATTCGTCGGTGGTCGGCTTGCCGCTGCATGAGACCGCCAACCTGCTCGAATCCGCCCGCTATCCCGTGCGGGCGCGCTGGACCGATGGAGCGATTGCCTGATGGTTGCGCCCAAAAGCAGCCGCTGCCCCAACTGCGGCGCCCCGACCGATCCCGGCTTCAGTCCCTTCTGCAGCAAGCGCTGCAAGGACGTGGACCTCAACAGGTGGCTGAAGGGGGTCTACTCGATCCCCGTCGTCGAAGACGACGATCTGCCGCCGCCCGACGAGAGCGACGAGCGCAACTGACCCAGGCAGGGCCAGAAAGCCCGCTCGGGGTGGGGTAGCCTTCGCCCTTGAAATAGCTCGTCTTTCTCTGCCTTGCCGGCGTAATTGATTTTTCGCGTCAAACCCACTGGACAGGCCCGCGTGGACTATCTATAAGGCCCGTGCTTCGCCGTTGGACGCAACCAAACGACCAGTGGAACGCGGCAAGTGCCTGAGTAGCTCAGTTGGTAGAGCATGCGACTGAAAATCGTAGTGTCGGTGGTTCAATTCCGCCCTCAGGCACCATTCACTTTCTAAGATATTGAAAGCGTGGGATTTATTTCCAGAATTCCCTCACCTCCCGTTAGGGTGAGGGATTAATGCTGCATCGATTGTGAAATAGCGAGTTTGCACTACAACACTTTGATGATTGAGTGGGAGGGGCGCTTGGCATAGCCGAGTGATAACTCGGCGGCTTTCCTCCCCCCATGTTATATGAGCGGTATGCCAACCCGGTCTTTAGCTGCCCGCCAAAATATAGCTATCCCGGCTGGTCAAAGACAGGTCTGGGCTTGATCTCTACAGTGACGAAATTCTGATTCAAAATCATCATCGGATGACTTTCCATTTGTAAATGCTGGCGTCGCTGACGCCGTGCTTGCGGCACAGCTCTGCCACAGGCACGCCGCTCTCGTGCTCCTTCAGGATGCCGATGATCTGCTCTTCGCTGAAACGACTGCGTCTCATGTCCTGGTCCTCTCAATGGGCCAGAACGAACTTCAAACTGGATTAGGCGCAAGGGGCAATGTCAGCCTCAACGCGCTTCTGGAAGCGGCCAAACTCAAGACCGACGTGTTCGGCCAGGTTCGTTCCGCCTACAGCTTCCGGCATACCTATGCGACCCGACAGCTCAGGAAGGGAACAGACGTCTATACGTTGGCGATCAACATGCGAACGTCAGTCAGAATGATCGAGATGTACTACTCGGATGTCGTGCCGGAGGATTTGGCGAGGCAGCTGGAGGGGAGCTACGAGTGAGGATGGCGGGATAGAATGGGGGAACCGCGTTCTTCACGGAAGTGAGGGCGCGGTTTCGTTGAAGATCGGGTAGTGGGTAATGGTCAGAAGCGGTCGGGCTCGAGAGTTATCTATTCAGTCTTTAGGAAAGAACCGCTCCGATGGAGCCATCCATTCCAGAACAACCCGATAAGTTCTTTCCAAACTCTCGTCCAACTCGGCGAATGAAGTCAGTAACCGTTCCGCAGGGGTATCCTCACGTCGGCCTTCTATGCACACCACATTAATGCACACTTTCCCATCGGTTGGTGGATCAACCCATATTTGAAACGTTTCCCCAGACACGCTTGAGACATACACTGCCCTGATCTCTCCGCCTTCCATATTTGAATGTAACTTAAGGGCATGCCTGTCGATCCATGAATCAATTATAGGGTCTATCTTTTTATAGACATGTTCCATGATTGCCTCGTCGCGGTAACTAGCATCCCACAATCATTACCTAATACGCGGGGGTAGTGTAGAACACAGTGCCTACAAAGACACCTACAGCGCCCCCAAATCTGACATAAGGTGGAATAGGGTTACTCGGGAGGGTATTGGGATGCGCCTCGTTTGGGGTTATTGGGGAACCGCTCTGATCGTAGCGACTCCACCCTTTTTGTCCTGACATCTGGGTCTTCCAGTACCCTTGGGAGCCTGGCGGTCCTCCTTCGCCTTGCGGTGGCACCCATCTGCAAATGGTTCTTGTGCCAGATTGTTGCGGAGGCCCGTAGTATGTTCCTGGCTGTTGTCCGGGCCCCGCAGGGCTATAAGGACCGCCAGGAACGTTATAAGGGGTTGGAATCTCTGCTAGCCCCATCGGGTCTACAGAAACCGGCGTATTACTTCCCACATATTCATAGAGATTCCCCACCTGATCCCCCATTTCTCCAATGGGATCCCTCGATATCCACCTTCCAACGCTTGGATCATAAGCGCGATAGGTCGCCAGCCCCAGCCCGCTATCCGGCTCGGTGAACAGGCCGGCATAGCCGAAGTCGGTGATCGACGCGGTGGTTTGCAGCGGTACGCCGTAGGGATCGTAGCTGTAGGCGGGAGCGCTGGTCGGGCTCTCGAACACCCGCCGCACCGAACCGAGCTGATCCACGCCATAGAACAGTTGTGACGGCGAGCTACCGAGCAGCCGCTCGCCCTCGGTATAGTAGGCGCGGGCTGGTTGGTTGGCCGCATCGCGTACCTGACAGGGCTTGTCACCGCACCAGACGTAATTGCTGGCAACCGCCGCTCCGCCACCGGCCGGCGTATGGCTGATCGTGGTGCGTCGGCCAAGTCCGTCGTAAGAGAAGGTCGTGGCCTTGCCGGGGGTGCCCGAATAGGCAATGCCGATCAGCCGGTTGTCGGCATCCCAGCTATAGGTGTGCGTTCCGTCCGAGGTCAGGTTGCCGTTGGCGTCGTAGGTGAAGGCCTGCCCGGAGAGGTCGGTGAGCTCGTTGACGGCGTTGTAGGTCGCCGTCTGCGTGCCGGCCTCCGGGTAGGCGGTGGCGGCGTCGCTGGTCTCGGTGATGCCGGTGATCTGGTTTTCCGGCGTCGTGTCGAAGGCGAAGTTGGAATACTGGCCGGAGGTCAGGCCGGTGTTGCCGATCGAGGCGAGGCGACGGTCGCCGCTGTTCGGCAGGTAGCCCCAGGCGGTCTGGAGTGTGGCGCCCGCGCCGCCGAGCTTGCGCAGAACCGGCTGCCCGGTTTCGCCGAGATAGCTGAGCGTGAAGGCGCCGAGATCGCTGTCGTGTTCGCTGAGGCGGCCGAGCGCGTCGTAGGCGAAGGTTTCCGCGCCATTGCCAGAGACGGTGCGCGCGTTCAGACGCCCGAGGGCGTCGTAGCCATAGGCGATGCTGTGCGTGCAGGCCGGACCGGAGCCGGTGGCGACGAAGCATTCCTGGCTGGGGCGAAGAGCGCCGAGGGAGAAGGGCGCATTATAGCTGTAGCTACGCGTGCCGGTGCCGTCGGTCATCGCCGTCAGCCACGGATAATAGGGATCGTAGGCGAAGCTGACCGCTGGTGTGGCGTTGACGGCGTTGAGATAGGTGATGCCGGTCAGCCGGTCGTCCAGGCCATAGGCGAATTGCTTGACCTGACCGAGCGGATCGGTGATCGACTTGAGGCGGCTGGTGGTTGCCTCATAGGTGTAGGTAACCGTGCCGCCGTCGGCATAGTGCTTGGTGGAGAGGCGTCCCTGGACGTCATAGGTCCATGTCGTGACGTTGGACTTGGCATCGGTGAAGCTGGTCAGACGACCGTCGCCGTCGTAGCCGAAGGCCATGACATTGCCGATGGGATCGGTGACGGCGGTGAGGCGCCGCATGGCATCGTGTGTATAGCGCCACTTGCGGTGGAGGCGATCGGTGTAGGACGCCAGATCGAGCCTGTCGTAAGTGTAACTGGTTGTTGTGCCGTCGGGATAAGTGACCTTGGTCGGCCGGTCGGCGTCGTCGTAATCGTAGGTGGCCGTCCAGCCCTCGGAGTCGGTGTAGGTGCGCACACGAGCGGCGGCGTCATAGGTGAAGCTCGCGGCGGTGTGTCCGTTGGCATTTGTGATCGAGGCAAGATTGGCTTGGGAATCGTAGGTGTAGGTGGTTGTTTCGCCGAGAGCATTGGTTCGAGAAAGCAACTGGCCTGCGCCGTTATAGGTCTGGTTCGACTTCTGGCCGGCCGCATCGACCGCGAGGGTCGGGCGATGGCGAGCATCGTAGATGAACTGGGCAAGCGTCGCCTGCTGGCCGTATTGAACGCTCTGGCTGATCGCGGCGACGTCGACTTGATTGGCGTAGGCAATGTTGGTTGTTCGTCCCAACCCGTCGGAAGCTTTCGTCAGGTTGAAATAGCCGCTGGTGTCATAAGAGAACCGACGAATTTGCGTCGTGCCATCATCGAGCACCCGCCCGATAGCAATAGGGCTGCTATAAGAGCCGCTATAGAGTGACGCCGACTGTCCTGGATAAGCATACCAGATGCGGTTTTCGAGAGGGTATTTGACACTCTCGATCACTGTCGACTTCAGTGATGTACTGTTGACATGGGCAAAGTGGCGAATGCGTGCCTTGGTGTAGTCGCAGCCGCCGCTGTCGGTACAGCCGGCCACCACATAGGCGTTCTTGTCCCAGTAAAAGCTATTGCGATAGGTGAGATACTGGTTTGTGGGGGTAACCGGCATTCCCACGGGAACGGTAGATGCCGGTTCGCTGTCGGGAATCGGGGCTGGCTCCAGCCATTCGACGCGCTCCTTTTTTCCGAGAGGATCGGTGATCTGGACGAAGCGCGGCGGGCCGCTGGTGCCAGGGGCGGTATAGGCAAAGCTGGTGGCGCCGTAAGGGGTGGTCACCCCGTTGACCAGCCAGTTGGCGTCGTAGGCAAAGCTCGAGGTGATGCCGATGGTGTCGGTGATCGATGCCAGCCGGCCGGAGCTATCATAGGTCAATGAGGCGGCGCGACCGAACGGGTCGGTGATGCGGGTGATCTTGAGTGGCTGCGCGGCAAGTCCGTAGGTGAAAGAGGTGTTCCGTCCCAAAGCGTCAGTCAGCGAGGTAAGCCGCCCGCCGCCGTCATAGTTGAGATGCGAAGTATTGCCGTCGGAATCGATCACGGCGGTCAGGAAAACACGTCTTGGATAGGTCGTGCTGCCATCCGACTGGGCGTAGATCTCAGCGCTGCCATCGCGCAGCAGCCGGCGATAGGCAATCGGCGAGTTGCCTGTCCGAATGAGAATCGAGCCGTCGTCGTTCTGGGGAGAGAATGCCCCAGAGGAACTGCTATAGCTTGAATAATAGTAGGCACCGCCTTGGGGCTGCGTCCGGTAGACGTTGGCGCCGGCATTGCTGGGATCGTCGGCAACAAACCGGACCCAGTTCAACGTCCATTTCTGACCGACGTTGGAATAGTTGAAGTTTTGCGGCTGGCTGTCTTCGCGCTGGTTGTAGCTGATCCGGGCTTCGGCGGATGGGCCGATCGCTGGCCGATAGCCTACAGGGATGTCAGTCAGGAAAACGCTGACGCTGGATTCCTTGATGTTGTAGGTGCACATGCCGCAGTCATTGGGCGGCTGATCGTTTGGCGGAGTGTTGGCAGGCGGGTTGCCGTTCGGGTTAGGCTCGACCGGTGGATTGTTGTTGTCCGGCCAAGGGCCTCCGACTGAGCCGAATGGCTGGTTGTTACCGTTGGCCGTGGGATCATTGTTGTCGCCGGGTGGGGTGCCATTCGTTGGGCCCTTGCCCCAGACAGATGCGGTTGTCGAAGCGTCCGCAACTTGCCACCTGGTGTCCTGACGCACCGACGAGGGGACAAGAAAATAGCCGCTGGCCTCAGCGTCCAAGGCCTCCGGCGTCACCCAGATATCGGAGGCCGGAAATACGGCATCCTTGACGTGGTACCGGCCGTTGTCCATTCCGACAATGGCCGCGAAATGGCCGACACGCCAATGCACGAGGGAGGGAACGGGGACAGTCTGGCCCGGTTCTCGCTGAACTAAGTGATAGCCAAGGCCGACCTTGTCGGCGAGATTTGCAACCTGGGACAGATTGGTTCCATTCGGCCCGACATTGAGCCACTGAAGGAAATCGACCTTGGCCGGATCGATACCAAGTGCCAGGGAAAGGGCCTTGAGCGCCAATGGACCGCAGTTGAAGAGGTGGCGAGGGTCTTTTTTCGAAAGCACGAGGATTTCACGAGCGACCTGCAAATCCTCGGTGGCAGAACCGACGACCGGTCGATCGCCGATCTCCTGAAACAGCCTTTCGAGATCGTCCATCTTGCCGAGATTGGCGTAGAGCCGGGCCAGTTCCCCGACAGCACGGTCGATGAGGGCGCGGGCTGCGGGATCCTGAGCGTCCTTTCCGCTTATCCAGGCCGCGCGCCAGGCGCTTTCAGCACGGGAGAAGTAGCCGTCATGCAGGTAAAGCAGGCCGAGGTTTGTATTGACGGCAGGCGCCCATGCTGAGTTCGGATAAGTTTCAGAAAAATCTCGGAGAAGTCGCCATTTATCGGGGCGTTCGGCTTCCTCTCGTAGGGTATTGCTTAGAGAAAAGATGTCCGAATAATATTGGTCGTTTATTGGAACCAAGGGTTCTGGTAGTTGTATGCCGGCAAGCTCATAGCTAAGAATAGCACTATTGGGAGCGTTTTTTTGCGCGGCCGCTAGAGTAGAATCCTCTGCAGCGCTCGGATAATTTACGCAAAATGAAATGGAGAGCCCGATTAGAACAAAGGCATATGCTCCGCTATTTCGCGAAAAAAGCCGCATGTACCTTCTCCAACCTTAGTATGAATGGGGATTTTTGAATGATTACTGTGACCACCTAAAGCAGCCATAATTTCCAACACCCCATTGGGGTGTGTTCCCTGTTCCAGCGTTGGTCACAATTTCGGAGGTTCGATTTCCATTCGCGTCGTACTGATAAACCATGCAAACGCTATTGTCGTATAAAGCAGAAATGACGCGTCCCGTATTGTCATATGTATATAGGGTAGAAGAATTTGCTTGTAATATGCCAATATAGAAAAATACAGGTGCCAAAAACACGGAAAAAAGGTGTTTCTGAATGATAGCTCTAGTAGAGTTTCGCATTTTGTAGGCTCCACCCTGCGGTAAATATGTGACCGTTATCCGGTTATATTGATGATCGCAACTATGGATGAGCCGAAAGAATTCCCTGTATAATTCACAACTATGTTGTTGAGGGACTGAAATCCAAGCAGAACACTCGGATGGTTGACAGTTCCGCCATTGCTGCCTGTTCCGTCAAAGAGCAACGTCGCTCCGGAGATGCTGCTATAGGTGTTTATTGAATCGCTTTCTACAACTCCTAAGGCGTACGAGGTTGAATTTAGGCGAGCACCAAAGAGTGGCCATGTCGTCCCGGTTGGCGTGCCTCCAAAAGCGCCGGCGCTGAAGCCAACGGCGCCATTGAATTCAAAAACGGCAAATGTCTCGCCACCATTCGTTCCTGATGTATTCGATGTGTAGTTAACCCCATCCCCTGTTTGAGAAATACGGGCACACACCAATATACCTTGGTTTGAAATGACTCCTTGACTAGAAAAGGCAGTATAGAAGGTACTTGGGCAACTCTGCAAATTTCCGGAATTGGAGTGGCCCGAAATTACAGATATTAACAAGTTACCTGGCGTAGGCGTAGAGTTAAGCGTGACAGAGAAGGTGGATTGTGAGGCTGATGTCCCCCTTACGCCAGCGTACTGGACCAGGGTTGGCGCGTTGCCGCTTCCACCGCAGGAGCCATTTGAGGCAGCGATAGCTCGTCCCTTGGCGTCGAAGGTGACATTCGCGCATGTATATGCTCCCGCTGCCACCCCAGAACTGGAAAGTGTCGTTGCAAGCGTGCCGGAGGTTGTAATGTCCCCCGTAAGGTTGCCTGGCGTGATTGAGGTTGGGCCAGAGAACTGGGGTAAATTGCCTGCCACGGGAGAGCCCGCAGGGGACACCGCCGCGTCAATACAATCGACCGTGGCGGCAAAATTCTGCATTACTTTTGCTGCGTCAGCCACTTGCCCGTTGGAAATCTGGTTGGGAAGCAAGCAGGCCGCATTGGCCCCCACCCCCCTAGCAAGGCCAGCAACAAAAGGCAGAAACCAAGTCGAATGGAGTGGCGATTCATCGAGCTAACTCCAATGATAGAAAGAGAAAAACCACTCGGGAACTTAATAAGCATATCACCGGGTTTGGAACTCTACCTATGAGTGTCACACATCGCCTAAATCTCGTCAACTAGGGGTTGGGTAAAAATGATCCTCCAGACACGTAGGGTCGAATGCGGTACGACTTTCCCTTCAGATGTGAGCTCATATGCGTTGACAACGAATCCTTGACGCAACGAGCCCGCGATGGTCACGGTCATTGACAACAAAGGTCGCAGACGAAAAGTCCTTTCCTATCTCGCCACCCCCGACTATATCGACGACAGCCTCAAACCCTATGGATGGTACAGGGACTTTGTCCTCGCAGGTGGCAGGGAACACGGCCTCCCGCCAGAGTATATTGCCCAATACATCCAGTCGGTTGAAACGATCGAAGATCCCGACAACGCACGAGATAGGATTCAGCGGGCCACGCTCGAGGGGCCCGGACTGTGAGACTACGGTGTTGGTTTGGGTTGCCCGTCCAGACTGCGGTCACTATGTCCGGTATTGCTGCGCGGGCGATCTGGCGAAGCAGCTTGCGGGAACCACCGTTTTCACTGAGGTGGAGTCGTTTGATATTTCAAATAGACTGCGCCGTACTACTGCCTTCAAAGACTATCTGGAGGCGCGTTGGAACTCAGAGAACTTTCAGCAAAGCTACTACAATTTCTCGGGTGTCCTCAGTGCTGGGGCGGGCTCGTTTGACTCTGTTAGGACCTATGTCGCGCGCGGGCCGAAGATCCGATCCAGACCCAGATGGCGCCGATAGGGTGTCACCCTATAGATGTAAGCTTGCCTGAAGCATTCAGGCCGAGCCTGCGGCGTTCCGCAGCTCTGGTATATCTCTCTGCCTCTTTCACAGTCGTCCAGCCGAACATGGCCATAAGCTCGTGAGCCGTGGCGCCGTTTTCTGCGCACCTGGTCGCGGCGGCTTTGCGAAGGCCGTGGGCAGAACCTGGTACGCCGGCCTCGTTGCAACGCTTGCGGAACCAGTTGCCGAAGCCGTTGGAGGTAAAGGGCTTGCCGAACTCGGTCACCAGGAAAGCACGCTCGCCTTTGTCGTCGGTGGCGGCGATAGATTCGGCGAGCGCTGGCAGGACACGAATGGTGACGATAACGCCTGAGGTGCGCTTGGTCTTCATGGGCTGGATGGACAGCACGTCGCCGTCGACGTGGCGGCGGCCGATCGTCACCACGTCGGAGCGACGCAGACCGGTGTAGAGCATCAAATCGAGCGCCAAGCGTGCCTTGGTGCCTACAGGGTGACGCGCCTCGTATGCCTCGACCTCATCGACAGTCCATGTGTGGAAGCCCTCCGGATTCTGTTTCAGGCTTTTGACGCCGACCGCCGGATTGAACTCGATCAGATTTGCCTCAAGGGCGAAGTCGAGGACGATTCGCATGGTCTTTAAAAAGATGTTGGCTTGGGCTGGCGTTTCGGCGCGGCGATCCCGACCCTGGACCAGCATGGCGCGGTCGACTTCGGCCAGGCGAAGGTTGCCACCGGTCTCGGCAATACTCGCCAGGAGACGGTCGCGGTTCCTTTTGGTCGATGGCACCAGGGCCGCAAAAGCTGCGGACTTTTTGTATTGCTGGATCAACCGTGATTGCGACCATGACAAGAAAGCGGACCATAGAGCTTGATCCATTCGGCTGGTCTGGCCGGTCTCGGGGTGCCGGGCTCCAGTTCTTCGAGTATCACCCGCCGCATATGCGGGGTGAGATCGAAGGCCTCGACGACGGAGAGGTGCCGTTGCCGGTTGGCGAGGACAATGGCATCGAAGCGGTCGGCGTCGAAGGAATCTGGACGCATCAAATCCTCCCGATCGTCGGGAATGGAAGAGGAAAACGTGGGGATCCCGACCAGCGATCGGAGATGGCTGTTAGATGCTCGGCCTGGCTGCCGGTTCCGTCCAGGTCCAAGTCGGAGACTGCGTCCGACAAATATAAGGCCGGCTAATCAAATGCCTGTTTGCTCTACCCATCCGCTTGCCCAAGCCCTTAGCAACCGGTACGTCGTGCCAAGCGCGGAGAACTTGGAGTGCGTAAGGGGGGTAGGCCAGCCTCCGATCCGAAAGCCGTTGCCTGACACAAATATGCCGCCCCCAACCTCGTTCGTGGCGGGGGGCGGCGATGATCGACACTGCCGAAAGCCGCGGGCAATGGGTGGCAGCTATCCGGCAAGGCAAGACGCGTCAGAGCAGCGGCGGAGGACGCCGCGTCGGGTCATCAACCGGTGGCGTTACCGTGGGATCGTAGCCCGTCCAGCCGCTCTCGCGATAAACCCGCTCGCGCGCCGCAATGTCGACGGGTGGCGTCTCGCCGAGAAGGCGTGCCACCAGGGCGTCCTGGCTGTCGTCGGCGCGCACGGTAACCATCGTGCCACCGCGACGGATGGCCTCGGCATAGACCTCGGCTTCCTCGGACGACAGGCCGGAGCTGGTAAGAGCATCGACGATGCCACCCGCCACGCCACCAGCCACCGCGCCAGCGGCGAGACCGGCCAGCGTCGAAACGAACCAGCCGGTCGCCACGATCGGACCGAGGCCCGGAATGGCGAGCAGGCCGACGCCGGCGAGTGCGCCGGCACCACCGCCCAGCACGGCGCCGATGCCGGAGCCGACAGCGGTGGCTTCGGCGCCATCGCTGATTTGGTTGTCTTCGTTCTCAGGCGAAATGACCGAGATATCGTCGTTGGAAATCCGGGCTGCGCGCAGCCGGTCCACGACTGCCATGGCGTCGGACCAGCTGTCGTAAAGTCGGGTGTGGGTGCTCATGATGCTATCCTTCCCAGATGGTTGGATTGAGTGTGGGCTGAGGTCTCGCTCGGCATGGAGGGAAGCCTCAATCCGTGCTGATGGTGCCCTTGTAGTCGACGCCGACGCTGACGGTTGCGCCGTTGCGGCGGGCGTGGCCGCGCCAGATACCGTCCTTGGACTGAACGAGACCGCTGACGTCGGTGTAGCCGACATCCTCAAGCCAGGAGCGGGCCTGTGCCTCGGTGAAGCTGTTGGCGCCAGGTTTCAGGTCGCCGTTGTTGGGTGTGGTCTGCGCTGGAGGGGTGTTCGGCGATGTCGGAGCCGCCGGGTTGGGGGCAGGCGTTGCTGGTTCGCTGGGCGCCGTCGGGGCGGCCGGATCGGACGGCGCGGGCGTGGTCTGAGCGAAGGCGCCGCCGCCGAGAGCGAGCACAGTGGCCATGCAAAGTGAGGCGAGCTTCATTGGAATCTCCTCGGACATTGGGATCACTGCCGGTTAAGCGGAGTCGGGAGACGCAACCGGCCGGCGACTTTTGGAGAATGCGAGAACGTGTTTTCCACATCTCGGCACCACCTATTCAACGTCTCCAGGCGGCAATAGTTCCATGGCCGATCCGCGGCCGCTCCCCATCCATTGCTGGCTTCGGAGCGCTTCGTTCCTCCAGCAGATCGATGGAATGCGCGCCGATGGCTGCAATGAAATCGCGCCAATGCCTGCGATGAAAATCGGCTCAAAAGGCAAGGAAGACGGAACCGTTTCCTATCTGCGGAATTCAGTTGGGGTGTTTCGTCCCATCAAGCTGGGTGGCCGAAATCCGAACCGCTCACCTGGTTCCATATAGGCTCGAAACTCAAAGCGCATCATGATGACCGATGATATTCTTACCTATTTGCCGGCCATGCGCGCTTTTGCGCGTTCCCTCTGCGGTAATGCAACGGATGCCGACGATCTGGTCCAGGAAGCCCTGGTCAGAGCGATCGAGAATATTTCCAGCTATACGCCGGGCACCAATTTGCGGGCTTGGTTATTCACCATCATGCGTAACCGCTTCTATTCCAATTGCATCAGGAGGGCGCGAGAGCGGACGGGCGATGAGGACTGCGCGTCGCAGCAGCCCACCGTGTCGGCGCAGCAGGAATGGCAAGTGCGGATCAAGGAATTGGAGACCGCCCTGGAGGAACTGCCCGTCCACTACCGAGAGGCAATCGTATTGGTGGTGGTGCTCGAAGAGAGCTACGCCCACGCCGCCGAAATTCTCGGTTGCGATATCGGAACGATCAAGAGTCGCATCAATCGGGGTCGCAAAATGCTGCGCGCCGCCATGGGCGAAGAAATCTAGAGCATCGGACCGAAAAGTGGAATCCGGTTTTCGGAAAATCCGATGCAACAACAAAAAGCTAGATCGCCATCTTGCGTCCGTAAGGACGCGCGACGATCTAGCCGCCCCGAAACCGCGCCTCGATTTTCATGGCGGGCGGTCAAGAAAATGGAGCTTCTCGCGCTGTCGTCGGTTGGGTTCCTCGCATGCCGCAAGGATGCGGGAGCGGCAGCCGCAACAACAGGGTGAGTGCCGACAGCGGAAAGAGAGCGACCTCTTTTTCCTCCCCCCCGAGACGCATGACGAAGACTCTGTCGCCATATCCCAGGGGGGAAAACCCATGGACGATATCCGTGAACACTATTTGGCGTGGCTGCGTGACGCGCACGCCATGGAAGAGCAGGCCCTCACGATGATGCGTGGCTTGCTGTCGCGTTTGGAAAACGACCCGGTGCTTTGCTCCCGGATGGAGCAGCATGTGGCGGAAACCGAACGCCAGGCCGAGTCGCTTCGAAAACTGATCGAGGGGCGCGATAGCGGCGCCTCGATGATGAAGGATACGCTAGGCAAGGCCTCGGCCTTGGGGCAGGCGCAGGGCGGCATGTTTGCCGACGACGAGATCGTCAAGGGCCTGATGGCCAGCTACACTTTCGAGCAGATGGAAGTTGCCGCCTATAAGGTGATCATCTCGACGGCCTCGGTCCTCGAGGACACCACGGCAATCGCGATCTTCGAGCAGAACCTTGCCGAAGAGCAGGGTATGGCCGATTGGCTACTCGATCATCTGGATCAGACGATGCGGATTTTTCTTGCCCGCGATGAGGCCGGCCGTCCTGCCCGCCGATAACTTGGCAGCGGGCGATTTCGCCAGACGGTTATATAGGTAAGCCACCGCCCGTCGCGCGGCGGTTCGCCGTTGAAATTCGCGTCCGGTTGATTGGAAGATTACTCGGGTGCCGAGGAGTCGCCTGCCGGGTTCTTCTCGCGCTGACGATCGAGCGCTCTGTTGAGTTCGATTGCCAAATCCCGTAGCCGCTCGGGGACTGGCTCAGCGGCGATGGCGTCTATCAAGTGCCTTGCAGCCGTTCGCAATCCGGAGAGGTCATCCTCTGACGGCAGTTTGTCGCACGGGGCGTCGGAGCAGGGACCATTTGGGCACATGATGCTTCAGCATAGGCACACCGTCTGAAAATCACATTACCCGACGAAGCGCCAGAACCCGGAATTTCTTATAAAACCGCAGGTGTGATCTTCCTGCCAACCCTCCGGGCCGCCTTCGAGAAGCATCGCGAGGAAACCGAGGTGCAGATCGAGCCGACCTCAACCTGACGAAGATCGCCGAAAGCTCGGCCAATCAGGCGGCTCTCAAGGCTGCTTGATGCGAGGGCTTCTCGCCGCGACTTTCAGACCGGTACGCGTCTTCCCCTCTCTCTCTCAGGCAGCGCGTACCGCTGCGGACGGCTCCATCTGCATGGGGCCGTCCGGATTTTGGGGGAACCGCGGTGTCTTGTCGGCTTGGCAATGATGCGGCGGCTCGACGGCTGGCGCCTAGCGGATTCCCAACGCTCTGGCGTCAATCAGCCGGATCGCTTTCCCGGTAAACGAGAGCAATGTCCTGGATTCCGCTGAATTGGCGGGCCTGCGTTCCCCGTCTTCTTCAAAAATAGCGACCGGGGATTTGCGAAAAATTCATACGGGTGCCGTACATATGCCTAAGCATAAAGGTGAAGGATGGCGCTCGGAAAACAACTTCAGACCGCGCTGAGCGTCAGCCGGCGTGTTTCGTTGCTCGTGGGAACGCTCGCTGCGTCCTGCCTCGTCGTCGCACTGGCATTGATGTTCGTCCTTCACGGTACGCTGCCGATTTCCTGGCAGTCAGGCCTGTTGGCAGGCCTCGTATCCGAAACCATTCTGCTCTTGCTGATCGTCGTGATTGGCTTCTTGCTGGTACGCAAGAGCCTCGCTTTGATGCAGGGCGAGGAACATACCGAACGCTCGGCCCGGGTCGATCCCGTCACCTTGGCGTTGACCCGCGCTGATTTTCTCGACGAGCTGCGTCGTCGTGTCCAGACGGCCGCGGATCGTCGGCACGCCTACGTCATGTTGGACCTCGACCATCTCAAAGCGCTCAACGACACCTTCGGCCACGCCGCCGGCGACGAAGCGCTTGCCCAACTGGTCCGCATCTGCCGCGACGAACTGCCGGCAGCGGTTGTCGGACGGCTCGGAGGTGATGAGTTCGCGCTGCTGCTCACCGATTGCGCCTCGCGTGGCGAGGTGGTTCAAGCGGTCAAGGCGCTGCTCGATCGGTTGCGCCTGCCGGTGCAGATCAATGGCCGCACCATGCGCCTGTCGGCAACGGCCGGCATCGCCATGGCACCGGACGACACGCACATCGCCCTCGAGCTCGTCAATCTTGCCGACCTCGCGCTCTACAAGGCCAAGCAGGCGCGGGGAACGGTGCTGTCCTATAACGCCCGCATGCTGGTGGACGATCGCTATACCCGGCTGCTCACCCGCGAACTGCGCGCCGCCATCTACCTCAACCAGCTCGACATGCACTATCAGCCGATCGTTGCCGCGGACGGTGTCGAGCAGACGGCTTTCGAGGCGCTGATCCGCTGGCACCATCCGCTGCGCGGAACGATCCCGCCGGCCGAATTCATCTCGGTTGCCGAGCAGTCGACCCTGATTGAGGAAGTGGGAGAGTGGGTCATTCGTCGCGTCATTCGGGATGCCGTCCGCTATGGGCAGTACCAGTTCGGCATCAACGTATCGGCCGTCCAGTTGAAACAGCCCGGTTTCGCAGCCTTTGTCGTCGGCGAATTGCAGTCAGCAGGCTTGCCGGCGAGCCGCCTCGTGCTTGAGATCACCGAGACCGTCTTCCTCGATTTCGGCTCGGTGGAACGGGCCAACCTCGATGGGTTGAGGGCGGCCGGCATGATGATTATGCTCGATGACTTCGGTTCGGGCTTTGCTTCCCTGCAATATCTCAGGAAGTTCCGCTTCGATTGCCTGAAGATCGATAAGAGCTATGTCCATGCCGCTGGTTCAAGCGATGTCGACATGACCTTTGTTACCGCCATCACCGAACTCGCCCGCGCGCTCGGCACGCGCGTCTTGGCGGAGGGCGTCGAGACTGAGGAACAATACCTGCTGATGAAGGCCGCGGGTTGCCAGATCTTCCAGGGCTATTATTTCGGTCGACCGGCTTCCCTGCCCGAGGTAGTGGCCTCACCGCCGTTGGCGCGGGACCGCTGTATCGTCGGAGGCTGATCCCCGCCTTCGCCGATCGGATCGCAAAACCTTGCCTTCCGACGCGGACCATCGCCCTCAACCGTTCCGTCGGCGCGATAGCTGCGAAAGTCATTCGGTCCGTCTGGCTTTTGCCCTAGACTGGATTTGTCCTTTCGCGCGGTCGCTATCCGCCCCATTTCCGAGGTTTGCCATGCGCCTGATCGGCATGCTTGACTCCCCCTATGTCCGCCGCACCGCATTGACGCTCGCCACTCTCGATATTCCGTTTGCGCACGAGTCGCTGTCGGTCTTTCGCCAGTACAAGGAGTTCGCCGCCATCAATCCGGTGGTGAAGGCGCCGACAGCGGTCACCGATGACGGAGTGGTGCTGCTCGATTCCACGCTGATCATCCATTACGCATTGAAGGCCCTTGCCGACGGCAGGACGCTCGGACCGGTCGACCCGAGGCTGATCGCACTTGATGTTCGCCTGACCGGCCTCGGGCTTGCCGCCTGCGAGAAGGCGGTGCAAACCGTTTATGAGCGCCAGCTTCGTCCGGCCGAGAAACAGCATCAGCCTTGGCTCGAAAGGGTCGCCGGTCAGCTCAAGGCCGCACTCTCGGCGATTGAAACAGACATCGCCGGTGCCGAATGGCTGTTGGCGCCGCCGTTGAGTGAGGCTGGCATCACCCTCGCCGTGGCGGGCACCTTCATCGCTGAAATGATCCCGGATGTGGTGACGCTCTCCGATTATCCACGGTTTGCCGCTTTGACCGATGCCGCCGAGGCGACTGCGCTATTTCAGGCATGGCCCTACGAATAGACTGGATAATTAGTATGACTAATAGGCGCTTCGGCTAGTCAAGCCGGAAACGGAAAGCTATTGTCACCTTCGTTGGCAAGCCGAGCGGCTGACTGACGCGGAGGGGCGCATGCCGAAGGTTTCCGTCTTGTCCAGCCATGCCTGCCATCTGGGTGAGGGACCGAGTTGGCATCCGGGACGAGCCAGGGCTTTCTGGTTCGATATCATGGAGCGCCAGTTCCTGGAGATGGGGCTCGAGGAGACGACGCCCCGCATCCACGCCCTTCCTTTCCACGCCACCGTTGCTGCCCGTGTCGATGATGACCGGCATCTGATTGCCAGCGACGCGGGTTTTCATCTCAGATCGATCGACAATGGCGCGTTGACGGAACTTCGTTCGTTCTGGGACGAGCGGCCCGGCACGCGCAGCAACGACGGGGCCGTCCATCCGTCCGGCGCCCTGTGGATCTCCACCATGGGCTGGCGGTTCGAACCAGGGTTTGGACGCATATGGTGGTATCGAGCCGGCGAACTCAGATTGATCGTCGAGGGCCTCACCATTCCCAACGCCATCGCTTTTTCGCCCGATGGCCAGACCGCCTATTTCTCCGACACGCTGGAACATGTGATCTACAGGATCGCCGTCGATCCGGCGACGGGCTTGCCTTCAGGTGACCGAAGCGTGTTTTGCCGGGTGAGTGGCGGCGGCCCTGACGGCGCGACCGTTGATGCCGATGGCCTTTTGTGGAACGCGCGCTGGGGCGGTTCCGCCGTTGACGCCTACGATCCCAATGGGCGCCTCGTCAGCACCATTGCACTGCCAGCCCGACAGGTGAACTGCCCGGCGTTTGTTGGTCCCAAGCTCGATCGTCTCCTCGTTACCTCGGCTTTTGAAGGTTACGACGCGGAAAGGCGAGCCGCCGAGCCCGAGGCCGGCCGGACTTATCTGGTCGATGGCCCCTTCCGCGGGTTGCCCCAACCGGCGGTCCAGATCGGTTGAACGCGTTATACTGCCAGGAGGAAGCCGATGTCCCGACCGCGCCGCCACAAGCTCTGGTTCGACAATCCCGACAATCCCTCGATGACGGCGCTCTATCTTGAGCGCTACCTCAACTACGGCCTGACCCTCGAGGAGCTGCGATCCGATCGGCCGATCATCGGCATTGCCCAGACCGGTTCCGATCTGTCGCCGTGCAACCGCGTCCACCTTCGCCTCGCCGAACGGGTGCGCGAAGGCATCCGCGCGGCCGGCGGCATCGCCTTCGAGTTTCCCGTGCATCCGATCCAGGAGACAGGCCGACGGCCGACGGCGGCGCTCGACCGCAATCTCGCCTATCTCGGCCTCGTCGAGATTCTGCACGGCTATCCGCTCGACGGGGTGGTGCTGACCACCGGCTGCGACAAGACGACGCCGGCACTGATCATGGCGGCCGCCACCGTCGATCTGCCAGCCATCGTGCTGTCGGGCGGACCGATGCTCGACGGCTGGTATGAAGGAAAGCTCGCTGGCTCAGGCACCATCATCTGGGAAAAGCGACTGCAGCTTGCCACCGGGGAAATCGACTACGAGCAGTTCATCGAGGTGGCGGCGGCTTCGGCGCCGTCCGACGGCTATTGCAATACCATGGGCACTGCCTCCACCATGAATTGCCTCGCCGAGGCGCTCGGCATGAGCTTGCCCGGCAATGCCGCCATTCCCGCGCCCTATCGCGAGCGCGGGCAGATGGCCTATCGCACCGGCGAGCGCATCGTCACCATGGTCGAGGAAGACCTGAGGCCGTCGAAGATCTTGACGCGGCAGGCGATCGAGAATGCCATCGTCGTCAACTCGGCAATCGGTGGCTCGACCAATGCTCAGCCACATATCGTCGCCATTGCCCGCCATGCCGGCGTGCCCATCCAGCCGATGGATTGGCAGACGGTCGGCTACGACGTGCCGCTGATGGTCAACATGCAACCGGCCGGCAGCTATCTCTCCGAAGGCTTCCACCGCGCCGGTGGCCTGCCGGTGGTGATGAAAGCGCTGCTCGACAACGGCCGCCTGCATGGCGATGCGCTGACCGTTACGGGGCGGACGCTGTCAGAAAACTTGGCGCCATACCCCGGACCCGACGGCGAGGTGATCAAGCCCTATGAGGCGCCGATGAAGGAAAAAGCCGGCTTCATCGTGTTGAAAGGCAACCTGTTCGACGCTGCCATCATGAAGACGTCGGTCATCTCCGAAGAATTTCGTCTTCGCTACCTGTCCAGGCCGGGATCGGAGAATGTCTTCGAGGGGCCAGTCGTGGTCTTCGATGGGTCGGAAGACTATCATCACCGCATCGAGGATCCGGCGCTTGGCATCACGCCCGAGACCATCATGGTCATTCGATACGCCGGACCGGTCGGCTGGCCGGGCTCCGCCGAAGTCGTCAACATGCAGCCGCCAGCCGCCCTCATCGAGCGTGGCATCAGTGCGCTGCCTTGCATGGGGGATGGCCGGCAGTCCGGCACCTCCGGCTCGCCTTCCATCCTCAACGCCTCGCCCGAGGCGGCGGTGGGTGGCGGACTTGGCTTGCTCAGGACCGGCGACCATATCCGCGTCGATCTCAACGCCGGCACCGCCGATGCTCTCGTCGATGCCGAGGAGTGGGAGCGCCGCCGTGCCGCGTTCGAGCCGGTTTATCCTCCCAGCCAGACACCCTGGCAGGAACTCTATCGGGCGACGGTCGGCCAACTCGCCGATGGCGCGGTGATGGAAATGGCAGTGAAGTACCAGAAGGTCGCAGACAACGATCCGCGCGATAGCCACTGACCCAGTGGTCAGCGACCGGCTGCGGCCGCCGCCACGCGCGCCGCGCCGGCGCGGATCGTTTCGACGATCGCCGCGGCGGCCGCTTCGCTATTTCCAGCGGCAATGGCCGTCACGACATGACGGTGGGCTGCGCAGGAAGCTGCCTTGGCCTCCGGATTGTTCACCGGCGTTGTGATGGCGAAGGTCGCGGCCAAGGCAACTTCGATCAATGCCGATGCCGTGCGGAAAAACGGGTTGCCGCTGAGGCGGGCTATGGTGAGGTGAAAATTGAGGTCGGCGGCGGCGAAGGCCGCCGAGGAGGCGTCGGGTGCTTCCATGCGATCAACAACAGCATGAAGGGCAGCTATATCCGCCTCGCTGCATCTCTGGGCGGCGAGCGATGCAGCCACAGGCTCCAGAGCGAGACGAACGTCGGAAAGGTGGGCGAGCAGTTCCAGGCCGATGCCACAATCGAGATGCCAGCGCAGCATGTCCGGATCGAACAAATTCCAGTTCGTCCGCTCGACGACGCGCGTGCCGACACGGGTTTTCGGCTGGATAAGCCCCTTGGCGGCCAGCGTCTTCAGCGTTTCCCTCAGCACCGTCCGCGACACGCCAAAGCGGGTCATCAGCTCTGCATCGGATGGCAATAGGCTGCCCTCCGGTCGTCGACCGCCGATGATCTCGTGGGCGAGTTCACGGACTATCTCGTCTTGGCGCGACCGTTTCACCCCCACTTGTCGTGTCATGAGCCCTCCATAGAATGGCCAGACACCCCCCGCGAATCACGATTTGTTAACGTTTGCGGAAGGCTGGTGCGACTATGCCACAACCGGACGGGCATGGAAGCCGGCCGAAAGACCAACCTAGAAAAAACCTTTTGTTTTTCTGGAACTTGAGCGAGATTGAGGGATATCGAAAAGGTCGCTCAAGCAGAGCGCGGGGAGAGAAGCATGACACATCCGGTTGAAGAATACATCACGCTCGATGGCGGTGACGGCCTCAAGGCTATTTTCAGCCCGGCCGGCGCGCAGCTTGTGGCGCTCTACGTTCCGACGCGCTCCGGTGGACCGGTACAGACCGTGATCGGCTCATCCGGCCGCCTTAACGCACCCGATGGCGATGGCTGGGCCGGTACCATCTGTGGCCGCTATGCCAATCGCATCGCCGGCGCCAGCTTCACCCTCGATGGCGTCACCTATCGCCTGCCGGCCAACGAAGGCACCAAGCAGTTGCACGGCGGCGCGAACGGCTTCGGGCATCTGGCTTGGAAAGGCGAGAAGGCGGCCAAACAGGTGGTCTTCCATCTCGACTCGCCCGATGGCGATATGGGTTATCCCGGCGCACTGGCGGTGACGGCAGCTTACGGATTTAGCGGCCAGACGCTCTATCTGGACATGACAGCGACAACGACCAAGCCGACGGTGATCAACCTTACGCACCACGTCTATTGGAATCTTGTGGGCAAAGGCGACATCCTCGGCCACTTGATGCAGATTCCGGCGAGCCGCTACACGCCCGTGGATGCCGACCTCATCCCCGTCGGGCCGCTGGCCGACGTGGCAGGCACCCGCTTCGACTTCCGTGAGAAGCGGCCGATCGCCGGTCCCTACGACCATAACTTCGTTCTCGACGCGGGACGCGGTGATCTGCACCTCGGCGCTCGTGCCATCGAGCCGTTGACCGGCCGTACGCTGGAAGTCTGGACCACCGAGCCGGCCATCCAGCTCTATACCGGCGAGCATTTCACACCGGCCATCAAGGCACCGTTCTCCGAGCAACTGAAGAATGCCGGCTTCGCGCTGGAGCCCCAGACCTTCCCCAACGCCCCCAACGAGCCCAGTTATCCGAATTCGGTTCTGCGCCCGGGCGAAATCTACCACCATCGCATCGAGTGGCGCTTCTCGGGGTTCTGAGCGGCGTCTCTTGTCTAGCTAAGAAGGCCGCGTACCGCGAGGGCGCGGCCTTTTGCGTCAGGCGAAAGCTGCAGCGGTCTTCCCGTTACCCGGCCGCGCGCAGGTGACGACCGTCGACGGCGAGATCGAAAACCACGTCGTCCGAATAGAGCGGCCGGCCGATGCTCATTCCGAAGGCCGAACGCGCCACGCGCCCGACGACGTGAAATTCCGGCCGTCCGTTGCCGTGGCCAGTCAGCGTCACGGTGAAGTGCTCGGCCAGCGTCTGCCCCTTCAGCGTCAGAAGGCCATCCACCTCGGCGGTGGTCTCCGATGTCCGGCGCACGGCGGTCGACGCGAAGCGGATGGCCGGATGGTCTGCCGCATCGAACACCGCCGATGATCGAAGCAAGCTGTCGAGCGGGGCGATGCCGGTGGCGACCGAGCCCGAGGCGACCGAGAAGGTCACCGACGATCGCTCGGCATGCACGGGATCCAAGTCGAAGGTTCCCGAGAAGCTGCGGAAGCTGCCGTGCACGGTCGGGACGAGCGTACCCGAGATCGAGAAGGTGACGCTCGATCGTGCGCCGACGGCGTAGTGGCCGGCAAGGTCATCGAAACTCGCGGCACCCGCCGGGGCGGCGCCGAGCAGGAGCGGCAGCAGGAAAAGGATGGTCAGGTGCCGCCGGAAGCAGCTTGGGGCATGATTAGGCAAGGGGTGTCGCATCGGCTTTGCTCCGGGGCGGCATGCCCCAGCCTCAACAACACCTCGCGGTGGCGTTTATTCCCGCCGCTTCGACAATCCGATCGGATCCCCCATAGCGCCGCCGCTGGGGCCGGCAGGTCCGGCCGACAATAAAAAGAGCCGGGACCCGAAGGCCCCGGCTCGTCAATCGAACGGCGGAGGATGACTTAGCCCTTCTGCTTGTTATAGAGGTCGAAGACGACGGCGGCGAGCAGGACAGCGCCCTTGACCATTTGCTGGAAGTCGATGCCGAGGCCCATGATCGACATGCCGTTGTTCAGCACGCCCATGATGAAGGCGCCGACCACCGCGCCGGTGATCTTGCCAACACCGCCGGTCGTCGAGGCGCCACCGATGAAGCAGGCGGCGATGACGTCGAGCTCGAAGCCGTTACCGGCCTTCGGGGTCGAGGAGTTGAGGCGGGCGGCGACGATCAGGCCAGCGAAACCGGCGAGAACGCCCATGTTGATGAAGGTATAGAAGCTGAGGCGCTCGGTGTTGATGCCGGAGAGCCGCGTCGCCTTCTCATTGCCGCCGAGGGCATAGATACGGCGGCCAATGGTCGTGCGGGTGGTCACGAAGGTGTAGAACGCGATCAACACGCCCATGATCACCAGGATGTTCGGGAACCCCTTGTAGGTCGAAAGCTGATAGCCAAGATAGAGCATCACACCGACGAGCACGACATTCTGAAGGAGGAAGAAAATAAAGGGCTCAACCTCGATGCCATGCGACTCGTTGACCTTACGGCCGCGCCAGGACAGGAAGACCAAGAGGGCAGGGATGGCGATGGTCAGGATGATCGATGTGGAGTGCAGGCCCAGGGCGCCTGTGTCGAACAGATCGGGCAGGAAGCCGGTGGAGAGCTTCTGGAACTCGGTCGGGAACGGGCCGATATTCATACCGCCCAGCAGCCAGAGGGTAAGGCCACGGAAGATCAGCATGCCGGCCAGCGTGACGATGAAGGCGGGGATGTGATGATAGGCCACCCAATAACCCTGCGCCGCGCCGATGGCGCCACCAAGGACGAGGCAGACGAGCGATGTCGTCCATGGGTCTATCTTGTAGTTCACCATCATTACCGCGGCAACGGCGCCGATGATGGCGACGATCGAACCAACGGACAGGTCGATGTGGCCGGCGACAATGACCAGCAGCATGCCGAGCGCCATGATGACGACGAACGAGTTCTGCAGCACGAGGTTGGTTAGGTTGACCGGGCGGAACAGCACGCCGCCGGTGATGATCTGGAAGAACACCATGATCACCACCAGAGCGATCAGGATGCCGTAGTCGCGCATGTTCTGCCTGAGGAAGACGGCAAGCGACGGCGAGGCCGTCTGGGTGGCTTCGTTGGGCGTATTCATCAAACCTTCTCCCCCGAGCGCATGATGGCGCCCATGATGTTTTCCTGGCTGGCCTCGGCGACGGGCATTTCGGCGACGATCGCACCTTCGTTCATGACGTAGATGCGGTCACAGGTGCCGAGCAGCTCCGGCATTTCCGAGGAGATGAAGATGACCGCCTTGCCGACGGCGACGAGGTCGTTGACGATGGTGTAGATCTCGTATTTGGCGCCGACGTCGATGCCACGCGTCGGCTCGTCGAGGATCAGGACGTCCGGGTTGGCAAACAGCCACTTGGCCAGCACGACCTTCTGCTGGTTGCCACCGGAGAGGTTGACGACGTCCTGATAGATGCTGGGCGTACGGATGCTCAGTTTCTGGCGGTATTCGTTGGCCGCCTTGCGCTCGGTATGCTCGTCGATGACAAAGTTCTTCGAGATGCCCTTGTGGTTGGCCAGCGTGGTGTTGTGCATCACGTTGTTGATCAAGACGAGACCGAGCTGCTTGCGGTCTTCGGTGACGTAAGCCAAGCCCGACTTGATCGCCCGCTCGACGGTCGATACGTCGGCCGGCTTGCCGTTGATCAGCACCTCGCCGGAGATCTTCTGGCCGTAGGAGCGGCCGAACACGCTCATGGCGAACTCGGTGCGGCCGGCGCCCATCAGGCCGGCGATACCCACCACCTCGCCGCGCTTGACGTTGAGGTTGATGGCGTTGGAAATCTTCCGGTCGGAATGGATCGGGTGATAGGCCGTCCAGTTGCGCACTTCGAAGATGGTCTCGCCGATCCTGGGCACGCGCTTGGGAAAGCGGTCGGAGAGTTCACGTCCCACCATGCCGCGAATGATGCGCGCCTCGGAGATGGTCTCGGCGTGACAGTCGAGCGTCTCGACAGTGGCGCCATCGCGCAGCACGGTGATCTTGTCGGCGACGCGGGAGATTTCGTTGAGCTTGTGCGAGATGATGATCGAGGTCAGGCCCTGCTTCTTGAACTCCAGGAGCAGGTCGAGCAGCGCGTTGGAGTCGCTCTCGTTGAGCGAGGCGGTGGGCTCGTCGAGGATGAGCAGCTTGACCTTCTTGGACAGCGCTTTGGCGATCTCCACCAGCTGCTGCTTGCCGACGCCGATGTTGGTGATCAGCGTCGAGGGGTTTTCCTTGAGGCCGACCTTGGCCAAGAGCTCGGAGGTGCGGCGCGTCGCCGCGGCCCAGTTGATGACGCCGCCCTTGGCGACCTCGTTGCCCAGGAAGATGTTCTCGGCGATCGACAGCATGGGGATCAGCGCGAGTTCCTGGTGAATGATGATGATACCTTCTTCCTCGGTATCCTTGATCGAGCCGAACGTCTTCAGCTCGCCGTTGTAGTAGATCTCGCCGTCATAGGTACCGTGGGGATAGACGCCGCTCAGCACCTTCATCAGCGTCGACTTGCCGGCGCCGTTTTCACCGCAGAGCGCGTGGATTTCGCCTTCCTCTACCGAAAAGCTGACGTCGCGCAACGCCATGACGCCGGGAAACGTCTTGGTGATGTTGCGCATCTCGAGGATCACGTTCGTGCTCACGCGAGGCTCCTTTGTTCGCCGATCTCCGATGGGCGATTGGCAGAACATTCTTGTTGTTGGTGTAGTGCCGCCAGCACACCCAAAAGGCGCACCGATCCGCGCAGCGGGCAAATGAAAGACCGCGCGGGGAACTCGCCCCCGCGCGGAATAGCGTCAACCGAAGATTACTTCAGCTGATCTTCCTTGTAGTAACCAGACTTGATCACCACGTCCATGTAGTTGTCCTTGGTCACCAGGACCGGCTTCAGCAGGAAGGACGGAACAACCTTCACGCCGTTGTCGTAGGTCTTGGTGTCGTTGACTTCCACTTCCTTGCCCTCGAGAGCCTCAGAGACCATCTTCACGGTCTGCTTGGCGAGCTCGCGGGTGTCCTTGAAGATCGTCGAATACTGCTCGCCGGCGACAATCGCCTTGACGGACGGCAGCTCGGCGTCCTGACCGGAAACGTAAGGCATCGGCGTGCCCTGGGTGCCGTAGCCGACGCCCTTCAGCGACGAGATGATGCCGATGGAGATGCCGTCATAGGGCGACAGCACGGCGTTGACCTGCTTGTCGGTGTAGTTGGCCGACAGGATGTTGTCCATGCGGGCCTGGGCGGTGGCGCCATCCCAACGCATCGTGGCGACCTGAGCGAACTCAGTCTGCTTCGACTGCACGACCAGCTTGCCGCTGTCGATGTAGGGCTTCAGGACGCTCATGGCGCCATTGAAGAAGAAGGTGGCGTTGTTGTCGTCGGGCGAGCCGGCGAACAGTTCGATGTTGAACGGACCCTTGCCGTCCTTGAGGCCGAGCGGGGTCTCAAGCGACGAGGCCTGGAGCACGCCAACCTGGAAGTTGTCGAAGGTCGAATAGTAGTCGACGTTCGGCGAGTTGCGGATCAGACGGTCGTAGGCGAACACCTTGACGCCGGCCTCATGGGCCTTGGCGAGGATGTCCGTCAGCGTCGTGCCATCGATCGAGGCGATAACGAGGACGTTGACGCCCTTGGTCACCATATTCTCGATCTGGTTCAGCTGGTTCGGGATGTCGTCTTCAGCGTACTGAAGGTCGGTCTCGAAGCCGGCGGCCTTGAACTGCTCGACCATGCTGTGGCCGTCGGAGATCCAACGCGACGAGGACTGCGTCGGCATGGCAATGCCAACCTTGCCCTTATCGGCGGCGTAAGACGCGGTGGCCATGGCGGAAACGCCGAGCACGAGCGTGGCAGCCAGAATCTTGGTAAGCTTCATTCTCTCCCCCTTCAATCCCGTAAGAGTTGGCGATCTGCCATTCCTCTATGGGAATTCCGTGTGAGTTGGTGACCAATTTCGCCAGACGCTTGAAAGCCCCTGACATCCTCATAAAGCAGACTATTCCTGCCTTATTCCCTGTTGGGCCCGGCAACGGATTGTCGCCGGATCCGTTCTCCTTCCCTCCACGCCGGCTGACGCCGGACAAGGGGGGAGGACCTCCTTGCTGCGGAAGATGGTCACATGACCATCGCCGCGACACCGCCCGGGAGGGGCGGTGAACCATTTGCTCCGGAGCTTTTCCGGAAACCCGCCAGTCGAAACCGCCTGACGGGCGGGACTTCTCGTCTTCTTGCAGGCAGTTTCACCGAAACCACGCCGCTGTCCAGACCTCGACCGTACCGACCATCGACTAACGCGCCGGCCCAGACCGGAGACTGACCCCCTGCTCGTCGAGGAATGGACGAGATCGGAAGTCACGGTGCCAACAAGACAGGGCGAGAAGGAAAATCCTCCCGCCATCATAGCCATCAGGTGGCTGTCGGTGACATCTTTGTCCGTGGACGAAATGCCTTGCCGAACGGAGCGCGATTCTGTTTTGCCGGAACGATGCGTTGCAAATGGCTGGACAGCATCGACCTCAGGCCGCGCACTGCCACAGGCATCACGCTCGCAACTCCATGTCATGCCTGATTTTTCCCCCAAATCAGCCGCAATCTCCGGTCCTCTTCCCAGGCGCCGGATCGACGTTATGTAATAGTTTAGCCAAGCGCTCCCGGCTCTGCAAGCCCCGCCTTTATCCGTGCAATCCCTTGCATTTTCGCCTTAGGGGAATACGGTGCTCGTTCAACATGCCGTAATCAAAAGGGAAAATTCGACTTTAGGAGAATTTTGAGCGATTTTTCGAGATCCTCATATTATAAATTCGATAATCGAACAAAATTTTTATAGGTAAAATACAAAAATGCAATTTTAGAGAGAATTTGGCGCATTTATTGTAATCAGGGAGTGCTGATTCTTCTTCCAGAACTCATCATCTGTCAGGCCGACGACCGCTTTTTCTCACGGAAGGTTAGCTTGGCAAAGCGCTTCAACATGAGGAAAGAAGACAGGATCGTCCATGTTTTGATGAACGTTTCGGTCAGCTCCCCATTCCGAAAACGTTGGCAAACAAATGCTGTGGGGTGCTCGGGCCGTGAAATGCGTTATTGCAGGATTGAAACGGCGCACAGCTGCGCTTTCATCGCCGCCTCGCCGATGCCGTGCACACTTGCCGAAGATTGTCCTTTCCAACTCTTGATCTGCGCGCGCAGCCTGACCACGCCCGGCATTTCGGACGTGGAAAATGAGTCAAAAGGGAATGAATCGACATCGCCATCCGGCGCGGCGGAGGCGCACCAGCCGGTATGCGACCGCCGGTGGCCCGCGATTACCTCTATAGGGAGGCTGAATCAGGTCGCAGACTTCGCAGCGGCTTTCTTCGCTGCCAGCGCGGCCTTCTTCGCCGCTCCCATGCCCTCTTTGATTTCCTGCCGAGCGCGACCGAAGGCCATGGCACCGTTGGGGACATCAGCGGTGATCACCGAGCCGGCGGCGGTCAGGGCATTGTCGCCGACCGTGACCGGCGCCACCATGACGGTATTTGAGCCGACAAAGACGTCGGCGCCGATGATCGTCTTGTGCTTGAAGACGCCATCATAGTTGCAGGTGATGGTGCCGGCGCCGACATTGGTGCGAGCGCCGATCGTGGCATCGCCGATATAGGTGAGATGGTTGACCTTGGCCCCCTGATCGACGCGGGCGTTCTTGATCTCCACGAAATTGCCGACGTGGACATTCTCGGCAAGGTCTGCCCCCGGCCGGAGCCGTGCGTAAGGGCCGACCACCGCGCCGGCGGCCACCTTGGCGCCTTCAAGATGGCTGAAGGCCCGAATGACGGTGCCGGAAGCCACGTCTACCCCCGGAGCGAAAATGACATTGGGTTCGACGATCACGTCGCGGCCGAGACGGGTATCAAAGGAAAAGAATACGGTGTCCGGCGCGACCAGCGTCGCGCCGTTTGCCATGGCCGCGGTCCGCGCCCGCCGCTGGAAGATCGCCTCCGCGGCGGCAAGCTGGGCGCGGTCGTTGATGCCCACGAACTCGCTTTCGTCGTCGCCGATAACCGCCTCGGCCCGAAGGCCACGCGCCGTTCCAACGGCGATGGCATCCGTCAGATAGTACTCGCCTTTGGCGTTGGTGTTGCCGATCGCCTCGATGAGCCCCGGCAACAGCCCTGAGCGGAAGGCCATGATGCCCGAGTTGCACAGACGGATCGTCTTGGTTGCCGGGTCGGCATCCTTTTCCTCGACGATGGCGACGAGGCGACCATCCTCGACGATCAGGCGCCCGTAGCCGGTGGGCGTGTCGGTCGTAAAGCCGAGCAGGGCAATATCGGCACCGGCCGACAGCCGTTTGGTCAGGGCGGCGATGGTCGCCGGCCGGACGAGCGGTGTATCGCCGAACAGCACGAGGACTGGTCCCCGGTGGCTGGCGAGCGCCTCGCGGGCGGCGAGCGCTGCGTGGGCCGTGCCGAGTCGTTCGCACTGTTCGAAGACCTGGGCGTCCGAGGCCGTTTTGTTCAGATGGGCGCGGACCTTGTCGGCGCCGGCACCGATCACCACGGCGAGCCGGTCCGCGCCGCCGGCCCGGGCACTTTCCAGCACGGCATCGATGAGCGGGCGGCCACCGACCGCATGCAGCACCTTCGGCAGGTCGGATTTCATGCGCGTGCCTTCCCCGGCCGCGAGGACGACGGCGAGACAGGACTGAACGGTCATGCTGGACTCCCAAACGATGGCTGTTGCATTTGGCCGAGGCGGGGGGCGGCGGTCAAGCGCCGAGCGTATCTCCCTTATAATGTGCGGCGCGGCGCCCGACTGTTGCCGACGGGCGACAGAGGCAGTGGGGGCGGCGTGGATGGTCCGTGTCGACTGACGGGCAATGCTGGCGAGATCGAGGGTGGGCGGCTATCAAGGGGCGCACCACCGGCGACAGGGGAGATTCCATATGGCGGACCAACTTGCCGACAACTGCTTGCCTCCCGTATCCGTCAAGGAGCGCCGGGTCGTCTATGACGGCTGGCTGACACTGGAAGTCGCGGTCCTTGAGACGACTGTTCACGGCGAGCCCCGCCTGGTGCGGCGCGAGGTGCATGACCACGGCGATGGTGCCGCCGTTCTGATTTACGATTCGGTCCGTCGAACTGCCGTGCTCGTGCGTCAGGTGCGAGCGGCAGCACTGCTGGCTGACGGTCACGGCATCACGCTCGAAGCGATCGCCGGCATTGTCGATGATGGCGAAAGCGGCGAGACGACGGTGCGCCGCGAGGCTTGGGAAGAGGCTGGCTGCGTGGTCGGCAAGCTGGAGTTCCTGGGGCGCCCTTACGCCTCGCCGGGATCGCTCACCGAACGGGTATGGCTCTATTTGGGGGAACTCGACGCGACGGCGCCGCGTGGCAAGGGTGGCGGTCTCGCCGAAGAAAACGAGGAGATCGAGGTCGTTGAGCTGTCGCTGTCCGCGCTGGCCGATCTCGCCGATGGCGGCGAGGCGCTCGATCTCAAGACGCGGCTGCTCGTTGAGGCGTTGCGCCGACGCCGCCCGGAACTATTCGCCTGATCGGTTGCATAGCTCTCAGGGACAGTCGGCGATATGGCCGGCCGGCACGTCCTGACAAAGACGTTGGGTATCGATCCAGCCGGCTGTCAGGGCGAGGCCCAGCGCGTCGACGGTGATGGTGAAGGGCTGGAGATAGAGCTCGTAAGTCGTTCCTTTCCCGTCATCGGTCGGTTTGGCGACCGCCAGTTCGCGCGGCGAATGGCCGTCCGCCAGCTTCAGCGCCACTTCGCCCGCCTTGCGGGCAAGCGCGGCGTGATCTTCCCAGATTGTGGCCGCCTGCAATCCGCGCGCGATGCGGTTGAGCGTTATCGGATCGCCGCCCTGACCGACGACGGCCACATTATTGGCAAGGCCCCGTTCCTCAAGGACCGAGATGGCCTCACCGGCGCTGGCGTCATCCGGCGTCAGCACAGCATCGACGACGTTGCGGGTGTCGTCGAGAATGTTGCCGAAGGCCCTTCGAGCGTTGAGCGAAAGACCGCCGGGCGTATAGGCCTCCCCGGCAATCCGGATCAGTCCGGCGTTGATGGAATCTTTCAGCACGCCCATCTGGCCGGCGTAGAGACGGGCGGTTTGAGGGTCGTCGAAATCGCCTTTGAGCAGGACCCAATCGCCGCGCGGCCGCGCGGCATAAAGAGCCAGCGCCTGAAGCCGGCCGATATCTGTCTGATTGAAGCCGATCGAGACCACGCCATCGAGACCGATGGGCCGATCGTAGCCGATGATCGGCACGCCGGCGGCCACAGCCGCGAGGATCGACGACTCCAGGGCCCGTGGATCGACGGCCGCGACAATCAGCACGTCGACGTGCGCATCGATAAGGCTTTTGACGTCGAGAATTTGTTTGGCGGCCGACAGTCGGGCATCGGTTTCGATCACCGCTCCGGAAGCAACCGACACCGCCTTGCGGATCGTTTCCGAATCCGCCTTCCATTGATGCGTCGTGTCGCCGGGCCAACTGACACCGATCACCGGCGACGCTACCGCCGCCTGGCAGAGCAGGCCGAGAGCAATGACCGGAAGCACCCTCCGCATGTAGAAGACGCCCCCCCGAATGTCCTTCCCAACGGCGCGCGGACAATACGCGCCGGGCCGAGCATTGTGAAGCGGGATCGCCCTGTCAAATGATTATCTTTGAAGCTCAAAAAAACCGTGGACCGAGGCGGGGCGCGATGTCAATATTCAGACCGATTTGGGCCGGACGCCGTGAGGGAGGTGAACGGACGGCTCGGCGGCGGTGGAGGCGACGGATCGCACGCTCCGCATGAGCACCAAATGGGGGTGGGGGCAGGAGGGTTCTGAAATGGACTGCGGTCAGGAGGGCTCGCCGACCCGATTAAGCCATCTGGTCGATCAGCGAAGGCTTGGGCCGGTTGGTTTGGACATCCGCTTTTCGATCAGGTTGGGGCTGGCTGGCCTGGGGATAATCTAGCGGTAAAGCGGGCGCCAGAGAGGGGAAACCCCGGCGGGGAGGACAGGCATAATCATGACCGTGCGTGGAGATGGGTCGCGGCGCGTTTCGGTCGGTAAGGCCGACAGCGATCACGTCCGTCGGCAAAATCGTTCGCTGGTGCTATCGGCGTTGCGGCGGCGCGAGCCGATCGCCCGCGTCGACCTCGGCGCCGAAACGCGTCTCTCGCCGGCGACGATTACCGCCATCACCGCCGATCTGATCGCTGAAGGGCTGGTCGAAGCGCGCGACGACGAGGTGGAGGGGGGCGAGGTCCAGGTCGAACCGGCGCGGCGTGGCCGGCCGCGCGTCATGCTGCGCCTCGATCCGACAGCCGGCTATGTGCTGGCCGCCAAGATCTCGCGCGACAGTGTGGTGCTGCAGCTCGCCGATTTCGATGGTCGGCTCATCGACCACAAGGACGTGGTTCTGCCGACCTACGAGGAGACGCGTGACAGCTTTCCCGCGAAGCTCGCCGACCTTCTCCACGGCATCGTCGCCGACAACGGCATCGATTTCCGCCAGGTGGCCGAGATCGCCATCGGCGCGCAAGGCTTCGTCGACACCAATGCCGGATCGGTGATGTGGTCGCCGGCCTTCAGCGTGCGCGACATGCGCCTCGTTGAGCCCCTCAGGATGCTCACCGGTCGCAACTGCATCCTCTCCAACGATGCCAACATGATTGCCCAGGCCCTGCATGAGGCCAATCCAGACGTCTACAGCGGGACCTTCGCGGTGATCTTCGTCGATCAGGGCGTCGGAGCCGGATTGTTCGTCGGTGATCGCCTGCACCATGGTGCCGCGGGCTCGGCGGCCGAATTCGGCCATATGAATCATCTGCCCAACGGTGCCCTCTGCCAGTGCGGCCGGCGCGGCTGTCTTGAAGCCTATATCGCCGACTATGCCATTCACCGCCAGGCGCTGGGTCTGCCCGAGGATGCGCCGCCGCTCAGCGTGCGCCCGACCCAGGGAGAATTGATCGCCCACGAGGCGGCTGCCTATGCCGGCGACAAAGCGACGCGGGCGATCTACGATCGGGCAGGTGAAGCGCTTGGCTATGGGCTCGCCCGACTGATGGCGCTGATCAACCCCAGCCGAATCGTGTTGACGGGCGGTTCGGTGCGCGCTTATCCGCTGTTCGAGACGGGGATGAAGGCGGCGATCGAGGCGGCGCTGGTCGAGGATCTCCGCCGCTCGACGGTCATCGAGACGCTGCCCTGGCAGACCGACATGATCACGACCGGTCTCATCTCCTACATGCTGTCGCGTCTTGATCGCGAGGTATTCGCCAACCCGGCCGAGGCCCGGCGGTTCCGCATCGGCTGATCCCTGGCGATGGCTGGCGGACCTGGTTTCGACAAGCGATGAGGAGACCCGGTGCGCCGTTCGGTGCCTGCCCCTTGAAAAGAGCGACGATATCAGGTCGTGCGGCGGCGAAGCCAGGGACGGGTGCCGGCCGGCGGTTCCGGAACGGCGCCCGGCTGGTAATGCAGACTGGGCGAAGGATCACGACCTTCGGCAAGATAACGGCGGGTCGTCTCGTTCCTGACCTCGAACGCCGTGAAGCCGACGCGGCGCATCAGGGAGATTTCATCGATCAGCACATCGCCGACCGCCCGGATCTCGCACTTGAAGCCGGCGCGGACGAGGCGGGCGGCATGGCTGAAGCCGCGACCATCGGCAAATTTCGGGAAATCGACGGCGACCACGGCGATCCGGTCGAGAAGCGGCAATGCATCATCGAGACGGTCGGCAGGCGAGAACAGCAGGCCAAGCCGCCGGTTGCCAATGCTGTTGCCCTCGAGCGCTGCCCGCAAAGCGGCGAGCGGCAGGATCAGGCCGTCGCCGCCATTGTCTTCGGCTGCAATGGCAAAGTCATTCGGCTCGAAGCGACCAGCGCGGTAAATGTCCGGCGTCGAGGTGCTGGTGGCAGCGCCTTGCGGCACGATGGCGGTGGCGACCATGATTCAGATCCCTGGAATGACCGTGCCCGAAGGCTGGCCGAGATGGATGCCGCATTCGGTCTTCGCCTTGCCCCGCCACCGGCCCGCCCGTTCGTCTTCGCCGGGCCTGACCTTATCGGTGCAGGGCAGACAGCCGATCGAGGGATAGCCTTCGGCGACCAGCGGATGCGGCGGCAGCTGGCGTGCTTGGCGATAGGCTTCGATGCGCGCCCGGTCCCAGCCGAGCAGTGGGTTGACCTTGATGCGGCCACTGGCAACTTCGAACAGGGGCAGGTTGGCCCGCGTCTCTGCCTGGTAGCGCTTGCGGCCGGAAATCCACGCGGCAAAAGGCTGGAGCGCGGCGGCCAGCGGTTTCACTTTGCGTGTGTCGCAGCAGGCGTCGGTGTCGGTCATCCACAGGGCTCCGGCCGGATCGGTCGCGGCGAGATCTTCCGCGTCGGGGCCTTGAGTGACGATGCCGGTGAGGCCGAGCGCGTCTACCAGACTGTCGCGATAAGCGACGGTTGCCGGGAACAGTTTGCCGGTATCGAGAAAGATCACCGGCAAGGAGCGGTCGATGTCGGCCACCATGGCGAGCAGCACGGCGCTGTCGGCGCCGAAGCTCGACACCAGCGCAATCTTGCCGGCATAGACGTCGAGCGCGGCGGCAACGATCGCCTCCGCTTCCTCGCCCTCATGGCGGGCGGACAGGAGGCGCGCCTCGGCGGCGAGCCCTTGGTCGGGATCGAGGGCAAGGCCGAGCGCATCAAGCACCATAGAGCGCCTCCTTGAACGGCCCCTCGCCGAGGCGGCGATAGGCGGTAAGGAAGGTTTCTTCCGGCGACAGCCGGAGCTTGATGTAGGTGTCGACGATGGTTTCGACGGCGTCGACCACCCCCTCGGCGTAAAAGCCTGGCCCGATGATCTCGCCGATCGACGCGCTCTCGTCGGGGTTGCCGCCAAGACTGATCTGATAGAATTCCTCGCCCTTGCGATCGACACCCAGGATGCCGATGTGGCCGACGTGATGATGGCCGCAGGCGTTGATGCAGCCAGAGATCTTGATCGACAGCGGCCCGATTTCGTCCTGCCGTGCCGGCGCGCCGAAACGTTCGGAAAGCTGCGAAGCGAGCGGGATCGAACGAGCATTGGCAAGTGCGCAATAATCGAGGCCTGGGCAGGCGATGATGTCGGTAATGGCGCCGGCGTTGGCAGTGGCGAGACCGGCCGCGGCAAGCGCTTCATAGACCTCTGGTAGATCGTCGAGGGCCAGATGCGGCAGGATGAGGTTTTGCTCATGGCTGACGCGGATTTCCGAGAAGGCCCATTTTTCGGCGATGTCGGCCACAGCATCCATCTGGTCGGCCGACGCGTCGCCGGGAATGCCGCCGATCGGCTTCAGCGAAATGGTGAGCGAGGTGTAGCCCGGCGCCTTGTGGCGATGCAGGTTCTGCCGCGCAAAGCGGTCGAGTGTCGGGTTGATGGCACGGGCCGCGTCCAGCTTGGCGGAGACTGCAGGGCGGTCTTCAAAGGGAGGCGGCGCGAAATAGGCGCGGATACGCTCCACTTCCTCCGCCGGCAGGCCGAGAACGCCGCCACGGATTTGCGCGAACTCTTCTTCCACCAGCCGCCGCAGTTCATCGATGCCGGTTTCATGCACGAGGATCTTGATGCGCGCCTTGTACTTGTTGTCGCGGCGGCCAAACAGATTGTAGACGCGCAGGATCGCGTCGACATAGGCGAGAATGTCCGCTTCCGGAACGAAGGCATTGATCTCGCGCGCCAGCATCGGCGTGCGTCCCTGACCGCCACCGACGTAGACGGCAAAGCCGATGCCGCGATCGTCGCCGCGCTTCACCTCGAGACCGATGTCGTGCAGGCGGATGGCCGCCCGGTCGTGGGCGGCCCCGGTCACCGCGATCTTGAACTTGCGCGGCAGGAACGAGAACTCGGGATGCAACGACGACCACTGCCGCAGGATCTCCGCGTAGGGGCGGGGGTCGTCGGCCTCGTCGAAGGCGGCGCCGGCGAAATGATCGGCGGTGACATTGCGGATGCAATTGCCGGAGGTTTGGATGGCGTGCATCTCTACCTCGGCCAGTTCGGCGAGAATGGCCGGCACGTCCTTCAGCGCAGGCCAGTTGAACTGTATGTTCTGCCGGGTGGTGAAGTGGCCGAAATCCTTGTCATAGGTGCGGGCGATGTGGGCGAGACGGCGCATCTGGGTCGACGACAGCGTGCCATAGGGAATGGCCACGCGCAGCATGTAGGCATGAAGCTGCAGGTAGACGCCGTTCATCAGGCGAAGCGGCCTGAATTCGTCTTCAGTGATCTCGCCCTTGAGTCGCCGGTCGACTTGGTCGGAGAACTGGGTGACACGCTCACGCACGAAGGCGGCATCGAATTCGTCATAACGATACATGGCGGTCTCCTTTCCTCAGACGGCACCGGGCCGGTGATCGGACTTGACGGTAGGGCCGAAGGCGCGGATGCGCTCGCGGAGCCGCTTCGGGACGATGCGTCCGTCCGTCACCTCGACGGCGACCGGCGCCACATCCAGCACTTTGGACGCTACGACGTCGGCTTTCGCCGCCACCACGGCAACGGCGAGCTGAGCCGCATCTTCGATCAACACGGCGGCGTCCACTTCGGCAACCCAGTCGCCCGCCGCAGTGCGGTACACGACGTCGCCGTCGGAAAGTCGATTGGCGGTCAGAATTTCAAGCATGAGGGCTCGGGTGTCCGAAAGGTGGCGATACTGACTGAACACATAGTCGATCGCCCTGTCGAGGGCCTGCGCCCTCGTTTCAAAAAGCACGGCGACAGAGGAAAAAATAACCCGCTGTCGCCGATTTGTTGAAAACCTACAAAGGATATAGCTTATTTTCTGCAAAAATAGGCTGTCCGTTGGTGTCAAATGCTGTCCAACAGCTTGAACCAAGTCATGGCCGCGACCAGCGTCGGCCAGCGCAGCAATGTGCCACCGGGGAAGGGCAATACTGGCACCTTGGCGAACGCATCGAACCGTCCCATGGCACCGCCAACCGCCTCGGCGATGACATGGCCGACGAAGGGCGCCAGCATGACACCCTGTCCGGAATAGCCGGCGGCTATGTAGACGTTGGGCTTCGGCCGGTGAATGAACGGCATGCGGTTGAAGGTGATGCCGAGCGTGCCACCCCAAGAATGACTGATCGGTACGTTGGCGAGCTTGGGATAGACGCGGGCGAGATGCGGCCGCACGAAGGCCGCGATGTCCTCGGGGAAGGCATGGCTGTAGGTTTCGCCACCGCCGAACACCAGACGCCGGTCGGGCGTCTGGTGCCAGTAGTAGACGACGAAACGGCTGTCGCTCACCGCCTCCTCGCCGGGGATCAGCACCTCGTCGAGCGGCTCGGTGGCAACCACGAAATTGTTGATCGGCAGCACGCGGGCGTCGGTCTCCACGTCGAGGCCGCCCAGATAGCCGTTGCCGGCGATGATCACCGTGTCGACCATGGCCTCGCCGTCGGCAGTGACGACGATGGGTTTGCTGCTATGGCGAATTTCCGTGACGCGGCTGTCCTCATAGAGCGTCGCGCCGGCGTCGACCGCCGCCTCGGCGAGACCAAGAGCGAATTTCAGCGGATGCAGCTTGCCGCCTTGCGGGTCGAAACTACCCGCGTGATAAGCGTCGGTCCCGATCCGCCGCGCCGTCTCCTCCCGGTCGAGAAACTGACGCTCGATGCCCCACTTGGTCCGGAGGTGGTCGACATGGCGCTTTTCCGCCTCCACCCAGCGCGGCTTGTGGACGGTGTGGATGAGGCCCGGCCGGAAATCGCAATCGATGGCGTTCTCGGTGATCAGCCGGTCGAGATGGGCGCGCGCCTCGTCGGCGAGCCGCAGAAGGTCGCGCGTCGGTCCCTCGCCAATGCGTGAGGTCAGCCACTCGGGATCCTGCCGCTGACCGGGATGGATTTGGCCGCCGTTGCGGCCCGAGGCGCCCCAGCCGATCTTGTTGGCCTCGAATACAACCACCTTGTATCCAGCCTTCGAGAGCGACAGCGCGGCGGAAAGGCCGGTGTAGCCACCTCCAACGATGGCGATGTCAGCCCGGCAGTGGCCTTTCAGCGCCGGATAGGTCGGAATGTCGCCGGCAGAGGCGGCATACCAGGAGGCGACGTGTGGGGCTCGCCCCTCGGCGGGCATGAAAGTCGGCGCGGAGAACATGTGGATCGGTCCAAAAATAGTCCCTGCCTGAAGTCCAGGCCGGACGTCGGTGGAAGGTCGGCCGACCTGCGCCACGGGGCCGTCCTCCCGGTCGCTTCAGCGTCGTCCGCGTCTTATCGGCCGTACCCTATCTGAAACAATCGGCACTGCGTAATTTGAAAGTTGGACCAGGGCGATTGTCCCTGCCCAGCCGGTGCCATGCTCAGCCCATGAGGCCGTCGCGCTTCAAGTCGGCATGCGTCATGTCGAGCGTCAGGGTCGCAAGGCGGATCAGTTCGTCGGCCTCTTCATGGGTGAGCACGAAGGGCGGTGCGATGACCATGCTGTCATGAACGTGACGCATGACGAGGCCGTTCTTGAACGAGTGCTCACGGCAGCGAAGGCCGATGCTGCCGTTGCCGGTAAACCGCCGGCGCGAGGGTTTCGCCGGAACGAGTTCCAGCGCCCCCATCAGGCCGGTCATGCGGGCTTCGCCAACCAAGGGATGGTCGGAAAGCTTCAGCCAACGCTCGCGAAGATAGGGGCCGATGTCGTCGCGGACGCGCTCAACCAGCTTCTCGCCGCGCAGGATCTTCAGATTGGCAATCGCCGCCGCCGCGCAGACCGGATGGGCTGAATAAGTAAAGCCGTGGTTGAACTCGCCGGTATCCTCGATCACTCTGGCCACCTTGTCGGAAACCAGTACGCCGCCGATCGGCAGGTAGCCCGAGGAAAGCCCCTTGGCGATCGGCATCAGGTCGGGCTTCAATCCAAAGTGCTCCGCGCCAAACCAGGAGCCGAGCCGGCCGAAGCCGCAGATCACCTCGTCGGAAACGAACAGGATGTCGCGCTCGCGGCAGATGCGGGCAACCTCCGGCCAATAGGTATCCGGCGGAATGATAACGCCGCCAGCGCCCTGGATCGGCTCGGCGAGGAAGGCGGCCACCTTGCCTTCGCCGATTGTATCGATCGCGGTCTCAAGCTCGCGCGCCGCCTTGAGGCCGAATTCGGCCGGTGTGAGATCCTCCCCCTCATCGAACCAGTAGGGCTGGCCGATGTGGTGGATGCCGGGAATGGGCAATCCGCCCTGGGCATGCATCGGCGCCATGCCGCTGAGCGACGCGCCGGCCACCGTGGAGCCGTGATAGGCGTTGCGGCGGGTGATGATCACCTGCTTGTCCGGCTTGCCGAGCGTCGCCCAATAGGTCCGCACCATCCGGAGCACGGTGTCGTTGGCCTCCGAGCCCGAGCCGCAAAAGAATACGCGGTTGAAGCCCTCAGGCGTTACTTCGGCAATCAGCGCGGCCAGTTCCACCGCTGGCGGATGCGTCGTCTTGAAGAAGGTATTGTAGTAGGAAATCTCGGCCATCTGCTGTTGCACGGCCTCGGCGATTTCCGGTCGATCGTGGCCGATATTGACGCACCACAGGCCCGACATGCCGTCGAGGATGCGGTTGCCGTCGCTGTCGGTCAGCCAGACGCCTTCACCCTTGACGATGACGCGGACGCCGCCGGCATTGAGCGAGCGCGTGTCCGAAAAAGGATGCAGATGATGCGCCGCATCGAGGGCACGATAATGTTCGGTAGGATAGGTATTGTGAATGAGCATGAAAGCCTCGGAATGAAGGCGGCCGCTTAAGAACGCGGCAGGTCGGTGAGGGCAAGGCCGGCATCCTTGTGCAAGATGCCGGTTCCGGCGCGTCGAGCAGCGGCGTAGTGGAAACAGTCGCCGAGGTTGAGCGCCTTGTTCCGCTCGCTCTCCGGCAGGCAGTGACGACTGTAGCGGTCGAGGGCGTCGAGCGCAGGCGAGAGGTGGTCAAGCGTTAAGGGAATCACATTTATCGACGCCGTTCCCAGGAACTCTCGGACATCGCTTTCGGCTACGGCGAGCGGAATGGACATCCGGCGCGCCAAGCCGGCAATCGCTTCCCAGACCGCGATCGCCGAGGTGATACGGTCTTCAAGGGGCGTCCCTTCAAGAGCGTCGATGAAAGCGTTCTTTTCCGGTTCCTGGGAAAGAATGGCGATGATTGCCGAGGCGTCGACGAACATCAGTAACCACCGTTGATTTCGTCGAAGAATGCCTTATCGGCCGGAAGCCCGGTCTTCGGATAAGTGGCAACGCGCGCAAGGATCGGCTCCAGCCGTTCGCGCAATGACTTTCCCTCGTGCTGTCGTTCCAACTCGTTGGCGAGCGCCAGCCGTACCGCCTCGGTCTTGGTGATCTTGCGCTGCTCGGCGAGTTCAGTCGCGAGGCGGTTGACTTCCTCGCTGCGGATGTTCAATCCCATCGCTGCCTCCTTGTGTGTAGACGAGAGTATAGTCCTGTCTACACACACCGACAATGCTTACACCGCCAGCAGGAGATGCTGTCGTTCCCAGCTGGAGATGACGTTCATGAAGGTCTCGTATTCCTGCTGCTTGATCGCCCGATAGGTGGCCATGAAGCGTGGACCGAACACTTCGGCGAGGTCGGCGTTGTCCTCGAACAGTGCCAACGCTTCCAGAAGACCGCGCGGCAGGCCGAAGGGTAGGTCGCGGGCCGACCCTGAGATCGGCTCCTCGGGGGTGAGCCGCTGCTGCATGCCAAGAAGGCCACAGGCAAGCGAGGCAGCAATGGCGAGGTAGGGGTTGGCATCCGACGACGGCACCCTGTTTTCGACGCGTCGCGAGCCCGGCCCCGAATTGGGGACACGAATGCCGACGGTCCGGTTGTCATAGCCCCAATGAACGTTGATCGGTGCCGCCGTGCCACGCGTCAGCCGGCGGAAGGAATTGACGTACGGAGCAAGGATGCACATCACCGCCGGCAGATATTTCTGCAAGCCAGCGATGAAGGAGAAGAAGGCGGGGGTAGGGTTGCCTTCGTCATCCGAGAAGATGTTGCGGCCGGTTTCGATATCGACCACCGATTGATGGATGTGCATCGCGGAACCCGGTTCGCGGCTCATCGGCTTGGCCATGAAGGTGGCGTACATCTTGTGCCGAAGCGCCGCCTCGCGGATCGTCCGCTTGAAGGTGAACACTTGGTCGGCGAGGGCGAGCGGGTCGCCATGGCGGAGATTGATTTCCATCTGCGCGGCGCCTTCCTCGTGGATCAGCGTGTCGATCTCGAGGCCCTGTTTTTCGGAAAACTCATAGATATCGTCGAACAGGTCGTCGAACTCGTTGACGTGCTGAATCGAATAGGACTGCCGGCTCGCCTCGGCGCGGCCAGAACGGCCGATCGGCGGCTCCAGCGGATAGTCGGGGTCGAGGTTCTGCTTGACGAGATAGAACTCGATCTCCGGCGCCACCACGGCCTTGAGGCCGTCGCGCTCGTAGAGGCCGATGATTTTTCTCAAGATCTGGCGCGGTCCGAGGTCGAAGGACCGGCCGTCGCGGTGAAAGGCATCGTGGATGATCTGTGCGGTCGGCTCCGATGCCCAAGGCACTGCGGTCAGCGTCGAAAAATCCGGCTTCAGGAACACGTCGCCATCGGACGGGTCGTGCTGGAAGGCATCATCCTCTTCGGGATACTCGCCGGTGATCGTCGTGGTGAACACCGACGACGGCATCGACATGACCGTGGAGGAGAAGAATTTGTCGGCCGGCATCAGTTTGCCGCGGGCGACGCCGGCAAGATCTGGCGTGATGCATTCGATGTCCTCGATGCCCCGCTCCTTGAGCCAGGTTTTGGCCTCGGCGAGCGTATCGACGCCCCGCTCCGGCTTGTGTTCGCCGACCCTCGGCGCGTCCTTGGGTTCGGTCGAAATCAGACTCATGATTGCTTTCTTTCGTTGCTGGCGCGCGAAGGCGGGAGCCTCTTCCATCCCGCCCGTCCGAACGCACGCCTTTGTGTTTCGGAAAATGCAGACCCCTTAGTTGTGATGACATTTTTCGGCCCGTGCAATTGCATTTTCGCCGGGGGCGACACGATAAGTGGTGAGAAAATGCCACGCGCCAGAAAATAGGCAGCGACCAGTTGTCGTCCCTCCGCCGCTGTGCATAAATGCGCCGGACCGCCGTGTGCGTAGAACGCCGGATTCCTTGGCTATTCTACGGGAAAAGCGCCGGAGCCTGGACCGACCCCGCCGGCTTCGTAAAGTGCGGAGACCAAGGGGCGGCCGTGACAGGGGACAGGGAGCATGACGAAAATGGTGAGACAGCGTCTTCTGGGTGCCGCCGCGCTGACGGTCGCGCTCGCGACGGGTGCCGTGGCTGAAGAGAAGGTCGTCAACGTCTATAACTGGTCCGACTATATCGACGAATCCGTGCTGCAGGAGTTCACCAAGGAGACCGGCATCAAGGTGGTCTACGACGTGTTCGACAACCAGGACATCGTCGAGACCAAGATGCTGGCCGGCGGTTCGGGCTACGACGTGGTGGTGATCACCGGCCCGTTCCTCGCTCGCCAGATCGCGGCCGGCGTCTACCAGCCGCTCGACAAGTCCAAGCTGCCCAACCTTTCCAACATGTGGCCGGAGGTGATGAGCCGCGTTGCCCAATACGACCCCGGCAACCAGTATGGCATCGACTACATGTGGGGCACCACCGGCATTGGCTACAACGTCGACAAGATCAAGGCGATCATGCCAGACGCGCCCGTCAATAGCTGGGATATGGTGTTCAAGCCCGAGATCATCTCCAAATTCAAGGACTGTGGCGTGCAGTTCCTCGATGCCTCCGAGGAGTTGATTCCTGCCGCGCTCAAGTATCTCGGCAAGAACCCCGATTCCAAGGACGCCGCCGACATGGAAGCAGCCGGCAAGCTGCTCGCCTCGGTCAAGCCCTACGTTCAGAAGTTCCATTCATCAGAATATATCAACGCGCTCGCCAATGGCGATATCTGCCTCGCCGTCGGTTATTCAGGTGACATCCTTCAGGCGCGCAATCGGGCGAAGGACGCCAAGAACGGTGTCACCATCAAGTATGTCATCCCCAAGGAGGGCGCCAACATGTGGTTCGACATCATGGCGATCCCCAAGGATGCGCCGAACCCAGACGCCGCCCACGCCTTCATGAATTTCATCATGAAGCCGGATGTCATTGCCAAGTCGACCAATTATGTCGCTTACGCCAACGGCAACCTCGCCTCGCAGAAGTTCGTCGACCCTGCCATCCTGTCGGATACTTCGATCTATCCCGACAAGGACACGCTGGCCAACCTGTTCTCGACCACGCCCTATGACGCCAAGGCCCAGCGTGTACTGACCCGCGTCTGGACATCGGTCAAGACAGGCATGTGATGCCCAGGGCGCCGCTCAAAGCGGCGCCTGACCTTCTGATCCGAATTCCCTAAGTGGAAGCCGCAGACAAGAAAATCATGTGTCCCGGCGAGCCGATGCGGCGGCGTTTTCGCGAGTTGATGCAAGGAACTGTCGAAAAGCGCCCGGCCGTCTGGCCGGGTGCTTGCATGTGACGGGTCATGGTGGCACGTCAGGCTTGGTGGAAACGAGGGTCCCGAAGATGATCGAGGCGGTTGGGCCGATCAAGCGCAAGTTTGCTCCCTGGGACGATCCGACGGCCAAGCCGTTCATCCGTTTTGAGAACGTCACCAAGCGCTTCGGCGACTTTACTGCCGTCGACAATCTGACTCTCGACATCTACGAGCGCGAGTTTTTCGCGCTCTTGGGGCCATCGGGCTGCGGCAAGACGACGCTCATGCGCATGCTGGCCGGCTTTGAACCGCCGACCGAGGGGCGCATCCTTCTCGACGGCAAGGATTTGTCCGGCATTCCGCCCTACAAGCGGCCGGTCAACATGATGTTCCAGTCCTATGCCCTCTTTCCGCACATGACGGTGGAGGGCAATATCGCCTTCGGCCTGAAGCAGGAAGGCATGGATACCGCCCAGATCAATACTCGCGTCGCCGAGATGCTGGAACTGGTCAAGCTCGGGAAGTTTGCCAAGCGCAAGCCGCATCAGCTTTCCGGCGGCCAGCGCCAACGCGTGGCGCTTGCCCGTTCGCTCGCCAAGCGCCCGAAGGTGCTGTTGCTCGACGAGCCGCTCGGCGCGCTCGACAAGAAGCTGCGCGAGGAAACCCAGTTCGAGCTGATGGACATCCAGGTGGAACTCGGCACGACCTTCCTGATCGTCACCCACGATCAAGAGGAGGCAATGACGGTATCTGACCGCATTGCAGTCATGAACCACGGCGTCATCGCCCAGATCGGCACCGCTTCGGAGATCTACGAGCAGCCGGCCTCACGCTACGTCGCCGATTTCGTCGGCGACATCAACCTGATCGACGGCACGGTATCGGCGGTGGAAGACGGCGTCGCCACGCTGCGTTGCGCTGGCGTCGATGCCACCATCGTTGCCGAAACCGGAACGGGCGAGGTCGCCGTCGGAGCCGAAGCCGGCTTCGCCATTCGGCCCGAGAAGGTGCAGATCACGCTGGAGGCGCCGCCGGCCGGCACGCCCAATGTGCTCTCCGGCGAGGTATGGGATATCGGCTATCTCGGCGATATCTCCGTCTACCGAGTCCGTCTTGCCGGAGGCTCCATCGTCAAGGCCACCGTTGCCAACCTGACGCGCATCGTCGAGCGACCGATCACCTGGGAAGACAAGGTGTTCCTGACCTGGCCGGCCGACGCCGGCGTCATCCTGCTGAAATGAGGGGCCGGGCCATGGCGGAGCGCTGGACGCAAGCAATGAGGCCCTTTCTCGCCAAATGGGCGTTGGTCGCCATTCCCTATCTGTGGAGCTTCCTGTTCTTCCTCGCGCCGTTCCTAATCATCTTCAAGATATCGCTGTCCCAGACGGCGATCGCCATGCCGCCCTATACGCCGGTGATCAATACGCTTGGCGAATTCTGGTCGAAGCTGTCGGACTTCTCCTTCGACAACTATATCTTCCTCACTGAGGACCCACTTTATTATTCGGCCTATCTTTCCAGTCTTCGCATTGCCTTGGTGTCGACGGTGCTGCTGCTCATCGTCGGCTACCCAATCGCCTACGGCATGGCGCGTGCGCCGAAAAGTGTGCGCAACGCCTTGGTCATGGCGGTGATTCTGCCGTTCTGGACCAGCTTTCTGATCCGCGTCTACGCCTGGATCGGCATTCTGAAACCGGAAGGCCTTATCACCATCGCCTTGCAGGGCCTCGGCATTCTCGGGCCGGGCGAGCAGATCCACGTTTACAATACCGAGACCGCCGTATTCATCGGCATCGTCTATTCCTACCTGCCCTTCATGGTCTTGCCGCTCTACGCCGCCTTGGAAAAGCTCGACGCGACGCTGCTCGAAGCCGCCGCCGATCTCGGCTGTCCCCCCACGAAATCCTTCTGGGTGATTACCTTCCCGTTGTCGCTGCCCGGCGTCATCGCCGGCTGCTTCCTGTGTTTCATTCCGATCGTCGGAGAATTCGTCATTCCCGACCTGCTCGGCGGTTCCGAAACGCTGATGATCGGCAAGACGCTGTGGGCCGAGTTCTTCAACAACCGAGACTGGCCCGTTTCCTCGGCGGTGGCGGTGGTGCTGCTGATCATCCTGGTGGTGCCGATCGTCATCTTCCAGAACCAGCAGAAGAAAGTCTGAGGGGCGCGCCATGAACAAGACGACGAGTTGGTTCAACGTCACTTCGCTGGTGTTCGGTTTCGCTTTTCTCTACGTGCCGATCCTCATCCTGGTGGTTTATTCCTTCAACGCCTCCAAGCTGGTGACCGTTTGGGGCGGCTTCTCGGCGCGCTGGTATGTCGAACTGGTGCACGATCAGGCGATCATTGACGCTGCCTGGGTGACCATCCGCGTCGGCATCCTCTCAGCCTCGTTTGCCACCGTTCTCGGCACCATGGCCGCCCTGGTTCTCGACCGTTACAGCAAGTTCCACGGCCGAGCTCTCTTTTCCGGCATGGTCTACGCGCCGCTCGTGATGCCGGAAGTGATCACCGGCCTGTCGCTTCTCCTGCTGTTCGTTGCCGCCGGCTTCGATCGCGGCTTCTGGTCGGTGGTGATTGCTCACACGACACTCACCATGTGTTTCGTCGCCGTGGTGGTTCAGTCGCGCCTCATCACGTTCGATCGCAGCCTGGAGGAGGCGGCCCTCGATCTTGGTTGTCCGCCGGTGAAGACGTTCTTTCTGATCACCTTGCCGCTGATCCTGCCCGGCGTTGTCGCCGGTTGGATGCTGGCCTTCACGCTGTCGCTCGACGACCTCGTCATCGCCTCCTTCAACACCGGCCCCGGCGCCACCACGTTGCCGATCAAGATCTATTCGATGGTCCGCCTCGGCGTGACGCCGGAAATCAATGCGATTTCCACCATCCTGATCTCGGTGATCGCCGTCGGCGTAATCGTCGCCTCGGTCTTGTCGCACCGCTCAGAGGTGGAAAGGGAGAAGGCCGAGCGCGCGGTATTCCTCGCCGGGTGAGCCTTGCGCCAAAGAGGGCTTCCGGGCCGGTGCGCCCATGGCTGTTCTGGCAAGGCATCGGCTTCGGGCGATACCGACCTCAGGGCCAATTGCCGCCGCTAGCCATTTGCTTCTAGATTGATTTCCGGGTGAGCCGGACAGGTGCCTCCCTGAAGACAGCTTGCATTTCCTCCGCCATGCCGTAAGTTAGAAAAATTCTAACAAAGGAGATTTTTCATGCGTGGGAACGAGAAAGTCATTGCGCGGCTCAACGAGGCGCTGTTCCTCGAGCTTGGCGCCGTCAATCAATATTGGCTTCATTATCGGCTCCTCGACGATATGGGCGTCACCAAGTTCGCCAAAAAGGAACGCGAGGAATCGATCGAGGAAATGCATCACGCCGACCGGCTGATTTCCCGCATCATCTTCCTTGAAGGGCACCCCAACCTCCAGACCATTCCGCCGCTTCGCATCGGCCAGACGGTACGCGAGATCCTCGAGGCCGACCTCGCTGGCGAGATCGATGCGCGCAACTCCTATCGCGCTTCGCGTCTCTTGTGCGCCGAGGAAGGTGACTACGTGTCGATGGAGCTGTTCACCGATCTGCTGAAGGACGAGGAAGGCCACATCGACTTCCTCGAGACGCAGATCTCCCTTTATGACAAGATCGGCGAGACGGCTTACATTCAGCTCAACGCGGGCAGCACCGACAAGGTGGAATGACGCCGTCCTCCCGGTTTGGCCAGGCTGACCTGACCGCCGATGCTCAGGCGTCGGCGACGACGCGGCGACGGTTCGGCATGCTGTCGCGATAGGCGCGCTGTTGCTCGACGATCTGCTGCCGGCGTTCGGCAAGGTCATCGCTGGCGAGCCGCTTCTCGATATGGGCGTTGATGACGTCGATGGCGAGCGGGAAACAGCCGCAACAGCGACCGCGCGTTCCAAGGCGACGATAGACGAGACCCGGCGTGATGACCCGCAGCGGCATCTCGGTCAGGAGTTCGTCGACGGCCCCCTGGATGTCTTCGACGGTCAAAACGTTGCAGTGACAGACGATCATCGATGAACTCCGGGGCGCCTTGATCGCGCCAGTAGCTCTCCGCGTTTCCGCTGGAACGACTGGAAATCTCCTTGTCGCCGTGCCATTGTTGATAATCATTCTCAATTTCATTTTCAAGCACGTGGAACCCCGCACGCGGCGCTGCAAGTCTGCCGGGTGTCGCATTTTGCGGCTTGTCTTGTCGTTTCGTTATTCGGCGAGGACGCGCGTCGAGGGGAACGTGATCTGGATCATCGTGCCCTGACCTGGCGTCGAGTCGATCTGGAAGGCGGCGCGATTGGCTTCGACCAGTGCTTTGGTCAGCGGAAGGCCGAGACCGGTGCCGCCACCGGTTCGCGAGGTCGATAACTGGCGGAACGGCTCCATCGCCTTGACGATGTCGCCTTCGCTCATGCCCTGACCGGTGTCACGCACTCTGAGCACCACCTCGCCAGTTTCCTCATAGAGCGTCGAGATGATCACCTGGCCGCCGGCGGAGTTGAACTTCACGGCATTGGACAGCAAGTTGAGGACGATCTGCCGGAGGCTGCGGTTGTCGGCCACCACCGGCGGCAGGCTGGACGACAGCGAGGTGCGGATGATGATCCGCTCCCGGTTGGCCTGCGGCTGCATCAACGCCGCGCATTCGCGCACCACATCGTTGAGTCCCACGGCCTCGAAGGTCAACTCGAGCTTGCCGGCCTCGATCTTGGAGAGATCGAGGAGGTCGTTGACCAGACTCATGATGTGAGTACCCGACACATGAATGTCGCGCAGGTATTCCTTGTAGCGATCGTTGCCGATCGGGCCGAAACGCTCCTCCATCATCACTTCCGAAAAGCCGATGATGGCGTTGAGCGGCGTACGGATCTCGTGGCTCATCTTGGCCAGGAAGTCGGACTTTTGCGACGAGGCGTTCTCCGCCGCCTTCTTGGCGGAGGTCAGCTCTTCTTCCGCCCGCTTCCATTGGGTTATATCGCGCAGCACAGCGCAGAATTTGGTCGCCGACACGCGGCCGACCGTCATGAACAGCGGCACCAGACCGCCACCAGCCACCCGGCCAATGACCTCGCGCCCGTCGTTGAGCACGCTGGAAAGCGCATTGCGCCCGAGGCCGTCGAGATAGTCCAGAGCCGAGCGATGACTCTCCGGTGCCAATAGATCGACAAAGGACATGCCGATCATGTGCGAGCGCTCGTTGCCGAACAGCGCCTCGGCCGACTTGTTGGCGCCGATCACCAACCCTTTGTGATCAAGCACGAGTACACCATCGGTGGCGGTGTCGAGGATGGCCTCCATATCCTCGGCCCGCTGCTCGGCAGTGGCGAGGCGGTCGCGGCTGGTGGCGGCGACCGTTTCTTGCACCACCAACAGCGAGGCAATGCCCCCTTCCATTGGCATTGAATGCAATCGTGCCGACACCGGAATTTCGACGCCATCGCGCCGCCGTATGGCGGGAATAGAGGCATCGCGGTTCAGGGCAGCGCCCTCGAACACCTGGGCAAAGCCGCCGTCGGCGTCGATCGAGGCAACGTCCGGATATCCGCAGAGGTCGAGGAAGGCCTTGTTGGCGTGGATAATGTCGCCGCCTCTCAGGATGGCGAGCGCCACCGGCAGCTTGTCGAGAAGGGCAATGTCAACCGTCGGTCCTGACTCTGCCGGTGCCTCCGCCTTGCGGCTGGGGGCCGGAGCTTGCGGAACGACGGCGCGGTCCGGGGTCTCGGCAAGAATGCGCGGGCCGAAGGCGTCGGCCAGCGCCTCGGCGATCTTGTCAAAGGCATCGCGCTCCGGCTTGGAAAGTGCCCGTGACTTGTCACCCGTCAGGCTGGCAAAGGTCGTGCGATGAGGCGTCGCCGGTGCCGCCACAACCTCGGGTATCGAGGGGGCGGCCGGCTCGGAATCGATCGCGTCCACCGTGTCGTCTTCCGGTGGCGGCGTCACGAGCGGCAGCGGTTCGGACAACTCGTCTGCCTCGAACGACTCTTCCTCGGCTACCATAGGGTTGCTCTCAAGGCTGCCGGCCGGCGCGGAAAGGTCATCCTCCGGAGCAATTCCGGCGGGTGCGTCCACCGCCGGTTCCGCCTCTTCCGGGAGGATCTCCCCGGTGCCAACCGGCGAACCGGATGAGACGAGGCTGGGAACCAATTGCGCGGGCGCGTCCGGCAGATCGACCGTTGTCTCTTCTGAAACTGCCTCTTCGCCGGCATCGACCTGATCGGGCTCTTCCGATGTCACGACAGGCCCCGCCAAAACAACCGGCGCTTCCAGACCGGAGTCGCCGATGATATCGGTCGGTTCAAGGTCGAGGGGCTCTTCAAACGCCTCGGCCGCGACACTCGGTTCATCGGCAGTTGCATCCGCCGACGTCGGTTCCTCGGACAGGGTTCCGTCCGGCAATGGCAGATCGTCGGTGTTCTCTGGCGCGGAAGCAGACGTCTGCTCCGTATCATCCAAATCCACGTCCGCAGGCGGCTCGGCGACCTCATGGATGATGTCGTCTGGTTCGCCGACGCCAATGGCCGGAAGCGGGGCTGCTCCGTCCGGTTCAGAAACAGCGATCGGTTCGGCAGGCACCGGCGCTTCGAAGGCCGCCCCGGTTTTCAGCACGCCGAACCCACGATAACCGCGGAACGAGCGTTCGCGCCCGAACACCGGCATGCCCGCCAGGTCGGCTGGTACGCGCAGGTTTTCCCCTTCCACCGGCCAGTCAACGGTGAGGCCGGTGAAGGTATCGCGGCGACCGAGCGCTTCGGCGATCCGCCCCGCCGGATCGAACTCAAGACGGCCGGCAACCTCTGCCCAGGTGCGGTCGAGAATGTCGGCCATGCCGGGACCCACCGTTGCGGCGAGGTCGGCCGAAACAAAGGTAAAGGCGAGCTGCGGATCGAGCTCGAAGACAAAGCGCACAGCCCGGCCATGAGCCGGGAAGGTGAACGCCGGCGTAGCAACGGATGGCAACACCTCGGCCGGTTCGGTGCGAGTTTCCTCAACCGCGGCCTCGACATCTTCGGCCGGCTCGGACGGCACTTCCTCGGAAACAATTGCCTCGGCCGCGCCAGTCTCGGGCAACGCTTCGCCCGTGACAGTCTCGATATCGTCAACCGGTTCGGACTGAACGGTAATCTCGGATGCAACTTCCTCTGTCGGATCTGGAATATGGACGACCACCTCGCCCGAAGGTTCCGCGCCGGTGATCTCGGCGTCTTCGAGCAGTGATTCTGCCAAGGCCGCGCCGAAATCCTCCGCCCCGTGCGTGTCAACTGCCGGAGCGGTCTGGTCGCGTTCAGGGACTTCGTCGAGTTCGACGTCATCGGATGCCGCTTCGATCGACTCAACCGCTTCCGTTTCGGCCAACTCGCCGACGCCCTTGTCGGCGTTGGGCGCGGCTTTCTCGATAGTCGCTTCAACGTCTTCGACGGGCTCGGATACGGCTTCAGGCCGGGCGGTGGCGGCCAGGGTGGCGAAGGCGGCGGCCGGATCGCCTGCGAACGAGCCGGTGCCATCGACGACGCTCAGCAGGATCGCCTTGACGCCCTCGGCCACCACCCGGCTCGCTTTGCAAACCGTCGGGCGCGGCAGCAGCCCGCGCTGCAGGGGCAAACGTTCAATCCGGTCCTGACCGCTCACCAATATATTGTCCAGCGTGGTGATGCGACGGGCGAAGGGGGAGGTGGGCGAGAAACGGAGAGTCGCCAGCTTCTCGATCGTGGCGACGCCGAAGAAGGATGCGCCCGCCGCATTGGCCCAGAGCAGCCGACTACCGGTCCGGTCGACCACAACGGCCGGCCGCGTATCGGCGATGAGGGCCACAACGTTTTCCGTCTGGCTCAAGACTCTGAACATATCTGCTCCGCCGGACATGTCGCGTCTCCACCTTTCCCGACACCGGGGCGTCACGATCGGTGCGCCGCAGCATGAATGCGCCATATCCGACCGCTCGATCGAGCCGAATAACAAAAGCCGGCCCGTACAGCTTTCTCAGTCAACGATACGTTAATAATATGGCGTGGGAGCGAGCGCCACAGTCGATTTCGAGGCTGGCCGGCAACTTCTCAATAACGTTAACTTCAAGATCTCGTTAAATTCGTCATTCCTCAGATTGCCGCTTGCCCGCTTGCGCTCACCGGTGGAACCTCTTTTTACGTCAACGAGATGAGGGGCAAATATGGCATCGCATCTTAAAGCGGGTGACGAAATGGCAGAATTCTCCGGAAAATGACGCTCTTGCTCCAGACAGTCGTTTAGGCCTTGGGCGCGGACTGCCCGCCGGTGCCGGAATGCTCGTTTTCGTTGAACAATAGTGGCCTTCAGCTACCTATTCAGTATTTCGGCAACGTTTTTGGTCAAGGATGCCGCCCCATGTAGCTGTCGGAGAAGTGCGACGGCAGCGGCGTTACAGGGCGGGCGACAGCCATGACAGATGAGCCGATCGCAAACGAGAAACAAACGGGCTCAGCGGAGGCACAACCGAGCACGGTATGGGTGTCGCCTGCTCATGGAACTGACGATGTTCAATTGGCCGCTCGTCAATCCTTGTCCATTCTCGAAATAATGGGACGCTTTGCTGCCTGGCCGTTGATGACGGCCCTCCGGCGTGCCCTGCTGCTGTCGTTGCCATTGGTGCTGGTTGGCACCTTTGCTCTTTTCCTCAATGCATTGGCTTCTTTTCCATTTGCGGCTGCGCTCCCGCCAGACATGGTCGGGACCGTGCGCGCCGTCTGTACCGCCACTGTCGGAGGGACCTTCGGCCTCGTTGCCCTGGTGGCGGTGATCGGCTTCCCTTATTCATTCGCCACCCTGACGGCGACGGGACGTGATCGATATCCGGTCAACCCGGCAAGTGCCTCCATGGTCGTGCTGTCGTGCTTCTTCATCATGGTGGCCCCCGACACGCTGGAACGCTGGAAAGAGGCGCTGTCCTCGACGCGCGGATTGCCGGCGGCGCTGGTTGTCGCGGTCAGCGCGAGTTGGCTGTTTCTGTTTCTGGCGCGACGCCCGCGGTTCCGTCTCCGGCTAAACGGATTTGGCGCCGACCCGCTGGTTGGTGACCTTCTTTCCGTCTTGCCGGCCGCCGTAACAACCATTGTCGTTTTTGCGATCGTCCGGCAGGTGCAAGTCGAGTTGGGAGGGCCTGACCTGACGACAGCGCTAACGGCTATGATAACGGCCCCCTTTGTCGGCGCCACTCCGTCGCCCCTCCTCGCCGCCGTCTTTGAATTTATGGGCCAGGTGATCTGGTTCCTCGGCGGCCACGGGGCCAATATGATGGGGCCGGCGTTGGAACAGATCGTTGCGTCGGCAGGCGAGGCTGGTTCCAACGCAGGCGGACCGCCCCACGTCATCACTTGGAACTTCTTCTCGGTCTACGCCGGTCTTGGCGGTTCCGGCTCGACGCTCTGTTTGATTATCGCGCTTCTGTTTGCCGATCGCGAGCCATCGGCCCGCCGCCTTGCATGGCTGTCGTTGCTGCCGGCACTGATCAACGTCAACGAACCCTTGGTATTTGGCCTGCCGTTGATCCTGAACCCGATCTACGCCGTCCCTTTCATCCTGACGCCGGTCGTCCTGACGCTGCTTGGCTATTTCGCGACGGTCATCGGCTTCGTACCAGTCGCCGACCACGCCATTTCCTGGACGATGCCGCCGCTCCTCAGCGGCTATCTCGCCACGGGCTCTTTGGCCGGCACCGTTGCGCAGTTGGCGGCTCTGACGGTCGGCACCTTTTTATACCTCCCCTTTGTGCGCATCGCCGCGCGCCTAAGGCTCGCCGCCAATGCCAAAGCGATGCAGGCTCTGCGGAAAGCTTCCGAGTCCGACGAGGCGGTGTTGGGGAACCGACTCATCGATCTGCCTGGGACCGCCGGACGCTTCGCCGGCGCATTGGCCGGCGATCTCAACGACGCCCTCGGATCGCCGAACCAACTCTACCTTCACTATCAGCCGCAGGTCTGTATCGAGGAACGGCGCGTGTTTGGTGTCGAGGCCTTGCTGCGCTGGGATCACCAGATCTACGGTCTCATTCCGCCATCGGTGACGGTGGCGCTGGCCGAGGATATGGGCGTCATCGATCAACTGGGCGAGCTCGTGCTGCGCCTTGCCTGTCGGCAGCGCGCTGCGTGGGGCGGCTTCGTGCCCAACGATCTCATCGTCTCGGTCAACGTTTCCCCACATCAACTGCGAAAGGCCGACTTCGACCGTACTGTTCTGAAAATCCTCGCCGAGGAGGGGCTCCAGCCAGACCTTCTCGAGCTGGAAATCACGGAATCAACCTCGTTGACTCCTGCCGTCCAGGCGCTCGGGGCGCTGCTTCGCTTGCGGAGCGCCGGTGTCCGCATCGCGCTCGACGACTTCGGCATGGGCCATACCTCGCTGCATTACTTGCGCGAACTGCCGCTCGATACGCTGAAGATTGACCGTTCTCTCACATTTACCAGCCAAGGCGATCTCAACGAGCATGTGATCCGATCGATCGTCGCGCTCAGCCGCACGCTCGGCCTCAGAGCGGTCGTAGAGGGCATTGAGCAACCCGAGCAACTCCCGAGGTTCATCGACCTCGGCTGCGGCCGGTTTCAGGGCTATCTCTTCTCACGGCCGCTCGGCAGCGGACCCTGCCTCGATTATATCCGCGCCAATGCCGGGAATGCTGCCTGACCGCAAACGGCTGGCGATGGTGGCACCCGTTGGGCGACAGAGCGAAGCCACCGGCGCTCCGTGCAAGGCAAGGGTGCCTGCAGGTGCCGAGGTCGTGAACTGCATTAAAATCAAATAGGTGCTAATGGACCTTCGGCGGATTCCGCGGTGGGGCAGGCAAGGTATACTGCGAATGAAAGCATCTTTGCGCCAGAGCATATGATGGGAGACATCATGTCCATCACTTCGTCGGCGGCGCTCGCCGCCATCATCGATCACACCATCCTGCGCCCGGATGCCACCGAGGCCGACGTCGAGCAGTTCTGTGCCGAGGCGTTGCAGTGGAAGTTTGCCGCCGTCTGCGTCAACCCGCTCAACATCCCGCGCGTGGCAGCGGCCCTGCGCGGTTCATCGGTCAAGACCTGCTCGATGGTTGGCTTTCCGCTTGGCGCAACATCCACCGACCTCAAGCGCCGCGAGGTGGAATGGGTGGTTGCCGAAGGGGCCACCGAGGTGGACATGGTCATCTCCATCGGCACGTTGAAGAGTGTTGGTGCTGGCCCGATCGGCGCGGAGGTGAGTGCGCTCAAGGTCGCTTGCGGCGCCGCGCTCCTCAAGGTGATCCTGGAAACGGCCCTCCTTACCGACGAGGAGATCGTCGCAGCTTCGCTCGCCGCCAAGGCGGCTGGCGCCGATTTCGTGAAGACCTCGACAGGCTTCACCCAGAAGGGTGCCACCGTTGAAGCCGTGGCGTTGATGCGCCGCACGGTGGGGCCGGACGTCGGCGTCAAAGCGTCGGGCGGCATCCGGTCGTTTGTCGAGGCGATGGCGATGATCGAAGCCGGAGCAAACCGCATTGGCACCAGCCGAGGCATCGCACTGATGCGGGAAGCGCATTTCTAGCCTTTCCGCAGTCGAGGAAAAACGGGCACCCCGATCCTGATCGGCTCGACCGACGCAGCGGCCCGATGAAATGCAGACGCCGTGGTCGACCTGGTGGGTGGCCACGGCGTCTTTGTTTTAATATTGGGCCTGAAGTCAGGCGCTTGCCTTATCCAACAGCTCGATTTCGGCTGGTGTCATATGCAGCGTTGCCGCGTGGGCGAAGCTCTCGACATGCGCTACCTTGGTGGCGCTGGCGATGGGCGCCGTAATGCCCGGGCGAGCCATCAGCCAGGCGAGTGCCACTTCCGCCGGCTTGGCGTGGTGAGCTTCGGCCACCTGATCGATCGCCGAGAGAATGCCGAAGCCGCGCGCGTTTATGTATTTCTCGACGCTGCCCGCCCGGTTGCTGCCTTTGAGATCATCGGCGGATCGATACTTGCCGGTCAGAAAACCCGAGGCGAGGCTATAGTAGGAAACGACGCCAATGTCCTCGTGCATGCAGAGATCGCGCAGCGCCCCGTCGAACTGGGATCGCTCGGCAAGGCTGTAGTTGGGCTGAAGCACCTGATAGGTCGGCAGATGGTTCGCCCGTGAAACGGCGAGTGCCGCGCCGAGCTGCTCGGCGTTGACATTGGACGCACCGATCGCCCGCACCTTGCCGGCACGGATCAGCTTGTCGTAGGCGCCCAGCGTCTCCTCGTAGGGCGTGTCGTCCGGCCAGTGCGAGAAGTAGAGGTCGATTCGATCGACCCCCAGCCGGGACAGCGAGCGGTCGATCGCCTGCAGCACCCATTTCTCGCCGAGACCCTTTTCGTCAGGCTGGCCGAGATCGGACCCGACTTTGGTAAAAATCTTCAGCTTGTCCCGGACGCCCGGTCGCGCTTTCAGCCAGCGGCCGATGATCGTCTCGGATTCGCCGCCCCGGTTGCCGGGCTTCCAGCGGGAATAGACGTCTGCGGTGTCGATGGCATCGAAGCCGTGGTCGACGAAGGCGTCCAGCACGTCGAAGCTGGCCTTCTCGTCGATGGTCCAGCCGAAGACGTTGCCGCCAAATACCAGTGGCGCGATATCGAAGCCGGTTTTCCCGAGCGGGCGCTTTTTCATTTTCCTCTCCAGTCGCCGGAGCATTTGCCGACCAGATGAATCATCTGGCCGTCAAGCGAATGCTCCCGTTTCGCTTTCCTGAGCAACCGTTTTCCGATCAGGTTTTTCAGCCTGATCGGCGGGTGCTCCAGAGGCGGTCCGTCTCGGATCGCTTCTTACCGTGAGGATTATAGAAGGCCGCGCGATGCCCGTCATGTCGGCGCTTCGGCCAATCGATGGAAGGGCGGGCCGCGGCAGAATCAGAACAGCACGTCGTCGAAAAGGTCTTCGCTTTCTTTCGTCTCGACAACGAGCGCGGGCGCATTGCCCGATCCCAGAATGGCCCTGTGAATGTCTCGTTCGGCCGCCATCGTGTAGACGGCGAGAAGGCGCTCGGAGAAACGGGCGTGCTCCTCGGCGTCCTTGGCCAGTCCGAGATGACCGTCGCTGCCGAAAAGCCGACGGCAGGCTTCAAGACGCTCGCCGAGGTCTTTGGCGAAGTCGATGTCACGGGCAATATGCCCGATGCGCTCGGCGATCGCGTTGCCGCTCTCCGACGCCTCCTTGAGGTGGAGATTGGTTTGCGCCGTCGCCTCACGCAGGGTGGCGACAGCGCCATCGACCTCGCTGACGATGTTGACGTGACGGTCTCTGTTGTCGGCGTCGATGCCTGCGGCCGTTTCTCGCATGGTCGACAGGCGCTGGAGAATATCCTCCGCGGCGACGCCGAGCCTTGCCGCGTAGGTATTCATTTCCGCCGCCACCACGCCGACGGCGCGCCCCTTCGCCCCGAGGCGGTTGCTGCGGAGATAGGCGTTGATGGCAAGGCAGCGGATGTCGTCGCGAACGCTTCGAATGTTGCCGATGTTGCCCATATTGCTGAGCAGTTCGTTGGCAACCTGCTTGGTGGCAGCATAGGCAGCCGCGGCGAGCATGCCCGAGCGTTCGATATCGCCCACCACGCTTCGCGCAAGGCTGACGCCTTCTTCGATCGCCTGCATGGTTTCGCCGCTGCCGCAGCCCGCCTTGCCGTTCAGCGCCAGCACGCGTTCCGCTTCGCCTGCCAGCCCCTCGATCGAGGCGACGACGACGCGTGTCTGCTCGGTGAAGTCCTTGATCATCGCCGAGGTCTGCGCCGTCAACAGCCGGATGGCCACTTGGTTGAGGGCGTCAGCTTGCCGCTCCGAATCGCACCGGGCCAGCTCATCGAGAAGAATGGCGATGCCGGCCTGTACGTGCTCGATCTGCTGCCGAGCGACATCGCCGACTTGCAGCGCCGACAGCACCTTGCCGACCTTTTCCTGCACTGATCTGGCGACATCCGCCGTGCCTGCGGCGAGCCGCCTGAGGCCAGCGCGGCGGCTGTGGACCGCCTCGAGTGCTTCGATCAGAGTCGATGAAACGGCCGATACCTGCGCTTCGAGGCTGTTGCCTTTTCCGCCGGCGCAGGCCGCCGCGAGCTGGGTGCTCAGCTCGCCGACCTTCGCAGCGAAAACGTCGATCTGTCCGATGGCCGATCCCACGTATTTGTCGACATCGTCGGCAAACTGGGCAAATTCGGAAACACCGGCGCCAGCGATCCGGGTTTCCATGGCGCAGGTAGTGAGATAGCGCAGCGATCGCTGCATGTCGCGCGTGCGCGGCGTGATCGCTTCGCCATCGGCGAGGATCGACGCGAGGCGCTGGCCGGCGGCGGCTTCGGCTTCCACGAGATCGGTGAGGCCTTTCAGCGTGGCGGTCAGCCGGGCCGCGGCCTCGTCGCACGCGTGATCATCGAGAGCGCCGGTGACGCCTTCGATCGCTGCGAGAAGGCGTGCGACAATGTCGTAGGCCGCCATCAGCGCCCTGCCACCCTCGACGAAACGTTCTTCGATCCGCGAACGAGCAGCCTCAAGCTGATCGGATACCGCACGCAGGTCGGGTCGGCGGGACATGCCGTCGGAATTCACGCTTCTACTCCCTGTCTTGAGCGGATGATTCCAGAAAAGAGTGAAATATCGGTTCACCACCAGCGGTCGTTTATTGAAGCTGCATTAGGTAAAACGACTGGGAAAAGCGGGGTGCAACATGCTTTCCACTTCAACTCCAATCATGCGATAAGCTCCTGCATCCATTCTGGAACGGACCCAGCCGCCATGACCGAAAAGCCGCCTCGCGAGGGCAAGCGTCCGACGATTGCCGATGTGGCACGCGTGGCCGGTGTAGCGCCGGCCATTGTGTCGCGGGCGCTGTCGCCGAGCCGCCGGCCGGTCTCGCTTGAGAAAAAGGAACGGGTGCTCAAGGCCGCGGCCGAGCTCGGCTATCACCAGAATCCGCTGGCGCGCGGCCTTGCCACCAAGTCGATCGACCTGGTTGCCGTCATCATCAATTATCTCAGCGACCTCTCCGATCTCGACCTGTTCGACCCGCTTCTCGACGCCATCCAGTCGCTCGGCAAGCAGGCGATTCTGATCCGCGTCGGCCGCACCAAACGCATCGACGACTTCCTGCGCAATTCGCTGAGCTATCACGTGCATGCCGCGCTGGTCTTTTCCGACTTCGCCGACGCCGGCGAGGTGCGCGCGCTGTTCCACAGCGATAATGTTCTGATGCTGAATGGGCGATCCGATGCCGAAAGCGCTCGAATCCATATCGACGAGGAGCGGGGTATTGGCGAACTGGTCCGGCACGTCCGGAGCCGAGGCGTCGGCAGTGCCGTTCTGGTCACCGGCCGCGCCAGCTCGCTGGTCGAGGAAGCGCGGATCGGTGCCTATCGGTCGGCCTGTGCCGCCGCGGACATACGTCTCCTCCTGGAGATTGGCGGCGATTACTCCTATGAATCCGGCATCAAGGCGACCGCTGCCATTGCCCAAGCGCTGCCGGATGCCGTGTTCTGTACCTCGGACTCCATGGCGATGGGCGTGATGGATGGCCTCGGCCGCGGCGGCCGGCGACCACCTTCCGACTATCTGCTCTACGGCTTCGATGCCGTCGAGAAAGGCAATTTCGCCGCCTATGATATTTCCAGCGTCGGCTTCGACCGCTCGGCTCTGGTTGCCGGCATTCTGGCCTATCTCAAGGCGCCGGACGAGTTTCCGGCTACCGGGCTCGATATTCCCACGCGCTTTATTGCCCGTGGCACGGGTTGAGCTTCCGATAGTGCCAAACAAGAACTCGGCGCCGGCTTTCACCGGCGCCGAGGCGCGTCTGCGATCCTTGATGGGCGGTCTATCGCCGCCTTCTTACCAGAGCGGGGTCAGCGTCGGCGGATTGGCCTTCTCGCCCCACCACTTCTTGTAATTGGCCTGATAGGCGCCCGACTGGATGTAATCGGACACGAACATGTCGACCCAGCGCTGGAAATCCGGATCGCCCTGGGCGATGGCAATGCCGATCGGATCGTTGGAATAGAGGCCGGGCAGGGTGACCAGCGACGGCTCCTTGGTGGCGAGATAGTCGAGCATCGACGAATCCTCGATGCCGGCGTCGACGCGTTTCTGCTTGAGCAGCAACACGCCATCCGGCGAGAAGTTGTCGGTGTAGACCAGCTCGGCCGTCGGAACGGCACGCTTCAGGAAGGTTTCTCCGGTGGTGCCACGGCCGACCACGACCTTCTTGCCGGCCAAGCCTTCCAGCGTTGTGATGCCGGCGTCGGCCTGCACGATGATGCGAAGGCCGGCTCGGTTATAGGGGATCGAGAAGCTGACGGCCTTGGCGCGGGCCAGTGTCGCCGACGTGTTGGCGACCACCAGATCGAGCTGGTTGGCCACCAGCATGGAGACGCGGGCATCACCCGAAACGTCGGTGAACTCGGGCTTCACGCCGAGCTTTTCGGCCAGCATGGTGGCCACGTCGACGTCATAGCCGACCGGGTTGTTCTTGTCGTCGCGGAAGCCGATGGGCTCGCCGCCCAGCGACACGCCGATGCGGATGGTGCCGGCATCGAGGATTTCCTGCAGCTTGGAGCCGGCGCTCGCCGTGCTCGCCAGCGCAAGGCACATGGCCGCGGCGGCAAGAGTTGTCTTCAGAAGCCGATGCATGATGTCTCTCCTGTGGTCAAAGCTGTTCCGATTGCCGCCGCTCGGGTGCGGGCATGCCGGGTTCCCAGAACCAATAGGAGACCGGCTTGTCACCCCGGAGCGTGACGACGCGATGCTTGTTGTTTTTGTCGAGCGCATGAATGACCACCTCGCCAATAAAGCCACCCCTGAGGGCGAGGAGATCCTCGGCGGCGCGCTCTACCGCCGCATCGAGAGAAAGGCCGAATTTCAGTCCCTGCACCACGGCGTGCGAGGTGGCACAGCGCATGGTCATCTCGCCGGTATGGGTGCAGGCGGCGACGCCATAGCGGCTGTCGGCGTAGAAGCCGGCGCCGGGAATGGGGCTGTCACCGAGACGGCCGGGATATTTCCACGCCCAGCCGGAGGTCGAGGTGGCGACGGCAGCATTGCCGCCGGCATCGATGCCGAGAAAGACGGTAGTATCGCGCACCCGCTCGGGATCGGTAATGGCATTGGACAGCGGGATCAACGGCACATCCGGGAAGGCGGCCCGCGCCGTGTCGTCGAGCAGGCCGTCGAGCTTCTCGCGCCACATCCGCTTGCTGTCGGGATAAAGCACGTCGTCTTCGGTGAAACCGATTTCACTTGCGAAACGACGCGCGCCTTCGCCGGTCAGCATGACGTGGGGTAGGCGGCGCATCACCTCGCGCGCCAATGCGGCGACGTGCAACGTGCGCGGCACGGCACCGACAGAACCGACCGAAAGCGTGGTGCCGTCCATCACGGCGCCGTCACACTCCATGTCGCCCACCATGTTGGGCCAGCCGCCATAGCCGACCGACCGTACGCTTGGCGCCGCCTCGACGTAACCGATGCCCTCGACCAACGCATCGAGTGCGCCACCACCGGCGAGGAGGGTATCGACGGCGTGAGAGAAGCCAGGTTCGGCCTCGGTGTTGGCAAGCAATATCAAGGCTCAGTCCTTCTTCATCTTGGACAGGAATTGCCGGATACGCGGCACGGCGAGGCCGCCATCCTCGGCGAAGAATTGCGCCGTCGGCAGATCGACGATCAGCTCGCCCTGCTCGAGGAAGACGATGCGGTTCGAAATATGGCGGGCGAACTCGATCTCGTGGGTGACGAACACCATGGTCGTGCCGTCGGCGGCGAGCGCGGCGAGGATGCGCAGCACGTCACCGGTCATCTCCGGATCAAGCGCGGACGTCACCTCGTCGAGCAGCAGATAGCGCGGCTGCATGGCGAGTGCCCGGCAGATGCCGACGCGCTGGCGCTGGCCGCCGGACAGCTGCTGCGGATAGGCATCGGCCTGCGCCGACAGGCCGACCCGGTCGAGCAGCGCCCGGGCACGCGCCTCGGCTTCCGCCTTCGGCAGCTTCAGCACCTCGATCGGCGCCAGGGTGATGTTCTGGAGCGCCGTCATGTGCGGATAGAGGTTGAACAGCTGGAAGACGGTGGCCGACGCCCGACGGGCGGCGACGAGGCCGGTCTTGGTGGAGACATCATGTCCGTCGACGGTGATCTTGCCGCCTGACAAAGTCTCCAACCCGTTGATGCAACGGATCAGCGTCGACTTGCCGGAGCCGGAAGCGCCGAGAATGGTCACTACCTCGCCCGGCTCGACCCGGAGATTGACGCGCTTCAGCACGAGCGTCTCGCCGAAGCGCTTCTCGACGTTTTCGGCGACGATCATCAGATGCCTCCCCATTTGACAGACTTGCGGAGCGCCGCTTCGATGCGGCCGCCGACGTGGGCGAGCGCCTTTGCCGCGAGATAATAGATGAGCCCGATCACCGCCCAGACGATGAAGGGCTGCAATGTCCTCAGATTCAGGATGTTGCCGATCTTGGTGAGATCGAACACGCCGATCACGGAGATCAGCGAGGTGACCTGCAACTGGTTGACCAGAATGCCGACCAGCGGTCCGACAGCAAAGGCGGTAGCCTGCGGCGCGATGATGAGGCGCAGGATCTGAGATCGGTTGAGACCAAACACCTTGGCCGCGTCGATCTGGTCGCGGTCAACGGACTCGATGCCGGAGCGGAAGATGACGAAGGCGAAGGCGGCGGTGTTGAGGCTGATGGTCAGCGTCGCCGCCTCGACCGGCGTCATCCGAATGTGGAGGAAGGCGGGGATGCCGAAGAACACCAGGAACAGCTGCACCAGCACCGGCGAATTCTTCAGCGCCTCGGTAACGATGACGATCACCGGCCGGCAGCCGGGGATGCGGTAGTGATGGACGACGGCAAGCATGAGCCCGATGGCCAATCCGATCAGCGTCGTGCCGATAAAGAGAGCCAGCGTGACGCCGAGTCCCTGTAGAAGCAGGATGATGTCGTAGGGCGTGAAGTCGGCGTAGCGCATCAGCCCTCCGTCATGAAGCGGTTGAGGCGGTGGTGTACCGCTGAGATGGCGAAGGAAAGCAGCGTCGTCAGCGAAGCGTAGAGCACCAGCAGCACCGCGTAGACCTCGAAGGGTTTGAAGGTCGTGGCGGCGACGATCTTGGCGGCGCCGGTCAGCTCGTTGACGGTGATGGTGGAGAGGATCGACGAGGTCAGCACCAGGTTGATCAGCACCGAGCCCATCGGCCGCACCGACACGCGCATGGCGATGGGCAGTACGATGCGGGTGAAGATCTTGACCCGGCTGAGACCCGATACCTTGGCAGCGTCGATCACGCCGGCATCGACGGTCAGGATGCCCGACAGGATGACATCGGAGACGAAGGCGCCGCCGGCGATCGACATGGCGATGACGCCGGTCTCGAAAGCGCCGACGTAAATGCCAAGCTCAGGCAGACCATAGAAAAAGAAGAACAGCTGGACGAGGAAGGGAACGTTGCGGAACAGGTCGCCATAGGCATTGGCGAACCCGCGCACCAACCCATTGCCCGACGAGCGCATTGACGCTGTCAGCGCGCCAAGCAGCACCGCGCCGGCGATGGCCAGCAGGCAAGCAGCGATCGTCAGGGCAAAGCCCTGCAACAGAAAGCCGATGTAGGGCTCAATGACCCTCCAGAAACGCACCCGTGTTCCCCCGCCGTTATGATTGTGAAAGCGGTTTCACTTTTTGTAGGGACGATTCTGAAGACTGTCAAGCAAGGGTGGGCGCAAGTCGAGGACGCCTGAGGCTGGTGTCTCCGGGCGCGCGGCCTCAGGCAGCCAACGTGCCGCTCAACAGGAGATCGGCGTGGAGTCTTCGGAAGTTACACGTCGATGCCCTGACGCGGACGGACCGCTTAAGCTTGGCGAGAGCCTTGTGCGGTCCGGCAACCCTTTGCGAGATGGATGGAGAGCACCCTGGGGAGGATTCCCGGGGTGGTGGCCTCATGTCGCGGTCGGTGCAGGCACGACTTCATCTGTGCCGCGGGCTTTGTCACCCTTGGCAATCAGGACATAGGCCGTGGGCACCACGAACAGGGTGAACAGGGTGCCGATCGTCAAGCCGCTGGCGATCACCAGGCCCATGGCGTAGCGGGAGGCTGCGCCGGCGCCGGAGGATAGGATCAATGGAACGACGCCGAGCACCATGGCCGCTGTGGTCATCAGGATTGGCCGCAGCCGGATTTCCGCCGCTTCGACGATAGCCTCGCGCTTGGATTTGCCGGCGGCGCGATGCTCGTTGGCGACTTCAAGCATCAGAATGCCGTGCTTGCTGATCAGCCCCATCAGGGTCACCAGTCCAACCTGAGTGTAGATGTTGAGGCTGGCGCCACCCACACCCAGACTGATGAAGATCAGCGCACCACAGAGCGACATGGGGATCGAAACCAGGATCACCAGCGGGTCACGGAAGCTGTTGAACAACGCGGACAGCGATAGGAAGATGATGATGACCGCGAAGGCGAAGGTCGTGACAAAGCCGCCCGACTCCTTGATCTGCTGCCGCGACTGTCCACCATAGTCGACCGAATAGCCTGGCGGCAGCGTCTTGGCAGCGAGATCCTGCAAGGTCTGGAGTGCATCGCCCATGGCAACCCCCGGCATCGCGACGCCGGAGATGGTGGCGGCGTTGACTTGCTGGAAGTGGTTGAGCGACTGCGGTGTGGCGACGGTCTCCACATGTGCGACGGTCGACAGGGGAATGCTCTGCCCGTCGCTGGTCTTGATATGGTAGTTGAGCACGTCGTCGACATTCAGGCGCGACATCTGCTGCACCTGAGGAATGACCTTGTAGGACCTGCCATCGAGGCTGAAGTAGCCAGTGTTGTTGCCACCGAGCATGGTGGCGAGCCCCCCGCCGATGTTCGACATGTTGAGGCCCATCTGGGCGACCTTTTCACGATCGAACACGATCCGCGCCTGCGGCTGGTCGAACTTGAGATCGTTGTCGAGGAAGATGAACCGCCCTGTTTTCAGCGCATCGGCGATGAACTGGTTCGAGACGTCGTTGAGATCCTTGAATTCTCTAGTGGTCGAAATCACGAACTGGATGGGCAGGCCATTGCTGCCGGGCAGTGGAGCCGGCTGGAACGCCACGGTCTTGACGCCGGCGATGCCATTCAATTCCTGCTGCGCTGCCGGCTGCAGCGTCTTGGTCGTCGCCGTCCGTTGATCCCAAGGCTTGAGGACCCAGCCGGCGATGGACTGTCCTGGCATTTCGATCTGGAAAACCAGTTCGCTTTCGGGATGTTTGGACAGGGCCTGATAGGCCTGCTCGGAGTAAAACTGGCGTTGTTTTAGCGTCGCTGTGGGCGACGCCGTCGTCAACGTCATGATCACGCCCTGGTCCTCTTCGGGGGCAAGCTCGCTCGTGGACGACGTGTAGAGCCAGTAAATACTGCTGAGGACGATGGCAGCGAAGACAAGAACCACGGGGACCGAATTCAGGGTGCCTTCAAGCAGTCGGCGATAGCCGTGGCTCAGCCGTTCCATGCTCCGATCGATCAGATGCACGCAACGCGCCTCGAATGACGAGTTGTCGCGCGGAATAGGGCGGAGCAGATAGGCGCAGTTCATCGGTGACAGCGTCAGTGCGATCACCGCCGAAACGGTCACTGCGCTCGCGAGCGTAAAGGCAAACTCGGTGAAGAGAGCGCCTGTAAGGCCACCCTGGAAGCCGACTGGCACATAAACAGCGATCAGCACCACGGTCATGGCGATGATCGGGCTGGCCAGAGACCGCGCCGCCGCCAGCGCGGCGTCGAACGGCTTCATGCCTTCGTCCATATGGCGGTTGACGCCTTCCACGACGATGATCGCATCATCGACGACCAGACCGATGGCCAGAACAAGGGCCAACAGCGTCAACAGGTTGATGGAAAATCCCATCACCAGCATCAGTCCAAAGGTACCGATCAGGGAGAGTGGGATAGCCACGATGGGAATCAGAACCGAGCGCCAGGAGCCGAGGAAGAGGAAGACCACCACGGTCACGATCAGCCCGGCTTCGAAAAGCGTGGACACCACTTCGCTGATCGAACTGTTCACGAAGTCGGTGGAATCGTAGATGATTTGCCCCGAGAGGCCTGTCGGCAGCTGGGCCGTAATGTCGGGCAGCACGGCCTTGACGCCGTTGATGGTGTTGAGAAGGTTGGCGCTCGGCGCCACCTGGATGCCGATGCCGACGGCCGGCTGGTTGTTAAAGCTGATGCTCGAATCGTAGTCGTCGTTGCCGAGCGTCACGTTGGCCACATCGCTCAGGTGGATGATGGCGCCGTCGCTCTCCTTGACGACAAGGTTCCTGTATTCTTCCAGCGAGTGCAGGTTGGTCGACGAGCTCAAATTGATCTGAACGAGCTGTCCCTTGGTGGTGCCAAGGCCGGAGATATAGTCGTTGCTGGTCAGCGCGCTCGAGATGTCGGTCGCGCTCAGCCCGTAAGCGGCGAGCTTGATCGGATCGAGCCAGGCCCTGAGTGCGAATTTCTTGCCGCCGATCACCTCGGCCGTCTGCACGCCCGGCACCGCCTGCAGGCGCGGTTGCACGACGCGTGTGAGATAGTCGGTCACCTGATTGGCATTCAGCGCCGTGCTGGCAAAGCCGATGTACATCGAATCGATTGTCTGGCCGACCTTCAGTGCCAAGGTCGGTTGTTGCGTGCCGGAGGGCAGCTGGTTCAAGACCGAATTCACCTTGGTGTTGATTTCGGTCAGCGCCTTGCCGGAGTCGTAGTTGAGCCGGAGATTGACGGTGATCGTGCTGACGCCGGTCTGGCTGGTCGACGTCATGTAGTCGATGCCGTTGGCCTGGGCGATCGCGTTCTCGAGCGGCGTGGTGATGAACCCGGCGATGATATCGGAGTCGGCGCCGGCATAGGTCGTCGTGACTGTTACGATTGCATTCTGGGTCTGCGGATATTGCAGAATCGGCAGCGAGTTCATCGACCGCAAACCAAGCACCAGGATCAGCGCGCTGACCACCAAGGCAAGGACGGGCCGACGGACGAAGATGTCGGTAAAGCTCTTCATGGCGGCGTCCTATTGGTCGGTGATGACGGGGGAGTCCTGGGCGGCCGGAACGTGGCTGTTGTCCACCACGACGGGGGTCCCGTTACGGAGCTTGATCTGGCCGGCCACTACCACCTCGTCACCGGGCTTGATGCCGTCCGTGATGGCGACGTTGTCACCACGCACGCTGCCGGTCTTGACGAAGGTTTGGCGGACCGCTCGCTGCTGCTGTCCTTCGGCACCCTTGTCGACGATGAAGGCGATGCTTCCGTAAGGATTATAGACAATCGCCGTCTGCGGCAGGGTCACCAGCTTCATGCTTGAACCGGTGGCGATTTCCACGCGACCGAACATGCCGGGCAACAACAACCCGTCCGTGTTGTCCATCGTGGCGCGCACCAGCACGTTCCTTGATGAGCTGTCCACCTTGGGGCTGATGGCGGATACCTGCCCGGAGAAGGTTTTCCCCGGATAAGCATCGACGGTCATGGCAATTGCCTGTCCGCTCTTCAACTGGCTGATGGTCTGCTGCGGCAGGTACATGTCGACATAGAGAAGGTCGAGCGACTGGAGGGTGACGATGGTTGTTCCGGCATTCAGATATTGGCCGAGATCGACCGAGCGAATGCCGAGGCGGCCAGCGAATGGTGCCCGTAGCGTTTTCTGGTCGATGACCGCCTGTTGCTGGTCGACGAGCGCCCGAGCATTCTTCAGATTGGCTTCGTCGGCGTCGACGGTCGCCTGGCTGACAGCCTTGATCTGCAGCTGTCCCCGGTCCCGGTCGAAGGTGATGCGGTAATTTTCGGCGGTCGCCTGCAGAGATGCCAGCTTGGCCACGTCTTCGTGGGCGATAAGCCTTAATAGGGTTTGGCCGGCCGCGACCGTGTCGCCCGATTTGAAGCTGATATCCTCGACGATACCTGACGCCTGCAAGGCAAGATCGGCGCCGTTGGCGGCCTTCACGGTTCCGACAGCTTCGATCTTGGCCTGCCAGTCCGTGACATTGGCCACGGTGGTCGAAACGGTCTGCGGCGGATTGGAGATGCTGGCCATGACCTTTTGGATCATACCGGCCTTGAAGACCTGAAACCCGTAGAGGCCGCCCAGCACCGTGCCGGTCGCGAGCAACATGATGGTCATGCGCTTGATCATCGCGCCTGTTCCTTCTGGTTCTGAGCGTTGTTTGTAGTTTGGCTGCTGGCAATGGTGTCGGGGCCGGCGAGATAGCCGGGCCTCGTGCGCGGATGCGACTGATCGGTCTGATCGGTGCGGTTCCACCAGCCTCCACCCAAGGCCTGATAAAGGGCGACAGTGTCGGTGTAGCGGGTGGCCTGAGCCTTGACCCGAGCGATAACCGCGTTTTGGTAGGTCTGTTGAGCGTTGGAAACGGTCGGGTAATCGACAGCACCCGTCTTGTATTGTTCTTGCGCCATGGTCAGGCTGTCGTGGGCCGCTTTTTCCGACGCCGATTGAGCCTGCAGTGTCTTGGCGTCGAATTGAATGGCTCGGAGGGCGTTGGCGACGTCCTCGAAGGCGGAGTTCACAACGCTTTTGTAAAGCGCGAGGCTCTGTTCATACTGGGCGACAGAGGCTTCTTTCTGGTGGAACAGGCTACCGCCGTCGAGCAGCTTCTGACTGACGCTGGCTGCGACGCTCCAGGCCAGAGCATCGCCGGAAAACAACGAGCTGGTTTTGGTAGCGCTCGTGCTGGCGCTGCCGCTGAGGCTGACCTGCGGCAGGAGGTTGGCGATGGAAACGCCCACGCTTGCCGTCGCTTCATGCAAAGAGGCTTCCGCGACCTTTATATCGGGACGCTGACGAACCAGATTCGATGGCAAGCTGACCGGCAGCGAGTGCGGCAACTGTAGTGAGGAAAGCTCCACGCTTTCACCGTGGTCCTGGCTAGGGAGGCGCCCCAGATAGGCCATGAGAGCATTGCGCTGCTGTGCCAATTCCTTTTGCAAAGGCGGTAGGCCAGCCTCGGTTTGTGCCAGAGTGGACTGCTGCGCCAGTACGTCGGAGTTGGGAACGGCACCGAGATTGAACTGCTGCTGAATGCGGGTTAGCTGGTCGCGCTGCAGACGGATGATGTCTTCCGTCGCCTTGATCTGGGCCTTGAGCGAGGCTTCTGTCAGGGCGGCGTTCACCACATTGGCGGTGAGTGCCAGATAAGTCGCCTCAAGTTCGAATTGCTGATAGTCGGCCGCTGCCCATTTGGCTTCGACCTGTCGCCGCTCTCCGCCAAACAGATCCAGCGCATAGGAGACGCTGACCGACGCATTGTAGAGATTGTAGACCGAAGCTGGCGTACTGCCGCTTGCGGCGCTGCCTTCGCGCGTGGTGGAGTTGCTCGTGGAAACCTGCGGGAAAAGGCTTCCCTGTTCGGACAGGGCCGTCTCGCGAGCGGCGCGCAAGGCATATTGTGCCGCAGCCACGTCCGGGTGGTTATGGATCGCCTCTTCCACAAGGGCATTGATCTGCTTTGACCCGAACAGCGTCCACCAGGCTGCATCGACGTCGCGACCATAGACGAACTGTTGGGACTGCCCGCCGGCAAGACCGCTGACAGCGGTGGTGGCACCCAATTTGTCAGCCGTATAGCCCAAAGCACTAGGCGCAGGCGGTACGGTGAAATCCGGACCTACCGTGCAGCCAGCCAGCAGCAGTGCTGTCGTCCAGCCTAGGATATGTCTCGGCTCAGGCCCGGATTTTCGCAATTTTTCAAGCAGAGGCATCGGTCCGTCCATGATTTTCAGATTCTGATCTGAACCGTTCAGTTTAGTTTCTGGCAATTTGACAATGCTGCCAAAAGGAGTCAACGGAAACTAGACGGTATAGTTTTCAAAACGGAGTGAAGACCGATGGAAGAGGTGGCAGAGCTCCAGCGGTCGCGTCCGCCGCACGCCCACAAGAAAGGGCGGGGGCGCGAAGGCGAGAAATTCAGGCTGGTGCTGGATACGGCGCGATCCGTTTTCCTCGAACACGGCTACGACCGCGCCAGCATGGACATGATCGCTCAGGAGGCGGGGGTCTCGAAGGCAACCGTCTATGCGTATTTCGAGACCAAGCAGCAGTTGCTGGTCCAGTTGGTGCAGGAAGAGTGCAAGTCGGTCGGCCCGACCGTCTTGCCTGCAGTCACAGGCCCTATTCAGGACATTGAAGCGTCGCTGAGAGACATCGCACGCAACTTTACCAGCATCTTCCTCAACAACCGGGGGGTGGAATTCTATCGCTTGATAATTTCCAATGTGAATCAGTTCCCCGAGATGGCCGCGATCTTCATGAAGGCTGGTCCCGGCCAGCATCGCGCTGAAATCGCCAGTTTTTTCAATGAGGCAATCCAGCAAGGGCTTCTGGACATCGTCGATGTCGATTTGGCTGTGAAGCAGTTTCTGGGGTTAGTGGCTGCGGATTTGCCAATCGCTTGGATGTTAGCCATCAAGCCACCGTCTTCGGAGCAATACGAGACGATGATCAACAGCAGTGTCCGGCTTTTCCTGAATTTCTACGGCGCCAAGAAGCGCGGTGACTGAGCCCTTTCAGGCAATCGCCACAGCTGCGCTCGAGCTGCTGTCCTGTTCGCGGGCAATATGGGAGGCGAGCGCTTCGACGAAGCGTCGTCCATAAGCTGGCAGCGGCGTCGAGCGCGACCAGATGGCCGAAATCTCGAATTCGACCGGCCGGCCTTCAATGGCAATCGGCCGTACTGTCAAATCCGTTTTCAGCGCCCGAATGGAAGAAGGCAGAACAGCGACACCGACGTTGCCGATCGCCATGGAAAACACGGTGTGTGGCGAGCCGCTTTCGAGAGCGATACGGGGATCCAGGCCAGTCAGTCGGCACGCCGCATCGAACATCTCGCGGCTGACGTGGCGACGGTTGAGCAGCAACAGCGGATGGGCGCACACCTCGGCAATGTCGATCGGCGCGCCTGTGCTGCCGATGCGCTCCGTTGCGCCGATGGCCAATACGGCGAGGTGGCAAAGTGGCCGCGCCTCGACATCCGGCGTTCTGGCATAACTCGAGGCATTGATCGTGAGCTGCACAACGCCTGACCGCAGCTTGGCATCGAGGTCGGCACCGCCGCCTTCCTCAAGACGGATATCGACGCGCGGATGCTCCGCTTGCCACTCGCGCAGGAAGTCAGGGAAATAACGCTCGATGAGCTGCGAGCAGGCGCCGACCTTGAGCATGCCCGCCTCGCCCTTCTTCAACTCCTCGGCGGAGAGGCGCAGGTTCTTGGTGGCGATCAGCACCTCGTTGATGCGGGTGCGCAACGCCTCTCCCTCGGGTGAGACGCGGATCCTCTTGCCCATCCGTTCGAACAGCTCCACGCCCAGCGTCTGTTCGATGCTCTGGATCTGGCGCGACAATGCCGACTGGGTAATCGACAGTTTTTCGGCGGCAACCGTGAAGCTGCCGCATTCGGCGACCGTCATGAAGCTCTGCAGCAGCCTGTCGTCCATGGCCCGCTCCCGGTTGGGGATGAGCCTCAAGTCCTACACGCGCCGGGCGTCCCCCTCAAGCGATGATGCCCTATACCGTCAGGACCGAGGCCCCAGCGGTGGCTCGGCTCTCAAGCGCACGATGGGCATCGGCGGCGGCCATCAGCGGAAAACGCTGGCGCACTTCCGCCGTCACCGCACCTGAGGCAAGGCGGCCGAACAGGTCGGCGGCGCGCGCCTCCAGCTCAACCCGCTCTTCGATGAAGTGGAACAGCATCGGCCGCGAGGCGGAAAGCGAGCCGCCTTGCGCCAGCATGGACAGCGAAAAGCCTTCGATCGGCCCCGACGACTGGCCAAAGGAGACGAAGGCGCCGCGCTTCCTCAGGCATTTCAGTGAGCCTACCCAGGTGTCACGACCGACGCTATCATAGACCACGTCGCAGCCGCGGCCATCGGTCACGCCAAGCGCCGTCGCCACGAAGTCGTCGCGGCGGTAATCGATGACATGGTCATAGCCATGGGTGAGGGCGAGTTCGGCCTTTTCCGGCGAGCCGACGGTGCCGATGGTCGTGGCACCGAGCGCCTTTAGCCACTGCCCCATCAGAAGACCGACGCCGCCAGCTGCGGCGTGCACCAACACCACGTCCCCCGCCTTCACCGGGAAGGTGGAGGTAACGAGATATTGCACCGTCAGCCCCTTCAGCATGACAGTTGCCGCAATCTCATCGGAGATGGCGTCAGGCAGCTTCACCAGCCGGTCGGCGGCGATAATGCGCCGCTCGCGGTACGCGCCAAGCGGGGTCGTATAGGCGACGCGGTCACCCGGCTTCAGCCCTTCGACATCCGGTCCGATGCTTTCCACCACGCCAGCCGCTTCGGCTCCGACAACCAGCGGCGTCTCCGGCCAAGCATAAAGGCCGGACCGATAGTAGGTGTCGATGAAATTGACGCCGACGGCAGTGTGGCGCACGACGGCTTCACGGGCTGCCGGCGCGCAGTCGGCGACCTCCTCCCAGCTCAGCGCTTCCGGACCACCGGGAGCGCCGAGCAGCATGGCTTTCGACATTTTGTCTACCCCGTCAGACCTGGAATTCCGGATCGACCGGGATCTGCAGCGCCTGCACGATGGCGTTGGTCTCCGAGGCCATGCCGATGACTGACAATAGCTCCGCGTGCATGCCCTCCGTCATGCCCTTGGCCTTGGCCTGGGCCGTATGCGAGTGGATGCAGTAGCTGCAGCCATTCACCGTGGAGACGGCGACGTAGATCATTTCCTTGACGAGCGGCGACAGCTCGCCCGGCGCCACCATCACTTCCTTCAGACTCGCCCAGGTGCGCTCAAGCAGTTGCGGCTGATTGGCGAGGCCGCGCCAGAAGTTATTGACGAAGTCCGATTTACGGGTGGCGCGGATGTCGTCGAACACCGCCTTGATGCGCGGGTTGGCTTCGACCTCAGCGTCGGTCCAGAGTTTCACGGTTGTCATGATGTTGTCCTCAGCGATGGGCCCAGGCCCAATAGAGTTCGCGCGCCTTGCGGCCCTTGGGGCCAAAGGTCAACGTCTTGTCGTCAAAGCCGATCACCGGCACGACCTTGGAGATATTGCCGGTCGAGAAGATCTCGTCGGCGGCGCGGAAGTCATCGACCGACAGGGTGATCTCGTGGACGGTTTCGCCAGCCTCGCGCAAGAGGCCGATGACACGCTTGCGGGTGATGCCGGCGAGGAAGGTGCCGTTCGGAACCGGTGTGAAATACTCGCCGCCCTTCACCAGGAAGACGTTGGCGGTGGCGAGCTCGGCGACGTTGCCGGCAAAGTCCTGCACCAGCGCGTTGTGGAAGCCCTTGGCGCGCGCTTCGCGGATCATGCGGGCGTTGTTGGGATAGAGACAAGCCGCCTTGGCGTTGGTCGGCATGCACTCCACCGTCGGCCGGCGGAAGCGCGTGGTGGTGATGGTGAAGCCCTTCGGCTCGACCATCGGCATTTCCTCAAGGCAGAGCGCAAAATCGGTCGAGGCCGGATCGGGGGCAACCACCGAGGAGTCGCCTTCCTCGGCCCAATACATCGGGCGGATGTAGACGGCCGGATTCGGCCCGAACTTCTTCAGGCCTTCCTGGGTCAAGCCGATGATCTCGGCGTCGGTGAGCGTTGGCTCAAGACCAAGGTTCCTGGCCGACTGATTGACGCGTGCCGCATGCAAGTCGAGGTCGGGTGCGACGCCTTCAAAGGCGCGGGCGCCATCGAACACCAGCGAGCCCAGCCAGGTGGCATGCGAATTGGCACCGAGCACGCGGACATCGCCCTCGTGCCAGGCGCCGTGGTAATAGGTCCAGATACGGGACATCGTCTTGGCTTTCCTCTTGTCGTTGCGCTTTCTCGTCAGTGGACGGAGGCGTACATGATGCGCTCCTCGCTGGCGTCCAGCGGGGAGAATTCCTCGACCACGCGGCCCTGGCGGCAGACCAGGATGCGGTCGGAGAGTTTCAGGATTTCCGGCAGGTAGGACGAGATCACCACCACCGCGAGGCCGTCGTCGGCGAGCTTCTCGATCAGGTGATGAATCTCGGCGATCGCCGCCACGTCGACGCCGCGCGTCGGCTCGTCGAAGATGACGAGGCGCGGCTTCTGCACGAGGCCCTTGCCGATCACCACCTTCTGCTGGTTGCCGCCGGAGAGTTCGACGACGCGGGCGTCCGGATTGATGGCGCGGATCGACAACGTCCGGCTCCAGCTCTCGGCGAGGCGGGTCATCTCAGTGCGGCTGACGACGGGCAGCTTGTTCTGGTCGGCGGCGAGGTGGCCCGAATACAGATTCTCGGCGATCGACATGGTCTCGAAGAAACCTTCGAGCTTCCTGTCTTCCGTGACATAGACGATGCCGTCGCGCATTGCCGGCCGCGGCGTGTTGTAGCGCACCGGCAGGCCGTCGAGCGCCACCTCGCCGCCCCGGTTGAAGTCGCGCTTCATCACGCCGGCGATGATCTTCGCCGTCTCGGTACGGCCCGAGCCGACGAGGCCGAACAGACCGGTAATCTGGCCGGAGAAGACCGAGAACGAAGTGTTCTTGACAATCGCTCCCATGGAAAGGTCCTGCACCGACAGCACCTTGTCACCGGCTGGCCGGACGGCCGTCTTGCGGGCCGCCTCTCCACCGGCCAACGCACGGCCAACCATGGCGCGGACGATGGTTTCGCGGGTGAAGTTCGCCGTGACGTCGGTGATGACGCGGGCGCCGTCGCGCATCACCGTGATGCGGTCGGAAATCTGCAGGGCTTCCTCAAGGGCATGGCTGATGAAGATCACCGCCACCTTGCGTTCCTTGAGACGGCGGACGAGGGCGAAGAAATGCCGCTTCTCCTCGGGCGTCAGTGTCGCCGTCGGCTCGTCGAAGATGATGATGCGTGCCTTGAGGCGTACGGCGCGGGCAATCTCCACCATCTGCCGCTTGGCGGCACCGAGGGTGGCGACCGTTGCCGTCGGGTCGACCGTGAAGTTCAGCGATTGCAAGAACTGCTGCGCCGAGATGGCGACGCCACGCAGCCGGTTCAGGAACTTCTCGTCACCGAGGTAAAGGTTCTGGGCCACCGTCATCGACGGCACCAGCGAGGTCTCCTGGAACACCATGGCGATGCCCTGCTTCAGCGCATCGGCCGGGCCATCGAAACTGACCGGTTTGCCATCAAGCAGGATCTCGCCAGACGACGGCGGCACCGCGCCGGCGATCATCTTGGTCAGCGTTGATTTGCCGGCACCATTCTCGCCGAGAAGGGCATGCACCTCGCCCTCGGCAATGTCGAAATCAACGGCATCGACGGCCAGATTGCCGCGATAGCTTTTGGAAAGGGCGCGCGTCTCGATCAGCGTCATGCCGCACCTGTCTCGATTTCGAGGACGACATTGCCGCCACGCGAAGCAGCGAACAGCACGCCGCCAATCTCGGCCATGTCGCGGATGCCATGCCGGTGGCCGTCGGCTCGGCTATGCAGGCTCGATACCGGGCGGAAATGGTCGTCGAGACGAGCGATCAGGCCATAGGAACGGCCTGGAGCCCATGGCTTACGGACGCCCATGGTGACCACGCCACCGCATTGTAGCGGTTCGAGGAAGGAGTTGCCCGAACTCATCTGCGGCGCGATCCACAGATCGCGGGGGACTGTCGCCATCATGTCTTCGCGATAGGCGCGTTCGGTGAGAACCAGCTCGACCAGACGGTTGCGAGGCGCCATCAACGCCAGCCAAGCGCCGCCGCCCTCCGCGCGCGTCAGCCGGGCAGGATAGCCGGGCAGGTTGGACAGCACTGGCTGCCGCTTCGTTCGGCCGTCGCCAGTGACACGCACGAGCCTGTGCCGGGAAGCTTCCGAGACAATTACTGATCGGTCCGCCTCAATCAGGAGGCCAGCCGGCCAGGCGAGACCATCGGCAACAATACGGCCGTCGCCTTCCACGGGATCGAGCCGCAGCACGGCGCCGCTCGCTCCTTTTGCCATCAGATCGCTTTGCCAGTCATCGGCGGCGAACCGAGCCGAGCCATCGGCAACGTAAAGAACACTTTCGCCAGCCACCGCGAGCGCCGTTGGCGCGTGAACGCGGCGACCAGCCACCTCGGTGATGACGCGCCCGTCGAAGCGACCGCCGATGAGGCGTACTTCGCCGGCCACCAGAGCAACCGCGAGACCGCCATCCGGAAAGGCAGCCAAAGCGGAAATGGCTGTCTCGAAGCGGCGAAGTGTTGCCGGCGCTCCGCCCTCCAGAGGGAATGCGAGCAGGTCTGCACCGGAGGCAACCAGCAGCCGCCCCTCGTGAACGAGCAAGGCTTCGGGGTGAGCCGCTTCGGTAAAGGTTTCGGCCGTCTCAAGAAGCGTGTTGGGTCGGAAGGCGCCATCCATCGGGGGAATGGTAACGGCCTTGCCGCGGAAGGGGTCGAGAAGGGCATCCCACCACATGTTCAAGCCCTCCCTTCGGGTAGGGTAGTTTCGGCGCTTTCGCGCCGCCTCGCCGCTTGGCTCGGGCCGCCTTCGGCGACGGTTTCTGTCGTGCTGGACCAGTAGGATTTCCAGCTCGTCCAATCCGGATCGGCGCCGGGTATCTTGTACCGGCCGATGCGGTTGTTGAGGATGCCGCCGATGAACAGCTCGCCCTTGTGCTCGCGCATCGAGGTGACCATCGGATGGTTGTTGCCGGTGAGGTCGCCGAGCGTGCCGACGATGCGGCCGGTCTCGTCGAACTTGATGACGCCGCCGCTGTTGATGTTGGGGAACAGCCAGTCGTCGCCGGGCAGGCGGCGGGTCATGCGCTTGCGGAAGCCGGGATGGCGCAGAGAAAGGTCGAAGGTGGGCGTGCGCACGCCGAGCCAGGCCATCCAGTAGCCGCCATCGGAGGCGCGGTTGATGTTGTCGGGATAGCCGGGCATGTCGGCGATCAGGCATTCCATGGTGCCGGCCTTCGGTCCCTCGATCCAATAGCGATGCACCGAGCAGGCCCAGCTTTCGGCGATCAGGATCGAACGGCCATCATGGGCAAGGCAGACGCCGTTGGCGTAGCGCAGCCCGTCATGCACGGTCTTGGTGCGACCGGTCTTCGGATCGTAGACGAGGAGGCGGCCGGTCGGGCGGCTCTCGATGGAATCCAGCACCCAATCGTGGGCGTCATAGCGGGTGGTGGAGTCGGTGAACCAGACGCGGCCGTCCGGCCCGATATCGCAATCATTGGGGTCGCGCAGGCGGGCATCGTCGACAACGGAGAGCCAGGAGCGGTTGGTCTCGGTGGAGAGGCGCGTGACCTCCCCATCCCTGGCGATTGAGTAAAGGCCCATGGCACCGACGCAGGTCTTGATCGATCCGTCACGGTCCATGGCAAGGCCGAGCGGGAAGCCGCCGATATGGGCAAACACTTCCGAGCGCTTGTAGTCGGGGGCGAACCAGCGGACGATTTCGCCGTGGCGGGTACCGGCGTAGAGATTGCCGTCCTCATCGAGAATGACGTCCTCGGGGCCTTCGACCTCGCCGAGGGCGATGGGAGAGGCTTCCGACAGGCGGTCGTTGAGGGCATAGGCGCCGCCACCATTCGGCAGCGCCGATTCCTCGCCGCTCATCCGGTGATGGACGGGAGCCACATAGACCTCGGCCAGCACCTTGTGCCGGTTCTTCGCCCAGCGGATGTCGAGCACCACGGCAAAAGCCAGCATGAAGCCGAGCACCAACTGATTGGAGCCGGTACCGTAGCCCAAGCGGATCAGGCCGTTGGTCATGGTGAGCACCGCGATGGCGCCCATCAACCCCTTGGCGATCGAGCCACGACCACCGCCCAGCGAATTGCCGCCGACGACGGCGGCGGTCAGCGCGGCCAACTCAAGGCCGGCGCCGGTGCCCGGACCTGCTCCCGACAAACGAGCCGCGAACAGGAAGCCGGCGATGCCGGCGCTGAGGCCGGAGATGACGTAGGTGAGGAATACCGTACGGCGCACGGGAATGCCGGCGTTGTAGGCCGAGCGGCGCGAGCCGCCGACGGCGGAAATGTGCCAGCCGAGGCGCGAGCGGCTGAGCAGCACATGCGCGAGGAGAGCGAAGACACCGGCGATCAGAATCGATACCGGCAGGCCGCCAAGCGACCCGGTGCCGATATAGTCGAACTGGTCATTGAGGACCGGCGACATCTGCAACTGCTTGCCCCAGACAATGATCAGAATGTCGTAAAGCGATCGGCCCATGATCAGCGTGACCAGCGTCGTCAGGAAGGCGCGCAGACGCAGATAGCCGATCAGTATGCCATTGAAGGCACCGCAAAGACCGCCGGTGGCGATTGCCAGGACGAGGGCGAGGGAGACCGGCAGCTCCCAGAGATAGATGCCGAGCACCGACATGAACACCGATAGGGCGTAGATCGAGCCGACGGAAAGGTCGATGCCGCCACCCAGCATGACGATGGTGAGGCCTATGACGACGATCAGGAACTCGCCGAGCTGGCGCGTCGTGTCGAGCAGGCTGGCGGGCGCAAAAAAGCCATTGATCGCCGTACCGAAAATGGCGATCACGGCCGACAGCAGCAGGAAGGGCACGAGGTTGTCGACCCAGCGCTTAGTGAGGATTTCGCCGACGAGGTGGGAGGGGATCGCGTTGTAGATGAGGCGCGACAGGCTCTCGGGTAAGCGCATGAAACTTCCACCTGATCGATCATCCGGCCGGTGCGACCGGATCGGATAGTCTGCATTCGGAAACGAAGGATGGAGGCGGCCGCTGGCTCGGCCGCCTCCGCGTGACGCGCGTGGTCCCCCAGGCTCGAAAAAGGAGGACTTTCGCTCGCGTCTTACTTGGCCAGCGCCGCCTCGGCGGCCTGGACGTCCTTGAGGTTCCAGCAGGTGCCAGGCTTGAGGTCGGCCTTGGTGGTGGCGGTCTCCAGCGTGTAGATCCAGCTCTTGGCTTGGCCGGGCTTGAGGCCGGACTGCAGCAGGAACTTCAGCAGCGCCGAGATGTCGCGCGACTGGCCCTTGACGTCCGTCATCACCACGGCGTGGAAGGTACCGTCCTCGAGCGCCTTGCAGTCGAGTTCTTCACCGCCGCCGGTGGTGACCAGCTTGACCTTGCCGGTGAGGCCGGCGTCGCGGATGGCGGCGGCGGTGCCGGCGGCCGTGTTGTCCCAGAAGTCGATGACGGCGCAGACTTCCGGATGCTGCTGCAGCAGCGTCGTCGCCACGTTGCGGGCGGTGGTGACGTCCCAGTTGCTGTCCGGCGCACCGACGATCTCGTAGTCCGGATGATCCTTCAGAACCTTGGCGATGCCAGCATACTGGTCGAGCGATGACGAGTTAACCTGATCGCCCTGGATGAGGCCGATCTTCTTCGACGAGCCGTCACCGCAAGCCGCCACGGCCGCCTTGGCTTCGAGTTCGCCGAGCGTCTCCCAGTTGGAGCCGACGAAGGCGTCGGACGCGAAGTTGGAGCGGTTGTCGACCTGGATCACGAAGATACCAGCATCCTGCGCCCGCTTGAACAGCTTGGAATAGGAGGTGAGGTCGGGCGTGTGGACGAGGATCGCCGCCGGCTTGTCGGCCGAGGAGATCAGGTCGGTGATCGCCTGCGCGCCGGCAGCCGTATCCCAGTTGGGATCACGGGTTTCCCAGACGCCGCCGAAGCCGCGCACTTCGCTGCCGATATAGTGGTTCCAGCCCTGCGCCAGATCGAAGCCGAGGGCGAGCGGGATCAGTACCACCTTCTTGCCGGCCAGCGACTGCTGGACGTAGGCCGGACCGGGGTCGCCGGTCTCCTGGGCGAACGCGGGCAGGGTGGCGAGGCAGAGAGCCGCGGCAATCGTCCGCGCCAGCATTGTCTTGATCGTCATGAGTGGTTCCTTTTCAAGGGTTTCCGACCCGGTGAGTGCATCGCTTCGCCCCCCTCGAGCCAAGCGATGAATTTCCAATTCCTGTCCGTTTTCCGACTGTTGCATCGCGTGGCGACCGCCGGAAGAGGATCATATGTCTCCCTGCTGCCCGACCTGTTCGTCGCGCGGGTTGAGGCGGCTGTCGATGACGAGGGCGACGAGCAGGATCGTCGCCTTGATGAGATTCTGGTAGATGTTCGGCAGGTCGAGGATGGTCATGCCATTCAGCATGATGCCGATCAAAAGGGCGCCGATGACGACGTTGCGCATGCCGCCCTTGCCGCCGGAAAGGCCGATTCCGCCAATCACCACGACGAGGATCACGTCGTAGAGCAGTGTCGAGTTGACGACGCGGGTATTGATCGATTGCAGACCGGCGGCGGTGATCAGGCCAGCCAGCCAGGCGACTAGCGCCGAGACCACATACTGGCCGATGATCATCGGCCGAACCGGAATGCCCATGGTGCGGGCCGCTTGGTAATTGTCGCCCATATAGTAGACGTAACGACCGAATTTGGTGAAGCGCAGCACCAGGAAACTCAGGAAAGCGGCGATGGCGAACATCACCACTTCGATTGGCATGTGGGCGAGCCGCGCCTGTCCGAACTCCAGAATGAATGACGCCGATGGCGGCACCGGAACGGCGTCCTGGACAATGAAGCGCGAGCGGACGAGGCCGAACACGAAGCTTGCCGTGGCGAGGGTCGCGAAGACCGCCGGCACTTCGGCGTAGGCGATCAGAAGTCCGTTGATGATGCCGACCGCCACCACGCCGGCAAACACGATGACCGTGGCAAGGAACGGCGAGGTACCGGCATTTATCATGGCGAGCTGCCAGGCGGTGGCCATGGCCATGACCGCCACCATGGAAAGGTCGATGCCGCGGCCGACCACCACGATGCCCATGCCGACGGCCAGAATGCCGAGCACCGAGACAGAGCGCAGGATCGCCATCAGATTGTTCGGCGCCAAGAAGCCGTCGAGAAGGACGGCATAGGCGGCGAACAACACGATAGCGAACAGGAAGACAATGCGCTCCTGGCTGAGCGTTCCGGACTTCAAGACGGACATGCCGCCAAACTCTCTCTGCTGAAAACGAAGTCAGCCTAAAAGCCCGGCATAAATGCGTCCAATGCAAATTTCGGATTAGAATCGATGCGGGATGGGAATAGAAGTGGCGAAACGAGCAAGGAACGCAAAGTCTGTTCGACTTAAGTGATATTTCCAGAATGGCTTTGCGCTGAAAAGACGATTGAGGGACGGAAGTTTTTGGAGCTAGCTGATTGGGTATGCCCGTCCTTCCCCAGCTTCTTTCTTGCCGGTGCTCGGACCAGGGCATGCTCGCATTCTCCTCATTATGCGGCGGATTAATCCTCAAAGGGTACTTTAATTTTTACGTGCGGAAAATTAGAACTTGACGCAAGAAATGATGGCTGCGAAATTTGCAAGTTGAGATGTGCATTTGGCCTTGCCGTCTTTCCACGGCAATCTGGCGATTGGCGTCCCGCCATGGAAGCCTCTACAATGGCCGCAGTACTCCGGTTGTGGGTGGAACGGGGATGGCAGAGTGACCAGGACGATCCGAACGATGGAAGAGTTTTCCGATTACGTCGGACTGTCTCGCCCAACCGTCTCCCGCTATTTCAACGATCCCAATTCCGTTCGTCGGCAAACCCGGGAAACCATCGAAAAGGCCATCAAGGAATCCGGCTTTCGGCCGAACCTGTTCGCGGTCAACCTCAACCGCCGCCGCACCAATATCCTCGGCATCATCATCCCCAATTCGACCGACGTGTTCTACATGGCGCTGACCCGGCGGATCGAGGTGTTGGCGGAAGAAGCTGGCTATCTCGCCTTCGTACTGTCCTCGGATGGCAAGCCCAAGCTCGAGGAACGGGCGATCGAAACCTTCAAGGGTATGAACGTCGCCGGCGCCGTCATCGCGCCGCTGGGCGTGCAGTCCCACCATGACAAGCTGGCCCGGCTCGGCGCCAGCATTCCGCTGATCTATGTCGACTCGCAGCTTGATGCCGCGTCGGCCTTCGTCGGCACCAACAACCGGCAGAGTTTCCGCCTCATCGTCGACTATTTGTCGCGCTCCGGCGACGCGCCCTGCTATTTCGGCATGCCCTTGGTCAACCGCAACGCCATCGAGCGCCGCGACGCCTATCGCCTGGCGATGGAAGAACTGAAGCTAGAGCCTCGCTATGTAGCGACGCTGCCGGATACGTCTTGGGATTTCGAGCGCTTCGGCTTCACCGAGGCCGTTCGTATTCTGGGTGAGGGCGGCTTTCCCACCAAGACCGTGCTCTGCGCCAATGATCGCATCGCCTTCGGTGTGCTGGCCGCCGCTTACCAGGCCGGCCTGAAGGTCGGCCGTGGCGATGATTGCGATCTGCGCATCGCCGGTCATGACGACCATCCGCTGTCGCGCTATACCTGTCCTCCACTGACCACCGTGGCGCAGAACTATAACGAGATCGGCCGCATCGCCATCGAGCTGCTGCTGCACAAGATCAACGCCCGCTTCGATGAGGACATCGAGCCGCAGCCGAACGAGCGCGTTCTGCTCAACGCCGAGATCATGCTGCGCACCTCGGCCTGAGTCTCTTCATTCCGGAAAAAAGAGCCCTCTCCACGCCTTGGCGTGAAGAGGGTTCGCGGCTAGCGGTTTTCTTCTTAGGCTTTGGTCTGGCCGCGCAGGATCGGCTCTTTGTGAACGGTTACGTCGACGCCCGCCTTCAGCTTGTCGATGCGGGCGGCGCAGGCTGCGACGGCGTCCTTGTCGGTCAGGAGAGCGAAGCGCAGGCGGAAGCGAGCCTCGGCTCCCGGTTCCAAGGTCTTGAGCCGACCAGCGGCCCGTTCGACCGGCAGCGGATAGGGATAGTTGGAGCCCGGCTCGAGTCCGGTCACATAGCCCTGCTTGTCGGTGTCGGTGTTCTTCCAGAGCGAGAAAGCCGGCATCTCACCGACATGATAGGCGACGGAAAAGCCGAGCGTGCTCGTAGAGTTGACAAGCGCCACCTCAGTACGGCCGTCGGTGCCGGCGGCGAGTTCACAAGCATAGAGCATTTCGTCGAAATCGCGCGTCGGACCACGGTAACGGTCCCAGGTGGCAAGGTCCGGTTTGGCGGCGTCGTTGAACGGCGTGATGTGGGTGAAGGGCCCGATGACGCGAGCGCCTTCTTCCAGCACCGGACGGCCGATGTTGGTGTGGTAGATCACCTCATAGGAATGGGCGTAATCGGCGCGGTTGACGAGCCGATCATCGAGCGAGAAGCCGGTATCGCCGGGCACGACGGTCAGCTCCGTCCAGGTCTCGAACTCGACGTTCTTGAACGCCTTCTCCTTGATCAGGCCGCAGAGCGTAATGAGATGCGGCGCCTCGCGCGAGATGCGCACCTCGACCTTGGAGGCCGGCGTATTACCCGCCCGGCCGTGCAGCGTATAGACCTTGTCGCCATCGACGATCGGATGACCGGTCCACTCGTAGCCGCAGCGCACCATCAGCTCGTTGAAGCCTTCGAGCCAGCCGAGGCCGTTGCGCTCGCCAAGGCGGATGAACGAGGGATGCACGACTTCGTCGACTGGAGATGCCCAGCCGAAGTTGATGCCGTCGAGGCCCGCCCGCAGGATACCCATGCCGCGCGTCGGGATCACCGTCACCGCGAGCCGGCCGGACCGGATGGTCACGAGCGTGCTGCCTTCCTGCCGGCCGCCGTGCAGCGTCTTTTTCACGATCTCGAACGGTGCACCGCTGTTGATGCCGAGCTCGCCGGAAGTGATCGCCCAATCGGCGAGTTCGAGCCCGCCGGCCGTGTCGGTCAGCGTGAAGATGATGTCATCCTGCATTTTGCATGTCCCATAAGGCCCGTCTTCAGAGGCAGGCTTTGAAATAGTCTTCGAGGACGAGGTCGACCATGGCGAGCGACAGCCCATGGGCGGTTGGCTCGACGCGGCCGCGCCGGACGCCCTCGTAGACACCGCGAAGATACTGGCTGATCAGCGTCTCGGGTATTGTGGCGGTCCCGAACAGGGCAAGCAATTCCTCGGCCGCCTTGGCGATCTCCGGCTCCGGCCAGTAATAGCGGATGCGGTCGGAATAGCTGAAGTGCCGCTGCAGCCGCTGCTCGTCGGGCGTGCCGAAATAGTATTTGGCCCAGTTGTCGGGATGGGCGAGCATCACCCGCTCGAAGGTGGCGGCAAGCGTCTCCTTGCGACGGCCGGCGTAGAGCACCTCGGCGATGTGGTCGAGGCCGTAGAGCGCCTCACGCAGCGCAAAGGTGAGGGCGGGGCCGACCTTGAGGATCGAGAAGCCATTGTCGACCAGCGCCTTCAGCGCCTCCGGCGTCTGGTAGTCGGTGGAATGCGTCTCGAAGACGAAGCCCTTGAGGCCTGTGAGCACGGCGGACAGCGATGCCGCCTTATTGGCATCGAAGGCGACGACGTTGTGGTTGCCGAACTCGACGCCCGGCTGCACCACGGCGCCGACGGCCCGCTCGAAGGCAGCGGCGATGCCGGCCTTCGCGAAGACTTCGCGGTGGACGGCGATGGTGTCGCGCGCTGCCTCAGGCTTGGTGACCTCCAGGTCTTCGATCTCTTCCATGGCGCCGCCGGGGATCGGGACTTCGGTGCCGACGATATAGACCGGTTTGACAGTGGCATCCTTGGTCGCCGCCTCGGCGACGGCGGCCAGCGATGCGGCGCGTTCGGCAGTCAGCGCGTCGGCGAGTGCCACCGGTTCACCGGCGCAGCCCATCGAGGTGTCGAGGTGCAGCTTGGTGAAGCCGGCCCTGGCGAAGGCGTCGATCATCACCTTGGCCTTGGCCATGGCTTCACTGGCCGGCAGCTTCTTCCACGGATTGGGGCCGAGGTGGTCACCACCCAGGATGACGCGATCGAAGGGGAAGCCGACGCGCTTGGCGATTGCCTCGACGAAGTCGCGGAAGTCGCGCGGCGTCATGCCGGTGTAGCCACCATCCTGGTTGACCTGATTGCAGGTGGCTTCGATCAGCACCGGCAGATCGAGGCGGGCAGCATGCCGCATCGCCGCCTCGATCACCACCGGATGAGCCGAGCAGATCGAGGGAATGCCGCGCAAGCCGGAGGTCCGGAAGCGCCAGGTGGAAATGTCGCTGAGCGGGTTCAAGGCCATGTCTTCAGCTCCTCTGTTCGGCGATCAATGCGTCGAGTTCGGCGCGCGTCGACGCGCCTTCCATCGGGCCGGATCGGGTAACGGCCTTGGCGCCCGCGGCGTTGGCGTAGCGGAGCGCCGTCTCGGCATCGGTCCCGGCCAGCCAGAAGGTGACGAAGGCGGCGCCGAAGCAGTCACCGGCACCGGTTGGGTCGACTTCCGTCACCCGGAAGCCGGGCAGGCTGAGCTCGCGCTTGGCGTCGAAATAGCTGGCGCCGGCAGCGCCGCGCTTTAAAACGACGGCCTTGATGCCGCCTTTCAGGAGATTGGCGATGGCTTCCTTCTCACTGTCGGCCGGCGAGAACAGGAACAACTCCTCGCCACTCGGCAGGAACAGGTCGGTTTCGGCCAGCACCGTGGCGAGCGCCTCGCGCATGCCGGGGCTGTTGAGGATCTCGGCGCGAAGGTTGGGGTCGAACGACACCGTGCCGCCGTTGGCCTTGATCGTCCGTGTCGCCGTCAGCACGGCCTCCACCACGCTCGGCGCGTAGAGCGATGAGCCCATGACATGCATGTGGGTGCAGTTTTCGATGAGCGCGGTGGCAGAGCCTTTGAGCTCAATGCTGCCGCAGGCGCTGTGGCGGATGTTGAAGACGAAGTTACGACCTCCGTCCTCGCGATAGCGCACGAAGGCGCTGCCGGTGGTCCCAAGCGGATCGATTTCGATGCCGGAGACATCGACACCGTCACGCTTCAGCCGTTCGAGATTGACGTGGCCGAAGTCGTCGGCACCAACCCGCGAAATGATTGCCGCCGCCTGTCCGAGCTTGCCGACCTGATCGATGAAGATGGCCGGCGCGCCGGAGGGAAAGGGGCCGATCAGCTTGACCGGCTCGCGGAAGCCGTCGCCGCGTTCGGTGGCGACGATTTCCACCAGCACCTCGCCGATGGTGAGAACCTTGCTCTGACGCATTATTGCTTGGCCCGCTTGGAGTTAACGTCGAGCCAGACGGCCAGCAGAATGACCAAGCCCTTGACGATCAGCTGATAGAAGTAGGGAACGGTCGACAAGTTCATGCCGTTGTTCATGATGCCGATGATCAGCGCGCCGATGAGGGTGCCGATCATGGTGCCGACGCCGCCGGAAAGGCTGGTGCCGCCGAGCACCGCCGCCGCGATGGCGTCGAGTTCATAGCTGGTGCCGGCATTGGTCTGCGCCGAATAAAGCCGCGACGACAGCAGGATGCCAGAGATCGCCGCCATGATGCCGGAGATCATGAAGATGGCGATCTTGACGCGGTCGACCTTGATGCCGGAGTAGACGGCCGCCTCGCGGTTGCCACCAGTGAGATAGGCCCGGCGACCGAAAGTGGTCTTCGATAGCAGCACGTGGTTGAAGACGAACAGCACCACCACGATCCAGATGATGATCGGCAGGCCGACAAAGCTTTCGGCACCGATGGCGATCCAGGTCGGGTCCTCGATCATCGCCGGCGCGCCGTTGGTCGGCAGGCTGACGAGGCCGCGGAAGATGCCCATGGTCGCCACCGTGACGATGAACGACGGCAACCCGAGTTTGGCGATGAGCACACCGTTGGCAAGACCCATCGCCGCACCGGCGAGCAGCGTCAGGATGAGCGTCGGCAGGAAGCCGAAGCCGGCGAGGAAGGCTTGCGCGGCGGCCATGCCGGCAACGGCGATGATCGAGCCGATGGAGAGGTCGATCTCGCCGAGCAGGATCACCCAGGTCATGCCGAAGGCGGCGATGGCGATCACCGCGATCTGCTGCAGCACGTTCATCAGGTTGGCGACCGTCATGAAGCGTGGGTTCATCACCGAGAAGATGACGCAGAGGAGGATCAGGGAGGCCAGGATGCCGGCATACTGGCGAAGCAGCTTGGCGTAAGGCTTTTGGGCGGGGGCGTGTTTCTCATCGCTCATGACGTGATACCTGTCGCGTGGGCCATGACCGTTTCGGGGGTGGCGCCGCCGGGTAGCGTGGCGCTGAGCCGTCCCTCGTGCATGACAACGAGGCGGTCGCTCATCCCGAGGACTTCCGGCAGCTCGGAGGAGACCAGCAGGATTGCCGTGCCCTCGGCCGCCAGCTGGCGGATGATCTTGTAGATTTCGAATTTGGCGCCGACGTCGACGCCGCGCGTCGGTTCGTCGAGGATCAGGATGCGCGGCTGAGTCAGCAGCCACTTGGCGAGCACCGTCTTCTGCTGGTTGCCGCCGGACAGCGAGCCGACCGGCGTATCGACCGAAGCCGTCTTGATGGTCAGCCGGCCGACTTCATCCGTCGCCGATTTACGCTCCTCGCGTTTGCGCATGAAGCCGAGCGCGGCGGCGAAGCGGCCAAGCGCCGCCATCGAGATGTTCCACTCGACGCTGTGGGCGAGGACGAGACCCTCTTCCTTGCGGTTCTCGGTGACGAAGGCGATCCGTCGGGCGATGGCATCGACCGGCGAGGTAATGATTGCCGGCTCGCCGTCGACGCGGACGGTACCGGAGGCAGCCTTCAAGCCGAACAACGCGTTCATCATCTCCGATCGACCGGAGCCGATCAGGCCGAAGAAGCCGAGAATCTCGCCCTTCCTGACCTCGAAGGAGACGCTCTTGAACTCGCCGTCGCGGCTGAACCCTTCGACGGAAAGGATCGGCGCTTCACTCTCCGGTGGGGGAGGGAAAAGATGCGGCGGGTAGATCTCGTCCATTTGGCGACCGACCATCATGGCGATCAACTCGTCGATGGTGACGGTCTCGCGCTGACGAGTGGCGATGTACTCGCCATCGCGGATGACGCTGATGTCGTCGGAAAGCCGCATGATCTCTTCCATGCGGTGCGAGATGTAGATGATGGCAACGCCCTTGGCCTTGAGACGATCGATGATGGAGAACAGAATGTCCGTCTCGGCCTCGGTCAGCGAGGAGGTCGGCTCATCGAGAATGACTAGGCGGGGGGCATCGATAGACAGCCCCTTGGCGATCTCGACCAGTTGGCGCTGGGCCATGGAGAGATTGCCGACCTTTTCGGTGACATCGATCGGCAGGCCGAGGTCGCGGACGATTTCGGCGGCGCGGCGCTCAAGCGCCTGATCGTTGATGAAGCCGTAAACGGACGGCTCGCGCGTCGCCAGGATGTTCTCGGCTACCGTCATGTTGTTGCAGAGGCTGAGTTCCTGAAAGACGATGGTGAGGCCGCGGGCAGCCGCCTCTTGCGGATTCTCCGGCTTGTAAGGGGAGCCGCAGAATTCCACCTCTCCGCCGGTGGCGTGATAGACGCCGGCCAGGATCTTCATCAGCGTCGATTTGCCGGCGCCGTTCTCGCCGAGCAGCGTATGAACACGGCCGGCGCGCACCTCAAGGTGCATGTTCTTCAGCGCGGCGACCGGGCCGAACAGCTTGGACACATTGTTGATTTTGAGAATGACGTCGCTGGTCACGGCCGACATGCCCGCCTCCTTTCCGACGCGAATACCCTCGGCCGCGACGAATGCCGGACCGGGCGAGGGAGGGAAGACGAGGGGCCGATCAAGGAGCGACCGGATGGGCGGCCCCTTGATCTCATGCCTCCGCCTGTTCAAAAAAGTCTATCGACTTTTCGACGGACGCGGTCCCGCGTGCTTTCGGTTCACATCACTTGCGGACGTAGACGCCCGGCTCGATCGGCTGCTCGGCAGGCACGTCCTTGCCGGCGATAACATCAATGGCCGTGTCAACGGCCCGCTTGCCCATCTCGCCAGGGAACTGCTGGATGACGCCGACCATCACCGGGTTGGTGTCGACCGCCTTGCGGGCCTCTTCCATGCCGTCGAAGCCAATCACCTTGACCTGACTATCGAGACCGGCCGACTTCACCGCCACGGCGGCGGCCAGCGCGGCGTCGTCGCCAAAGCCGAAGATGCCCTGGATGTCGGGATTGGCCTGCAGCATGTTCTGCGCCGCAGCCAGCGCCTCGGCGCGGGTGATGCCGGTCTGCTGGGCAACGATCTCGACGCCCTTATGCTCGCCAATGGCCTTCTTGAAACCGTCGATGCGGTTCACCACCGACTGCACGGTCGGATAGTCAATGATCGCCACCTTGCCCTTGTCACCGAGCTCCTTGGCCATCAGCTCGCCGGCCTTGACGCCGCCGGCGTAGTTGTCGGTGCCGATATAGGAGGTGACCTTCACGCCGTTGGCGGGCACGTCGACGGTGATCACCTTGATGCCGGCCTTCTGGGCCTTCTCGATCACCGCCTTGACGCCCTTGCTGTCGACCGGCGACAGCACGATGACGTCAACGCCCTTGACGATGAAGTCCTCGACATCGGCGAGCTGCTTGTTGAGATCCTGGTTGGCGATCGCCACTTCGAGCTTGACGTTCTTGGCGGTGGCCTCGGCCTTCATGGCGTCGGCAAGCTCGATATAGAAGGGATGCTGCTGGGTGAGCAGCGAAGCGCCGATGCCATCGGCCAGCGCCGATGAGGCGAGAAAGGCGAAAGCAGAGCCGGCGAGAGCCAGGCGAGCGAGCGAACGAATAGTCATTGTGTTCCTCCCACATGGCCGCCGCTCCGATCCATCCTCATGGTCGGAAGACTGTCGGCCGTTGTTGAACTGTCGGGCGAAAACCAGTCCCGCGCCCAGCGAGACTTCGCCCGTTGGGGCCCAAACGGGCCTGACGGCAAACGCGCTTCGACAGGGGTGCCCTCCGTCTCAGCGAGGCCAACTCACCATGGAATATTACCGCATGTCAACATAAAAATTTTACGCGCGTAATAATTTCGAACGGCGTATGAAATGTCGCATGGAGCCGCTTCTGCCAATGCGCGAACGGCCGGCGTCGCTTGACGCCGGCCGCTGAAAGTTCCCGCTGCGAGCCGCGGAGATGAGACGTAAATTGAAGTCCGAGCCTTCGACGATTACCCGATGCGGTTCGTCGTCTCGCGGTCGAACAGGTGCAATCGGGCGCTATCGAGGGCGATGTGCATTGGCTGGCCAACCACCGCAATGCCGCGTTCGAGGGTATAGATCTTGAGATCCTGGCCAAGCAGGTGAACGTGGACAATGGTGCCGAAACCGGTTGGCTCCACCAGATCGACACGGGCTGTATAGGTGCCAATTTCCGGTGTGGCGACGATGCGCACATGCTCGGGGCGTACGCCGATGGTGATGGCTTGTCCTTCGGCGAGCTGAATGCCATCGGGAATGGCAACCTTGCTGCCGTCGGTGGTCTCGATGACGCCGGCCCGGCAGTGCCCTTCGACGAAATTCATGGCCGGCGAACCGATGAAGCCGGCGACGAACAGGTTCGCCGGGCGGTCGTAGAGATCGAGCGGGTTGCCAACCTGCTGGATGATGCCGCCATGCATGGCGACGATACGGTCGGCCAGCGTCATCGCCTCGATCTGATCGTGGGTGACATAGACCGACGTGGCGCCGATCGACTTGTGCAACCGCTTGATTTCGGCGCGCATCTGTTCGCGCAGGCGGGCATCGAGGTTGCTGAGCGGCTCGTCGAACAGGAAGGCCTTGGGATGGCGAACGATGGCACGGCCCATGGCAACGCGCTGGCGCTGACCGCCGGACAATGCCTTGGGTCGTCGTTGCAGGAGAGGATCGAGCCCCAGCTTGCCGGCCGCCGCCCCCACCGCCTCGGCAATCTTCTCCCGGGCCGTCTTCCTGAGCTTCAGGCTGTAGCTCATGTTGTCGGCCACCGTCATGTGCGGATAGAGCGCATAGGACTGAAACACCATGGCGATGTCGCGATCCTTGGGCGCGACTTCGTTGATGCGGCGATCGTCGATGCGGATCTCGCCGGCGGTAATGTCTTCGAGCCCGGCGATCATCCGGAGCAGCGTCGACTTGCCGCAGCCGGACGGACCGACCAGCACGACGAACTCGCCGTCGCCTATGGAAAGGTCGATGTCATGCAAGACCGGCACCGCGCCGAAAGTCTTGGTGATCGCCTCTATGGTGATGGATGCCATGGAAATGCTCCTCAGCCCTTCACCGCGCCGGCCGTCAGGCCCTGCACGAGATAGCGCTGGATCAGTAGGAAGAACAGGCAAGCCGGGATCAGTGCCAGCACGCCGGCTGCCATCATCTGCCCGAAATCGACGGAGAACTTGGAGACGAAGGACAGCAGGCCCACCGGGAAGGTGGTCGCCTTTTCGCCGGAGATCAGCATCAGCGCGAACAGAAGTTCGCTCCAAGCCGCCGTGAAGACGAAGCCGAGCGTCGCGGCGATGCCGGGCAGCGTCAGCGGCAGGATGATTTGCCGAAACGCCGTGAACCGCGTGGCGCCGTCGATCATCGCGGCGTCCTCCAGGTCCTTCGGAATGCCGTCGAAGAAGGACTGCATCAGGAAGGTGGCGAACGGCACGTTGAAGGCGACGTAGACGATGACGAGGCCGGTGAGGCTGTTGGTCAGCCCGAGCGGCGACAGCATCTTGAACATCGGCGCGATCAGCATGACCAGCGGGAACATCTGGGTCAGCAAGAGCAGGCCGACGATCCAGTACTTGCCCCGGAAGACAAAGCGCGACATGGCGTAGCCGGCGAGCGAAGAAACGATGGTGACGATCACCGCCGTTGACGCCGAGACGATCGTCGAGTTGAGAAAGAAGGTCGGGAAGCTCGAGTGAGTCAGGACGAACTTATAGTGTTCGAGGCTCGCCTGCGACGGCCACAGCCGGACGCCTTCGGTGTAGAGCAGGCTGGTGGGCGTCACCGATACCTTGAGCAGCCAGAACAAGGGAAACAGGGCGAAGGCTACATAGGCGAGGACAGCCAGCCGGTGCAGCACGGTCAGGATAAGGCGCTTTCTGGTCATGTCAGTGCCTCGAAAGCATGGTTTGGCGCAGGATGACGATCAGCATCGAGTAGGCGAGCAGCAGCACCAGCAGCACCAGCGCGATCGCCGAGGCGTAGCCAAAGTCGAGCCGGCGGAAGGCCTGGGTGAAGATGTAGCTCGCCACGATCTGAGTGCGGTCGGCCGGCCCGCCGTTGGTCATGACGATAATCAGGTCGGCGAAATTGGCGATCCACACCGTGCGCAGCAAGATCGAGATCGCCATGGTCGGCGCCAGGAAAGGCACGGTGATCGACCGGAAGCGCTCGATCGGCCCGGCACCGTCGATCTCTGCCGCTTCGTAAAGGTCCTTGGGGATCGCCTGCAGCGCCGCCAGCATGGTGATGGCGAAGAAGGGAATTCCCCACCAGACGTTGGCGACGATCGGCCCCCACATGGCGGTTTCCGGGTCGGAGAGGATGTTGCTGGGCTCGGACATTATCCCCAGTGCGTAGAGCCAGTGAGGAATGGGACCGACGACCGGGTTGAACATCCAGGCCCAGTCGAGGCCCGATAGAAAGCTAGGGACCGCCCAAGGCAGAAAGCACAGCGCTTGCGCCAGCGCCCGTCCCTTGAACGGCTGGTTGAGCAGCAGGGCCAGGATCAGCCCGAACAGGAACTGCAGGATGACCGAGCTGAAGGTCCACCAGAGCGTGTTGACCAAAGCGCCACGAAAGGCGCCGTCGCCTGCAAGCTCACGAAAATGCTTGAGGCCGACGAACGCGCCGCTGAACGGATTGAGCAGCCGAATGTCGCGGAAGGCATAGGAAACGCCGAGCGCCAACGGCACCAGCATGATGGCGACGATTAGGATCAGCACGGGAGCCGAATAGAGCCACGGCTCTAGGCGCACGGCGATCTTCTGCTTCGCCGTTCGGCGGTCGCCGTTGGGTGGCGCGGCCGCGTGGGTAGAGGTCATCGGACAGAAACTCACATGGGTTCCAGGGCGGGCGCTCGATGTGCATAAGGCACGAGGGCTCGATCGCCGCCGGAACAAGGGCCGACGGATCGCATCAACCTTCGGCGGCACAAGTGTCGCCGGAGGTCCAAGCTTGAAGCGTTCGCCTTCCGATCAGGCCAGTCTGGCCCGATCGGAAGGTGCTTTGACGCTTCGTTACTTGGCGGAGAGGAACTTCTGCTGCGCGGCCGTCAGGTAGTCGGCCCACTGCTTGGCGAGGTCGTCAGGGGTGATCTCGCCGAGAAGCGCCTGCTGGCTGGTCTTGATCACCAGCGAGTCCTTGAAGAAGGCGAACTCCTCAAGATGCGTCGGCATCACCGTCGGAGTGACATTGGGGTCGGCGAGTTCCGCGAACCAGCCCTTGAACTGGTCGCCGGCATAGAAGGGATCGCTCTCGGCCGCCTTGTGGATCGGCAACGCGCCAATGCGCTTGTTCCAGGCGATATTGCCTTCCGGGCTGTCGAGCGTGGCGATCAGCTTCCAGGCGAGATCCTTGTGCTCGGAGTTGGCGAACATCGACCAGCCGCCGTAGCCGATGGTCGGGAACGCCTTGCCGTCCGGGCCCTTCGGGAACGGCATCACACCATAGTCCTCAGGCTTCATGCGCTCGGCGATCGAGATCAAGGCGTCCGGATCCTGGTCGAGGAAGGCGCAGGTGCCCGAATAGAATCCACCGACGACTTCGTTGAAGCCCCAGTTGATGCTGTCCTTGGGGGCAAGGCCGTCCTTGTAAAGGTCGATGACGTACTTGACGCCCTTCGCCCAGCCTGGATCGGCGAAGGTCGAGGTGCCGTCCGGCTTGAAGAAGGTGTTGTTACCGGCCATCGAGGCGGCGAACATCACCCAGCCGTTGAGACCACCCGGGCCTCCGCGCAGGCAGTAGCCGTATTTGCCGGGCAGCTTCGACACCTTCTCGGACGCGGCGCGGAACTCGTCGAGCGTTTTCGGCAGCTCGGCGACGCCGGCCTCGGCGAGCAGCTTCTTGTTGTAGAACATGGCCCGCAGATAGAAGCCGTAAGGCAGCTGATAGACGGTGTTCTTGGTCAGCCGTCCCATCTCAAGCGTGCGCGGCGTCAGGCCGGCGGTGTATTCCCACTTGGCGAGGTAGGGCTCAAGGCTCTCGAGGGCGCCGTTGTTGGAGTAGAGCGCCACCCAGTTGTCCGGCATCTCAACGACGTCGGGAGTTTCGCCGGCCGATACCATGGTGGCGAATTTCTCGAAGGCTTGGCCCCACGGCAGAGAGGTGATCTCGACCTTGGTGCCGGGATTGGCATCCTCGAACGTCTTGACGATGCCCTTCAGCGTCTCGGTGCGCTCGGGACTGGTGATCACCTCGACAAGTTTCAACGTCGTGTCGGCGAGAGCTGTGCCGGCCATGAGCAGCGTCGATAGCGACGCGATAGCCAAAATTTTGTTCATGAAGTTCCCCTTTTCTTGGTTGCCACTTGAGGGCGGGGTGCTGGAGGCCCCGCCGTGCGGTCTTTCTGTTGTTCGGCCGGTGAACCCGGTCGATCAGGCATCGGTGCCCCTGATTTTTATTTGCACCGAGGCCTTATCCGGCCCCTCCAAGCCGGAGAATTGTTGAGGAGTTCGGCCCTCCTATAGGCGGGCCGCGTCGATGGCGGCGCCGAGGTCGGCCCATAGCGCTTCAGCGCCTTCAAGGCCGACATGCAGGCGCACCACGCGCGGGCTGATGCCGAAGTCGACGGCCGAGTTCGGGCCGGCGGCCTGGTTGTGAACGACGGTCGTTGGAACGACGAGACTCTCGTGTCCGCCCCAGCTGACGCCGAGCTTGAACAGCTTCAGTTGGTCGGCGAATTTCGGAATGTCGACGCCCTCGCTGAAGGTGAACGAGAACAGCCCAGATGTTCCGGAGAGGCCCGGTGGCAGTGCGTTGCCGAGGCCGGGGTGCAGAACGTTCTCGATAAGAGGATGAGCGGCGAGCTTACGGGCAACGTAAAGTGCCGCCGCCTCATGCGCCTTCATGCGGGCCGGCAGCGTCCTGAGGCCGCGGATCAGCAGCCAGGCGTCGAACGGCGACAGCTTGCCGCCGAGATAGGGATAGGTGGTCGAGCGAATTTTGCCGACCAACGCTTTCGATCCCGTCACCACACCGGCGACGACGTCCGAATGACCGCCGATGTATTTGGAGGCCGAATGAAGGACCAGATCGACGCCGAGCGACAGCGGCTGCTGGAAAACGGGTGATGCCCAGCTGTTGTCGATCGCTGTGACGACGCCGTGCTTGCGGGCCATGGCGGCAAGCGAGGCGACGTCGAGCGCATCCATCGACCAACTGGTGGGGCTTTCGAGGTAGAATAGGGCGGCGCCGGGCAGTTCGCGCGCCACGGCCGCCTCGTCGCGGCCGTCGACATAGACGGTGTGGACGCCGTACTGTTTCAGCAGGATTTCAAACAGGCGGTAGGCGTCGGGATAGACGTGGCGGACGCAGAGGAGCTTGTCGCCGGGTCGGACGAAGGTCATCACCGCCGAGGAAATCGCGGCCATGCCGGAGGCAAAGCCGATGGCATCCTCACCGCCTTCGAGCCGTGCGATCATCTCCTCGAAATGACGAACCGTCGGATTGAGGCCACGGCTATAGGTCGGCCGCGTTATCTTGCCCATGTAGGTCTGGTTCATCTCGTCGTAGGACGAGAAAGTGAACAGCGACGTCTGAACGATCGGTGGCACGACGGCGTCGTAGGCGTTCACCTCATCATGAGCGACGATCAGGCTGGCACGCCTGATCGGGTCGGCTTCCTCAGTCATCTGGACATGTCCTTGATGTCTTCCTCGACAATTTCGAGGATCGCGTAAGTCTTCTCGCGTGCCAGCGCGACGTTGCGAGCGACGATCGCCTCGAACAGCTCGCGATGGAACGGGAAGGACCGCCGGGCGAAGTCTGGACGGTCGAAGGGTTGATCGAAGAAACTCTCGAACGTCTCCCGCATTTGCTCGAGCAGACGAGGGAAAAGCGGGTTGTGGGTGGCGTCGTAGATCGACAGGTGAAAGGCGAGGTCTTCCCGGCCGGCCGTGCCTTTATCGAGATGAACGCGTTCCATCTCGACGAGCGCTGCTTCCATGAGCGGCACGTCATCCGGCGTGTGTTTCAGTGCCGCCACCGCCGATGCTTCCACTTCGATGCCGCGCCTTACCTCAAGTGTCTGCAGCAGCGCATCCCTCAGGTGCGACATATCCAGCGACAGCGGCATATGGATCGTACCGGGGGTGATCGTTCGCATGAGGAACGTGCCGGAACCAACCCGTGGCTCGGCCACGCCGAGCGCCTGCAATTGACGAATCACCTCGCGCACCGTCGATCGCCCGACGCCGAGCGCCAGGCACAGCTCTCGTTCGGTCGGCAGCTTGTCGCCCGGCTTCATGCCGGCGCGCTCGATGTGGTCGGCGAGCGCGTTCATGACGCTGCGGACGCGGTCGATGCGCGGAATTCGTTCCATAGAAGAGACGTCGCCGGCCATCGATCCGCCACTCGGTCATCCGAGCCGACGCTCGGTAAATTGGTCTGACATCTGACATTAAGGGGATGGGGCCGCAAGCTGTCAAGTAGGCCTGCGCGCTTTCTGGGCGTGACTCAAAATTGTTCTGATGCAAGGGAGGAGACTGAGTGTGCGGGCAACGACGGCTGATGACGTTCCTTTGCGCAGGGCCAGATAGAGCCAACACTTCCCGACCAATGCCTCCGCGAAGTTGGGGGGGGCAACGTGATGGGTACATTGAGCGCAAATGCCGAAAGCAAGGTGGGTTGGCTTCAAACCAAGAGCCGCATTCTCAACTTATAAGTATGAAAAATTATAGCGCAACCTTGAAAGCACTAAAGAAGTGCCTTATTCTATCCTGCATGGTTGGGAAGCCGCAATTTGTGATGGTCATTGCCTTGTCACCGTCTCCGGAAAGCCGCGAAGCGCTTCACGAGACGCTTGAAGCATATCGGCAAGCGATGGGGATTCTCGGCGGGACCAAGGGGGCAAATCTCGTCGCGCTTCACGAGGAGGCCTACGAGGAGATCCGGGCCAGGACTGGTCTGCCTTCACGCATGGCGACTTTGGCTTTACGCGATCGGAGTCGGCGATCTGACTGGGCTCCCATCGAAGATATTCCTCTCGATTCCAAACTATTCTCGCTGAAAGGTCCAGACAGCGTAAGCATATCTACAGTCAAGGGGCGGGTTAATGTCCCTTATTCTGTAGAGGGTTATCGCAACGGTTGGGATGATTTCGCGGAGGCTCGTCTCTGCTTTGACAGAGCCTCAATCAAACTCCTCGTCGGAGCTCAGACGGGTCCTAGGTCACAGAAAGAGGTCTTTATGTCCAACGAAGGTATTCTGGCCCGTCTTGGGCGTGTCATCGCTGGCGTGCTCAACACTGCGGTTGACACAGCCGAGAACTCCAATCCGATCGCGGTTGCGCAGCAGGCATTGCGGGAGATCGACAAGATCACTGACGAAGCGCGTGCCGTGCTGGGACGCGCGATTGCGTCGGGCCATCGTCTGAAAGCCAAGGCGGAGGATCTCGATGCGGAAATTCGAGATCTCGACGAGAAGATCAAAACCGGTCTCTCTAGAGGGCGCGAGGATCTCGCACGAGCGGCAACCGGCGTGCAGATCGATCTGGAAGCGCAGCGCAACGCGATTGAAAAGGCGATCGCCGATAATGCGGGTGAGATAGCTGAAGCAGAGGCAACATTGAGCAGCATTGCTTCGGCCCGTGCGGACGCGACGAAGCGTCTTGAAGATGCCGAGCGGGCCGAGCGGACGGTAGTCGCCGCGGCTACGCCTTCGCAGCGTAACGACCAACGGTTGGCCGCGGCACTCGCGGCCGTGGAGAGAGTGACCGGTGTTCCAGCCAGGCCGGTCCAAGGCGCGGCGGAGTTGGAGGAGTTGGGTAAACTGCAGCGGGAAGATGCGATCGAGGCTCGCCTCAAGGTCTTCCGCGAAGGGCAGCGTTGATGGATTCCATCATTCAGCCTGGCACGGAGGTGTTCTGGGAAGCGCTGCTGGTTGTGGCGGGCCTTGGGCTCATCGAACTTGTGTCCATGCTCCTTGGTGTTTCAGCCTCTGGACTGCTGGACGACGGCCTTGGTCATCATGGAGTTGGTGATCATGAGCCAGGACTGCTTGGCGGTTGGATGTCTTGGCTCAACGCGGGGGGCGTGCCAATCCTGGTGCTGGCGGTGCTCCTACTCTCGGCCTTCGCAGTATTCGGATTCCTTCTTCAAATGTTGGCGGCCGGCGTTGCTGCGCCGTTACCAACATTTTTAGCTGGGCCGTTAGCGTTGATTGTGGCTGTTCCGACAACGCGCAGGCTCAGCCGCGGCCTCGCTCGGATCATGCCGCGCGATGAGAGCAATGCCGTCAGCCAAGCCAGCTTTATTGGTCTCGTGGGGACGGTCACGATCGGGCCCCTCGACCAAGGACAGCCTGGGATGGTGCGCGTAAAGGACCAGTACGAGAACATTCACACTCTGCGTGCCCAGGCGGCACCGGGGCATCTGATCGAGACCGGCACGCCTGTGATCATCGTGGATGGTTCGGATGGTCTCTTCCAAGCCATTCCCGCGCCACAGGAATTCACTGACATTGATACCAATAGGGGCTGACTATGGAGTTCTTATCTCTCGGCATCATCGCCGGCGTTATCGTCATGGCGATTGTTGTCATCGGCATTATCATTTCGTCGCTCTATGTCAGGTCGACGCGAGACAAGGCCTATGTCCGGACGGGGTTCGGCGGCAAGAAAGTTGTGCTCGATGGCGGCGCCATTATCCTGCCAGTCTTCCATTCCTATTCCTGGGTGTCGCTCAGCACGCTGCGGCTCGAGGTGAAGCGGGCTGAAAACGAGTCGCTGATCACCAGGGACCGGATGCGGGCCGACATAACCGCGGAGTTTTATGTCCGCGTGAAGCCGGATTCAGAGAATATTGCGCTTGCCGCACAGACGTTGGGTGATCGCACCAATGATGTCGACGCGCTCAAGACGCTGGTTGAGGCCAAATTCGTCGATGGCCTACGCTCGGTGGCTGCTACCATGTCGTTGCGTGATCTGCAGGAGCAGCGCGCGGAGTTCGTCAAATCGGTTCAGGCCGCGGTTGCTCACGACCTTCAGTCGAACGGTCTGGAGTTGGAGTCGGTCTCATTGACCAGGCTCGACCAGACCGACATCAAGCATTTCAATCCCAATAACAGCTTCGACGCCGAGGGCCTCACCGCCCTCACCAAGATTACCGAGGAGCGCAAGCGCGAGCGTAATCAGATCGTTCGCGACAACGAAGTCGAGATCGCAACCAAGGATCGAGAGGCCTCGCTGAGACGCCTCACGATCGAGCGCGAGCAGCGTGATGCCGAGCTGACGCAAGAAAGGGACATCGCCAATAAAACCGCCGAGACGCGAGCCGAGGCGGCCAAGGCCGAGCAACTTGCTCGCCTAGCGGAGGAGACGGCACGTTTGGATACGGAGCGGGGCATTGCCGAGCGAGACGCCGAGGCGCGCCAAGCGCGGGAATCCGCGCGCATCGTGGCTGAGCGTGGCATCGCGGAACGTGAGGCTGAAGCCCGCAAGATTTCCGAGACGGCACGTATCGAGGCCGCCATTGCTGTCGCCCAGAAGACCGAGGAGGAGCAAGCCGCTCGAGCCAAGGCAGATGAGGCCAAAGCCGGTGCCATCACGGCAGAAGAACAAGTGACAACCGCCCGAGAGGTCGAGATTGCTGAGCGTGCCAAGCGCATCGCGGTGATCGCCGCCCGCAGGGAGGCCGAGCAAGAAGCGACCGCCATCACGGTTAAGGCTGAGGCTGAGCGAGAGGCCGCGGAGAACCTTGCCGCTGCGTTGAAGATCCAGGCCAATGCGGAAGCCGAGGCTGCCAAGATCCGTGCTGCCGGCGTCATCGAGCTCGGTGAAGCGGAAGCGCGGGCGGAGCGCGCCAAGAATGAGGCTCGTAACGCTCTCGCCGCGAGCATCATCGACTTCGAACTGGCGAAGGCACGTGTTGAGATCGTGCCCAAGGCCCTTGCCGAGGCGATGAAGCCGATTGAGAAGATCTCCGATATCAGGATCTTCAGCACCGGCGGGTTCGGCTCCCTTGGAGGCAAATCGGGTGAGCAGACCGGTAACCCGATAAACGACCTATCCAGCCAGTTGCTGAACTTCACGGCACAGAAGCCGATTCTGGATGAGATTCTGGCTCAGGCCGGCTTCAAGGGGGGCGACCCGACCAAGGCCCTTCTCGGCGCTTCACTAGAGGCCTCAGTAGAAAAAGCCCTTCGGTCAACTGACGGTGTTGCGGATCCTAATATAAGATAATGACGCAGGGGCTGGCGGTCGCTTGGGCGATCGCCAGTTTCTCAACTGGTTGAAAGCCATTCGTCCACGAGGCGATCGTCGTGCGTCGTCGGCAAATTAATCCGACATCTGAGATTCCAGCAAGGTAGTCCGAAGCCGTCAGACCACCCTGTTTGCTTGGAGGCGTGACCTGAAATTGTGTCGGTTCACTCTTCGCTCTATGGTCGTGGGGCGCCGCATTGACGAATGCTGCGAGTTGAGTCTCAATCCGAACGGTCTTGGCCTGCGGGCCGGACGGCGCGGAACGGTTCGTCGCGCCTGAGTCCGCTCCAGCGGACTTCCGTGGGGCGTTGGTGGCCGGCCAGGAAAGTGGTTTTTATGAAGACGGACGATACGGTCCTCGTTGATACCCCCAGCGCTCAGTCCGACGACGTCCGATACGGCATGCCGGTCGGTCTCGGCACGCGTCTCAAGCTGGCGCGCCAGACGCGCGGCATGACGCTGAAGGCGCTGGCGCAGGCCGCCAACTGCTCGGAAAGCCTGCTGTCGAAGATCGAGAATGGCAAGGCGTCGCCGTCGCTGCCGATGTTGCACCGGATCATCAAGGTGCTCGACAAGAATATCGGCTGGTTCTTCGAGGAGTCGCACGGCGAGGAAGGCATGATTTTCCGGGCCGGCACGCGGCCGGTGCTGACGCTCGATCCGCTCCGCCGCGGCCGGGGCATTGCGCTCGAGCGGATCATTCCCTATTCGCCCGGCCATCTCCTGCAGTGCAACATCCACCATGTCGAGGTGGGGGGTGAGAGTGCCGGGCCCATCCAGCATGTCGGCGAGGAAGTCGGCTACGTCATTGCCGGCGAGGTCGAGTTGATCGTCGGAGAGCGCAAATTTCATTTGTTGGAGGGCGACGCGTTCGCCTTCAATTCCGACCTTCCGCATCACTATCGCAATGCTGGCGATCGTCGGGCCAGCATTTTCTGGGTCAACACGCCGGCAACCTTCTAGGGTAGGGACCGGCCGGGTTTACGTGACCTTCTTGGGTTTTCTGGCTAATTAGTGAGCCGGCAAAACATAGCTGCCATAAGCAATTTCCGAGGCGAGACGAAAGTACCGTTTTGCCGGACTTGCTCGAAGCGCACTCTCGCATGTCGGCCGAAAGCGGTACGAGCTTTCAGGCGTGGAAAACGAGCGAATTCGGTTTGGATCAGGTGCGATGTCGCTCTGGTACCCCGAGGCGTCTTGAAGGCGTCGTGTCGTGCGCCTGAAAATTGGCCGGATTGCCGCCCAAAACGTCATTCAAGTTACTTGACAGAAAATCAATGATCTTGAATTATCGCGCCGTGTCATCCGACACCAACAAGCCCCAAAGGGGCAAATAAACCAAAGGGGATTCCGAAATGCGTCTTTCCAGGATTCTCGCGGGCAGTGCACTCGCGATCATTTTCGCCGCTAGCCTGTCGTCAGCCTCCGCTGAAACTTTCGCGCTCGTCAACATCAACCAGCAAGCGCTGTTCTTCAACCAGATCAACGACGGTGCCACGGCCGCCGCCAAGGCAGCCGGGGTCGATCTCGTCATCTATAATGCCAATAACGTTCCCTCGGCTCAGAACGACGCCATCGAGAACTACATTACTCAAAAGGTCGATGGCATCATTCTGGTGGCCATCGACGTCAATGGCGTCAAACCGGCCATTACCGCCGCCAAGGCCGCCGGCATTCCGGTGATCGCCATCGACGCCCAGATTCCGGGCGGCGATAATGTCGCCTTCGTCGGTGTCGACAACACCAAGGCCGGTGAGGATATCGGTAAATTCTACGCCGATTACGTCAAGGCCAAGATGAGCGGCAAGGCGACGGTAGGCGTTGTCGGCGCCCTCAACTCGTTCATCCAGAACCAGCGCCTTGACGGCTTCAAGAAGGCGGTGACGGCCAGCGGCGCCGACGTGACCTTCCTCGATACCGTCGACGGTCAGAACGTCCAGGATGTGGCATTGTCGGCTTCGGAAAACCTGATGACCGCCAACCCGACCATGAGTACGCTCTACGCCACCGGTGAGCCGGCGCTGATCGGCGCGGTCTCCGCCGTTACCGCCCAGAGCCACACCGACAGCGTCAAGGTGTTCGGCTGGGACCTGACCAAGCAAGCCGTCCAGGGTATTGAGGAAGGTTGGGTCATCGCCGTCGTCCAGCAGGACCCGGCCGGCGAGGGCAAGGCCGCCGTCGAGGCGCTGAAGACGCTCAAGAAGGGCGGTACCGTCGAGCCGGTCATCAATGTTCCGGTGACCATCGTCACCAAGGACAATGTGGCCGGCTTCAAGTCGATGTTTCAGTGATCTGAACCCGTGAAATGGTTGGGACGTCGGGATGGTCCACGGCGTCCTGGTGTATCGTTGCCTCCCGCTGGCCGCCGTTTTGGCTTGCCGGCGGGAGGCTACGCTCAATGGATTGCGCCGCCCTCCGGCCATCCCCTAGCGGATTTCAGCATGACGGAAAGCTCGCCTTATCGCGTTCGGATGACCGGCATCTCCAAACGCTATCATCCCATTCAAGTGCTCGATGACGTGTCGCTGACGCTGAAGCCCGGCGAGGTACTCGGGCTTGTCGGCGACAACGGCGCCGGAAAGTCGACGCTCAGCAAGGTTCTGTCCGGGGCTATTATTCCAGATGCCGGCAGCATCGAGATCGACGGCGAGATCGTCAGCTTCGCCTCGCCCGCCGATGCCCGCGCCGCCCGCGTCGAGATGGTCTATCAGGACCTGTCGCTCTGCGACACGGTGGATGTCGCCGGTAACCTGTTCCTCGGACGCGAGCCGCGCCGCCGCGTCGCTGGCCTGTCGTTCCTCGACAAGGCGCGCATGCACGCCGAGGCGCGCGACATGCTCGACCGGCTCGGGATTGTCATCGCCGACACCCGTCTCAAGGTCGAGAACCTCTCCGGTGGTCAGCGGCAATCGATCGCCATCGGTCGCGCCGCTTCCTTCGATCCGCGCGTGCTGATCATGGACGAGCCGACGGCGGCGCTCGCCGTCGCCGAAGTGGAAGCCGTGCTCGACCTGATCCGGGCCGTCAGCGCCCGCGGTGTATCGGTGATTTTGATCACTCATCGCCTGCAGGATCTGTTCCTGGTCTGCGACCGCATTCAGGTGATGTACGAGGGGCGCAACGTCGCCGAGCGGCACGTTTCCGAAACCAGCATCGAGGAAGTGGTCAACCTGATCGTCGGGCGCAAATTCACCGCCCGCTCAGCTGGAGCGACCGACAGTACGGGAGTCACGGCATGAGCGACAGCACGATCAAAACGGACGCGTCCTCGCGTCTCGTCAAGGCAAGCTGGCATGAAAAGGCCATCGCTCGGGGTGGCGTCGTCTCCATCGCCCTTTTCTTCGCGGTGGTCTGCATCGTCTTCTCGCTGGCGACCGACGCCTTCCTGACCACCCCCAACCTTCTCAACATCGTGCGTCAGTCGGCGCCGTTGCTGATCGTTGCCTCGGCCATGACCTTCGTCATCACCACCGGTGGCATCGACCTTTCGGTCGGCTCGGTCTTGGCGTTGACGGCCACACTGTCGGCGGTACTGCTGCAATGGGGCGTGCCGTGGCCGGCGGTGATCCTGGTGCTTCTTTGTCTCGGCGCGGCGGTTGGCGCCTTGCAGGGTTTCTTCGTCGCCTACGAGGGCATCCCCGCCTTTATCGTCACGCTGGCCGGACTGTCGGTGATCCGCGGCATCGCGCTGTTGATCACCGGTGGCTATTCGATCCCCGTCGATCCGGCCAGCGGCTTCAACATCATCGGCCGCGCCTGGTTCCTCGGCGTACCGGTACCGGCGCTGATTGCCGTCGTCGTGTTGTGTGTGGCCTATCTTGTCTTCAACGAGACGGCCTTCGGTCGTTACGTTACCGGCGTCGGCGCCAATGCCGAAGCGGTACGGCGGGCCGGCGTCAATACCCGCCTCGTCACACTGGGGGTCTACATACTGACCGGCGCGGCGGCAGCACTCGCCGGCATCATCCTCGCCTCGCGGCTCGGCTCCGGCTCGTCCAACTCCGGTCAGGGTTTCGAACTCGACGTCATCGCCGCCGTGGTGCTGGGCGGCACATCGCTGTTCGGTGGTCGTGGCTCGGTGGTCGGCACCGTGCTGGGTGCGCTGACCGTGGCGGTGATCGCCAACGGTCTGATCCTCGCGCATTTGTCGCCGTTCCTGACGCCGATCGTCACTGGCCTGATCATCCTCATTGCGATCTGGCTGAACTTCCGCCTGTTCAAGGGCGGATCCAGGAGCCGTTGATCATGGATCATCTGTTCGCAGGCAAGCCGGCCAACCGATCGCCGATTGGTATCCGCTCGGGCACGGTGATGACGGTCACCGGGCCTGTCCCCGTCGACGAGATGGGCGTCACGCTGATGCACGAGCATATCCTGCTCGATGGCGGCAAGGCGTGGCGCTGCCCCTGCGATATCGACGACGAGGGGCGCCGCGTTTCCGAGCAGCCGGTGAACATCGAGATCATCGGCGAACTCAGGATGAACCCCTATCTCAACCGCGACAACGTCTCGCTCGACGATGCCGACCTCGCCTTGCGCGAACTCGACCGCTACCGCCGCTTCGGTGGCAACACGGTGGTCGACGCCACGACCATCGGCATCGGCCGCGACCCGGAAGCGCTCGTTCGCATCTCCCGGCTGTCGGGTCTCAAGATCGTCATGGGCACCGGCTTCTATCTCGAATTCAGCCACCCCGACTGGATGCGGACGATGGATGCCGAAGCCATCGCCCGCTTCATCATTGACGATGTCGGCGGCGGCGAAACCCTGCCGCCGGTGATGGCCGGCATCATCGGCGAGATCGGCGTGTCAAAGGACTTCACCGAAGCCGAGCGGCGTTCGCTCAGAGGCGCGGCCCGAGCATCAGCGCGGACTGGCGTGCCGCTGACCATCCACCTGCCGGGTTGGGAGCGGCTCGCCCACGATGTTCTCGATGTGGTGGAAGTGGAAGGCGCCGACCTCCGCCATACCGTGCTCTGCCACATGAACCCGAGCTGGGACGATACGGCGTATCAGACGTCGCTCGCCGCTCGCGGTGCATTCATCGAATACGACATGATCGGCATGGATTACTATTATGCCGACCAGCAGGCACAGTCGCCGTCCGACGAGGACAACGCTCGCGGTATCCTCAATCTCGTCGACAAAGGCTATGCCGACCGGGTGCTGATGTCGCAGGACGTCTTCCTCAAGATGATGCTGACCCGCTATGGCGGCTTCGGCTATGCCCACGTGCTGCGTCACTTCGTGCCGCGCTTGAGGCGCCATGGTCTCGACGAGGCGGTGATCAATCGCATGCTCACGGACAATCCGAAATCGGTGTTCTCCGCCTGACGGACGCCCTTTCTAAAGACTTTCGAGGAAAGCAAAATGACCAAGAAAATCCTGCTGGCCGGCGAATCCTGGGTGTCGACGGCCACCCACATCAAGGGCTTCGACCAGTTCGCCACCGTCACCTACCACACCGGCGCCGATGAACTGTTGAAGGCGCTGAAGGGTGGGCCGTTCGACGTTACCTTCATGCCCTCGCACGAGGCGCAGCGCGACTTCCCGCAGACCATGGAGGCGCTATCGGCCTATGATGCCGTCGTGCTGTCCGACATCGGCGCCAACACGCTGCTGCTGCATCCCGATACCTGGATCAAGTCGCAGACGACGCCCAACCGGCTGAAGCTGATCCGCGACTATGTCCGCAATGGTGGCGGCTTGCTGATGTTCGGCGGCTACTATTCCTTCCAGGGCATCAATGGTGGCGCTCGCTACCGCAAGACGGCCGTCGAGGACGTGTTGCCGGTTACCTGCCTTCCCTACGACGACCGCGTCGAGGTTCCGGAAGGCTTCGCCGCCGAGGTCACAGGCAAGGCCAGCCATCCGATCCTGAAGGGTCTCGGTGGCGATTGGCCGGTGCTGCTCGGTTTTAACGAGGTCGAGGTCAAGCCGGGCGCCGAGGTGCTCGCCACCGTGTCGTCCGAATATGGCGCGCTGCCGCTGCTCGTCACCGGAACTTACGGCAAGGGGCGGTCGGTTGCCTGGACCTCCGACGTCGGCCCGCACTGGCTATCGCCCGACTTCGTCGCCTGGAAAGGCTACAAGACGCTGTTCGAGCAGATGCTGGCCTGGGCGACCGGGCGGGACTGACCCATGGCGCTCCACGTGGTCGGCAACGTCTGCGTCGATGACACCTTCTACGTCGAGCGGCTGCCGCGGCCCGGCGAGACGGTGAACGCCGTCGCGACGATGCGCGGCGTCGGAGGCAAAGGCGCCAACCAGGCGGTGGCGGCGGCGCGTACCGGTGCTGACGTTGTCTTTCGCGCCGCGCTAGGCGCCGACCCTGACGCTGTCTTCGTGCGAGCGGCGCTCGCTGACGAGCTACCGCTCACCGGGCTGGTCGTGCTCAACAAACCGACCGATCGATCGACGATCCTGGTCGACAGAGCGGGCGAGAACGTCATCATTACCGCCGCCGCCTCGGCTATGGCTTTCGATCCGACGGAGCTTTCCTCTCGGCCGGGAAGGGGGGACTACCTGCTGATGCAGGGCAATCTCGGCGCGGACATCACCAAAGCCTGCTTGGATAAGGCCCGCGACAGGGGCACCGTTACCATCCTGAATCCCAGTCCACTCGGCTCCACCCCGGCGTTGCCGGAAGCCAACGTTATCATTGTCAACGCCATCGAGGCCGAGGCTTTGTCCGGTTGCACTGATCCTGTTGAGGCGGCTCGCCGTCTGTCACGGGGCGGCACCGCGAGTGTGGTCGTCACGCTTGGCGCTGGCGGCGCGCTCTGTCTCGACCGGGGTGCCCGTGATGCCGAACACATCGCGGCGCCGGTAGTGACGACGGTCGATACCAGCGGCGCCGGCGACGTCTTCGCCGGCGTACTGTCCGGCTGTCTTGCCCGTGGCCTGCCACTCCTCGCCGCCGTAAGGATCGGCGTCCGGGCGGCGGCCATTGCCGTGACCCGGCGCGGAACGCTTGCCGCCTGTCCGAGCCGTTCGGAAATTACCGCCCTGATCCATGGGCCATTGAGGAACCTCTCATGACCGAAGCCGCAAGACCGGTCGGCCAGACAGCCGGCGACGCCCTTCAGCACCTGTTTGGACGGACCAAGGTGGCGATCGGCGTCGTCCATCTGGCACCGTTGCCCGGCGCGCCGCGCCACGATGGCGGGTCTGTCGAAGAGATTTACCAGCGCGGCCTCACCGATGCCCGAGCCTACCTCGCTGGTGGCTGTGATGGCGTCATCGTCGAGAACCACGGCGACGTGCCTTTCCTGAAGCCCGACGATATCGGTCCAGAGACGTCCGCTCACATGGCGGTGGTCGCCGATCGCATCCGTCGCGAGTTCGGTCGGCCGATTGGCATCAACGTGCTGGCCAATGCGGCTCTGCCAGCGCTGGCCGTGGCGAGCGCCTCCGGTGCCGGCTTCATCCGCGTCAATCAGTGGGCCAATGCCTATGTCGCCAACGAAGGCTTCGTCGAGGGTGAGGCGGCGCGTGCCATGCGCTACCGCGCCCGCCTCAGGGCGAACGGCGTGCGCATCTTTGCCGACGCGCACGTCAAGCATGGCGCGCACGCCATCGTCGCCGACCGGCCGGTCGAGGAACTGGTGCGCGACCTCGCCTTCTTCGACGCCGACGCGGTAATCGCCACCGGCCAGCGTACTGGGCACGCCGCCGATCTCGGCTACATCCGGATGATCAAGGGCGCCTCGCACCTGCCGACGCTGGTCGGCAGCGGCGTTACGCCCGACAACGCCCGCGACATCCTCGGCATCGTCGATGGCGTCATCGTGGCGAGCGCCCTCAAGCATGAGGGCGTCTGGTGGAACACCGTCGATCCCGATCGCGTCAAGGCCTTCATGGCCGGGCTGCGCCCATGACCGGTGGTTCTGCCATTGATGGCCGCCGCCTGCTCGCTCGGCTCGATGCCTTCGCTGCGATTGGCGCCACGCCGGCCGGAGGCGTCAATCGGCCGGCACTGAGCGCCGAAGACAGGGCGGCACGAGCGCTACTGGCCAGCCTTGGCGCAGCGCGCGGCTTTTCGATTTCTCAAGACGCGGCTGCCAATCTGTTCCTGCGGCGGCCCGGCGCCGACAACGGCCGGCCTCCTCTGTTGATCGGCAGTCATCTCGACAGCCAGCCGACCGGCGGACGTTTCGACGGCGCGCTTGGCACTCTCGCCGCGCTCGAGGTGCTGGAGACGCTGGAAGACCAAAATATCGTCACGGCCGGTCCGGTCGAGCTGGTGGCCTGGACCAACGAGGAAGGCAGCCGCTTCTCGCCCGGCGCCTTTGGCTCGCAGGTCTATGCGACCGGGGCTTTCCCTTGGGGGTGGCAGGATACGGTCGACAATAACGGTGGCCGCCTTGCCGACGAACTGGCCGCGACGCTGGCGGCGCTGCCTCAGGCAGCCGAAAGGCCGCTTGGCGGCTCGTTTTCAGGTTATCTCGAATTGCACATCGAGCAGGGGCCTCTGCTCGAACGCGAGGGTGCACTGATCGGCGTCGTCGAGGGTATCCAGGGCACCCGTTGGCTGGAAGTCTCCATTGAGGGGCAGGTGGCACACGCCGGCACGACGCCGCTTGCCGATCGCCATGACGCCATGGCGGTGGCCGCGACTATCATTGCCCGGCTGCAGGCAACGGTGATGCCGGCCGATGCCAATGCGCGCCTCACCGTCGGCCGCCTGACGCTTACCCCCGGTGCCATCAACGTCATTCCTGGCGAGGTTGTATTCTCCATCGATCTTCGCCATCCGAGCGGCCCTGAAATCGACCGACTGGAGGCCGAAATCATCCGGTTGGTCTCCGAGACGGCAGAAGGCGGCGGCTGCCACGCCTCGGTACGGCGGAGCATGGATGTGGCACCGGCTCGCTTCGACAAGCGATTGATCGGCATTGTCGAAGATATGGCGAAACGACGCAGCTTTTCCTGCCAGCGAATGTTCTCCGGCGCCTTTCACGACGCGCTGTTCATGGCCCGCCTTGGGCCGGCGGCGATGATCTTCGTGCCCTGCCGTGGCGGCCTCAGCCACAACGAGGCGGAATACGTCGAGCCGCATCAGGTGATCGCCGGGGCGCAAGTGCTCTGCGACGCGACGCTGGAGGCGGTGGCCGCGTTGGCCGTGGCGTGATTTTCAGGGCGTGCCACGCTTGGATGCCGCTTATGCGAGAAGGTTTTCAGGTGTTCACCAGGCCGAGGCCGGCCAGCTTCTTGTTGAGTGGACGTCCGGGAAAGAGTGTCCGCATCGTCTTTTCCGGATCCAATTTCAGGCTTTCCGCTGCGACAACGGCGATCAATGCATCGAGGTTGAGCGTCGGGGTGAGGTCTCGCCCCTCATAGAGCTTTCCAGCGGCTAGGCCCGGCCAATCTGCGATCACTCGCCCGCCCTGAATCGCACCACCGGCGAGCATGGCGGCCGAAGCGGTGCCGTGATCGGTTCCGTCGGTCCCGTTGACCGCGGCGGTACGGCCGAATTCCGTCGCCACCAGCACGGTCGTGTTCTTCCACACGTCACTGAGGCCGTCATGCAGCGCACCGATCATCTGGTCGAGTCCGTGCAACTGATTGGTGAGGCGCTGCTTCTGGCCGTCGTGGGTATCCCAGCCGGCGGTTTCTATCATGGCGATGCGTGGCCCGTTGGGGCGCCCAAGGAATAATGCCGCCGTTTTACCGACCGAGGCCGGGTCCTGGCGCGCGCCCACCGCGTCGGCAAGCCCACGGTTTTCCATGGCACGGCTCCAGAGCGCATGGAGTTCGGAGTCGCTATCGTAAAGCTTGCTCACCCGCATCAGAAGATCGTCAGGTGCCTCCGGCAGGTTCGATGGCGCATAGGAGTTAACCGGCGCAACCCCGCGCAAGGCAAGCGGGATGGTCGGTGCAAGAGCGATCGCCTCTTCCTCGCTCTTCGGCAACAACGTGGACAACCGATTCAGCCAACCATCTCGCAACTGGTACGGGCTCGAACTTCCGCTTTCGAGGACGTTCTGCCCGTCGAAATGCGACCGTTCGCGATAGGGCGAGGCAACCGCCTGAATGAACAGCGACTGCTTTTGTCCGTAGAGCTCACTAAGTCGGCTAAGGGACGGATGCAGCGCAAACATGCCATCGAGCTTGTGCATGTCGTTCTGATCGATTGCTAGAGAGCCACGCAAGCCGGCAAGCGCCGGATCGCCATAGGGAATGACAGTATCGAGCCCGTCGGCGGCGCCTCGCTGGATGATGAAGACGAAGCGACGATCTGTCTCGACGTTGGCGAAGACCATGCGCGGCGAAAGGACGAGCGCGCTTGCGCCGAGCGCAGCTCCTCGCAGGAAATTTCGGCGGTCCAACATGGGACTATCTCCTCTGGAATTCCGGCGAAACAAGAAGAAGCGCGATTGCCGTTGCCGGCGATTCCGCCCGGGCGATCTCGGTCGCCGTCGTCTTTGACAACGACGGGCCGAGAAGCGCGCTGGCCGCCGCGCGCGCGTCGAGTGTCGGATCGGCCTTGCGGGCCAGCCGCTGCGCGACCTCGACGCGCCGGATCAGCGCATCGGGTGCTGCCCAACTGGCGCCTAGGTCGTCGTAACCAGCTGGCGATTGGGGCCGCCATACCGGCTGACCGAGCTGCTTCAGGGTGTCTGCGATGTTCGTCGTCTGCTCGGGAGGCGCTCCGAGCGCGCGGAGCGCCGAAACGCTCCATTCCCAAGGCGTCTTGAACTTGCTGGCTTCCGGGCCCCACGCCTCGGGTGAATTGACCAGCGCCCGATAGACCGTCGGCAGGTCGCCCCCCGATTTGAGAAAAGCAGACTGCAATTGCCCCACCAGGGACGCCGACGGGGAATCTGCCACGAAATGGCGGGCGAGTTTGGTCGCTATGTGAGTTGCCGTCGCCTTGCTGCGGGCGACGTCGCGCAGCAAGGCTTCCGCTTGGTCCGCGCCCTTCTGATCATAGGTCTTGCCGAGGATGGTGCGAGGGCCGGGTTCGTGAAGCTGCGGCCTGAACTCGAATGTGCCAGCCTGCGCTTCTTCATTTCCGTCCTGTCCGACGATCGTCCACCCGGTCATGGCGAAAGCGAATTGGGTCACATCCTTCTGGCTATAGCCCGTTCGCACGCCAAGCGTATGGAGCTCAAGGATCTCACGCGCCAGATTTTCATTGATCCCAAGCTTGTGGGTCGGATCCTTTTCGGCTGCGCGTTTGGCACGAATGCTGTTGGGACCGATGGAGCGGTTTTGGTTGAGGTAGAGCAACATCGCCGGGTGCTGCTCGACAGCGAGAAGCATGTCCTCGAAGCGGCCAAGCACATGTGGCCGGATCGCTTCGCGTTCGAACGAGCCAGCAAGTGCCGTCTCCAGCGGTTCGTCCGCGGAGATGGCGAAATGGTTGGCCCAGAAATGGACAAGGCGTTCAACGAACGGAGCCTGGCTGGTCACCGCCACAAGCGTTCGGGCTCCGATCTCAGTCTCGTAAAGTTTGGAGCCGCGTTTGCGGAGCTCTTGCCGAGCCTGCGCGCGTTGTGCCTCAGGCATCGCCCGTATGTTGGCGCTGTCTTCGCGATAGGTCACGAAGATATTGGCCGATGGCGGGAGAGCCGTCATTGGCGCCGGTTTGGACTCATAGGCGTTGAACTGTCCGATCAACCAACCCTTCGGATCACCGGGACTTTTGTCGCCCCGATGAGCGCCGAGACCGAAGCGGTTCATCGCAATGAAGGCGAGGCCGCCGTTAGAGGAAGTGCTCACGCAAGCCTCCTTCCAGTTAATGATGAACCTTGAACGAGAGAAAAACGCCGATCCGTCGGCCGACCTTATTTTTTTGCCTCGCGGGGCAGGATTTGCCCGCGCGAAGCAAGCCCGGTGATGAGAATGGCGCGGCTTTTCGGATCCAGACTTTCCGCAAAATCAATCACCGCCGCTTCTATGCGGGCGCGCACCCTGACGTCGGCGGCCCGAGTCATGTCGAGCGCCGCATCGATGGAGCTGCGATCGAGATCTGCCTTGCTCAGCAACCGGGCAAGTTGATCGCGAGCATCACGCGCGGCTTGCGAGTCGGGCTGCGCGTCGTGTCTGGCCTTCGCCAGTATCTCGCGGAAAGCCTGGCGCTGGGTTGGCTCCAGCGCCTGTGCCGCCCCTGCAAGTCCTTGGTCTGGTTGCGGTGAAAGCATGGGGGGCAACCGCCAGTACCATGCACCGGCTGCCGCGCCCAGGATAAAGACATTGAGCGTCAGCGATATAGCGAGGGCGATTTTCATGGCGTGACTGTTCATTGGGTTTCGCCCAGATCGAATTCACTGACGTTGACATCAAAGCTGGTGAAGATGGGCCGCTCATCTTCGTCGATGAGAGTTGGTACCGAGGGTGTGTAGGTCATCGTTAGAAATGCGCCTGCGATCGCCCCTGCGAGACCGGCACCCATGATGCCCAGGCCTTTGAGAAGATAAGTCCAGGATGATCTGCGGGATGAGGGAATGGAGGCGATGATGGCTCCCGTCAATGCGCTGTCCGGCGGGGTTACCCGATAAGCGTCCAACAGGCGGTCAAGATCGGCTTCGCGGGCAAGCATATCTCGTGCTTGGGCGTTCTGACCCACAAAGGCTTCTGCCGCCGCGCGTTCTCTTATGGGCCAGCGCTGTGGTACGGCGCCATAGGCCTCAACGATCTGGCGGAATCTCTCAGGCGTCATGACCGATCTCCAGCAAGGCTGGTCCGCAAGTTGCGGCGGGCACGCGCCAGCAGGCTCTCGAGTGCCTCGATACTGATCCCCATGATCGCGGCCGCTTCGATATTGCCGATGTCCTGATAATACTGCAGCACGATCGCCTCCCTCTGGCGGTCCGGCAACGCATCGATCGCCGCCTTGATCGCATCGCGCTCTTCTCTCATGGCGATCCCATCGTCAGGACCCGGTCCGGGATCTTGGCGGTCTGGCGGTTGGATAACGTAAGTGTCGCGCCGCTGGCGCAAACGGTCAAAGCAGAGATTGAGCACCACTTTGTGCAGCCAGGTGTCGAACAGCGCTTCCCCGCGCTGCCATCGCCCGGCTCGCCGCCAGATGCGCAGGAAGACTTCCTGGGCCACATCCTCGGCGTCTCCGCGATCACCGAGCAAGCGGTTGGCGAGACTGAGCACGCGTGGGAGCTTTCGCGCGACCATCTCCCGTACGGCGCTCTTGTCGCCGCTGGCCACGCGCTCAAGCAGCGCCTCGTCTGGGTCATTGCTTTTCAAAGCTCCCGCTTCTCGCTACGTAATTCTGACGAAGGTGCAGATGCTTCAGGTTTTCTTCGTTTTGAGGACGCGCTCCCTGTTTAAACGGGCACGATTTGCCGATCCGTCGCCCAGCGATGAAAAACATGCTGGAGGTGACCATGGTCCGCCAATGTGGCCATGAGGCGGCGCGTCCATCTCGCCGGCCTGGGGCCACGACGGCGGAATAACCAGAGTCGGAGGGGGCTCGCGGATGCCGGTGTGCGGTTCGACGATACGATAGAGGCCATCATCTCCAATCTCGCAAGCGAGAGTCGAGTGCGTCGACCGCCGGGCATTCTGTCGATATCGCGCCACCTGAGCCAAACGGCCAGACGCCCGGCCGGTCTTAGGCGGAGTTGGCGCCTGCCCGGGCCGGTTTCAGCTCCAGGAACGGCGCCCGTTGGTCAGCGGGCTTGAGGCAGTCATGCTTGCAACAGACTGGTCGCCTTTTGTCATGGGCTTGTCACCGGCTGTGACCATGACACTATGCCGCAGACAGCGAAGGGCGGCGGTCAATGGCAGATCAGGTTGTTGGTTCTGGTGAGAAAGCGTCTCGTGGCAGCGCTGTCGAGGTGTTTTCCGCTTTTCTCAAGCTGGGCCTGACGTCCTTCGGCGGTCCCATCGCCCATCTGGGATATTTTCGGGAGGAACTGGTGGTTCGCCGGCGCTGGCTGGACGATCTTGCTTATGCCGATCTCGTCGCGCTTTGTCAGTTCCTGCCGGGCCCGACCTCCAGTCAGGTCAGTTTCAGCTTGGGTTTGATGCGAGCCGGTTGGCTGGGCGCCTTTTCCGCCTTCTTGGCTTTCACCTTGCCCTCGGCGTTGATCTTGCTGGTTTTCGCGCTGACCGCGTCGGCGATTCGCGGGTCAGTGGGAAGCGGCGCTCTGCATGGCCTCAAGATCGTGGCGGTCGCCATTGTGGCACAAGCGGTTTGGGGCATGGCCAGGAACCTCTGTCCTGATCGCGAGCGATCGGCAATCGCCGTGATTGCGGTCGCCTTGCTGGCGTTTGCGCCGAGCGGTGCCGGCATGTTGGGAGCGATTGCGCTCGGTGCGGCGGCCGGGCTGGCTCTTGGTCTGGGGGAGACCAAGCCCAGTGGTGGTCACGTGGCAGTGCCGGTGTCACGATGGCTGGCTGGCGGAGCCATCTTGGTCTTTCTCTCTCTGCTGGTCCTGCTGCCCCTGCTGGCAGAACAGGGACAGGCGCTTGCCGTTGTCGACCGCTTTTATCGAGCTGGCGCGCTCGTTTTCGGTGGCGGCCATGTCGTGTTGCCGCTCCTCGACGCCGAAGTGGTCCGAAGCGGCTGGGTCACGCGCGATGCCTTTCTTGCGGGCTACGGCGCAGCGCAGGCCGTGCCCGGGCCGCTTTTTACCTTCGCGGCCTATCTTGGGGCCGTCTTGGGGCCTGAGCCAAACGGCATCACAGGCGCCGGACTTGCGTTGATGGCTATCTTTTTACCCGGCTTCTTGGTGCTCGTTGGTGTTTTGCCCTTCTGGGATCGGTTTCGCAACAAATCCGTGGCGCAATCCCTGATGCGGGGGGCAAATGCCGCTGTCGTCGGTATCCTCGGCGCTGCTCTCTATTCTCCGGTCTTTACCAGCGCGATAGCCGATCTGCGTGACCTCGCCTTGGCGCTCGCCGGCTTCGTGGCGCTTATGATGTGGAAGGCTCCGCCATGGCTCGTTGTTGCTCTGTCCGCCGTAGCAGGGGCGGGCCTGAAGCTGCTTGGCTGAATGAACCGCTCGAGAACCACAGATCGCGAAGTAGCGCCACGCACAATCCAGGGTATTTAACCCGCGACGTTTGGTTCAAGCATTCATAAGCATAGTTGAGCGTTTAAGCGTGCAATAAACGCCATGAGAAAAGGCTTATTGCAGATCTGAAATTAAATTCATCGTTAACAAATCTGATTGAAAATATACTTCAATAAATAAGAGTTGCCCTCGTGGGCTTCTGGCCAGGAGAGCCCAATTTCAGTGCCGATGCCTAAATATTGAGCCGAGCATTGAAATTGTACGACCGGCAATAGACGGGACGGAGCAGACGAATGTCCATTCGCAGAAAATTGGCTATCGTTGTTGTCATGCTGCTTCTACCGCTCGGATTGATGTCCAGCCTGTTTGTACTGCAGAGCAAGAAGGATATCGCATTCGCCGATGCGGAACTCGCCGGAACCGGCTGGCTTCGCCAAATGTGGCCATCGTTGATTGCCTGGGGGTCAGAGCCGGATAGCCGCGATGCGAAAGTTCTGGAGGCCGCCAAGTCTCTTGCGGCGCCGGATTACTCATCGTCCGTTCGCGACGCGGCCGGCCGCCTTTCGGTGTCGGACAAGCCAACCTCCGAGATTGGAGCTTCGTTCCGCGATTTGGCAACCGCGGCGGGCAACGACAGCAATCTGATCCTCGACCCGGATCTCGACAGTTTCTACGTGATGGACACGGTGGTCGTTCGCCTGCCTGATCTGATCACCCGCGCCGCCGAATTGGACATGCTGGCACGCACCCAGTCGAAACTCGACACGCTCGACGATACCGCTCGTGCCGCCTTCATCGTGCTTCTGGGGCAGATCGAAACCGACATGAGCACGATCAAGGCATCGGTTGATGTCGCCACGACAAGCAATGCCTCCGGCTCCGTCGCCGCCGCGCTCGGCGGCCCGACCAAGTCGTTTGCCGTCAGCGTGGCAGCATTCGCGGAAACCGCCAATAGAATTGCCACCGATCTAAGGAACGACGCGTTGCGGGCCTCCGCGGACGTTGCCGGGCTCGCGGCGGCGAACAAAACGCTGGTCGCGGCGGCGGACGGTTATTGGCGGCAGTCCGCCGATCAACTCGATCGGCTGCTCCAAGTGCGCATCGCCGGCTTTTGGACCCGCATGCTCGCCATGCTCGGTCTGGCACTTGGCATCGCCATCCTCGCCATCGGTGCCGCCGTTCTTTTGTCGCGTTCGATCGTGCGCAGCATCAGCAGCCTCGACGGTCATATCCGCGAACTCGGCGACGCCGACATTTCCACGGAACTTGCGGAGGCCAGCCGGACTGACGAGGTCGGCCAGTTGGCGCGTGCCGTCGCCTATTTTCGCGATCGGACAATCGACAAGCTCAACGAGGCCAATTCCGAAGAGCGGCAGCGCGAAATCATCCAGAACAAGCGCAATGCCTTAGCGGAGGTTGCGGATCGTCTTCGCTTATCGGTCAATTCCGTTGTCGCGGTCATCAATGCTGTTGCGCAAAATGTAAGTGCCGTCATCGAGGCCGTTGCCACCAACGCTTCGACGACACGGGCCGAGCTCGATCGGTCGCTGAGCCGGCTCGACCTTACCAACAAGGACATGAGCGTCGTCGTTTCTTCCGTCACCCAACTCGCCGCTTCCATTTCCGCGATCGCGCAACAGACGGCGGTCTCGGCCAAAGGCGCGACGGCGGCGCGCACCCGTTCGGAGGCGGCCAAGGCTTTGGGAAGCAAGCTTTCCGAAGCGTCGGAAAAGATTGGTCAGGTGACGACCCTGATTTCGGCTATCGCTCAGCAGACCAACCTTCTCGCCCTCAATGCGACCATCGAGGCGGCAAGGGCAGGGGATGCTGGGAAGGGCTTCGCCGTGGTCGCTGCCGAAGTCAAGCAACTGGCCAATCAGACGGCGGGGGCAACGGAGGAAATCACCCGTCAGGTTGAGGATATCCGCGCCGCTGCGCAGGAGGTTGCTTCTTCGCTTGATGAGATCACCGGCTCAATCGAAGATATGTCGTCCCTCAGCGCGAAGATCGCTGGCGCGGTGGAACAGCAGAGCGCGGCGACCTCGGAGATCAACCAGAGTCTGGACCGTTCGACGGCGGCCAATCACGACGTCGTTGTCAGCCTCAACTGCTTGCCGCCCCTTGCGTCTCATACCGAAGAGGCTGCCGGAAAGCTGGCCGACATGAGCGTTACGCTGGTCAGTCAGGTTCAAAGTCTCGAGCATGAGGTGGATGCGCTCGTTCACGATCTCATGGATCAACGCCGCCATACGCGCAAGGAGTCCGACCTCTTTTTGAACGTCGACCTTGCAAACGGTGCCAAACGCTCCCTTCGACTGCATGACGTCTCACGGTCCGGCATGCGCCTTGCGCAGGCTGAGGGAATGGAACCTGGCGTGACATGCCGGGTGAACCACCCGACGCTGGGGCCTCTGGACGTCAAGGTGGTCTGGCGAAACGATCAGGTCATGGGCGTCCAGCTGATTGACCGTATGCTATCCGATGATGAGGTCGATCAGTTGGTTATGGGGCGGCATGCCGCCTGATCATAGCCACTTCTGATGCCAGACCAGGCACCAGCATGGTCATGGCTGGGCCAAGCTCGTCGAGCGAATGTGTCAGAGATGGCCGATCGCGTCGACGAGCAGCTTGGCGAAAACGCTCCATCCTGCACCGGTGAGCCAGACGAGGGTGAGGGCGCCGACCACGCCGCCCACGGTTCCTGAAACGATCCCGATCACGACGGCGCGCCAGAAACCGCCCCACGCTGCCAGTAAGGCTGACCCGGAAGGTGCCGCTGGGGTGTCGTTGCGTCGCGAAGACCGTTTGATAGACGAAGCGCTTTCCTGGCCGATCCGGTCCATGGGGCCGAAGGCCAGACCTGGCTTTTTCCGACTGTCGGCTTCAAGGCTGGGTTCGGTCTTGCGGTATCCTGAGGCGTCTTGATCGGGCAGATCGTCGGTCAGCTTGAGGAGCGGGCCGAGGTCCGGCTCGATGTCGCGTGCATGCTGGTTCATCGTATGGCCCTTATATCGTCCGCATGGTCGATACGGGGCGTTTGCGGCATTTCTGCGGGCTGCTCGGCACGTCCATCGCTTATCTGGCCAAGCGGCGCCTTCGCCTGGGGCAGAAATGTCGGATGCCGTGTCGGATCGGGAGTGGCTCCGACACGGCTCCGATCGGGCGGGAGGAGGCCGCCCTCAGCTGCGAAAGCACCGAAGCGGTCGCTGACCGCGCAACCCTCGGCTAACCTCCGCCGCGATGCTGTCGGCGATCGCTGTCAACCGCGCCCTGCCAAAGCCTTGGCCTTTGCGATGATGGCATCGCGGGTTATGCCGAACTCGGCGTAGAGGCGCTCGGCCGGGGCCGAGGCCCCGAAGTCGTCGAGGCCGATGACATCGTCCTCGCTGGCGACATAGCGTGTCCAGCCGAACTTTCCGGCGGCCTCGACGGCAAGGCGGGGCGCCGAGCCAAGCACCTGCGTCCGATAGGCCTTGGGCTGGGCTTCGAAAAGCTCCCAGCACGGCATCGACACAACGGCCACAGCAAGGCCTTCCTTGGCGAGAGCCTCCGCCGCCTCGATCGCCAACGATACCTCGGTGCCGGTGGCAAGCAACGTGACATCCCGCTTCTCACCGCCAAAACTGCGGATCACATAGGCCCCCAGAGCCGTGCGATTCTCTGTGGGGTCTTCTCCGTCCTTGCCGCGCAGTTGCGGGACCGCTTGACGGGAGAGAGAGAGCAGCGAGGGGCGGGTGCGGTTGCGCACGGCCACGTCCCAACATTCCAGCGTCTCGACCACATCGGCTGGCCTGAAGACCATGAGACGCGGCAGGGCACGCAACGACGCCAGATGCTCTACCGGCTGATGGGTAGGACCGTCTTCGCCAAGCCCGATCGAGTCGTGGGTCATCACATAGATGGTCCCGACCCCCATCAGCGCCGACAGGCGAATGGCCCCGCGCGCATAATCGGAAAACACTAGGAAGGTGCCGCCATAGGGAATGAGGCCGCCGTGGGCGATCATGCCGTTCATGATGGCGCCCATGGCGAATTCGCGAACGCCATAGCCGACATAGCGACCGGACTGCGAGCGGGTGAACTGACTGTCGACCGCCTTGACGCGGGTGAGATTGGATCCGGTGAGATCGGCCGAACCGCCGATCATTTCGGGAACCACGGCAGTGATCGCTTCAAGGGCAATCTGGCTGGCACGGCGCGTGGCGACTTTCTGCGGCTTGGCAAACAGATCGCGCTTGAGCGTCTCGACAGCGCCCGGGTAGCCGACCGGCAGCACACCGCTCATCCGGCGTTCAAACTCCGCCTTGAGAGCGGCTGGCTGAGCGGCAAGGCGCTCCTGCCAGGCCTTGCGCACTGTCGCGCCGCGAGCGCCGATCTCTCGCCAGCGGGCGAGGAGTTCGCCGGGAATCTCGAAGGGGGCAGCGGTCCAGCCAAGCACTGCCTTGGTGGCGGCCGCTTCCTCGGGGCCGAGCGGTGCGCCGTGCGAGGATTCCTTGCCGGCCTTGTTGGGGGAGCCAAAACCGATCACCGTGCGCATGGCGATCAGCGAGGGACGGGTGCTGGCTGCCTTGGCGGCAATGATCGCCTGGTCAAGAGCGCCGGTGTTATGGCCGTCACAAGTTTGAACATGCCAGCCGCAGGCACGGAAGCGCGCAGGGACGTCTTCCGAGAAGCTGACCGTCGTGGAACCGTCAATGGTGATGCCATTGTCGTCGTAGAGAACAATCAGCTTGCCGAGGCCGAGATGGCCGGCCAACGAAGCGGCTTCCTGGCTGATGCCTTCTTCGAGGCAACCATCACCGCACAACACGAAGGTATGGTGATCGACGAGGTCGGCGCCGAATTCGTCGGCCAGACGCCGTTCCGCCATCGCCATGCCCACCGCCCCGGCGATGCCTTGGCCGAGTGGCCCGGTCGTCGTCTCGATACCCTTGGCATGTCCGTATTCCGGGTGGCCGGCCGCTTTCGAGCCCCACTGACGGAAAGCCTTGATCTCCTCAATGGTCATATCCTCATAACCAGTGAGATGAAGGAGTGCATAGAGCAGCGCCGATGCGTGGCCGTTGGACAGCACAAAACGATCGCGATCTGGCCAGTCAGGGGTGGTGGCGTCGAACTTCAGATGTCGCGCGAATAGCACCGTAGCGGCGTCCGCCATGCCGAGCGGTGCTCCGGGATGCCCGGAATTGGCCGCTTCGACGGCGTCGATGGCGAGTGCCCGGATACAATTGGCAAGCTGAAAGTCAATCGGCGCACGCGTGGCCTTTTCCATGATCCATTGAGCTGTGGTCGACATGATGCCTCTCCTATTTGAGACAGCTCCTAACGCAAAGGCACAAAAATATCAATATAAGTTATCAAACCAACACAATTAGGTTGATTTTGGCTGTTACGGTGTTATCTTCTGCCCAGAAAGACCCGAGACGCACACAGCGATGAGAATTTGAACGTCTCCGTCCTGAGATGAAGACGGGCAGGTTCGCATCCGAGCAGCGGAGGCCATAAGCCCCGGCGAGCGAAAACGGGCGCCAACATGCGGAGAGGAAAGCATGATCAAGGTGGCGGTGGCCGGTGATAGTGCCGGAGAAGGGCTAGCCCATGTGCTGGCCGAACATCTCAAGACGCGCTTCGACGTGTTCGAAGTGTCACGTACCGGTAATGTCGCCGACCCATTTTACGCCAACCTTGCCGATCGCGTCGCGACCGGCGTGTTGGATGGGACTTACGATCGGGCCATTCTCATTTGCGGAACCGGTATCGGTGTTTGCATCAGCGCCAACAAGGTCCGTGGCATTCGCGCCGCCCTCACGCACGATGTATATTCCGCTCAACGAGCTGCGCTTTCCAACGATGCTCAGATCATCACCTTGGGTGCGCGCGTCGTGGGTGTCGAGCACGCCAAGCTTATCGCTGACACCTTCCTGGGTCTTACCGGAAAATTTGATCCGAATGGCCCTTCGGGAGGGAATGTGAAAGCCATCGAAGACGTGGACCGGAAATATGCCGGGAACCTCGGCGAATGTGACCGCTGAGGCGCCAAATTTGGCGTGACTTATTGGCCAGATTACCTACTGTGCGCTTTGCCGATTGGAGGAGGGGATGACAGAAATGTCGTTCCCACCTTTATCCGCAGGCGTACAATAGAATTTTTAAATCATTGTAACGATTCAATTAGCATATTTGTGTTGGAATATATGGAACTCTACTTCTTGATGAAGAGCCGGCAATGTGAAAGCCTATTGAAGTGTTAGGCGGACGTTTTGCTCGTAAAGCCCGATGGCTCCGAAAAGATGATAATAAATATCGCAATATTCGGAAGCAATCAGGCGGCGGGTCGGTTGAGGTAACTTCGCATTGAAAGACGCGACCTGGACTGATGCCGGATTGTTCGCCTGGCGGCTGAATCGATTGAAATATAGACAGAAGCTGCACGGATAGAAGAGATGACCGAAGATACCGCCGTAGAAGAACTCGAGGTCGAAGAGGCCCCGGAGGACGAGATCATCGTCCTGGCTCAGAAGTGGAAGAAGAAGAAAGGCAGCCTCATCATGGCGCTGCACGAACTTCAGGGACGGCTTGGCTATGTGCCACGCGAGTCCGCCATGAAGCTCGGCCGCGAGATGGGCGTGCCGCTTGCCAATATCTACGAAGTGCTGACTTTTTATAACTACTTCAAGCTGGAAAGTCCTGGGAAGTATATCATTTCGGTGTGCACCGGCACAGCCTGCCATATCAAGGGCTCGCCAAAGCTGCTGCATGGCGTTGAAAATGAGCTCGGGATCAAGGAAGGCGAAAGCACACCTGATGGCGAATACCATCTTCAGGGGGTGCGCTGCCTCGGCTGTTGCGGTCTCGCGCCGCTCGCTTCGGTCAACGGCAAGGTCTACGGCAAGCAGGACGTCACCGACGCCCACGGACTGCTCGAGCATGTCAAGCAGGACCAGCCGATGCACGTTGCCGCCGAGTCCGCCGACGCCGAATAGGCCGCCGAAATCGAACCAATTCAGACATGAAGTAGGACCGTTATGAAGCCGGAAGAGCTTGAAGTAAAAGCTGCCGCCGAGCTTGCCAAGCAGCAAGCGATGGAAGTGCGCCTGGTCTGCTGCACGAGCACGGGCTGTCAGTCATCCGGCGCGGCGGACATCGTCGCGCGCATCAAGGCCGATATCGCCGAGAGAGGTCTGGACGGCAAGGTTCAGGTTGGCGGTACGGGCTGCATGGGCCTGTGCAGCAAAGGTCCGTTGGTGCGCATGACCCCCAAGGCGCACGAGGACGTTCTGTTCAGCGAGATGACGCCGGATCTTGCGACGCGTCTCGTCGACGAAGTGGTTGCTCCGATCGCCAGGGGTGAAAAACACGACGACTCCGTCGGCTCGCTCGGCGCCCACGTCGTCGATCTGCATGCCGCCTTCTTCGCCATGCAGGAGCGCGTTGTGCTCTCCAACAATGGCCATGCCGATCCGGAAAAGCTCGCCGACTATCTGGTCCATGGCGGCTACCAAGGCCTCAGGAAGGCCTTGACCATGTCGGCGGAGGAAATCTGCAAGGAAATGCTGGCCTCTGGCCTGCGCGGCCGTGGTGGCGCCGGCTATCCGACCGGCCTCAAGTGGGATTTCGCCCGTCGCGTCGAGTCCGACGTCAAATACGTCATCTGCAACGGCGACGAGGGCGATCCTGGTGCCTTCATGGATCGCTCGGTGCTGGAGGGCGACCCACACGCGGTGATCGAGGGCATGATGATCGCCGCGCGCGCCATGAACGCCACCAATGGCGTGTTCTATATTCGCGCCGAATATCCGCTGGCCGTCGACCGGGTCGAGAAGGCCATTCGTCAGGCCCGTCAGGCCGGCCTCGTTGGCCGTAACATCCTGAACTCCGGTTGGAACTTTGATTTCGACGTGCGCCTGGGCGCCGGCGCCTTCGTCTGCGGTGAGGAAACCGCCCTGATTGCTTCGGTTGAGGGCAAACGTGGCACGCCGCGTCCGCGCCCGCCGTTCCCCTCGGTCAAGGGGCTTTGGGGCAAGCCGAGCTGCGTCAACAACGTCGAAACGCTGGCCAACGTGCCGCGCATCCTGCTCAAGGGCGCCGACTGGTTCGCCGCCAAGGGAACGGAAAAGTCGAAGGGCACCAAGGTGTTCGCGCTGACCGGCAAGATCGCCCATAACGGCCTCGTCGAGGTTCCCATGGGCATCACCATTCGCGAGATCGTCGAGACGATCGGCGGCGGCACCGGCACCGATCGCAAGGTGAAGGGCGTGCAGACCGGCGGTCCATCGGGCGGCATGATCCCGGAAAGTCAGTTCGACACGCCGATTTCCTACGAGCATCTGCAGCAGCTCGGCTCGATGATGGGGTCTGGCGGTCTCATCGTCATCGACGATCATGACAGCGTCGTCGAACTCGCGCGCTTCTATCTCGACTTCTGCGTCGACGAATCCTGCGGCAAGTGTGCGCCCTGCCGTATCGGCGGTACGCAGATGCTGCATCTTCTCGACAAGATCGTGGCCGGAGACGGCACTGAGGAGGACATCGCGAACATCAGGATGATCGCTCAAGCCATGCAGAAGGGCTCGCTTTGCGCGCTCGGACAGACGGCGCCCAACCCGGTGCTGTCGGCGCTCAAGCACTTCACATCGGAGTTCACCGAACGCCTCAAGAAGCCCGTGGCTGCCGAAGCCTGATTTTCCGAGATCGAGAAGTGGTCGAAATGACAAATATGATCAACGCAACGATTAACGGCGTGCCTGTGGAGGTTGCCCCGGGAACCACCATCCTGGATGCGGCGCGCCAGGTTCACGTGAAGATTCCGACGCTCTGCAAGCATCCGGACCTTGAGGCGACCGGCGCCTGCGGCATCTGCATCGTCAAGGTAAAGAACACCGGCAAGATGCTGCGCTCTTGCTGCACGCCCCTCGACGAGGGCATGGACATCCTGACGGAGACGCCGGAAATCGTCGAGGTGCGACGCGGTATTCTCGAGCTGACGCTGTCCCGGCACCCGAACGAATGCCTGACCTGCCTCCGTAATCAGAACTGCGAGCTGCAAGCGCTCGCCGCCGATTTCGGTATGAACGCCTCCGATCTGCCGAACATCGTCCCTGACCTGCCACTTGACACCTCCACCAAGAGCATCGTGCTCGATCCGCGCAAATGCGTGTTGTGCGGTCGCTGCATCACGGTCTGCCAGCAGCACCAGAACGTCTGGGCACTGAGCTTCCTCAATCGCGGCTTCAAGACGCGCATCGCGGCAGCCGGCGACATTCCCTTGGCCGACTCGCCCTGCGTGCGGTGCGGCCAATGCTCGGCCCATTGTCCGACCGGCGCCATCGTCGAATACGATGAGACGGTTGCCGTCTGGAACAAGCTGCAGGATCCGGATGCCTATTGCGTGGTGCAGATCGCACCCGCCGTTCGTGTTGCGGTCGGCGAGGCTTTTGGCTTCCCCATCGGCGCCAACCTGACCGGCAAGATCTACGCCTCGCTGCGCCGGATGGGCTTCAAGGCGGTGTTCGACACCAATTTCGGTGCCGACCTGACGATTATCGAGGAGGCCTCCGAGTTCAAGAGCCGACTGCTCGAAGGAACCGGGGTGCTGCCTTTGATCACCAGTTGCTGTCCGGGCTGGGTCGACTTCATGGAGAAGTTCCATGGCGACATGATCGATCATTTTTCAAGCTGCAAGTCGCCGCACGAAATGGTCGGGGCCCTGTCCAAGACCTATTACGCCGAGAAGATGGGCATCGATCCGGCCAAGGTCTTCGTGGTGTCGGTTATGCCCTGTACGGCCAAGAAATCCGAGATCATCCGCTCCAAGGAGATGAGCTCGTCGGGCTATCAGGACGTGGACATATCGCTGACCACGCGCGAGTTCGCACGCATGATCAAGCAGTCGGGCATCGATTTTGTTGCGATCCCCGAAGAACAGCCGGACCACATGCTCGGCGCCTATACCGGTGCCGGCACCATCTTTGGCGCCACCGGCGGTGTCATGGAGGCTGCCCTTCGCACGGCGCATTACTACGTCACCGGTCATGATGCGCCGCGTGTCGACTTCGAGATGACCCGCGGCCTGAAGGGCGTCAAGGAAGGCAAGATCAACGTCGCCGGCAAGGAGATCCGCGTCGCTATCGCTCATGGTCTCGCCAATGTCGAGCAGGTGATCGAAAAGGTGAGGGCGGCCCGTGAGGCCGGCGAGGAGCCGCCCTATCACTTCATCGAGGTGATGGCCTGCGCCGGTGGTTGCGTTGGCGGTGGTGGGCAGCCCTATGGCGCCACCAACGAGCTCCGAACCAAGCGGGCTGCCGGACTTTATCAGGAAGACCAGACGGGTCTCTGGCGTTGTTCGCACCACAATCCCTACATCAAGGAACTCTACGCCGACTTCCTCGGTGAAATCGGCGGCCACAAGGCCCACGATCTCCTGCACACCGGCTATCAGATACTGCCGGAGTACAAGCGCTGATCATCTAGAGCATCTGGCATCGGATGGTCGCGCAGGGGCTATTGCGTGGCTGCCCGATACCCAACATGCCCAAGGTCGTATCGGCAGGGCAAGTGTCCGTTGAAGAATGGTCCTGCCTTGAACGGCGGCCGGCGGATTGCAAACGTCGGCCGGCCTCGACGCCCCTCGAGTGCGACTCCACCCCTCCCTCCACATGCTGCTTGCAATCGGACCGGCCTTTCCTGGCGGCATCTTTTGTCGCCAGCGGCCGCTGCTGGGGTCTTCGCTCCGACATCCGTCGGAGCGGCTGACGGATTGACCCGTGGTGCAACCGACGTGAAGCAATGTTACGACTGCGCCGGATGCTCGCGCGCAGATTGGAGCAAGGCGGGCGCCAAGGCGAGATTAAATATAAAGTATTCTCAGGGAATAGCAAATGATAATTTATAGCCATCCTTTAATTTAAGTAGGTTTTTGAATATAGATCTACGGCATATAAGAGTGTATTATGGATATATCGAGTTATATTAGAGAATAATTTTCGAAAACGATGATGGAATTCGGATAATGCCTGCTGTTGTTTCGATTCGACAATGTTTAGCGACCGCTAGCGTTAGAAATACGTTAGAGCCAACTTGAGCAAATGTCCATGAGTTGAGCGGATGCTCACGCATAAACCCTGGCCACTCATCCAGTTTTGAGCATGATCTCAGCGTGAGGCTCGGGAATGATCGAAAATAACCGGCAAACATGTGCTTATGTGTGATTTTTGGGGTTTTTGTATCACTATTTGTGTCATTTTGGCTCGTAAGAACGCGAACAAACGCTCATTCATGTTGACATCCGGTCGAGCCGGGCGTAGCGTCCCGTCAACAACAAGCGTGGCATTGAAGGCTGCGTTAGGGAAGGACTGAGAGCGCCGTGCCCGCGTATATAGACGTGCCGGCGAGCCGTTAGCCAAGGTATGAAGAATAATGACTGCTCCCGTCAAGGGTTCTGGCAGTAACGGGTGAGTTATGTCCAGCTTTGGCGGCCGGATTGATAAAAATAATGGACTTAGGGTGGAGACAACCGATGAATAGAATATTCAATGACCCTGATCGCATGGTCGAAGACGCCGTAAGTGGCTATGTCAAGGCGCATGGTGATCTAGTGTCGGCGACCGCAAATCCGCGCGTGATCAAGGTCAATTCGGCCCCGAAGGCCGGCAAGGTCGGTGTTGTGACCGGGGGCGGCTCCGGTCATGAGCCGGCTTTCCTCGGCTATGTCGGCGAGGGCATGGTTGATGCGGTGGCGATCGGAGAGATCTTTTCCTCCCCCACGGCCCAGGCCTTCCATGACGCCTTCAAGGCCTGTGACGGCGGCGCCGGTATTGCCTGTCTCTATGGCAATTACGCCGGCGACAATATGAACGTGAAGATGGCCATCAAGATGGCTGCCAAGGAGGGCATCACCGTCAAGACCGTGGTGGCCAACGATGACGTCGCGTCCGCGCCCAAGGACGAACTGGCCAAGCGTCGCGGTGTCGCAGGCGAAATCCTGATGTGGAAGGTCGGCGCGGCGCGTGCCGCCGAAGGCGGTAGCCTGGATGAGGTCATCGCCGCTGCGCAGAAGGCCATCGACAACACTCGCTCGATCGGCATCGGTCTCAGCCCCTGCACGCTCGTCGCCGTCGGACACCCCAACTTCCAGATCAAGGACGGCGAGATGGAAGTCGGCATCGGCCATCACGGTGAGCCGGGCGTATCGGTGATGAAGACCAAGCCGGCGGCCGAGATGGCCGACATGATGGTGGACTACGTGCTTCCCGACCTGCCGTTCGCGGCGGGTGACAAGGTTGCGGTGCTGTTGTCCGGCCTTGGTGCCACGCCGATCATGGAACTCTATATTCTCTACGATCGGATTGCCGACGTGCTCGGACAGAAGAAGATCGAGATCAAGCATAACTTCGTGGGTAATTACTTTACGTCGCTTGAGATGATGGGGGCGACCCTCACCGTCATGCGCCTCGATGACGAACTCGATCGGCTGCTGGCCCGCCCGGCTCGCTCGATCGGGTTGGTAAAGTGAGGGGAGGGCAGATCATGAACCTTCCCGTCAGTGCGGCTGGTTTTCTAGTAACCGATCTCGTCAAGGCGATCGTCGCCGAACGCGACCACCTCAGCGAGATCGACGGCGCCATCGGCGACGGCGACCATGGCGTCAACATGGCCAAGGGGTTCAACCTCTGTGCTCAGGCACTTGGCTCGCCGACACCTGGTCTGAAGGACAGCCTTGGCATTCTCGGCAATACCTTGATGGCCGGCATTGGTGGTTCGATGGGACCGCTCTATGGCACCTTCTTCAACGAGATGGCCGACTCCCTCGATGGCAAGACCGACCTCGACGCCGCCGCTTTCGGCCGGATGATCCGCGCCGGTCTTGATGGTGTGCTCGACATTGGCGGCGCCAAGCCTGGCGACAAGACGTTGCTCGACACTCTGGTCCCGGCGGTAGAGGCCTTCGAGGCGGCCGTGTCGGCCGGCAAGCCCTACCGGACCGCTCTCAATGACATGACCGAGGCCGCGCGCAAGGGGCGGGATTCGACGGTCGCAATGATTGCCAAGGTGGGACGAGCGAGCCGTCTCGGCGAGCGATCGCGCGGCGTCATGGATGCCGGTTCAGCATCCTGCTGCATCATTCTGGAGACGCTGGCCACCAGTGTCGCCTCGAAGATCGACTGACCGGACGCTGCCGACCATTGGCTCCATGTACGAGGACGACCGTGACGAACCCGTCACGGTCAGGGGCTGTATGCGGCTGACATGAACCAAGCCGGCAGGTGTTTCCATCGACGAGATGTTGCGCCGCCGAATCTTTTGGGAGGAAGAAATGAACTTCGTGAAACAACCCCGCTCGATCTCGCTCGGTGATCTGCCGGCGAAGATGGATGCCGTCGTCGCCTATGCGCCCGGCGATTTTCGCTTTACTCAGGTCGATGTGCCGCGCGCCGGCCCGGATGAAATCATCATCAAGGTCGAGGGATGCGGCATCTGCGCCGGTGACATCAAGAGCTATGACGGCGCGCCTTCCTTCTGGGGCGACAAGGATCAGCCCGCCTATATCAAGGCACCGATGATCCCCGGGCACGAATTCGTCGGCATCGCCGTCGAGCTGGGCGAGAATGTTGCCGCCGAGGGCAAGTACAAGCTGGGCGATCGGCTGATCTCCGAGCAGATCGTGCCATGTGGCCACTGCCGCTTCTGTCAGCGCGGTGAATACTGGATGTGCGAGAAGCACGACGTCTACGGATTCCAGACCAACGTCAACGGCGCCATGGCCGCCTACATGCGCTTCCCCAAGGAATCGCGGACCCATAAGGTTCCCAATGACTTGCTGCTTGAGAAGGCGGTCCTCATCGAGCCCTACGCCTGCTCGGCGCACGCGGTCAATCGCGGCAATGTCCAGTTCGACGATGTGGTGGTGCTTTCGGGCGCCGGTACGCTGGGTCTCGGCATGGTCGGCGCCCTAAGGCTGAAGAACCCCAAGAAGTTGATCGTCCTGGACGGCAAGGAAGACCGGCTGGAGCTTGCCAAGAAGTTCGGCGCCGACATGGTCCTCAACCCGTTCAAGGAGGACGTCGACAAGATCGTCAAGGATCTGACCGACGGCTATGGCTGCGATGTCTATATCGAGGCCACAGGTCATCCCTCCAGCGTGCTGCAGGGTCTCAAGATGATCCGCAAGCTCGGCCGCTTCGTTGAGTTCAGCGTTTTCAGCCACGACGTCACGTGTGACTGGTCGATCATCTCCGACCGCAAGGAACTGGATGTGCTCGGAGCCCATCTGAGCCCCTACGTCTATCCGTTCGTCATCGATGCCATCGCCGATGGTCGTCTGCCGACCGAGGGCGTGGTGACCCACAAGCTGCCGCTCAAGGACTATGACGACGGCTTCAAGATGATGAAGAAGGGCGACAAGTCCCTCAAGATCATGCTGATCCCTTGATAAAAGGCATACGTGGGCGGCATCGCCGCCCACGTACCAACAGCAGTCTGCGTGCCGGGTGATAGCAGGGAGCGTTTCCCGACGCGATGTTTGTGAGAACACGCCAAACCACCGCGCCGGCTCTCCTCGGCCAAGTGTTTGTCGGTTAATCTACCGGAACGGCGTCGACGATGCGTAGCTGCACGTTGCTCTTGCGCAGCAGTTCGGCTTCGGCGGGCAGAATGCCGGAATCGGTGATCACGGTGTCGAACTCGGTGAGCCCCGCCAAGCGGATCAGCGCCGTGATGCCGAACTTGGAGCTATCAACCAGCAGCACGCGACGGTCGACCGCCTCCATCAGCGCTCGCTTGGTCCGCACCACGTCTTCCTGCTGGTGGTAGGCGACGGCGCCGAGAATGGTCGAGGTCGACATGAACAGCGTGTTGGCCCTGAGTGTCGAAACGGTCTTCTCGCAGAGATAGCCGAAGAAGGCATTGAAGCGGGAATTGTAGTGGCCGCCAAGGCAAATGGTCTCGATGCCATGCGCCTCCTTCAGCATGTCGATCACCGTGAGGCTGTTGGTGATGACGGTCAGTGGCTTGCAACCGACGATCAGCGGCGCCATGCGGGACACGGTGGTGGAATCGTCGAGGATGATGGCCTGTCCTGGCTCAACCATCTCGATGGCGGCACGGGCGATGGCCTCCTTCTCGGCATCGGCAAGACGCGACCGGTAGAGGATGGTGCTTTCGACCAGGCTTGAGGAGTGCACGGTTACGCCACCGTGGACACGACGAACGATGCCCTGTTCCTCGAGTATCTTGAGGTCGCGGTGAACGGTCATCCGGCTGACGCCGAAGTGGTTCGCCAATTCGTCCACCTGGGCGGAGCCGACAGGCAGAAGATACTCGAGAAGCGCCTTGCGCCGTCCTTCCGGTCCGGACGACGGCTTCACGCCTCGGGGGCGGTCATGTTCGATATCCACGGTCGTAACGTTCCTCCTCAGGAATCTGTACCGGTGTTAGCACAATTCGGCGAAAATTATAGCACCTTGTCGTTACAACTCCCGCTGCTTTAGGTGGAGGGCGGTTGAAGTTGGTGGTCGATGCCAGGCGATTTGAGCTGGATCGTCCGAGTGCTAGTCGGGCCAGCACCGGCCATATGGGTTCACCATTCAAGGCCAATGGCCGGCTTCGCATTTATGCGAAGGGGGCTGCGTGAGCATGCCAAATTCGCATCAACATAACTACATATATGATATATAAGTAACAAGAATATGTTATATTTCCTTGACTCGGTCCGGCGACATGCTACGTTTGGATCATCCCATTTCCAATGAAGCCCGCGCGAGTGGCGCGATCGCCGCTGACCGCCAGAAGGAAGGCAAATATCATGACCGACAAACTTACCGGGCTCGCCCGTCACACGGTGATCGTTGCCGATACCGGCGATATCGCTCAGATCAAGGCGGTACGGGCGCAGGACTGCACCACCAATCCCAGCCTCATCCTCAAGGCGGCGAGCAAGCCTGAATATGCTGCGTTGATGGAAGACGCCGTCGCTTACGCCGTTGCGCGCGAGCGTGGTGGAGAGGCGCGCCTCGAACTGGCGCTCGACAAGCTGGCGGTCAATTTCGGAACGGAACTGTCGCGCATCGTCCCGGGCTACGTATCCACCGAAGTGGACGCTCGACTGTCATTCGATACGGCCCGCACAGTGAAGCGTGCTGAACGCCTGATCGCCATCTATCGGGAGGCTGGCGTCGATCCGTCGCGCATCCTGATCAAGATCGCCGCGACGTGGGAAGGCGTCAAAGCCGCGGCCGAGCTCAAGGAAAAAGGCATCGCCTGCAACCTGACGTTGATTTTCGCAAAAGCCCAGGCTGCATTGTGCGGGGCAGCCGGTGTCTTCCTGATTTCACCCTTCGTCGGACGCATCACCGACTGGTACAAGGCCCACGGTACCGTCGTCACGTCCGCCGCGGATGACCCGGGCGTCCGATCGGTCCGGGAGATTTATGATTACTTCCGGGCTTTCGACTACAAGACGGTGGTGATGGGGGCCTCCTTCCGCAATACCGATCAGATCCTCGGGCTTGCCGGCTGCGATCGCCTGACCATCAGCCCCAATCTGCTCGAAGAGTTGCGCGCTGCCGAAGGGCCGGTGGAGCGCCAGCTCGGCGCCAATCCGCCTTCGCCTGACATCCGGCCGCTCGATCTCGACGAGGCGAGCTTTCGCTGGCAGCTCAATGAGGATGCCATGGCCACCGAGAAGCTGGCTGAAGGTATCCGCCAGTTCGGCAAGGACACCGAGACCTTGTGCGGGCTGCTGCGGGCCAGATTGCCCGCCTGACCTGGTCCCGTGGCCTTCCCGCGCCGGTCTCATCGATCGGGGCGGGTAGGGCCCGACCATGGCTGATGTTACGTTCGAAATGAAATGATACCCCCCCCCTCTGGGAAGAGCGACGAAAGGGAGCCGGCAGGTTCCAGTCGGCGCGGGAACTCGGAAAGCTACCGCTTTTGAGGTGCTAAGTTACTTTTTTCTGCCAAAGTCTGATTTTCCTTAGCGTGACATGGAGGTTTTGTCGCGTTAATTTGCTGACCCCTCAGATGCAACAATTTCACGCATATTTGGTAGAATAAAAACAAAAACTATTGACATGATTGTTACATGCGTCATATGTTTTGATCAAAATAACAGTAGATCACATGCGGGGGCACGAGGGAAGGTCCGTGCATGTGGGGAGAAGGCCGCCCATGAGTCACCAAGGGGCCAGCCTTGGTGACCTTGCGATGATTTTTGCCTTTGTGACGAGGTGAACCGCCGGAATATCCATCGCCGGCGGTCACTCCTGTGCCGAATTAAGCTGGGGTCATAGCTCAGAGGTGCCCACGGAGGGGTGGGCGCATTCGGGAGGAAAACACGTGGAACTTCTTCTTGAGGTCGAGGGGCTGAAAAAGTCCTTCGGCGGCGTGGCAGCTTTGTGCGATGGGCGGCTCGATCTGCGCGCCGGATCGGTCCATGCGTTGTGCGGCGGCAACGGCGCTGGCAAATCGACTTTTCTCAAGATTTTGATGGGCATCTACAAGCGTGATGGCGGCGTCATCCGGCGCAGGGGCGTCGAGGTGGACTATGCCAGCCCTGCCGAGGCGCTGGCAGCCGGCATTGCCATCATCGAGCAGGAACTCAGCCCGATTCCGCACATGACGGTGGCCGAGAACATCTATCTCGGTCGAGAACCGTCGCTTCGGTTCGGGGGGATCGATTTTCCTTCGATGAATCGCGCGGCCCAGACTCTTTTGGATGATCTTGAATTCAACATTCGCGCCACACAGCGGATGATCGATCTGACGGTCGCTGAGATGCAGCTGGTCGAGATTGCCAAGGCACTCAGTCACGACGCGGAAGTGATCTTCATGGACGAGCCGACCTCGGCGATCGGCGAGCGGGAGGCGCAGCGCCTGTTCGCCGCCATCCGTCGGTTGCAAGCGCTCGGCCGTGGCGTCGTTTACGTCTCGCACCGCTTGTCGGAAATCTTCGAGATCGCCGACAGCTACACGGCCTTCCGCGACGGCGCCTATGTCGGCAGTGGCTTGCTCTCCGAGGTCAATCGCCAAGATCTGATCCGGATGATCGTCGGCCGCGAGTTGTCGGAAGAGTATGTGAAGACGAATATCCCGAGCGACAAGGTCGGGCTTAAAGTCGATGGTCTTTGCCGGCCGGATGCTTTCGACGCGATTTCCTTCTCTGCCCACGAGGGTGAGATCTTTGGAATCTATGGCCTGATGGGATCTGGCCGCACCGAGATCTTCGAGTGCCTGTTCGGCCTGGAGAAGGCTTCCACCGGCGCCATCATCATCGGCGACGAGCCAGTGACGATCCGCAAGCCGGCCGACGCCATGGCGCTCGGCGTGGCGCTGGTGACGGAGGATCGCAAGTCCAGCGGTCTCAACCTGCTCGATTCCGTACGCGCCAACATTTGCATGGCCAGCCTGCCCGAGCTCAGTCCGCTGTTCGTCATGGACCGCGCCGGCGAGGCCGACGCCAGCCGACGGATGCGTTCCGATTTCCAGATCAAGGCGGCGCGCGACACCATGCCGGTATCCGGTCTATCGGGTGGTAACCAGCAGAAGGTGGTGCTCGGCAAGTGGTTCCTGCGCAACCCCAGGATCTTGCTTCTGGACGAGCCGACACGCGGCGTTGACGTCGGCGCCAAGCGGGAAATCTATCGCATCATGTGCGACTTCGCCAACGCTGGAGGCACGGTGGTGATGGTGTCGTCGGAGATCGACGAGGTCCTCGGCTTGGCCGACCGGATCATGGTGATGAAGAACGGCAAGAGCGTCGGCACCTTTGACCGCGGGGAAACGAACGCCCAGGCGCTCGTCAATCTGTCGACCTGAGCAGCTCGCACGTCCCGATGTCGTGAGAGGAGACAATGGTGTCAATGAGCGAGAACGAAACTCGACCCAGATGGTTCACAGCCGAGCGGCGGCGGGCTCTCATCCAGGAATATGGCATCTTTCTGGCCTTCCTGATCCTTGCTGCCATCCTCTCGGTGTCAAATGAGTTCTTCCTGACCCCCGGCAACATCTCGAATGTCCTGCTTCAGACATCGATCAATGGCGTACTGGCCGTCGGCATGACCTTCGTCATTCTGACCGGCGGCATCGATTTGTCGGTTGGCTCGGTGGTGGCGCTCGCCGGCATCGTCAGCGCCAGCTTCGCGACGACTTCATCGACGGCGGCGATTTACGGCGCACCCTATCCTGTGGCTATCGCCCTGGTGGTCGGTATTGCGGTGGGCGTCGTGTGCGGCGCGTTGTCGGGCCTGATCGTGTCCTATTTCTCGGTTCCCGCTTTCGTCACCACCCTTGGCATGCTGTCGGCGGCGCGCGGTTTGACGCTGATCTATGGCGGAGGCCGGCCCGTGCCGGCGCTGACGCCCGAATTCCGCTGGATCGGTACAGGCCACGTGCTCGGCATCCCTGCGCCGGTGATCATTCTGGCGGTTGTTTTCGGCCTTGCCTGGTGGACGCTCACGCGAACCCGCTTCGGCCGCTACATCTACGCCGTCGGTGGCAATGCCCATGCCGCCAAGACCTCCGGCATCGACGTCGTGCGCATTCGCTTTACCGTCTATGTCATCTCGGCGGGCCTCGCCGGCCTCGCCGGCATGTTGCTCAGCGCTCGCACCGGTTCGGCGCTGCCTCAGGCCGGCATTGCCTATGAGCTTGATGCCATCGCCGCGGTTGTCATCGGCGGCACCAGTCTGTCCGGCGGCGTCGGCCGCATTACCGGAACACTCATCGGCGCTCTGATCATCGGCGTCATGAACAACGGCCTCGATCTGATGGGGATCCAATCCTACTACCAGCAGGTGCTGAAGGGAGCCCTGATCGTCGGAGCCGTCATGTTGGACCAGAAGAGAAGCTACGGCGCCTAGCTCCTTCGGGAGGAGGACGGCGGCTTTCCTGCTGTCCGTCAAGTGTGTGTCGACTGGCGTCACAACAAAAAAGGTGGAGGAAACGTCATGAAAAAACTAGCGCTTGCCCTCGTCGCCGCAACTGCCCTTCTGGCCGTGCCGGCCACGGCTCAGACCAAACTCAAGATTGGCGCCGCGCCTTACGGTCTCAATGCCGAGTTCATGCAGATCTGGTCGGCGGCACTGCAACAGCATCCGGCGGTCAAGAACGGCGACGTCGAATTGACGGTCTTCGACGGCCGTTACGACGCTCTGGTCCAGAACGATCAGTTCAAGACCATGGTCACGCAGAAGTTCGATGCCATCATCTTCGTGCCGATCGACATCGACGCCGGCGCAACGGGCGTGCAGACCGCCCATGACGCCGGCATCCCGGTGGTCGGCTCCAACACGCGCGTCAATTCCGATCTGCTGTCCGCCTATGTCGGTTCCGACGACAGGATTTCCGGCTACATGGAAGCCAAGATCGTCCTCGACAAGATCGGCTGCAAAGGCAACGTGGTGATCATCGAAGGCCCGATCGGTCAGTCGGCCCAGATCCAGCGGCTTGAAGGCAACAAGAAGGCGCTTGCCGAGTGTCCCAACGTCAAGGTGCTCGAGGACCAGACCGCCAACTGGTCACGCGCTGAAGCGCAGAAGCTGATGGAGAACTGGCTCACCGCCCACCCGGGTCAGATCCAGGGCGTCATCGGCCAGAATGACGAGATGGCGCTCGGTGCCATCGAAGCCATCAAGGCCGCCGGCAACGACGTCAAGTCCTACGCCATTGCCGGTATCGACGGCATCACCGACGGCCTGCGCGCCGCCAAGGCCGGCGAGATGACCTCGATCCTTCAGGATGCCACGGCCCAGGCTCAGGGCGCCATGGACCTCGCCATCTTCTATGCCAAGAAGGGCGACTACAAGCCCGAATCCGACATTTGGGCCAAGTACGGCAAGGACATGCCGTGGAACGACGGCAAGGATAAGGAATACAACGTGCCGTGGACGCCGGTGACCGCCGAGAACGTCGACGCGCTGCTGGCGACGCGCAAGTAGTCGGACGTCTTGCTTATAACTGACCAATAACGGGAGGGGCGGGACGACCGCCCCTCGCCTGGAAATCGAGGATAGTCATGACCGAGTCCAGCAGCATTGATCTCAGTTTCTCTCTGACCGGTAAGGTTGCGCTTGTCACCGGCGGCGGCTCCGGCATTGGCAGCGCCATCGCCTCCGCCTTTGCCGCCAAGGGAGCTACGGTCGGTGTCATCGACATCAACGAAAAGATCGCCAAGGCCAAGGCTGACACGCTTGGGAACGGCGCAAAGGCATTCGTCTGCGATGTCTCCAATCCGGATTCCGCTGAAAAGGTGATTGCCGATGCGGTGAAGGCGTTCGGCCGCATCGACATCATGGTCAACAGCGCCGGAATCGTTCAGCTTGCTCCGGCCGATGAGCTGCCGCGCGACTATTGGCAGCAGACGATTGCCGTCAATCTGTCCGGCACCTTCTACATGTCGCAGGCAGCCGGCAAGGCGATGATCAAAGCCGGCCACGGTGGCAAGATCATCAACATGGCTTCGCAGGCAGGAACGGTGGCGATCGACCAGCATGTGTCCTACTGCGCGTCGAAGTTCGGCGTCATCGGCCTCAGCAAGGTATTGGCGGCCGAATGGGGCAAGTACGGCATCAACGTCAACACGCTCTCTCCCACCGTCGTTCTCACCGAGCTTGGCAAGAAAGCGTGGGACAATCCCAAGGGTGAGGCGCTCAAGGCGCGTATCCCTGCGGGCCGTTTTGCACTGCCCGAGGAGGTTGCCGCCGCCGCCGTATTCCTTGCGTCGAGCGGCGCCGACATGATTACCGGTGCCGACCTGCTGATCGATGGCGGCTACACCATCATCTGAACCGGGTGTTGGGAGATTGCCACTGGTTGGCTTGGCCCCTATCCCAACCTGGATCAGTTCTCCGGCGATACCTGACTGCCGGAGCAACCGGCTCTTTTTGCGACGGCCCGGCTGACGCCTTTCTTGCGCAGCCGGGCCGTTGATTCTGCCCCCGCTCGTGGCGGTTCTTGCCAGGCTGAGTGGCCGACAGTTTGATGCAACTGTCTGCGCCTGGGGTGATGTCCGCGCTCCAGTTCCGCACCAAGTGCGGCAGGCGGCCATCGAAACGCACGCCGACCCGGCATCGGTCTGGCCGCCCCATTCCATGCGGGTTGGAATGAGAAACCTTGTTACGTTTCATGATGCGCCGGTGCGGGTGGGGCCGGTGGTCGGCCAGCGCCGACATGGCCGAATGGTTGCCTTCTGTCAAGCCTTTGTAAAGTATATGTAAACTAGAAAATCAACGGTCTGCGGCCATTTTTTTTGCGTGTCAACCTCTGCGACTTTCTCGCTAGGGTTTGAGATAATAGAACATGTTTTTGGTATTAAAAAAACATAAGTCATTGACATCCGTGTTACGCTTGCCGTATGGTTTGATCAAAATAACAACAGATCACACGCTCGGTGCGAGGAAAGTCCGAGGCGCGTCGACTGGGAGGAAAATACAGACGCACCGCTTTCGATGCCCACGTTGGCATTGTGGTCGAGAGGTTATGTCTCGGCTGCCGGATTGATGCCGGCACAGTGCGCCGCTTCCCACCAGTTCCGTGTGGTCGTCAACAGTTGGGGTTCTTTGGCGATGATCAACAAGGCGAATGCGTCAATCGCGGAGATGAGGGGGGAACGCCTCCCGCCGCCCCCACGGTCAATGTGGCGTCGCTTCGGACTGCTTGGTGGTGTGGTTATCGTCGTGTTGGCCATTGCGCTCGATACCAAGGTGGTGCAGATCGGCTCGTCTGAGGATCTCCGGCAAGCCGCCTTTTCGGCCGCCGCCTATGGCACCAAAACCTTTCCCGAGATCAAGCAGGCAATCGAGGCGCGGGCTGTCGAGGGAGCCGCTCTTCAGCAGGCAATCGCTGCCAACAAGGACGAGGCCATTGCCAAGTATGGCATCGCTGGCGGCTCGGGGCCGGTGTTCTCGGTGAAATTTGTCGGCATCGCCGGCGAACGGCAAGCTTCCGGGCTCTATGAAATCAAGGTTGCCGATGTACCGGATGTGAAGATCCGCATCCAGACCGGGCCAGCCATCAATGGCACGGAATTGCGGGACGCCACCGGCACGGTCTCCTTTGGGCAGTTCACCAATCAGATCGAATATCAGAACGCCGGTTCGGCCCTCAACAACGAGATGAAAAAGGTCGTCCTCGCGGCGGTCGATACCACCGCGCTGACCGGCAAGACCGTCAGTATCGTCGGGGCATTCCGACTGATCAATCCCAAGAGCTGGCTGGTGACGCCGGTGCGCCTGGAGGTCCAATAAAGTGGACACATCCGTTCTCCCCGTCGCTGAGCCAGAGACGTCCGAGATCGTGCTGAGCGCGCGGAACGTTGCCAAGGTATTCGGCAGCATCCAGGCGCTCAAGGGCGTGAACTTCGATGTTCGGCGTGGCCAGGTGACAGCGCTGTTCGGTGAGAATGGCGCAGGCAAATCGACCCTGATGAAGATCCTGTCGGGCGTTTACAAGCCGACGTCCGGCACCATTCTGCTCGATGGCGAGCCGATCGAGTTCGACTCGTCGACCGACGCGCGCAATCAGGGCATTTCCATCATTCACCAGGAGCTGAGCCTCGCGCCGAACATGACGGTGCGCGACAACATCTTCATGGGGCGTGAAATCCGCACCATGAAGGGGGTGGATTTTGCCGAGGAGGAGCGGCAGTGCCGTCTGCTGCTCACCGAACTCGAGGAAAACATCGATCCGCGAACCAAGGTTGAGGAGCTTCGCCTCGGCCAGCAGCAGATCGTCGAGATTGCCCGGGCTCTGTCGGTCAATAGCCGCATCCTTATCATGGACGAGCCGACATCAGCGCTCTCGGCCTCCGAGGTCGAAGTTCTCTTCAAGGTGATCCGCGACCTGAAGGCGAAGGGGGTGTCGATCGTCTACATTTCCCATCATCTTGAGGAGGCTCTGCAGATCACCGACCATGCCGTTGTTCTGCGCGACGGCAATATGACGGCCTATGCGCCACGGGCTGATATCGATCTCGAATGGATCGTTCGCCATATGGTCGGCGAACACTTCAACCTCGGTTCTCCCCCGACAGGCTATCCGCTCGGCAATGTCGTTCTCAAGGTGGACGAGGTCACGGTGGTCGATTCCACCGGGAATCAGAAACTGGTCGATGAACTGTCGCTCGATGTGCGCGCCGGAGAAATCGTCTGCATTTACGGGCTGATGGGTGCCGGGCGCACCGAATTGCTCGAGTGCCTGGCCGGGCGCCTTGTGGCCCGGCATGGCAAGGTTGAACTCAACGGCCGCGATATCACCCGCACCAGCATCGCCGAGCGGATCGCCGAGGGCTTGGTCTTGGTTCCCGAGGATCGTCAACGCGACGGCCTGGTGCAGACCATGACCATCGGCCAGAATCTGTCGCTGGCCAATCTGCGGCGCCTCGTGCGGGGCCTGTTCACCTCCAAGCGGCTTGAGCGCGATCACATCGATAACGCCATCCGTCGCACCACCGTCAAGGCTGGCTCGCCCGATCATCTGATTGGCTCGCTGTCCGGCGGCAACCAGCAGAAGGTGGTGATCGGCAAGATGTGGTCGACCAACCCCAAGGCTATCCTGCTCGACGAACCAAGCCGTGGCATCGACATCGGCGCCAAGGCGGAAGTCTTTCGCCTGCTCGCCGAGGGAGCCCGCGAAGGGCTCGCCGTTCTCTACACAACCTCGGAAGTCGGCGAATGCTTGAGCGTCGCTCATCGCATCATCGTCATGCACAAGGGCAAGATCTCTGCCGAGTTCGGCTCGGATGTGACCAAGGCAAGAATTATGGCGGCTTCGGGTGAAGCCGTTGTCCATTAAAGTCGAATGAGCAGGACAACGTCGATGTCTAGCACAGATGTTTCAAAAATGAACACGACCGCTGCCAAGCCAAAGATCAATATCGCCGGAATTCTCATCGAAGGGCGTGCCTTTGGCGCGCTCCTGGTCATCATCATCTTCTTCTCGTTGATGTCGCCGAATTACCTGACGGTCAGCAATCTTCTCATCATGTCGTCCCATGTTGCGATCTACGGCATCCTGGCAATCGGCATGCTCCTGGTGATCCTGACTGGCGGCATCGATCTGTCGGTTGGCTCGGTGCTGGGATTGGCCGGCATCATCGCCGGCTTCCTGATGCAGGGCGTCACCTTCAACGCGTTTGGTGTCATCCTCTATCCGCCGGTGTGGGCGGTGACGGTGATGACGCTGGCTTTCGGCGCCTTCCTTGGCTCGATCACCGGTGTTCTCGTCGCCTATCTGCGGGTTCCGTCCTTCGTCGCGACGCTCGGCATTCTGTATGTTGCCCGCGGCATCGCGCTGCTCATTACGAACGGCCTTACCTATAACAACCTCGGCGGCAACGAGACCTACGGCAACACCGGTTTCGATTGGCTGGGATTTAATCGGCTGTTCGGCATCCCTGTCAGCGTGATCATCCTTGCTTTGCTGGCCGCCATCTTCGGCATCATCCTGGCACGCAGCGCTTTCGGCCGCTGGATCTACGCCACCGGTGGCAACCAGCGCGCCGCCGAGCTGTCGGGCGTGCCGGTGCCGTTCGTTCACATCTGTGTCTATGCCCTCTCCGGAATGCTGTCGTCGATTGCCGGATTGGTGTTGTCCTCGCAGCTGACTTCGGCCGGCCCGACCGCTGGCTTCACCTACGAGATGATCGCCATCGCCGCGGTGGTGATCGGTGGTGCGTCGCTCAGCGGTGGCCGTGGCAACGTGAGAGGGACCATGCTCGGGGCCTTCGTCATCGGCTTCCTGTCAGATGGACTGGTGATCATCGGCGTCTCCGCCTATTGGCAGACCGTATTCACCGGCGCGGTCATCGTGCTTGCCGTGTTGCTCAATAGTCTTCAGTACGGTGGAAAGCGTCTCTGACCACTGTTCTTTACGCTCTTCTCTGCTCCAGGTCGGAGGAAAAACCTGGGCGGAAAGCTTCGTTGCCTGTCCGGCGCGAAAACAACCTAGGGAGTGAAATATGCCTAACACCTTCCGCCGCGTGCTTTTGGCCGCCGCTGCCATGGCCCCCATGATGGGCGGCTACGCCTATGCCGACGGTCTCATCTCCGTTATCGTCACCGACCCGGCCAACCCCTACTGGTTCACTGAAGGAGAAGTGGCCAAGGCGACCGCCGAGAAGCTCGGCTATACGGCCAATGTCGCCGCCCACAAGGGCGACACCAACACCGAAAGCACGCTTATCGACACCGCCATCACCAACAAGTCGGTGGCGATCATTCTCGATCCGGCCAACGCCGACGGTTCGGTGGGCGCCGTCAAGAAGGCAATCGCTGCCAACATTCCGGTGTTCCTGGTGAACGCCGAGATCAACCAGGAAGGTCTTGCCAAGGCGCAGTTGGTTTCCAACAACGCCCAGGGTGCGGCCATTGGCGCTCAGCAGTGGGTGCAGATGGTTGGCGAGAAGGGGAATTACGTCGAGCTGTTCGGCAACCCGGCCGACAATAACGCCGCCACCCGGTCCAACGGTTACGAGACCGTGCTGACCCAGTACCCCGACCTCGTCAAGGCCGGTCGTGAAGTGGCCAACTGGGATCGCGCCCAGGGCTACAAGAAGATGCAGTCGCTGCTGCAGGCCCATCCCGACATCATCGGTGTGATCTCCGGCAATGACGAGATGGCGCTCGGCGCGGTCGCGGCCCTCAAGGAAGCCGGCAAGCTCGACAAGGTGAAGGTCGGCGGTTTCGACGGTTCGCCCGACGCTGTCGCCGCCATCAAGGCTGGTGAACTGCAGTACACCGTCCTTCAGCCGGTGGCCGTCTTCTCGCAGAAGGCCGTCGAGCAGGCGGACAAGTTCATCAAGACCGGCAAGACCGGCGCCGACACCGAAAAGCAGCTCTACGACTGCATCCTGATCACCAAGGACAACGTCGACAAGATGACCTCGCCCTTCGTGTTCTCCGAGTAACGACAGGAGTGACCTCCGGTCGAGCGCGAGCAGACAGCCAGCGCTTGGCCGGAGAGCTTGCCGAACCAGAAGCCGTGCTTTTCGGGCCGACCGGCTCTATCGCCCTTTGTTCCCCCCGAAAGGAAAATGACGGAGCCGGAGACGGCTAAACCGACGCCGATCGCACTGCTGAGGTGTGCAGTGCGAAATACAGACCCGGAAGCAAGGCGCTTGCCCGCATCGCTATGGCGATGCGGGCCTTTTTTGCTGGCGGCCGTTACCTGAGCAACCGCCAATTGGCTTGCATAAGCCTGGATTGCTTGAACGTCGCCGCCCGATCGGGCCATTTAGCCTGATCGACAGATTTCACGCCCCTCAAACATGACCGACGCATATGTCGCCGTCGCGTTAGAATAATATCAACAATCATGGTGATATTATCGTCGATGAAGTGACAATCCTTGGTCGCCTCCTGCCAAAAGGCGGGAAGAGCCGACCGCTCGGTCTTGTCGCTTCCTGTGATCCGCTGAGGCGCGGAACCGATCGACGGTCGCGTCCATGGCGGTGAGAGAAGAGCGGGTCTCTGGGAGGAGACCTGCTGTGGGGCGGCGTTTTGGAGCGCTGTCTCAAGGGAGCGCAAGTCCTGGAAGGGAGAGAATATGCGAATCGTCAACGCTTCACTGATGGTCAAGACCAACTTGCTGGTCGGCATGCTGGGTGTGATGGCGCTGCTGGGCAGCGGCTATTCGTCGGTCAACATGCTGATGGTCGACCAGCGCTACTCGGATCTGCTCAACGGCTCGGTGGCAGCGGCGGATTACGTCGGCAGGGCCAATCGGGCAATCTCCGACATCGTAACATCGATGTATCAGAATGCGGCGGCCTCCAGCCCAGAGCAGATTCAAGAGGCTGCGATGCTGCGAACCACCAGCCGTTCGAACTTCAACAAATACATCGACGCGGCCGCCAAGGCCCTGCCGGCCAAGGAAACGGAACTGAAGGCGATCCGGTCCAGCCTCGATAAGCTCTTCCTGGAGACCTGCGGCAGCGTCATGGAGAGATTGGCATCCTCCGATCGGGGGCAGATGGCCGCCGCAGTCGGTGACATGCAGAAGTCCTGTACGCCGGTTATCGAAAAGACCCAGGCGACCGCCGTTCGATTCAACGATTTGCTGCTGAAGGATGTGCGAGCCGAGTCGAAGGCCAATAACGCCTATTCCTGGCTATCGATCGGATTTGCCGCTGGCGGTACCTTGCTCGCCGTCATCGTCGTGATGGCCGTCGGTATCGGCTTCATGAGCCGGACGGTTTCGCGGCCGCTGCGCCGACTGCTCGGTCTGATGGCCGAGATCGAAGGTGGCAACTACGATCTTTCCATTCCCGTCGATCGGCGCAGGGACGAGGTGGGAGCGCTCGCCGAGAGTCTTGAGGGCTTGCGCTGCGCCCTGTCCGCCGGCGTTGCCGAGCGAGCTGCCCAGAAAGAAATCGATGCCCGCCATCAGGCGGTGATCGCCGAACGCGCCAGGCTTGCCGAACGCTTTGTCGAGCGGACGCAAGAGATGGTGTCCGGCTTCGGTGCGTCTTCGATGGCGCTTGCCGACTCCGCCAACAATCTGACCGAGACGGCCAGCGACACGGCACGGCAGGGGCAGGAGGGATCGTCATCCGCCGATCATGCCTCGCAGAATGTGCATGCGGTCGCCGCCAGCGCGGAGGAGCTTACCGCTTCCATCCAGGAGATTGCATCGCTGGTCGAACGCTCGTCGGTGACGGCGAGCCAGGCAGCTGGAGAGGCTCGCGACAGCGTGTCCAGCGTCAGGGTGCTGTCGACGGCCGTGCATGAGATCGGCGAGGTGGTCAGCATGATCAGCGATATCGCCTCGCAGACCAATCTTCTGGCGCTCAACGCCGCTATCGAGGCGGCAAGGGCCGGGGAGGCCGGACGAGGCTTTGCGATCGTTGCCGCCGAAGTCAAGGAACTGGCGAACCAGACGACGGGAGCGACCGAGAAGATCGGCAGCAAGATCGGCGAGATCAAGGCGGCGACCGACGCTGCTGAGCGGGCGATGGATGGCATCGTTCAAACGCTGTCCACCATCGAACTTTCCTCCCAGTCCATTGCCTCCGCCGTTGAAGAACAGGGCTCGGCGACCGCCGAAATTGCCCGCAATACCCAACGCGCCGCCGAGGCGGCCTCGGAGGTGACGGCGATCCTGGACAAGGTCGGCGTTTCCTCGCAACTGACTGACACGGCCGCCCGACATGTGCTCACGGTTTCCGAAGAGCTGAAGCGACAGTCTGCTCAGCTCGGGGAGGAGGTGTGCACCTTCGTCGAAGAGATACGGGCGGCTTGATCCCGTCCTAAGCCGGTCGACGGGGCTGATCACGCCCCAGCCGTATGCTAAATCGTTAGCCAGACGAGCCGATCGAGCCAACAATCGATCGATCGTCTGGAAACCGCCGTCTCGGCGGTGGCGGGCGCCGCGCCGTCGGCGTGCCAGGGTGGGGCGAGCCAGAGACCATGACCGATCCAGAGCTGACCATCCTGACCGAGATCGCCGCCGCCTATTATCTCGAGCAGGAGACGCAGGAAGCTCTCTCCCACAAGTATCACATGTCACGCGCCAAGATCGGCAGGTTGCTTCGCCAGGCGCGCGACGAGGGTATCGTCGAGATTGCCGTTCGGACTCATCCAACGCTCAGCCTTCGACTCGAGCAGGAGTTCGTGAAGCGTTTCGGAGTCGACCGAGTATTGATCGCCGCCGACAACCGCGATCCTGACGCCCAGCGATCCGCACTCGCCAATTTGGTGGCGAACTATCTCGACAAGACGCTGCTCGACGGCATGATTGTGGCCGTCGGCATGGGGCGCAACGTCGGCGCGGTGGCCGACAATATCTTTGCCCCCACTCAGAAGGCGGTTACCTTCGTATCGGCCATCGGCGGCTCGCTCAGGGCGGGCGAGTTCATGAACCCGGACCACATCTGCCGGCGTCTTGCCTCCCGCTTCGGCGGCGAGAGCGAGACGCTCTATGCGCCGGCGCTGGTTGCCAACCCGGACATCCGCGCCGCCCTTCTGAAGAACGATACCATCAAGCAGACGCTCGACCGGGCCCGTCGCGCCGATATGGCGCTGATCGGCGTCGGCGACCTCAGCGAAGACAGCAACATGGTTCGCATGGGCTGGTTCTCACCGCAGGAGATCGTCGAGGCACGCCTATCGGGAACCATTGGCGATATGATGGGCTACGATTTCATCGATATCGAGGGCCATCAGTCGCGGACACCGATGCAAGGGCGCATCATCGGGCTGACCATCGGCGAACTCGAACGCATCCCCAACGTCATCGCCATCGCCAGCGAGAACACCAAGGCGGCGGGCATCCTGGGGGCGCTCAGGACGGGTGTGGTCAATACATTGGCCACCAGCTCGGCCAACGCTCACACGGTTCTGGCCCTCGATGACGCCACGAGCAAGAGGCGGCAACGGGCGCAACGTTTGGCGACGGGGCAGCCGTAGGAGAAAAGGTGCCGCCGGCTCCGTTCGGGGCCGGCGGCATCGAGATCAAGCAAAGACGATCTGCGTCTTGATGACGTTGGCGGGCGCCTTGGCCGCGAACTCGAAAGCCTCGACCGCCTGGTCGAACGAGTAATACTTCGAAATCAACGGCTTGACGTCGATCTTGCCGGAGGCCAGCAGGTTGATGGCGCGATCGTAGATGTTGGCGTAGCGGAAGACGTGCTCGACGCGCAGCTCCTTGGCCTGTCCGGCCACCACGTCGTAGGCGACCGGCTTGGCCGGCATGCCGACCAGCACCGCGCAACCGCCCGGGCAGGCATAGTCGAACAACGTGTCGTAGGCCTTCATGCTGCCGCTCGCTTCAAAGACCGCGTCAACACCCCAGCCGCCCGTTGCGGCCTTAACCCGAGCGAGAGCGTCTTCCTTGGCAAGGTTGATCGGCGTCAAGGCAGGGTACTTGGCAGCGACGTCGAGCTTCTCCTGCTGAAGGTCGATGACGAAGACGTCTGAACAGCCCGCGGCCACTGCCGACAGAGCCGTCATGATACCGATGGTTCCCGAACCGATCACGACGGCGGTTGCGCCCGGCTGGATGCGGGCCTTGGTGGCGGCCTGCATGCCGACGGCCAGCGGCTCGACCATCGCGCCCTCGGCAAGGCTGACATTGTCGGGCAGCTTGAAGGTGAGGTTGGCGGGATGCACCACTTCCGGCGCCAAGCAGCCGTGCACCGGCGGCGTTGCCCAGAAACGCACGCCCGGATCGAGATTATAAAGGCCCATGCGCGCGGCGCGCGATGTCCAGTCGGGAATGCCCGGCTCCATGCAGACCTTGTCGCCAACCTTGAACGAGGTGACATTGGCGCCGACCGCGATCACGACGCCGGCGCCTTCGTGGCCGAGAACCATCGGCTTCTTGACGACGAACGGGCCGATATTGCCGTATTCGTAAAAGTGGACGTCACTGCCGCAGATGCCGACGTTCTTCATGGCAATCTTGACGTCGTCCGGGCCGACTACGGTCGGCAGATCGATGTCCCGCAGACGGATCTTGCCGATCTCCTCGAGAACAAGCGCCTTCATATTCTCTCCTCCGCCTCTACGCGACGGCTTGGTGCCGCGCGGTTTGCTCCTGCGTCTCGCGATGTCGCCTTCGTCCTGTTCATCGGACAGGTTCGCTACGTGCGTCACGATATATGATCATTTGATAACATTTGGCTGCGCTATAAGCAAGCCAGTCGCTCCGGACCACGGTTACCTTCTGTTTTATATGGGTTTGCGCCACATTGCACAGAGGCTTATAGAAAGACGCTTAAAATCAATTAGATGAGACTCCATCTTGGTGGCTTGAAAGCGACCGGCGGGTGCTGCAGCACGGAACGAAGCTGTTGGCTCTCGCGTTTTGCGACCTAAAAACAACAATCTTTGGATATTAAAATAACATAACAATGAAATTGTCATTGACATGTGCTCAGCCCGGTGGCCCTATTGTCCCTAATCGGATCAGAGCTCTCGGGGCTGCCTGGCCGCATAAGCAAAAATTGGGAGGATTTGGCGTGGGTAAGCCAAAGAAACTGCTCAACAATCCTGTTGAGGTCGTCTCTGAGCTCATTGATGGTCTGGTCGCCGCCTGTGGCGGCGATCTTTACCGTCTTGATGGACGCAACGCCGTTGTTCGGACGCACATCGCCAATGACAAGGTGGCGTTGTTGATCGGCGGCGGCAGCGGTCACGAACCGATGTTCCCAGGCTTCGTCGGTTCCAATCTCGCCGACGGCGCCCCTTGCGGCGAGGTATTCGCCGCGCCGACCCCTGATCTGATTGTCGACACGCTGTCGGCCATCGAGCGCGGTCGGGGCGTGCTGATGGTCTATGGCAATTACGCCGGCGATAACATGAACTTCGACATCGCCGCCGAACTTGCCGAGGAGGCGGGAATTGTCACCCGCACGGTGCGGGTCTGGGATGATGTCGCCGCAGCGCCTCCCGAGCGCATGACCGACCGACGCGGTATTGCCGGCGATTTCTTCGTCATCAAGGTGGCCGGCGGAGCTGCCGCCGAGCTGGACAACCTCGACGAGGTCTATCGCGTGGCTATCAAGGCGCGCGACAACACACGCTCGATGGGGGTGGCTCTTGCCGCCGGCTCCATTCCCGAGACGGGTGAGCGCACTTTCGAATTGCCCGAGGACGAGATCGAAATCGGCATGGGCGCGCATGGTGAGCCCGGCATTGCCCGCCGCAAGATAACCGATGCCGATGCCATCGCCGAGGAGATGACCAACCTCATCCTTGCCGACCTGCCGTTTTCGGCCGGCGACGAAGTGGCTCTTTTGGTCAACAACCTCGGTGCGACGACTTGCATGGAAATGCTGATCGTCAGTCGCAAGGTGCACCAGCTTCTACAACAGCGGGGAATTGTCATCCATCGGACCGACGTCGGGTCGTTCCTGACCTGTCAGGAGATGGCGGGCCTGTCGATCACGCTGATGAAGCTTGATGCCGAACTCAAGCATTATCTCGACATGCCCGCTCGTTCCTTTGCCTACTCGAGGGCTTGACCATGTACGACACACTCACTCCGTCCCAGGCGCGCGACATGCTCTCGGCCGTCGCCCAGCATCTCGTAGCCAATGTAGACATGCTCACCGAGGTAGATCAGGCGATTGGCGATGGTGATCATGGCATCGGCATGCGCCGTGGCTTCGCTGCCGTTGAAGAAGCGATGGCGACCATCGATCCAGAGTCGGTATCCAAGGTATTCAAGGCGGCCGGCACGACGATCATGGCCAAGACCGGAGGAGCTGCCGGCGCCGTTTTCGGTACGTTATTCCGCGCCGGCAGCGCCGCCCTCGAGGGCCGACCCGCACTGGATGCCGAGGGTCTGGCAGGCTTCCTCTTGCTCGGTCTTGAGGGCGTGGAAAAGCGCGGCGGAGCCCAGCCTGGGCAAAAGACGATGATCGACGCTCTGGCGCCGGCCTCCGTCGCAGCCGAGGCCGCCATTGCAAGCGGTCTCGTTGTGGCTGTGCGAAATGCCACCGACGCTGCCAAAGCTGGTGTCGAGGCGACCAAAGGCATGATTGCCACCACCGGCAAGGCCAGGACACTTGGCGAACGGTCGCTCGGCCATCCGGATCCGGGCGCCGTCTCGATGTCGCTGATCCTTGAGGCAATGCGCGACTATATTGCCGCGTGACGATCGAGCACGATGATGGCTGATCGGCGGAGAACGGATAGGCGAGGGCCTCAGGACCTTCGCTTCCGTGGGTGGAGGCAGAGGTGAGCACATTCTGGATCGGCACCGGCTGGAAGATGAACAAGACGGTTGCCGAAACGCGGCGCTACGTCGCTGACCTGAGGGCGCGATTGCCTGGCGAAGTCTCGGCTGATTATGCGCTCTTCATCATCCCGCCGTTCACGGCACTGGCCGCCGCCCGCGAAGCAATCGGCGCGGCACCGGTCCTGCTTGGGGCGCAGAACATGCATTGGGCCGAGGCAGGCGCCTACACCGGCGAGATATCGGCCCCAATGCTGGAGGAGTTTGGCATCGACCTGGTCGAACTCGGCCATTCTGAACGCCGCGAGTATTTCGCTGAGACTGACGCAACGATCAATTTGAAGGTGAAAGCCGCTTTGCGACACGGCTTCAGACCGCTGCTCTGCGTCGGCGACAGCGCCGAGGAGCGGGCGGCGGGCGCATCGGCAGCGGCAGTCGTGCGCCAAGTGAGACTTGCTTTCGCCGGCTTGGCGAAAGGCGAAATCAACCGCTGTCTGGTTGCCTATGAGCCGATATGGGCGATCGGAGAAGGCGGTGTGCCGGCACGCCCAGAAGAGGCGCGGTGCGTTCATGTCGCCATTCATGTCGCCTTGAAAGAGCTCGGAGCTCCGTCGGTGCCGGTGCTTTATGGCGGCAGCGTCAATCTCGACAATGCAATGGCCCTTGCTGGCGAGCCTGCCATCGATGGCCTGTTCGTCGGTCGTGCCGCCTGGTCGGCGGAAGGGTTTGCTTCGCTGATCTCAAAGGTTATGGCGGCACGTAAAAATATCAGATCCACGCCCGCAGAAGCTATGTCCGCGATTGGCTAGAGAATTCCGGTGAAAGCCAGTTCACCGGAAACTCTCTCTTTGCTCTCGGTAAAGCTTTCTCGTACGTCGTTCTTGTGCTTGGAGCAATTTCAGCAAAAGTGGGAACCGGTTTGCGGCCGAAATTGTGATGAAACACAAAAGCTAGAGTATTTCATTCGGCCGCCACTTCCCCTCACACAAACGTCTTCAAGTCTCGACAATGGTGAGCCTGACACCGTCCTTCTGCAGAGCATCGGCGTCTGCTTGAGAAAGGCCGCTATCGGTAATCACCTGGTCGAACTCAGTCAGCATGGCGAGCTTGATCAAAGACGTCTTGCCGAACTTGGAGCTGTCGATCAGCAGGATCTTGCGATCGGCGGCCTCCATCAGCGCGCGTTTTGTCTTCACCACTTCCTCTTGCTGATGAAAAGCGATGAGACCGAGGATGGTCGACGTCGACATGAACAGGGTATTGGCGCGTAGGGAACCGACGGCTTGCTCGCAAAGATAGCCGAAGAAGGCGTTGAAACGCGCGTTGTAGTGTCCGCCGAGACAGATGGTCTCGATGCCCGGAGCATCCTTGAGCGTGTCGATGATCGTCAGACTGCTGGTGATCACCGTCAGCGGCTTGCAATCGACGAGGTGCGCAGCGAGATGGCCGACCGTCGTCGAATCGTCGAGGATCACGGCTTGGCCCGGCTCGACGAGTTCCGCGGCGGCGCGGGCGAGGGCATCCTTCTCGGCGTCGGCAAGGCGGGCGCGGTAGAGGATGGTGCTGTCGGCGAGGCTGGACGAGCGGACCGTCACGCCGCCGTGGACGCGGCGAACAATTCCCTGCTCCTCCAAGAGCCTGAGATCGCGATGGACAGTCATCCGGCTGACGCCGAAATGGTCGGCAAGTTCCTCGACTTGCGCCGAACCGGCCGGCAGCAGGTAGTCGAGCAACGCTTTGCGTCGTCCAGTCGGACCGGCCGACGCTCTCACTGACTGGAAATCATCGTTATTTTGCACGGCAAGGGATCCGTCGCTGGGGGATTTAGGCAGACGGTTCCGTCGTGGTGTCGCCCTGGAGACCAAAGGCGCCACCCGCCCAATCAGAGAGCCCTCCGCAACCAATGGCTGTCGGGGTACTGGTAACCTCTTCCCTGATCCATTGGGCTAAGGATGACATCACAGCTCTCCTGTTTGAGACAGTTTCTATCGTAAAGTCACAAATATATCAACATAACTTATCAAACAAACACAGATTGGTCGATTTGGATGTTATGCTGTTATCTCGCGCTTCGCGCCGGCCGGCTCGGATATCGAGGCGATCGTTGACCCAAAAGCGGGTGCCGACGGTCCCAAGCCCTTCCGGCGCGGTCGGCGGCACATTCGCTCAACCAGCGTCGAGACCTATCGTTCCACGCCGGAAAAGATCACGGCAATCTGCCTGCCGGCCTTGGGCTTGGCGATCACGCCGGCGAGGCCGGCGGTTCCTGTGGCCGACGCGACGATATCGGTGTGCAGGCGTCCGGCCTTGTGAGCCGCCGCAATCTGGGTCTCGTCGACGACGACGGTTGAACCGCCGCTGGCGCGCATGCCTTCGGCAGTTGCCCACCAGTCATAGGTTTCGTCGTCGAGAATGCCGTGCGCGAGGCTGATCGGCGTTGTTTCCCATGGCCACATGAACTGCGACCGCTGCCTCGCCGCTGTTGGGAGGTCGACCCCGTCGAGGCGTTCCCAGGCACGTGCCAATGGCGCGCAGCCGGCCGTCTGGACGGCGAACAGCTTGGGAAGGGAAGACAGCAGGCCGTTGGCGCGCGCCAGCGCCAATCCCTGCGCCAGGGCGCTCGCCAATGCTCCGCCGCCAACTTGCACGAACAGCGCATCCGGAACCGTCCCGATCCGGCCGAACTCTTCCGCCATCTCGAAGGCCAGCGTGCGGCCGCCTTCGATGGCCAGTCCGTTGTCTGTGCCTTGTACGCCGAAGGGAATGGCGCCAGCGGCAACCGCCTCGCGGAAGCGCAGGTAGCAGGGATCGCCGGCCTCTCCTGGGCGCCTGTCGCAGATGGTGATCTGAGCACCGAGTTCCTTTAGTCGCGTCTTCACGACCGCGTCGGCGTCGGGCGGAATGAACACATCGAGCGGCCATTCGGCGGCCCGCGCGATCACGGCGGCGGCGAGGGCCGCGTTGCCGCAGGAGGCGATTGCCAGCCGGCGTGCCTTGAGGTTCTCGCCGGCTGGCAACCCGGTTGCCTCCAGGACGCGCAGATAGAGCATCACCCCCATCAGGTGGCGCGCCTTGTGGGATCCCGAGACGTTGTGGGTCTCGTCCTTTACCCAAAGTGAGCCAGAGAGGCCGATCGCCCCCGCGAGGTCCCGCTGTTCAGCCATTGGCGTGACACGGAAGCCGTGCCCGTCAACGGCCGTCAGGGCTTGGTCGAGCCTGCCAACGAGATCAAACCAGGCCGTATCGGGAAGCCCCGACGACCGTGCCAGCCGATAGGGGGAAAGCCAGGCCCGATAGCGCAGGAAGGGATCGGTTTCATTGCCAACCGAAAACGACGAGACCTCGTTCTCGGCGACGAGAACGTGGTCGATATCGTCGCCCAAGCCGGCATTCGGGCAGGCAAAGGCCAACCGAACGCCGGCGTCGATCTCAGCGCCACAGCCGTGGCAACGAAACCTGATGGCCATGGCCTCAGAGGCCCAGCTTCTTGGCAACGCCGCTCTTGGCGTTGACGTCGGCGATCATCTCGTCCCAGGCAGGCACGAGATCGAGCAGACCATCCCAGTAGGACTGCTTGGCGCGGGCCTTGAAGTCCTCGATGTCGACGCCCTGCTGCTCCACCCAGGTGAAATAGCCGAGGTTGAACACCCGCTTGCGATCGACGTGGGTCATTTCGAGGAGGTCGCTGGTCGACGCCGCCGCCAGCGAACGGCCCCAGGTCTCGCCGGCCGCCACGGCATCGAAGCGGTTGCCGAAATCGCGCTTGATCACCTTGTCGACCTCGCTGCCGTACATGGCGGCGCCGTCGGTCGCCAGCGTGACGATGACGTCGTCCGGCCCCATGTCGTAATACTTGGCCGTCTTGATCGCCGCCAGCATATTGCAGATCGACGATAGCCCGAGGTTGCCGAGTTCCGCCACCAGCTTCGGGTCGATGCCGCGCCGCTCGATGAGATAGTTGCGGCCGACCTCGGTGTTGAACAGAACGATCAGACGATCAGTGTCGCTATCGCTGACGCCGGCCACCATGTCGGTGTTCATGACGTTGTGAATGTAGGGCACGTGTTTGTCGCCGATGCCCTGGATGTTGTGCTCGCCGAAGCCATTCTCCAGAAGCGTCGGGCACTCGGTCGCCTCGACGACGACGATCTTGGTGCCATGGCGTTCCTTGAGGTGGTCGCCGGCCGCCAACGTGCCGCTCGACCCGGAGGCCGAGACGAAAGCGGCGAGCTTCGAGCCGGGACGATCTCTGGTGATCGCCTTGAACAGCGTCTCCAGCGCCGCGCCGGTGCAGGTGCGGTGGACGAGATAGTTTCCGAACTCGCAGAACTGGTTGAATATGATGTTGTCGGCATCGCTGTCGAGCCGGGCGCATTCGTCGTAGATTTCCTTGACGTTGCTCTCCGAACCGGGCGTCTTGATGACGTCGGAGCTGTCGACCACCCATTTGTCGAGCCAGTCGAAGCGCTCGCGGCTCATGTTCTCCGGCAGCACGGCGACGCCATGGCAGCCGAGAATGCGCGAGATGGCAACGCCGCCGCGACAGTAGTTGCCGGTGGATGGCCAAATGGCCTTGTGATGGCTGGGATCGAACTGACCGGTGACGAGGCGCGGCACCAGGCAGCCATAGGCCGCCAGAACCTTGTGGGCGCGGATCATCGGGAAACGGTTGCCGAGCGCGAGAACGATGCGCGCCTTGACGCCGGTGAGTTCGCTGGGAACCTCGACATAGACTGGCGTATCGGTCAATCCGCTGCGGGCCGCGTCGTTGAACCAGTGCACGCGAAACAGGTTGAGCGGGTTGGCGACGTCGGGATCGACCTCGGCGAGGCGCCGACGCACGCCGTCGGGGATGGTCGTCGGATTGGCGAGCTGACCAAGCGTGGGCAGTAGCACGCCTTCTTGTCCGAGGCGCGCGATGGTCCGGTCGAGAACCTGCGTGTCGACGACGTTACGCTCCAAACCTAGCCGCGCCATATCGGGTATCCCTTTGTCCATTCGCGGTGCCGCCCATGCGTTCCCGCTGGAGCACGACCGCTCGTTCCGATTGCGCGGTGACCGAAGGATCACCGGCGCTGCGTTCTTTGTCCGCCGTTGATGGCGCCAGTGCCACTGCGAGCAGACGACCTATTCAGGCAGGTCGTTCCTGCCAGGGCCGAAGATGACCCAGTTTTGCGAGCGGCGACTTGATATGCCGCAAGCGCTCATCACGCTGAATGGCCCGACACCGGCACGGGAATAGGATGGAACCATGGCCGGCGCAACGGAATACGATGTGTTCCGTATGGGCGGATGCCGCGGCTGGAAACCTCAAGACAGAGCCCTTATTGTCGTCATGACCGATGTGGCGCTCGATCACCACGCAATGGGTGGGGCCGGATATGAAATCACCCGTCGCGTCAACCGGCCCATTGTTTCCTTTGGCCCGCTTCCGCGACTGCGCTATTCAGGCGTGCAAAGACGCTTACCTGTACTTCCGAAGAGCGAATGATGAAAATATCGCGAGTTTACTGCTGTTGCGCCATAAGAGACATCGAAGTATGGGCTGTCGCCTCCAAATTCATACCGAAATATATCGAAGCGGATTCCTATTGCGTCATTGTCCCTGACAGTGATGCACCGGCGTTCCGTTGGGTCACGGACTCTCGTTTTTCAGTGATCCCTGAATCGGAATACACGGGCCGTTTTGAAGCGGCGCTCGCGTCGGCAATAGAAAAGCACGGGTCAGCCAGGTTTGGCTGGTATATCCAGCAATTCATAAAGATCGCTGCGATGGCGTCGGGGAATCCCGATGACTACGTCCTGATCTGGGATGCCGATACCATTCCTGTTCGAAAAATCTCATTCTTTTCCCAGGATGGAAAGATATTATTTTATACCGGGTCCGAGCACCACAAGCCTTACTTCGAGTCTATTGAGCGGCTGACCGGCCTGTCGAAGGCTATACCTCAGTCTTTCATTGCTCAATGCCTGTTGGGAAAGGCTGGCTGGACCGCAGAGTTCCTCGACCTGGTTCAGGAGCGCTCCGGAAAAGATCCCTTCCAGGCCATTATCGACGCAACGGACCTCTCGGAAAAATCGGGATTCAGTGAGTATGAGACGCTTGGGACGTTCTTTTTCAGTAAATACAAAGATCTGTTTGCTCCTTCGGGACGGAAATGGGAGCGAAATGGTTATTCTCTGCTTGGATCGCCCCTCAAGTTGGAAGGCCCCCATTCCCGGTTTCTGCTGCGTAATGCTGATTTCGTAGCCTTCGAGAAATGGGATTTGAAAAACAAGCAGGACCGCCAGCGCCGCAGAAGGACGCAGCGGCCGATCCGGACGAGGATAGCTGATTTGGCCTCGCGGGCTTTCTCGAAGAAAGAGAAGCCCAACCTACGAAACGACATCGACAAGTTTATCGGGCTTTATTTCACCGAAAAATTCCACAAGACGATAATTCACATAGGCGCGGATGAAGGCACGCAAAACGTTCTTCTAAGCAAGACCGATCCGTTCTCCGATGAGAACACCACATGGATGCGCGTCGAAACCTTGAAGTCCGCCGCTTTTGATTGCGACATGAGAAACGCGCTCCTCTGCGTCGATGCACCAGGAGATGCGTGTGCGGTTCTCGCGGAAATGGATTGGCGGCGAGCCCCGAAGTACATTCTCGTCAAGAGTGAAGCAAAGACGCGGGAGGGTCTGGAAGCCTTCCTGGAGGAGAAAAGGTTCCAACATTTGGGGGGAAGCCGTGAAAGACTGTTCGTGCGTACCTACTCGGTCGAGGCCTGAGCGCACTTTTCCCATGATTTCGTGATGCAAGAGGGCGAACTGGCAGGTCTCTGGCCTCCGCCCGCTTCCGGTTTCGCGTTTGGCTTTCACGTGTCGAGCCGGTCCCCTGATCATTGCCGTCCTCGATACCGGCCGACGGCGATTTGAGCGAGGCCAAAGCCGGTATTGCCGGCGGTCGCCTCGGCTTTGGCGGCCGAAATCATCGACAGGGCGACGCGATCCTTGATCGAGCCTTCGGGGTTGGCGCTTTGGAGCTTGACGAACAGATGGCAGGGGCCGTTCACGCCACCTTGGCGAACCGGCGTGGGTGAAGGGGACCGCGCCCGTCGCCGAGCGCCGGCAAGAGGTTGGCGATATCAGAGAGGTCGCGTACCGAGAGGTCGATCTCCGACGCGCGGGCGATGGCGGTGACATGCTCGGGGCATCGAGCGCCTACGGCGACGCCGGCCACCCCCGGCCAGGTCAGGCTCCAAGCGGTGGCGATGGCGGATGGCGCCGCGTGCCGGCGGGCGGCGATCACGCGCAGGAGTTGTCTGAGTGGCCCGAGCTCGTTGGACGCGTTGGCCGGCCGGTCCTCAGACAGGAGTTCGCCGCCACCGAGCGCGCGGTAGGCGATAACGGTCGGCGGCGTTCGTCGCCACAGGAGTTCGCTGTCGCCAATCCGGCGATCGAGTAGCGACAGTTCGACGTAGACGGCGTCGCAGGTTCCGATCCGCTCGGCACGTTCGAGACGGGCGCTGTCGGGGGCGACCAGACCGACCGTGCGCACCAGGCCGCTCTGCTTGAGGTCGAGCAACGCCGACCAGGCGTCTTCGAACAGAGCGTCGGAACCGGTCGCGAGATTGAGTTTGACGAGATCGACCGTCTCGACGCCGAGACGGGCGAGCGACCGTTCGAGCTGCTGGCGGAGGCGGCGTGGTTCGGTCATCGGCTGCGGTGTTGCCCGGCGAGAGCGCCCGTCCCAGTCAAAGCCCACCGCCGTTGCGACGAACGGACGATCCGCGGCCGGTAGCGCGGCGAGGGTGCGGCCGACGAGCCGCTCGGCGCCGCCGAATCCGAACACGGCGTCGGTGTCGATCCAGTTGAGACCGAGGTCGATGGCGCACCGGAGTGTGGCATCAGCGATATCGTCGCTGATGCCTGTGCCAAAGGTCGCCGTACCGAGTCCCACGCGTGAAAGCGGCGAACCGCTGGCAGTGGTGAGGGAACTCGGCATTCGGCCTTCATGCATTTTCCTCGCTCCGGATGGTTGCTCGCCGGTCTTCGCCGGAATTCCTGAAAAGGCTAGTCAATATTCCGGTGGACCATCAGGCTTTCGTTTTCCTTTTACCGGCGGATGCGGGAACGATATGCCGCGACAAGGCTGTTTTGCCGCAAGCTATTGCCATGACATCTCAAGATGTCCCGAGATGCGGCTCCAGCCAGAGGCTGTCGCGCGTGGCAACGAGGCGGAAGACGAGGTGGATGAGGTGGCCATGTCACGGCGAAAGCTTGCCGTCGGACATTCGGTCGATTGACGTCAATCGCTGGCGCCGCTATCTCGGCCTTAACGCGTCCGGAGACGATCGATGCTGACCAAGAAGGGCAAATACGGGCTCAAGGCGCTGGTCCATCTCGCCCGATCGGAACCGGGCAAGGCGATCCAGGTGGCGGAAATCGCTGCGCGAGAGAATATTTCCAAGAAATTTCTCGACGCGATCATGCGCGATCTCAAGAACGCCGGCTTCGTCCGCTCATGGAAAGGGCCTGGTGGTGGCTTCGCGCTGAGCCGCCCCGCTACCGAGATCCATGTCGGGCCGGTGGTGCGGGCGCTCGACGGGCCGCTGGCGCCAATTGCCTGTGCCAGCCGCACCGCCTTTCAGCCCTGCGACGACTGCGGCGACCTCTCAACCTGTTCGGTGCGCATCGTGATGACCGAGGTGAGGGACGCCATGGCCGAAGTGCTCGACCGTACCACGCTGGCCGACATGCTGCAGAAGTCCAATACCGCCGCCATGGTGCTCGCCGACTGACGAGCCGTCGCCTCAACAGGCCTAGATCGCCGTGCGTCCTGACGGACGCAAGATGACGATCTAGCTTTTTGTTGTTGCATCGTATTTTCCGAAAACCGGACTCCACTTTTCGGTCCGATGCTTTAGCCGGCCCGCTGCCATCAGCGCACGGCGCCCCTCATCCGAAGCGCGCGACAAGAAAGTCGATCACGCTTCTCAACATCGCAGTGGGGCGGCGATCCGGCGCATAAACGAGAGACATCGGCGTCGGTCGGTAAGACCACTGGGGCAGCACGGGCACCAGCGCGCCGGAGGCGAGATCTGCCGCCAGTAGCAGCTCCGGCTGAAGTATGATGCCGGCACCGTGGAGTGCCGCCACGCGCAAAGCTTGCCCCTGATTTGCGGTGAAGCTGCCCTTGGTGACGATCTCGCGTGTTTGGTTTTCCGGCCCTACGAGATGCCAGCGGCCTTGCGTTCGCCAGTAGGTGTGGCCGAGGCACTCGTGTTCCGCCAAATCTTCCGGGGTTCGTGGCGCGCCAAAACGCGCAAGATAATCCGGCGATGTCGCGAGAACGCGCCGATAGGGCCGCAGTGGCCGCGCGACAAGGTTGGTGTCTTTCAGTTCGCCGATGTGAATGCCGAGTTCGTAGCCCTCGCCAATCATATCGTGCGGATTGTTGTCGAGGGCGAGATCGATGCTGACCCGAGGATTTAGGCGCATGTATTCGACAAGCGCAGGAACCAGGTTTTGCGTTCCGAAGCTGACGGGAGCCACCAATCGCAAACGCCCGTGTGGGGTCGACTGCAGTTCCGAGGCGGATGCTTCGGCAAGCTCTACTTCGGCCAGGGCGGCCTTGCTTCGCTCGTAGTAGAGTCGTCCGACTTCGGTCAACTGCTGGCGCCGCGTCGTGCGATGCAACAATCGAGCGCCAAGGCGCTGTTCGATCGTCCGAACATGCTTGGCAGCCATGGCTGGCGACACGCCGCTGGCCTCCGCGGCTGCGGCGAAACTACCCAACTCGACGACCCTGACAAACATGGCCATGCCAGCCAATTTATCCGCCATTCCATACCTTCTGGTTTTGAATGAAGATAGTGGCGGCGTATTTATCACCCAGCCGTTCCCTGAGATAGTCCATCCCGCCCGCTTCCGGGCGGCTTTCTCAAGAGGGACCGCAATGCCTATTATCCACGTGGAAATGCATCCTGGGCGCACGCAAGAACAAAAGCGTGCATTCGTCCGTGAGGCCACCAAGGCCGCGGTCGAAACGCTGGCCTGCCCGCCGGAATCGGTCGAAATCATCATCGCCGAGATAGCAAAGGAATCGTGGGCGAAAGCCGGCAAATTGAAGTCGGACGCCTAAAGTTCAAGGTTCGAAGGGTTCGCGGAAGACTGCGAAATCTTTCGCGGACGCCTTCATATGTTCAAGGCATCGGACCGAGAGCTGGAGTCCGGTCTTCGGAAAATCCGCTGCCACGACAAAGAGCCAGATCGCCATTTTGCGTCCGTCAGGAAGCACGACGACCTGGAGGCGCGCTTTGAGCAATTGAACCCTTCAGGTCCGCACCGGCGGTCAAGCGTGTTGGCGCCGCAAATCATCGGCGGGCCGTGTTCGCAATTTTCAAGGAATTGGCGCACCCGACAGGATTCGAACCTGTGACCTCTGCCTTCGGAGGGCAGCACTCTATCCAGCTGAGCTACGGGTGCATCGCGGACACGCGAAACACGGTTCGTATAACCGACTTCGCCGACAAGGCAAAGCAAAAAGCGGTGTCTTTCGCGCAACGGAACGAGGGTGTGAAAACGAAGGCGAATGCGACCGTGAGGAGGGCGAAGTTCTCGCCGTCGCATCACCGCCTTTCCAGCGAACATCGTTCCCCTCAGGTTTGAAGCGTCGACAGGCGGCAAGTGGGGCACCGATGCAAAAGCGGCGCCGGAAGAACCAGCGCCGCCTTTTAGCTCAGCCTTTTGCTGACGATATCATTTGCCGACGGGGACTTCCACGAAGGTGCTGTCGGCCGGGTCCCACATGCGAACGATGGTGCGGTTGGTCTTCACCGCGTCATGCGTGGCGATAGCCGGCGTGGCGCCAACCTTGGTCGTCACGAAGGTGCTGTCGGCGGGATCCCAAATGGTGACGGTCTCGGTGTAGCGCGCGGTGTCGTTGTTGGCGGTCGCCGGGGCCTTCATCGAGCCGACGGCAAAGGTGCTGTCGGCCGGATCCCAATAGGTCTGCTCGGCAGCGGAAGCCAGACTCGGGAGGGCGATGGCGGTAACAGCAACGACGGCAAGAGCGAAGGTCTTCATTTCCATACTCCTTGTAACTCGATAGCGTCGTCAGGCCGTTGGAAGTTCATATCCAGCCCCGGACATTCGTCTCGCTTCGATGAGTATGATCTATGCCGTAGCTCTTCACGGAAAAAGGGGGCGACAAGTCAATATGACGGGACGGGTTTCGTGAAGAAGTTTCACAAGATCGTGTGAAAACGTGATGACTGGAGCAAATCGCGGCGACTGAACCTACACAACTGCGTGAAGGAAGTCGCAAGGGGGCTTTATTTTGGCTTTTGCCATCGCAGATTGGGACGCCTAGGGGGCTTTCTTCCAGGCTATGGCAGTCCCAGAGACAGAGTTTGATACACTTTTCCGCAGGGTGGTTCCGATCAACGTGGGCGACCGTAAGCCAGGAGCCGTTTCCAGGAGATATCGATCATGAGGATCGATGCTCGCCAAATCGAGGTCATCTGCGGCAGGGCAAATCCATGCCGATCAGCACGGCCCGAGACTGGGATCTGATATCAAGACGGCAGTGCTCTGCCGGGTCGGCTAACGCATTCCCGGTCGCGAGGAACCGCGTCTCGCCAATCCGGCGGAAACAACAGAAACTTGGGAGATAATGGTACAGCTGGCTGGGCTTGAACCAGCGACCTTCGGAGCCACAATCCGACGCTCTAGCCAACTGAGCTACAGCTGCACGTAACGGCGCGGAACCTAGTTGGATCGCCCCGGCAATGCAAGCCCTGCCAGTCACTTTTTTGCGGTCGATCGCCGCCAAGTGGAGGAGGGCCTGTTGGCTGGCTATCAGGCGGCGATCACCGCGCCGAGGAAGGCGTCGATGGTCGAACGAAGCTGGTCCGCCTCGTCGGCGACTTCTCGTGAATCCTGATCGAGCTTTTGCGCCGCCATCTCGGTTTCGCGGGCCGTCTTGAGTACCGCGCTGACGTTGGTTGCCACCTGCTGCGAACCGGCAGCAGCCGCACTGACCGAACGGCTGATGTTGCCTGTGGCAGTGCCTTGCTCTTCCACCGCCGTGGCAATGGCTCCCGTGTAACGATCGACTTCCTGCATGGTGACGCTGATGGTTTGAATCGCCTCCACCGCGTCGGCAGTCGCATCCTGAATGTTATCGACCTGAGCGGCGATTTCCTCGGTGGCCTTGGCGGTCTGCCCGGCGAGATTCTTCACCTCGGCGGCGACGATGGCAAATCCCTTGCCCGCCTCGCCGGCTCGTGCGGCTTCGATGGTTGCATTGAGCGCCAGGAGGTTGGTTTGCTCGGCGATGGCCCGGATCAACGTGACGACTTCGCCGATCTTGGTCGCGCCAGTGGCGAGACGGTTGATCTTGACATCGGCGTCGCGCGTGCCGCGCGCCGCATCGGCCACGATGGTGCCGGTACGCTGGATCTGGGCGGATATCTCGCCGATTGAAGCCGCCAGTTCCTCAGTCGCCGAAGCGACGGTCTGCACATTGCCGGTCGCATCGCACGAGGCGTTCGAGGCGGCTCCAGCATCTTGGACGGTGTGCAAAGCGCCGGCTCCCAGCGGGGGAAAACGTCGGGGTGCCATTAACCGATTGTTTAGCCTGAAATCCTTTTCTTGTCGGAACAACTCGCCTTGCAAGGGAAAGAAAAGCTTTCCGCGCATATGTGTTGCAGAGCCCCGGAGAACGACTGGCTGAACCGGCTCTGCGTGTCGTGTCGTTTATGCGACGGGTTGGTTCGGCCTGTGGAGGAAGAGAGCGCATCGAGGGGGGAGTGTCATGCCGTCAAGGGTCGTCGCCTCGCAGCACACTTCGATTGGCAGTCCTGCCAGGAAGAAGAGCGGCATGACCACGTCCGCCCGACGCCGTAAAGGCGGCGGCCACCAAGACGCTCGTTCCTTCGTCATCGCCGGCTTCGTTGCCCTGGTGCTCGCATCAGTCGTCGCCACGATCTGGCTCAACGTCAGGCCTTTTCCTGTTGCCTCGTCGGCGCCGGCGCCTCGCCCCCCGCCCAGCCTTGCCGATCTTGAGATGAAGAAAACCCACTCCTACTGGAAAGTCGGCAGCAGCACCTACCGGCATTACATTACCAACGCGAGCACCGGCGAGATCGTCGACGCCGGCGTCGTGACGGTCAAGGAGATGCTTGCGCAGGGCATTGAGGTGCCCGGCTATTCGCTACCGGCCAAGACCACCGGCACGTCGAGCAACAGCGACGAACTGGCCATTCGGTTCCAGGCGATTCAGGATCACCTCAAATAGCGACCGTTCCGGCGCGCAGCAGCATGCCGTAGAGATCACGCGGCTCGTCGGGGTCGGCAAGCAGATCGAGCTCTTGGTAGAAGGAAGTGCCGGCGAGCTTGTCGCGCACAAAGCGTAGCGCCGAGAAATCCTCGATGGCGAACCCGACGGAGTCGAACAACGTTACCTCGTCAGGCGCGGTGCGGCCCGGCGTTGCGCCGCGGAGAACTTCCCAAAGCTCGGTGACCGGGTGATCGGCGGCAAGCTGCTGGATCTCGCCTTCGATGCGCGTCTGCGGCGCATATTCCACGAAGATCGACGAGCGCTTGAGAATGTCGCGGTGCAGCTCCGTCTTGCCCGGGCAGTCGCCGCCAACCGCGTTGATGTGCACGCCGGAGCCGACCATGTTGTCGGTGAGAATGGTGGCGTACTGCTTGTCGGCGGTCACGGTGGTGATGACGTCGGCGCCTTCGACGGCTTCCTGGCCGGAGCGGCAGACGGTAATCGAAAAGCCGAGAGGCGCAAGGTTGCGCCGGCACTTCTCCGTTGCGGCGGGGTCTATGTCGTAAAGGCGCAGGTTGGCAATGCCGAGGATCGCCCGGAAGGCCAATGCCTGAAATTCCGATTGGGCGCCGTTGCCGATGATCGCCATGGTGACCGATCCCTTCGGTGCCAGGCAGCGTGCTGCCATCGCCGAGGTGGCGCCGGTCCGGAGCGCGGTCAGCAGCGTCATCTCGGAGAGCAGCATCGGATAGCCCGAGCCGACATCGGCCAGCACGCCGAAGGCCGTCACCGTCTGCTTGCCTTCGCGCATGTTCTTCGGGTGGCCGTTGACATACTTGAAGCCATAGAGCGTCCCATCGGACGTTGGCATCAGTTCGATGACGCCGTCCGCCGAATGGGAGGCAACGCGCGGCGTCTTGTCAAAAGTTGGCCAGCGGCAGAAGTCTTCTTCGATGTAGGTCGCAAGCTCTGTGAGGAAGCGCTCGACGCCGACGCTGAGCACCAGCCGCATCATGTTGTCGACCGACACGAACGGGACGATGGCGAGCGGGGAAATGGCTTTCATGCTGAAAAGCTCCGGGTTGGGCGGTCCATGACGGTGCGGCCCATCAGGCTGGCGAGAAGGTCGACCATCAGCGTGGCGGTGCGGCCGCGCTCGTCGAGGAAGGGGTTGAGTTCGACGAGGTCGATCGAGGAGACGAGGCCGCTGTCGTGCAGCATCTCCATGATCAGGTGTGCCTCGCGGAAGGTGGCGCCGCCCGGCGCCGTGGTCCCGACGCCCGGGGCGATGGACGGATCAAGAAAGTCGACGTCGAGGCTGACGTGAAGACGACCGTTCACTGTTACGACCCGCTCGAGAAAGCGGTCGACCAGCGTGCCGACGCCGTGCTCGTCGAGGGCGCGCATGTCGTGGACGGTAACGCCGGAGCCGGCGAGCGCCCGCCGTTCGGCCGGATCGACCGAGCGAATGCCGACCATGGCGACATTGCCCGGCGGTACGGGGTGAGAGAGCGGCGGATAGTAGCCCTGAAACCCGTCCATCCCCGTGAAATAGGCCACCGGCGTACCGTGAAGATTGCCGCTCTGGGTGGTGTCGAGCGTATGGAAGTCGGTGTGGGCATCGAGCCACAACACGAAAAGAGGGCGTCCCTCCTCTGCGGCGCGGCGAGCCACGCCGGGGACCGTGCCGCAGGCGAGCGCATGATCGCCGCCAAGAAAGACCGGCAGGGCATCGTCGCCGGCTCTGTGGGCCGCCTCGGTCACCGTGTCGATCCAGGCGGCGATCTCGGGAAGGCGCCGAAGGTGCGGGTAGGGTGGCGCGACAACCGGCAGAGGGCCGCGGGCGACGTTGCCGAGATCCTCGACATCGTGGCCGAGCTCGGCGACCGCTTCGACGATGCCGGCCGTGCGATAGGCGCTCGGACCCATTTCGCAGCCCATGCGAGCGGCGCCATCCTCAACCGGTATCCCCAGAAGTCTCACCTTCATGCCCGTTCGCCTTTTGCCGTTGGAGTTCTGGCATCAGGCCATTTTCGACTGGCGAAGTGAACAGGCGGGATTGGCAATATAAACGGATTGGCTTATCAAAACGGCAGTTTCATTGAGCAAATCGGAGAAAGCGTGGATCGGCTCGATCAGCAACTCATAACGCTGCTGCGTCATGACGGACGCCGCACCGTATCGGACCTCGCCGCCGAACTGGGAGTATCCAGGGCTACGATCCGCGCCCGCATGGAGCGGCTTGAGCGTGGCGGCGACATCCTCGGCTACACGGTGATCCTTCGTAACGACGCCATAGAAGCACCGGTCAGGGCGGTGATGATGATCGAGATCGAGGGGCACGTCCTCGACAAGGTAATCCGCCAACTCGAGGGCTTTGCCGAAGTGGCGGCGATCCACACCACCAACGGCCGCTGGGATCTTGTTGTGGAACTCGGGGCGGCAACGCTAACCGACTTCGACACCGTGCTGCGCCGGATTCGTCTGCTGCCCGGCATTACCGGGTCCGACACCAGCCTGCTTTTGACGACGCCCCGCACGACGCGTGCCCGCTTGAGCTCCGGTTGATGTCGTTGCGAGAGGAACGGCGGGCAAGACGGTCGTCGGTCATTCCTTGTGGCGGCGGTGATTGCCGAAAACGAGGCCGGTCTCGAGCGCCTGTTTGCCGAATTTCTGGCGGACTTCATCCATGGCCCGCTCGGCGGCGGCCTTGCGCGTTGCCTTCTGATCGACGAGATCGGCCGGGTCGGCGAAGCGGCTTTCGCAGAGGTCGGCAACGGAGACGCCGAGCAGCCGATATTTCTGGCCGTGCGCTTCCTCGGCCAGCAGCGCGTCGGCGGCCGTGAAGATGCGATCGGCCAACTGTGTGGGGTCGTTGAGGCGCCGCGCCCGTGTTCTCAGCTTGAAATCGGTGGTCTTCAATTTCAGCGTCACCGTCGAACCGGCAATATCCTCGTGCTTGAGTCCGAAGGAAACACGTTCCGCCTGCTCGCGCAGAATCGGCCGGAGGTCGCGGAGGTCGGCGAGATCTTCGAAGAAGGTCACTTCCGAGCCGACGCTCTTTCGCTGCGAGTTCGGGACAACTTGCCGGCTGTCCTCACCGCGCGACAACCTCGCAATCCTGAGGCCGAGCGCCCCATAACGGCTGGCGAGCTGGGCCTGATCGGCGGCCTGCAGGTCCCCGACCGTTCGGTAGCCATCAGCGGCAAGTCGCTCGGAGAAGGCACGGCCGACTCCCCAGAGCGTGGTCACCGGCCGCGGCGCCAGAAACGCTGCGGCTTCTGCCTGTCCGATCACCGAAAAGCCTCTGGGCTTGTCGAGGTCGGAGGCGATCTTGGCGAGGAACTTGTTGGCGGCGAGCCCCACCGAAACGGTGATGCCGACCTCCTGCTCCACTTCTTTTGCGAAGCGGGCGAGCACCAGAGCCGGGCTGGCGCGGTGCAGCTTTTCGGTGCCGGACAGGTCAAGGAAGGCTTCGTCGATGGAGAGCGGCTCGACGAGCGGCGTCAACTCCAGCATCCGCCGCCTGATCTCCCGGCCGACGCGGGCATATTTCTCCATGTTGGGCCGGATCACGACCGCATCGGGGCAGAGTTGCAGCGCCTTGAACATCGGCATGGCCGAGCGCACGCCGCTGATGCGGGCGATGTAGCAAGCGGTCGAAACGACGCCCCGCTTGCCGCCCCCGATGATCAAAGGTTTGGTGGCAAGCGACGGGTCGTCGCGCTTTTCCACGGAGGCGTAAAAGGCATCGCAATCGACGTGGGCGATGACGAGGCGGTTCAGGTCGGGATGGCGGATAAGGCGCGGGCTGCCACAGGCCAAGCAACGGCGCCCCTCGGCCGGAGCCAGTGAGAGGCAGTCCCTGCAGAAGCCACCCGCCGCCTCAGACATGCTTGCCTCCCGGGGCGCCTCACGAAACCATGCCGGCCGATCAGAATTCGCTTTCGCCAGCCAATGCGTGGCGCGCAGCGGCCAGCATGGTCGGCCTCACCTGAGCCGCCTCGACGAAGGACAGCAATAGCGATTCATCGGCAAGAAAAAATTCCAGTACGCCGGCAAGAAAGCCGGGCTCACGCGCCGCCGCCCTAAGATCGGCCGGACCGATACCGGAAAGTGACAGGAAGCGACCGAGCGCATCCGGGTTTCCCGCGAGATAGGCGAGGGCGGAAATCGCCAGCTCTTCCGCTGCGTCGACGCTAAGCCTTTTACCAATTGGCATGTTCGGACCACCGTTTGGGATTGCTAAAGGAATCCGTACTATATTTGTTATACTGGAATCAGTGCGGCAACCTATCCCTAGGGAAAGGCGTTTCTGCGCATGAGTGTGCAGGGATGAAAACCGCCCAGCACCCGGTCACACCGGCGCAAGGCGGAAAGAGAGTCGAATGACCAAGACAGTTCTCATCGTCGAGGACAATGAGCTCAACATGAAGCTCTTCCATGATCTCCTGGAAGCGCATGGTTATCGCACGATTCAAACACGCAATGGCATTGAGGCCTTGGACTTGGTGCGCACTCACCGGCCGGATCTCATCCTGATGGATATCCAATTGCCGGAAGTGTCGGGGCTCGAGGTCACCAAGTGGCTCAAGGAAGACGACGAACTGCGCTCTATTCCGGTGGTTGCGGTCACCGCATTTGCCATGAAGGGCGATGAGGAACGCATCCGTCAGGGCGGTTGCGAGGCTTATATTTCCAAGCCGATTTCGGTTTCCAAATTTATCGAGACGGTGCGGACCTATATCGGCGACCAGTGATCGTCGTCCGGAACGGAAGAGTGTGATGACAGCGCGTATTCTTGTTGTCGACGACATCCTGGTCAATGTGCGCCTCATGGAGGCTCGCCTCACCGCCGAATACTTCGATGTCCACACCGCCACCTCCGGTACCGAGGCGCTGGCGATGCTCGACAACGCCACCTACGATATCGTTCTGCTGGATGTCATGATGCCGGGTATGGACGGCTTTGAGGTTTGCCGCCGCATCCGCGCCAACCCCAAGACGACACAGCTGCCGGTGATCATGGTCACCGCGCTCGACCAGCCGGCCGACCGTGTTCACGGCCTCGAAGCCGGCGCCGACGATTTCCTCACCAAGCCGGTGTCCGACACCCAACTTATCACCCGCGTCAAAAGCCTGGTTCGCTTGAAGCAACTGACCGACGAACTCGACCTCAGGGCCAATCAGGGCTCGGTCGCCTTCGATCGGGCGATGACCTATGCCGACCTCACCGCCCGCGCCCCTGGCCGCGTATTGCTAGTGGAAGATCGCCGCTCGGCCTATGTGCGCATCGCCCAGGCGCTGGCCAGCGAGATGGCCGTGGATATCGAGACCAACCCGCAGGAGGCCCTGTTCCGCGCCGCCGAGGGCGATTACGATTTGGCGATGATTTCCCTGAGCCTCGACGATTATGACGCGCTGCGCCTCTGCTCGCAGCTGCGGTCGCTCGACCGGACGCGCCTGCTGCCCATCCTGCTGATTTCCGATCCGGACGAAGGCAGCCGACTCGCGCGTGGCCTCGAACTCGGCATCAATGATTATCTGATCCGCCCGGTGGATGCCCAAGAGCTCATCGCCCGCTGCCGCACCCAAATCCGACGCAAGCGCTACACCGACCGGCTGCGCGCCAGCGTGCTGCAGACGATGGAGCTTGCCATCACCGACGCGCTGACCGGCCTCTACAATCGCCGGTACCTGGATTCGCATCTCGCCGCGCTCGTCGAGCGGGCGTCCGAAAAAAAAGGCGACTTGTCGCTGCTGATCGTCGACATCGACTACTTCAAGAGGGTCAACGACACCCACGGTCACGATGCCGGCGACGAGATCCTCCGCGAATTTGCCACTCGTATCCGCCGCAACCTGCGCGCTCTCGATCTGCCTTGTCGCTTCGGCGGCGAGGAATTCGTGATTGTCATGCCGGAAACCGATTACGGCATCGCCTCCATCGTGGCCGAGCGCCTGCGTACCAAAATCGCGCGCGATCCCTTCGCCATTCACGGCGGAGCGGAGTTCGTCGATGTGACGATTTCCGTTGGCGCCGCCTATATCCTGCATGATGGCGATACGCCGGAGACGCTTTTGAAGCGCGCCGATAACGCCCTCTATCGCGCCAAGGCGGAAGGCCGTAATCGCGTCGTGCTTGCCGCCGCCTGAGGCCGCATCGCCACCCCACTCTTGCAAGATCTGGACTCTGTGGTGTCTGCCTCGGGATCGATGACGTTTCCGATAGGCCGCACGTGAGAAACTAAGGGAATGAGGCGATCCCCATTTCCTTTCATGGTTCTGGCCGTCCAAATGTAGCATGCCCCGCTGGGCGCAGGCGCAGCTATTAAGGTTACCTCTTTATGATTAACTCATTGAAACGTCAGGTCTGGTGAAGACGACGTTGTAAACAACTCGTTAAAAAGCTAAAACAACAGTGTTGATAGTTTATGAGATTTTGGAAAGAGATACAGTTGCTTTCCAAACTACAACCCGGTGAAGCCAGGTCCGCCGCATCTCCTGGTCTTGTCGGGTCGGTCGATCGATGCCGGCGAGAGTGGCCTCCTCGTTGACCCGGCGTCGATCGACCACTCTTGCCTTTCCGGCCTAGCTTGCGCTTATCCTGCGTCTTCCGCCAAACGAGCGCTGGAGACGCATCGATCGTGGCCAATTTCCATTTCTCGACGCCCGCAGGCCTGCCGCGCGCGCGGGCTTTCGCCATTCCCTTCGACGGCGAGCCGGGCAAATTCAATGCCATTACCGACGTTCCCGGCGTCAGCGTCGGCTATACGACCCTGATTTCCGGCAACGGGCCGCTCGAAGTCGGCCATGGTCCCGTGCGGACCGGTGTGACGGCCATTCTGCCGCGCCCGCCCGCCGACATCTCTTCTCCCTGTTATGCCGGTTTTTTCTCCGGCAATGGCAACGGCGAACTCACGGGTATCCATCTCATCGAAGAGGTCGGTGCCTTCAGCTTGCCGATCACCATCACCAACACCCACTCCCTCGGCGTCGCTCGCGATGCGACGCTGAAATGGGTGGCGGCCAACAGGCCGGAGGCGCTCGCCTCGGCCTGGGGACTGCCGGTGGCCGGTGAGACCTATGACGGCTTTCTCAACGACATCAACGGCCATCACCTCACGGAGGCCCATGTGTTCGCGGCCTTGGAGGGAGCCACTGTCGGCCCGATCGAAGAGGGCTCGGTAGGCGGCGGCACCGGCATGTCCACGTTCGAGTTCAAGGCCGGCTCCGGCACGGCGTCGCGTCGCGTCAGCTGGGCCGGCGACACCTACACGGTCGGCGTGTTCGTGCAGAGCAACTTCGGCAAGCGGCGCAACTTCATGATTCGTGGTCGTCGCGTTGGTGCGGACCTCGCCGAGCCCCGCATCGTTCAGGGCACCCCGCGTGCCGAGAAAAGCTCGATCATCGTCATCCTTGCTACCGAGGCGCCGCTTCTTCCGCACCAGTTGAAGCGCCTTGCCCGACGCGTGCCGCTCGGTATCGCTTGGACTGGCGGTCTTGGCTACAACTCGTCCGGTGACATTTTCCTCGCCTTCTCCACCGCCAACAGCGAAGCCGCGGCGGGCCGGTCCGGACGCCTGGCGTCAATGACCTCTATTCCCGACGTCGACATCGATCCCTTCTTCGATGCCACCGTTCAGGCGGTGGAAGAGGCCATCCTCAACGCTCTTGTCGCCAATGCCGACATGACCGGCCGCGATGGCAACTTCGTGCCGGCGCTGCCGCACGACTGGCTGCGGGCGACCTTCGGTCATGCGGCATGAGTTTGTGACAAGGGCGTTGCGCCGTGGCCGCCCATCTATGCCGAGAGAACCGTTTTCGGCAGAGAAAGCCTTGCGTGGTAGGAGTTTGCCGCTTTAGGTGCGCAAGGTTCATCCGAAGGAAGAGTGAAAGATGTTGTCGATCGATCGTGCCGCCCTTGCCGCCGCCGTGGCCTCGCTGCCGGAGCGTTTCAAGGGACCGGGCGGTGTGGTCGGCGTAATGAAGGATGGCGAAGTGATCGTTCGGGAGGCTTGGGGCTATGCCGATCCCGATGTCGGCCTGCCGATGACGCCTTCTCGCCTGATGCCGATCTGTTCGATCAGCAAGCAGATGACGTGCGGTGTGCTCCTCAACTTGGTGGGCGACCCGTCGGCCCTTGATGAAAGGCTCACGGCTTTCCTGCCGAACCTTGAAGGGCGGCGGCCGACCGTTCGCGAACTCTGTGACAATCGCTCGGGTCTGCGCGACTATTGGGCGCTCACCGTGCTCCACGGCGCTCACCATGAGGGCGCCTTCCGCCGAGAGGATGCCCGGCCGCTGTTCGCCCGCATGAAGACCACCCATTTCGAACCGGGCAGCCAATATTCCTATTCCAACGGCAACTTCCGCATCCTCTCCGATCTGCTCGAAGAGCGCTCCGGTCGTTCGCTGGCCGATCTCTACGCCGATCATATCTTCGCTCCGGCCGGCATGCGGGACGCGCGCCTTGCGTCCGATACGGCAGGCCCCCTCAATGGCACCGTTGGGCACGAGGGGAACGCCTCTGTCGGGTGGTTCCCCGCGACGAATCGCATTGTCTGGACGGGCGACGCGGGCGTCGCGGCGACGCTTGACGACATGCTCGCCTGGGAGCGTTTCATTGATCGTACCCGCAACGATGCGGACGGACTCTACGGGCGGCTCTCAACGCCGTCCGCTTTCGCCGATGGCAATCCGGCTCGCTACGGCATGGGGCTCGCCCGCGATCGAATCGACGATGTGGCCATCACCGGCCATGGCGGTGCGTTGCGCGGTTTCCGTATTCGTCGTCTGCACGCAGCGACCGAGCGGCTGTCGGTGGTCGTCATGTTCAACCACGAGGCCGACGCGCATGCCGCCGCCATTTTCCTGATGCGCGCCGCTCTCGGTCGGCCGTCGGCACCGCGAAGCGGTGTGCCCGCCGATCAGGGTTGGGCCGGCAGCTATCTGGAGCCGTCTTCGGGCCTTTCGATTGACGTGACTGTCCACGGCAACGCAATTCTCGCCAATCTTGGTGGCGGAACCGAGGTTCTCTCCTTCGGTGAGGATGGCGTGGCGCGCTCTGCCGGGATGACCATCTCTCGCCAAGGCGATGGTCTCTGGCTCGATCGACCGGGCGATAACCTTCGCGGCTTGGCCGTGCGCCTTGACGGCGACGCCGCGCAGGATATTGCCGGTCGATACTGGTCTGCGGAAACGGAATCCACCCTTGAGATCAAGGCGGTCGGGTCGGCCTTTGCCGGACGTTTTGATGGCCTTCTTGGCCGTGGTCCGATGCATCAGCTCAGACCATTTGCCGGCGACGTCTGGAGGCTTTCGACACCACGCGGCATGGATGCGCCGGCTCCGGGCGATTGGACCGTTCAGGTGCGCCGAACCGTGGACGGAGCCGTTGGGGGGCTTGTCATCGGTTGTTGGCTCGCTCGAAACGTGCCGTTTTCGCGGATTGTCTGACCGCTTAGGCTCAGGCTAGGCTGCCGGCACGATCCAGGATCATGGCGGCAGCGCCGCAGGCGACGGCGTCAGTTGCCACGACCTCGGGCAACAGGATCGCCGGCTGCATGACGCGCGCGTCGTCGAACGGGTTCGACCGCTCGAAATCGAGCCAGTCCGCCAGTCGCCTCCGTACGATCTGCGGCAACGTTCCGCCGACATAGATCGCCGATGGCGCGAGCACGGCGGTGAGGGCAAAAGCCAGTCGGGCGAGTTCTGGGCCGGCTCGTTGAAGCCAGGCTTCGAACAGGTCCGGATGGTCGGCCAGATAGGATGTCCACGCCTCAGCATCGCGGCCCGGCGGCACGTTCGCCGCTCGCGCCGCAAACCAGTTTGCGAGGTCCTCGAACGATGGGCGACTCAGCGTCCGTCCGCGCAGCGCGCCGATCTCTCCAGCGTTGCCGAGATTGCCACGATAGAGCGTCCGATTGATGATGATCCCGCTGCCTATGCCTTCGGAGAGGTAGAGATAGGCGAAATTCGCGTGGTCCGCCGAATTGCCGAGGGTCAGTTCACCGATGGCGGCGGCATTGGCATCGTTTTCGATCAGGACCGGACACCCCAGCACCTGGCCTAACTGGTTCGACAGGTCGCTGCCGGCCCAAGACTTCACTTCCTCGGCCAGATCAAGCGGCAGCGTCTCCTGCCGGAAGCGCGTCGGCATAGCCATGCCCGCGCCGATCAGGGCATCCCTCCCCAGTCCCTGCGCTGCCACAAGCGCCCGCGCCCCGCTATCGATGGCGGTCAGCACGTCGGCAAAGGCATCAAAAGGTCCGCGCAGAAGATGGTCGGCGATCGCCGTGCCACCAAAGTCCAGGAGGGTCAACAGGATGGAATAGCGAGTGGCGTTGATGCCGAGAGCGTAGCCAGCGGACTTTTGCAGTTCGAGGTCGATGTGTGGCGCACCACGGCCGCCCTTGCGGCGCGGACCTTCGATGACGAGGCCACGCGTCAGCAGATCACGCGTCAGCAAACTGACGGCCGCCGGCGTCACGCCGCAGACTTCGGCGATTTCCACCCGGGATGCCGCGCCACGCTGCCGCAGGTAGCGTAGCAGGGCTGTTTGCGTTCCGCCGATGCCGTGTGGTCGAGACATGCCCCTCGTCGTCACCCGCTCTCTCCCATCTTTCGATGATGTCACACAAACGTTATTTAAGTAATCTACTTAATTAAATAATTCCAACACGGATGTAACGCCAATGACCAGACCTTTTGCGCTCTTCGCCACCGTTGCGATTTCCGTACTCTCCCTTAGCCCGGCGCTGGCCGAGACCATCACCATCAAGTTGTCGACGCTCGCCGAACGAAGCGCGCCGGCCCGCATTACCAATATCGAAGCCGCCGCCGAAATCATGAACCAGCAGTTCAAGGCCGCCGGCGTCGACAAGCAGATCGTCATAGACGCCAAGAGCAGCTCCGCCAAGGGCTGGGATGATCTGGCGCTCGAGCTGCTCAAGGCCTTCGCCGTTGGCCAGGGGCCGGACATTTCCGTCCTGCCGCACGAATGGATTGGCCAGTTCGCCCAGGACGGCTATGCCATGGCCATGGACGACAGGATCGCCGCCACGCCCTGGGTCTACGGCGACATCCTTCCGGTTCTCTGGAACGCCGCCAAGGCGGCCGACGGCAAGATCTACGGCATCCCGCAGGATGCCGAGATCCGCATGTTCTTCTACAACAAGGACATGCTGCGCAAGATCGGCAAGGACGAAGCCTTCATCAACGGTTTGCCGGAAAAGGTCGAGCGCGGTGAATTCACCCTCGATGACCTGACCGCCTTGTCGAAGGAGGTCGTCGACAAGGGGGGCGCGCAATACGGTATGCTGCATCGCCCGAACGTTGGCATCGACTATCTGATGGTATTCCAGTCCTTTGGCGTCAGGTTTGCCGACGAGCAGACCGGCAAGCTCATTTTCCCGAAAGCCGAGATGACCAAGGCGCTCGCCTGGTACGGCCGCAACGCCAAGGAAGGCGTCACGCCCGTCGATAACACCGCGATGAGCTGGGACGCCATCCAGAGCGCCTTCAAGCAGGAAAAGGCCTTCATCTTCCATCAGGGTGTTTGGGCGCTCGCTTGGCAGGTTGGTACCTCAATGGGCGCCACCTGGCCGAGCGACGGCGAAGGCTATTTCAAGAAGATTGGCTGGATCCCGGCTCCTGCTGCCGAAAAAGGCGGCCAGCCGATGAACCTGTCGCATCCGTTGCTCTACATGGTCAACCCGAAGGGCGAGCATGCCAATCTCGCCGCAGACTTGGTCGCGCTCGCCACGCTGCCCTATTTCAACAACCAGCACGCTGTGACGTCCTATCACACGGCGATCAGCAACGCGCAGACGGCGATGCCGATCTACAAGGAGAACTGGGCGCTCTCCGCTGCCTCGCCGATGATGGCGCATGCGCGGTTCGTGCCGAACCACACTAAGTTCAGCAGCTATAACAAGGTGCTCTTCAGCGGCCTCCAGGCTGTCGAAACGGGCAAGATGACGCCCGAGCAAGCGGTTGACTTCATCGCCGACGAACTGCAACTCCAGTTCGGTGCGGAAATCGACATTCGCGACGCTGTTGCCAAGTGACCTTAGCCCATTCCGCCGCCCGGATCCGACCGGGCGGCTCTCCCTCGGATCGACCATTTCCATGATTCCGACAGCCCAGCTGCGCCCGCATCGGCCGGCCCAGCCGATGTTCTATCTGGCGCCGGCCCTAATCCTTCTGGCGGTGTTTTTCGTCGCGCCGATCCTCGTCAATGCCGTGATCGCTTTCACCGACATGGGGCCCAACCTGCGCGTTGGCACTCTCACGGTCGAGAACTTCCTACGCATTGTCCAGCGCGACGCGCGATTGCCCTTGGTGTTGATGACAACGCTGATCTACGTCGCGGCCACGCTCCTTCTGTTCAACGTCGGTCTCGGCGCCCTGCTGGCGATCGCCTCGACGGCAATCCCGGACCGGCTCGGTAATCTCTTTCGCGGTCTCTGGCTGCTGCCGCGCATGAGCCCAGCCGTGCTTTACGGCATCCTGTGGATCTGGATCGCCGATCCGTCGCCTTCCGGTCTTTTGACCATGGTGACGGCGCCGCTTGGTTTGCCGTCCGTCAATCTGCGCAACGATTTTCCACTGCTGCTGATCGTGCTCGCCAACGGCGTCGTCGGCGCTTCCTTCGCCATGGTCATCCTGACCGCTTCGATCCGCGCCATTCCGCAGCATCTCTCTCACGCCGCGCGCGCCGATGGCGCCAGCGAGTGGGGCGTGCTGCGCCATGTGGTCGCCCCCGCCCTGTCGGCACCGATCCGCGTCGTCACGCTCTATCAGGCTCTGTCGCTGTTGACGACCTACGAGTACATCCTGCTGATCACCGGCGGAGGTCCGGTCTACGACTCCACTCCTTACGCGCTCTACATCTACCGGCGAGCCTTCGAAAGTGGCGCTTATGGCTATGGTGCCGCGCTCGCCCTCGGCCTGATGGCCATCGGAGTCGCGCTGACCTTGCTGCAATGGCGCGTCAGCCGCATGCACGCCACCTTTGCCGCCCCAAAGATCGAGATTCTGTAATGGCGAACCACGCTCTCGTTGCCGTGCCGTCAACCGACTGGGCCCGTCTGGAACGTCGCGGGCTCGTCAATCGCACCGGCCTTCTCACAGCGGTGATCGTGTTTCTCACCGTCGTGTCTATGCCGCTGCTGCTGCCCTATCTGTGGCTGGCGGTGAAGTCGTTCACCACCTCGGACGACAGGATCGGCCACCTCGTTCTGTGGCGCGTTGGCCTGATCGCCGTGCTGGCCTATGCCGGCGCGCTGATCCTGGCGTTGTCGACCGCGCGCCTGCGTCATCCGGCGCTGCTATGGTTCGCTCTGGCGGCCGTCGTCGTCCTGCTGACGGCGGTGTTCGTGTTGCCTCACCTGACCCTGGCCAACTATCGCTTTCTCTGGCACCGGGACATCGGCGAGACTGGTACATCCCGTCAGGATCTCATGCCGTCGGTCTGGGCGGCGCTGACCAGTTCCCTGCTATTGGCCGTGGCGCAAACCACGCTCGTCATGCTTACCGCCACCCCGGCCGCTTACGCTCTGTCGCGCTTCGCCTTCGCCGGGCGCGAGAATCTTTTGCGCGGGCTGTTGCTCCTGCACGCTTTCCCGGCCCTTGCGCTCACCGTCGCCATCTTCGTGCAACTGCACTACATGGGCCTGCTCAATGCCTTGCCCGGCGTCGTGCTGGTCATGAGCGCCCTCGAGCTGCCGTTTGCCATCTTCATTCTCAAGGGCTTTTTCGACACCGTGCCCTGGGACATCGAGATGAGCGCCCTGACCGACGGTGCCACCCGCTCCCAGGTGTTCCGCCTGATCGTGCTGCCGCAAGTGCGCGGCGGCCTGATCGCAGTCGCCACCTTCACCTTTCTGCGCGGCTGGGAGGAATACGTCTTCGTTCAGACGCTACTCATCGACAAGAGCCAGATGACGATGAGCCTTTATCTTTTCTATGTCGCCCAGGACAGCATGGGCGCCGACTACGGCATGGTCGCCGCCGTCGGCATGGTTTACCTCCTGCCTGTCCTGATCCTCTACGTCTTCACGCAAAAATATATCACGCAGATGAACTTCGGCGGGATCAAGGGATAACGATCATGGCCAGGATCACGCTCGAAAACGTCAGCAAGAGCTGGGGCGAGACGCAAGTGCTCCAGCCTATGAACCTGGAGATCGCCGAAGGCGAGTTCGTGGCCCTTCTCGGTCCGTCTGGCTGCGGCAAGTCGACGACGCTGTTCTTGCTCGCGGGGCTCTACGCGCCGACCGGCGGTACGATCGCCTTCGACGGCCACAGCGTCAATCGCATCGACACGCGTGACCGCAATGTCGGCATCGTCTTCCAGTCATACGCTCTTTATCCCAACCTGACGGTTCGCCAGAACATCGCCTTTCCCTTGCGCTTCAAGTCGATGCCTCGTGACGAGGCGGCCCGACGCGTGACCGAGGCGGCCAACTTGGTGCAGATCGGAGCGCTTCTCGATCGTCGCCCGGCGCAGCTCTCCGGCGGTCAGCAGCAGCGCGTCGCCCTGGCGCGCGCGCTGGTCAAGGAACCGAACGTCCTGTTGCTCGACGAGCCGCTGTCCAATCTCGATGCCACGCTGCGAACCGCCATGCGCGCCGAGTTGAAGAGCCTCCAGAAGCGCCTTGGCATCACGACGCTGATCGTCACGCATGACCAGATCGAAGCGACCACCATGGCCGACCGCGTCATCTGTATGAACGCCGGCGCCATTGCCCAGATCGGCTCGCCCGCCGATCTCTATCGTCGCCCGAACGATCTCTTCGTCGCCGGCTTCATCGGCTCGCCGCCGATGAATCGCCTCACCGCGACCGCCAGTGACCGCAGAGCGCAGATCGGTACTACGACACTGGCGCTGAGCGCCGGGCATGATGGCGACATAACTCTCGGCATTCGCCCGGAGGATATCGCGCTGGTGGCGCCCGAGGCGGCGCGTCTCGTCGGTGAAGTCGCGGTGATCGAGCCAATGGGGCGCGAAGTCTTCTACACCTTGTCGACGTCGGCCGGCGCCCTCAACGTGCTCGAACATGGCGAGACCGCCCGTCATGCCCTAGGCGACCGCGTCGGCCTCACCTGCAAGCCCGGCCTGCCACTCGTCTTCGACGAGCAAGGCCGGCGCATCGCCGACTTGAGCGTCGATCTCTCGCCGGTCGCGCTTGTAAGCGCCGGCCAACTGGAACCTCAGTCATAACGGAACCTCAATGACCAAGATCGTTTCGCACCGTGGAGCCAACCGCTTCGCGCCGGAAAATACCTTTGCCGCGGCGGACCTAGCCCTGGAACAAGGCGCCGACTACATCGAACTGGATGTGCGCGAGAGTGCCGACGGTGTGCTCTACGTCCTCCATGACGAGGGCCTGGAGCGCACGACCAATGGCAGCGGACCGCTCGGTCACGCCCTGTCGCACGAGATCGATGCTCTTGATGCAGGTGCTTGGTATGGTGAAGCCTTCAAGGGGGCCGTGATACCGCGTCTCGACGCCTATCTTGAGCATTTGCGCGGCCGCTGCGGCGTCTATCTCGAGCTGAAATATTGCGACCCGGCCAAGGTTGCGACGCTCGTCCGCCGCCTCGGCATGACGCGAGAGACCTTCTACTTCTCCTTCTCCGAGGAGATGCGTTGCGGCCTGCAGGCGGTGGCGCCGGAATTTCGCAAGATGATGACGCTGGACATCGGAAAGTCGCCGACATTGGTGGCGGCGTTGCATCACGCGTCGATCATTGAAGTCTCGGTGGAGCAGATGCGTCGCCCAGGCTTGCTTGCCGCCTGCCGCGCGGCCGGGCTGGAGGTAATGGTGTTCTACGACGGCAACGACATGGCGATTCACCGCGAGATCGCCGCTGCCGGCGTCGACTACATCAATCTCGACCGCCCGGACCTCTTCGCCGCGGCGCTGCAGGAGGCGACTCTCGCCACCTGTTGACGCTCCGACGGCTCGAACGGGAGCGATCGTGTCGAGATCTGACGCAGCTAAAGCGAGAACGGTCCGTTTGCCCCGCTTCGGTTGAGCTACTCAACGATCCCTCATTCATTCTTTTGGCTGAATTGACGGTCTGCCTCTTCGGACCTAGGTTCATCATCGTGAATTAATTAATCGAGGGAAGCACGGGAGAACTTGCCTCGGCTGGGCGACGACGGTTGGGAGGCCGTCGTCGCTACCTTCAACAGCCGACAAGTTGGTTGCTTCGTCTCTAGCTCCGGGGGGAGTGAGAATGTCGGCCCGCAAGACGCGGACCGGGCAGGGGTCAAACTCTGCTCAGGTTCGTCTCTATAACGAGCGGATCGTGCTGCAGGCGCTGCGCCGGTTTGGCGAAGCGTCGAAAGCCGATCTCGCACGGGCGGCCGGCCTGACCAACAACGCCATTGGTGTCATCATCGCCTATCTCGGCGGTGCCGGCCTGGTGATCGAACTTGGCAAGAAGCGCGAGGGCCAGCGCGGTCAGCCGGCCACCATGTTGGCGCTGGCGCCCGAGGGGGCCTACTCCATCGGCGTTCGCATCGACCGTGTTGGCTGTGAGACCGTCTGCGTGGATTTTGGCGGCCACATCCTGGCCAGCCGGTCGCACGACACGCTGCTGCCGCCGCCGAAAGACATGCTGGCCGCAGTGATCAGCGATATCAAGTCGATCGAGAGGGAGATCGGGCCAGAGCGCTGGGAGCGGCTGGCCGGCATTGGTCTCGCTCAACCCTATCACCTTGGCAGTTGGCTGAGAGAGCTGGAACTGCCGGCCAACTCCTTCCGCCTATGGGACGATTTCGATTTCGCCGCCGCGCTCGAGACGGAGACCGGCATCCCGGTCTTCCTTGAGAACGATGGCAATGCCGCCGCCATCGCCGAACTGTTTTACGGTCACGGCCGCGCTTTGTCGGACTTTATCTATCTTTTCATTGGGGGCGCCGTCGGTGGCGGCATCGTGCTCGATGGCGATTGTCTGCGCGGTAGCCGTGGCAACGCCGGCGACTTCGCCATGATGCCGGTACCGGCCTCGACGTTGCCTTCGGTGCCCAAGCCGGAGCGCTCTTTCGATGTGCTGCTGACCCGCACGTCGCTGGCAGGCCTCAGGCGGCATTTGCGCTGGCACGGCCACGACGTCGAGACGTTAGCGGAAATCGGCGATCTGTTTCGCCGTGTGCCGCGGCCGGTTGCTTTCGACGAATGGATCGATGATGCCGTCGCCGCCTTCGTGCCGGCCATTCTGGCCACCGCGGCGACGCTCGACGTCGACCACGTCATTCTTGAGGGCGACCTCGACTGCGGTCTCATCGAGATCATCGTCGAGCGCCTCGCCACGGCGCTCGCTGCCGCTACACCCGAAAGCGTGCCGGTTCCCAAGGTGCTCGACGGCTCTTTCAGGGCTCGCGCGGGTGCGCTGGGCGCGGCCACGCTACCCCTCTTCTTCAACTTCTCGCCGCGCTCGTCGATCCTGACCGGCACGGCGCCCATGTTCAGGGAGTTCAGAGACTATGCCGTCCGCGCCTGAGCCAACCCCCATCCTTGAGATGCGTGGCATCTCCAAGACCTTCCCCGGTGTGAAGGCGCTCGCCAATGTCGAGCTCACCGTTTACCCCGGCGAAGTGCATGCCCTGATGGGCGAGAACGGCGCCGGCAAGTCGACGCTGATGAAGATTTTGTCGGGCGCCTATAAAGCGGATGCCGGCGGCGAGCTTCGCATCAACGGCGAAGTGATCCACATCGACGGCCCGCTCAGCGCCAAGACGAAGGGTATCGCCGTCATCTATCAGGAGCTCAGCCTGTCGCCCAACCTGACGGTGTCCGAGAACATCTATCTCGGCCGCGAACTGTCATCCGGCGGGCAGGTCGACCGAGCCCGCATGCGCGTCGAATGCCAGGGCGTGCTCGATCGGCTCGGCGCCACCTTCGGGCCGGCGACCGTGGTTTCGACGCTGTCGATCGCTGAGCGGCAGATGGTGGAGATCGCCCGCGCCATCCATGCCAATGCCCGCATCCTGGTCATGGACGAGCCGACGACGGCCCTGTCGTCGCGTGAGACCGACAAGCTGTTCGCCCTCATTCGCACGCTGCGCGCCGACGGCCTCGCCATCATCTATATCTCGCACCGCATGGCCGAGGTCTACGAACTGGCCGACCGCTGCTCCGTGCTGCGCGACGGCAGCTACGTCGGCACGCTGATGCGGGAAGAACTGTCGGCCGAGAAGCTGGTCAAGATGATGGTCGGCCGCGATCTCTCCAAGTTCTACAAGAAGGACCACGACGCTCACGGCAGCCGCGGTGAGGTAATCCTCTCTGTCCGCGACATGAGCGACGGTCACCGCGTGCGCGGCTGCTCCTTCGATTTGCACCGTGGTGAGGTCCTCTGCCTGGCTGGCCTTGTCGGCTCGGGGCGTACCGAACTGGCGCGACTGATTTACGGGGCCGACAGCCGCAAGAGCGGAACAGTGCTGCTCAATGGCAAGCCGGTCGAGGTCAACAGGCCGATCCAGGCGGTGGACTCCGGCATCGTCTATCTCACAGAGGATCGCAAAGGGCAGGGCCTCTTCCTCGACATGACGGTGCAGGAAAACATCAACCTGCAGGTGATCGGCCGCGATGCCGGCATGGGCGGCCTGCTCGACCTCAAGAAGGCAAAGACGCGCGCCGTCGATGCCATCAAGGCGTTGTCGATCCGCGTCACTGGGCCGGCCGTCGACGTGGGGTCGCTGTCGGGCGGCAACCAGCAGAAAGTCCTTCTGTCGCGCCTCCTGGAGACACGGCCGCGCGTGCTGATCCTAGACGAGCCGACGCGCGGTGTCGACATCGGGGCCAAGTCCGAGATCTATCGCATCATCGACGACCTGGTGAAGACCGGCGTCGGTGTGCTGGTCATATCCTCGGAGATGCCGGAAGTCGTCGGTATCGCCGACCGCGTGCTGGTGATGCGGGAAGGTCATATCGTCGGCGAAGTCGGTGGCACCACCGGCATCGCGATCACCCAGGAAAACATCATCGCTTTGGCTGCCGGCCTGGCTCATCCCAGCGCCCCGGCTGCCTGACGTCACATAGTACAAAAAGCAAGGGAACCGCCATGTCCCAGGATACCTCGTCGGCAGCCGAACTCGCCCAGGAAAAGGCCGCTGCCAATCGCCAAGTCCTTATCCAGCAGATCATCCGCACCGTCGGCATGCTGCCGATTCTGATCCTGCTCGGCATCGGCTTCCAGCTGATGTCGGGCCGCTTCTTCTCCCCGCAGAACCTCTCCATCGTCACCCAGCAGGCTTCGATCAACACCGTGCTCGCCTGCGGTATGACGGCGGTCATCCTCACCGGCGGTATCGACCTCTCGGTCGGATCCATCCTGGCCGCGTCGGCCATGGTGGCGGTGATCGGTTCGCTGTGGCCCGTTGGTATGGTCGGCATTCCCTTGGCCTTGGTAGCCGGCCTCATATTCGGCCTGATCAATGGCTCGCTGGTCGCCTTCGTCCGCCTGCCGCCCTTCATCTCGACCCTCGGTTCGCTGACCGCCGTGCGCGGCGTCGCGCGCCTGTTCGGCGCCGACACCACGGTGTTCAACTCGCACATGCCCTTCGCCTTCATCGGCAACGGTTACATCTTCGGAATTCCCTGGCTGGTGATGATCGCCTTCCTGTCGGTCATCATGACCTGGGTCATCCTGCGACGGACCGTGTTGGGCGTGCACATCTACGCCACCGGCGGCAACGAGAGCGCCGCCCGTCTCTCCGGCATCAAGGTCTGGGCGGTATTCCTGTTCGTCTACGGCTTCTCGGGGCTGATGGCCGGCCTTGGCGGCGTGATGAGCGCGGCGCGTCTGTTCGCAGCCAACGGCACCCAGCTCGGCCAGTCCTACGAACTCGACGCCATCGCCGCCGTCATCCTGGGTGGCACCTCGTTCACCGGCGGCGTCGGCTCCATCTGGGGCACGCTGATCGGCGCGCTGATCATTGCCGTGCTGTCCAACGGTCTGGTGCTCGTCGGTGTCAGCGACATCTGGCAGTACATCATCAAGGGCCTCGTCATCATCATCGCCGTGGCGCTCGACCGCGTCCGTTCGCAAGGTGGTGCCCGGACCTAAGCATCTGCCCGAAAAGTCGGAGACTTTTCGCACAAAGCGGATGCGTCAAACAACGGGAGCAAAGATCGGTTGCTCCGTGCAAGGAATTCGGTGGCGGGCTGTCCCGCCCCCGCATCTGGGGTGGCGTATCAGTCGGTCTGATCCGACAACCACAATGCCCCTGTAGTCCACCGGCAGGACCGCCATATGGCCAGCCGGACATAGCAGGCGCGTCGGGCGGGAGGAGATCCGCCAGGCTCAGCCGGTATCCCAAGGAGGAATTAAGTCATGAAGTCTCGCAGCATTCTGCTCGCCGCCGCCGCCGCCGTCGCCTTCACCGGCGCCGCCGCCGCCAAGGACCTCAACAAGATCGGCATTTCACTCGGTTCGATGGGCAATCCGTTCTTCGTGGCGCTCGCCACCGGTGCGACGGACAAGGCCAAGGAAATCAATCCCAACGTCGAAGTCACTGCCCTCGGCTATGACTATGATCTGAACAAGCAGTTCACCCAGATCGACAACTTCATCGCTGCTGGCGTCGATCTGATCCTGCTGAATCCGGCCGATCCGAAGGCCGTGGCGCCTGCCATCGCCCGCGCCCAGGCCGCCGGCATCCCGGTCGTGGCTGTTGACACCGCCGCCGATGGCGCGGACGCTACCGTGACAACCAACAACGTCCAGGCTGGCGAGATCGCCTGCCAGTACATCGTCGACAAGCTCGGCGCCAAGGGCGATGTCGTCATCATCAATGGTCCGCAAGTGTCGGCCGTCATCGACCGCGTCGTAGGCTGCAAGAAGGTGTTTGCCGCCAATGCCGGCATCAAGGTGCTGTCTGACGACCAGGACGCCAAGGGCTCGCGCGACGGCGGCATGAACGTCATGCAGTCGATGCTGACCCGCTTCGAGAAGATCGACGCCGTGTTCGCCATCAATGACCCGACGGGTATCGGCGCCAGCCTCGCCTCCAAGCAGGCCAGCCGCACGAACCTGTTCATCACCGCCGTCGACGGCGCGCCGGACATCGAGGCCGAACTCAAGGACACGTCGTCGCTGGTTCTCGCCTCGTCGAGCCAGGATCCCTACGCCATGGCTCAGCTCGCCACCCAGATCGGCATCGACCTCCTGAACGGCAAGAAGCCCGAGCAGCAGGTGACGTTGCTGCCGTCCAAGCTGGTGACGCGCGACAATATCGCCGACTACAAGGGCTGGACTGCCAAGCGCTGAGTCGCATCCCAATTCGTTGGATCTAAACTGCATCCCCGGGAAGCGCCGCTTCCCGGGGATGTTCTTTTCCGGGCGATGGGTTTTATCTGCCAGTGGGGTGGGCAGGGGTTGCCCGCTTTTTGATGTTGCAATTCCAACATAAATGTTGTTGCATTCCCAAACATAGACAAAGACGGATCCGGTCAGCATGCTCTACGACGAAGCCTTTCTTGCCCGTATCGAAGACGGACTGCGTTCCGCGCTACCGACCTGGGATATCGACGAAACGGCTCGGCTTTCGCTGCTGACCATCTCGGAAAATGCAACCTTTTTGGTGGACGATAACAAAGGCGATCGTCGGCTGATCCTGCGTGTCCATCGTCCGACCTACCACAGTGATGAAGAGATTGTCTCGGAGCTGGAATGGATCGAGGCCCTGCGGACGGTGGGCGTCATTGCTACGCCGGCACCGATTCACGCTAGGGATGGCCGGTTGCTCGCCAGCTTTTTCGATGGCGAGACCCATCGCAAAGCGGTGGCCTTCGAGTTCATGAGCGGTCGGGCACCCGACGAGGCCGGTGACCTCGCACGGTGGTACGGTCATCTGGGCGAGATTTCGGCACGCCTTCATGCCCACAGCCGCGCCTGGTCACTGCCCAAGGGCTTCGCTCGCAAGACCTGGACCTTCGACACCATCATTGGGCCGAACGCCTATTGGGGCGACTGGCGCGCAGCGCTCGGTCTCGATGTCGCCGGCAGAGCCGTGCTTGAGAAGGTAGCGGCGCGGCTTCATCGGGAGACCGCCGCCTTCGGCACGACGCCCGATCGTTTTGGTCTGATCCATGCCGACATGCGGGCTGCCAACCTGTTGGTCGACGGCGATCGGCTTGGCATCATCGATTTCGACGACTGCGGCTTCTCCTGGTTCGCCTATGATTTCGCCGCCTCGATCTCCTTCATGGAGACCGAAGCTTTCATTCCCGAATTGATGGCCGCCTGGCTCGATGGTTACGCCCGCGTTGCCCCGCTCGATCCCGAGCAGGCGGCGGCTCTGCCCATGCTGGTGATACTCCGGCGGATGCAGCTGACCGCCTGGATCGCCTCGCATTCCGAAACGCCAACGGCTGAGGCGATGGGGCCGGCCTATACCGCCGGTACCGTCGAACTTGCCGAACGCTATCTTGCTGCCGATTTCCTGAAGGGTATCGCATGAGCTCGACCAAGCAGATCCTCGCCCTTAACCGCTTCGAGGCATCGGATAGCGCGGCGCTGTCACCGGAACTGGCGGCGCGTGTTGCCAAACGGCAGTCCACCTTTGGCGCCTCGTCGGTTCTCTTTTACAAGGAGCCGATCGAGATGGTGCGGGCGGAGGGCGTCTTCATGTATGACGCTCATGGCAAGCGCTATCTCGACGTCTACAACAACGTGCCGTCGATCGGCCATTCCCATCCGGCCGTTGCCGAAGCGGTGGCCAAGCAGATCGCCGTTCTCAACATCCACACGCGCTATCTGACCAAGCCGGTCGAGGCTTACGCCGAGAAGCTGCTGTCAAAGTTCCCGGCGCCGCTTTCCAACCTCACCATGACTTGCACCGGCTCGGAGAGTAACGACCTCGCCATGCGCATCGCCGAGGCGGCGACCGGCAAGCGTGGATTTGTCGTCACCCGCGCCGCCTATCACGGCAACACGCAGCACGTGACGGCCATCTCGCCGTCGTCGATGAAATCGAAACCGGTTCCCGACTTCGTTCGCGTCATCCCGGAGCCTGATCCGGCGCTGGCGCCGGACGGAGATGTCGCGGCCTTTTTCGCGGCCAATCTGCAGGTGGCCATCGACGATCTCGAACAAAAGGGCGTCGGCTTTGCCGCCGTCATCGTCGATACGATCTTCTCCTCTGACGGCATCTTCGCCGATCCGCCGGGCTTCCTTCAGGCCGTGGTCGAGGTGGCGCACAAGGCGGGCGGTCTGTTCATCGCCGACGAGGTGCAACCCGGCTTCGGCCGTACGGGCGGCGGGCTGTGGGGCTTCTCGCGGCACGGCATCGTTCCCGACATCGTCACCATGGGCAAGCCGATGGGCAACGGCTTTCCGATGGCCGGTGTCGTCACCCGTCCCGAACTGCTGTCGCAGTTCTGCGAGGAGACCGGCTATTTCAATACCTTCGGCGGCAATCCGGTGGCGGCCGCTGCCGGCGGGGCTGTGCTCGACGTCATCGAGCGGGAAGGGCTGATCGCCAACGCCCACGATGTCGGCGCCTATCTCAAGTCCGGCCTCGCCTCGGTGATGGGCAATCGCCGCGACATCGGCGCGGTGCGCGGCGCCGGCCTGTTCATTGGCCTCGACTTCGTCGATGCCAATGGCCGACCCGACCAGGGGCTGGCGACGTTTGTCATCAATGCCATGAAGGAGCGCGGCATCCTGATTGGTGCCGCCGGCCTCTGGGGCAGTACGCTGAAGATCCGGCCCCCGCTCTGCTTCTCAAAGCAGAATGCCGACTTCTTCGTCGAGACGCTGAAGGTGATTTTGACGGAGCGATAGTCCTCGCTCGTATTTCGCTTCCGAGAACCGGCAAAAGAAAGGGACGACACCTCGGTGCCGTCCCTCTTTCAAATTCGGCAACGAGCCAGGGGCAGGTTTCAGCCGTCCATCGCTTCAAGCGCGCCCAAGCTCTCCGGCAGGATCTGTCCGCCGTCGACGGTGATGGTCTGGCCGGTAATGTAGGCCGCTTCCTCGGAGGCAAAGAACAGTGCGGCGTTGGCAACGTCGGCCACCGTGCCGAGCCGCTTCAGCGGGATCGACGCTTCCATCTTGGCGATGTAATCCGGCCCCATTCCCTCCAGGCCTTCGGTGAAAATATTGCCCGGCAGCACGGCATTGACGGTGATGCCCTTCGGCGCCAACTCGATGGCCGCCGTGCGCATGAAGCCGAGCTGGCCGGCCTTGCTGGCGCCGTAGTGCGACCAGCCGGGATAGCCGGTGACCGGGCCGGTGATCGATGACGTGATCACGATGCGGCCGCTGCCGGCCGCCGTCATCGCCGGCAGCACTGCCGACACGCTGAGGAAGGTAGACCGGAGATTGGTGGAAATGACGTGGTCGAAGTTGGCTGGTGTCATTTCCGAGAGCTTGGCGGCGGGAAAGATACCGGCGTTGGCGCACAGCACGTTGATGGCCCCGTAGCGATCGACGGCGGCCTTTGCCATGGCGGCGCAACCTTCCGGCGTAGATACGTCGGCGCCAAAGCCGCTGGCATTCGGGCCGATCGCCTTGGCAATAGCCGAGGCATCGGCTTCGCTGCGCGACACCACCAGCACGTTGAGGCCGGCTTCGCCGAAGCGAAGAGCAATTCCCTTGCCGATGCCCCGGCTGCCGCCGGTAATGATCACCGTCCTTCCGTGTAGTGACTTCAACATTCCGTTCCACCTTTTGTTGGTCGTTTGATCAAAATTCCGGCAGACCGATTACGCTTGCAGCACCGACCGAACAAAAAACATGCGGCCGGCGAAGAGATTGCATAATTCCCCGGAAAACAAGGAATTCTGGCGGGTATGGATCCGGCTCCTGCAACCTTCGAGCCCCTCGTTCACTGCACGGCTGCCCTTCGATGCCGATCAACATGCCCAATGAAATTGATGTTGTAAACAACACATTTTTGCGACAGACTTCCAACATAACAAAAGGGAACAGACCAACCGTCAGCAGGAAAGGGTTTTCCGATGGGTCCCATGGGGTCGATGTCCAGGCGCAACATGTTGCAGATGATGGGAGCGGCGGCCTTCGCCGGTCCGCTTCTTTCGGCGAGCCGTGCCTTCGCAGCCCGCGAGGGCGAGCTCAACATCCTTTGCTGGGAAGGCTACAACTCGGCTCAGGTGCTCGACCCGTTCCGGGCGGCCAAGAGCGCTACGGTGAAGGCTGAGAGCCTCACCAACGACCCGACGATGATCAACCGCCTCAGGGCCGGCGAGACCAACGTCTGGGATCTGATCAACGTCAACAATCCCTGGGCACGCAAGGTGATGGCGCCGGCCGGCCTGATCAAGCCGCTGCCGCGTGAAACCTTCGAGCCCTATTTCGACAAGATGCTGCCGGAGTTCAAGGCGCCCTATCGTTGGGCGATGAGCGATGATGGCAAGGATCTGCTCGGCATGGCCCAGCGCTTCGGGCCTTACTCCTTCGTCGTCAACACCGACAAGATCAGTCGCGCCACGGCCGAGGAGCAGGGCTGGAACCTGTTCAACGATCCGTCGCTCGCCGGCAAGTACGGCATCCTCGAATCGGACGACTGGAACGTCTTCGATACCTTCCTGACCGCCGGTATCAACCCGTTCGTGGCCCACACCGACGCCGACTTCAAGCTGTTCGAGGAAACGGCCGTCCGCATCTTCAAGGGTGCCAAGATGATCGGCGACATCGCCACCATGAACCAGGCGCTGATCTCCGGTGAGATCGACCTGCATTTCACCGGCGGTACCTATTCCGTGTCACCGGCCCGCGCCGACGGCTATCCGAACCTGCGCGCGGTGACGCCGCTCAAGGGACCGATCAACGGCAAGGGCGGCGTGTCCTGGATCGAGATCACCTCGACGGTCAACAACCCGCAGCTTTCCCCGCTCGCCACCCAGTTCCTCCAATACGTCCAGGATCCCAAGGTGGCGCACACCGTGGCTTTCGCCGAAGGCACCTTCAATCCGGTGGCGCAGATGGGCAACAAGGCCTGCTTCGACCTGTTCACCAAGGACGAACTCGACGCCATCCAGTGGGACAGCGTTGAGGAGGAGATGGCTCGCTCGGCCGCGTACGACATCGTGCCCGACTACGACAAGGCGTTGGAAATCATGCTCGGCGCCAAGCGCCAGCGCGGCTGATCATCCATCCCAACAGTGCCGTCCGCCAAACGCGGCGGGCGGCTCCTTTCAAGTCATGCCTTCAGGATCGCTCGCCCATGTCGTCTGTCGCCGCCTCTCCCATGACCGATTCATCCGCCGCCCCGAAGACGCCGCGGCCGGTGCTGCAGCTCGTCGACGTCCGCAAGGTGTTTGATGGCTTCGCGGCGGTCGATGGCATCAACCTCGATATCGAAGAGGGCGAGTTCGTCACCATCGTCGGTCCGTCCGGCTCGGGCAAGACGACGCTGCTCCGCATGCTGGCCGGCCTCGAAAGCCCCAGCGACGGCTACATCACGCTGCGCGGCGAATTGATCAACGACGTGCCGTCCAACCGCCGGCCGACCTGTCTTGTCTTTCAGTCCTTGGCACTGTTCCCGCACATGACGGTGGGCGACAACATCGAATTCCCGTTGCGCGTCCGTAAGATGGCGCCCGAGGAACGGCGCAAGCGGGCGATCGAACTGATGGCCAAGGTGCGCCTGCCGGAAGACTATTATTCCAAGAATGTCATGCTCTGTTCGGGTGGCGAGAAGCAGCGTGTGGCGCTGGCCCGTGCCTTCGCCTACGACCCCGACGTTCTGTTCTTCGACGAACCGCTGTCCGCTCTGGACTATAAACTCAAGAAGCTCCTGGAAAAGGAGCTCAAGGATCTGCACCGCGAAAGCGGCAAGACATTCGTTTACATCACCCACTCGCTTGAAGAGGCAATGGTGATGTCCGATCGCATCGGCGTCATGCGCGCCGGCAAGGTGGTGCAGATCGGTACGCCCGAGCAGATCTATTCGGCGCCGGCCGACCGCTTCGTCGCCGAATTCTTCGGCGAGGTGAACATCGTGCCGATCCGCCGTGCCGAAAGCGGCTGGGTGCGCAAAGACGGCAAGCCGGTGGCAGTGGCGCCAGGCGTCTCCATCGATGGCGACGAAGCCAGCGTCGTCATCCGTCCCGAATACATGCGCTTCGTCACCGACGGGGTCGGTGCCGACAACACACTGACCGGCACCATCTTCAACGAATACTCGCTTGGTTCGCGCCTGCAATATCAGGTGAGAAGCCGAACCGGCCGCACCTTCCTGGTCGAGGTGCCGCGCGCCGCCGCCTGGAAGGGCGAGGGCGAAGTGACGATCGGCTGGGACGCCGCGAACGCCATCGTGGTGGGAGGCTGAGATGGCAGACGCCTCCCTTTCCGCCCCTGGGCCGAAGCTGTCACCGGGCTTGCGGGCGTCGCTGCCGGTACTTTTCCTGTTGACCGCCGGCTTTCTCGCGCCGCTTCTCACCGTCGCCGCCTACGCCTTCGCAACGCCCAAGAGCTTCGAAGTCTTTCGTTCATTCACGCTCGAAAATCTCTCGGCGATCTTCGACCCCAACAATACCGTCTGGACATCTTTTGTCTGGTCGTTGGCTCTGGCCTTCGCCTGCGTCGCCATCCTGCTCATCATCTGCTACCCCATCGCCTTCGGCCTCAACAAGGTGTTCGGCAAGTGGTCCGGCTTCGTGTCGGTGCTGTTCGTCTTCCCGCTGTTCGTCTCCGAAAACGTCCGCCTCTACGGCTGGGTGCTGTTCTTCATCAAGAACGGCGTGCTCGATGGCGCGCTAAAATGGTTCGGCTTTTCCGGCGGACCGGAACTGCTCTACACACCGGGGATCACGCTGTTCGGCATGGTCTACGTCTACCTGCCATTCATGCTGTTTCCGATGACCCTCGGCATCGCCATGATCCCCAAGGATCTCGTCGACGCGGCCAGCGATCTGGGGGCAGGGCGGTTGATGATCTGGCGGGAGATCGAGTTGCCGCTCGCCATGCCCGGCATCCTGATCGGCGCGCTGCTCACCTTCGTGCTGGCGGCCGGCGCGGTGGCCGAAGCGAAGATCCTTGGCGGGCAGTCGGTAATCACCATCACCCAGGACATCGAGGTAGCCTTCACCTACGCTCAGAACTGGCCGATGGGATCGGCGCTCGCCCTCATCCTCGTTCTGATCGTCTCCGGTCTGGCGCTCTCCGCCATGGCTCGGCTCGACCTCGACAAGATCCTCGGAAAGCGCTGAGCCATGCAAACCGTCGGCCGTACCCGCACCCATTTCCTTATTCGCGCCTGGACCGCTTTCGTCGTCTTGGCGATCTATCTGCCGATCGCCTGTGGCGCGCTGGCCGGCCTTTCCAAGGGGCGCTATTTCGCCTTCCCCGTCAAAATCTTCTCTGGTGAATGGTGGGGCAAGACCTGGGACTCCCTGGAGATCCAGGTCCTCGTTCAGAACTCGGTACTGATCGCCCTTATCGTCACCGTGCTCAGCGTGCTCTTCGCCTTTTTCGGCGCGCTGGCCTTCGCCCGCTATCCCTGGAAAGGTCGGCGTGCCTTTCAGCGCCTCTTGCTCTTGCCGATCTTCTTCCCGCAGCCGGTGCTCGGCTTGGCGCTGCTGCTCTGGTTCAACGCGCTCGGCATCAGCCCCACCTGGAAGACGGCGGTCGTCGCCCATCTCGTCTGGATCGTCCCCGTGGTGACGCTGGTCATCGCCATCCAGGTGTTCAGCTTCGACCCTGTTCTGGAGGAGGCGGCGAGCGATCTTGGCGCATCACGTCTCTTCACGCTCCGCACGGTGACGCTGCCCATCCTCTGGCCAGGCATCTGGTCGGGCGCGCTGTTCGCCTTCTTGCTCTCGTGGGGCAACTTCCCGCTGTCGCTCTATACCGCCGGCGCCGACTCGACGATCCCGAAGTGGCTCTATTCCAAGATGGTGGCCGGCTACACGCCTATGGTACCGGCACTCGGCACCATGAGCACGCTGACGGCGGCGGCGCTTCTGCTCGGCGGCGGCCTCATCCGCTTCCTCCTTCGTCGGCGTGCGGAGCTACGGGCGCGGGAAGGGTAAAGCCGCGAAAGCGGCTTCCGGCGCCAGGCAGCGCCCGCGCAGAGCGCGGAAGCCAAGGGCGGGGCGCCCTCCGGCGACCGAGGCGGACAATATGGCGCCTTGACCGCCCCCACCTCGACCTGAAAACCTCAACGATTAAAGGGATGGCCGAATCGGCGCTGAACCGACCGGCCAAACGGAACATGGCGCGCAGCATGAAGCGGACCAAATCGTCGCGGCAGACGCAGATCCTGGCCGAGCTGGATTCGAGCCCGTCGCTGCGTGTCGCCGAACTGGCGCGCCGGCTCGCCGTTTCCACCGAGACCATTCGCCGCGACCTCGATGAGCTGACGACCCAGGGCCTTCTAAACCGAACCTATGGCGGCGCCGTCCGGCCGCTGTCCAGCGAACCATCGGTCACCGAGCGCCACCGTCTCTACGTCGAGGAGCGTCAGCACATAGCCCGCGCCGCGCTGAAGGTGATCGGCGACGGCCATGTGCTGATGATCGGTTCGGGCGCCACCACCGTTCATGTCGCCCGCCGCATCGCCGTGGAAATGAAGAACATCACCGTCATCACCCATTCCTTCGGCGTGGCGACGGTGCTGGCGTTCAACCCGACCATCAAGGTGCTGATGCTGCCCGGCGATTATCACGCCAGCGAAGGCGCCACCGTCGGCGTGCATACGGTCTCGTTCCTTGGCAACTTCTACGCCGACTACGCCATCACCGGCGCTTCGGGCCTCGCTGCCGATGGCCCCTCAGAGGCATTGCTCGAATGCGGCGCCGTCTACACGGCGATGGTCGCGCGGGCGGCCAAATGCGTGGTGGTGGCTGACCACTCCAAGTTCGACGCCATCTTCCCCTCACGCTATGCACCATGGCGCGACGTCGACACTCTCGTCACCGACGCCGCCCCGCCAGAAAAGCTGGCGACAGCGCTCCGCCAGTCGGGCGTGGACTTGGTGACGGCGAGCTGACGCTCAGCGCGAGGCGATGGAAAGCGTCGTGCGTGCAACGGTCGCGAAAGCGCGGGCAAGCGCCAATCCGATCATCGCGCCGAGCGTCGAGGCAAGCCAGTTGTCGAGACCGGGGCTGCGGCCGGGAATGAACATTTGCAGGCCCTCGAAGACCAAAGAGGCGGCCGACAACAGCAGAACGATCCGCCATCCACGCAAACCCGGCAGCGACGAGGCAAAGAATGTGGCACCGGCGTAAGCGATCAGATGTTCGATGTTGCCGGAACCGAAGACATGCGGTCGATCGGCGCCGGGCAGAACGGACAATACGGCTACGATCACGAGACAGATGACGCCCGCCGCCTGAAAAAGCCGCCGTCCAATCCGTTCCACATCCATCGACTTACTCCTGCGATAGGTTGGCAAATGCAATTTCGCTGCCAACCCATGGACCGGAAAAGCGGCGGCGCAGTGACATCCAAGCGTCACAGTGAGTGTACGGCGTTGAAAATGGCGACTCCAGCAGGGCTCGAACCTGCGACCTGCCGCTTAGAAGGCGGCTGCTCTATCCAGCTGAGCTATGGAGCCGTGGGATTTGGCCGCACGGCGAAAAGGGCCGCGTCAATGCGTCCAGGTTTCCGCTCTGCCGTATTTGAAATTATCGGAATAGGAGAGCTTCTTCGGCGTCCGCTCCTTGGGCTCCATCACCTGATAGGCAAGGCCCTCGCGCACAGCATAGGCGATCGCTTCGTCGCGCGTATCGAAGGAAAGGCGCACCTGCTGCCGCATGTCGCGCGACGAGGTGTAGCCCATCAGCGGCTCGATGCTCTTGGGCTTTTCGGGCTCGAATTCCAGCAGCCAGCGTTCCGTGCGGCCGCGTCCCGACTGCATGGCGGTCTTGGCAGGCTTGTAGATTCGCGCCGTCATTTTGGCCCTTCTCCTCTGTCGCCGTCCGGGGCCACCGCCCGCGGGTCCGCGATCGAGGGCCGCCGTTTGGTCGGGGCAGCAAGATTCGAACTTGCGACCCCCTGCTCCCAAAGCAGGTGCGCTACCAGACTGCGCTATGCCCCGCGACCAAAACGTGAAGGTTACCTAGCGTTTTGGACGCAGCTACGCAATAGGCTGGATGCGTGCCGCATCGTCATTTGCATCTGGAATGAGCGCTGCCGTCAGCTCGTCCTCCAGCTTGTGGAAAGCGGCCTCACGCAGAACGGCCGGCGCACGCGGCCGGCCGAAGGGCACTGTAACCGCTTCGATGACCCGGCCGGGCCGCGGGCTCATGATCAGCACGCGGTCCGCAAGAAACAGCGCCTCGTCGACGGCATGCGTGACGAGAAGCGTGGTTGTCTTGGTGGCGCTCCAGATGCGCTGCAGCTCAAGGTTCATCTGCCGCCGCGTCACCGCGTCGAGCGCGCCGAACGGCTCATCGAGGAGCAGTACCTCTGGTTCGAGCGCCAGGGCGCGGGCGATGGCAACGCGTTGACGCATGCCGCCGGACAGTTCGTTCGGTCGCGCCTGCTCGAAACCGGTCAGTCCGACGAGTTCTATGAGCGCCGCCACACGGGGCATGTTTTTCTCGATGCCGGCGAGGCGGAAGGGTATGGCGATATTGTCGCGGACGTCGAGCCAGGGTAGCAGCGCTGCGTCCTGAAAGGCGAAGCCAAGTTTGTGAGCACGGCTGAGCGCCTCCGGAGGGCCGCCGTGGATGCTCACCGATCCGTCGCTCGGCTGATCGAGGCCGGCGACGAGCCGCAAAATGGTGCTCTTGCCGCACCCCGATGGACCGATCAGCGCAACGAATTCGCCGGCCGCCACCTCGAGGCCCACGTTGGCAAGCGCCGTTACCGTACCGCCGGATTCGGGGGAGAACAGCTTGCCGACACCGGCAAGCCGGATCGCGGGGATGGTCATGGAAATCTCCGGTGTCCTAAGCTTCGGCGTGCAGGGGTTCGGTGGAGGCTGGACCGATCGAGAAATCGGAAAATGTAACCTCAAGACCGGCCCGGGAAGGCGAGCAGGTCATCGGTCCGACGCGATAGCGGGGCGCCGCCGCGAAGGCCGCAACGCGCAACATCGACCAGGCGGTGCCGTCGCGGGAGGCATGGATCAGTACCGAGCCGTCCTTGACCGTCATGCGCAGGCGAAAGTCGTCGAGCTCGCGGAACGGCTGGCAGACCGACCAGTCGGAGCGGCCATTGGTCACCACCACGGAGAGGAAGCGATCGCCATCCGTCAACTCGACGCCGCACTTCAGCCAATGCCGGTCGTCGAGATGAAGCATCAGGCCGGCCTGATCGAAGTTGGCCGTGTAATTGGCGCGGACGCGCAGCATGGCGGTGAAGCCGTCGCTCGCCGGCATCAGATAGGCGTGGCCATTGTCGTGAACGAAGCCGTAGTAGGTCTCGCGCCAGAAGTCGGTTTCGTTCTCCGTCGACACCTTCAACTGGTCGCCGTCGATATTCCAGCGGGATGGCTCGTTCAGCCAAGCACCGCCATCAAATCCCATCTTCAGCATATCTGCCCTCGGTTATTTGCCGCCTAATTCCGTCGCCTCGCCGTCCTGATCGAGAACCGGCGTGTCGAGATCCTGCTCGATGTCCCGGAGGAGCTGCATCAAAACATCGAGACGCTCCCGGCCGATCCGGTTCGTCATGGCGGCATAGATCGTCTCGACCCAGACACCGGCCGCATCGATGGTTTTGTGGCCTTCGGGCGTCAGTGATATCATCCAGGCGCGAAGATCGGCGGGGTCGGGACGCCGGCTGATCAGCCGCCGCCCCTCGAGGTCGCGCAGGATGCGTGACAGTGAGGGGGGGAGCAGAAAGGTCGCCATGGCAAGACCGGTGGCGTCGATCTCCGGCACTGAATCGAGAGCCCTCAGAACGCGCCATTGCTGCTCGGTGAGGTCGACGGATTTCAATGCCGGCCGAAACTGCCGCATCACCGCTTCCCGTGTTCTCAGAAGGGCAATTGGTAGCGAGTGGGAAACATCTCTGAGACGGCCCCGATTGCGGGCGCCGCCTTGCCGCCCGGCCGAGCCGCCGGACAAGGCTTCGTGATCCCTGTCGCTCATGTGAGAATCCTCGCTGACTCGTTTCAAGCCTACCCGCTTTTGCCCGGACAGGAAACGTGAGCTCGCAAACAGAACTAATAGCATGGTAAGCGCGTCGCCCAAGCGCCGCCTCTCGCTTTTATTACCCAGCTATTCCAGTTTAACCGAGTTAGGATTGATCTCGCGCAAATCGTCTTTCAGCGAGATCAGGCAGTGTCATTTGCAGAAAAGCTCCGGCGGACGGGCCGGTGAAAGGCTGCAAGCATGACGAAGACCCAACGGATCACCTGGCTCGACGAAACCCGCATCGAGACGGAAATCGCCGCCACCGCCGCCGGCGCGGACAAGCTCCGTGTACGCGAGATCCTGGATAAGGCGGCAACGCTGGGCGGCCTGTCGGAGGATGACGTTGCCGTTCTCTGCGCTGTCACCGATCCCGACCTCGTGGGCGAGCTGTTCCACACCGCCGAGAAGATCAAGGCCGAGATCTACGGCCCGCGCATCGTGCTGTTCGCGCCGCTTTACTTCTCCAACATCTGCCTCAACGAATGCGTCTATTGCGCCTTCCGTCGGTCCAATACGGAGCTCGACCGCAAGATCCTCACGATGGAGGAAATCGAGGCGGAGACGGCGGCGCTGATCGACCAGGGTCACAAGCGCGTCCTGTTGATCGGTGGCGAAGCTTTCCCCAAGACCGGCTTCCAATATCTCATCGATGCCATCGAGCGCGTTTACTCGGTGAAGCGTGGCCGTGGCGAGATCCGTCGTATCAACGTCAACGTCGCTCCGCTCGAAACCGATGAATTCCGCCGCCTCAAGGCCTCGGGCATCGGCACCTACCAGCTGTTCCAGGAGACCTACAACCGCAAGGTCTACGAGGAGATGCATCCGTCGGGCGCCAAGGCCGACTTCGATTGGCGCGTGTCGGTGATGGATCGCGCCATGGCCGCCGGCATCGACGACGTCGGTATCGGCCCGCTGTTCGGACTGCACGACTGGCGCTTCGAGGTGCTGGCCACCATGCAGCACATTGCCCATCTCGAAGATGCCTTCGGCGTCGGCCCGCACACCATCTCGGTGCCGCGCATGGAGCCGGCCGTTGGCTCGGATGTGTCGATGGCGCCGCCGCATATGGTCTCCGACTTCGACTTCAAGAAGATCATCGCCATCCTGCGCCTCGCCGTGCCCTATACCGGCATCATTCTGTCGACGCGTGAGAACCCGGAGATGCGCCGTGATGCCTTCCGGCTTGGCGTGTCGCAGATCTCCGGCGGCAGCCGCACCAATCCCGGCGGCTACGCGACGCCGGTCGAAGAGCAGGCCGCCCAGTTCACCCGCGGCGATCACCGCCCGCTCGATGAAGTGGTGCGCGACATCGCCGCCAGCGGCTGCGTGCCGTCCTTCTGCACCGCCTGCTATCGCATGGGGCGCACCGGCGCCGACTTCATGGACCTTGCCAAACCCGGCCTTATCCGCGAAATGTGCGGACCGAACGCCCTGTCGTCTTTCACAGAATACATGCTCGACTACGGCTCCGACGAGACCCGCGCTGCCGGCGAGAAGGCGGTGGCAGCCGAGGTCGCCACCATGGAGCCGAAGATCGCCCGCTATTCGGAAACGATGATGCGCAAGGTGCGCGAGGGTAAGCGCGACGTCTACCGTTGAGGGGACGCCGCCTGGAGGCAGGTGATGGCGACGCGGCGCGAGGCCGATCTGATCGGCGAGCGTGATATCCCGGAGGATGCCCTCTCGGGCATCCATACGGCGCGAGCACGCGAGAATTTCCCGCTCTCCGGCCGGCCGGCGCATCCCGAACTGATCAAAGCCTACGCTGTAGTGAAAATCGCGGCGGCGAAGACCAACCATCGCCTTGGCTTCCTCACCGACGACGTGGCTGAGGCGATCGTGCGTGCCGCCCGCGAGATCGAGGACGGAACGCTCTTATCGGAGATCGTCGTTGACGCCTTGCAAGGCGGCGCTGGCACCTCGCTCAACATGAACGTCAACGAGGTGATCGCCAACCGGGCCGAGGAACTGCTCGGTGGCCGGCGCGGACAGCACAACCGCGTCCATCCCAACGACCACGTCAATCTCAATCAATCGACCAACGACACCTTTCCGACGGCGCTGAAGATCGCTGCCATCCGTCTGTTGCACCGCCTCGAGAAGGCGCTCGCCGACTTGCAGGTCGCCTTCCAGGAGCGGGAGCGGACATGGTCGGGCGTCGTCAAGATAGCCCGCACCGAGCTGCAGGACGCCTGTCCAATTGCCTATGGCGCGGTGTTCTCGGCCTGGGCCGAGGCGCTGTCGCGCGATCGCTGGCGTGTCTTCAAATGCGAGGAGCGGCTGCGCGTCGTCAATCTCGGCGGCACCGCCGTTGGCACCGCCATTGCCGCGCCGCGCGACTATGTGTTCCTGGTCACCGAGGTTCTGCGCGAAGTGACCGGTCTCGGCCTTGCTCGCGCTGAGAACCTTGTCGACGCCACGCAGAACGCTGATGCCTTTGTCGAGGTGTCGGGTATCCTGAAAGCCAACGCCGTCAACCTGTTCAAGATTTCCTCCGACCTCCGCCTGCTGTCGTCTGGCCCGCAGGCTGGTTTCGGCGAGATACTGTTGCCGGCCGTGCAGGCGGGATCGTCGATCATGCCCGGCAAGGTCAACCCGGTGATCCCGGAGGCGGTGGGGCAGGCAGCCATGCGGGTGATGGGTAACGATCAGGTGGTGACGCTTGCTGCGCAGAACGGTCAGCTCGAACTCAATGCTTTTCTGCCGCTTCTCGCCGACGCTCTGCTCGACAGCATAAGCCTCTTGGAAGCGGCCTCGACCATCTTCCGGACGCGCTGCGTCGAGGGGCTGTCAGTCGACGAGGCGGCCTGCCGCCGCCAGGTCGGCGAGAGCCGAGTCGTCGTCACCGCACTGCTGCCGCGCCTTGGTTACGAGACCGCCACCGAGGTTGCGATCGCCGCGCGTGATAGCGGCCGCTCAGTGATCGAAATTGTCCTGGAGCGCAAGCTGATCGAGCCCGTCGACCTCGATCGCCTGCTTTCTGCCAACGCCATGACCGCCCTCGGTACGAAATAGGGCATCGGCCCGAAAAGTGGGACCCGGTTTTCGGACAAGCCGATGTCACAGGAGAAAAGATCATGCTCGCCACGCCCAAGGGTCTTCGCCTGCATATCGGCGTCTATGGTCGGCGCAACGTTGGTAAGTCATCGCTGGTCAACCTGCTGATCGGCCAACAGGTTTCGATCGTCTCCGACGTCGCCGGCACCACCACCGATCCGGTCGAGAAGGCGATGGAACTGCTGCCGATCGGCCCGGTGCTGTTCGTCGACACCGCCGGCATCGACGACGTCGGCGATCTCGGCGGAATGCGCGTGGAGAAAACCCTCAAGGCGCTCGATCATACGGATCTCGGCATCATCGTCACCGACGGGGCGATCGGCGAGGACGAGACCAAGCTGATGGACGCGCTGGCTGATCGCGAGACACCTTATTGCGTCGTCTTCACCAAGGCAGATCTGGCCACCCCGCCGGCCGAGGCACTGGCAGTGGTGAAGGCACGCGACGTTCCGTTCGTTTCAATCTCCACGACGATGAAGGCAGACGCGGCCCGTGTGCGCGAGATCATCTTGGAGGCGGCGCCGGAGAGTTCCTTCGAGGTGCCGCATCTGCTTGCCGACCTGGTGCCGGCCGGCGGTCACGTGGTGCTGGTCGTTCCGATCGATCTCTCCGCTCCGAAGGGACGCCTCATCCTGCCGCAGGTGATGGCGATCCGCGACATTCTCGACGCCGATGCCAGCTGCACGGTGGTCAAGGAGCGCGAACTGGCGTCAACACTGAAATCGCTCGGCAGGAAGCCTGACCTCGTGGTCTGCGACAGCCAGATTGTACTGAAGGCGGCGGCAGACACGCCGGACGACGTTCCGCTCACCACTTTCTCGATCCTGATGGCCCGCTTCAAGGGCGATCTCGTCCGCCTCGCCGAAGGCGCGGCCCGGATCGATCAACTCAAGCCCGGCGACAAGGTGCTGATCGCCGAGGCCTGCACCCATCATTCGATGGCCGACGACATCGGTCGGGTGAAAATCCCCCGCTGGTTCCGTCAGTATGCCGGCGGCGATATCGAATTCGAGACGATGGCCGGACGGGCTTTCCCGGAAGATCTCAGCCCCTATGCCCTCGTCGTTCAGTGCGGCGCCTGCACCGTCAACCGCAAGCAGGTCTTGCTCAGGATCCGTCAGGCGGAGCGTCAGGGCGTGCCGATCACCAATTACGGCGTTGCCATCAGTCGCGTGCAGGGCGTTCTCCACCGTTCGCTCGGTCCGTTCCCCTCCGCACGCATCGCTTTCGAACGGGCCAACGCCGCCCAATGAGAAGCGGGGGCAGCTCCCTGTTCGGAGATGGCGCCTTCCTGGCAAACTAGCCGAAGTGACGGCAAGGCTGTCGGTGAGCAGCGAAGCCGGGCGCCCGTGGGTTTTTCAGCGCCGGAAATGATCCTTTCGGAAAGAGACGGGAGAGGGATGGCCATTCGTTGGAGGCGAATGGATTTACGGCCGTTTCCGCCCTATATTGCCGCTATCGCAATGCTGGATGATCCTGTCCTGCCCCGCTTTCGTCGTGCCCTTGACTCTCTTTATGGGGCACGGATCGAGCGCGTCGTCCTGTTTGGGTCGCGGGCGCGGGGCGATGCCCGAGTAGACTCGGACTGCGACGTTGCGGTGTTTCTCGATGATTTCGAAAACTTCGGGCTTGAATCGAAGCGTCTCGCGGCGATCGAAACGGCCGTGCTCGATGAAATGAGGGCCGTGATCTCGGCGCTGCCTTTCGAAGCTGGCGCCTATCGCAGGCAGACCGGCCTGTTGCACGAGCTCAGACGCGAGGGGATCGACTTTTAACGCCGATCGCTCGCAACTATCTCGACGGCGCCGGAGCCGATCTCGACGAGGCAGCCAAGATACTGGCATAGGATTGCCCTCGGCGGCGGCGCGCTCGGCCTACTATTGTGTCTTTCATACTGCCGAAGCCCTGATTTTCGAGATGACCGGCAAAGTCGCCAAGACCCATTCCGGTGTTCGAGCCGAGTTCGCGCGCCTAATGCCAGGAGAGGCCGATCGCTGGATGCGGACCTTCCTTGCCGATGCCTATCGCTTCAAGGAAAATAGCCGATTACGATTTCGAAGGGCGCAAAGCCATCACGCTAGACATAGCGCAAGCAACGGTCGAGCAGGCACGCCTGCTCTTGAGCGCCGTCACCGCCCGGCTCCCCTGATCACCTGACCTTGATCGAATGCCCCGGACCCTGGCCGATCACCCGGCCAATCGACCAGATGCGGGCAGCGGCGCAGCCCGAGCATTGATGGTCATCCTCGTCGACGCAGGGCTTGTCAGGATAGAGCATGTAGTTCTTGCGAAAGCGGCCGGGCGTGGCGTTGGGCATGAAAACGTTGGCGCCGCGCTGCAGGACGAGGTCGCGGCCGGCATGCGGGAAGATGGCATCAAAGGCCGTCGTTGCCGGGATGTGTGCCTTCGGATTGACGATACGCAGCGCCGACACGGCGGCGAAAAACATGTCGTGGTCATCGGCATAGGCGTTGGCCTGACCAGCCAGCGGCGTGTCTGGGTGAGCGATGAATGGCCCGATGCCGATCATGTCGAGGTCGAGATCGCGGCAGAGCAGGATGTTGTCGGCGAGAGTATCCAACGTCTCGCCCGGCACGCCGATCATGAATCCGGAACCAACCTGTACACCGAGGCTACGCAGATCCTTGAGGCAACCAATGCGCTCCTGAAGGTCGCAGTCAGGGTGCAGAAAGGCAAATAGCTCGGGGTTCGACGTCTCGAAGCGCAGGAGATAGCGGTCCATGCCCGCCGCTCGCCAGCGGGCATAGGTGTCGCGCGGCCGGTTGCCGGCGCTCATGGTGACCGCCAGCCGCGTCTCGCTCTTGATCCGCCTGATAATACGCTCGATGCGCTCGTCTTCTTTGTCGGCTGCCACTTCACCCGACTGCAGCACGATGGTGGTCTGCTGCCAGCCCTCCATGCGGCGCGCCACTTCGAGGATTTCATCCTCCTCGATGTGGTAGCGGCGTACGCCATGGTTGGACTTGCGGATGCCGCAATAGAGGCAGTCGTTGGCGCACACGTTCGAGAACTCGACGATGCCGCGCAGGAACACCTCCTCGCCCATATTGTCCTTGCGCACCGCGTCGGCGCGGGCGAACAGCGTCTCGCGCGGCAGGTCGAACAATGCCTTGACCGCGGCGCGATCAAACAAGCCCGCGGCGGGGACCTCTTCCTGAAGGGGGGCGATGGTGCTCATGACTTGTCCGAAAACTTACATCTATTGGGAAAGATATAGCCTGAACAGCCGTCTGGCGACAGGCGACGCCCATCCCTCCGAATACGTAGACGAAACGTTTTGGATGGCTCTTCATCAAATTCGATTGTAATTTTTACCGACGTGCGATCCGGCGTGGGAGGAGCCAACCGGGTCACATGGTTCATGGGTGACCTGCGAACGCAATAGGGAGGCGGCCGTGATTGTCACCGTGGTCAAGGAAGTGGGGCGGGCGCTGACATGTCCGTCCGCTGGTTTCTGTCTGCGGATCGCTGTTGCCGCGGCATTCCTGACGGTGTTGTTTGGCCTTCAGGCCATCGTCATTGGTATGTGATACGCGCACAGCTCTTCATGGAAACCGCCGGCCGGGCAGCGATGCCCGGCCGGTTCGTTTTTCCCTCCTCGTCGAGTGACTTCGGTCAGGCGGCGTTGGCCATCGCCTGGAGATCGGCATCCACGTCGCCGACCGGCTTGAGGCCGAAGGTGTCGACCAGTACCTTGAGGACAGCGGGCGTCAGGAAGGCGGGTAGGCGCGGTCCGATGCGGATGTTCTTGACGTTGAGGTGCAGGAGGGCGAGCAGCACGCAGACCGCCTTCTGCTCGAACCACGACAGTACGATGGAGAGCGGCAGCTCATTGACCGTGCAGCCAAACGCATCGGCCAGCGCCAGTGCCACCTTGACGGCCGAGAAGCTGTCGTTGCACTGACCCATGTCGAGAAGGCGCGGCAGGCCGGCAACGGTGCCATAGTCATGGCCGAGCAGGCGGTACTTGCCACAGCCGAGCGTCAGGATCACCCAGTCCTTGGGAATGGTGGTGCCGAGATCGGTGTAGTAGGAGCGTTCACCTTCCGAGCCGTCACAGCCGCCGATGACGGCGAAATGCTTGATCTCGCCAGACTTGACGGCACCAACAATCTTGTCGGCGGCGCCCAGCACGGCGTCATGGCCGAAGCCGACCAGATGCTCGCCGCTCCTAACGGAGTCGGTGAAGCCGGGAGCAGCCAGCGCCGCCTCGATGACCGGTGTGAAGTCGCGGCCGTCGATGTGGGCGATACCCGGCCATGCGACGAGGTTGCGGGTGAACAGGCGCCCTTCGTAATCCTCGAACGGCTGCATCAGGCAGTTGGTGGTCATCAGGATGGCGCCCGGGAAGTTGGGGAACTCCCGCTGCTGCAGCATCCAGGCGCCGCCGAAGTGGCCGACCAGATGCTTGAACTTCTTGAGTTCGGGGTAGCCATGGGCCGGCAGCATTTCGCCGTGAGTGTAGATGTTGATGCCCTTGCCCTCGGTCTGCTCCAGGAGCGCCTTGAGGTCGACCATGTCGTGACCCGAGACGAGGATCGCCTTGCCGGGAACGTGGCCCATCAGCACCGGCGTCGGCGTCGGCTTGCCGTAGGTGTCGCAATGGGCGGCATCGAGCAACGCCAGCACATTGACGGTGACTTCGCCGCACTTGAGGTTGAGGGCGAGCAGTTCGTCGATAGCGGCGACACCGGCATCGAGCTTGGCCAGCGCTTCGACCGTGAAGGCATCGACGACCGGGTCGGCGCGGTTCATCTGACGGGCGTGATGGGCATAGGCGGCCATGCCCTTAAGGCCGTAAAGCAACAGTTCCTGTAGGCCGGTGACGTCCTCGCCGAGGCTCGCCTTGCGGGAATCGATCATCGAGGCGCGCGACCAGGAGATCAGGGTGGCTTCCGGGGCCTCGGCTGCAACACCGGCGGCGGCGCCGGTCGCGGCGACCACTTCGCGGATCTTGCCGAGGATCGAGGTGGTGTCGAAGTTGACGTTGGTGACGGTGACGAACAACGCGTCTTCGAGCATCGGCGCGAGGCTCGCCGGCCGCTCGGCGGCGGGAACGGCGGCATAGCGGCTCGCCAGACGCTTGGCGGCATGGACGAGTACGTCCTGCAGGTCGGAAGCCTCCGGCGACTTGCCGCAGACGCCGCGCGTCACGCAACCGGTGCCGCGCGAGGTCTGTTCACACTGGTAGCAAAACATTTGTCCGTCTCCATCCTCGGGGGCTTGCAGCCCTTCTTGCCGGCCCGGCCGGCGGAATGGAGGGGAACCTAGGCGTAAGCTGCGCCGAGGACGTTGCGCGGCGACAAATCTGCCTGCGATTTCACTGCGGCTTGACGTATCCTGCTCGCGTCATTTCCCTGAGCGTCAGATCGTTTGCCGAGGTGAGTGCCTCTGCCACGCTCATCTGGCCGACAACGGCGGCGGCGAAGATCTGGCCGACGGCATTGCCGATACGCTGGAATTCCGGGATGGCCACGAATTGACTGCCCGTGTAGGGCGCGGGTTTGACGGTCGGCTGGTTGGGATTGGCGGTGGCGATGGCCGTCAGCGTATTGCCGGAAAACGGCGCGGCCGAGCGGTAGCCCGGATTATTGTAGAGCGACACGCGCGTACCTGGCGGCGCGTAGGGCCAGCCTTCGTGCGCGGCGACTAGGTTTGCATACTCCTTGTCGGTCGCCCAGGCGATGAAGCGCTGCGCCGGCCCGGCCTTGGTCGTGCTGGCGGGAATGGCGAGGTTCCACGTCCACAGCCAGTTGCCGTGGTTGCCGAGCGTGCCGTAGGCCGGAAACGGCGCGTAGCCGACGCGGCCGACGACATCCGACGTCTTGGGATCGCTCAGCGTGGAGGCGGCGACGGTGGAATCGATCCACATGGCGCACTTGCCGGTCCGAAACAGGTCGAGGTTTTCGGAATAGCCGTAAAAGGCGGCGCCGGGCGGCCCGGCATTCTGCAGCAGGTCGACGTAGAAGGAGAGCGTTCGCTGCCACTCCGGCGTATCGAATTCCGGATGCCAGGCGAAATCGAACCAGCGGGCGCCGAAGGAGTTGGCGGCTGCGGTGAGCAGAGCCATGTTATCACCCCAACCGGCCTTGCCGCGCAGGCAGATCCCATAGCGTCCCGCAGCTTTGTCAGTGAGTTTCAGCGCGGCTTCGCCCACGAAGGTCCAAGTCGGCGATGGCGGCATTTCCAGCCCGGCCGCCTGAAACAGGTCGGTGCGGTACATCAGCATGGCGCTTTCGCCATAGAAGGGCGAAGCATAGAGCTTGCCGTTGTAGGAGATGGCTTTTCTAATGGTCGGCAGAAGATCGGCCTCGTCGTATTTCTCGCCGAGGTCGTCGAGCGGCTTGAGCAGGCCCTGCCGCGCCCAGATCGGAACTTCGTAGTTGCCAATGGTTATGATGTCGAACTGGCCGCCATGTGTCTCGATGTCCGTGGCGATCTTCTGGCGCAGGACGCTTTCTTCCAGAATCACCCAGTTGAGATGGATGCCCGGATTGTTCGCCACAAAGTCGTCGGTAAGCTCCTGCATCCGCAGCATGTCGGCGTTATCGACGGCGGCGATCGTCAGCATTTCAGCGGGTATGGCGGCGCCGGTTGCGCCGATCAGCATCGCCGCTCCCAGAAATGCGCTGAAGCGCATCGTCGTTTCCTCCGCCAATTCGAATCCGCACGTCTGCAAACGAGGATGTTAGTGCAGCAACGGATGCGAAGGTATTAGCGAAGGGTCGCGCAAGCCAAGGATTGTTCAAAAATTTGTCGTTTAGGGGGAGACCGGAAGCGCCGGCGCGCCGCCCATGTCTTCCTTGAGCTCGACGCCGGTGAGGCCGAGCCGCAACGCTTGCCGGATCAGCCAGACGATCTTGTCGGCGGCCGTCTCATGCGGCAGCCCGTCGGCATGGATGTTCGAAATGCAGTTGCGTTCGCTGTCGCGCCGGCCAACCTTCGGGCCGAACGTCAGATAGGCGCCGAGGCTGTCGGGAACCGATAGGCCCGGCCGCTCGCCGATCAGCACCACGACCATGCGGGCACCCAGCGCTTCGCCAACCTCGTCGCCAAAAGCGACGCGCGCCTGTTCGCCCAATGCGACCGGCGCGACCTTGAGATCCCCTAGTCGCCGCACGCAGGCGGACAGCACGATTTCGGCATGTGCCTCAACCGCGGCGGCCGAAAGGCCATCAGCGATGACAAAGGCAACATCCCAGTTGCCTTTTTCGACGGCTGCCAGCATTTCAGGATCGACCCGGCGACCGAGGTCGGGTCGGGCGAGGTAGATTGACCGGTCGGCGGCGCGCGACTTGAGGCGGATGACCGGCAGCCTATCGCCGATGCGCGCGGCCATGGCCGCGAAGTCGACATGGCCGTGCACGGCATCGCGGGCGCGGGCATGGGCAAGCTGAAAATCCAGCACCGCACGGATCGGCAGCGAGTCGCCCGCCCGTCCCAAGCCGATGCGGGCGCGCGTGACGGTGCGGAATCGCGCGAACGGGTCGAGGTCGATGGGGTTGCTCATGCCGAGGCCCTGAAATCGATGAGGCGGCGTGCGTCGGAGCTTGCCTGCGACGCCAGGCGCCCGTTGGTGTCCAACAGGCCCATGCGATAGAGCCACGCTTCGAATTCCGGCGCCGGCGGGCGGCCGAAGGAATGGCGAAGGCTGACGATGTCATGATAGCTGAGCGACTGGTAGTTCAGCATGACGTCGTCGGCGCCGGGCACGGCGATCAGAAAGTTGACGCCGGCCGAGCCGAGCAGGAACATCAGGTTGTCCATGTCGTCCTGATCGGCCTCGGCGTGGTTGGTATAGCAGACGTCGACGCCCATCGGCACACCGAGCAGTTTGCCGCAGAAGTGATCCTCGAGTCCGGCACGGATGATCTGCTTGGCGTCGTAGAGATACTCCGGCCCGATGAAGCCGACGACGGTATTGACGATCAGTGGTTTCAGGTGGCGGGCGACGGCATAGGCGCGCGCCTCGATGGTCTGCTCGTCAACGCCATGATGGGCGTCGGCGGAGAGCGCCGAGCCCTGACCGGTCTCGAGATACATGACGTTGTCGCCAACCGTGCCGCGCTTCAGGCTGAGCGCCGCCTCGCGACCTTCTCTCAGAACCTTGAGATCGACACCGAAGCCGCGATTGGCGGCCTCCGTGCCGGCGATCGACTGAAACACCAGATCGAGTGGCGCGCCGGCCTCGACCGCCTTGATCGATGTCGTCACATGCGTCAGCACGCAGGACTGCATGGGAATATCGAAGCGCTGGCGCAGCCGGTCGAACAGCTCCATCAGCCGCACGCAGGCTTCGAGATTGTCGCTGGCCGGATTGATGCCGATCACCGCGTCGCCGACGCCGTAGGTGAGACCATCGAGCGTCGAGCCGGCGACACCCTCGGGATCGTCGGTCGGATGGTTGGGCTGCAGACGGCTGGACAGGCGCCCCCTGAGGCCGATGGTCGTGCGAAAGCCGGTAACGACGCTGGTCTTGGCGGCGGCGGCGATCAGGTCGTGGTTGCGCATGATCTTGGAGACGGCTGCCGCCATCTCCGGCGTCAGGCCGGGAGCCAACGCCGAGAGATCGGCGGTGGTGCATTCATAGGAGAGCAGCCAATCGCGTAACTGGCCGACCGTCATGTGGGCGACCGGCGTGAAGGCGGCGGCGTCGTGGTCATCGAGGATCAGACGGGTCACCTCGTCGATCTCGTAGGGGATCAGCGGCTCTTCGAGAAAGGTCTTGAGCGGAACGTCGGCCAGCAGATAGCGGGCTGCGACGCGGCGCTCGTTGGTCTCGGCAGCGATGCCGGCCAGCCGGTCGCCGGATTTCTCCGGTGAAGCGGCGGCCATGACGGCCTTCAGGTCGTCGAAAACGTGGCGCTGGCGGCCGAGCAGGATGGCGTAGCTGGGCATGAGCAACAGTCTATCATCGCCCAGGGATTGGCCAAGGCGTTTTGTTGGGCAGCCGCCGCCTCAGGCGCAGTCACCTACGGAGCGCTACCGATGCGTCGGCGCTTCCTTGATGAACAATCGGTAAGGTCTGTTTTTGAACACGATTTCGCCAAGAATCCGATATCCCTGCTTGCCTGCCCGTGGTAGCTCCGGCCGAACGGCTTGGTGCTGCCAAGCGCCCCGATGGACGATTCCGAATGCTGGAGGAAAAGGCATGCAACTCGTTCAGGCCAGCGGCCTGGTAAAGACGTTTTCGAGACTGCGCGCCGTTGACGGCGTCAGCCTCGAGGTGAGCCGTGGCGAGGTCGTGGGCTTCCTTGGCCCCAACGGTGCCGGCAAGTCGACAACCATGAAGATGCTGACCGGGTTTCTCGAACCTGACGCCGGCACTGCCTCGATTGCCGGCCACGACGTGTTCGCCGACCCCATCGCCGCCCGTCGCCGCCTTGGCTATCTCCCCGAGGGCGCGCCGGCTTATGGTGACATGACGGTGGCAGACTTCCTCGCCTTTGTCGGTCGCATGCGCGGCCTCACGAACGCGGTGCTCGGCGAGCGACTGGCCGAGATGGTGGAGCGCGTCAACCTCACAGCCGTGTGGAACCGCCCAATCGACGCGCTTTCCAAGGGCTTCAAACGCCGCGTTGGCATTGCCCAGGCGCTGATTCACGATCCGGAAGTGCTGATCCTCGACGAGCCGACCGATGGCCTCGATCCCAACCAGAAGCACGACATGCGCGAGCTGATCGCTGCCATCGCACCGGGCAAGGCGATCGTCATCTCCACGCACATCCTTGAGGAGGTCGAGGCGATCTGCAGCCGCGTCGTCATCATCGCCGAGGGCAGGGTGGTCGCCGACGCGACACCATCCGCTCTTCTTGACGCCGCCATCGTCGACGGGCAGCGACCGACGCTTGAAACCGTCTTCCGCTCCATTACCGGCAGCAAGGCCGCCTGACGCTTCCCTTCCGGAGACGATCCGAGATGAAAACCTCTTTCCGCACCATTGGGTTGGTGTTCGGCCGCGAGTTCCGCGCCTATTTCGCGACGCCGCTCGCCGCCGTGTTTCTCCTGGTGTTCCTTGCGCTTTCGGCTGGTCTTGCCTTTTTTGCCGGCGGCTTTTTCGAACGCGGACAGGCCGATCTTGGCCCGTTCTTCGCCTGGCATCCCTGGCTGTTTCTCATCCTGATGCCGGCCATCGGCATGCGGCTCTGGGCCGATGAGCGCCGCTCCGGCGTCATCGAGCTTCTGATGACCTTGCCGGTGCGCGCCCATGAAGTGGTGATCGGCAAATTCCTGGCCGGCTGGGCCTTCACGGCGGTGGCGCTGGTGCTGACCATGAGCTTCTGGCTGGTGACGCTCTACCTCGGCTCGCCCGACAACGGCATCGTCATCGCCAGCTACATCGGTTCCTTCCTGATGGCTGGCGCCTTCCTGGCGATTTCCGCCTGCATCTCGGCAATGACCAAGAACCAGGTGATCGCCTTCATCCTCGCGGCCATCGTGTCCTTCCTGCTGGTTATGTCCGGTACCAATCTGGTGCTGGCGGCTTTGCGCGGTTGGGCGCCGGCCTTTCTGGTCGATCTGGTCCAATCGCTGTCTTTCATCACCAACTTCGACCGGCTGACGCGCGGTGTCCTCGAGGCGCCCGCCGTCATCCTTTTCGTGTCGACAATCGTGCTCGCGCTCTGGATTAACGTCCAGGTCATCGACGCCAAGAAAGCCGTCTGAGGTTCCGATGTCAAAACTCAACCGGATCCCAAAATCCCGTCTCGTCGCCGTTGGCGCTGTTTTGGCGGTCATCCTCTACCTCGCCGTCAATTCGCTGTCGGCGACGCTGTTCCGTTCCAGCCGCGTCGATCTGACTGACGGCGGCCTCTATTCGCTCTCGCACGGCACGGTGGCCATGCTCGACAAGCTCGGCGAGCCGATCCACATGCGGCTGTTCATGTCGGCGAGCTTGCACGAGGCGGCGCCGGCGCTATCGGCTTACGCCTCGCGCGTTCGCGCCATGCTCGATACCTACGAGAGCCTGTCGCACGGCAAGATCACCCTCGAAGTGATTGATCCGCAGCCCTATTCGGAAGAAGAAGACCGGGCCGTCGGCCTCGGCATCAACCGGATCAGCCTCGACGGTACCTCCGACCCGATCTACTTCGGCCTTGCCGCTACCAACTCAACCAATGGCTCAGCCAATATTCCGGTGTTCACGCCCGATCGTGAAGCCTTCCTGGAGTATGACCTGACGCGCCTCGTCGCCGAACTCGGCCAGACCAAGAAGCCGGTGGTGGCATTGCTCGACGGCCTCGGCATGGCCGGCAACCCGATGGCCGGGCAGGAACCGGCCCAGATCCTTTCGATGCTGAAGGAGACCTACAGCGTCGAGACGGTGGGGGGCGATATCGACAAGCTGCCCGACAATACCCGTGTCGTGCTGGTGGTGCAGCCGCAGAAGCTTTCCGACCGTACTCTCTATACGCTCGACCAGTGGGTGCTGTCGGGCGGTGCCACGCTGGTGTTCGCCGATCCCTTCGCGGAGACGCAGCCGGGACCGCAGCCGGGCGTGCCGGCCGAGAACAACGCCACCGACTTCCAGAAGATGTTCGATGCCTGGGGCGTCGGCTTCGACGTCAAGAAGGCGGTCGGCGATCCCGACTGGGCGATCCGCACGGTTCGCAACATCGATGGCCGTCAGGCTGAGGTGGCCAACTATCCCTGGTTCGCCATTCATGACGACGGCTTCGACCGGGGCGATGCAGTGACCTCCAAGCTGAACGCGGTGGTCATGACCACCGCCGGCGCCTTTACCGCCACCGGCAAGGACTCGACGCTGAAGCCGTTGATGTATGCTTCCGCCGACGCAGGTCTTCTTCCGGCTGGTGAGGCGGCCGATCCCTACGGCGATCCGCGGACCCTGCTCGGCAAGATCGAGAAGGCCGGCGGCCGTCCCGTGGTCGCCGCGCGCCTCGAAGGCAAGCTTCACACCGCTTTCCCGGATGGCAAGCCGAAGGACTCGGCGGCCGATGGCACGCCCGTCAAGGAAAGCGCTTCGGCGCCCAACGTCATTCTGGTTGGTGACGCCGACATGCTGTCCGACCGCAACTGGCTGCAGAAGCAGACCGTGCTGGGACGGCCGGTGGCGGAGGCGTTTGCCAACAACGGCGATTTCCTGCTCAACGCCGTCGAGCAGATGGCCGGTGGCGTGGCTCTCGCCGATCTCCGGAGCCGCACCGTCTCCTGGCGGCCGTTCACCCGCATCGACGCCTTGGAGCGGGCCGCCGAGGAGCGCTTCCTCGCCAAGCAGCAGGAGCTGACGCAACGCATCGCCGACACCGAGAAGAAGCTGAAGGATGCTTCTTCCACCGGCGAGGCCAAGGATGGCGAACTGGTGTCCAGCGAGCAAGCCAAGGCGACCGAGAGCTTCAAGTCCGATCTCTTGGCGGCCCGCGCCGAACTGCGCGAGGTTCAGTACAACCTCCGCGCCGACGTCGCGAGCCTCAAGAACTGGATCATGATCCTGATCATCGGCGTCGTGCCGGCGGCGGTGGCGCTGATCGCCCTCGTCTTCGCCCTGCGCCGGCCTCGGCGGCCAGTGCCAGTCCGCAAAGCCTGATTCCAGCGAGGAGTTACATCATATGACGCCAAAATCGCTTATCGGCCTTGCCGTCATCACCGCTGCCGCCGTCGCGGCCGCGGCGGTCATCGCTGGAGGAAACTCCGCTGGCAGCGCGGTCGCCGACCGTGGTCGGGTGCTGCTGCCCGATCTCGTCAAAACGTCTGCTTCGGTTGAACGTGTCGCGGTCACCCTGGGCAAGGACACCACCACGCTGACGCGTGACGGCGATCGCTTTGTCGATGTCTCGGGTTACCCGGCTCGGATCGACGAGGTGCGCAAGCTGGTGTCGTCCTTGGCGACGCTGACCATTGATGAGGACAAGACCAACAAGCCCGACCGTTACGAGGACATCGGCCTTAGCGATCCCGTAGCGGACAAGGGCGGAGCTACCAAGGTGGTCCTCCTCGACAAGCAAGGTAAGCCGCTCGCCACCCTCTATGCCGGCACCAAGGACCTCACGGTTGGCGGCAGTCGTGGCGGCCAGTATGTCCGCCTTGATGGCAATCCGCAGGCCTATCTGGTGCGTGGCTCTCTGGACATGCCGCCTGCCCGCGCCGACTGGTTCGACGCCCGCCTCACCGATATCAAGCCGGCGACCTTGTCGAAGGTGACGCTGACCGACGTCTCTGGTGCCACGGTCGATTTCACGCGAACCGGCGACAAGCTGCTGCCGGCAGCGCTGCCGGACGGCAAGGCACCCGACGAGGGCAAGGCCAACCGCGTGACGGCTTTCTTGCAAGCCTTCGACTTCAGCGACGTCCGCAAGGAAACGCCGGCTTCCATCGGCAACACCATGCGTCTGCGTTACGAGACCACCGACGGTCTCGCGGTGACCGCCACGGCGGTACCGGCTGCGGACGAGGCTGGCAAGGGCTGGATCCGCATCAAGGCCGAAACGATCGATCCTAAGGCGGCTGATGCCGCCAAGGCGATCAATGACAAGACGGCTGGCTATGAGTTCAAGGTCAACACGATCCACACCGAGATGTTCGGCTGGACCGTGGCGAGCCTTGCCAAGCAAGGCTGACGGAACACGCAGGCTTGGTTGAATGAATTTGTACGGCCGGCAAGGAAACTGCCGGCCGTACGCATTTCACGGTGACTAGCCTTCGATTTCCAGCGTGGCCAACAGGCCGCGCGGCGGATTGTCGGCCAGCACGATGTTGCCGCCGTGTGCCTCCGCGACGTCGCGAGCAATTGTGAGGCCGAGCCCGAAACCTGAATTCGGCAAAGAGCTGCGGGCGCTGTCGCCACGCACGAAGGGCTCGAGCAAGTGTTCGCGTTCGGCGGCTGGAATGCCGGGTCCGTTGTCGGCGACGGAGATGGCGAGCCGACGACCCGGCAGCTTCTTCAGCGACACCACGACCTTGTCGCCATAGCGCACCGCATTCTCGACGAGATTGGTCACCGCCCTCAGAATATCGCGGTGACGGACGCGGGCAGCGAGCCGGTTCGGGCCTTCGTAGGTGACCGCATGGCCAAGGTCGGCAAACTGATCGGCGACGGTCTGCAAGAGGCTCGGCAGATCGGTCTGGTCGAAACGCTCGGCGCTGTCGGTGCCCGACAAATGCACGAGCGCCACTTGGGTCAGCGCCGCCATGTGGTCGAGATCGGCCAGCATTGGCTCCCGGATCGTCTCGTCGTCGATAAATTCGGCCCTCAGCCGCAGACGAGTGATCGGCGTTCGAAGGTCATGGCTGACGGCGGCCAGCATAGTGGTCTTCTCAGCCATCAGCTTGCCGATGCGGGCACGCATGCGGTTGAAAGCGGAGATCGCCGAGCGCAGTTCGCGCGGCCCGATCTCGGGAACCAGGACTTCCGAGCGCATGTCTCGCAAGCGCTCGACAGCGGCCTCGAAGCGCCTGAGCGGGCCGATGATCACCATCATGGCCCAACTTACCAGCACCACCGTGGTGATGAGCAGGAAGCCGAGCGTGATCGTCCCTGGACCGAAGAAATGCGGCGCCTCGCCTTCGGGCAGTTCGAGCTGATAGCAAGCCCCATCGGAGAGCACCAGAAAGAGTGGTCCGACGAATTCATCGCCCGGTGCCGGCCGACCGTTGAACACCTTGCGCGCGGTGGCGGCGTTGTTGAGGCGGGCGGCAAGCGGCCCGAAGCGGACCTCTTCGGCAGTTGCCGGCACTGGGGTCGTGCAAGCCGCAAGCGACGGCAGCGCTCCCTTCAGAAGCACAACGAGCCGTGGCCGCTCAGCTGGACTGGCGGCGGCCAACATATGGGCAGCAGCACCTATTTCGCCGGCTGTCTCGCCTGGCGAGGCGGCAAAGATAGTCCGGGGATTGGACAGAAAGAAATAGGCCGTCAGCCCCCCATGCATGGCGGCGATCGACAAGACCAGAAGCACAATGACCTGCCCGGCAACGGAATCGAAGACCAGGCGCAGGATCCTGCCGATCATGAGGCCGTCACTTCCGGCGTGAACAGGTATCCCTCGGAACGGATGGTGCGGATAAACTCCGATCTCTCGTCGTCAGGTGAGAGTTTGCGCCTGAGGCGACTTACCAGAATATCGATCGATCGCTCAAACGGCGCGGCGAGCCGGCCCTGGGTCAGCTCCAGGAGCTGGTCGCGGCTGAGTGTGATGCCCGCCCGCTCGGCGAGGGCAACCAGCAGATCGAACTCGGCGCCCGTCAGGGTCGCCTTGGCCCCGGACGGTGTCGTCAGGCTGCGTTCGCGGGTATCGATCACCCAGCCGGCGAAGCTGAGGCGGCGCGCTTCCGACCGTGTCGCCTTGGCAGCCGGCAGACTGCTTCGCCGCAGGATGGCACGAATCCGCGCCAGAAGTTCGCGGGCACTGAACGGCTTGGCAACATAGTCGTCGGCGCCGACCTCAAGACCGACCACCCGATCGATCTCTTCGCCACGCGCCGACAGGATAATGATGGGCATGGTCGAGGTGTTTCGCAGGCGCCGACAGATGCTGAGCCCGTCCTCGCCGGGCAGCATGATGTCGAGCAGCACGATATCGACGCGCGACGTCGTCAAGATACGATCCATCTCGCGGCCATCGCGAGCCACAGATACGCGGCAGTCGTTAGCCTTCAGGTAGCGCGAGACCAGTGTATTGATGTCATTGTCATCTTCGACCAACAGGATGTGGTTCTGCATGAAGAAAGGCCATCCCCATTCAACGGCCGAGCTTTAGCATTCGGGCGGCTAAGCCTGACAGTTATTTTGTATCCAGATGTTTCTTTTTGTGACCGCCGAAACGCATGGTTACCGCACCCGGCCAATGGTTACCACTCATTAACGGGCGGAGCGCTTGGCTTCTCGAATGTAATGCGTAAGACTCTAGCCCGAGGGTAAGAATGACCTCGATTTCTTCCACCAGTACTTATCAGTCGCCGCTCGCCCGGCTGCAGTCGACGCTCCAGTCCGACGTCAGCTCCGGCAGCATCAAGTCGAGCGACCAATCCGCGCTTGCCACGGCGCTCGAGAGCATCGACGAGACGCTGTCGAGCGGCCGGTCCAGCAAGGCGTCCGGCAGCAAGCCACCGTCGCCCGACGAGATGAAGGAGAAGATTGCCAATCTTATCCGGCAGCAGGTCAACTCCGGTACGCTGACCTCCGATCAGGCGACCGAACTCGCCTCCGTTTTCGACGACACATTCTCCAAGGGCAAGGGTGCCCAGGGGGCTGGCGGACCGCAGGGCGCCGGCGGGCCACCCCCCGGGCCGCCTCCCGAGGATAACCAGTCAGCCGATAGTGCCGACGGCAGCTCGTCGTCCAGCACGTCGATCACCGATATTCTGAAACAACTGCAGGACGCGCTGGCAGAGAGCAGCCAGACCGCCTACAGCGCTTCCGGCTCGTCGACCTCATCGAATAGCACCAGCTATCTCTTCGATCTGGTTGCCTGAAGCATCTGATCGCTTATCGAGCGGCGGGGCCTGGCCCCGCCGCTCTGCGTTATGGGCGGCAAAGGTTCGCCCGGGCATGCCGGCCGCGCGAAAAAAGCATTCTTCTCTACGAAAGCACTAGTGCTATCCAAGTCCTTGTGCGCAATCTTGAACATGGCGCTCCAGCGGGCCGGCAAGGGCCGTCGGCCGGCGGGTGCCTCGCATGTTCTGACACCCGGAGAATCGCCTGATGAACCGCCCCGCCGCCGGATGGATCGACCGCCTCCCGACCGACCACCTGATCACCGAATTCTCGATGTGGTCGTCGGATCTCTTGCGCATCGCCGACGAAGTGGCCCGCATCGATCCCTATGCCAATGTCATCCACATCGACGCATCGGACGGCATATTCGCCGACACGCTGTTGCTGTTTCCGGAAATCGTTGCCCGAGTCCGCTCCATCACCGACAAGCCGATTCATGTTCACCTGATGGTGGGCGAGCCAGCGTTGATCAATCAGATCAATCAGTTCGCCGCGGCCGGTGCTGACGCAATTTCGATCCATGCCGAAAACACGCTGCTGACCGATAGCGGCATCGCCCGCATCAACGAACTCGGCCTTGTCGCTGGCGTCGTGTTGAAAGTCGACACGCCGGTCGCCAAGCTGATCCGCCACTTGCCGCGCGTTCAGTTGGTCACCCTGTTCGGGGCCGGAATCGGCGAGCGCGAAGGTATCAGCCAATCTGCCACGCAGCGCCTTGAGGAGGCGCAGAAATACATTGCCGGCGTTCCCGCCGACCACCGGATCATTCTGGTCGCCGATGGTGCTATTCGCGAAGATACCGTTCCGGTGCTGCGCAAGGCCGGCGCGCAGGCCATCGTTGCCGGCAAGCTGGTGTTTGACGCTCCCGATCTCGGCAAGCGCATGGAGTGGCTGAACAGCCTCTAGAGCAGAAACAAAGTCTGCGGCATCAAGGCTTCAGAAACGCTTTTTGAGCGTGTGGAAACAAGAAAGGCGTCAGGAGCATTTCCGGCCGCCTTTTTGCTGTCCGCTGGTTGGCAGATCAACGCGTCGCCACCAGCCACTCAGGCTTGAACCAGCGGTCGGCCGGGCCGTCATACGGCAGGCGATTGATGTCCCAATGGCGGATGAAACCCGCATAGGCCTCCCACACTGCGGGGCCGCCTGCGACGTAGACGACGCGGTCGGCAAACCGGGCGAGCACGTCTTCCGGGCGGTCACTGGAACGAACGGGACATAGCGTGCGGTCGAATTGCATGAAGCCGGGCAAGGTGGAAATGGTATGCGGCCCGGCCAGCATCACATGCCCACGCGTCACCTCGTAGAAGCGCTCTACGTCGGCGACGAACTCACGCCCCGGATTGCCTTCCCAGGGCAGCTCGCCATTGAGCCCGATCTGGCCCCGCTGTCCGATCGCGCAGATTGCCCTCACATCCGCCATGATACCGTCCGCTTGCCGTGATGATGGAGGCGAGCATAGCAGCCCCTAAGCAAAATACCCAAGTGGGTTGTGAGGCGGCGTCGTAAGTCTCAGGCGAGGCCGGCGCCGGTAAACGACCAGTGCGTCTGGATGATCCGCCACCCTTCGGGATCGCGCCGGTAGACCTCCGTGCAATTCCAGGCGACACGGTCGCCTTCGCTGCCGTTCCACGATACGAAGCGGAAGGTCAGCACGGCGGCGTCGCCCGCCGCCTGCACCTTGGGCTCGACCATTTCGTGACGCGGCGCGAAGATCTTGCCGCGCAGCTCGCCATAGAGCGCGCTCAGCGCTGCCTTGCCATCGAGGCGTGTTTCGCGAAAGGGATCGAAATAGGTGACATCCTCGGCCGACAGGTCGAGGAAGGCATCGGGATCGCCGGCGCACCAGCGGTCGAGCGCTCCTTTTTCAAGGGTGATAATGTCGTCGGCGATGGTCATGGTCTTCTCCCCCAGGCTTTGGCGAGAGATTAAGCCGACGGTGAGCCGGCACCTGTCAGCATTGGCTGCATCGCCATCAGGGCCTCGGCCGTTTCGATGTCGGTGGCGACGGCGTTGACGAGGCCACCGACGACGGCGGCGCGGATCGCCTCTGCTTTGTGTGGCGACAGCGCGGCGGCAATGGAGAGCGGCACGCGCGCCAGGCGTTCGAGCGAGATCGAAAGGGTCCGATCATCGAATTCGGTGCCGACCGGCCGGCCATCCTTGCCGAAGAAGCGGCCGCAGATGGTACCGACGGCACCGTGAGCGCGAATCTCCTCGAGTTTGCCAGGGGCGATGAAGCCCTCGCGGAACACTGTGGCGGTGGCTGAGATGGCGCCGACGCCGACCACGGCGATGGCGAGGCGATCCATCATCGAGAAAACCCCCCGCACCGCGCCGGTTTCGCGCAGGAGACGCGCCGCGCCCGCCTCATCGACAATGGCCGGCACGGGGAGTTGCCAGGCTTGGGCGCCGAGCCCGGCGGCGAGACGGCGACATACCTCGGAGGAATGGGTGTAGTGCTCGGGCGCGCCGACGCCGCCGACCAGCGCGACGACGTCGAGGTCGCGCGCGGGTGACCGGCGGGCGGCGGCAGCGATGGCCGCCGCTGTCGCGCCATCGGAAACCCCCAGCACGTCGCCGCTTTTCAGCGTGTCCTCGATAACGCGCGCAACTGCTTTTCCGAGCGTATCGATCGGCGCGTGGGCGCCAGTCCGATTTTCGACGACCACGGCCAGGCGAAGACCGAGATGCGCCCTCAAACGCTGTTCGGCGGCGGTGTCGCGGAATGCTTTCGGCGTTACCTGAAATTCGATGTAGCCAAGATCGAGCGCCGATTTGAGCGCCCGACTGACGGTCGCTTCGGAAATCTCCAGCAGGCGGGCAATTTCGGTCTGCGGCAGGCGCTGCTCGTAACGGAGGCGGGCGATCTCGACGATCATATCTTCGCTGCGGCGGGGCCGGGGCATGATGCGCTCGCCTTGGACGGGAAGGAAATTCGTCGGTCTCCGGCGTCCGGCACGTCGTCCGTCGTCGACGTGCCGGCCCGGGGAGAGGGCCGAGGGCGAGGAGGACGCCTTCGGCCTTGGAGCATCCGCCGATCGCGCTGATCGAGGCGCGGATGCGCAGGCAAACAGCCTGGAATTCGCCCGCCCTATTGGACCGACGAACGTTCGGTCGTCAGGCGACGAAGCGCGCGGCGACGATCTTGCGCAGCTCGCCGAGATCCTTGGCGAACAGGCGAATGCCCTCAGCCAGTTTCTCGGTGGCCATCGGGTTCTGGTTCATGGACCAGCGGAAGGCCTTTTCGTCGAGCTTGACCACCGGCGGCTTCGGGCCAGGCTTGTGCGGCGACAGCGCGCGCTGCAGCGTGCCGTTGTCGGCGGCCAGGGCATCGAGCAGCGCCGGCGAGATCGTCAGGCGGTCGCAACCGGCCAGAGCCTCGACTTCGCCCTGCGAGCGGAAGGAGGCGCCCATCACCACGGTGGGGATGCCATGGGCCTTGTAGTAGTCGTAGATGCCATGCACCGAGATGACACCCGGATCTTCGGCTGGCGTGAAGGTGTGGCCCTCGGTCTTGACGTACCAGTCGAGAATGCGGCCGACGAACGGCGAGATCAGAAAGGCCTTCGCATCGGCGCAGGTGATGGCCTGGGCGATGTCGAAGATCAGCGTCATGTTGGTGTCGATGCCTTCCTTCTGCAGGATCTCCGAGGCGCGGATACCTTCCCACGTGCCGGCAACCTTGATCAGGATTCGATCGCGCTCGACGCCATTGGCCTTGTAGGCGGCGATGATGGCGCGCGCTTTCTCGACGGAGGCGGCCGTGTCGAAGGAAAGATCGGCATCGACCTCGGTAGACACGCGGCCTTCCACCAGCTTGGTGAGCTCGGTGCCGACGGCAACGGCGAGACGGTCACCGATCGCCTTCACGGTGGCTTCCTGGGAGCCGGCCTGCTTCTTGCCCCAGGCAATGGCATCCGCCAGGATCGGCTCATAGGCCGGCAGGCTGATGGCCTTCAGCACCAGGGTCGGATTGGTTGTGCAGTCGACTGGCTTGAACTTCTTGATGGCGTCGATGTCGCCTGTGTCGGCGACCACCACGGTCATCTCGCGCAATTGGTCTAGCTTGGAAGCCATGTTCTCAACTCCATATCCAGCCGACGCATCATCGGTGCCGCGGCCGCTTTCCATCCCTCAGGAGTATGATATCCCCCTCTGCAAAATGCAAGAAACTGTTATAAAGAAATAAATTGCATTTTCGTGGCACAAATGAAACGGGCGGGTTCATTGCGAACCCGCCCGTTTCTCTCTCTCCCCCCGAAATTTATCAGGCCGCCATCACCCGGTTGATGAAGCTCTCGACGACTTCACGCAGACGAGTCGCCTGATCGTTCATGTCGTTGGAGACTGCCAGTACCTGGCTTGCCGATTGCGACGTCTCACCGACGACGCGCGTCAACGCCTGCGTTTCGTCGGCCACCGACTTGGTACCGCCCGCCGCCTTTTGCGCGTTGAGTGAAATCTCCGCCGTGGCATGCCCCTGTTCGCCGACGGCGGTGGCGATCACATTGGTCGTGCGATCGACTTCGCCCATGATGTCGGAGATGGCGCGAATGGCCGCCACGGCCTCGCCGGTCGACGACTGGATTTGGGCGATCTGCGAGGCGATCTCCTCGGTGGCCTTGGCGGTCTGGCCGGCAAGGTTCTTCACCTCGGAGGCGACGACGGCAAATCCCTTGCCGGCTTCGCCGGCGCGCGCGGCCTCGATGGTGGCGTTGAGCGCAAGCAGATTGGTCTGCTCGGCGATCGCCTTGATGAGCGTGATGACGTTGCCGATGCGCGTCGCCGCGTCGGCGAGCCCGGAAATCGTGGCGTCGGTCTTCTTCGCCTCGCCGGTGGCACGCTGAGCAACCGCGGTTGCCGTGTCGGTCTGGCGCGAGATTTCGCCGATCGACGCCGACAGTTCCTCGGCGGCGGCGGCAACGGTCTGGACGCCGTCCGAAGCGAGGCCGGAAGCCGATGCCGCAGTGCCGGCACGCTCGCGCGCCTCCTCGGCGATGGCCGCCAGTGCCCGGGCGGTCGCCTCCATCTGGTCGGCATTGCCGGCGACGAGGCCAACGAGCTGCTCGATTTCAAGCCGGAAGTCGTTGATGACGCTCTCGATGGTCTGCTGACGATGCTCCCGTGCCCTCTGTTCGGCCTCCGTTTGCTCGGCAAGGCGACGGCGTTCGATGGCATTGTCGCGGAAGACGCGCACCGCTCCGAACATGCCGCCAATTTCATCCTTCCGGCCGGCAAGATCGAGGGCCATGTCGGTGTCGCCGGTGGCCAGACGCCGCATGGCGGTGGTGAGGTTGGTGATCGGTCGGGTGATCAGCCGAGACAGCACGATGCCGATGATGAGCGCGAATACCAGCGCCGCTCCCAGCGTTCCGGACATGGTGAAAGTACTGGACGCGCGGTTGCGGCTGGCGGCGGTGGCACGATCGTCCACCACCGTCTTGATGGCGGAAATGGCGGCGGCCGACTGGCTGCGCGAATCTTCACGTGCGCCGGTGAAGGCCTTCGACGCGCCGATCAGCTTGGTGAAGGCTTCTTTGAACCGGTCGATATCCTTGGATGGATCGACACCGCCAGCCGCGACGATTTTCTGACCTGTCTCCTTGGCCGCGTCGGCAGCTTTCAGCATCATCTTGGTGCTGACCGCCTCCGGGTCGTAGCGGAAGGTGGTGGTTTGCAGCGCCAGTGCATCGATCTGGCTACCGAACATGGTCGCCAAGTCGGAAAGCTCGCGCGCCTTCGCGGCATCGTCGAGCAACGATTGCATGTTGTAGCTGGCAAGATCTCGCTGTTGGCCGGCCAAGCGGATGATTTCATCCGTGCCATTGCTGAGTTTGCTAAGCCCATCGAGCGCAAACAGCCGCTTCTGCTCGACGGCAAACGGATTGGCACCATTCCGCATCTCATCGAGCAGCGGGACCAACCCCTTCGCGGCCTGTTCGATGGCACTCGCCTGCGCCTTGATCGCATCATCGGCGCCGAGCGCCCGGATCTGATTGACGATGGCTCGCACCGACATCACCGACTTCAATGCGGCGTTGACATTGGTGGTGTCACTGTTCGCGGCGAATTTGGCAAGGAACTCATTGGCCTGCAGGGCCGAGATCTCGATCTTGTAGGCAGTCACCGTGAGATTGGCGGCGGAATTGGTTGCGAGGGCAGCCTCGCTGGCCTTGGTCTGGAATGCCTTCGCCTTGGCGGCTGCGTCAGCTTCGATCTGGCTGGCCCGGCTCTGCATGTTGGAAAGCAATTCCATCGTCGCTGCGGCGTTCGCGGCCACGGCGTCCGAAGAAGAGGAGAGGACGCCGATCGAGGCACGGAACTGGTCAACGGCCGCGTAGGCCGGCGCAAGACCCGGATCGGACTTGCCGCCGAGTTCGTCGAGGCTGGCATTGACCTGGTCAAGCAGGTGCCCCGCCTCCGATGCGGCGCCGTTGTCGCGGTTCTGGATGAAAGTCGTCACGGCGTTGCCGGCATCGTTGACGGTTGCCAGCACGGCGGCCGATTTCGACGTCATGTCGACGGCAAGACCCAGCCGGCTGAGCCCAAGAAACCCGGCGCCGCCGACGATGACGGCCAGTACGGCAAGGGAAATGAGACCGCCGCCGATTTTCATTGAAATCGATCGGTTCGACAGGAAAGCCGTGAGCGACATCTTCTCCCCCCGGATTGGCGCCCGCCATCGGACGGCGCGCAGGCTCTACGTGCGTATTCGCAACCTTTGCTGTCATCCGGTAAAGAAAAAGTGGATAAAGCATTTCAGAAGTGAGAAATTTCCCTGGTTTGTAGTCGCTTGCGAAAGTTAAAGACATTGATCCGCCGACAAGTATGACAAGATTTTTCTCCAGCAACCAGAAATCGCCTGAAAGCAGAATGTCTTACAGTGGCGGCATCGCGACGCTGGCGTGCGTGTCTATAGATTGTGAGAAAAATAGACTTTAGGTCAGTCGGTAATCGACCGGAGGTCGAGCGACACCTTGATGATCTCTGTACTGTCAGGGTCTGGCATCAACACAAAGCCGAGTCGTTCGCACATGCGAAGCATCTGCCGATTTTCAGCAAGCACTTCGCCATGGATGCGTGCGTAATGCTCGCGACGGGCGTAACGAATGATCTGGAGCATCAAGGCCCGACCGAGGCCCAACCCCTTGAGGTCGGAACGCACCGATACGGCATATTCCCCGTCGCCACCGCCGGGATCGCCGTGCAGCCGGACACCGCCCAGCATGTCGCCATTTTCCGGATCGAGAGCGACAAAGGCCATGGCGCGGGCGTAGTCGATCTGCGTCAGTCGGGCGACGAAGGCATGGCCGAGGTCATGAACGCGCTGGAAGAAACGCAGGCGCATATCCTCGGCTGTCATCTTCGAGAAGAAAGTGAGGTAGCGACCTTCATCCTCCGGTCGAGCCGGGCGCACGAATACCGATCGACCACCGGGCAGCGTGATGAATTCTTCCCATTCGGTCGGGTAGGGGCGGATGGATAGGCGCGGGTGATGCACGGCGGCGCCCGACGCCGGAGAGCCGGCGACCAGCGTCACCCGCGCATCGACCACCTTCAGCCGGTCTGCTTCGGCGATCAGCGGGTTGAGGTCGATATCGCCGATGGCCGGATGTTCGGCGACGAGTTGGGCGAGGCGCTGCAAAATGCCGGCAAGATGGTCGACATCGACGGGCCGGCGGTCTCGATAGCCCTGAAGCTGGCGGGCGACGCGCGTCCTGGCGATTAAGTCATGGGCGAGGTTGGCGTCGAGCGGCGGCAGCGCCAGCGCCCGGTCGTTGATCACCTCGACGGCGGTGCCGCCGCGCCCGAACACCATGACCGGTCCGAATACCGGATCATCGGTGACGCCGGCGATCAGCTCCACGGCTTTTGGCGCCACGATCATCGGATGGAGGGTCACCCCGTCGATCCGGGCACCGGGCCGGGCGGCTTTGGCGCGGGCGATCACGGCCTCTGTCGCCAAGGCCACCGCTTCCGGGGTGGACAATTCCAGTTCCACCCCGCCGACATCGGACTTGTGGACGATATCCGGCGAAGCGATCTTCACCACCAGCGAGCGATGCTCGACGAGCAGACGTGCCGCCAGCCGGCGCGCCTCGTCGGCATCGGCAGCGGCAAGGGCCGGCACGATGGGAATATCGTAGGCGGCCAGAAGATCCACCACTTCGCTCGCCTTGAGCCACAGGCGGCCGTCGGCCTGCGCCGCAGCGATCACCGCCGCCGCGCGGCTGCGGTCGGGCGAGAAGCCGGCGAGAACGTCGGCTGGCGTTGCCGTCAGCGCGGCCTGGGCCTCGGCATGGCGGACGAGTTGCATCAGCCCCTCGACGGCGCCATGTGGCGTTTCGAGGGCGGGGATACGCGCCCGCGCAAACGTGGCGCTCCAGCCATCGTCCTCGCCGAGCCATGCGGCGATCAGCGGCTTGCCGTCGTATCGGCCACGCCGATAGCCGGCAACGGCTTCCACCACCGCCTCGGCCGCCAATTTTGAAGGAGCAAGTGGCGTCGGACAGTTGATGACCACCACCGCGTCGACGCCGCTGTCGGCGAGCACCGCCCGCGTCGCGGCCCCGTATCGATCGGCGGCGGCGTTGCCAATGAGGTCCACCGGGTTGCCGCGCGACCAGCCCGACGGCAGCACTTGGTCGAGCGCCGCGATGGTATCGTCGCCAAGTGTTGCGAGTTCTCCGGCGAGGTCGACGACACGGTCGGCAGCCAGCACACCGGCGCCGCCGCCGTTGGTGACGATGGCGATGCGCTTGCCTTGGATACGTGGCACCAGGCTGAGCGTTTCGGCCGCCGAGAACATCTCATCGAGATCGGCCACCCTGAGCAGGCCGGCTCGACGGAAGGCGCAATCGTAGACAGCGTCGACGCCGGCTAGTGCGCCGGTGTGCGAGCGGGCGGCGCGGGCGCCGGCAGCATGCCGGCCAGCCTTGATCACTACCACCGGCTTCGAGCGGGCGGCGGCGCGTGCCGCCGACAGGAAGGCGCGAGCATCGCGAATGCTCTCGAGATAAAGGAGGATCGCCCGGGTGCGATGGTCGAGAGCGAAGTGGTCGAGCATTTCGTCGAAATGAACATCGACGGCATCGCCCAGCACGGCGATGCCGGAAAAGCCGATGCCATGCCGGGCCGCCCAATCGAGCGCGGCGTGGGTGAGCGTACCGGATTGCGAGACAAAGGCGAGGTCACCGGGCACCGCTGCCCGTTGGGCGAAGCTGGCATTGAGGCCAATAGGCGGAATTTGCAGGCCGGCGCTGTTGGGGCCGAGCACGCGAATGCCGTGCCGCCGCGCCACGCCCGTCATCGCATCGAGAAGGCTACCCGGACCATGGCCAAGGCCAGTGGTGATCACCACTGCGTGGCGAATGCCGGCGACGCCGATTTCCTCCATCACCTGAACGATCGCTTCCGGCGGCACGGCGACAACGGCAAGATCGGCCGGCGCCGGGAGATCGGCGAGCGAGGGATGAACGACGATGCCGTCGATCTCGGTGAAGAACGGATTGACGAAAGCCACCCGGTCGCGTCCGAAGGCGGCCAGATTGCGGGCAAGTACCGAGCCGACCGAATTGGGCCGCGGCGTCGCGCCGATCAGCACGACGCGCTTCGGCCGGAAGAATGGGTCGAGGCTCTGGAGGCTCATGTCGGGCAAGGGCTCGGCAATGCGGGAATCGGAACGCGGCCGGCTGGCCGCGCTCCGATAGTTGAGATCAGTGGCTCATCAACGTCGGGATGGTCATCTTCTCGAGCATGTCGCGGGTGACGCCGCCAAGCACGAACTGGCGGAAGCGGTTGTGGCCATAGCCGCCCATGACCAGCATGGTCGCGCCGCTCTCGGCGGCATGGTTGTTGAGCACCGTCGACACCTCGGATGCCGAGCGTGGCAGCGTCGTGACGGTGACCTTGTGATCGTGGCGGGCGAGATAGGCGGCGACGTCGGCGCCGGGCTCGCCGGACCATTTCTTGGAGCCGGCGACCATCACCACCTCAATGGAGGTGGCAACTCTCAACGCGGCCAGAGCGGCGTGAACCGCGCGCGCCGCGGTTGACGAGCCGTCCCAGGCGATCATCACCTTCTCCGAGGTGATCGGCTTGTTCCAGCCCGAGGGGATGATCAGTACCGGCACACCGGACTCGAACAACAGCGTTTCGATGATGGCAGCGCGCATCGGCTCGCCGTGCTCGGGATCGTCCTGGCCAACAACGATCAAGTCGGAAAGCTGAGCCTGCCGCACGATGGCCGGCGTACCGCCGGAATAGACGGTGGCGGTGCGCGCCTCGGCATCGACGCCGAGTTTCGCAGCTTCGGCCGTGAAGGCCGCCGCTGCTTCCTTGGCCGAATTCTCGGCATTGGTGATCGCCTCGACAAGATATTCCGCGGGAATCGGCGAAGCAAGGAAACCGGGTGCGATCGGCTCAAGCGCCAGCGCCAGTCCTGTGACGTGGGCCTTTCGTCGTGATGCGAGTTCCAGTGCCGCCGTGGAGGCGTTCATTTTGTCATTGTAGATGTCGATGATGGTGAAGATGTCCCTGACGGTCATGGCAGCGCCTCCTCAGCGACTCAAAAGGGCCTGGCGACCCGACACCGGCGGCAAGGTCTTGTACGAGACCGGGAAACCGCCGATGCTCTCATCCTTAGATAGGTCTTGGCGCCGATCAATTCATCTCATGGCGATCTCGACCTTTCGCCTACGCCGGAATGCGGTGAGCACGGGCTCGGTGTAGCCGTTTGGTTGGCGGTCGCCGGTCAGGATCAGCGCGGCGGCGGCCTGGAAAGCCAACGATCCCTCGAAGTCATTGCCGATGGGCCGATAGGCCGGGTCACCCTCATTCTGCCTGTCGACGACGGCGGCCATCCGCTTCAGCGTTTCCATCACTTGTTCGCGTCCGACGACGCCGTGCTTCAGCCAGTTGGCGATATGCTGGCTGGAGATCCGCAGCGTTGCCCGATCTTCCATCAGGCCGACATCGTGGATGTCTGGCACCTTCGAGCAGCCGACCCCCTGGTCGATCCAGCGGACGACGTAACCGAGAAGGCCCTGGGCGTTGTTGTCGAGTTCCTCGGCGATCTCGGCGGCGCTCAACGGGCGATCCGGCGCGATCGGCAACTTCAGCAGCGCATCGAGCGATGCTCGTTCGCGACTGGCGAGCTCGGCTTGCCGGGCGGCAACGTCGACCTCGAGATAGTGCAGGGCATGCAGCGTTGCCGCCGTCGGCGACGGTACCCAGGCGGTGGAGGCACCGGCGCGCGGATGACCGATCTTTTCCGTGAGCATCGCGGCCATGCGGTCGGGCGCCGCCCACATGCCCTTGCCGATCTGGGCACGGCCGGAAAATCCCAGGGCGAGACCGGCGTCGACGTTGCCTGCCTCGTAGGCTCCGATCCAGGCGGCCGACTTCATGTCGCCCTTTCTCACCATGGGCCCTGCCAGCATCGAGGTGTGGATCTCGTCGCCGGTCCGATCGAGGAAGCCGGTATTGATGAAGAACACGCGCGATTTTGCTGCGCCGATCGCCGCGCGGAGGTTGATCGAGGTGCGCCGCTCCTCGTCCATGATGCCCATCTTGAGGGTGAGCGGCTTGAGATCCAGCGCCGCCTCGACCGCCGAGAATAGTCGGTCGGCGAAGGCGACCTCCTCCGGCCCGTGCATCTTCGGCTTGACGATGTAGACGGCGCCCGTGCGGCTATTGGCGTGCCGGCCGTTCGGGCCGACGTCGTGAAGGGCGATCGCCGAGGTAACCAGCGCATCGAGCAGGCATTCGGCCGTCTCGTTGCCGTCGGTGTCGAGCACTGCGTCGGTGGTCAGAAGCGAGCCGACGTTGCGCACCAGCATCAGGCTGAGGCCCTTGAGCGCGCCGTCCGATTCGTCGGGCCGGATGAAGTTGCGGTCGGCTGCGAGCCGCCGCGTCGTGGCAGCGCCGCCTTTATCGAAGCTTGCCTCAAGGTCGCCGCGCATCAGCCCGAGCCAGTTGCGGTAGACGGCCACCTTGTCCTCGGCATCGACGGCCGCGACGGAGTCTTCGCAGTCCATGATGGTGGTGAGCGCGCTCTCGATGAGGATGTCGGAGATGCCGGCCGGATCGCTCGCCCCGGTCGGCTGTCCCCGATCGAAGTGGATGTCGATGTGCAGGCCATTCCGCCTCAGAAGAATGCCGGCTGGTTCCTCCGGATCGCCGCGATAGCCGACAAAAACCTTGGGGTCGGCAAGTTCCTCTTCGTTGCCATCGGAGAAGCGCACCTTGAGGCGGCGCCCATCAACAACGTAGGCGATGACGTCGGCGTGGCCGCGAGACTCAAGCGGGGCAGCCCCGTCGAGGACCACCTTGGCGCGCGCCACCACCGCCTTCGCCCGTTCGGCATCGAATCCCCCCTTGGGCGGGGGCGTGCCAAGGGCATCGGTCCCGTAGAAGGCGTCATAGAGGCTGCCCCAGCGGGCGTTGGCGGCGTTCAGCGCGTAGCGGGCGTTCATCACCGGCACGACGAGCTGCGGCCCAGCTACCTCGGCGATCTCCGGATCGACGCCGGCGGTCTCGATAGAGAAAGGTGTCGGTTCGGGCACGATGTAACCGATCTCGGTCAGAAAGGCCCGGTAGGCAGCGGACTCGACGACACCGGGATGAGCGGCATGCCAAGCATCGATCTGCTGCTGCAATGCGTCGCGCCGTTCGAGAAGGCGCTTATTCTCCGGGCCGAAGCGGCCAATAATGTCAGCGAGCGCTGCCCAAAAGCAACTGGCCGCGAAGCCGGTGCCAGGCAGCGCTTCCCCTTCGATGAAATCGGCAAGTTCCCTGGCAACCTTGAGGCCGTTCAGCATGCGATAGGCGGTCATAGTGATTTGTCTCAGTTGAGAGGCGGTCGAGCAGCTCAGCGCATAAGGCGCGCTCAGCCGCCAACGAAAACCATTGCGACACTGCGTGTCTAGTCCCGCCGGCCACTAAGCCTACGCATTTTTTCGATGGTATATGCATAAATGCGAAACTAAATTGAAAGAACCCGCAGAATAACGTCGCCAAATCGCCCTAAAAGACCGATTGTCCGGAGCTCGAACCCTCGTGCAGCCCGCCGCCGTCATTTTGGCTTTCGTCGTGGTCGGGACGGTCCTGACCACGTGGCATACGCTGCGAGTCGGCAATTTTCCCGGACGTGCTGACTATCTCATGCTCATGGCGTCGGGCTGCTGGTGGGCGATCAGCGCGTTTTTCGATGTCAGCGCGATCGATCCGGCGGCGAAGATATTCTACTCGGAGCTGGCTTGGTACGGCATTATCACGACACCGATCTCGTGGATGCTGTTCATGGCCGCCTATATTCGCGGTTCCGATCTGCCCAATGCATCGGTTCACACGGGCCTTTCCATCACCGCCGGATTGGCGGTGCTGACGATGGCGATGACGAATGACCTGCATCACCTCATCTACGTCGCCGTGACGCCCGATCCGACGCCTGCCTACCCCCATCAATTGTACTATGAGCACGGGCCGGTCTTCTTCGCGGCGATGATTGCCATCTACTTCTTCATGTCGCTGACGGCCATTCGGACGTTTTGGGCGGCAATCCATGCTCCCCAGGTGCACCGCGCCCAGTTCATCGGTCTTCTGGTTTCGGCCATGGTGCCATGGGCGGCCAATGCCGCCTACAACTTCGCAGGGCTCCGGATCTTCGGCTTCGACCCGACGCCGCTCGCCTATGTCGTGGTGCCGATGATTTACAGCGTTCTGGTCAGTCGCAACCAGTTCCTGTCGCTTGCACCTGTCGCCATCAGCGCGGTGGTCGCCGCCCATCCCGACGGCATCCTGGTCATTTCCGGAAATGGCCTGATTGCCGAAGCCAACGCAGCCATGCGCGCGATCTTCGATGACCGACAACTCGTCGGAAAGCCCTTCTCGGAGCTAGGCACCACGTTTGGGCCCGCCAATCGGGCAAGCCTGTTCGATGGGAGCGACATGGTCCACCGCTGGCGACGGGGCGAGCGCACCTATGAGGTGCGAACCGTGGTCGTCGACACCGTGCGGCACTCGCAAAGCGTCGCCTACGTGCTGCGCGACATCACCGATTATCTCCGGGCTCAGGAAAGTCTTCAGGTGTCGACGCGGCTGATGGAGGAGCGCCTCGAAGCCAACTTGCGCCTGCAGGAGCAACTGCACGAGATGGCCCACCGTGACAGCCTGACCGGTCTCAATAACCGGCGCATCCTTGAAAACATCTCGGATCGATTGATTGAGAGTGCCGATGCCGCCGGGCAATCCCTGGTCGCCGTCTCGCTCGATCTCGATCATTTCAAGCGCCTCAACGACACCTACGGCCATAAAGCCGGCGATGACGCCCTCGTGGCGATCGCAGGCGTTCTCACCCGTTCGCTGCGCCCCGGCGAAGTGGCGGTGCGCATGGGCGGCGAGGAGTTCCTGGTGCTGATGCCCCACGCCGATATCGAGGAAGCGCGTGCCCGCGCCGAGGCGTGGCGGGCCGTCATTCGCGCTCAGCCTGTGGCGACGAGCCTGGGGGCCGCCGAGATCACTTTCTCGGCCGGCATTTCAGCTTATCCCGACACGGCCGCGTCTTTCGAGCAGATGTTGCAGCAGGCCGACAAGGCCGTTTATGCCGCCAAGCGGGCCGGGCGCAACCGCGTGGTCGTCGCTCGCCAGCCGGGTGAATTGACCGATGGGCGGATACGCTCAGCCTTATCCTGATCGGTCAGAAGAGATTGCCCTGATCGTCAAGGTCCGGCTTGGCCTTCGGGCGGCGTGACACCGGTTTCGCTTCGGCCGCCGATGGTGCCTCATCACCGACCCGTCCACGGACCCGACCGTCGGCAAACTCGATCTCGATCGCTGCACCGGCGGCGAGTCCTTCGGCGCGGAATATCGGCTTTCCCTCGCCATCGCGCACCAGCGCATAGCCGCGCCTCAGCGTGGCCATATGATTGACCGCATCGAACACCGAATTCACCTGGTCAAGACGCGCCCGCCGGCGGGCGATCAGCTCGGCCACCGCCCTGCCGCTACGCGCCGACAGTCCCGAGAGCCGCTCGGCAAACTGAGCTTGCGTCCTCAGAAGGCTTCCCGGCGTCAGGCGGGCGGCGACACGCTCGAACTGCCGGGCGTGCAGCGTTGTGTTAGCGAGAAGAGCCTTGGGCAAGGCATTGGCTACGGCATCGAAGCGCTGGCGCGGCAAGGCCAGAATGTCGGAGGCGCGCGGCAGCGCGCGTGCCGCCGAGATGAGTCGCGTCCGCCGGAGGTCGACGGCCCTGAGGCTGGCGCCTGTGAGACGGCGGCCGAGATCGTCGATCCGGTCCATCAGCTCGCGCCGTACCGGTACCACCATTTCGGCGGCGCCGGTCGGCGTCGGTGCCCGCACATCGGCGGCAAGGTCAATCAACGTCCAGTCGGTCTCGTGGCCAACGGCGGAGACCAAGGGTATGTCGCTCGCCGCAGCGGCGCGCACCACCACCTCGTCGTTGAAGCCCCAAAGGTCTTCGAGACTACCGCCACCGCGCGCCACGATCAGCACATCCGGTCTCGGAACGGCTCCGCCCTCGGGTAACGCATTGAAGCCGGCAATGCCGGCCGCCACCTCGGGGCCGCAGTTGTCGCCTTGCACTTTCACCGGCCAGACCAGCACATGCACCGGGAAGCGATCGGCAAGACGATGCAGGATGTCGCGAATGACGGCGCCGGTCGGCGACGTCACCACCCCGACGACACGCGGCAGATAGGGAAGAAGCTGCTTCCGCCCGGGATCGAACAATCCCTCGGCGCCGAGTTTGCGCTTGCGCTCTTCAAGCAATGCCATCAGCGCGCCGGCGCCGGCCGGCTCCAGCGCGTCGATGACGATCTGGTATTTGGAGGAGTTGGGATAGGTGGTGAGCTTGCCTGTGGCGATTACCTCCATGCCTTCCTCAGGCTTGAAGCGCAATTTGCCCATCACGCCGCGCCAGACCACGGCCTCGATGCGGGCGCCCTCGTCCTTCAGGGCAAAATAGGCGTGTCCCGAGGAATGCGGCCCCCTATAACCGGAAATTTCGCCACGCACGCGCACGAAGCCGAACTGATCCTCGACGCTGCGCTTGAGAGCGAAGGAAATCTCCGAAACCGTAAACTCGGCAGCGTTGGTCGGGGCGTCAGTCACCGAGGCTCATCCGGCAGGGCTGAAATGAGCCGCGCGCGGCGACTCAATGGGACGACGATCATGGCAACCGCAAGCCGGGGCGTCAAACATAGGTTCGCCGTCGAAACGCAGGTCAGAGGCAGCCGAGGTCACCCATCGGCTGCATATCGAGCGCGCAGAAGATGCCGTCGAGATTGTCGCCGAATTTCTCGAGCAGCACCTCGGCTTCCGTCTTGCCGCGATCGAGGATGACGTCGAGCGGTCGCAAATATTGCGTCTCATCCTGACCGCAGCGGTTGAGTTGGGCACGCCGGGCAAGACCGGCCCGTGACAGAGCCACCACCTCGCGACCGATCTCGCGCACCGTCCGCCCGCCGATCTCAGCTTTGAGCGCCAGCGTCGGCACATCGTCGCGCAGTTGCTGCCGCTCTGCAGTGCTCCAGCCCTTGATGAGATCCCAGGCGGCATCGAGTGAGGCCTGATCGTAAAGGAGGCCGACCCAGAAAGCCGGCAGCGCCAGGATGTGATCGGTTGAGCCGGAGTCGGCGCCGCGCATTTCGAGATAGCGCTTGAGCCGCACCTCTGGGAATAACGTGCCGAGGTGGTTGTCCCAGTCGCCGATGGTCGGCTCGACACCGGGAAGCTTGTTGCGGAAAGCGCCGGCCATGAACTGGCGGAAGGTCACGTCGGTGGCGCGATGGTAGGTGTCGCCGCGCTTGACGAAATACATCGGCACATCGAGTGCCCACTCGACATAGCGCTCAAAGCCGAAGCCTTCTTCGAAGACGAAGGGAACCATGCCCGCCCGCGCGTTGTCGGTGTCGCGCCAGATCTCGGAGCGCTCCGACAAGCGGCCGGTCGCTTTGCCATCGAGATAGGGCGAGTTGGCGAACAGCGCCGTGGCGATCGGCTGCAGCGCAATCGACACCTGCATCTTCCGGCGCATGTCGGCTTCGGAGGAAAAGTCGAGATTGACCTGTACCGTGGCGGTCCGGAACATCATGTCGAGGCCGCGCGTGCCGACGGTCGGCATGTAGTCGGACATGATGGCGTAGCGCGATTTCGGCATCACCGGGGTCTGGGGCAGCGTCCACACCGGGCTGGCGCCAAGGGCGAGGAAGCCGATCCTGAGCGGCGTTGCGATCTCCAGCACCTGCATCATGTGGGCCTGCAGTTCGGTTGCCGTCTGATGCAGGTTGACGAGGGGGGCGCCGCTAAGCTCGAACTGGCCGCCCGGCTCAAGACTGATGGCCCCGCCGTGAGTCGGGTCGAGGAGCCCGATCGGCCGCCCATGATCGACGATCGGCTCCCAGCCCAGCAGTCCTTCCATGCCCTCAAGCAACTGGCGGATGCCACCGGGGCCCTCATAGGGGACGGGCGTGTGGTCGAATTTGCGGAAGCCGACTTTCTCGTGTTCGGTGCCGATCCGCCAGCGATCCCTAGGTTTGCAGCCGCCCGCGATCCGCTCGGTGAGATCGGCGACGGAAGTGATCGGCGTTGTATCGGACGTGTCGCGCGCCATGAAGGGCCCCCTCGGATTGGGCGGCAACCTAGCCGTCCGGCGGAGTTTGTTCAATTGCCGCCTATAGGTCGGCAGTAAACGTTTTGTTCCTGGCGACGCCGGATCATGTCAGGAGGCGGCCCTACCAGTCGCCGAGTGTTGCCTGAATGACGGCGAGAGCGGCCACGGCTGCCGTATCGGCCCTGAGAATACGCGGGCCGAGGGGAATGGGCGTGACGAAGGGCAGGGCACGCAGGATGCGTCGCTCGTCTTCCGAAAATCCGCCCTCCGGGCCGATCAGCACGGCAAGCGGACCCCGGGGGAGGGATGACAGGACGGAGAGTGGATTGGTCGTCTCTTCGCCTTCGTCGCAAAAAATCAGCCGGCGGAGAGGCTCGTCGCGCCCGAAGCGCTCGAGCGTCCGGTCGAGCTTCTCTTCATCTTCGACGGCGGGCACGTGAAGCACGCCGCACTGCTCGGAGGCTTCCACCACATTGGCGCGCATTCGCTCGATGTTCACGCGACTCGCCTGGGTGTGCTGCGTCAGCACCGGGCGTATCCGGCCGACACCCATCTCCACCGCCTTCTGGACCATGTAGTCGAGTCGCGCGTGCTTCAGTGGCGCGAACAGATAAAGAAGATCGGGGGCGGGTGGTTGCGGCCGGCTCAGTTCGAGATCGAACAACCCGGCCGACTTTCGGCCGGCGAGCCCAATCTGCCCCCGCCATTCGCCATTCTGGCCGTCGAACACCAGCACGTCGTCGCCTTCCCGGAGGCGCAGTACGTTGAGAAGGTAATTGCTCTGATCGCGATCGAAGGAGACCGGCGCGCCGTCAAGCGGCGTCGCCACAAAGACGCGCGGCGTGCGAAAATCCGAATGGGCCATGACCACGCCAATAGCATGCCCGAAGGGGCCAAAAAAGAGGCGGCGCCTTGCGACGCCGCCAGGTGTTCCGGCAGGGGGCCGGGATGGGAAGGGTCCGGAAGGGAGGCGGGTCCGGACCCTGCATCGGGCGCGTCGGGGTGGCGGTGCGTCCGTGCAAAGTGAAGATCAGGCCGCTTCGAATTCCTTCTGCCGCCTCTTGAGCGGCATGGAATAACGAATCACCGGCGGCGGCTGAATGGCTGTCTCGAAGGTCAGCATTGCCGCGAGGAAGGTGTCACGCGCCTGCCGGTCGGCAAAGCCGACCACCTTGCCCTTGTAGTAGGTCAGGGCGTCGGGGCTGACGGGACGGCGGGTGAGCGGGCAGAGATCGTTGACGCAGTCTTCCAGTCTGGGTGCAATCATTCTTCCCTCCCCCTGACCAAGGGCGTGAAATCCACGCTCTCCGCGCGGCGCACGACAACACTGTTCATATTCACCGAATTGCCGTGAGCGACGGCGGCGAGCCTGAGCGACGGATCAGCATAGAGCGGACCGCCCAGAGCTTCGCGTACGTCGAATCGGCTGAGGCCAATGTCGGCCAGTTCGTGATCGGTGAAGTCGCAGAGTTGTTTAGCCATCCAGCGATTGACCAGAATGCTCGCAACGGACCTCGTGCGCTCGGCAGCGGCGCGCACCAGCGAGGTGAACGTCGAAACGAAAGCGGCGGCGTAGGTGGTGGACGCGAGGGTCGTGGACATGATCGGCTCCATCAAGGGGCGTGGATGGTTTGGCGCATTGCGCGTTGGGTCAGGGGTTGAGGGCTAGAGGGCGAAGGTGACAACGGGGCTCCGCCTGGAAGCCCCGTTGAGGTTTCGTTTACTACTTCATAAGCCCGGTGAATGTTTCCGGTGAGACCGATATGAATCTCTTATGAAATACGTACGTGTTAGTTACGAAGCGCAGCGGCGGCCTCAAGGGCCTGCTGCCGCTCGGCACGACGCGCCTCGGCACGCCGAGCAGCCAGCGTATAGCTCGGTTTGCGGTTGATCGGCACAAGCAGGGCGCCTTCGACATCGGCATGAGAAATGCCCATGTCCTTCAGCGCGCGTGCGTCGAACTCAAGCAGCTGCATGGTTTGCCGACGGTCGATTTCCGCGGCAATCAGCGCGCCGAGACGGCTAAACAGAGCACCCACGAGGCGCATCGCCTCGTGAACGGGACGAGGTGAGGAGACGCGGCGCGAGGACGCATGATCAAGGATCAGGGTCATTCTCTTGGCTCCAGCGAACTTGAACTACCCAGTGGGCAGAACATGGCAGCAGTGCGTATCTGAGGTAGGAAAGCCGCTGCCGTGTTTCGATAGTGGATTTATCTCATGGGCCCATCAATCAGTCCAACGCATGTTTTTGATGCTTTCCATGACGGAACTTGATATCAATACCGTGACAGTATGAGATCACGCGGGGCGATGGGACGCCACCCGAAAACCGAACGAGCCGCCTGCAGGCCTCGCCGATCGGCCATTCATCAGGATTGTTGAAGATGAACGTTCTCGACCTTGATCAACTCAGGACTTTTGTCGCCATCGCCGAGGTGGGCTCGTTCACGGCCGCCGCCGACGTCGTTCACAAGACGCAGTCGGCCGTCTCCATGCAGATGCGTCGCCTCGAGGATCGGGTCGGCAAGCCGATCTTTTCGCGAGATGGTCGCCAGAGCCGGCTCACCGAGGACGGCCGACGTCTTCTTGAATATGCGCGCCGCCTCATTCGCCTCAATGACGAGACGCTGGCCGCCTTCGAGGATCCCGGTCTGACCGGCTCCGTTCGCCTCGGCATTCCCGACGATTACGCCGACCGGCTGCTGCCGCCGGTGCTGGCCGGCTTCTCGCGCATCAACCCGCTGATCGAGATCACCGTCGAATGCCAGCGCTCGGTCACCGTTTCCGACATGATCCGCGATGGCCGGCTCGACCTCGGCATCATCAACCACGGCTATCATGGATCCCTGCGCGGCGAGGTGATTCGGCGTGAACCTCTGTTCTGGGTTGGCTCGCGCGACCACAGCGTCCATGAGCTGGATCCCGTGCCGCTGGCTCTTGGGCCCGACGATTGCTGCTGGCGTGCCAATGTCGTGCGTGCGCTCGATCGCGAGGGGCGGCGTTTCCGCGTCGCCTATATTTCCAGCGCGGCTCTGGCGCTGTCGGGCGCCGTGCTGGCTGGTCTTGCCGTGTCGGTGCTGCCCGAAAGCGCGCTCAAGGCCAACATGCGCATTCTCGGCCTGCGCGAAGGCTTCCCGGAACTTGCGCCAGCCGAGATCGGCCTCCTGCGCGCCGAACACGCCAAAAGCCCGATCCACGACGCGCTGGCCAAGCACATCGTTACCTCGCTCGGCAACCTCGGCGCCGGCGAGCAGGCGATGAGTCTCGCCGCCGAGTAATCGGGAGGCGGGAAAGTCGGATTATCGCGCCACCACCGCTGCTGCCGCGCCGGCCATCATGGTGCCGGCGGTGCGGTTGAGGCGTTGCATCGCCTTGGGGCTGCGGAAAAACTCGCGCGCGCCGGCGGCGGCCGCTGCGTAGACCACGCCGACGGCACTGAGCGTCACGATCGAGATGCCGATCAGCTCGAAATAGCCGGTCAGCGTAATCGACTCGATCGGCATCAAGGACGGCAACAGCGCCATATAGAAGACGATGGTCTTCGGGTTGCCGAGCGTCAGCGTGAAGCCGCCCAGCACCGTCCGCCATGGATTCTCGCGGCGGACCTTCGCGGCCATCTCTGCCGGGTTGGCATGCGAGGTCCAGAGCCTATAGGCCAGATAAAGAAGATAGGCCGCGCCGATGTAGCGGACCACCAAAAAGGCGAGATTGAACTCTTGCGCCAGTGAGGCGAGGCCGAAGATGGCCAGAGTCAGGTAGAAAAGATCGCCAAAGAGAATGCCGACGATGAAGGTCATGCCCGCCCGGAAGCCGCCACCGAGCGCTCGCGCCACCACGGCGGTCATGCCGGGTCCGGGGGAGGCGGCAGCAACGGCGAGGGCGCAGGTATAGAAGACGAGCGTCAGGATCGGCATCGGTTTATCCCACCACCAGAATATGCAGGCTGCGCGGACCGTGAGCGCCGAGCAGCAGCGTTTCCTCGATATCGGCCGATCGCGACGGACCAGTCACCAGATTGACCGTGCGCGGCATCACCCCGGCACCGAAGCGCTCGCGAAGATTGGCCCATACCGTCTCATAGTCGCCTTTGATCGTCGAGGCGTCGACCACCACGATGTGGTGATCGGGCAGGAAGTTGAGCGTTGTGGGATTGTTGACGCCGGACGTCAGTACCACGGTACCTGTTTCGGCGACGCCGGCATCGGCATGGCTGAGGCCGGCGAGATCCCGGCCGACGCTGGGACCGATGGTCACGGCCAGTTGCGCTTCCCGTTCCCATGGCAAGCTCGCAAGGCGAGGATCCTCGCCGCGCCGGATGGCCTGCGGCAGATTGCGGTCCCGCAGATACTCGGCGACGGCGGCGGGAACCTCGTCACGGCTATCGAGGCGGGCGACAGTGGCGAAAATCTCGCAGGCTTTGCGAACGAACAGCTCGACTCTTTCGGCGTCCGGCAGTTGTCCGCGCGCCGGCACGACATTCACGGGTGTCTCGGTGAGACGATGATGGACGGCGGCGAGGCGGGTAGCGTCGGTGCCCGACACGCCGAGCGACCGACGAATGCGTCCGAGGATGGCGTCACGGCTCGACATCATTTCCTCCCCCGCTTGGCCCATTCGGTGCGGAACGTGCCGCCCTCCGGCGCCGGCAGATCGCGCCAGCGCGTCCAGCCATCGGCCAAAGGCACTTGGCTGAGAGCCCCGTTCTTGCCGGCAAGGCGCGCGAGGCCCCAGGCGGCAAGCCGCGTCGCCGCGCCATAGAGATGTGGCCGAGCGGCGAAGAAACGCCAGACAGCAAGGCCGAAGCGAGCCTTCTTCGGCGTCAGGTGCCGTTCGAACTCTTTCTCTCGCCAGTGCCGCAGCATCTTTGGCAGTGGGATGCGCATCGGACAGACGCTCTCGCAGCGGCCGCACAGTGTCGAGGCGTTGGCAAGATGCGCCGCCTTCTCGAGTCCCTGGAGCGATGGCGTCAGCACCGAACCCATCGGTCCCGGATAGACCGATCCGTAGGCGTGGCCGCCGATCGATCGGTAGACCGGACAGTGGTTGATGCAGGCGCCGCAGCGGATACAGCGCAGCATGTCCTCGAATTCGCTGCCGAGCATGGCCGAACGGCCATTGTCGAGCAGCACCACATGGAAGGCTTCGGGACCATCGGGATCGCCGGCCCGCCGGGGGCCGGTGGAGAAGGTCGTGTAGACGCTCATTTCCTGACCGGTGGCCGAGCGGGCCAGAAGGCGCATGATGGTGGCGACGTCTTCGAGGGTCGGCACCACCTTCTCGATCGATGCGAGCACGATGTGCGTCTTCGGCAGGATCTGGGTGAGGTCGCCGTTGCCTTCGTTGGTAACGATCACCGTCGATCCCGTTTCGGCGACCAGGAAGTTGGCGCCGGTGATGCCGACATCGGCTGACAGGAAGCGCTCACGCAATACGCCGCGCGCCTCGGCAAGCAGCGATGTCGGCTCATCAAGGTTGCGCTTGGGGTCGAGGTCGGTGTGCACGCGACGGAAGTCGGCGGCGACTTGCTCCTTGTTCACGTGCACGGCCGGGGCAATGATGTGGCTCGGCGTCTCGCCGCGGAGCTGGATGATATACTCGCCGAGGTCGGTCTCCACCGGCGTGATGCCATTCGCTCCGAGGAAGGCGTTGAGGCCCACCTCCTCGGTGATCATGGACTTGCCCTTGGTCACCCGGCGGGCGCCGGCCGCCTGGCATATGTCGAGGACGATGCGACTGGCCTCGGCGGCGTCCGCCGCCCAGTGAACAAAGCCGCCGGCCTCCACCACCTTCTTCTCGAAGGCCTCGAGGTAAAGGTCGAGATGTTTCAGGGTGTGCGCTTTGATGTCGCGCCCAGCATCACGGAGCGCGTCGAATTCCGGCAGGGCATCGACCGCCCGCCGACGGCCGCCGACGAGCGTCTCCTCGATATGGGCGATGGCTTTGAGGAGTGGCGGGTTGGCGAGCGCCGCATGGGCGTTTTTCGGAAAGGACGCAGAGGTGAGGCCAAGGCTCATTTTCGGGTCCCCCCAATGGCCGGCCCGGAGGTCATGCCGGCGAGCACTTCGGCAACATGGCGAACCTCGACCCTCGATCCCTCGCGCTTCAGCTTGCCGGCGATGTTGAGGAGGCAGCCCAAATCGCCCGACAGCAACAGATCGGCGCCCGTCACCTTGATGTCGGCGGCCTTGCGATCGACAATGGCATTGGAAATCTCATCGTACTTGACGCAGAAAGCCCCGCCGAAGCCGCAGCAGGCTTCCGGATCGCTCATCTCACGAACGGCAAGACCCTCGACGGACGATAGCAGCCGGCGCGGCTGTGCCTTGAGGCCGAGTTCCCGAAGGCCGGAGCAGGAATCATGGTAGGTCGCCGTTCCTTCCCAGGTAACCGGCAGCGGGGCGACGCCAAGCACGTCGACCAGGAAGGACGTGAGTTCGTGCGTCTTGGCCGCGAGCCGCTCAGCTCGGAGCCGCCAACCCGGTTCGCCAACGAACAGATCCGGGTAATGCACCTTGATCATGCCGGCGCAGGAGCCGGAGGGGATCACCACATAGTCGAAGCCTTCGAAGAGGGCGATCACCTGCTCGGCCAGCGCCCGCGCGCCACCCCGGTCGCCCGAATTATAGGCGGGCTGGCCGCAACAGGTCTGCGCAGCCGGCACGGATACCTCGCAGCCGGCATCTTCGAGAAGCTTGACGGCCGAAAAGCCGATGGTCGGGCGGAAGAAGTCGACAAGGCAGGTCACGAAGAGTCCGACCCGCGGTTTCGGCGTCGTCATGATGGTCTGTTCCATTTATTTCGCGGCCAAGGTGATACGCGCAACGATCGATCTTCGCAATTGGCGAACAGCCTTGGCATTCCCTCTTTCCCATGGCTCGATGGCGAAATCGTTTCCGACTTTCAAAAGTCTGCTTTCGTCCGTAAAAGCGTCGCCTTTCCAGTGCTCTTTAGCGATAATGATGGACTGATCCGCGCAAGGCGACCATGGACGGACAGCAGGGTCATGCGCTAATCTCGCAAAAACTGGCATGTCGCTGCTGGGCCGACGAATCGGCTCTGCGATCGGAAGCGATCGCTCAACGAAAGGGAACGAGCATGAGCGGGTCGGCAGCAGGTTTGGGCATCGTTGCCATCGTCTTTCTGGCGATGTTGACGCTGCCGGCCGGGGCGGCCCAACCCAGTTTCGATTGCGATGGCGCCAAGGCGGAAGTTGAGAAGATGATCTGCGGAGACGATGTGCTCGCTGATCTCGACCTGCGTCTTGCCAGAGATTTCGCGCGAGCGCTCGCCCGCGCCAGCGCGGACCAGGTTCCTGAACTCAAGGCCTCGCAACGGGCATGGCGTGCCCAAATGCTGAAATGCGCCCAGACCGGCGATCCGCGTGGCTGCGTATTGAACGCCTATACCAAGCGGATCGAGCTTTTCTAAAGCATCGGACCGAAAAGTGGAATCCGGTTTTCGGAAAATCCGATGCAACAACAAAAAACTAGATCGTCATCCTGCGTCTGTCAGGACGCACGACGATCTAGACCAGTCCCATGTCTGGGTTTCGCGCCGAGAACGGCGCTTTCCTCAGCGCACCACCACGCGCGTGCCGACCTTGACGCGCTCGTAGAGATCCATCACGTCGGCGTTGGCCATGCGAATGCAACCTGACGAGGCGTTGGTGCCGATGCTCTTCGGCTCGAAAGTGCCGTGGATACGAAACAGCGTGTCTTTGGTGCCGTCGTAGAGATAGAGGGCACGGGCACCGAGCGGGTTGCCGATCTGCCCCTCCATCATATCGGGAATATTGTGGCCGCGGGCGGCCTCGCGGACGATCATTTCCTTGGGTGGGAACCAGCGCGGCCATTTCTGTCGACTGCCGATTTCGACCGTACCCTTCCAGGCAAAGCCCTCTCGGCCAACGCCGACGCCATAGCGGAGCGCCTTGCCGCCGTCTTCGACGAGGTAAAGATGCTTTTCGCCGGTGTCGATGATCACGGTGCCCGGCGGTTGGTCGGTGGGAAAGTCGATCTCGGCCCGGCGGAAAGGCTCGGGCGGCAGCTGATCGCCGGCAAGGTTGAGGTCGCGCGTATCGTCGGCGGTGTCATCAGGCAGATAGGACAGCGGCTTGACGGGGACGGGGGCCTCGACGACTGGAGGCTTCGGCGGCTCCACTGGCTTTGACGAAACACAAGCAGAAAGAGCAAGACCGGCAGCGAGTGCCAGTATCAGCGGACGCGCCGGAACGACGGATAGTTTCACCATGGATGGACCTGAAGGATGGGGGCGCCTAACGGCGCAGCAAAGGCGAATCACGACATTTGCGTGAAATTAGAAGGCGGCGGTCTCCGCTGTCGAGACCACCGCCGACGAAAAGGGTACGCGTCACCCAGCCGCGCGCAAAAAAGGCGGAGGTGAGGCAGTTACAACACGATAACGCGGGTGCCGACCTTTACCCGTTGGTAGAGGTCGGTCACGTCTTCGTTGCGCATGCGAATGCAGCCGGAGGAAACGGCGTGGCCGATGGTCCAGGGCTCGGCGGTGCCGTGAATGCGGTAGAGCGTCGAGCCGAGATACATGGCACGGGCACCGAGGGGATTTTTCGGACCGCCGGGCATCATCACCGGCAAGCCAGGCTGGCGCTGGCGCATTTCCACCGGCGGATGCCAGGAGGGCCACTCCGCTTTGCGCGTGATACGGTGTTCGCCCGCCCAAGTGAAACCGGGCCGCCCCACGCCGACGCCGTAACGGCGCGCCGTACCACCGTCTTCGACGAGGTATAGGAACCGATTGACGGTATCGATGACAATTGAGCCGGGCGTAGCGGGGCCATCGTAGGCAACTTCCTGCGGCAGGAACTCCGGCGCAAGCGGCAGCGTGCGCGGGTCAACCTTGCGGGCCACTTTCGCCCCGGGCTCCGGAGGCGCCGACCAGGAGCGTGGGGTGCGCGCCTGGGGCGCTGCATAGATTGGAACGTTACCCGGCTGAAGCTGCATGACCCAGGGATCGGTCAGATTGGGCGACAGCACGATCGGGGGCGGCGCGAGATAACGGCCCGCCTGGGCAGCGGCCGAACCCGTCGTGATCACGACGGCGGCAACCCCGGCGAGGAACAAGACGGCAGCTCTCATCGGTGGGAACCTCGATTGATCAATGCTCGGCGCAGTCAGCGGCCGGGCCGCCCGCGCACCGACGACGAGGCTAAGATCGGGCACTCTAGGAATGGTGAACGAGAAGCAACTTAAGTCTGTTCAAATGGAGCCTTCTGCTCTCATGGTTAAGGAAACGTATCGGCAGACTTCCCAACTATATGAAACTCTACAGGAAATTTTCTCCGGTATTGTTTCGGACATACGCGTTGTTAACCGCCGGGCCCTAGAGTTGGGTCACTCGACGGCATCGCCCGATATTGGCGAAATTTCCTGGCCGCAGATGCGAGGAGTGGAATATGGCGTTGGCTCGCAAGGCTTATCGTATCGAAGCTATGCTTGGCGTCGGCGCGGTGTCCGAACCGGCAAACGGCTTACGTGCCGACGCGATCCTTCACGAACTCAACGAGATCAAGAAGCTGGTCAAGCCGCAACAGGAGATCAGCAAGGATATCATCGCCGACTATCAGAAGCAGTTCACCGAGGCCTACAAGCTCAAGGGTGAGATGGAGACCATCCAGGAAGCGATCGCCCGCACCAAGCAGGAAATTGCCAGTCTTCATGTCTCCGGCTTCAAGGGCGAGGATATGAGCCGCGTCACCGATGAACTCGGCGCCGTGGTGGAGGGGACCGAACAGGCCACCGAAAGCATTCTGTCGGCGGTGGAGAAGATCGACGACGACGCCAACAACCTCGTCGCTCATCTCAAGGGCGATCAGCAGGCCATGGCCGCCGACATCCAGGAGCGTGTGCTGGCGATCTATGAGGCCTGCAATTTCCAGGACCTCACCGGACAGCGCATCACCAAAGTGGTCAACGTCCTCCGTTTCATCGAAGATCGCGTCAATCGCATGATGGAAATCTGGGGCGGCATGGAAGCCTTCAACTCGATCGAAGCGGACGACTCGCTGCGGCGTGTCGGCGACGCCGCGCTGCTCAACGGTCCGGCCTTGCCAACGGCCGATTGTGCCAGCCAGGACGACATCGACGCCCTGTTCGCCTGAGCACAATCCGAGCGGACATTGCGCGGCGGCCGGAACCCGGCCGCCTTTTTGCTGCTGCCAAATCACGGCGGCGGGCACCGCTAGGGTCGACCAGCAACATTTCATCTGGGGACGTTGGCATGGACGGCATTATCACGGGCGACGACGGTGTTCCACGCTGCTTCTGGGCAGGCAGCGATCCGCTTTACCGGCGCTACCACGACGAGGAGTGGGGCAGGCCGGTCGCCGATGATACGCGCCTCTTCGAAAAGCTTTGTCTCGAGGGCTTCCAGTCGGGCCTTGCCTGGATCACCATCCTGAGGAAGCGCGAGAATTTCCGCGCCGCCTTCGCCGGCTTCGATATCCCCACCGTTGCCGCTTTCACCGAAGCGGATGCCGACCGGCTCGTGAATGATGCTGGCATCGTGCGCCATCGCGGCAAGATCGTCTCGACGATCAACAACGCCCGCCGTGCCTTGGAATTGCAGGCGGAGGCGGGATCGCTTGCCGCTTTCGTCTGGCGCTTCGAGCCTGCTCCGGACAGCAGGCCGGCCGGCTTCACGATGAAAGACGTCCAGCCCAAGACGGCGGAATCGACGGCGCTTTCCAAGGAGTTGAGGAAGCGTGGCTGGAGCTTTGTCGGGCCGACGACCGTTTACGCCTTCATGCAGGCCATGGGCCTCGTCAACGATCACCTCGACGGCTGCGACATCCGCGAAACCGTCGAGAAGGAACGAGCGGCCTTCGTCCGGCCGAGGTAAGGGCGGATCGCAGATCGTCATGCGAACGGGAGATCGGGGCTTGGCCTCGGTTTGCTGGTTCCTCGGGGGAAACAGACAATTTCCTGTTCTTATGGCTAGGCTCTACGCAAAGGATGATCATTGTGGTAGAATTATAGAAGGTTTGGTAGAATGGGATCGAAATGGGCCTCAATATCAAAGACCCTGAAGCGCATCGGCTGGCGCAAGCTATCTCCCGCGCTACCGGGAAGAGCATGACGCGCGTAGTCACAGAAGCTTTGCGGGAGCGCTATCAGGAGATTGAGCAACGTCAGGGCAGGGCGAGCGTGGAAGAACTGCTGAAGATCGCCGACCGGGCGGCGACGCACCTGAAACGTCCCTATGTCGATCATGCCGAACTGCTCTACGACGAGCGTGGCTTGCCAAAATGATCGTAGATACCTCGGCGATTGTCGCTATTCTCTACCGCGAGCCTGAAGCTGCGGCTTTTGTGCGCCTCATTCATGACGCGGATGTCTGCCGCATCAGCGTCGCCAGTTACGTCGAACTGTCGATGGTGGTCGAAAGTCAGCTTGGTCCGGAAGGAATGCGCCAAGCCGAAGCCTTTATCCGACGTGCCGGTGTCATCATCGAGTCGGTGACGGTCGATCAGGGCGAACTGGCGCGGCAGGCCTTTCTGGATTTTGGCAAGGGTCGCCACAAGGCAGGGCTGAATTTCGGCGATTGTTTTTCTTACGCCCTGGCAAAGGCAATGGGTGAGCCGCTCCTATTCAAGGGCGATGATTTCAGCCGGACGGACGTCGCCGCGGCATAAAACTGCGGGCATCGACGGGTCCGCCTCATCGCCACCCGCCAGCCCTGTTGCAGTTCACCTGAGCTTCGCCTCGAGCTTCTCGTACAGCGCGTTCTTCGCCTCGAACACATATTCCACCGACGAGATAACCGCCGTCGTCGCGCCGCGGGCAATCAGCGCCTCGGCTTCGGTTTGGGCGTGAGCCTTCGGCACCAGAAGGCTCAGCCCTTCGTCGTGCAGCGACAGGAGCGTCAGATCGGCACGCGACCTGAGTTCGTCCGGCAGCATCGACGAGGGCTGCATGACGGCGTCGATGCGCCGCACCGACCGTGCCCTGTCGTCGGCGGCGATGCGGGTGAGCATCTGCCGGCAGGCTGCGCGGGCGGCCTGCGTCCAGGGAGCGGCGAGCGAGGCCGCAAGCGCCGCTTCCGACCGCATGATCACACCGTCATCGACGATCTTGAGACCGTTTTCCACCAGCGTCTGACCGGTCGAGGTGATGTCGACGATCAGTTCGGCGGTGCCGGCAGCCGGTGCGCCCTCGGTAGCGCCAGGACTCTCGACGATCAGATAGTCGTGGACGCCATGGGCGTTCAGGAAGCGCCGCGTCAGGGCGACGTATTTGGTGGCAACCCGCATCGGCCGGTAATGCTTCAGGCGGAAGCGGGCGGCGACGTCGGCAAGGTCGGCCATGGTCTGCACGTCGAGCCAGGCTTGCGGCACCGCCACGACGACATCGGCGCGGCCGAACCCGAGCCGCGTCACGATATGGGCCGGGAAGGGGGCTTCCTCGGCAACCACCCGGGCGCCGTCGTCGCCGCCCAGCGTCTCGTGCAGCAGGTCGATGCCGGTGACGGCGAGATGTACGTTGCCGGCGCCGATTTCTCGGGCGATCTCGGAGGCCGAGCGAAACTGCACTTCGACGGCATTGAGTCCGTCGATGGTGCCGAAATAGTCGCGGGCGCCACGCGCCTGGCGGATCGGCAGGCCGGAGCGCTCGAAGAAGGCCAGCGTCTGTTCCTGCAGCCGGCCCTTGGACGGCACGGCGACAATCAGCGGTTCGGTCATGACGCCCTCCGGAAACGCTCGGGCCAGACGGCGAAGCCAACGGCCTTGACCGCCTCGGCGGCCTTGAAATGGCGGACCAAGCCGTCATAGCGGCCGCCGCCGCTGACCTGCCCGACCTCGACACGTGTCGCGTCGTGAATGTCGAACACGAAACCATCGTAATAGCCGAGGCGCCGTCCGAAACCGGCGGCATAATGGAGCGTCGTGAGGTCAATGCCGAGAGCGGCGATCGCTCCGACGCGCGCCTTGAAGCGATCGACGGCGGCGCGGAAGGGGGCACGGTCACCGATGCGGCTCGACAGCGCCTCGAGGCGGAGGACGCCATCGGCGATGGAAAGGTCGCCACCGTTCTCGTCCTGCATAGACATGAACTCGGCGATCGCCGCAATGGTCTCGGCCGGCACGCCATCGGAGGCGGCGAGCATCGCCTGTTCGAGGACACGTTCGGCGATCTCGCCGGTGGTGCGGCCACCGACCGTCTTCACACCGGCAATCGACAGGATGTCGGCGAACAGCTGTCCAACCTTCTCGGCCGGGAAAGCCGAGAGCGCCTCGATGATCTCAGCATGGGCAGTAAAGCCCGGAAAGCCGAAGCGGCGCTGTTCGAGGCGGGCCAGCGTGTCGGCGATCTTCTCCGGCTCGCCGAACAACCCGGTCAGGCGTGCCCGCCAAGCCGGCGGAATGTCGAGCGCGGCAAGCAGTGCCGAGAAGAGGGCGACGTCACCGACGATGATCCGCTGACGAGCCGCGCCACAGGCAGCGGTGATCGTCACGGCATGGGCAAGAGCGGCGGCATCGGTCGCCACCGGGTCGTGGTCGCCGAGAATCTCGCCGCCCACCTGCCACACCTCGTCGGCCTCACCGGGGCGGCCATTCCGGAAAACACGGCCGGAGTAGCAGAAGCGGCCGCCGGCCGGCTCTGCGGCCAGCATGGTACGCACCACGGGAATGGTGAACTCGGGGCGCAGGCACCAGTCGTGACCATTGTTCGACGAGGTCACGAAGATGCGGCGACGGAATTCCTCGCCGGAGATGCGGACGAAGTCCTCCATCGGCAGGAGAACCGGCACGTCGACAGCAGAAAAACCGGCGGCTTTGAAGCTGTCGAGAGCAATCTGAATGGCGTCGGTCATGCGACGCCTCCGATCGCCTCGACGATCGCCCTCACCTCGGCAACGAGGTCGGCGCGGGCGATTTCCTTCTGGGCCGGGCGCGCCGCGCGCCATTCGGCATTGTCGGTGATGCCGGCCGACAGTTCCTTGCCGAGCGCCAGGTCCTTGATCTGGACGATGCCGGCGTCGCGCTCGTTGGAGCCTTCGATGATGACGCAGGGCGCATTGCGGCGGTCGGCATATTTCATCTGCGCCTTCATGCCGGAAGCGCCGAGATACATCTCGGCGGCAATGCCGGCGGCGCGCAGCTCGGCCACCATTTTCTGGTAGCCGGCGAGCGCCTCGGGGCCTTTGTCCATGACAAGGACGCAGACAGGGCCACTTACCTTGTCGACACCCATCTTGCCGAGCGTCCGGAGCGCCGCCATCAGGCGGGAGACACCAATCGAGAAACCGGTGGCCGGCACCGGCTCCTTCAGAAAGCGGCCGACCAGCCCATCGTAGCGGCCACCGCCGCCCACCGATCCGAAGCGCACGGGACGGCCATCGTCGCCAGTCACTTCGAAGGTCAGCTCCGCTTCGAACACCGGGCCGGTGTAATATTCGAGGCCACGCACCACCGACGGGTCGATCTTCACCCTGTCGGCGTAGCCGGCCGCGTCAACCAGGCTGGCGATCAGCTTCAATTCCTCGACGCCCTCGCTGCCGCGCACGCTGCCGGTAATCAGCTTGCCGAGGTTGGCGACGGTGTCCGCCGCGCTGTCGGCGCCACTGGCCACGAAGGCAAGCACCACGTCGGCCGCCTCTGGCGGGAGACCGGCCCCCTTAGTGAAGTCGCCTGACCTCTCCTCGGGATTCTCCCAGCGGCCGGCGCCCAGCAGATCGCGCACGCCCGACGGACCGATCTTGTCCAGCTTGTCGATGGCGCGCAGCACGGTGAGGCGCGTACCGGCTTTGTCATCGCCCGCCAGTCCTATGACTTCCATTACCCCGTCGAGCACTTTGCGGTTGTTGACGCGGACAACGAACTGACCCTTGTTGAGACCGAGCGCCTCCATGGTATCGGCCATCATCATGCAGATCTCGGCATCGGCGGCGACCGACGGGGCACCAACCGTGTCGGCGTCGAACTGCATGAACTGACGGAAGCGGCCAGGGCCTGGCTTTTCGTTGCGGAACACCCAGCCGTTGCGATAGCTGCGATAGGGTTTCGGCAGCTTCTCATGGTTCTCGGCGTAGAAGCGGGCAAGCGGCGCCGTCAGGTCATAGCGGAGCGACAGCCACTGCTCGTCATCGTCCTGAAAGGAGAACACGCCCTCGTTCGGGCGGTCCTGGTCGGGCAGGAACTTGCCGAGCGCATCCGTATACTCGATGAGCGGCGTTTCCACAGGCTCGAAGCCATAGAGTTCATAAGTATGTCGAATGGTCTCGATCATGGCCTCTGTCGCCTTGAGTTCGGCGGGGGTACGATCGACGAGACCGCGCGGCAGGCGCGCCTTGAGATAATCCGACATCAGTCTTGTGCCCTGGAATAACGGCCGAGTGCGGCCCAAAACGCGCGAAAACCCGCGAGCGGGGCGCGCGGGTTTCCAAGTAATCGATAAGTGCCGAAAGGGCAAGGCGAGGCAGTCCGTCCGGTCCCGCCGTCCGCCCTTTCGGTTGTGTTGTCCGATCAGGCCTTGCCGAGCTTGGCGTCGGCCGACAGGGCGCCGGCACCGGCGCCCAACAGCGCGAGGAAGCCACCGGCGATGGTGATGTTCTTCATGAAAGCCAGCCAGTTCATCATGTCCATCATTTCCTGGCCGGCAGTGCCGCTGATCGCCTTGTAGTGGAAAAGATAACCGGCGATGACGCAGAAGCCGGCCAGCAGGACGGAGACGATGCGGGTCTGGAAGCCGATCAGGATGGCGAGGCCGCCACCAAACTCGGTCAGGATGACCAGCGGCAGCAGGATGGATGGCACGCCCATGGCCTGCATGTAGCCCGCGGTGCCGGCATAGCCGACGATCTTGCCCCAGCCGGAGGTGATGAAGAGAATTGAGAGAAGAATACGTCCGGCAAGCAGAGCCGGCCCCTTGATGCTGTCCATGTCGGAAACTCCACGGTCGATACGGGCGGCATCGTCTGACGCCGTTGCTATCCGTATAGCTACGCATGTGGGGTCGGCATAGACATGAAAAGAGCGACGCATTGTTCCCGCCAAGGAAACAATGCGTCGGATCACGTTCATCGGATATTGCGAAGCTTACCGATCGTCGTCAGGCCGCGGCAATGGGCGTCGCTGCTCCGAGCGCGAAAGGACCGCCGTCCTGTCTTTGAAGTTTGATCATCTCATCATGAAGCGGCCGGAGCGATGAGCGGTGGCCGATGGAGATGATGGCCGTATTCGGCAGGCGCTCTTTCAGAAGCCTGTAGAGGTCTGCCTCCGCCGCTTCGTCCAGCGAGGCGGTTGCCTCGTCAAGCAGAAGGAAGTCGGGCTTGGCCAGGATGGCGCGGGCAACGGCAACGCGTTGCTGCTCGCCACCTGAGAGGCGAGAGGCAAGATTGGGACCTTCGGAAAGATCATCGAGCCGATCGGCGAAAGCGCCAAGCCCGACGGCGGACAGCACGTCGCGCATTCTGACCTCGTCATACGCTTGGCCTGAACTTGGATAGGCGAGCGCTTCGCGCAGGGTGCCAAGCGGCAGGTAGGCGGTCTGCGGCAGCACCATCACACGTGCGCCATCGGGAATGCCGAGTTCGCCGGTCCCGAACGGCCAGATTCCGGCAAGCGCCCGGAATACGGAAGTCTTGCCGGCGCCTGAAGGGCCGGAGATCAACACCGACTTGCCTTTCTGGAAGGCCACGCCATCGAGACGGACAAGCGGCCGGCCGTCTGGCAGGGAGACGACGACGCCGTCGGCGGTTATGGCATTGCCGCTCGTATGCTTTATCGCCACACCCGGCTGGGTAGCATCCGCTTCGGCGGCCGACATGGCGCGCTCGAAGGTCGTCAGACGATCGAGGACGGCTTTCCAGTCGGCGATCGTGCCGTAGAGCGAGACGAAGATCGAGAAGTTGCCCTGCACTTGGCCAAAGGCAGAGCTGGCCTGGGTGAGAACGCCGAGCTGCATGGCCGAGCCGGTCAGGAAATAGGCCGGCGCCAGCAGAATGAAGGGTACGATCGATGATACCTGATCGTAAAATAGCGAGAATGCCCGTAGGTTTCGGTTGGCATCCATCAACTTGTACCAGTTGTCGACGATCCGCCCGAAGAAGCCGCGCATCGCTTGCTTTTCCATCTCCTCGCCCTTCAGGAGGGCGATCTCCTCGGAATTCTCGCGCAGTCGCATCATTGAGTAACGAAAGTCGGCTTCGACGTGTTGCTGCTCGAAGTTGAGATGGATCAGCGGTCGGCCGATGTAGTGGGTGAAGATGGTGCCGAGAACCGAATAGATGATGGCTGCCCAGACGAGGTAGCCGGGAATGAGAGCCAGATTGAAGCCGCCGATTTCATAGGGAAAATGCGCGGAAATTCCCCACAGCACCTGCATGAAGGCGATCAGCGACAGCGTGGTATTGAACAGCGTGATCACCAGCGAGAAGGTCGAGGTGACAAAGTTATTGACATCCTCGGAGATGCGCTGGTCCGGGTTATCGGTCCGACCGTAACTGGTAGCAAGGCGATAGTGAGTGGCGCCCGCCAGCCAGCGATCGAGGAATTTTCCCGTCATCCATCCCCGCCAACGAATGCGCAGCCAGCTCGTCAGATAGACTTCGTAGACGTAGATGACGAGGTAGATCGCAACGATCCAGGCCCAGTACCCAAGCTCGGCCCAGAAGGCGGCGCCGTTCCTGTCCTGAAGCGCCGTGTAAAAGCGGTTGTTCCAAGCGTTGAGTTCGACGTTGATATAGACTTGAGCGACGTTGATGGCGAGGATCACTGCCACAAAGCCGAGGCCGATCCAGCGCTCTTGCAGACGGATCTTGAACCAACGGAAGGCGAGCTCGCCCTGTTGCTTTTCCTTGAAGTACGGAATGGCAAGGCGCCAGGCCAGCGCAAGCGTCGCAAGAAGTGCTTTCATCGATTGTCCCCGGAACGGCGGATCGGTTGGGCGAACTGACGCAGAACCCAACCGTGGAGACAATGAAAATCGTTGCCACCGCAGGAAATCCGCCAAGTTTCGTAATCATGACAGCACTGCCCGATCACGGCGACATTGCGGCGACGCGGATGAAGCTTTTGTAAGACAAGCCGATAACCCGCATAAAGAAAGGGCGCCGCTTTCGCGACGCCCCATCTCGTTGTTCGGAAAAGACTTCGATCGGGAGATCAGAAGTCCATGCCGCCCATGCCACCGCCCTGCATGGAGGGAGCGGCTTCCTTGCGCGGAAGCTCGGCGACCATGGCTTCGGTGGTGACCAGCAGGCCGGCAACCGAAGCGGCGTCCTGCAGAGCCGTGCGGACGACCTTGGTCGGATCGATGATGCCGGCCTGGATCATGTCAACATAGGTCTCGTTCTGGGCGTCGAAACCGAAGGTTTCGCCCTTCTCGAGCACCTTGGAAACGACGACCGAGCCTTCCACGCCAGCGTTGACGGCGATCTGACGGATCGGCGCCTCGAGGGCGGCGAGAACGATCTTGATGCCGCGCTCGATGTCGAGGTTGTCGGACTTGAGCTTGGCAACAGCGGCCTTGGCGCGGAGGAGGGCAGTACCACCGCCCGGGACGATGCCGGCTTCAACGGCAGCGCGGGTGGCGTTCAGCGCGTCGTCGACGCGGTCCTTCTTTTCCTTGACTTCGACTTCGGTCGAGCCACCGACGCGGATGACGGCAACGCCACCGGCGAGCTTGGCCAGACGCTCCTGCAGCTTCTCGCGGTCGTAGTCCGAGGTGGTCTCCTCGATCTGCGCCTTGATCTGGGCGACGCGGGCCTCGATGTCGGTCTTGGCGCCGGCGCCATCGACGATCGTGGTGTTCTCCTTGGAGATCGACACGCGCTTGGCATGGCCGAGCATGGCGAGCGTGACGTTCTCGAGCTTGATGCCGAGATCTTCCGAGATCACCTGGCCACCGGTCAGGATGGCGATGTCCTCGAGCATGGCCTTGCGGCGATCGCCGAAGCCCGGCGCCTTGACGGCGGCGATCTTCAGGCCGCCACGCAGCTTGTTGACGACGAGCGTGGCAAGGGCTTCGCCCTCGACGTCCTCGGCGACGATCAGCAGCGGACGCGACGACTGGACGACAGCCTCGAGCACCGGCAGCAGAGCCTGCAGGTTGGACAGCTTCTTCTCGTGGATGAGAATGTACGGGTCGTCGAGATCGGCGACCATCTTCTCGGCGTTGGTCACGAAGTAGGGGCTGAGGTAGCCACGGTCGAACTGCATACCTTCGACGACTTCGAGCTCGGTCTCGGCGGTCTTGGCTTCCTCGACGGTGATGACACCCTCGTTGCCGACCTTCTGCATGGCATCGGCGATCATCTGGCCGATTTCAATCTCGCCATTGGCGGAGATCGTGCCAACCTGGGCGACTTCGGCCGAGGTCGAGATCTTCTTCGAGCGGGCGTTGAGGTCCTTGACGGCCTCGATGACGGCGAGGTCGATGCCGCGCTTGAGGTCCATCGGGTTCATGCCGGCGGCAACCGCCTTGGCGCCCTCGCGGATGATGGCCTGGGCGAGAACGGTGGCGGTGGTGGTGCCGTCGCCGGCCTTGTCGTTGGTCTTCGAAGCGACTTCGCGGACCATCTGGGCGCCCATGTTCTCGAACTTGTCGGCAAGCTCGATTTCCTTGGCGACCGTCACACCGTCCTTGGTGATGCGCGGAGCGCCGAAGGACTTGTCGATCACGACGTTGCGGCCCTTCGGACCCAGCGTGACCTTGACGGCATCGGCGAGGATGTCCACGCCACGCAGCATCTTTTCGCGGGCGTCGGAACCGAATTTAACTTCCTTGGCAGCCATGGATTTTTTCCTTGAAACGAGAGGTTAACGGAGGACGAAACGGACTGAACAAATCAGCCGACGATGCCCATCACGTCGGATTCCTTCATGATCAGGAGGTCCTGACCGTCGATCTTCACCTCGGTGCCCGACCACTTGCCGAACAGCACCTTGTCGCCGGCCTTGACGTCGAGAGCGACGAGTTCGCCCTTCTCATTGCGGGCGCCCGGGCCAACGGCAATGACTTCGCCCTGCTGGGGCTTTTCCTTGGCGGTATCCGGGATGATGATGCCGCCGGAGGTACGCTCTTCGGACTCCAGCCGGCGGACGACGACGCGGTCGTGCAGGGGACGGAACTTCATGTTCGGCTCCTCGTTTTTGAGCTGCCCGTGGCGCATGGGCGTTTGCCTTGCAGGCCACGGTGAAAAATGGGTGCTATTAGCACTCACGACAGGTGAGTGCCAAGCGAGCCGGAAATAGGCGCATGGCACCCGCCTGTCAAGGGTAGGTCCGATGTTTTACGGACTGGCGTCGTCCGTGCTGCGCCGGGCAGGAGCCGCCGCGGGCTGGACCACGGCGAGGCAGGCGCCGACGATGATCGCCGCGCCTAACAATGTATGGAGGCTGGGCAACTCGGCAAAGAACAGCATTCCGAAGGTGACGGCCCAAATCAGCGCGGTGAACTCGAAGGGACCGAGCAGCGTCGCTGGCGCATGCTTGTAGGCCCAGGTGATGGCGTAGTTGCCGCCGGTGCCGAGCGCGCCGATGGCGAGGAACATGACCAGCGTTTCGCCGGGCACCGGTTGATACCAGTAGAGGGCAAAGGGCAGGGCGATCGCCGCGCTGATGAGGTTTTGCACCAGGATCATCTGCGGCACGCTGTCGTGGGCGGTGTCACGGCGCGACAGGATCATCGAGAGCGCATAGGCGACGGCCGAAGCGAGCGCCATGGCAAAGCCGAGAGGACTCCCCGCCTCGGAACTGAGCTTTTCTGCCAGCATGACAACGACGCCGCAGAAGCCGAAGGCTGCGGCGAACAGAGACCGGCGGGTGATTGGGTCGCCAATCATCGCCGCCGAGATCAGCACCATGAAGAACGGAGAGGTGAAGGTGAGCGCCACCGTCTGGGCGAGCGGCAGCAGCTTGAGCGCCCCGAAGAACAACACGGCGCAGGCGGCGCCAGCGAGCGATCGGCTGAAGGCACGCCGGACGGTCGGCCAGCCAAGCCGGAGCTGCCCCTGCGCGGTGGCCGATCCAGCCGAGAAGATCAGGCCGGCGGCGTAGCGCAAGAACACCACCATGGCCAACGGCGTGCCGAAGGTGGTCGCCTTGACCAATGCGTCCAGCCCGGAGAACAGGAGGACGGCGAGCAGGGCGGCGCCCGCCGCGCGAAGGCGCATCGACGGCTGCATGACATCTCCGGAAGGGCGGCGGAATGCGGCCAGGACGCGGCTTCTACGCCTCGGCCGCTTCGACGGCAAGGTCGCAAGACAAGCCTAGTGGCTCATAGGGCAAAAGATGGCAGCAGGATTTGAAAGCCGCCTTCAGCCCGGGAGCTCCAACCGGTAGGCGAATTCCCAGCCATCGGTGGCATCGGCGAGGAAGCGGACGACCGGCTGGCGGACGAAGCCGAGTTTTTCGTAGAAGCGGTGCCCCGAAAGAAAGCGGGTGTCGGTCCAGAGTTTCACGATCAGGCCACCGCGCCGATGCACGTCATCGATCGCTATGGTGTAAAGCCTTTGCGCAAGCCCGGATCCGCGCTGCTTCCGCTCAAGATACACCTTATTGATCTCGAAGACGCCGTCTCCGTCTGGTGAAGATATGGCGAAGGTTCCGACGATGGCACCGTCGTGTTCGGCCACGAACAGTCGGCCGCCTCGCTTCTCGTAGTGGCTGGCCGGCGCCGCCAGTTCAGGGAACTCGGCAATGACGAACGGACAGCCCTCGTACTCACCGAATACGGCGGCGATCAACCGAGCAATGCCCGCACCGTCGGCATCGACAGCGGGCCGAATAACGGGCTGTTCCGTCATGGCAGATCAGTTGGCCTGCTTCTCGGCAATGGTGAATGGCAGCTCGAATTCGCCCTTTTTCTCGGAGTTGCGGTCGCTGAGCTTGGTCACAAGCACATAATCGCCGGGTTTCAGGCCCTTGAAATTATAGACGATATAGACCTGGAACTCCTTGTTCCGCCGGCGCGACACCATGTCCAGCGAGGCAAAGCCCTCTTGAGCGTGCAGGATCTGGCCGCGCGGCGTACGAAGCTCGAAATCGGCCGAGAAGTCGATCTTGAACAGGTCTCCTTCCTTGCCGAAGCCATAGCCAAACGGTTCGGCGTAGACGAGCATCTGCTCGTCCGGCTGGAAGACGGCATTGGGACGGGTGGCATAGATGCCAAAGCCGGCCGGCTTGCCGGTCACGAAGGTCGCCTCCGAGAAACCGAGTGGCGCGGCATCCCAGGCCGCATTGAAGGCGGCTTCCAGCGAAGCCAGCGCCTCGACCGCCTTGCCCTCGGCAAGCAGTGCCTCGGCTGCCTTGGCCTCGTCGAGGATCGGCCCCGCCACCGCGACAGACGCCGCCATCAAGCAGGCGGAAAAAGCAGCAAGAAAACGCAACCCGTGCATGACCGCTTGTCCTTCCCCCAGAGCACCCGCCGATCAGACTGAACCAGTCCGGTCGAAAGGCGGCCGCTCAAGCGAATAATCTAGCCCCTTCCACAAAACGCGGCGAATATCCGACGGAGTCGCCAAGCGATTGTGGTCCAATCCTATCTTACTGATCTGCGGCCCGTTTCCAAGGTCAGGTCGGCCTCTTCGCGGAACTACTCAGGCGCTACGAACAGCAATTACATCGTCAATGTCGCGGCGCTTGCGATAAATGGTCGACGGGCTGATCTCCAGGGCCGCCGCCGCCTTGGCAATGTTGCCATCGAAGGCGGCGATCGCTTCCTCAATGACCCGTGCCTCTTCCAACCAGAGTGGCTTGACTTCGGCCGGCAGCTTCTTCCTCGGCGCCGCGGCAATGGCTGGTGGCGCGACGATCACCGGCACCACCATGTCGGCGGTGACGAGGTCGCCGGGATAGAGTCCCATCAGTGTTTCGAGCACCGACCTGAGTTCGGCGACATTGCCGGGCCAGACGCGGCCGGCAAGGCACTGTACGGCGGCCGCTGTGAAGCGGGTGTAGCGCGAGCCGCTATCGCGATTGATCTGGCGCACGATCGCGTCGACGAGGAGGGGAATGTCCTCCGTTCGGTCTCGAAGCGGTGGCACGGCCAGCGTCAGCACGTTGAGGCGGAAATAGAGATCCTGCCTGAGACCGGCAGGGCCACTGAGGTCGTCGAGTGGTCGCCGTGACGAGGCAATGATGCGGACCGAGAGACGATGTCCTCCGTCAAAGCCGGCGATCTCGCCGGTGTCGAGAAAGCGCATCAACGCCAGTTGGGCCGGATATGGAAGATGCCCCACCTCGTCGAGAAACAGGGTTCCGCCGTCGGCGCTGGCAAGCGCACCGTCGGCTTCCGAAAGATCGGCCACCAGCCGGTCGACCGGTGTTTGCGAGCAGTCGATGGTGACGAAAGGTCCGCTGCGCCGGCGAGAACGGGCATGAACGGAACGGGCCACCAGCGATTTGCCGCTGCCGGCCTCGCCGGAAATGAACACTGGTCCGAGCGACGGCGCAACGCGCAGGATCTGATCAGAGAGCGCCCGCGTTGCCGGCGATGAACCAATCAGCCCATCGGCTTCATCGGCGGTGTTGGCGACGCTCTCGACGAATTGACGCTCGACGCGGCGCGCGAACGCGTTGCCATCCAGCGGCTTCTCGATGAAATCGGCAGCTCCCGCGCGGACGCAGGCGACCGCGGCCTGCACATCGGTGGGGTCACCCATGGCATAGACCGTGGTGGGCGTCAGTTGCTCGGTAAAGGCCCGAAAGGCCGTCGGTCCGCCGATGGTCTCAAGATCAATGGCGATGACGTCAAACGTCTGCTTGCCAGCCATCACGCGCGCAGCATCGTGCTCGGCTGTCTCGAGGATCAGCATTGGCCGAGCAATGCGCGCTTCAAGTGCCTTGCGCACGACCCGTCGCGACGAGACGTCCGCATCGACGATCAGAAGACGAACCGTCGATGTACTGCGCGGGCCAACCGACATCGGAAAGCGTTCCCTGTCAACCAGTTGCAAATTGCACTGCGTACTGGCGGAACTCTGCCCCGATCATGGTAAATAAAGCGTTGATAACCCTTAACAGAACGTCACAGTCGTCTTCCAGGCCGCCTTTCAGCGGAGAAGGCCGACGTGAATCTGGCGCTGCCGAACCGTTCGGGGCACGAGAGCGCCGCCCAAAATCGCTATTACGCCGCGACCTCGTAACCGGCTGCCTCAATGGCCTCGCCGAGAGCCTTGGGGTCGGCTTTGGTTTCGATGCTCACCTTGCCGGAGCTGAGGTCGACCTTAACCGCAGCATCGGCGTCGACGCGCTTGATGGCCTTCTCGACCGAGCTGGCGCATCCGCCGCACATCATGCCCTTGACGTTGAGTTCGATCATGCTTCGTCTCCGCATTTTGCCGTCGGCGCTCATCCACCGGCGGGCTGAGGCGAACATGGGACGACGGCAGGCAAGGGTCAAGACGGTGCCAAGTGGGGCCGATGTTGCCCGCAGCGGTGCAAAAGATGGAAATTGGGCTGAAAATCCTTGGAAAACCATTGTCCGTCTTCGCTTCCGCTCACGAAAACGGCAACAATGCTGTGTGATTCGTTGCGTGGTTTCGTGTTGGAGTGGGCAGGCGAATGAACCGGTCGTCATCGACGATGATCTTGATCGCCATGGGCGTGATCGCCGCCTCTGCCGCGGTGGTGCTGTACTTCCAGCTCGGCCTGTCGGGTGGCTCGGCGCTGATGATCGGTATTGGCCTGATGTTGACGATGGTCACCCTGCAGCAGCCGATGGAGCGACGCCGCGAGCGCGCCTGGATCGAGGGACGACTCGCCGAGATCGCCGCTGTTGCCGGCGATGGCGAAGCCGAAATCGAGAAGATCGCTGCTCGCCTTAACCGTCTGGAACAGGCTCTGCCCGGCCGGGTGCGCGAACAGACCGGCGAGCTTGCTGCCGAAGTCGAGGTGGTGGGCGAGTTGCTGCGGCAAGTGACGGAGACGCTGGCCGAGCTGGAATCCACCGTCGATGGCCGCCTGGATGGCGTCAACGCGCGCTTCGGCGCGCTTGAGCGGCATATTCGCGAGGCTGAGGACACCGCCGGACGACGGTCCCGCCGGGTGCGTCCCGACGATTATCTCGACGAGGGCCGCGGCGGCGGTCGGTCGGGTGACGGACGAGGCGATGTCTCTGCCAGCATGAAAAACGCCCTGTTCGTTCCCGACACCGATCCGGCCTTTGAACGGGAGGCGGAGCGTCTCATCCGGGACGAGCAGATCGAGCTGCACCTGCAGCCGATAGTGACGCTGCCGCAGCGGCTCGTCCGCTCCTATGAGGTGCTAACCCGCCTCAAGGGCGCTTCCGGTCTGATCCCGGCCGCCGAGTTTATTCCGGTCGCCGAGAGGAGCCGGGTGATTGCCAAGCTCGACACCTACCAAGTGATCCGTTCGTTCCAGATTCTGAAACGCCTCACCCAGCGCAACAGCGATGTCGGCCTTTTCGTCAACCTGTCGGCGGAAAGTCTCGCATCATCGGCCTTCTTTCGTGAGTTCCAAGGCTTTCTTGGTCAGAACCGAGCCATGGCCGAGCTCGTGCAGTTCGAGTTTCGTCAAGATGCGCTCGCCGAGATGGGCCCTCTCGAGATCGAAAGCTTGCGGGCGGTGGCCGACCTCGGCTTCCATTTCTCGATCGACAACGTCACGGATCTGCGCGTCGATTTCCGCCGCTGGTCCGATCTCGGTTTCCGTTCGATCAAGGTGGCGGCCGATCGGTTGCTCGGCCGGGCGCCGCTTGTCACCGGCGACATTCATGTCGAGGACATGGCCGGCCATCTGCAACGGCAGGGGCTGACCCTGATCGTCGATCGGGTGGAGCAGGAGGCGCAGGTCATCGACCTTCTGGACTATGGTCTGGCCTTCGGTCAGGGCAACCTGTTTTCGAGCCCTCGCCAAGTGCGGCCGGAAGTGCTCGGGGCCGCCCAGGCTGCCGCCGCTGCGCCAGCACGGCCGGCACCGGTGGGCGGCGAACGAGCGGGAGCTTCGCGCCGCTGATTGCCCAAGCCGTCGATATAAAAAAGCCGCGGACTCCGCGGCTTTTTTATATTGGATCAGTATCGGAGCGGCGAAACGCCCGGTCGTCTCACCAGAACTTCCACCACTTCTTCTTCTGCTGTTCCGGCGGAGCGCCATCATCGGTCGTCACCGGCACGCCGGCAGCCGGCTCGAGATAAGTGACCGGCGGCTCGACCAGCGCCTTGCGCGTCGGCTTGCCATTGGCGTCATAAAGCCGGCTGGCTTTGTCGCGCGGCATGTTGCCCAGCTGGCTGGGAAGAAGCCGCCGTCTATCGGAGTCGCTCGTCGTGATACTGGCGTCCGACGCCTCCCCGGACCTTGCGTCGGGAACGCGAACCGCCAGCAACTCAGACGACGGGATCTGATCCTTGTCGTCGCGCCCGGCTTCGCGGGCCGCCGCATCGGTCAGTATCTTGCGTGCCTTGATGTCGTTGTCCTGCGGCCAGGTCCCGCTGGCCTCAAGCCGCTTGGGATCTTCCGGCGCCACCAGAGCCGTCTTGTTCGGCGGCACGACCAGTGGGGCGCGCGGGGTATAGTTGATGGCCGTCTTGCGCGACGGTACGGCGCCCATGCCCTCCATGACGGCGCGCCCCATCGACACGTTGGGAACTTCCGTCTCGGGATCGTCGTCGGCCACCGAGGTGCCCAGCGCCGAACAGGCCGAGAGACTCAAAGCGGCGATGGCGAGAAGAGCGTAACGCTTGCCGGTCAGCAGATGGGTCATCGATATCGTCACTCTCGCTCTCGTCCCGGGTCGCGCCATGGTTCGACCCTTGTCTCGGTCAGCGCGTAGCCGACTTTTGAGGCATCACTGTGGCCTCAAGCGCAGAGACTCATACAGGAGTGCGCCCACCCCTGCAACGATGGCGCAGTCCGCCATATTGAAAACGTACCAGGAAAAAGAGCCGTAGTGCAGGTAGAGGAAGTCGACGACACCGCCAAACACCACGCGGTCGATGAGATTGCCGAGCGCACCGCCGATGATCAGCGCCAGGGCCAGGCCGGCCCCTAGCCGATCGCGCGATCGCCACAGCCAAACCGCGAGCAGTACAGTCGCCAGAGCCGTAAGACCGATCAGCAGCCATCGCCCGAGCGCCTCCTGCTGTTGGAACAGGCCATAGGAAATGCCCATGTTCCAGGTCAGCACGAGATCGAATACCGGCAACACCGAGATGCGCTCGCCATCCGGCAGGCTCGTATGGTTCAGCACCCAGTATTTGCTTCCCTGGTCGACGACGAGCGTCAACAGGACAACGGCGAGCGCGGCAAGCCGCGTCCGCCGCGTCGCAAGATCGCTCGACGCCGCCGTCATGCGCCAGCCGCCAGCTCGCGCAACGCCTGGGCGTCGCGCAGCGTCACGTCCGGATAATCAGGATCGCTGCCGACCTCCGGAAGGATCTTCCACGAGCGGGCGCATTTCCGCCCTTCGGCGAGCCCCGGCACCACCGCCACCGGCGTGCCGTCGTCGAGGCGGAAGGCGCCGTCGGGCGCGGCCGCATCGGTAACGGCGATCTGCGAGGTGATGCAGATCTCGGCAAAGTCGAGCCCGTCGAGGGCTGCGAGGAGATCCTTGTCTTCGACGTGAACCACCGGTGCCGCCTCGAGAGACGAACCGATGTGCTTTTCCCGTCGCTCGATCTCAAGCGCACCCGTGACGGCACGCCGTACCCGCTTCACCTTCTCCCACTTCTCGTCGAGCGCCGCGTTGGTCCATTCCTCGGGTACGGTTGGGAAAAGCTCGAGGTGGACGGATGACGCATCGCCTGGGTGCCGTTCGAGCCAGGCTTCCTCAGCGGTGAACGGGATCAACGGCGCCAGCCATTTGATGAGATGGTCATAAAGCACTGCCACCACATGAAGCGATGCACGACGCTTCAGGCTCGACTTCGGATCGCAATAGAGCGCGTCCTTGCGGACATCGAAGTAGAAGGCCGAAAGCTCGATGTTCATGAAGTTGAGCACCGACGAGAAGACGGCCTTGAAGTCATACTCCCGGTAGCCTTCCACCACCTGAGAGCCGACCTCGGCGAGCTTGTGCAGCATCACCCTTTCGAGTTCCGGCATGTCGGCATAAGCCACCGCGTCGCCGTCATAATGGGCGAGCGTGCCGAGCATCCAGCGCAAGGTGTTGCGGATCTTGCGGTAGGCGTCGGAATTGGCGTCGAGGATCTTCTTGCCGATGCGCTGGTCTTCCCAGTAGTCGGTCGAGGCGACCCAGAGGCGCAGGATGTCGGCGCCGGACTGCTTGATGACGTCCTGCGGCTGCACCTGATTGCCGAGCGATTTCGACATCTTGCGGCCGTCCTCGGCCATGGTGAAGCCGTGCGTCACCACCGTCTTGTAGGGGGCAACGCCATTGACGCCGCAGGATTCCAGGAGCGACGAGTGGAACCAGCCGCGATGCTGGTCGGAGCCCTCGAGGTAGACGTCGGCCGGCCACTTGAGGTCGGGGCGCCCCTTCAGCACGAACTCGTGCGTCGATCCCGAATCGAACCAGACGTCGAGGATGTCACGCACCTGTTCCCAAGCCGTGGCGTCTTCGACAAAGCCTGCCAGGAAGCGCTCCTTGGCGCCTTCGGCGAACCAAGCATCGGCGCCTTCGGCAAGGAAGGCCTCGCGGATGCGGCTGGCATAGGCATCGTTCTGCGCGAAATCCGGGCCGGGGATGAGCTGGCCGGTTTCGGTGTTGCGGAACACGGCGATCGGCACGCCCCAGGCGCGCTGGCGCGACAGCACCCAATCGGGCCGGTTTTCGATCATCGAACGCAGGCGCGTCTGACCGGCCGGCGGATAGAAGGTGGTGGCGTCGATGGCGTTGAGCGCACGGGCGCGCAGCGTATCGCCAGCCGGTCCCTTGCCGATCGGTCGGTCCATGTAGACGAACCACTGTGGCGTGTTGCGGAAGATCACGGGCTTCTTCGAACGCCAGCTATGGGGATAGGTATGCTTGAGGCGGCCACGCGCCGCCATCATGCCGGCGGCGGCCAGCGCGTCGATGACCGCCTGGTTGGCGTCGCCCTTCTCGCCCTTGTCGGTGATGACGCGACGGCCAACAAGACCGGGGGCCGCATCGGTCAGAAAACCGCCGTCGTCCACGGTGAACGGGATGGCCGTGGAGATGCCGCGTTCGGTCAACTCACGGCCATAGTCCATCCACACTTCGAAGTCCTCGCGGCCATGGCCGGGGGCAGTGTGGACGAAGCCGGTACCGGTGTCTTCGGTAACGTGATCTCCGGCGAGCAGGGGAACATCAAAAGTATAGCCGCCGCCGAGACCGCGCAGCGGGTGAGCACAGGTGAGGTTCGCCAGTGTGCTGGCGGAAACCGGCATGAGCTTGCTGTAGACGGTCACCTTGGCCTGCTTGAATACAGCTTCGGCGAGCGCGTCGGCGAGGATGTATTTCTCGCCCGTTTTGGCCCAGTTGCCATCCGGTGCCTCTGTCACTTCATAGAGGCCGTAGGCGATCTTCGGCGAATAGCTGACGGCGCGGTTGCCCGGGATCGTCCAGGGCGTCGTGGTCCAGATGACCACGAAGGCGCCGGCGAATTCGGTCGCGTCCGATACCACCGGGAACTTCACCCAGATGGTGTCCGACTGATAGTCCTGATACTCGACCTCGGCTTCGGCCAGCGCCGTCCGCTCCACGACCGACCACATCACCGGCTTGGAGCCGCGATAGAGCTGACCGGAGACGGCGAACTTCAGGAGTTCGGTGGCGATCACCGCCTCCGAGGTGAAGGCCATGGTGGTGTAGGGCCGCTTGAAATCGCCCTCGACGCCCAGCCGACGGAACTCCTCGGCCTGGATCTTGATCCAGCCCTCGGCATACTGGCGGCACTCGGCGCGGAAGTCGTTGATCGGCACCTCGTCCTTGTTCTTGCCCTTGGCGCGATACTCTTCCTCGACCTTCCACTCGATCGGCAGACCGTGACAGTCCCAGCCGGGGACGTAGTTGGAATCGTAGCCCATCATCTGCCGCGAGCGGGTGATGATGTCTTTCAGGATCTTGTTGAGCGCGTGGCCGATATGCAGATGGCCGTTGGCATAGGGCGGGCCATCGTGCAGGACGAACTTCTCGCGTCCCTTGGCGGTCTCACGCAGCTTCTCGTAAAGCTTCATCTCGTCCCAGCGGGCGATCAGCTTCGGCTCCTTCTCAGGCAAACCGGCCCGCATCGGAAAATCGGTAGCCGGGAGATTGAGCGTCGGCGAATAGTCGCGGGTCGGCGTCGCTTCAGACGTCGGGGCGGGCGTGTCAGTCATGGATTGTCTCGTCAATATGCAAGAAGGGGGCTGGCCGGGGCATTGCCGTCGATCGGCCAGAAGCACGGCTCCCGGTCCCTCGATCCCTCGCCTCAGCGGCGGTTCATCGGGGCCGGGCCGATAATTCGCGCGAAATGCGGAACCGCCGGCTGACGGAATACGAGCGTAGACATGGGCGGTGTTCTACCGGCAAAGCGGCCGAAAGGAAAGACGCTTGCCGCTGTCATTGCCGCCAGAGAGCGCGATCGAGGGCGGTGAAGCCATCGAAGGTCGTCAACAGCGCACGTCCCTCCTCGGCGTCACGGTTCATCTGCTCGATCAAGGCTGCGACGCCGTCAAATTTCAGCTCTGGTCGCAGGTAGGCGATGGGCATGACGGTAATCGTCTTGCCATAAAGATCGCCGGCAAAGTCGAAGACGAAGGTTTCGAACACCGGCGCTCCGTTGTCGAAGGTCGGCCGGCGACCCCAGCTTGCCACGCCCGCATGACGAATGCCGTCGATCTCGGCGAAAACCGCGTAGACCCCTTCCGAGAGCCGGACTTGCTGCGGCAGGCGAATATTGGCCGTCGGAAAGCCGATGGTGCGGCCGCGTTTGTCGCCATCGACGACCGTGCCCTCGAAGAACCAGTGCCAGCCAAGAAGGCCGGTCGCCTCCGCCAGCACGCCTTCGGCAAGACGGTCGCGGACGGCGCTGGAAGAAACGGTGTAGCCATCCTCGGTTTCATAGGGAGCGATGACGTCGACCGAGAAGCCGTGTCGCTCGCCGAGTTCGCGAAGCTTTTGCGGTGTGCCATGCCGTCCCTGACCGAAATGGAAATTCCAGCCGACGACGACATTGCGGATGGCGAGTTCCTCCACCAATACCCGTTCCACGAATTCTTCCGGACTCTGGGCGGCAAAGCTGGACGAGAAGGGGATGGAGACGAGTCCGTCAAGGCCGATGGCCTCGACGAGCCGTGCCTTGACCGGTGCCGGCGTCAGACGGAACACCGGATGCTCCGGCCGGAAGACGTCGCGCGGGTGCGGCTCGAAGGTCACGCCGACGGCGGGAATGTCCCGCTGTCGCGCCACCGCCAGCGCCGCCTCCAGGACGGCTTGATGACCGCGATGCACGCCGTCGAAATTGCCGATGGCGACGGCGCCCCCTCGGAGGGACGGCGAGACGGAATGACGGTCGACGAACTGGAACGGGGGCATGGTCTCTGAAATCTGCTATCGCCGGAAACGCCGCCATGCCCAACAGGTCGCTCGGCGGCGCGGCGTGAACGTGCCTTCTGCCCCAGGCAAGGTCAAGCAGCTAATTGCCAGGCTGGCCTTGCTATCGCGACAGCCCTGAAGGCAGACGATAGCCGAGGGAATCTCCAGCATGGTTGGTAAAGCGTAAACCGGCCGGCCGGAAATTTACAACAATCTCGAGTAAAAACCGCTGAACAGCGCCATAAAAACGATTCAAACAAAAAAGGAATTGTAAATCAAGCGTCTCAGTGACGAGCAATAGCTGAAAAAGCCGCGAGGGCGAGAATTAACCGACTTTTCAGGTCCCCGTTGTATGGTTTCTTTCAAGCACGGGCCCCGGCAGGGACGTTCACCCGCCCGTGCAATTGAGCTCGGTCATCGAGGCGCGGGTGGCGCCGCGGCAGTGTGGAGTAAACGATGGCACTTGACACATCGATTCCGGTTCTCGTGGTCGACGATTACAAGACCATGATCCGAATCATCAGGAACCTCCTGAAGCAGCTCGGTTTCGAAGACGTTGATGAGGCGGCTGATGGCACTGAAGCTCTTGGCAAGATGAAGGAGCGCCGCTACGGTCTCGTGATCTCCGACTGGAACATGGAGCCGATGACCGGCTACGAGCTGCTGAAGCAGGTTCGCTCGGATTCGTCACTGTCGAAGACGCCGTTCATCATGGTGACAGCCGAATCCAAGACCGAGAATGTGATCGCCGCCAAGAAGGCCGGCGTCAACAACTACATCGTCAAGCCGTTCAACGCGCCGACGCTGAAGAGCAAGATCGAAGCCGTGTTCGGCGATTGAGTTGGAGTGTGCTGGGAGAATGCGGAGCGGCGACGGTGCCGCTTACCGCGCCCCCTGAAAGGCACGACGCCGCCAACGTATCTACCGCGATCAGACGTTTATAGCGCTGCCTTGTTGGCGGACGCCGTCGCGCACCTCAGAAAGAGGCCTTTCGATGTCTGACATGTCTTCAGAGCACGTGGCCAAAATTATCGATTTCCTCCGAAATGGCCGCAAGACGGAGGATGTGTCGCTTGAGGACGTCATGCGCCTCGCCGAGCTGATGGCCGAAAGCTTCCAGTCTTTCTTCAAGACGATGGACCTCGCCATCTACTCCGAACTCGGCGAGATGGCCCGCGAAATCGCCAATATGAAGGAAGAGCTGGCGCGCCTTCGCCTCAGCGATATGCGCGACGAACACATCCCCACTGCCGGACGAGAACTTGACGCCATTGTTGAGGCGACCGAAGAAGCCACCAACACCATCATGTCGGCCGCCGAGGAAATCATGGGGGCCGACGTGGCAGACGTCGATGCCTATCAGTCGCTGGTCAACGACAAGGTGATCGACATTTTCCAGGCCTGCTCGTTCCAGGACATTACCGGCCAGCGTATCTCCAAGGTTGTTTCCACCTTGAATGCCCTCGACAAGCGTATCACCACCTTGGTGGAAAAGTTGAAGATCTTGCGCATTACGGACGTGAACGCCGACGAGACGCCGACCGAAAAGCGCTCGCGCGAATTGATGCTGCATGGTCCCCAGTTCAAGGGTGAAGGCGTCAGCCAGGATGACGTGGACGCCTACTTCTGAGCAACTTCGGTCCTAGAATGAAAAAAGAGGCCCGATCGGGCCTCTTTTCGTATCCGCCATCACCAGACAAGTCGTGGGATGGCGGCCCGGATCGTGAGGCCTTCGGCCCCCAGCCGCGCGGCAAGCCGCGCAGGATCGGGATTGATCAGTTCGCCGAAATCGGCGCCGTGGATACCGGCGGTCACCATCAGCACGTCGATACCCTGACCACAGGCGCCTTTGATGTCGGTCGGCAGACCATCGCCGACGGCGAGCACCCGGCTTTTCTCCACCGGCCGGTCGAGCGTCCGGTCGATCGCGGCCAACGCCGCGTCGTAGACCGGCTTATAGGGCTTGCCGATGATGGTCGCGTCCCCTCCGAGTTCGACATAGAGCTGGGCGAGCGCTCCTGCACAATAGACGAGGCGGTCGCCGCGCTCGACGACGACGTCGGGATTGGCGCAATAGACCTTGAGGCCGCGTTCGATGAAGCGAAGGAACATCGGCCGATAGGTCTCGGCAGTCTCCGTCTCGTCATCAAACAGGCCGGTCAGCGCCACGTATTCGGCCTCTTCCTCGCCGACGAGTTCCAGATCGAGCCCTTCGAACAGACCAAGGTTGTGCTTCGGCCCGAGGTGGAACACCTTTCGGCGTGGCTCGTTCTCGAACACCTTGCGGGCGACCGAGCCGGAAGTGATGATTTTGTCATAGCTCTCCGGGCCGATGGCATATTGCCGATCGAGGAGATCTTCCACGGCTTTTGCCGGGCGCGGCGCGTTGGTGAGCAACACGGCTGCCTTGCCGAGCGCGCGGAAGCGGGAGAGGGCCTCGGCCGCTGCCGGGTAGGGCGAGATGCCGTTATGGAGAACGCCCCAGACGTCACAGATGACGCCGTCGTATGCTTCGGCGAGGGTCGAGAACCCTGCGATCATGTCAATCTTTTGCATGCCCTCCCGATAAGGGCGAGACATGACAAGGTCAAGGCAGCGATAGCCCGTCGCTCAGAAGATCGTTGATGAAAGCCGGCACGCAGTCGCCTGCCTTGCCTTCGATCTCCAGGTCGAAGAGCCCGTGCCCTTTGCGCGAAGCTTCGAGGTTCAATTCGACCGCGACGGCGCCCGCCTGCCGCGCCTCACGCACGAAATCGGCGGCGGGATAGACGGTGCCCGACGTGCCGATGGACAGAAAAAGGTCCGTCTCGCCGAGCGCCCGATAGATCTCAGGCATGAAATAGGGCATCTCGCCGAACCAGACGATATCCGGCCGGAGTGCGCCATGACGGCCGCAAAGCGGGCAGGTCGAAGCGGTCAACATGTCGCCGGTCCAGGGTCCGCGTCGGCCGCAGGCTTCGCACAGGAAGCCGTCGAGCGTGCCGTGCATGTGAAAGAGCGCTTTGGAGCCGGCCTTTTCGTGCAGGCCGTCGATGTTCTGCGTGACCAGAAGGAACCGCCCGGGCCAGGCTTTTTCAAGGTCTGCGAGCGCCACATGGGCGGGATTGGGGATTGCGTCGGCCGCTTCGCGACGTTGGGTGTTGTAGAAGTCATGCACCAGCGACGGGTTGCGGCGGAAGCCCTCCGGGGTTGCCACGTCGTCAATGTCGTAACGCGCCCAGATGCCGCCAGCGGCGCGGAAAGTGTCCAGACCCGATTCCTGAGATATGCCGGCACCGGTCAGCACGACGATCGACGTCGCCGCCGAAACCTCGACTTCTTTCATGGTCGCTCCTCATGTTGTCCGCCGACTATAGACCCGTGGATGGCGCCGGCGTTGACGATTTTGTGGTCGAGAGTAACCTCGCGCCACATAACTGCTTCGGTTATGCTCGCCGTCCCGATCCTCTCCGGTGCAAGCGAATCCCGGCTTTACATGTCCGTTATCATTCAGCTCTCGCCCGTCACCATCAACCGCATCGCCGCCGGCGAGGTGGTGGAGCGGCCGGCGAGCGTCGTCAAGGAATTGGTGGAGAACGCCATCGACGCTGGCGCCGACCGCATCGAGGTGGTGACGTCGGGCGGTGGCAAGACGCTCATCCGCGTTACCGACAATGGCGTCGGCATGATGGCGGCCGACCTGTCGCTGGCCGTGGAGCGGCACTGTACTTCCAAGCTGATCGAGGACGACCTTCTCGACATTCGTACCCTCGGCTTCCGAGGTGAAGCGCTGCCGTCGATCGGATCGGTGGCCGATCTCAGGATCGAGACGCGTCACGCTTCCGAGGACAATGGTTGGGCAATCGCCGTATCCGGTGGCAGTCGGTCGGACATCGAGCCGGTCGCGCTCAGCCAAGGCACCCGCATCGAGGTCCGGAACCTGTTCTTCTCGACGCCGGCTCGCCTCAAGTTCCTGAAGAGCGAGCGTGCGGAGGCCGGCGCCATTACCGACGTGATCAAGCGTCTGGCGCTCGCTCACCCCGAAATCCGTTTTTCGCTGTCGGGCTCCGATCGCTCGGCGCTCGATTATCCGGCGCTCGGCGAGGGCGATTTCCGGGGACGTGCCCTGCAGGTGATGGGCGCCGACTTCGCCGAAAACTCCATCGAGATCGATGCCCTGCGCGAGGGCGTTCGCCTCACCGGTCTGGCTGGCCTCGGCACGCTGCAGAAGGCCAACGCCCAGAGCCAGCATCTGTTCGTCAATGGCCGGCCGGTGCGCGACAAGCTGCTGCTCGGCGCCATCCGCGCCGGCTATGCTGATGTCATGGCCCGCGACCGTTTCCCGGCCGCCGTGCTGTTCGTCGACCTCGACCCGCATGAGGTCGACGTCAATGTCCACCCGACCAAGGCCGATGTCCGCTTCCGCGATCCTGGCCTGGTCCGGGGCCTCTTGGTCGGCGCGCTTCGCCGGGCACACGCCGATGCCGGCCACCGGGCCGCTTCGACGCATGGCGCCGCGACGCTCGACGTGCTGGCCGCCGCCGTCCGGCCGATGCCGGCGACGGCATCGGCGGCCTGGCGCACGGAATACCAAAGCCGACCGGTTGCCTTCGATTGGCGGACAGCGCCCGACCGGCCGGCTCCCGCCGAGACACCAGCATCACGCGGCTTCGCGGAGGAAGAGGTTACCTTCGATGTCGCCCCGCCGCAGGGCAGCTTTTCGATCGTCGATGGCGCGGTGTCCGCCGATGCCCGTCCCGGCCTCGCAGAGGCGCCGGCCGAGAGCGTGGCACGGCCGCTCGGTGCGCCGCGTGCCCAGATCCATGAGACCTACATCGTCGCCCAGACCGCGACCGGCCTTGTCATCGTCGACCAGCACGCCGCTCACGAGCGCCTCGTCTACGAGCGGCTGAAGCGGGAAATCGCCAACGGCGTCGAGACGCAGATGCTGTTGATCCCCGAGGTCGTCGACATGCCCGAAGAGGACGTGGATCGTCTCATCGAACGCGCCGACGAACTTGCCGAACTCGGCCTCGTCGTCGAGGGCTTCGGGCCGGGCGCGGTCGCCATTCGCGAGATTCCGGCCTTGCTCGGCCGCACCGACACGGCAGCGCTTCTGCACGACATCGCCGACGATCTCGCCGAGTGGGACCAGGCGACGCGCCTTCGCGAAAAGCTCGACGCCATCGCCGCCACCATGGCTTGTCATGGCTCGGTGAGAGCCGGCCGCCGGCTGCGCCTTGAGGAGATGGACGCGTTGCTGCGCGAGATGGAAGAGACCCCCAACTCCGGCCAATGCAACCACGGTCGCCCGACTTTTGTCGAACTGAAACTCAGCGACATCGAGCGACTATTCGGTCGACGCTGATCTCACCGTTCACGGATGATGGCGTAGATCGCCGTGTCCCAACGGGCGGCGCCCACTTTCACCGACGAACGGCGAACACCCTCCCGCACAAAGCCGAGGGATTCGTAGAGCGCGATGGCCGGCGCATTGAACGTATAGACGTTGAGCTCGAGTCGGGGGAAGTCGCCGATTTCGTCGAGCCGGGCGAACACGTCGGCGAGAAAGGACCGCGCCAGCCCGCTGCCTCGAAAAGGCGGTGCGATGGCAAAGCGAGCGAGGCGTGCGACACAGTCGGTCCAGTCGAGAACCAGTTGGGCATGGGCCGCCGTGTCGTCCCCTGCGAGGCCGACAAAAGCCAGCCGACGCGGCGGCTCCGTCATTGTCTCGGCGAGCATGGCGGCGATCTGCTCTGTGTCCAGGGGAAAGCGGAGGCCGCTGCCGCCCCATTGAGCCAGCGCTTCCGGTGTTGAAAACCAGGAGGGGAGCGGTGTGAGACGTTCTGGCGTGGCCGGAGCGACGCGGAGTGTCGAGGTCATCGGGCCTATTCGCCCTCGCCGAAGCGATCGTTGACCAATGTGGCGATGGCTTCGATGACGGCCTCGGCTTCCGCCCCGGCGGCGCGCACCTCGATGGAAGAGCCGATGCCGGCGGCCAGCATCATCAGGCCCATGATCGATGTTCCCAACACGCTTTGGCCGTCCTTCACGACGAAAACCTCGGCCTCGAACCGATCGACGCACTGAACGAATTTTGCCGAGGCGCGAGCGTGCAGGCCTTTTTTGTTGAGAATCTTCAATTCACGGACGATGGCACCATCGGCTGTGTCGTCTGTCATGATCCTGCAAGCACCTGGCTGGCAACGGAGATGTATTTACGGCCAGCGTCGCGGGCCTCGGTGACGGTCTCGGCAAGCGGTCGCTCTTTGCGTACCGTTGCGAGCTTGACCAGCATCGGCAGATTGACGCCGGCGATCACCTCGACATCGCCGATGTCCATGACTGAAATGGCGAGATTCGACGGTGTTCCGCCGAACATGTCGGTGAGAAGAATGACGCCTTTGCCGGAGTTGACGCGACCAACCGACGCGATGATATCGCTCCGTCGCTGTTCCATGTCGTCTTCAGGGCCGATGCAGATCGTCTCGAAATCGGCCTGAGGACCGACCACATGCTCGAGTGCCGACCGGAATTCGTCTGCCAGGCGACCATGCGTCACCAGAACCAACCCGATCATGCTGGGGTCCGATCCCTATAGAATGCGAAGATCATGCGGCACGCCATGTTGGTTTCGCTCCAAGCTGGAACGGGCCACATCTTCACCAGAGCGGGACGTCTTGCAAGAGGAAATCGGATCGTGATCGGGCCGGGAGCTGTTCTCAAGGGCAGGCAACGGCGGGCCGGCACGACAAAAGAGACGCGGCATTGGCCCGAAAACCCGGGCCTTAAGGGGACTTTAGGAGAAGAACGCAAGGTTTGTCGGAATTGCGGCTTCGATCGTTAAATCTTGTTCATTTCGGCGAGCGCGGCGGTGAGCAGCGGTAGCGAAACCACCGTTTGTCGGGCCGGAATCGCTTGCCTCGGCAGTCTCAAACCTTCGATTTCGGTCTCTTCCTCCGCCGCCTCCGGCAGGCGGGACATTGTCTCCGCGTCGACAAGGTCGGCAACGAGCCGGATCACAGCCATCGGTACGTGCTCCACTTTCTCGACGCCATGACCGCGTCGCTCGGCAAGGCCGGCGATGGGCTCCGGACAGCGAGCAAGAAGACGGCCGTTCAGAGCAGTCAACGCGACATGGTCGTCGGCGACGAAGGCGGCGTAAAGGCCGCCCCGGCGAGCGGCGTCGACAAGGGCGAAGGCGAGCGACGTCTTTCCCGCGCCCGAGGCGCCGCGGATCAGCACGCCGGCTTCACCGATGACGACCGCGGTGGCGTGGACGGTTGGCTGGTTCATGAGGCGAGGTCCGCCGGCAACGACACCACGAAGCGCGCACCGGTGACATGTGTAGGATCGCCGGGGTCGTCCTGGCGGTTGATTGCCGTGATGGTGCCGCGATGGGCTTCGACGATCTGCTTGGAAATCGATAGTCCGAGGCCGGAATTGTTGCCGAAGCTCTCGCCCTCCGGGCGGTCGGTGTAGAAGCGCTCGAACACGCGCTCGAGCTTTTCGGCGCGAATACCCGGACCGTGGTCGTCGACGATGACATTGATCACGTGGTCGTCTCGGCAGACGGTCACCTCGACCCGGCCGCCGTCCGGTGAGAAAGAGCGGGCATTGTCGATCAGGTTATTGAACACCTGCCCAAGCCGGCTGTCATGCCCCAGCACCGTCAAGGGCTTGTCGCCCTCGCCGCGGTCAATCCTGAGATCTATGCCGACCTCCTGATGGCGGCCGGTCTCCCGGGCCAACAAGACGACGCCTTCGATGAGCCGACCGACGTCGAGCAGCGCCACGTCCTCGCGAGCGAGTTCGGCGTCGAGGCGCGAGGCATCGGAAATGTCGGTGATCAGCCGGTCGAGACGACGGACGTCATGCTGAATGATCTCGAGAAGCCGCTCCCGGCTGTTGTCGCTCTTGGCGAGCGGCAGCGTCTCTACGGCCGAGCGCAGCGAAGTCAGCGGATTCTTGAGCTCGTGGGCGACATCGGCGGCGAAGCTCTCGGTCGCATCCATCCGGCTGTAGAGGGCGTTGGTCATGTCACGGAAAGCACGGGCGAGGTCGCCGATCTCATCTTCGCGGTCGAAAGAGGGGATCTCTTCTCGCTGCTTGACGCCGCGCCGGATGCGGTCGGCCGCCGCGGCAAGACGGCGGAGCGGCCGGGCGATGGTACCGGCAAGCAGGAAGGATAGCGTCGCGGTGACGGCAGCCGCCACCAGGAAGACGCGGAAGATGCCCCAGCGTTCGGCCGTGACGATGGCGTCGATATCGCCGCCTTCGGTGGAAAGCAGCAGCGAACCGACGACGACATTGAAGCGCTGCACCGGAACGGCCACCGAGACGATCATCTCGCCGGCCTCGGTGACACGCACCACCGTGCCGGGGGCTCCGTTGAGGGCCTGCTCCACCTCGGGGTAGCCGCGCCCGTTGGCGCCGCCGAGCTCGCGGTAAACGGGGAGGTCGAAGCGTCTCAGGCGAAAGGTGATGGCATTGATCGCCTGTTCGAGGAGCGATGGCGCCACCGGTTTCGCCGGCGGCAGGTTGAAGCGAAGCACCTGCCCTCGCGAATAGAGGAAGCGAGAATCGAGGATCAGGATACCATCGCGATCGTAGATGCGTGCCCGCGTTTTGGTCGGCGTGATCAACCGGCGCAGGAGTGGCGCCACGCGCTCCGGATTGATCGGAAAGTCGAGACTCTCGGTATCTATTGGGGCGGTGACCTCGCCGCCGGCCTGCATTTGCAGGAGGCGTTCGGGATCGATGGTGATGGTATTGGACACCGCCGAGGCCGAGGCCGCAATGGCGCCGGCCATGATCTCGCCCTGCGTCAGCAGGCTCTCGACGCGCGCATCGATCAGACCGGCCCGGAATTGGTTGAGGTAGAGAATGCCGGCCACCAGCGCTGCCAGCCCGGCGAGGTTGAGGACGAGGATGCGGCGGCTGAGGGAAGTGCCGATCGACGTCGCCGCGAAGCGTTTGACACGGCGGATAATAACCGGCACCAGCCGGCGCATCGTTTGAATGCGCCCGCCGTCGGCCCGGTCGGCTTCCTGGCTAACCCTCATCAGCATCGCTTCCTGCCAGCGGTTCGACTCCGACATTTGCATGCCGCCGATACCACCCTCGGAGCAAATGTCGAAGTCAAAAGAACCACTGGCAACCCAATGTTTCCAGCGGAGCCTCCGACATTTGATCGGCAGCCTTATGTCTGCGAGGACTCAAATGTCAAACTCATCCGCGGGCCCGCACCTCAAGTCTCCTTGAAGCGGTAGCCGACGCCATAGAGAGTTTCGATCATTTCGAAGTCGTCGTCGATAGCCTTGAACTTCTTGCGCAGCCGCTTGATGTGGCTGTCGATCGTGCGGTCATCGACGTAGACCTGATCGTCATAGGCGGCATCCATCAGCGCGTTGCGGCTCTTGACCACGCCGGGCCTTTGGGCCAGCGCGAACAGGATCAGGAACTCGGTGACGGTCAGCACCACGTTCTGGCCTTTCCAGGTGCAGGTGTGCCGCTCCTGGTCCATCACGAGGTTGCCACGCTCGATGTTGCGATTGGCGTCGCTCGGCTTCGGGGTGGCATTGGTGTCGCGCGGGGCGACACGCCGCAGCACCGCCTTGACGCGCTCGACCAGAAGCCGCTGCGAGAACGGTTTGTGAATGAAGTCGTCGGCGCCCATCTTGAGGCCGAACAACTCGTCGATCTCGTCGTCCTTGGAGGTCAGGAAGATGACCGGCATGTCGGTCTTCTGGCGGAGGCGGCGGAGCAGCTCCATACCGTCCATGCGCGGCATCTTGATGTCGAGGATGGCAAGGTCGGGCTGCACCTTGGTCAGACCGTCGAGGGCAGACGCTCCGTCAGTATAGGTCTCGACGCGATAGCCCTCCGATTCGAGGGCGATCGAAACGGACGTCAGGATGTTTCTGTCATCGTCCACGAGCGCGATGGTCGGCATGCCCCAGGTCCCCGTCAGTTCCGAGCCTTAGCTCTTCATGTCATAATCGGTCGGTATCGACAGCCGGACCTTTGTAGCAGAGTTGAGCAGAATCTGGGCAACAATGTAGAAAGATCAAGAATTCACTCGCTTTTTCACCTTCTTTCGGTGCCGTGAGCGTGAATTTGCGCCCGCGCCGAGTAAGACTAGGGCGGCTCCGCACGCAGTTCGCTCGGCTCCGATTCTCGCCCGGCGCAAGCCGTCGGGCAATTCAAGGGAAGATTTCGAATGGATGATGCCCGCTTCGATGCCCAGGATATGGCGCGCCGGATTGTTCGATCGGCGGCAACCGCCGCCCTCGGCACGCTCACGACCGAAGGCGGACCGTTCGTCACCTTTGTGACGGTGGCGACCGATATCGACGGCGCTCCGCTCGTCTTTCTCTCGGGCCTTGCCGCTCACACCCGCCATCTCGCACGCGATGGACGCGCCTCGCTCCTGATGCAGGCGCCAGCTGGTGATGGCGAGGATCCGCTGACGGGTGCCCGGGTCACCGTCATGGGCAACTTCCGGCGTGTCGCGCGCGACGAGGCTAGCCACGCGCGGCTCCTCGGCCGCTTCCTGGCGCGCCACCCGCAGGCGGAGGGGTACGCCGGTTTCGGCGATTTTTCCATTCATCACATGAACGTGGACGGCGTTCATCTTGTCGCCGGCTTCGGGCGGATCGCACGCCTTTTTGCCTCTGAATTCCTGGTGCCGGCGGCTGTGGCCGATGCGTTCGCCGCCGCCGAGGCCGGCCTTCTGGACGACCTCAACGGCTCCGGCCCCCGGCTTGTGGCGGTCGATCCCGATGGCGTCGATGTCGCCGACAAAAGCGTGAAGCGGTTGTCCTTTCCGCGCCGCGTCGACGATCCTGGCGAGGTAAAGGCTTTTCTCGCCGGACTTGGCTGAACGAGATCAGGTCCGGCGGGCGAAGACCACCTGCGTCTCGCCGTAAGAGCGTTGGTCGAGACGTTCGAAGCCTTCCGGCAGCGCCACTTCGCCCTTGGCCGTTTCCTCGACAACGACGAGTGCGTCCTTCGCGAGCCACCCGCCGGCTAGAAGCGAAGCAAGCGCTTTTTCGGCGAGGCCCTTGCCGTAGGGCGGGTCGAGAAAGGCGAGCGTGTAGGGCTCGGCCGGGCCGATCGATCCCATGGTTGTGGCGTCGCGACGGAAGATGCGCGTCGTGCCCATCAGGCCAAGCGTTTCCTGGTTGCGGCGAATGAGGCCGCGCGCCTCCGCCGCCTCCTCGACGAACAGGCAGGTCTTGGCACCCCGGCTCATCGCCTCGAAGCCTAGCGCGCCGGTTCCGGCGAACACGTCCATGACCCGAGCCCCGTCGAACACGCCCTCATAGCCATGCTCGAGGATGTTGAAGACGCTCTCGCGCAGGCGGTCGGAAGTGGGGCGGATGGCGAGGCTGCCGGCCACCGGTGTGGCCAGCGCGGCGCCTCGATGCTTACCGGCGACGATCCGCATCGCGCCCTCCCGGCTTGCCCGTTCCGCTCCGGCCGGCACCGTCCTTCGGTCCCCCTCGGCTCCCCTTGCCCTTGGTCGCGCCCATCGGGCTGCCATCCTGGATGCGGCTGCCCTTGGGGACAATCCCCCGTTGTGGTCCTTCGCCGCGCACCCGGGTCGGCTCATCGCCGTGGGCGCGCGGCTTGCGGTCGACCTCGAAGCTCTTGCCCGATTTGTAAGCGCGCGGCGCGTCTTCGGTCTCAGCACGGCGGGTGAGGCGGCCGGCGCGCCGCTCATCACTGACGCCGCTCTTGAGAGTCAGCGTGGCGCGCGGCGGCTTTTCCGCCTTGGCGGTGCGAGCCGGTGATTTTCCGCTTCCGGCTTTGCCAGCGCTCCGCCCGGTCGGGTGGCGCGTTGTCGATGCATCGAGATCGGCCTCGTGGCGCTTGCGGTTCGCCGACGCCGAAACGGCTTTCGGTCGCACTGGGGCCTTTTCCTTGGCAACGGGCGCCTTTTCCTTCGCGCTGGACGCAGCCTTGCCGGCCTTGGCGATCACCGACTGGATCGGCGCGCGATCATCCTCACGCGCCTCGAAGTCGGCGCTCGCTTCGCCGGCGATCCGATCGCCAAGCTGGGCGCGCAGCACGCGGCGCGGCACCTCTTCCACGGCGCCGTCGGCCAGATCGCCGAGCTGGAACGGGCCGAAGGAGACGCGGATCAGCCGGTTCACGTCGAGCCCGAGGTGGGCGAGGATGGTCTTCACCTCTCGGTTCTTGCCTTCACGCAGGCCGATTGTCAGCCAGACATTGTCGCCCTGGCGGCGGTCGAGCGTCGCCTCCACCGAACCGTAGAGAATGCCGTCGATGGCGATGCCATCCTTCAACGCATCGAGTCGCGCCTGATTGATGTCGCCATGGGCACGCACCCGGTAGCGACGGAGCCAGCCGGTGGTCGGCAGTTCCAGAATGCGAGCGAGACCGCCATCGTTGGTCAGCAGCAATAGGCCTTCGGTGTTGATGTCGAGCCGGCCGATGGTCATGACGCGCGGCAGATCCTCGGGCAAGATCGAAAACACCGTCGGCCGCCCTTCGGGATCGTAGGTGGTGGTGACGGTGCCACGCGGCTTGTGGAACAGCCAAAGGCGGGTACGGTCGCGCTCGGGCAGCGGCTGACCGTCCACCTCGACCTTGTCGCCAGCCTTGACGGTAACCGCCGGCGTGTCCAGGAGGCGGCCGTTGAGCTTGACGCGACCATCGGCGATCCAGGCTTCGGCCTCGCGGCGCGAGCAGAGGCCGGCGCGTGCAATCACCTTGGCGATACGGTCGGCGCCATCGTCGGCCTTGGCCGGGGACTTATTCGCCTTGGGGGCGGGGGAGGGAGTCTTGATCATGCGACGCTCTTAGCAGGAAAAGCACGCGACGTGCAGTCGGTCTGTGAAACGAGCAAGCCCGGTTCGAACGCGCGCTATGTTCGGACAGCCCAAGCCGGGTTATATGCCAATCTGTCATATCGAGGATAAGCATGTCCGGCTTTATGGATAGGGCCATCGAGGAAGCGCGCTCGGCCGCCGCGCGCGGCGAGGTGCCGGTCGGCGCGGTGATCGTCCGCGACGGCGCCGTTCTCGCCGCCGCCGGCAATCGCACGCTGGAGCTATGCGATCCCACCGCGCATGCCGAGATCCTGGCGATCCGCGCCGCTGCCACGGCGATTGGTTCGGAGCGGCTTGTCGGCTGCGACCTCTATGTCAGCCTCGAACCCTGCGCCATGTGTGCCGGAGCGATATCCTTCGCTCGCCTGAGACGTCTTTATTACGGTGCGGGCGACGTGAAGGGGGGCGCGGTGGAACACAATGTTCGTTTCTTCGCCTCGCCTGCTTGCCACCACGCGCCAGAAGTCTATTCGGGAATCGGCGAGAGCGAAGCCGGCCAACTGCTCAGAAATTTCTTTGCGGATCGGCGATAATCAGGCGGCGGCGTCGAGGCGTCGCCCGACAGCGGCCTTCACTTCCTCGCGGACGCCGGCGGTGGCGGCGAGGATGTCCCGCGCTTTGGTGAAGTCAAGCACCCGGATGCCATCGATGGGCGGCCGGATCAGAACGTCTGGTTGCCGTGACTTCAGCTTCTCGGCAATCAGCGCCTGCATCAAAACCTGACTGGCGCCGAACAGCGCTTCGCGCGCGCCGGGCAGGCGGTTTTTCTCGGGGCGGACAGGCGTGCCCACGACGTCGACGGCAACGATCAGCTCGATATCCCTCGGCAGCCTGTCGAAGGGCAATGGATTGACGACACCGCCATCGATCAGCGTCAGGCCGCCAATTTCGACAGGTCGGAACAACGCAGGGAGGGCGATCGACGCGGCGACTGCCCGCCGCACGGAGCCGGCGCTGATCTCAACCTCGGCAGCGCCGTAGAAATCGGCGGCAACGGTGGAAAAAGGGATGGAGAGGGAGGCGAAATCGTTGGGAATGCGATCCGGCAGGAATTCGGTGGCCACCGCCTCCGGGTCGAACAACGGCAGGCCGCCGGCGATGTCGGCCAGACTGCGTGGCCGGAGCTTCCAGATCTTGCCCCAGACGTCGGCCGGACGGCCAAGCGCGATGAGGATTTCATCCTCCACCTCGGCGCCGGACAGGCCGGCTGCCGCTGCCGCGCCGATCAGGGCGCCGATGGAGCAGCCGGTGATCGCCGACGGTCTGAGGCCGAGATCGTCGAGGGCCGAGAGGACGTGCACGTGCGCAAGGCCGCGCGCACCGCCGCCGCCGAGCGCCAGCCCGAGGCGGGGAAAGCTTGACTGAGGCGGGGCGGCACCGGTCATGACGATATGCTCGTTTGGTTTGTGTGAAAGGGACATGCCGGCTCGATATGGCGTCTTCACGACGCTTTCGCGAGGTCGGCCGGCAAAAAACGATCTTTCCCGGCCGTGACTGCGCTTGCGGCGGTGTCGCGCCGCCGCTAGAGCATTTTCAGGAAGACAGGCGATCCACCGGGCCATCGTCGTGTGAGGACAGGGAAGACCTTCGTGAAATATGTGAGCACCCGTGGCAACGCGCCCGTCCTTGGCTTTTCCGACGTGATTCTTGCCGGCCTTGCCCGCGACGGCGGGCTCTATGTGCCCGAGACCTGGCCGACGCTCGACGCGGCAACCATCGCTTCCTTCGCCGGTAGGTCCTACGCCGACGTCGCCTTCGAGGTAATCTCGCGCTTTGTCGACGGCGACATCGCCGACGCCGATCTCAAAACCATGATCGATGCCGCCTACACTGGTACTTTCCGCCATCCGGCGGTGACGCCGCTCGTTCAGATCGCCCCCGATCACTTCCTGCTCGAACTGTTTCACGGGCCGACGCTCGCCTTCAAGGACGTGGCGATGCAGTTGCTCGCCCGCCTGATGGACCATGTGCTCGGCCAGCGCGGCGCCCGCGCCACCATCGTCGGCGCCACCTCCGGCGATACCGGCGGCGCGGCGATCGAGGCCTTCCGAGGCCGCGACAACACCGACATCTTCATTCTCTTCCCCAATGGCCGCGTTTCGGACGTGCAGCGTCGCCAAATGACGACGGTCGCCGATGACAACGTTCATTGCATCGCTCTCGAAGGTACCTTCGACGACGCCCAGCGGCTGGTGAAGGGCATGTTCAACCACTTCGCCTTCCGTGACGAACTGAGCCTCTCGGGCGTCAACTCGATCAACTGGGGCCGCATCGCCGCGCAGGTGGTCTACTATTTCGTTGCCGCCGTGGCGCTCGGCGCGCCGGCCCGCAAGGTGTCCTTCACCGTGCCGACTGGCAACTTCGGTGATATCTTCGCCGGTTATGTCGCCAAGAAGATGGGGCTGCCCATCGACAAACTGGTGATCGCCACCAACGTCAACGACATTCTCGCCCGTACCCTCGAAACCGGCCGCTACGAGGTGACCGGCGTCGTGCCGTCGACCTCGCCGTCGATGGACATCGAGGTGTCCTCCAATTTCGAGCGTCTCGTCTTCGAGTCCTGCGGCCGAGACGCGCCGACGGTGACACGCCTGATGCAGACGCTGTCGCAGTCAGGAGCCTTCTCGCTGCCGGATGCGGCATTGACCGCCATCCGCTCTGAATTCGCCGCCGGCCGGGCATCGGTCGAGGCGACGGCGGCTCTCATCCGGCGTTTGCGGGGCGAGGCGGGATACCTGATCGACACCCACGGCGGCAATGGTGTGGTGGTAGCCGAGGCCTTCACCGGCGGTCGCGTGCCGATGGTGACGCTCGCCACGGCCCATCCGGCCAAGTTCCCGGACGCGGTGCAAGCGGCCTGTGGCGAACGGCCGTCGCTGCCTGCTTTTCTCGGCGACCTGATGAGCCGGCCTGAACGCATGACCGTGCTGGCCGACGACCTCGCGGTCGTCGAGGCCTTCGTGCGGCAGCGGGCGCGGGTTCTCGCCTGAATGACCGGCTCCACAGGGAGGTGCGCCGGCAAAAGTGAAGGGTGACGCGAAACTTTATGTTGAGTGGCGCGTCGTTCCATGCAGTGTTCGCTGAAAAGCTGGCCTTCTAGGGAGGAAATGGTCGGATGGCCGTCGAAGTAACGAAGTTGGAAAACGGCATCACCGTCGTCACCCATTCCATGCCGCATCTGGCGTCTGCTGCGCTTGGCGTCTGGGTGGCGGCTGGATCGCGGTCGGAGTCGGCGGACGAGAATGGCATCTCCCACCTTCTCGAACACATGGCTTTCAAGGGCACCAAGAAGCGCTCGGCCAAGGATATCGCCGAGGAGATCGAGAACGTCGGCGGCGAGGTGAACGCCGCCACCTCCATTGAGAGCACGAGCTATTATGCCCGCGTGCTGGCCGGTGACGTGCCGCTCGCCCTCGATATTCTCTCCGACATTTTACAGAACTCGCTGTTCGAGCCCGATGAACTCGACCGCGAGAAACACGTCATCGGCCAGGAAATCGGTGCGGCGCTCGACGCACCCGAAGACTTCGTCTTCGACATGTTCCAGCAGGCCGCCTTTCCCGGTCAGTCGATCGGCCGTCCGATCCTCGGTTCGATCGAAACGGTGAAGAGCTTTTCCGATAATGCGCTGCGTGGCTATCTCAACCGCCACTACACCGGCGGCCGCACGGTGATCGCCGCTGCCGGCAAGCTCGGCCACCGTGATCTCGTGCGTTTGGCGCGCAAGAAGTTCCTGCATTTCGGCGAGGTGGAGTCGATCGTTCCGGAACGGGCTGTCTACGTCGGCGGCGAAGCGCGCGAAGAGCGCGATTTGATGGAGGCGCAGGTGGTGCTCGGCTTCCCCGGCATCGCCTACGGCCATGACGATTATATCACCGCCCAGATCGCTTCTTCGATCCTCGGCGGTGGCATGTCGTCACGTCTTTTCCAGGAGATCCGCGAAAAGCGCGGTCTTTGCTACTCGATCTACGCCTTCCACTGGGGCTTCGAGGATGCGGGCATTTTCGGAATCTCGGCGGCGACCGGCGAGCGCGATGCCGGCTCTGTGGTCGAGGAGACCATGAACGAGATCGCCCGCGCCTCGACCGAGGTCACCGAGGTGGAGGTGAAACGCGCCCAGTCGCAGCTCAGAGCCGGCCTCCTCATGGCGTTGGAGAGCCCGGTGGCGCGGGCCGGCCAGATCGCTCGTCACATCATGTTCCATGGCCGCACGTTGCCGCTCGATGAATTGGTCACGCGCATCAACGCCGTGACGCCTCAGAGGGTCTGCGAGTTCCTCGAGAAGATCGTCGTTGCGCCCAACCCGACACTCGCGGCCATCGGTCCCATCGCCAAGGTTCCTTCGGTGGATTCCATCGCTGCCAGCTCGGTATCGACCAAGGCGAGCGCGGCATGACCTTCTTCGGCGTCGTGGCGTCCGGAACCTTTCCGGTGCTGGCGGACGACGCCGTCAGTCTGCGCCTGCCGGCGGTGTCGGACTATGCCGCCTGGGTAGCCGAGCGATCCGAAAGCCACGCCTTCCTGAAACCCTGGGAGCCGACATGGTCGGCCGAGGATCTGACACGGTCGGCCTTCAAGCGCCGCGTGCGTCGCGTTCAGCGCGAGGCGGCCGAACAGAGCGGCTTCGCGTTCCTCATCTTTCACAGCGACGATGACGCACTGCTCGGTGGCATCACCCTGTCCAATATTCGTCGGGGTGTCGCCCAAACCTGCAGTCTCGGCTATTGGATGAGCGTGCGTCATGCCGGCCGCGGCTACATGCGCCGGGCCGTGGATCTGGTTCTTGAGTTCGCATTCGGCGACTTGAGACTTCACCGGGTTGAGGCGGCTTGCATCCCCGGCAACGACCGGTCTCTCGGTCTTCTCGAAAAAGCCGGATTTGTTCGCGAAGGCTATGCCCGGCGCTATCTCCTGATCGACGGCCGTTGGCAGGATCATGTGTTGCTGTCACGGATGGTTGATGACGATGGCGCAGCCTGACGGCCCACCGAACGGGCGGTTTGCATGGCCCTCGTCCTCGGTTATATCTTCCCGACGCGCTTTCGGAGGAAGCTGTGCAAAGGATCTCCGGCGGGCTGTCGTCGTAGCCGCCGCGCACCCTGACAAAGCCGCCGCGTATCCGGCGCGGCTCACGAAAATTAAACTGTTCGCCAGTTGAGCTGGAGAGTGTCCTTGGCCTTCGTCCGCGCCGCTGTCGCCTTGTTGCTGCTGGTGTTCGCCGCCGGCTTTGCTCCTCACGTTGCCTTGGCCGCCGAGCCCATCCTTGTCCAACCCGACGTCAAGGCGCTCGATCTCACGCACGCCGTCGAGTATCGGCGGGATGCCGGCAACTCGATCCAGGTGTCGACGGCGCCCGGCCCCGACGGCGTCGTCCGCCGCATCGAGGTGCGCGCCAAGGGCATCGATTCCAATCCGTCCTGGGTGGTGTTCTCACTGTCCAATCAGTCGGATCTTCAGCTCGACCGGCTGATCGTCGCGCCCCACTTCCATCTGGTTGGCTCGCGCGTCATGTGGCCCGATCTCGGCGCCTCGCGGATCGCGGCGATCACCCCGAGTTCCGGCTTCGCTCCGGAGCGACAGACCAGTCAGGATTCCGACGTTTTCCTGGTAACGCTCGATCCCGGCACGGTGGTGACCTTCGTCGTGGAACTCAGAACACGCGACCTGCCGCAGATCGGCCTCTGGGAGCCCAACGCCTATAAGGACAGCGTCAACGCCTACACGCTCTATCGCGGTATCGTGCTCGGCATTTCCGGTCTTCTGGCGCTGTTCCTGACCATCCTGTTCGTCGTCAAGGGGTCGATGATGTTCCCGGCGACGGCGGCGCTCGCCTGGGCGGTGCTCGCCTATCTCTGCATCGATTTCGGCTTCTGGAACAAGGTGTTCGCGGTCGGCTCGGGAACCGATCAGCTCTATCGCGCCGGCTCGGAGGTGATGATCGCCGTCACCATGGTGATCTTCCTCTACGCCTATCTCAACCTCAATCGCTGGCACGTCCGCTACAGCCACGTCATGCTGATCACGCTCTTGGCGCTGGTCGGACTGTTCGCGCTCGCCCTCTACGATCCATCGATCACCGCCGGCATTGCCCGCATGGTGCTGGCCGCCCTCGGCGGTATCGGCTTCGTGCTGATCGTCGCCTTGTCCCTGCGTGGCTATGACCGGGCGATCATGTTGGTGCCGACCTGGCTGGTGTTCCTGGCCTGGCTGGCCGGTACGGGGCTCGCGGTCTCCGGCCGCCTCGTCAGCGATCTCGCCCAGCCGGCGCTGGCCGGCGGCTTGGTGCTGGTGGTCCTACTTCTCGGCTTCACGGTCATGCAGCATGCCTTCGCGGGCGGCGCCATCACGCAAGGACAGGTCGACGACAGTGAGCGCAAGGCGCTGGCGCTCACCGGCTCCGGCGACATGATCTGGGACTGGGACGTGCTCGCCGACCAGATCGTCACGTCGGCCGAGGCCGAGGAAAGCCTGGGTCTCAAGCGCGGTCGTCTCGAGGGACCGGCGCGCGACTGGCTCGACTATCTGCATCCGCAAGATCGGGAACGCTTCAAGGCGACGCTCGACGCCGTCGTCGAGACGCGCAAGGGGCGCCTCAGCCAGACCTTCCGCATGCGTGCCCAGGACGGCCATTACCAATGGTTCCGTCTGCGCGCGCGTCCGATTCTTGGTTCGGACGGCGAGGTCATCCGCTGCGTCGGCACGTTGCTCGACATCACCGACATGAAGGTTGCACAGGAGCGTCTGCTGTCCGACGCCATTCACGACAACCTCACCTCGTTGCCGAACCGCGAGCTCTACTTTGACCGCCTCGCGTCTGATCTCGCCCGAGCCAAAGTGGACAACCAGCGCCGGCCGGCCGTCTTCCTCGTCGACCTCGATCGCTTCCGCCAAGTCAACGAGACGCTTGGCCTGTCGGTGGGCGATACCATTCTCCTGACGTTGGCCCGCCGGCTTGGCCGTCTCGTCAAGCCGCTCGATACGCTGTCGCGTCTTGAGGGGGATCGCTTCGGCATCGTGCTGGTCTCCGAACAAGCGTCGGACCGGCTCGCCGCCTTCGCCGACACCGTCAAGCGGGCGGTGCGGGCACCGATCGTCGTCGGCGAGAAGGAAGTGTTCCTCACCGCCTCGATCGGCATCGCTGTGCCCGATACTGACGACAAGGAAGCGCGCACTCTGATCCAGGATGCCGAGATCGCGCTCGCCTTCGCCAAGAAGCTGGGCGGCGACCGCATTGAGACCTTCCGCCCGGCGCTTCGCATCATGTCGGCCGACCTCACCGCACTTGAGCAGGATCTGCGCGGCGCCATCGAGAAGGGCGAACTGACCATACTCTACCAGCCGGTCATCCGAGCCGGCGACCGGTCGGTGGCTGGCTTTGAGGCCCTGCTGCGCTGGAACCATCAGCGCAAGGGCTCGATTCCGCCTGCCGAATTCATGCCGATTGCCGTTCGCTCCGGTCTGGTCGCCCAGCTCGGTCTGTTCCTGCTCGATCGAGCCGCCCGCCAGCTCGCCGACTGGCGCGACCATCTGCCGTTCGGCGACACGCTGACCATGTCGGTCAACCTGTCCAACAGGCAGTTGCTCCGGCACGAGCTTCTGAACGAGGTCAAAGCCGTCCTGTCGCGCACCGGTCTGCCGCGCGACGTGCTGCATCTCGAATTTTCCGAGGGCCTCTTGATGGAAAGCCCGGAATTCTCGTTGCAAATGCTGATGAAGCTGAAGGAGCTCGGCGCGGGCTTCGCGGTCGACGAGTTCGGTATGGGCTTTTCGTCGCTGAGCTATCTGCAAAGGTTGCCGCCCGGCACGCTGAAAGTTGACCAGAATGTCTTGAGAAGTTCCGGCCGTCATCGGCAGGACCTGCTCAGGACCATCGCCTCGCTGGCCCACGATCTGGAACTGGAACTGGTGGTGGAGGGCGTCGACCGCGCCATCGACCTCGACGAAGTTGCCGGTCTCGGAGCCGATTATCTCGAAGGCTACCTGTTCGGGTCGCCGATGAGCGCCGACGAGGTGCGCAAGCTCATGGAAAAGGCGAAGAAAGCCGTGGCCAAGGTGGCGCCGGTTGCCGTTCCCGATGCGCCGTTGCGCGTGCCGGAGCGAGTCCCGGGGGCCTCGGTCACGCCACTGAGTGCCGGAGAGGCCGCGGGCGGGCGGCCGGTCGCTTGAGCCTACCTTTTCGTGCCGCCACAAGTGTGGGAATAAGGATCGGCCGGCGATTCGCCGCCGGGGTCTGGGACGTTGACGAGAGGATCATGACCGTCATGAGGACCGTTCTTTCCGCCTGCCTTTCCGTTCTGCTCGCCTTGGGCTCGCTGCCGGCGACGCTTTCATCGGCGGCTGCGCAGGAATTCGTCGACGGCAAGGTCGAGTCCGTGCACGGCGACTGGCAGATTCGCTGCGACCAACCGGTCGGCGCTCGCGACAAGCAATGCGCCATGGTGCAGAACGTTACCGCCGAGGATCGCGACAACATCGGCCTGTCCGTGCTGATCGTGAAGACGGTGGACAAGAAAGCGAAGATCATGCGGGTCCTCGCGCCGCTCGGCGTCTATTTGATGGCCGGGCTGGGGCTTCGCATCGACGACAAGGACATCGGCCGCGTCGGCTTCGTTCGTTGTCGGGCGCGCGGCTGTTATGCCGAAGTGGTGCTGCAGGATGATCTGGTCAGCCAGCTCGAGAAAAGTGCCAAGGCGCTGTTCATCATCTACGATTCGCCGGAAGACGGCATCGGCATTCCGATTTCGCTGAAGGGCTTCAAGGAAGGCTTCGATGCCCTGCCGTGAGCGGCGGCACTTGTACGGCTCAGCCGGAAACACGACATGTTGCGCGTCCGGAGGCTGGAGCACCCGGACGTTTGCTTTTATGGAAGAGTCGATCCTCCTAAGATGGGACGCTGCCGCCGATGACCGAACGCCATGATCTCCTCGCTCTCGCCGGACTGGACCCCGAAACGACGCAGCGCCTCGTTGTCGATGCGCTCGCCGGCGCCGACGATGGTGAGCTTTATCTGGAACGCTCGGAAGGCGAAGCGCTGACCTTCGACAACGGCCGCCTTAAGACCGCCACCTATGATGTCAACCAGGGCTTTGGCCTTCGGGCGGTAGCCGGCGAGGCGGTGGGCTACGCACACGCCGACGATCTCTCAGAAAAGGCGTTGCGCCGCGCCGCCGACGCCGTGAAGGCTGTGTCGTCGGGCTATTCCGGCACGCTCGCCGAACCGCCGCGCCCGACCAATCGCAAGCTTTATGGCGACACCAATCCGCTCCTGTCTCCGGCCTTCTCCGACAAGGTGACGCTTCTTTCTGAGATCGACGCCTGGGCGCGCGCCCGTGATCCCCGCGTGCGGCAGGTGACGGCATCGATCACCACCAGCCACAAGATCGTGGAGATCATCCGTGCCGACGGCATCCATCTCAGGGATGTGCGGCCGCTGGTGCGCGTCAATGTTTCGCTGATCGCCGGCAACGGTGATCGTCAGGAGAGCGGTTCCTACGGCGAGGGCGGTCGTCTGGCCCTCGACGGCTTCATCACGCCCGAGCGCTGGCAGCATGCGGTCGATGAGGCGCTTCGGCAGGCGCTGGTCAATCTCAAGGCAAAACCGGCTCCGGCCGGGACATTCGACGTTGTGCTCGGCCCCGGCTGGACCGGTGTGTTGCTGCACGAGGCGGTGGGGCATGGGCTCGAAGGCGATTTCAATCGCAAGAAGACCTCGGCCTTCGCCGGACTTATGGGCGAGCAGGTGGCGGCAAAGGGCGTAACCATCGTCGACGACGGCACGCTGCCGGAAGCGCGCGGCTCGCTCACGATCGATGATGAAGGCACCCCGAGCCGCAAGACGGTGCTCGTCGAGGATGGTCGCCTCGTCGGCTACATGCAGGACCGCCAGAACGCCCGTCTGATGGGCGCCGAGTCCACCGGCAATGGCCGCCGCCAGTCCTACGCTCACGTGCCGATGCCGCGCATGACCAACACCTACATGCTTGCCGGCGACAAGACCCGCGAGGAAATCATCGCCTCGGTCAAGGATGGCATCTATGCCGTCTCCTTCTCCGGTGGGCAGGTCGACATCACGTCGGGCAAGTTCGTGTTCGATTGCACCGAAGCCTATCGCGTGCGGGACGGCAAGGTCGGCGAGCCGATCAAGGGCGCCATGCTGATCGGCAATGGTCCCGAGGCGATGAGACGCGTCTCCATGATCGGCAACGACCTCGAGATCGACCGCGGTATCGGCATGTGTGGCAAGGCCGGCCAGAGCGTGCCCGTCGGCGTCGGCCAGCCGTCGCTTCGCATCGATGCGGTCACCGTTGGTGGGACGGCGACCTGATTCATGTCGGCTTCCATCCGTCTCGCTTTGTTCGACATGGACGATGTGGTCTACGCCTACACCCGTGCCGACCGTATCGCCCACCTTGCCAGCGTGACCGGCCTCGCCCCGGCGTTCATCAACGATCGTATCTGGAGCGAGGGGCTGGAGACGGCCGCCGACGGCGGCGCCTTTCCGACGCCGGAACTCTACATCGGGTCCTGGCGCGATCGCCTCGGCTATCCGCTCGCCGTCGAAGATTGGGTCGAGGCGCGCCGCCTTGGCATGCGTCTCATTCCTGGCACGCTCACCCTCATTGAGCGGTTGATCGCGGCGGGAACGACGGTCGGCGTGCTGACCAACAATGGCCCGCTGGTGCATGCCTATCGGGAAACGTTGGCACCTGACCTCGCGCGCTTGGTCGGTGACCGGTTCCTGGTATCGTCGTCTTTTTCGACGATGAAACCCGACCCCCGCATCTTTCAACGGGCGCTGGAACGGTTGGGCTTTCCACCGGAAGAGAGCTTCTTTATCGACGACATGCCGGAGAATGTTGAAGGGGCGCGTGCCGCGGGGCTGTCTGGTGCCGTGTTCACCACCCCGGCTGCGCTTGAGGCGGCGCTTGTCGCCCATAACCTGCTCTGAGTCAGGTGCATCCGTAGAAATCGCGATAGTCAAAATTGCCGTCAGGCATTGAAATTTCTTCTCGGGCGCCCTACCTGACCGGCGGTCGGGAATGTGCTCCGACCGCTCTGATCTCGGCGTCTCGCCGAACAAGGTTGGGACGGACGCCGTGTTTTCAATGGAATTCCTGTCGGTTGAGCTTGCCGCTCTGGCACAGGTCGTCTTCATCGACGTTGTGCTGGCAGGCGATAACGCCATTGTCGTCGGCATGGCGGCGGCGGGCGTCGATCCGACCATCCGGCGCAAGGTTATTTTCTGGGGTATCGGCGGCGCCGTTGCCCTGCGTATCCTGTTCGCCGTCATCACTACGCACCTACTGGCCGTTGTCGGGCTGACGTTGGCCGGCGGCGTGTTGTTGCTCTGGGTCTGCTGGAAGATGTTCCGCGAGATCTGGTCGAGTCGCCATGAGGAAGAGCGGGGCGTCGAGGCCGCCGAGCAGGCGCTCGACACCGACGCCTGCGATGTGACGCCGGCATCGGCCGGCAAGACGTTTCGCCAGGCGCTCATCCAGATCATCCTCGCCGATGTTTCCATGTCGCTCGACAATGTGCTGGCGGTCGCCGGCGCGGCGCGCGACCACATCGGTGTCCTGGTGATCGGTCTTCTGTTGTCGGTCGGCCTGATGGGGGCCGCTGCCACGCTGATCGCCCGTCTGCTGCACCGCTTCCGCTGGATCGCCTGGATCGGCCTGGTGATCATCCTCTACGTGTCCCTGGATATGATTCATCGGGGGTCGGTCGAGGTGTGCACCGGCATCACCGGTGAAGAAAGCTGCCAGATTCAGGACCTCCAGGATGCTACGGGTGACATGCTGAACTGAGGCCGACTGGCCTCTTTCGCTTCGTCTGTTCCTAAACGCACGAGAGGTTTCGCGATGACGCACGCCACCGGCGCGACTGTCGATGCTGTCTATGTGGAAGGGTCGGTGTTCCGTCACGTGGTGGCGCTGACGGCCCTCGGCTCCCTGGGGCTGATGGCGATCTTCAGCGTCGACCTTGTCAACCTGCTCTACATATCGCTTCTGAATGATGAGGTGTTGACGGCGGCCATGGGCTACGCCGGCGCTGTGCTCTTCATCATCGTGTCGGTTGGCATCGGCTTTTCCATTGGCGTGACCGCCCATACCGCCCGGCACATCGGTGCGGGCGACCGCGCCGCCGCGCGCCGGGTCGCCACGTCCGGCCTGATCATTTCCTTTGTTTCGACCACCGCCGCGACCCTGGCCCTGGCCGCCGTACTCGACCCCTGCCTCGCGCTGCTCGGTGCCGAGGGGCGTGCGTTTGAAGTCACCCGCCACTTCCTTTGGATCACCATGCTGGGCATGCCACCGCTGGCCCTCAGCATGGCCATGGGCGGTGTGCTGATGGCCTTCGGCGCGCCACGCATGACGCTGTGGATCAACCTTGCCGGCGCGGGTGCCACCGCCATCCTCGATCCGATTTTCATCTTCGCTCTCGACCTTGGGGTCACCGGCGCGGCTATCGTCACGGTGTTGATCCGCTTTGTGGCACTCGCCGTCGGTTGGTATGGCTTGGTGCCGCGCCTCCGTGCGCTGGCGTGGCCAACTCTGGAGGGCGTCCGTCGGGATGTCGGGCCGCTTTTTGCCATTGCCTTTCCGGCCATCCTCACCAATCTCGCGACGCCGATCAGCAATATACTTGTCACCGCCTATGTTGCGCGCTTTGGCACCGAGGCGGTGGCCGGCTGGTCGATCATCGGCCGTATCTATCCGCTGTGCTTTGCCGGTATCTTCGCGCTCACCGGCTCGGTCGGGGCCATCTTCGGCCAGAATGTCGGCGCCCGCCGCTTCGATCGCGTTCGCAAGACGCTTGCTGACAGCGCGGTGTTCACGGCGGTCTATGTGGTTGTGATCTGGGCGCTGCTCTTCCTGGGCACCGACGCCATCAACTGGGCCTTCCATGCGACGGGCAGGGTGGCCGAAATGATCGCCTTCTACTGCCTATGGGCGGCGCCGACGTTCATCTTCACCGGCGCGCTGTTCGTGGCCAACGCCGCTTTCAACAATCTCGGATTCGCATCCTATTCGACGGTGTTCAATTGGGGGCGGGCGACGCTCGGCACGCTGCCCTTCTGTTGGCTCGGCATCTGGTACGGCAGCGCCGAGGCGGTCATCCTGTGGTGGAGCATCGGCGCCGCTCTGTTTGGTCTGCCAGCCCTCTGGCTGGCCCGGCGGTCGATCGACCGCCTCGCAGTCGTCGCATGATCCTCTTGCGCGGCGGCCGGGCGGAGGTTATTCACCTTTCATGTTGAACAGCACGGACACCCCCTTCGGCGGCGGCGAGGCGCAGATTCGCTACCTCGACGGCGACTACCAGATCCTCCGCAACGGCAATTACGTCCGTTGCGCGATCACCGGTCGCCCCATCCTGCTGCAGGACCTGAAATATTGGTCCGCCGAGCATCAGGAACCTTATATCGACGCCGAGGCGGCACTCACCGCCTACCGTCGGCACACCGGTGCCCGTTGAGGATATTGATCTTCAGCTGAAGTGCCGCGCCATCCAGCGTTTGCGGATGTCGAGCAGCAGTGAACCGACCGCTTGCTCCTCCGAAAAGCGCGTGTGAACGCCGAATATGGCAATGCGGTTGCGTGACCAGTTGCTGCCGACGATGCCGGCGGGCAGTCGCACGGCGTCCTTCTCGGTCGTGACCGGTACGGCATCCAGCGTGTCGGCCTCGTCCAGCAGGCGGCAGAGGTCGGAAAAGCGGTAGGGGTAGTGATCGGTGAAAGCCCGACGAGCGGCGAGGCGATAGCCTTCGTCCTCGAGCGAGCGGAAGAATTTCTCCGGTCGGCCGATGCCGGCAAAGGCGTAAAGCCGGCGGTGCGGTGCCGCTGGTGGCGCGTTGGCGATTAGCGCGGCGCGGAACACCGGCTTGCCGGCCCGGGCAGCCGTGCGGACAACGCGTTGTCCGTTTTTGCTATCGCCGTAGATGATGATGGCGTCGGCGAGCAGCATCTGCCGCCTGAGCGGCGCCCGAAGCGGGCCGGCCGGCAACGGCAGGCCATTGCCGACCCCCACCGTTCCATCAACCACCACAAAGTTGAAGGTTTTCTTCACCGACGGGTTCTGGAAGCCATCGTCCATGATGCAGAGGTCGGTGCCCGTCGCCTTGAGGAGCGAAAAGGCATCGGCGCGCCGTCGCGCCACGACCGTCGGTGCCACGCGGGCGAGCAGCAGGGCCTCGTCGCCGACATCGTGGGCAGTGTGGCGTTCGCTGCTCACCAGCACCGGCCCCTTGAGGCGACCGCCGTGGCCACGGGTCAGGAAGCAAGGATCGAGGCCGACCGAGCGAGCGGAATGGGCAAGCGCGATGGCGGTCGGCGTCTTGCCGGCCCCGCCAGCCACGAAATTGCCGACGCAAACGAGCGGAAGCGGCGGCTCGGCGCCACCTGGCCGGCGCATGCGCCGCGCGGTGACGGCACCGTAGACAAGGCCGAACGGGGCCAACAAGAGGGCCGTGGGACCCTTGCGCTTCCACCAGAAAGCCGGTGTCAGCATGGGGCGTCACCGGAGGGCTGGGTCATCAATGGCCTGATCGCCTCGATGGTCCGGCCGACGGCGCCGGCCGAACCCGAGACGACCCGCTCACCGGCTTTTGCCTGAGCCGTCCTGAGAGCGGGATTGTCGATGAGACCCAGCGTTGCGTCGGCAAGCTCGGCGGATGAGTAGACAATCCTGAGCCCGCCCGCGTCGATGAAAGCGCGATAAATATCCAGCCAGTTGGAGAAATGGGGGCCGCTGATCACCGCCGCGCCGAGACGGGCCGGCTCGATGAGGTTATGACCGCCAATACCGTCGACGAAGGTCCCGCCCATCAACACGACGTCGGCGAGCCGGAAGAAAGCGCCGAGTTCGCCAAGCGTGTCGGCGACATAGACTTCTGTCGTGGCATCGGGAAGTTCGCCGCTACTGCGGCGACGCGTTGCAAGCCCGGTTGCTTCCGAAAGCAGTGCGACGTCGCTGCCACGTACCGGGTGGCGGGGCACGATGACGAGCAGCGTCTCTGGTCGGCTCTCCCTGAGCTTCAGAAGCGCTGTGAGCACCACCTCATCCTCGCCAGGATGGGTGGACGCGGCCAGTACCATTGGTCGCTCGCCGATGCCCTTCCTCAGCGCATCGAGGTCGGCGAGGTCAACATCCGGTACGCCGGCGTCGAACTTGATATTGCCGAACGTGGCCACCTCGGGGGCGCCGAGGCGGGAAAAGCGCATTGCATCATCTTCGGTCTGGGCCAGCACCATCGACATGCGTCGGAACACCGCCCGCGCCGCCGACGCGGCCCGCTGCCAGCCCCGAAAAGAGCGCGGCGACAATCGAGCGTTGGCGACCACCAAGGGGATGCCATGGTCGGCCAGACGGCCAATGGCCACCGGCCAGATTTCGCTCTCGACGAACACCGCGAGATCGGGATGCCAATGAGCGAGAAAGCGATCCACCGGTCCGGCCAGATCGAGTGGCGCGAACTGATGGATCAGTCCCGGTCTCAGACGATGACCGACAAGGGCGGCTGACGTCGTGGTCACCGTGGTGACCAGCACGCTCAGGCCTTCGGCGGACAGCCGATCGATCACCGGCATGGCGGCCATCGCTTCGCCGACGCTAACGGCATGCACCCAGACGAGAGGCCCCTGCGGCCGTGTCGCCGAGGGATGGCCGAGCCGTTCGCTCGATCGGGCGGGATCTTCCTTGCCACGGCGTCGGCGCGCGCCAACGATAAGCGTCCCGACCGGGCTGGCAAGCCGGGTCAGGACGATCCACGTCGAAAGCAGCGCGTCTCCGAGGTCAGCCATCGGCGGCAATATCTTTTTCTAGGGGTCCGGGTTTGAATTTCTCGACGATTCCCGTGCGTTGGTAGGCGTCTTGCGTGATCCGATCAAGCTCCTCAGTGAGCAAGCGCCTCAGCTTTTCGACGGCCTCGTCATCGGCGTCGACCGGGACGCGGATCGGTGCGCCGTGCCGGAGCGTCGCCGGCGAGAAGGGAAGGTCGACCACCATGCGGTCCCAGTTGTTGAACCGCAAAGCGTATCGGGACACGTAGGCGATCGGAATGATGGGCCGGCCGGACAGTCGCGCCAGCTGGATTACGCCCTTGCCGGACACTTGCGCCACCTTGGGGACGTCCGCCGTCATCAGCACCGAGTTGCCGGCAGCGAGTTCTCTCAGCGCCTGCCGGAAGCCGGTGGCGCCGCCCTTTTTGAGCTGGGAGCGGGCGCGCTGCGAGCCGGAGGCGCGGATGGTGCGAACGCCGACCGTACCGGCCGCATCGGCGATCACGCTGGCCGCAGCATTGCGGGCAACCATCGGTACGATCGGCAGGTCCGGCGGTACCGCATATCCCGCCATCATAGCGAGGCCGTGCCAAAAGGTAAAGATAACAGGCGCTTCCGCCCGTGCCACATCCAAGGCATCCGGCGGCACGATCGTCAGCCGGGCGGTGCGGCGGACCGTCAGGACGTAGCGAGCGAGAAGATGCGCCAGGACGCGGCTCACCGCCACATTGTCGAGGATTTTCCGGTCAAGTCGCAAACCGCGTCTCCGAGGGCGAGAAGCAGGGCATTCTCGGCGTCGCGACCTGATGTCCAGCCTTGTTCGGCATCAGTTTGACGGATCCAAGAGACGATGCAGGTGGACAATGAAATAGCGCATCTGCGCTTGGTCGACGGTGGCCTGCGCCTTCTGCTTCCAGGCGGCATAGGCAGTGGCATAGCTGGGGAAGGCGCCGACGATATCGATGGCATTGAGATCGGCGAACTCTGTCGAGTCGAGCGCCTTCATCTCGCCGCCGATAACCAAGTGAAGCAGCTGTTTTGAGGTGATTTCGGTCGTCATGGAAACTCCGCCTTCCACAATGAGCGCCTCGCGCTCATCCTCTTTTCGTCAAGCCCAGCCCATTTTGCAAGGGTGTCGAATTAGCAAGGGCCGAGAGCCGCCGCCGCTGCTCGTGTCAGCGCTGGCAGGCCGGCGATCAGGCTGTCGTGATCGGCATCAGGTCGGTTGTAGATGATGGGGGCGCCGTCGATGGTCTCGAGCGTTCCGCCAGCTTCGGCGACGATGAGATCGGCCGCGGCGAGATCCCAGTCATGGGCACCGCTGCGCGCAAACACGAGATCGAGCGTCCCATCGGCGACCATGGCGATCCTGAGTGCCAGCGAGGCGACGTAGCCGCGGCTTCTCAACGTTGGTACCGGCCGAGACAGATGCGAAATCAGCACCGCCGGGCCGGCGACACGCACACCGGCAAGGCTCGGGCGTGGCTGCAGGCGCAGGTGATTGCCGTCCAGGAAGGCGCCACGCCGGTGACCGGCGGTATAGAGGCGGCTCAGCGATGGCTGCAGAAGTGCCGCCGCCACCGGCCGTCCGCTCTCGACCACGGCGAGCGAGATGGTCCATTGATCGGATCCGGCGAGAAAGCCGCGCGTGCCGTCGATCGGGTCGATCACGAAAACCCGTTCGCAATCGAGCCGTGCCGGATCATCCTCCGTTTCCTCCGACAGCCAACCATAGTTGGGACGGGCAGCCAGGAGGCGCTCCTTCAAGAAGCGGTCGATGGCGAGGTCGGCCTCGCTGACCGGCGAATCGTTGGCTTTCTTCCAGACGCGCGGGTCGCGGCGAAAGAAGGAAAGGCCGATGCTAGCCGCCGCGAGTGCTGCGTCGGAAAGAAGCGCGGTGTCTTCATCGATGCGTGCGCTGTCAGCGGCCGGCAATCGTCAATCCCCCGATGGCCACCGTTGGCGCGGTGAAGGCCGACCGAAACTCGATGTCGTCGGCTGGCACCAGTTCGCGGAACATCTCGAGGAGGTTGCCGGCCACCGTGATCTCGGCCACCGGATAGGCAAGCTCACCGTTTTCAATCCAGAAGCCGGCGGCACCGCGCGAATAGTCGCCGGTGATGAGGTTGGCGCCGTGACCAATGAAGTCGGTGACATAGAGGCCGCTGCCAACGGCTTTGATGAGCTCGGCCGGTGATTGCTCTCCCGGATGCAGCAGTACGTTGGTGGATGATGGGCTCGGCGCACCGGTGCCGCGACCGGCTCTGCCGTTGGTCTGAAGGCCCAGTTCACGTGCCGTCGCGCTGTCGAGCAGCCACGTCTGGAGCACGCCCTCCTGAACAAGGTCCAGCGCAGCCGCGCCGACACCCTCGCCATCGAAGGGGCGCGAACCAGGACCGCGCCGGCGTAGCGGGTCGTCGGTGATGCGGATCTTGGAGCCGAATAGCTGTTGACCAAGTCGATCCTTCAGAATGGACGAGCGGCGAGCGATCGACGCACCGGAAATGGCGCCGATAAGCGCCCCGATCAGGCTGGTGGCGACGCGCGGATCATAGACCACGGTCGCCGTCTGGGTGGCAACCTGACGTGGGTTGAGGCGGCGCACGGCGCGGTCACCCGCCCGGGTGCCGACGGTCTCCGCGCTTTCTAGGTCCGTCAGATGGGTCTTTGACGACGAGTCCCAGTCGCGTTCCATGCCGGTGCCGCTGCCGGCGATGGCCGCTACCGAATGGCCGTGGCCGGAGGACTCATAGGCACCGGAAAAGCCGCTGGAGGTCACCAGTGCCATGCCACCACGCGCCCAGTAGGCGCTGGCGCCGGTGGTATTGGTAACGCCGTCGACCGCCAATGCCGCCGCCTCGACCGCCCGGCCGCGCTCACCGAGGTCGGTGGCGGAAACCGGCGTCTCGTCGAGGAGATCCATATCGGGCCAGGCAGTGGCAAGGAGCGAGCTGTCGGCCAAACCGGCGAAGCGATCGGGCGGCGCGGCACGGGCCATGGCGACAGCGCGGGCCGCCAGCGCCTCGACATCCGAGCCGAGCGTCGCAGAGATGGTGGCGTTGCGATCGCCGACGAAGACCCTGAGCCCAAAGTCGTCGTTCTCGGCATGCTCGATCTTCTCGACCTTGCCCTTCAGCACGCTCGCCACTTGGTTGACCGAGCGCACGGCGACGGCGTCGGCGGCGTCGGCACCGGCGGCGCGCGCCGCTGCGACGAGGCGGGCAGCCTGTCCGGTCAATTGGTCGAGGTCGACGAGATCGCTCATGCGGGTATCCGATCGGTTGCGGAAGGTCCGTGTTTAGGGCTGGGCGTGTGAACCGACAAGCCTTGTGGCCGCTTTCCTCCTATAGAAATGCGGCAACTCCTTGCCGGCCTTCACCCTAAGGCCTTTCCGGGCACCTTCGGAGTCTGCCGGTCAACCATTTGATGTGCAAGCCTTTTGTCGCCGGGAACGGTCGTCTGGCAGACTCTCTTTTATTGGCGTCGTTATCAACGAAGATTGACCGAGGGTTGACGACGTGCCGCGATTTGACGCTTCAGATTCCGCTAACCCTCTCAAAAATCGAGAAAAAGTTTACCCAATCCCTTAAGCCGCCGGGGATGACGTTCGCCTTATGCTCGCCATGGTTTCGGGACCGGGCGCAAAAAAAAGACGCTCGGCCCGACAGGGATAGTCAAAAGATTTCGAGTGAGGCGAAGAGCATGATGGGAGCCACTCCCCTGGGCCTGAAGACGGCGCTTAGGCTCGATCCGGGACATCTGCCGGCCAAGTGGTGCGTCAACGTCGGATCGGCCGGCCGGCCGGTCCAGGAGGCCGCCATCTATATGGACGACGACGGTGTCGTCGTTCGCCGTCAACTGTCGGGACTGCCGTTGACGCTGACCCTGCCGTTCGCCGCCTTCGAAGGCGTGTCGGTCAGGATTGAGCCGAATGTCGCCGGCGATCTGACCGCCCATGTCGAACTGCGCCATCGCGATCCGGCCCTATCGATCCCACTTACCGTGACACGCGATATGGAAGCCGCCGCTGCCGACTGGCAGGACTGGTCCAGTCGCTTGAGCTTGCCAATGCTGTTGGTCACCACCTCCGGCGGCGTCGAGCGCGTCGGTCCCCAGGCGACCGTTCCGGTGGGCGAGCCCGCGCCGCGCCGCCGCCACGCCAGCATGGCCGACCGCCGGCCGCGGTTCCTGGTCCGCCGCAAGGTGGGCGCTGCCGGCGAAATGCCTGTACTGCGCGATTGGCGCGAGATCATCAGCTACGACTGAGCGACTTGGGCCAAATTGTTCCGTAGCCGGCTTTCGCATGTCGAGGGCCGGCTATAGTCCTTTGAGCAGTCCGTCGATGATGAGACCGGCCGTCAGGATCAGGCCTGCGTCTCGATTGGACCTGAAAAGTCTCAGGCAGAGCGCGCCGTCGTCGGCGTCGAACTTTTCCACCTGCCAGGCGAGTTGGCGGGCAAAACCGGCCAGACCGACGAAGGCGACGATCTTGGCGTCGGCGAGATAGAAAGCCAAGCCAATCAGGAGGACGGCAGCTCCGTAGCAGACGGTAAGCAGCTTCGGTGTCGATCGCTCGAAATAGCGGGCCGTCGAGCCCAAGTCGATCAGCGCGTCGTCTTCGCGGTCCTGGTGGGCATAGATGGTGTCATAGGCAAATGTCCAAAGGATGGCCGCGGCATAGACGAGGAATGCCGGCGGGTCGAGGCGACCGAACACCACGCTCCAGCCCATCAGCGCGCCCCAAGAGAACGACAGGCCGAGCACGATCTGCGGGAAGTGGGTGATCCGCTTCATGAAGGGGTAGATGGCCACAGGCACCAGGGAGCAGAAGCCGAGAACGATCGAGAAGCGGTCGAATTGAAGCAGGACCGCGAGACCGATCAGCGCCTGCAGCACCAGAAAGGCGGCGGCGGCGGAGCGACTGACCCGACCTGACGGGATCGGCCGGGTCCGGGTCCGGGCTACGGCAGCATCGATGTCTCGATCGACGATGTCGTTGTAGGTGCAGCCGGCACCGCGCATGGCAACGGCGCCCACGAAAAACAGCAGCGCGTAATACCAGGACGAGGGAGTGGATTGTCCGGCGGCTCCGCTCGCCAGTGCCAGCGACCACCAGCAGGGCAGGAGCAGCAACCACCAGCCGATCGGTCGGTCCCACCGGGCCAACTGCGCGTAAGGCCTGAGGGCGACCGGCAGCCAGCGGTCGACCCAGTTGCCGCGCTTGGCGTCGGGAATGACGATCTCGTCGGAATCATGCGTGCTCATGGCGGAAGCTTAGCCTTCCCGCTGCCGCGATGCGACAGCTTACTCATGCAAATTGGCCGCTATCGGCAGCTCTGGCCTTTCGCTCGACGGCTCGCCATGGTAAGGCGCGCGGCATCGGCTCGGCGACGTTGGAGGCCCTAGATGCACGTGCTCCTTATCGGTTCTGGCGGGCGTGAACACGCCATCGCCGCTGCCTTACGCCGCTCCGCGAAACTGACCCGTCTCACCTGTGCCCCTGGCAACGCCGGCATTGCCGCTATCGCCGAATTGGCTGCCATTGACCCGGCCGACCATGCGGCCGTGATCGCCTTCTGCAAGGCTGAAAAAGTCGATTTCGTGGTAATTGGACCTGAGGCGCCGCTGGTTGCCGGCCTCGTTGACGATCTGTCCGCCGTGGGCATCAAAGCCTTTGGGCCCAGGAAGGAGCCGGCCCGGCTCGAGGGCTCCAAGGCCTTCACCAAGGAACTCTGCACCGAAGCTGGCATTCCGACCGCTGCCTATGGTCGTTTCTCCGGCGCAGAGGCGGCGCGCGCCTATGTGCTCAGCCGTGGTGCGCCGATCGTCGTCAAGGCCGATGGTCTGGCTGCCGGCAAGGGCGTTGTCGTGGCGTCCACCGTCGACGAGGCACACGCTGCCGTCGACGCCTGTTTCTCTGGCGCCTTTGGGGCTGCCGGCGCCGAGGTGGTGATCGAGGATTGCCTTGTCGGCGAGGAAGCGAGTTTCTTTGCCATCACCGACGGCATCGACGTTCTGCCGCTGGCTGCCGCTCAGGACCACAAGCGAGTGGGCGATGGCGACACGGGACCCAACACCGGTGGCATGGGCGCCTATTCGCCGACTCCGGTGGTGGATGAGGCGATGGAAATGCGCATCATGGAGGAGATCGTCGTGCCGACGGTGCGCTGCCTCGCCAAGCGGGGCACCCCCTTCGTTGGCGTGCTGTTCGCGGGTCTGATGATCGAAGAGGATGGCCCCAAGCTGATCGAATACAACGTCCGCTTCGGCGATCCCGAAACCGAAGTGCTGTTGCCGCGTCTCAAATCCGACCTCCTCGAACTGATGCTGGCTTCAGCTGAAGGGCGCTTGTCAGGCAACATTGCCAATTTCGACGAGCGGACGGCGCTGACGGTGGTGATGGCGGCAAATGGCTACCCTGGCAACTATTCAAAAGGCAGCCACATCGAAGGGCTCGATGACGCCGCAACGCTGCCGGATGTTTCGGTGTTCCACGCAGGCACCGCTGAAAAGGACGGTGCGATCGTCGCAAACGGTGGTCGCGTGCTCGCCATCACAGCGCTTGGCGACAGCGTTTCCGAGGCGCAATCCAAGGCCTATGCTGCGGTCGATCGTATCCGCTGGCCAGACGGCTTCTGCCGTCGCGACATCGGTTGGCGGGCTGTAGCGCGAGAGAAATCGGTCGACTGATTACGCCCGGCCGCTCGTCGGCGATAGCGCGGCGAGATCGACGCCCAGCGTGGCAAGTGCCCGGCGATAACGATCGCCGTCGGCGGCTGAAAAGATGATGTCGGGATCCGAGTCGGTGGTGAGCCAGCCGTTGGCCAGAATCTCGCTTTCAAGCTGGCCCGGGCCCCAGCCGGCGTAGCCGAGCGTCAGCAGCGAGTGTTCCGGCCCACGCCCCTCGGCGATCGCTTTCAGGATCTCCACCGTAGCCGTCAGCGACAGATCTTCAGAGATCGGCAGGGTCGATGCGTCGAGATGAAAGTCGGACGTATGCAGGACGAAACCACGGCCGGTATCGACAGGACCGCCTTGATGCACACGCATGGTTCGCGCGTCCGAAGGCAGACGGATACGCTTTTCGTCAGGAATGATTTCGAGCTGAACCAGGAGATCGGGGAAGGACAGGTGGTCGAGTGGCTTGTTGATGACGAGCCCCATGGCTCCCTCGGCCGAATGGGCACACATGTAGATCACCGAGCGCTCGAAATCGCCTTCGTCGAGCGCCGGCATGGCGATCAGAAACTTACCGTCGAGATAGGTTGCCTTTCCGGCCATGACGCATCCGAGGTTCGTAGGGCTCCGATTGACCAATATGAACCGCCATGGCGATTATTCAAGGCATGAAAGCGATGAGAGGAGATGGTTCAGACCTTCTCCTCTCGTCGCATCTCCGCATTATTGTCAGGTCACGCCGCCCGCAGGGTCACCAGGAATTCATCCATGGCCTTACGGAGTTCGCCGGCCTGCGTCGCCAGATCATCGGCGGCCGAGAGGACTGTGGTCGATACGGTGCTGGTGTGTTCAGAAGCCTTGCGGATGCCCTCGACATTTTCCGAGACGGCCGCCGTGCCGCGCGCCGCCTCGCTGACATTATGGGCAATTTCACTCGCCGCTCCCGCCTGCTGCGCGACGGCGGTGGCAATGGCGCCGGAGATCTCATTGAGGCGGTGAATGATCTCGGCGATGGCGCCGATCGACGCGGCGGAGGTACCGGTCGATGTCTGAATGTCGCCGATCTGCCTGCCGATCTGCGAGGTGGCTTTCGATGTCTGATCGGCGAGCTGCTTCACCTCGGCAGCCACCACGGCAAACCCCTTGCCGGCCTCGCCGGCTCGAGCTGCCTCGATGGTGGCATTGAGCGCGAGGAGGTTGGTCTGGCCGGCAATGTTGTCGATCAGCTCGACAATGGTGCCGATCTGGTCTGCGGCGGCCTGCAGGCTGCCGATGTTCTCGCGCGTCGTCGCGGCGGTATCCCGAGCTTCGGTGGCGACCGATCCTGCGGTCGCGACGCGGGTGCCGATTTCGGTAATGGACGAGGACAGTTCCTCGGTGGCACCGGCAACCGTCTGAACGTTGGCCGTCGCCTGGTTGGCGGCGGCGGCGGCCGAAGCGGCCTGCATCGCCGTCTCCTCGGCATTGCCGGTCAGCATCTCGGCCGAGCTGTGCAACAGATCGATGGCGGCAACGACACGTTCAAGAACGCCGCCGACGGTGGTTTCGAAAGCTGCCGCGGTTGCATCGCGCAGCCGTTGGCGTTCGGCAGCCTCGCCGGCATCGCGCGCGGCGGCCTCGCGGGCCATTTCGCCGACACGAATGGCATTGGTCTTGAACACTTCGACGGCGGCGGCCATGGCGCCAATCTCGTCCTTGCGGCCAAGGCCGGGGATTTCCACCGACGTGTCATTGGCGGCGAGCCGCCCCATGGCATCGGTCATCAGAGCCATCGGCCGGCCGAGGCGGACGCGGGTGATGACGGCGGCGCCAATCGCCAGCAAGAGGGTGACCGCGAGCATCGCGACATTGATGGCAAGCTGCCGGGTCGCTAGGCCCGAGTAGCGGTCGGCCTGCGCCCGGAGCGCGTCGATAGCCGTTCCGGCGACGTTCCCAATCGCCGCGGTTGCCTTGGCACTCGCCTGGCGCCAGTCGTCAAACTTGACGCTGGGCGGCTGCCAGGAGGTCATCTTCTTGATCTGCTCGTCCTGAAGCTTGCGGAAATCCCCGGTAAAGAAGGCTGCGTCGCCCGTCGTGAAGCTCTGCCGGATGGTCTCGGGAATGCTCGGCGAGGCGACCATGCTGCGGACCAGTTCCCACAGCGACTGCGCCTGTTTCAGCGCGGCGTTGACCGGCGCGGCTTCACCCTCGCGGAACGGGCGCTTCTCGGTGACGGCCGGCAGCATTCCCGTCACGGTGGTTCCGGCGTTGCTGCGCGCACTCCAGGCAAGCGAGCGGACATTGACAAGCGAGGTGAGCTCCGGCGCCATCGCCTGGATGCTGCTCTCGATGGCGCCCGTGGCGTTGTCCATCGCCGTGAGGATGTTGCCGCCCTCGGCGAGATAGGTTTTCCCAAGGGACTTGTTACGCTCGGCGAGCGGCTTGGCGAGTTCGGCGTCGGCGTCGGCTCGCAGCTTTTCGAGCGTGTCCCGGCGCGCCTTGAGATCATCCAGCACCGGCTTGAGGGTGGCATCGCTGATCGCCTCCAGGCCGGCAACCGTCGCCTCCAGGCCGGCCGAGGTGGCGGCCCGACGTTCGGCGATCGCCTTGACCGCATCGCCACTCTGCTCGGGCGGCAGGCCCATTACGGAGGGTGTATCGCCACGCTCGACTTGGAAGTTTGATACCACCTCGAACAGGCTGCGCTCGATCCCGGTGAGCTTGCGAAGTGTTTCGGCTGTCGTCCATGCCCGATAGGCTGTCCATGCGCCGTTGCCGGATAGAGCCAGAAGGGCGAAGCTCAACGTCGAAATGACCAAGATTATCGACTTCTGTATCGACAGACGCATACCAGCCTCGCCAACTCATACGAAAGGTGTATCCATCAAGCCCATTAGCCCTTAAGAAACAGAAAATATTGCCGATAATGACAATGATCTTTGCTACCCTGGCGATGTTTCGAACCACGATAATGTGAACTGCAAACGAGCGGCCAGGCGCTTTTTCGTGGGTGAAAGCCACGCCCGATGCTATCTAGATGCGAACGTTTCCTCGAACCGAGACGACTGCATTGAAGATATTAGGCTTGCTGCGATTTGCTTTTCTCCTGCCGCTGTTCGGTGGCCTTCCTGCTCATGCCTCGACTTTCGAGGCGCCATCGGCGGAAGCCCATCTCATCGTTGCCGGCGGGATCGAAAACGGCGCTTACCGCGCGGCTCTGGAACTTGATCTGCCGGATGGTTGGCATACCTACTGGCGCAACCCCGGCGACGCCGGTATCCCGCCGATCTTCGACGTGGCCCGTAGCGAAAATCTAAAGGATTTCAACGTCGAATACCCGACGCCGGTTCGCCGCATCGATGGTGCCGGCACGTCAATGATTTATGAAGGGCGTCTTCTCCTGCCGATCCGAGCCGTTCCGGCCCACCCCGGTGCTCCGGTGACGCTCACAGTGCGCGTGCTCTACGGTCTCTGCGCGGAGGTCTGCGTGCCGGCCGAGGCCGACGTCACGGCTCGTCTCGATCCAGCTACCACGGTCGATCCGGTCGTAAGAGACGATATTGCGACCTTCGAGGCGCGCGTGCCAGTGAGAGCCGACGACAATCGCCTTACCATTGACCGCCTCGCCTTCGACGCCAAGACAGCGCGCGGCAACGCCGACGTTTCGGTGGCCGACGATGGACGCCTCATCGATCTGTTCGTCACCGCCCCGCCCAAGTGGTATGCCGCGCCGCCCGAGCCCGTCGCAGCAGACGGCGGCCGACGCCGCTTTACCGTTGCGTTGGAAGGGCCGTCGGGGGCGACAGGGACGGATGGCATTGAGCTGAATTTCGTCCTTGTCGAGAAGGACCGTGCTTACGAGATCTCCCGTCGCCTCGACGCTATGACCCAATAGGTATATTCACTAAAGCAAATCCAGCAAAAGTGCCTCGCGGTTTTGCGTAAGGATTTGCGTGAAAACAATGAGCTGGAGAGTTTCCGGTGAACCCGTTTTCACCGGAAATTCTCTAGGGTCATAGCCACTCAGAAAAGGACAAGGTCATGATCAAGGTCGGAGACAAGCTGCCTGCGTTCACCTTCCTGACACCGACCGCCGATGGCGGCAGGAAGGAGATCACGACCGATGAGGTATTCGCCGGCAAGAAGGTGATTTTGGTGGCGGTGCCGGGCGCCTTCACCCCGACCTGCTCGAAGACCCACGTTCCCGGCTTCATCCGGCAGTACGATGAGATCAGGGCCAAGGGTGTCGATACCATCGCCGTGACGGCGGTCAATGACGCTTACGTGCTCGGCGCCTGGCGTGATGCGCTCGGGGCGGGCGAAAAGATCGTCTTCCTTGCCGATGGGGCGGCGGCCTTTGCCAAGGAAGTCGGCCTCAACCTTGAGTCCTCGCCGAGCATGGGCGTCAGGTCCAAACGCTATGCGGCGATCGTCGAGAACGGTGTCGTGAAGGAATTGCAGGTCGAGGAGAAGGCCAGCGAAGCCACCTGTTCCAGCGCCCCCAGCATTGTCGAAAAGCTCTGAAGTTTAAAGCATCGGACCGAAAAGTGGAATCCGGTTTTCGGAAAATCCGATGCAACAACAAAGACCTAGATCGTCATCTTGCGTCCGTTAGGACGCACGACGATCTAGCTGATCACGTCGATGGTTCGGCCGGCGCGCACCACCGCGTCGGTCGTTTCCAGACGGTCGCCGTCGATTTGCATGCAAATGTCCTTGCCGGAAAACCGCACTTCGGTGACCGCCCGATCCTGAACGGCTGCAAGCCTGTCGAGACGTCCGAGTGCCAGGGCAGTGGCGGCGCGGAGCAATGTCGCGGGCCGGTCATCGGCAAGCGTCACCAGGCGCAGCCCCGGCTCGGTGGCACGGGTGTGACGGGTAATCGCAAGCGGACCACCATAAAAGCGCGCCGTCGTCACCACCGCGATTCGGCAACAGATGGTCTCGCCGTCGGCGATGACGGTCACGTCGCGCCCCGTCCTTGCGAGTGCCAGTGTCAGACCGCGCCAGCCATAGGCGAGCTTGCCCCATCGCCGCTTGAACGGCGCGTCGACCGCGTGGACGATATCGGCGTCGAAGCCGGCCGACACCATCAGCGAGAAGGGGCGATCCCCAACCGTTCCGAGATGCAACTGTTCGGTACGACCGGCAGCGATGCGCTCGGCCAGCTTTTCGGGCGAGAACGGCACACCGAGTTCATGCGCCAGCACATTGGCGGTGCCGAATGGCAGAATGGAGAGGGCAGGGGCGCCGCCGCCGCGCCGTATGATGCCGGTTATCGCCTCGTTGATCGAGCCGTCGCCGCCGCCCACCACCAGTGTGCGGACCGCTGGCGAAAGGTCGGCGGCGATGTCGGCGAGCTCGCCGGAGTAGCGGGTCAGCCAGATGTCCGACTTGAGGCCAAGCCGGTCGAGCCGCTCGGCCAGCCGCATCAGATGACGATAGTTGAAACTGCCGGCCACCGGATTGGCAACCACCAGGATCGGCGCGGCTTCATGCGGCATCTGCGCCTCCGTCTGGCGGCCTGTAGCCCGGCTTGAACGGCGCCATGCCGAGACGGGCGAGCTCATCGGCCCGTTCGTTCATGTCGTGGCCGGCGTGGCCTTTTACCCAGTGCCACTCGACGCTGTGACACCCGCGCGCCGCCTCGAGTCGCTGCCAGAGATCGGCGTTCTTCACCGGCTTCTTGTCTGCGGTCTTCCAGCCGTTCTTCTTCCAACCAAAGATCCAGCCGGTGATGCCGCCCTTCACATATTGGCTGTCGGTATAGAGATCGACGGCGCAGGCCCGCGTCAACGCTTCGAGCGCCGCGCAGGCGGCGGTCAGCTCCATGCGGTTGTTGGTGGTGAGTTGCTCGCCACCGCAGAGTTCCCTGCACTTGTCGCCATAAACGAGGATCGCTCCCCAGCCACCGGGACCTGGATTTCCCGAACAGGCGCCGTCGGTATAGACGGTGATGCGCTTTTTCTCGGTCATGCGCCGGTTCCGGCAAGCTCGAGACCGTAGGCAGTGGCGGTGGCCGCTGTCCGGTGGAACCGCAGCTTTCGGTAATACTCGAGCGGGTCCTTCTTGCGGACGAGCGCGCCGGGTGGCGTCATCAGCCAGTCATAGAGGCGCGTGAGCAGGAAGCGTAGCGCCGACCCGCGGCAGAGCACCGGCAAAGCTTTGATCTCGGCATCGGTCAGCGGTCGACCGGCGGTATAGCCTGCCAGCATCGCCCGCCCCTTGGTGATGTTGAAGGCACCGTCCGGTTCGAAGCACCAAGCGTTGAGGCAGATCGCGAGATCATAGGCCAGGAAGTCATTGCAGGCGAAATAGAAGTCAATGAGGCCGGAGAGCTGCCCCTTCAGGAAAAACACATTGTCGGGAAAGAGGTCGGCGTGAATGACGCCTTCCGGCAAGCCCTTTGGCCAATGCGCACCAATGAAGGCGAGTTCGGCCTCGATTTCGCCGCCGAGCCCAGCGAGCACCTCATCGGCGCGATCGGCGCTGCCAGCATAAAGCGGCGGCCAACCATCCGGCCCGAGGCCGTTGCGGCGGCGAATGGAAAATCCTTCGCCAGCCTTATGCAGACGGGCCAGGGCTTCGCCCACCTGTCCGCAATGGCTGACCTCCGGCCGTTTCACCCACATGCCATCGAGAAAGCTGACGACGGTCGCGGGGCGGCCGGCAAGACGGCCGAGCGCGCGGCCGTCGCGATCGCGCACCGGCTGCGGGCAATTGATGCCGCGGCCAGCCAGATGGTCCATCAGACCGAGAAAGAACGGCAGATCGGCCTCGTTCACCCGCTTCTCGTAAAGCGTCAGAATAAAGCGCCCCGTCTCAGTTCCGAGCAGGAAGTTGGAGTTTTCGACGCCCTCGGCGATCCCTTTGCAGGAGACCAGCGCGCCGATGTCGTAGCGAGTCAGAAAATCGGAAAGTTCCTCGTCGGAAACATCCGTGTAGACGGCCATTCTAGAGCTCCGGGCCGCTCTGGTCGGCCATGTCGCGCAGTGGGCGCGGAAGGGTGAAGGCGATGGTTTCCTCGGCCGTCCGGACCGTTTCGACCGATACGTCGTAACGGGCGGCGAAAGCATCGATGATTTCTTCGACGAGAACTTCCGGCGCCGAGGCTCCGGCGGTAATCCCCAGCGTTCCGATGCCGTCGAGCGCGTCCCAGTCGAGGTCGGAGGCCCGCTGGATCAGGAAGGCGCGCGCGCAGCCTTCGCGGGCGGCCACTTCGCGGAGGCGCTGTGAGTTGGACGAGTTCGGCGCGCCGACCACCAGCATGGCGTCGACTTTGGGGGCCACTTCGCGCACGGCTGCCTGTCGGTTGGTCGTGGCGTAGCAGATGTCGCTCTTGTGCGGTGGGACGATGTCCGGAAAACGAACGGTGAGCGCCTCGACGATGGTCCGCGTGTCGTCGACCGACAGCGTGGTTTGCGATGTGTAGGAAAGCACCGTGCCGGCCGGAAAGCTCAGCTTGCCGACGTCATCGACGGTCTCGATCAGCGTCACCGCCCCCTCGGGTAGTTGCCCCATGGTGCCGATCACCTCGGGATGGCCGGCGTGCCCGATCAGGATGACGTGTCGTCCCTTCTTGTGATGGATCTCGGCCTCGCGGTGCACCTTGGTGACCAGCGGGCAGGTGGCATCGAGCTGAAAGAGGTTGCGCGCCTGAGCGGCGGCCGGCACCGAGCGCGGTACGCCGTGTGCGGAGAAGATAACCGGTTGCTCCGTATCGGGGATCTCGTCGAGTTCCTCGACGAATACGGCGCCCTTGGCCCTGAGCTCTTCGACCACGTATTTGTTGTGGACGATTTCGTGCCGCACGTAGACCGGCGCGCCATAGCGAGCAAGCGCCAGATCGACGATCTGGATCGCCCGGTCGACGCCGGCGCAGAAGCCGCGCGGCGCACAGAGCAGAATCTTGAGCTTCGGCAGCGTCAACCCTGGTCCCTCTTGCTGAAGAAGCGGAATAGAAGTGTTTGCCCGGGGACTGTCAAGGGAAGGCGGTGATCTCAAGGGCTATTGCTTGAAACCGCGGCCATGGGTACCGGCACTCTACGCGATGGTGTTTTGGATTCGGAATCTGTCGCCATTGCGTCTAGCAAAGCGAAGACGCAGGGCCGGATACCCATGACAAATGACAGGCATGGAACGAGTCGCCAAGGCCGGGGCCGCGTGCTATGGAAGCGGCGAAGCGGAGGTAACGCTCTCATGAGTTCTGTCGGTTTCAGCGGTAAGATTTTGTCGGCGTTGGCGCTTGCCGTGACGCTTTCGGCCTGTTCCTCGGGCAGCAGCTTCTCACCCCGTTCGTGGGTCTCGGGAGGCACCGATCCCAAGGCCGAACAGGAGACGCTGGAGAAATTCGCGCCGGTCGCTGTTTGTCCGGACGTGCAGGTGCGCGAAGGCACGCAAATGCTGGCCGTGTTCGAAAAGGGCAAGGAAGGCGATTTTAGCGCCGTCCGCTTCCAGGGCACCATTCGCAAATTCGCCCGCGAATGCCACACCGACGCCTCCGGCAACACCACCATCAAGGTGGGAGTGGCCGGCCGCCTCCTCGCCGGGCCTAATGGGGCAATTGGCGCTGCGACATTGCCTGTGCGCGTCGTGTTGGTGCGCAACGGTGACGAAGTGCTTTACTCCAAGCTCTATGCCCAGAACATCACGATTGCGCCGGGCGCCGCCGCGGCCGACTGGGATTTCGTAGCGCCGGATCTCGTGGTGACAGGCGACAAGAGCCAAGGCAACTTCGTCATCTACGTCGGCTTCGACGAGAGCAAAGACAAAAAGAAGAAGTAGGTCGCGGCACAGCGCTGATCGAAGTCGCTTGAAATTCCGCCGCCGGCAGGTCATGCTGGCGGTTGTTCGGGATAGTCGTGCCCGGACGTGGAGCCGCAAGGCCCCGAGACGCTGCGCGGGAGAGATCGACGGTGGTTACCGTCGGCGCCGAAGGAGCAACCGCCCCGGAAACTCTCAGGCAAACGGACCGCTCGCAGCGGACGACGCTCTGGAAAGCAGGCGAGGCCCAGGCTTCGACTCACCGAAGGAGTAACCTGGACAGGGAGTCCGGGGAAATCTCTCAGGTTACGTGACAGAGGGGGCGCGGACATGACGGAGCCTGTCGTCCGCCCACCTCTATCCGGAGTTGATGCATGACGACGCCCGTCCATGCCGACCACGACACGCATTCCGCCGTCGCGCCACTCAAGACACCGCTCCATGACGCCCACGTGGCGCTCGGTGCCCGCATGGTGCCGTTCGCCGGCTATCTGATGCCGGTGCAATACGAAGGCATTCTCGCCGAACACGCCCATTGCCGCGCCGCGGCTGGCCTGTTCGACGTGTCGCATATGGGACAGGCGACGCTTCGCGGACCTGACCATCAGACGGTAGCCCGTGCCCTCGAATCCTTGATACCGGCTGACATCCTCGGCCTCGAGCCGGGCCGGCAGCGCTATTCCCAGCTTCTCAACGAGCGCGGCGGTATCCTCGATGACCTGATGGTGCATCGCGCTCTCGGCGCCGACGGTACGCTCGGTCTGGTCGTCAACGCCGCCTGCAAGGTCGCGGACTACGCCCATATTGCAGCTCGGCTGCCTGAGAATGTGCTGCTCGAAATCCACGAAGAGCGGGCACTGCTCGCCTTGCAGGGTCCCGAAGCGGTCAACGTGCTGGTCTCTCTCGGCGCCGATGTTGCCGGTTGGGATTTCATGGCTGTCGGCTCGGCGAGCATCGCCGGTATTCCAGTCTTTCTGTCCCGTTCCGGCTATACCGGTGAGGACGGTTTTGAGATTTCGGTTCACGCCGATACGGTGGTGGGCCTTTGGGAAATCCTGCTACGCGATCCCCGCGTCCGACCAATTGGCCTTGGCGCTCGCGACTCGCTGCGCCTTGAAGGCGGGCTCTGCCTTTACGGTCATGACATCGATGAGACGACGACGCCGGTCGAAGCTGGTCTCCTCTGGTCGATCCAGAAACGCCGCCGCGAAGAAGGCGGCTTCCCCGGCGCCGATATCGTTCTGTCGCAGATCGCCGAGGGCGTCGCCCGCAAACGTGTCGGCATTCGACCGGATGGGCGCGCACCCGCCCGCGACGGTGCCGAGATCGTCGACGAGAACGGCGTCGCCATTGGTGTCGTCACCTCCGGCGGCTTCGGCCCAACCGTTGGCGGCCCGGTAGCAATGGGCTACGTCGCCGCGGTTCACGCCCGGCCGGGCACGCGGGTGGGGTTGGTCGTGCGCGGCAAGGCGCTGCCGGCCGAAATCGTCTCTCTTCCCTTCGTTCCGGCGCGGTTTTATCGCGCGCCCAAGTAAAACTTCCAGAAGCAGCGGAACACAATCATGACCAAGTATTACACCGAAGAGCACGAGTGGATCGCCGTGGCCGGCAACATCGCCACCCTCGGCATTACCGACTATGCGCAGGCCCAGCTCGGCGACGTGGTGTTCGTCGAGGTGCCGGTCATCGGTCGCAAGGTGAAAAAGGGCGAAGAGACGGCAGTCGTCGAGAGCGTCAAAGCGGCGAGCGAAGTCTATTCGCCGGTCACCGGAACGGTCGTCGAGGCGAATGGACCGCTCGCCGACAATCCGATCACCGTCAACGAGGACCCGGAGGGTGCCGGCTGGTTCTGCCGGATCGAAATGTCGGATCCTGCCGAACTCGAAGTTCTGATGGACGAGGCCGCCTACAAGACCTTCGTCGAAGGACTTTAACAACCTCGGGGTACGTCTCCGGCAGCGTCTTTGCCTGCTAAAGGCCCGCTTCCAAGAGGCGCGATGGTTCGCCAAGGCGTGCCGCCCGCCCGGGCCTATCGCACGGTAGGAGCGCGAAGGCCGCCTCCCCGGAACAACAGCATCGCTTGATTCGGCTATTGGAGCCCGTTGCATGCGCTATCTTCCTCTTTCCGATACTGATCGGGCCGACATGCTTTCGGCCATCGGTGTTGCTTCGATCGACGATCTCTTCGCTGATCTGCCGGCGGAGAAACGCCTCGCCATGCTGCCGAAGCTACCGCCGCACGCCAGCGAGCAGGCTGTCGCCCGCCGCCTTGGAACGATGGCGGCGAAGAACACGCCAGCTGGCTCAGTGCCTTTCTTCATCGGTGCCGGCGCCTATCGGCATCACGTTCCAGCCACCGTCGATCACCTGATCCAGCGCTCGGAATTCCTGACGAGCTACACGCCCTATCAGCCGGAAATTGCCCAGGGCACGTTGCAGGTCCTGTTCGAGTTCCAGACCCAGGTCGCCCGCCTCACCGGCATGGAGGTCGCCAACGCCTCGATGTATGACGGCTCGACGGGGCTGGCCGAGGCGGTGCTGATGGCCCACCGCGTCACCAAGCGTGACAAGGCAGTGCTGTCGGGCGGCGTCCACCCGCACTATCGCGGTGTCGTCGAGACGGTGACGCGTTTCCCAGGCCATACGGTGGAGAGTCTGCCGCCGGACCTCTCGGGCACCGAGGATATCCTCGCCGCCATCGATGAGACGACTTCCTGCGTGGTCGTGCAGTCGCCCTCCTTCTACGGTCATCTCTACGATCTCAGGCCAGTCGCTGAAAAGGCGCATGCCGTCGGCGCGCTGTTGATCGCCGTCTTCACCGAGGTGGTGTCGCTCGGCCTGATCGAGCCGCCGGGCGCGCAGGGCGCCGACATCGTCGTTGGCGAGGGGCAATCGCTCGGGAACCCGCTCAGTTTCGGCGGTCCCTATGTCGGCCTCTTTGCGACGCGCCAGAAATACGTTCGCCAGATGCCCGGTCGTCTCTGCGGCGAGACGGTGGATGCCGACGGCCGGCGTTCCTTCGTGCTGACGCTGTCGACGCGCGAACAGCACATTCGCCGCGAGAAGGCCACATCCAACATCTGCACCAACGCCGGCCTTTGCTCGCTGGCCTTCTCCATCCACCTGACGCTGCTGGGCGGCGCGGGATTGACGAAGCTTGCCCGCCTCAATCACGCCAACGCGGTGAAGCTCGCCGATGCGCTGGCCGCGTTGCCTGGCGTCGAGCTGCTCAACCGCACCTTCTTCAACGAGTTCGCCCTGCGTCTGCCGAAAAATGCCTCCGTTCTTGTCGAAACGTTGGCTGCCCGCGGCATTCTTGCCGGCGTACCGGCAAGCCGGTTGGAGCCGAACCGACCGGAACTCGAAAACGTGCTGGTCGTCGCTGCCACCGAGGTTAACACCGACGATGACAGGGCCGCGTTGACGGCTGCTCTCAAGGAGGCGCTGGCATGACCGACAGACGACCGACAGAGGGCGGCGAGCCGTGGGGCAAGGACAGCTCCCCGGCCTCTCAGCGCCGCTTCTTCAGCGACAGTCCGGTGAAAACGCCGAGCCGCTACCGCAGCTTCCTGCTTTCGACGCTGTTCACCTTTGGAGGTGATCAATGACCATGAATAACGTGGGCCGCCCGACCGCGCCCGTCATCCCCGGCGCGGCTGCTGCCGCATCCACCTTTACCGGCAATCAAGGGCTCGCCATCGAGGAGCCGCTGCTGTTCGAAGTCGGTCGTCCGGATGCTTCCGGCGTCGACTTCGATGACGTCGACGCCTTCGAGTCCCGCCTCGGCGGCCTCGGTCGTACGGCGCCCGTCGATCTTCCGGGCCTCACCGAGCCGGAGACGATGCGTCATTACGTTCGCCTCAGCCGTCAGAACTACGCCATCGACCTTGGCCTCTATCCGCTCGGCTCCTGCACCATGAAGCATAACCCGCGTCTCAACGAGGCGATGGCGCGGCTACCGGGATTTGGTGACGTGCATCCCCTGCAGCCATTGTCGACGGTATCAGGTGCCGTCGAATTGATTGCCGAGCTTGGCCGCTGGCTGCTGGAACTCGCCGGCATGGCCTCGGTCGCCATGAGCCCCAAGGCCGGTGCGCACGGCGAAATGTGCGGCATGGCAACGATCAAGGCGGCGATCGTCGATCGAGGCGAGGCACGCGACGTGGTGCTGGTGCCCGAATCTGCACATGGCACCAATCCGGCGTCGGCTGCCCAACTCGGGTTCCGCGTGGTCGGCGTGCCGGCGCGTGCCGATGGTACGGTCGATCCTGAGGAAGTCAGGAAGCGCCTCGGTCCCGACGTGGCGGCGATCATGCTGACCAACCCCAACACCTGCGGCCTGTTCGAGCGCGACATCGTCGAGATCGCCGAAGCGGTGCACGCCGCCGGTGCCTATTTCTACGCCGATGGCGCCAACTTCAATGCCATCGTCGGCAAGGTCCGGCCGGGTGATCTCGGCGTCGACGCCATGCACATCAACCTGCACAAGACCTTCTCGACGCCGCATGGCGGCGGTGGTCCCGGCGCCGGTCCGGTGGTGCTTTCCGATCGCCTTGCGCCTTATGCGCCTGTCCCCTTCGTGCGGTTCGACAAGGATGGCACGGCCGAATTCGTCGAGACGCGCAAGGCGGCCGGTGAACGAGAGCTGAAACCCTTTGGCCGCATCACCGCTTTCCATGGTCAGATGGGCATGTTCGTGCGCGCGCTCGCCTATATGCTGAGCCATGGCGCCGACGGTCTCAAGCAAGCGTCTGAGGATGCGGTGCTTGCCGCCAACTATGTCAAGGCGCGCCTCAAGGATGTCATGTCGGTTGCCTTCCCAGAGCGGCCGGCCATGCACGAAGTGCTGTTCGACGACCATTTTCTGGAGGGAACCGGCGTCACGACGCTCGATTTCGCCAAGGCGATGATCGACGAGGGATTCCATCCGATGACCATGTATTTCCCACTGGTCGTCCACGGCGCCCTGTTGATCGAACCAACCGAGTCGGAGTCGAAGGCGAGCCTCGACCAGTTCATCGGCACACTGCGGCATCTTGCCGAAAAGGCCAGGGCGGGGGATGTCGCGGCCTTCAAGGCAGCACCGCATCTTGCGCCGCGCCGCCGTGTCGACGAGACTTTGGCCGCTCGCCAACCGAAGCTCGTTTATCAGGGCTGACCTTAAGAGCAAACGGCGGCCAAAGAGGTCGCCGTTCCGCCTGAGGCGGAGCGATAGATCCAATGTGACGGCTTGCCAGACGGGCCGTTTCGAAGCACCCTTCCGGGACCCCTTCTCCGGGAGCATGCCCATGGCGATCGGCCCGCTGCCGCCGGTGATCAGTGAAATACAGGCAAACTCCGGTCAGCCGGGAAAGACGCTCGCCCAACAAACGGCAGCCAGTTCGCTTCTGGATCTTCAGGCGGCGGCGATCAGCGAACCGGCAATCGCCATCCTCCCCGAAACCACATTGCTTGAAAAGGCGGTTGCCGAAGCGCTGGGCCATCAGGGCGGGTTGGCGCCGCTTTACGCCACGCTGGCTGAACTTGCCGATGCACCGGATCTGCCCGATGCGGTGAAGGCGGCGGTCGATACCATACTGGCCTTCCGCCTCGATGAGGACAACGTGACGCCAGCGCGGGTGGCCGAGGCAATCCGCTCATCGGGCGTATTCCATGAGGCGGTGGCCGCCGGCAAAATGGCCGCGGCGTTGCCGCCGGCCGTCCGGCAGGCGCTTGGTGACGTGGCGACGGCAGACGGGCAGGCAGCGGCACGTCCTGTGACATTGCCTTCCACGCCCATGATGCCGACCGCAACCGCAACCCAGGTTTCAGCCCTGCCAGCCAACGCCTCACCGCCACCAACTGCCCCGACGCCTGCATCCGCCGCTGCGCAAGCCTACGGACGGCAGGGGGGCTCGCCGCCCATCACGACCGCGCCCGTCGTTCCACCGCGTAGCGACAATGCGCCCGGTCCGACCATTACGCCAAATACATCAGTTGGGATCGCTTCGGCAGCCGGCCCCGTCGCACCGCCGGCAACTCTCGCCGCGCCACAGTCAACGAGCACGGCTCTCCCGCCGACGAGCGTTGCCACGGTGCCTGTGCCGACCTCGGCGGCTGGAGAGGCGCCACCGATGATCGCTACGACAGCGATCGCCTCTGAAGCCCCGTTGCCGCCCGCAGTTGGAAATGTGCCCCAAGGGGCAGCGGCGGCACAAATTCAGACGGTCTCTGGAGGTCAGCAAGCCCAACCGGCCCCGTCGATCAACCAGGGAGCTGAGCCGGCCCCATTGCCGTCTCCTGTTTTTCAAGGGGTGCCGGCAACGCCGACGGCTGTCGGCCAACACGCAGAGCCGCTGGTCCCGGCTTCAAACCCTGCGCCTCCCTCACCAGCGTCGGCCGCGCTACCAACCGCCGATCCGTCAGACGCGCGGGTATCAACCCGGCCTTCACTGACGGTTCCAACCGCCCAGGCATCCGCGGCGTCTCGCTCGTTTGCGCCATGGACGCCGGGTCGACCATTCACGCCCACCGCACCGGCGCCATCTTCTCCGGCGCCTGCCGGATCGTCCGGTGATGTCGGTCGTCCCGCGTCACCTTCGCCGGCTGCTCCGGCCGGTGGCGAAATCGTCAGTCCTCGTGCCGCCGGTGACCGAGCTCCCTTCGTGCCCTCCGCGGTGGAGAACCTGCCGAATGCCCCGCCTGAGCCGGTCGTGATACGAGTGCCGGCTGGTCCGGGGGCGCCCTCTCACGCGCAGAATGCACCAACGCTGCCGGGTGCCGGACAACCTTCCGCCGCGTCGGTCTTTTCGTCTGAGCCCGCGTCAGTACCTGTGCTGGGGCAGCGTGCGTCCCCGTCTCAATCCGAGCCTGCGCCGCAATCCCGTCCGGCAGCGCCCGCCGGCGGCGAAATCTCCGCGGCGCCCCCCCGGCCGCTCGCTCAGCAGATATCTCAGCCCACCGTGACCATGCCTCTGATGGCTGGTGTCGATCTCAAAGGCGCGTTGGAAGTCCTGCGTCGTGAGCTGATCACCTGGCTTGGCCGCAATGCCGACGTGATGGCCAGTCTTGACGGTGCCAGCGGCGATACCGTAGCGCCCCGCATCGAACGGCCACCGCCGCCACGCAAGAGTAGTCCTGTTCGCGGCCAGCCAGCCGTTCTGCTTCCGGATGGCGACGAGAGCGAGACGACATCGACCGAAACATTGGCTGGCCGCGCGCTCGGCGAAGCGGAGCGCTCCCTGTCGCGCGTCTTCCTGCATCAGGCGGCAACCGCCGAGAACCGTGACATGAAAGCCGCCCAGCCGACGCAGGCGTTGATGCTGGAAATCCCCATTGTCGGGCCGAACGGCACATCGGTGGCTCAGCTTCGCATCGAGCGCGACGATCATGCCCCGAACGAACCCGGCGCACCGCCGCGTCGGGTCTTTCAGGTGGATATCGCCTTCGATATCGCGCCCCTCGGGCCGGTCGCCGTGCGTGTAGGATTGATGGATGGACGGCGTGTGGCGGTCGGTGTCTGGTGCGAGAGCGACGACGGCCTGGTCCGGATGGAAGCGGAGCGCGAGAATATCGTGCTGGGCCTCGAACAGGAGGGCATGGTCGTGGCCGGTGTCGATCTGCATCGCGGGCATCCGGCCGAAGGCCACGACGAGACGGCTGTTGCGCCCAGCCACCGCCTGGATCTTCAGCTATGAGCGACAAGGACATCCGCAAGGCTGTGGCGCTGCAATATGCCGCGCCGGGGGCGCCGAAAGTGGTCGCAACGGGCAAAGGCGCCATCGCCGAGGCGATCGTCGAGAAAGCCCGGGAAGCCGGTGTGCCGGTCGAGGAAAATCCGGCCCTCGCCGACGCGCTATCGACGCTGAAGCTCGACGAGACGATTCCGGTCGACCTTTATAAGGCGGTGGCGGCGGTGATCGCCGCCGTGTTGCGGGCGGCGAAAAAAGCCTGACGCGAGTGGACAAGCCGCCGATGAGGAGCTCTGACAATGGCATGAAGACGCGGTGACGGCGATTGCACAGCCGCCGCTAAATGCCTAATGTTCCGCCGATTTTGTAAAGGACGAGGACTGAGCCGCCGATGCTGAAGTATCTTCTTGTCGCCGCTTCTCTTGCATTCGTCGGGCCAGCCAGTGCCGCCGATGTCACAACGCCGGTGCGTGCCATCATGGATGTGGCGACCGCCTTATGGTCCAGTGGGGACGGCGAGGCGGGCGACTATTTCGACGAGGCCCACATCGGCAACTTCAGCAAGACCATGCGCGCCCTCTACACAGAGGCGACCAAGCATCCCGCCTTCGACACGGAAGACGGAACGGGCAGTCCCTTCGACTACGATCCGATCGTCCTCGGGCAAGATGGTTGCCCATTGGAAGGGCTGACCTTCCAGGTGGGAAAGAAGGACGGCGCCGCCACCGATGTTGTGGCCCGCTTCAAGCATTTCTCCTGCATGGATGGTGCGTCCGACGAGGAGCGCAACGCCGTTTCAGAAGTTCATTTTCGGGTGATTTCGGAAAACGGTCGGCCAGTGATCTCCGACGTCGCCTCGGGCGAGGGGGACGACCACTATTCACTCGCCCAAGCGCTGAAGGAAATCCTGGCGCAATGATCCCGACATTTGCTCCGACGCTGGTATCGGGCGAAAGCAAATGTCGGAGTCGAACCGCTGTCCGTTGATCACGGGATCACCGGACCTTTCGACTATTTACACGCCCCGGCCGTCCCAGCTTCCCAAGGCTTCGATCACGGCGAGAACCTCAGCGTGCCGGCGCACCACCGTCTCGGCGCCGGCGTCCATCAACGCCTCGGCGTGCCCCGGCCAGGAATGCGCCCCGCCGGTGAAGCCGATCGCCCGCATGCCAGCCCTTACGGCGGCGGTCACGCCGGCGAACGAATCCTCAATGACGATCGTCTCGGCAGGATCGGCGCCGAGTTCGCGGGCGGCGTGGAGGAAAACGTTGGGATCGGGTTTGCCTTTGCGGGTTCCGACCTCGCCAGCCGAGAACACATAGGGCTTGAAGCGGTCGTAGAGGCCGGCGCTGGTGAGCGCCCGCTTGAGATAGGCCGAGTTTGCGTTGGAGCCGACGCATCGCGCCCCGTCGAGCGCATCGAGCAACTCAACGATTCCAGGCACCGCCTTGACGTGCACGATGCGCCGGTCGAACTCCGCCTGGATGCGCTCTTTGATGCGGCCGCTCACCGGCAGCCCGGTTTCCTCGGAGAGAATCGCCTCCATCTCGCCACTGGCCAGGCCCGCGAAACGCGACGTCACTTCATCGGCTGTGATGGCGAAGCCCTCGTCGTTGAGCACGTCCGCGGTCACCGTCGAGGAAATGATTTCGGAATCGATGAGCACGCCATCGCAGTCGAAAATAGTAAGCATGAAATGATCCAGGTTCGGTGTGGCCATAGAAGGCCAAAGCTTGAGTGGAAGCGGCGCAGACCTATTGGAAGGCCGTTTCCATGAAGGAACGCAGCTTGCGCGAATGCAGCCGCTCCGGTGCCATTTCGCGCAGCTTCTCCATGGCGCGAATACCGATGGTCAAGTGCTGGCTGACCTGGCGTCGGTAGAAGGCGCTCGCCATGCCCGGCAGCTTCAGCTCGCCATGCAATGGCTTGTCAGAGACGCAGAGCAGCGTGCCGTAAGGCACGCGGAAGCGGAAGCCGTTGGCGGCAATCGTCGCCGATTCCATGTCGAGGCCAATGGCGCGCGACTGCGAGAAGCGCTGTACCGGTTCGCGCTGATCGCGCAGTTCCCAGTTGCGATTGTCGATGGTGGCGACGGTGCCGGTGCGCATGATGCGCTTGAGTTCGAGATCCTTGAGGCCGGTGACCTCGGCGACCGAACCTTCCAGCGCCACCTGGATTTCGGCCAGCGGCGGGATGGGGATCCATAGCGGCAGGTCGGCGTCGAGCACATGGTCGTCGCGTACGTAGCCATGGGCCAGCACGTAATCGCCGAGCGCCTGACTGTTTCTGAGACCGGCGCAATGGCCGAGCATCACCCAGGCATGCGGCCGCAGAACGGCAACGTGGTCGGTGATCGTCTTGGCATTCGAGGGACCTACGCCGATATTGACCAGCGTAATGCCCGAGTGATCCTCGCGGACGAGGTGGTAGGCCGGCATTTGCGGCAGGCGCTGCAGTTCCTCGCCCTCGGTTGGCGCGGCCTCGCCGAGCGGCGTCACCTGGTTGCCCGGCTCGACGAAGGCGATGTAGTCGCTCTCACCGGATGCCATCATCTCGCGGGCACGGGCGGCGAACTCATCGACGTAGAACTGGTAGTTGGTGAACAGCACGAAGTTCTGGAAGAACCGCGGCGAGGTCGCCGTGTAGTGCTGCAAGCGGTGCAGGGAGTAGTCGACGCGCGGCGCCGTGAAGGGGGCCAGCGGCAGCGGATCGCCAATCTTGGGATCGAGCGTGCCGTTGACGATGGCGTCGTCGGTGACGGCGAGGTCGGGCACGTCGAACATGTCCCGCAACGGGCGCGGCAGCGTGTCCATCAACGCGCCTTCGACGTAAGCTCCTTCATAGAAGGCGAAATGCAGCGGGATCGGCAGCGAACTCTCGCCGATCTCGACCGGTGCGTCGTAGTTGCGGATGATCACCGTCAACTGGTCGATGAGATAGGTGCGGAACAACTCGGGGCGCGACACGGTGGTCTCGTAGACGCCGGGGCCACTGAATTGGCCGTAAGACAGGCGCGAATCGGCGCGGCCATGTGTGTCGGTCGATACCCGGATCAGCGGGTAATAGGCGCGAATACGCCCCTCGGGAACCGAGCCCTGCACCACCGCCTCGAAAGACGAGCGGAGGAAGGCTGTATTGCGGGCGTAGATTTCGATGAGGCGATCGACAGCGGCCTCCGCATCGCGGAAGCTCGTCATGGGAAGGCGGGGGGGACTATCGATGAAAACGGGAGCCGGGCGCTCGGATGCGATCATGTCGGTCTCTTGCAGTACGTGCCCGTCAGGTTGCGCACCCTCGGGCTGGTACCGCAAGGTCAATACCACAAGATGACGGCGAAGAAAGTCCCGTTTGTTCAAGCCGCGGGACAATTGCTGGAAGCCGCGCTAGGCGCCTTCCTACCGAACTCCACCGCGCAAAGCGGGCGGAGTCGCCGTTTGCGCCCAAGATGGACAGTGAATGCAGCTTCCCTTACCCAAGGTCGGGCCGGCGGCCATTCCGGATCATCGGAACATGCGGACCGGCGCTTTCGTCGAGCCGACCGAGGAGGCGGACATCGTCATGCACCTCGACGGCGCGGGCGTAGGGCATGAACCCCATGTGCATATAGAAGGGCAGGGCCTGCGGGCTGTCGAAGTGGCACGTATGCAGCCAAAGGCGCTTCACACCCGGTCGCGCAAAGGCCATGTCGATCGCTTCCTGCATCATCCAGCCACCGATGCCACCGCCGACCGCGTCGGGCACCAGCCCGAAGAAGGATATCTCGGTCTCATCCGGCGCGGAGAGGTTCATTTCGACGATTCCCATGCGCCGGCCACCCGTCATCGGGCACCAGGAGCGCATGTAGGGCGCGGCGAGTTTTGCCTCAAGTTCTTCGCGCGGCATCAGGAGACGTGAACTCCACAGCCACTCCCAACCGATCTCCCGGTAGAGGTCGAGAAAGGCGTCGGTGTCCCAGCGGTCGATCGGCTCCAGAACATAGCCCGCAGGCGCCGGCCTGCGGGACCCGCTGGGCCGTCGGGTCATCTCGACAAAAGTGACGAGGCTGGCGAGCTTGCCGGGGGCGAGGGCGTGGTAGCCGTCAGGAAGGAACGATGTTTCAGTCATGGCTTCCGTCTTTAGCGGAAGCGGTTGCCGGCCGGAAGAGCGACCTCGTAAAGCGAGCCGTCAGCCTGCCCTCACGCCGCCTGTCGGGTGATGGCACTGTAGGCGGCGTTGATGGTAGCCATCCGCTCGGTTGCGACCCGAATGAAGTCGGCCGGCAGACCGCGCGCTTGCAGGCGGTCAGGGTGGTGCTCGGCGACAAGGCGCCGCCAAGCCTTCTTTACCGCCTCACTGTCGGCATCTGGCGGCAAGCCAAGCACGGCATAGGGGCAGCGGGCGTCCTCGCCAACGTGGCGGGCAAAGACGCGATGGAAGGCCGCTTGCGGCAGGCGGAAGATGGCCGCCACCGTCTCGAGGAAGACGAGTTCATTATCGTGCAGGCTGCCGTCGGCGGTGGCGATCACGAACAGTCCGTCGAGAATATCCTCAAGGGTCTCCATGTCGGCTTCATAGAGCGCATGGATCCGCTCGGCATAGTATTCGTAGCCAGCGATGTCCTGCTTGGCCAGATTGAAGAGCCGTGCGACGTGGCGTTTTTCTTCCGGCGGCACCTGGAAAAGTCGTTCGACAACGGCGACCTCATCGGCGGTGACGACGCCGTCGGCCTTGGCCATTTTGGCGGCCAGCGCGATCATCGCAGAGGTGAACGCCACCCCGCGACGCGCCTCGGGTGACAACGTCTCGCGCAGCACGTCGACCACGCACTGGAAGACACAGGTAACCGCATCGGGAATGCGAGAGATGACGGCGGAGAATTGCTGCCAGAAGGTCATGATGAAACAACCATACGGCATAACCGCTATCCTGGCGAGGTCGAAGGCCGCCGATCACGCCCTTCACACTAGGATTTGACCGGTTCGGTCAATGAAACCTCTCACCACTCAGATGGCCGGGTTACGGCGCCGGCACAAACTCGATGTGTCCGCCGTCGAGCCGGAAATAACCATCCTGCGATACCGGCAGCGCCAGCATTTCCTCATGTGTGAGACCTGCATGCAGGCCGCGCACCAAGCGGCTGATGATGCCGTGAGTTACAATGACGGCCGGTGCCTCCGCCTTTGCGTACCAAAGACCAACGCGGGCGAGCACGACGTCCAGCGTCTCGCCACCAGGCGCCTGGAACTGCCAGTCGATCGGCCGAATGGCCTGGTCGCTGCCAAAACGGGAAAGGATGTCCTCACGCGTCAGACCTTCCCAGTCGCCGAAATGCACCTCCATCAGGTTTGGCTCTTCGAGGATGTCCATTGCCAGCGACCGGCCGATCAGTTCCGCGGTGGCGCGGGTACGGCCGAGCGGACTGACATAGGCGCGGATCGGCTGGAAATGAGCCCCGATCTCCGAGGCGAGCGCTTGGCCGATGCGTGTCGCCTGATCCCGCCCGAGGTCGGTGAGCGGCGAGTCGAATTGCCCCTGAAAGCGTGCTTCGGTGTTCCAGAGCGTTTGCCCGTGTCTTACGAGATAAAGCATTTGGTGGTCCGGTGCGATCCGTCAGGCGACCCTGGCGCGATTGATGAGGTGGACGACAATGCCGGCGATCAGTCCCCAGAAGGCGCCGGGTATGCCAAGGAAGCCGACGCCGGAGGCGGTAACCAAAAAGGTGACCACGGCCGCCTCCCGGGTCGCGGGCGCCGACAGCGCCGTCGACGTGGAGGCGCCGAAGGCTCCAAGCAGCGCAAGGCCAGCGACCGCCTCGATGAGAACCGGTGGCGCGGCGGCGATGAAAGCCGTTGCGGCACCGGAGACCAGTCCGACAAGAACATAGGCTATGCCGCAGATGACGGCCGCCCAGTAGCGGTTGTCCCGGTCGGGATCGGCATCGGGACCGGCGCAGAGAGCCGCGGTAATTGCCGCGAGATTGACGGCATGGCCGCCGAAGGGCACGGCGAGAAGGGTGAAGGCGCCGGTGTTTCTGAGGATGGGGCCGAACTCCGGCCGATAGTCATTGGCGTTGAGCACGGCCATGCCCGGGATATTCTGTGCCGCCATGGTGACGACATAGAGTGGCAGGGCCGTGCCGATCAACGCCGCCAGACTGAAATGGGGGGCAATCAGCAGAGGCGCCGGTATGAGGCCCTCGGTCACCGTCTCCGGTATGGGCGTCGTCATGGCGATGATAACCGCGGCGACGACGACGGCGGCCGGCACGGCCAGCACCTTGCGCCAGAGACCGACGACAAGCCAGGTCAGCACCACCGCGAGGCCGGTGACCGGCGACACGGCCACCGCCTTTACCGGCGCCAGGCAGAGGGTCAGCAGCACACCGGCCAGCATTGCCGAGGCGATCGGCGTTGGGATGGCGGCGACAGCCCGACCGAGTGGCTTGATGACTCCGGACAGCATCAACAAGGCGCCGGTAATAAGGAAGGCGCCGACCGCATAGGAATAGCCGCCGGCCACAGCTCCGGAGGAGGCGAGCAACGCGGCGCCGGGCGTCGACCAGGCGACCGAGATCGGCATGCGGAACCTGAGACTGAGAAGGATGCCGGAAAAGCCCATGGCGATGGTGACGGCCATCAGCCCGGAGGCAACCTCCGCCGGCGAAGCGCCCGCGGCCGAAAGGCCTCGGACGACAACCGTAAAGGCGCCGCCGAAGCCAACGAAGGCGGCAATGAGACCGGCGGCGACGGCCTGCGGCGAAGGACGGGAGGACATTGATCGGTTCCGCACGGGTTTCATGAAGGCAGCGCCATCCAATCCGAAAGGGGGGCGGGCATCAAGACCCTGCGTGCCAATAGGGTCGCGCACCGACAACGGCGTGATGACGGGGCGACCGGGGAACGGCCCAAAGCGATTCTGGCTGTCGTCTTGTGTCTCGCTCATTCCGAATCCGCCCGGAGAGATTCGCCGCCGTCGGCCTGCCGGACCGCCGCGGCACCGGTGGAAAGCTTCGCTGCTGCCTAGCCGTTCGGTTATGAGTAGGTTCCCCGAGGGGCTGTGGAAAACCGTCGGATGCTAATGGGTTGGAAACCGACAATTTCCTTTTGAAGCAGAAGCTTAACCTCTCATTAATCCTTGTGTTCCCGGGGGGGAGGAGGGGAGTGACAAAACTGCAACATGGATTTTCGATTAGCCGTCGTGGGTGGATCGCCGGCGTCTTTCCCGTTGAAGACCGGCTCAGGATCGGCCATCACTATCACCGTGAGATTTCGGGAGACGGAACTCACCGCCAAGTGAAGTCGATCTGCCTGGGGTGGTTAGGCGGCGGAGCAAGGCGGCAAAGAACCGGAACCGGTTCCACGCCAGCGATGATAACGGTCAGGCCGTTTGTTGTCAGGCAGGGAAGGGTTCTTTCTCTAGATGACTTTTGGAGGTCAGGAAATGAACATGAAGACGCTGCTCGGCACCGCCGCCGGCCTGATGGTCGCCACGGGCGCTTACGCCGCCGACCTGCCGGGCGATGCCGCTCCGGCCGCTGTTGACTACGTGAAGGTTTGCGACGCCTACGGCGCCGGCTTCTTCTACATCCCCGGCACCGAGACCTGCCTGAAGATCAAGGGTCGTGTTCGTGCCAGTGTCGCCTACAACAACTACGGCGGTTCGCTGAACACGAACACCGACAACGTCGCGTTCCGCGCTGATGCCTACGTTGGCTTCGATGCCCGCACGGCTTCTGATCTCGGCACCGTCCGTTCGTACTTCGAAATCGAGACCAACTCGACCAACGGCATTAACCTCAGCCAAGCCTTCATTCAGGTTGGCTACGTGACGGTTGGTCGTCATGACGACGTTGCCGATGGCGACGGTCTCTATGGCATCAACGACGCGACCTGGGGTCCGGCTGACTACACCGCCGTTGGCGCCAGCGTTCTGGTGGACAACCTCGGTGGCGGCTTCTTCGTCGGCGCTGGTATTTACAGCAACAGCGACAGCATCAGCCGTCCGACTGTTTGGCAGTCTGGTGAGCAGGCTGGTCTGCATGCCGCTGGCATCATCGGTATCAATAGCCAGTCCTGGGGCGGCTTCGACGTGTCGGGCGTTTATCAGTCCTACAACGACGCGGCTGATAGCGATGTCTTCGGTGTCAAGGCCACTGCCAACCTGAAGCTCATCGACAAGCTGTCGCTGCGTGCTTGGGCCGCCTACCTGGATGGTGGCAACGGTGGCCGCCTCGTCGGCCTTTCTGGCGAGCATATCAAGAACTCTATTGATCTGGCCCTGGCCGCTTCGTATCAGGTCACTGATCCGCTGGCGATCTACGCGGGTGTTCGTTACAGCATTGTCGATGCGGCCGTCGGCAGCTTTGCTGATGACACCATCTACGGTAACCTCGGCGTCGACTACAAGCTCGCCGAAGGCCTCAACCTGCAGGGCGAAGTCGATTACGGTCGTCAGAACAACTGGAGCGACTTCACTGCCGTCACCCGCCTCGTTCGCGTGTGGTAATATCATTCCCTTCGGGGTTTGAGGAAAAGGCCCGGCTCGTCCGGGCCTTTTCTTTTGCATACTTCTGGGGTGACTCCCGCGAGCGACGACATTTTTGCCTTATCCGTCATTTGTTTGGCGACTGTGTTCCCCAGGTAATTGCTTTTCGTAAATGCCATTTCGTATTCTCGTGGTCGCGAACGAAGGGTTGGGCGTTCGGGCTTCCGGAGGCGGGAAGATGGTTCGCTGGCAGATCTCGGCGATACTTGGAGTGGCTGCGGCGGTTGCCGTCACGGCTGCGGCGCTCATTACCAAGACCACGGACATTGCCGTCGATCTTGGAACGCGCAGCGGGCAAGTCTTGGCCGGCGAAGCGACCAGTTGGGCGTCTGTCGATATTCATGGTCGCGACGTTTATCTCCGGGGCGATGCGCCATCGGAAGAGAATCGCCAGTTGGCGATCGAGCGATTGGGCCGACTTTACGGAGTTCGTTTCGTCGATGCCTCGGGGACGGGGCTACTGCCTGAAATTCACCCCTATGTCACGACGATCGAGCGCAGTGGAGATACGGTTGCGCTGATCGGCGCGGTGCCTTCGCTGCCGGACCGGGCGCGCATTCTTGGCTCTTTGGCGGCTGCAGCGCCGGGCCTTGGTGTCGTCGATCACAGTCTATTGGCCCGCGGCAAAGCGGACGACCGCTATTTCGACGTTTTACGGCCCCTCTATGGTGTGCCGGCTCTCCTTGCGCACGGCAAAGTAACGCTGACGGATAGGGTAGTGACCGTCGAGGGCGAGGCGGCCAGCAACGCCTCCTATGATCGGTTGAAGACCTTTTCGCCAGCACTGCCCGAAGGCTACAGTCTGGCCGTGAACGTATCACGTCCGTTGGCCTCGCCTTTTGTCTGGTCGATCGACCGCGACGACAGTGGCGTTACGGTTTCCGGCTTTGTGCCGGATCCGGCGACGCGGAATAGTCTGCTCGACGTCGTTCGGCAGGCGGTTGGGCCGCGCAACGTATTCGATAATCTCGATTATGCGTCGGGCGCGCCGAATGGCTTTGCCGAAACCGCCGCGGCGGCTGCGGATTACCTCGATCTTCTGGCCTCGGCGCATATCGCGTTTAGTGACCATACCCTTGTCGTGTCTGGCCGGGCAGCCAGTCCGGAGGCCTACCGAACGCTCAACGCCTATCTCGAGACCTGGAACCCACCGGGTTTCGTTCTTCAGAAATCCATCGCCCTGCCGATCGTCGAACCATTCACGCTGACCATCTCCAAAAGCCATGGCCGCGTGACGGTCACCGGCTTCGTGCCAACGGATGATGAAGAGAGCGACATTGCCGACGCCGCTCAAGCAATCGCCAGCAATAAAGAAGGCGACAATGAGCCAGTTGTCGAGACCACGCTGGCCGACGGCGCCCCTGCCGGTTTCAGCGCAGCGGCCCAGTTCGCGATCGGCCTTCTTGCCAAGCTCGACGAGGGGACGGCCCTTTTGTCAGGTACTCACCTGACGTTGTCTGGAGCAGCGGCGACATCGGGCGATTTTCTCGAGCTGGAAGCTGCCATCGCCAATCCGCCAGCCGGTTATGATGTCGGCAACGGCGTTACTCCGCCGGTGGTCGCGCCTTATGTCTGGTCAATGGTCAAGGATGCCGACCAGTTGACCATTACTGGCTCTGCCCCGTCGGAAACCGTTCGCGGAGCCATCCGTGCCGTTGTCGATAGCTCGTCAAGCGATCTCGGCCTCGTCGACCGATCCGGTCTTGGTGCGGGGCTCGATCCGACCATCGATCTCGTCGCCGTGGCACGCAAGGCGGCGGCGATCCTGGCCGAGCTCGACTCTGGCGAAGTCCGTTTCGTCGGCAATGCTTTGTCAGTGACCGGCAAGGCGTCGACGGCGGAAGGAGCGACGACGATCGGCAGCGAGCTCGATGACTTACCGACCGGCGTCGTAAAAGGAAAAATAGAGATTTCGGCACCGGCCGCCTTCCGCTTTTTCGTCGAACGCGGGCTTGATACCGTGACCCTCGACGGCGATCTTGCAGACGAGGCCATGCGTAAGGCGCTGATGACCGCGGCGGACCGAGCATTCGGCAAGGCCGATATCCTCGATTCGTCGGAGGTGGCAAAAGGGGCGCCGGCGGGCGCACGCGATGCGGCCTTGTTTGCGATCCGCGCCGCATCGCTGCTCGCCAAGGGCAACGTCAGCGTCGAAGGAACGGCCATCAGAGTGACCGGCAGCGCTTTCACGGCCGCTGGCGCGGCGCGCCTGCCCTCTGAGCTTTCGGCGGCGGTCCCTCCTGGCTTCACATTGGAGGTCGCCGTCAATGCCATGCCGACCGAGCCGCCGCTCGATGCGGTCGCCTGTGGGGAAGCCATTGGCGCAGTGCTCACTCGAACGCCCGTTCATTTCGATGACGGTGCGGCAACTGCCTCGGCCGACAGTCGAGGCGTGATCGATCGACTCGGAGCACTCGCTCTCCGCTGCCCCGCTGCCCGTTTCGTGTTGACCGCGACGGCAAGTGGCACCGACGCAGCCCGCGCTCAGGCTCTTGGCGAGGCACGGGCGCGAAACGTGGCGGGCGCCTTTGCGGAGATCGGCATCGATCCAGGACGGCTGACGACGAGCGGCGCCTCGGGCGCGGCGGACGGATTCTCAGTTGTTTTGGCTGCGCGGTGACCGGGAGGCCCTGATGCTCTATCTCGCCATTATGCTCTGGCCGTATCTTCTGATCGCCTTCGCGGCCGGGTTGGTCATCGGCTGGTTCGGCTCCGACCGTATCGAGGCCTGACCTCCAGCCGGTCGATTGCTTTCCTCCCAGTGGGGTTCACCATGGCCATTCTGATCATCGAGACCTTCATCTTGACGGCAATCGCCGTCGGCGCCGGCATACTTGTTGGTGTCTTGGTCAAGCAATGGTTTGGCCGCCGTACGGTGGGGAGCAATCGCTTGACCGAGATGATGGCTGCCGCCGCAGCGGCCGAGGCCGATGCGATCGATCGTGAAGGGACCTCCGAGACACCGGCTCTGCCTTTGGAACAGGAGGCTGAATCCGCGACAGCCGCTCCGGCAGGATCTGAAGTGTGGGCCACGGAGCCGGCCAGCGCGGTGGCGTTGACCGGGCCAGCTGCCGAGGTGTCTGCCGGACTGGACCGCATCGCCGCCGCCGACCGGGTGGGCGAGCGACCGCCTGTGCTGCCGGGGCCGCGCGCCGGCACCCCCGACGATCTCAGGCGTATCCGAGGCATCGGCCCGCAGAATACCACACGGCTCAACGCGCTCGGCATCTACCATCTCGACCAGATTGCCGCGTGGACGCCGGCCGAGGCGCGCTGGGTTGGTGCTTACTTGGCCTTTCCGGGGCGGATTGAGCGAGAGGACTGGATCGGTCAAGCGAAGGCGCTGGTTTCCGGCAGAGGTGACGAGGCTGGCAAAACTTGATCCTCTCGCCCGGAATCACTTTCATTCGGCGTCGAGAATGACCGGCCCCTGAGGTGCCGCCCTCGGTCTGCGAAGCAAAAACACCAGCGGCAGGGCTGCGATCGACACGTACATCATCAGCTTGAAGTCATCGACATAGGCGAGCATCGTTGCCTGAAGCGTTGTGATCTGATCCAGGACCGCGACGAACTGGCCTGAGCCGGTTTTCATGCCGACGGCATGGGCGGCCGCGTTGAGGCCGGGTGAAAAGGCCGTCAGCCGTTCGCCGAGTTCGGCGTGGTTGATCTGGATATTCCGCGTCAGCATCACCGAGACCATGGAGATGCCGATCGATGATCCGATATTGCGTACCAGGCTGAACAGGGCGGCGCTCTCCGTTCTGAGGTTTGGCGGCAGTGTAGCGAAGCCCACCGTCGACATCGGCACGAAGACGAGACCGAGGCCGAAGCCCATCAGTATGCCCGTATAGATGATGGGCCAGGAATCCATGTCGGTTGTAAAGCCGGTCATGTCCCAGAGCCCCCAAGCGGTCAGCCCCAGGCCAACGAGGATGATCAGGCGGGGATCGATAAAACGCAGGAGCCGGCCGACCAGCAGCATGGCGACCATGGTGCCGATACCGCGCGGCGCCAGCACGAGACCGGTGGTCACCGTTGGAAAGCCCATGATGCGTTGCAGCAAGGGCGGTAGCAGCGCGGTGGTTGCGAGCAACACGACGGAGATCGCGAAGGTGAAGATGCTGGCGGCCACGTAGTTGCGGTCTCGAAAGATCTGCGGGTGAATGAAAGGATGTTCAGCCGTCGCCGAATGAACGACGAAACACCAGAGTGCGGCGGCCGCGAGCGCTGCCTCGAAGATGATCTCCGACGAAGAGAACCAGTCGAGTTGCTCGCCCCGGTCGAGCATCAGTTGAAGCGAGCCGACAAATAGACCGAGAAATGTGAACCCGACGAAGTCGAACGCTCGTCCGTGGCGTGGCGAAGTCGGCATGGCGAAGGCGATACCGAAGAAGGCGAGCAGGCCGACCGGGACATTGATGTAGAACACCCAGCGCCAATTGAAGCTGTCGGTCAACCAGCCACCCAGCGTTGGCCCAAGCACCGGCGCCACCATGATGCCGGCGCCCCACAGCGCCATGGCCTGTCCATGCTGCTCGCGCGGATTGATATCGAGCAGCACCGCTTGCGACAGCGGAGCGAGCGAGGCGCCGAACACGCCTTGAAGCACGCGGAACGCAACCATTTCCGTGAGGCCGTTTGCCATCCCGCACAGGCAAGAGGCCAGCGTGAAGCCTGCCACGGAAATCAAGAAGAGCCGCTTACGGCCGATCGTGTCGGCTATCCAGCCGGTGAGCGGCATGACGATGGCCGAGGCGACGATATACGATGTCAGCACCCAGTTGATGGTGTCCTGTGCTGCGCCGAGGTTGCCTTGCATCGATGGCAAGGCGACGTTGGCGATCGTCGTGTCGAGCACCTGCATGATCACGGCCAGCATGGTGGCCAGTGACAGCAGGCCGCGATGCGGCACGTTGGTGAGATCGGCGGCGGCTGTCATTTGACGGCGAGTTTTTCGGATGTGGAGGCGATGCCCAGCGTGTCGAGAGCGGTACGTAGGAAGGCGGGCAGTGGTCGGACGAAGCCGGTATCGACCTCGACGCCAACGCTGAGGCCGGCTTTCAGCGGTAACGAGGTCGGCTCGTCGAGGGCGATGCGGACGGGCACCCGCTGGACCACCTTCACCCAGTTGCCGGTGGCATTCTGGGCTGGCAGCAGCGAGAAGATGGCGCCGGTGCCGCCGCCAAAGCTTTCGACATGGCCCTTGATCGTCGTGTCGGGATAGGCGTCGAGCGTAAGTTCGGCCGGCTGGCCGCGGCGCATGTGACTGAGGTCGGTCTCCTTGAAATTGGCCTCCACCCAGGCACTGGTGGTGTCGATGATGGCCATGACCGGGCTGCCACTGGCTATGTACTGGCCGGTCTGCAGGTTGCCCACTTGGCTGACGGTGCCGGTGGTTGGTGCGCGGACGATGGTGCGCTCAAGGTCGAGCCGGGCGCTGTTCTGCGCGGCTAGGGCGCCGAGCACAGAGGGATGTCTGTCGGTCTCAATGACGGCGTTGCCACTGAGAGCGACCAGCGTATCGGCCACGCCCTGCTCGGCCTCGGCCACCGCCTGACGAGCGAGATCGAGATCATGGCGGGCGGTGTCGTATTGGGCCTCGGTGGCGTTGCCTGTCGTGCGGAGCTTATCCTGCCGGCCGAATTGCACCGTCTGGAAAGCGAGCGTGTTGCGCGCCGTATCGGCTTTCAACTCGGCGTCCTTGAGGCGGGTCCGCAACTCTTCCACCTGCAGGCGGGCGAGTGCCACGGCTCCATCGGCCTTCTGTAGGGCGATCCGATAGGTAGCATCGTCGATACGAAAGAGAACGTCGCCAGGTTTGACTATCTGGTTCTGGCCGACAAGGACCTCAGCGATGCGTCCTTCCACTTCGGGAGCGACCAGCACCTTGTTTTGCTGCACATAGGCATTTTCAGTCGAGGCCCAACGGCTGCCGATCACCCAATACCAACCGCCTGCGGCAATGAGCGCCAGCGGCAGCGCCAGCATCAGCGGATAGCGCAGGAAACTGCGCCGGCGCGGCTTGGCAGAGGGGGCGACCGGGACAACCGGCGTGGAAGAGGGGACTGGCTTTTCTTCGGTATCGGACATTCTCAAGCTTTCTGATCCGGGGTGGCCCGGGCAACATCAGTATTGTCGGCGGTGCTGGAAGACGGCACGGACGGAGTCTCCCCGACGGCGACGAGAAGATTGGCGTGAATACGTCCAAGCAGACGGGCAAGGACCGCCTCTTCTTCGCCGGTAATCCCGTCAAGCGCTTCGGCGAAGAGTGCCTGCGCCACCGCCCTCATGCGCTCAAGGCCGGGTCTCGCCGCCTCGATCATGTGGATCAGGCGGGCGCGCCGGTCGTTTGGATCCGGTCGTCGCTCGACAAGGCCGAGCGCCTCAAGGCGGTCGACCATGCGGCAAATGGTGATCGGCTCGACGCCGACGAGATCAGCCAAGGTTGCTTGGTTGATGCCCTCGCGCTTGGAGACATGGGCTAGAACGTGCCATTGGGCACGGGACATGCCGGTTGTCTCAGCAAAGCGATCGAAACGCTTCTTCACCAAACGGTCGATCTCATGGATCAGGCCGCCGACGGTGGGGGGCTGGTTTGTCATTCTGTCAGTATATAGTAAGCGTGCTTATGATAATAGAGACTTATCGTGAGCTATGTAATCGCGCGGTAAGCGCTCGGCGACGGACGCGACGCCGCAGGATCGTCAGGAAAGGCGCATTTCAGGGCAGCTGGTGATCGTTGGCTCTTGCCTTGCCGGGCGCTTTCCCCTATATCCCGCGCCATTCCACACGCGGGAGCCGCGGGTGCGCTTTGGCGTTCCCTCCGGTCGGTTTGGGCAAGGGTGCCCAACTGATTCCTCCCGCGGAGGCCAAACCGGAAAAAGGTACTATCCCATGGCTCTTCCCGAGTTCACCATGCGCCAGCTGCTTGAGGCCGGCGTTCACTTCGGTCACCAGACGCACCGCTGGAACCCGAAGATGAAGTCCTACATCTTCGGCTCGCGCGCCAACGTCCACATTCTCGACCTCGCTCAGACCGTTCCGCTGATGCATCAGGCGCTGAAGGCGGTATCCGACACCGTTGCTCGCGGCGGCCGCGTGCTGCTGGTCGGCACCAAGCGCCAGGCCCAGGAAGAGATCGCCGAGGCGGCTCACCGCTCGGCCCAGTATTACGTCAACAGCCGCTGGCTCGGCGGCATGCTGACCAACTGGAAGACTATTTCCGGTTCGATCCAGCGCCTACGCAAGCTGGACGAGACCCTGAATTCCGAGCAGTCGGCCCGTCTCACCAAGAAGGAACGCCTGGTGATGACCCGCGAGCGCGACAAGCTGGAGCGCGCGCTCGGCGGTATCAAGGATATGGGCGGTACGCCTGACCTGATCGTGGTCATCGACACCAACAAGGAAAAGAACGCCATCGACGAGGCGCGCCGCCTGGGTATTCCGGTTGCCGCCATCCTCGACTCCAACAGCGATCCGGACGGCATCACCTTCCCGGTTCCGGGCAATGACGACGCCGGCCGTGCCATCACCCTTTACTGCGACCTGATCTCGCGCGCAGCCATCGACGGCCTGTCGCGTGCCATGGGCGCCATGGGTGAAGACATCGGCGCCGCCGAGCAGCCGATGGACGAACCGGCGCTGGCCGATGTGGCGGCCGCCACCGAAGCCAACGCCTGATCCACGCTTCGGCTGGATCTTGCCGACGCTTTTCGGGCGGGTCCTCGAAGGGGTCCGCCCGACCTGTTAGGAAGCCCGCCCGTTGGCGGGCGGGTTGAACCGCGAAAACCAACCGGTGTCGGGCCGCCGCCAAAGGCTTGCCCCGTCATCCGTTCATCGGCCCGTCAGGACGGGTCGCTATCAATCCGGTTGCGGGCGTTCGAGGTTTTACGAAAAAGACGAGGGTCACATGAACATTTCCGCCACACAGGTGAAGGATCTCCGCGAGAAGACCGGCGCCGGCATGATGGACTGCAAGCACGCCCTGGCCGAGAACAACGGCGACATCGAAGCCGCCATCGACTGGCTGCGCGCCAAGGGCCTCTCCAAGGCTGCCAAGAAGGCCGGCCGCGTCGCCGCCGAAGGTCTGGTCGGCGTTGCCACCGGTGACAAGACCGCCGCTGTTGTCGAAGTGAACTCGGAAACCGACTTCGTTGCCCGCAACGACGCCTTCCAGGCGCTGGTGCGCGCCGTGGCCGCCGTTGCCGTTCAGAAGAACGGCGACACCGCTGCCATCGCCGCCGCCACGTATCCAGGCAAGGCGCATTCGGTCGAGGCCGAGGTCAAGGAACTGATCTCCACCATCGGCGAGAACATGGGCTTCCGTCGCGCCGCCGCCCTGAAGGTGTCGGCCGGCGCCGTTGCCACCTACATCCACTCCGCCGTTGCCGATGGTCTCGGCAAGATCGGTGTTCTGGTTGCCCTCGAGTCGACCGGCAATGTCGACGAGCTCGTCAAGCTCGGCCGCCAGATCGCCATGCATGTCGCCGCCACTTCGCCGCTGGCTTTGTCGGCCGAGGAGATTTCGGCTGACGTCGTCGAGCGCGAACGCGCCATCTTCATCGAGCAGGCCAAGGAATCCGGCAAGCCGGCCGCTGTCATCGAGAAGATGGTCGAAGGCCGCATCCGCAAGTTCTTTGAGGAGTCGACGCTGCTGAAGCAGGCCTTCGTGATCAATCCCGATCTGACCGTCGAAGCTGCCGTCAAGGCGGCCGAGGCGACTGTCGGCGCGCCGATCAAGGTCACCGGCTTCGTGCGCTTCGCCCTCGGCGAAGGCATCGACAAGGGCGAGAGCGATTTCGCTGCCGAAGTGGCCGCCGCCGCCGGCCAGGGCTGAGCCATATTTCCCTGTTGATTTCGATCAGGGCGCCGACTGGTTCGGCGCCCTTGTCATGTCTGCCCTTCACTCGCATGACTGCCGCTGCGATTATGCCATCCATGGGGGTTTCCATTGCCGTCGATGCGGGTTAGTTGGATCGGATTAGGATCGTCTTCTTTTCCTGGAATCGCCTTTTCTCGATAATTCGGAGTTTTGCCCCATGACCGAGCTCAAGTATCGTCGTGTTCTGCTCAAGCTGTCGGGCGAAGCCCTGATGGGCGATCGTGGCTTCGGTATCGATCCCAAGGTGGTTGACCGCCTGGCCGGGGAAATCGTCGAGGCGCATCGGCTGGGCATCCAGGTCGGCGTGGTGGTGGGGGGCGGCAATATCTTTCGAGGCGTTTCGGTGGCCGCCGACGGTGGTGATCGCACCACCGGCGACTATCTCGGCATGCTCGGCACGGTGATGAACGCGCTCGCCATGCGCACGGCCATCGAGCGACTGGGAGCGCCGGCCGTGGTGTTGTCGGCCATCGCCATTCCGGCCCTTTGCGAGACCTTCACCCAGCGCGAGGCGCTCCGTCACTTCGCCGCCAACAAGGTGATCGTCTTTGCCGCCGGCACCGGCAATCCGTTTTTCACCACCGACTCCGGTGCCGCGCTGCGCGCCGCCGAGATGGATTGTGACGCCTTGCTCAAGGGCACGCAGGTGGACGGCGTCTATACGGCCGATCCCAAGAAGGATCCCACCGCGCGCCGCTATGAACGCCTGACGCATCAGGAGGTTCTGTCTCGGAACCTGCAGGTCATGGACGCGGCGGCGATTGCGCTTGCCCGCGACAATAAGATTCCGGTAGTGGTGTTTTCGGTCCATGAGCATGGCGCATTCGTCAATGTTCTGAAGGGCAAGGGTGTCTGCACCGTTATCGATGGGTAACAACAGTGAGCGCCGGCCGCCCGTCGCCTTGGTCAGTTGGCGAAGGGCCGGCACGGCGCCGGTCAGTTCTGGAAGGTTGGCAAGATGGCCGAAGAAGACTACGACATCAACGACCTGAAGCGCCGCATGCAGGGCGCGCTCAGCGTGTTCAAGAATGATCTCGCCGGCCTCCGCACCGGCCGCGCCAGCGCAAGCCTTCTTGATCCCATCGTCGTCACTGCCTATGGCGGTACCATGCCGCTCAACCAGGTGGCGACCGTATCCGTACCTGAATCGCGTATGCTCTCCGTTCAGGTTTGGGACAAGAGCATGGTTCACGCCGTTGACAAGGCGATTCGCGAGTCGAACCTCGGGCTCAATCCGATCATCGAAGGCACGCTGCTGCGCCTGCCGATCCCCGAACTCAACACTGAGCGCCGCAAGGAGCTGGTGAAGGTCGCTCACAAGTATGTTGAGGCAACCAAGGTGGCTATCCGCCATGTGCGCCGCGATGGTCTCGACGAGTTGAAGGAACTCGAGAAGGAAGGCCTGATCTCCGAGGACTCGTTGCGCATCTATTCCGATCGTGTCCAGAAGGTCACCGACGAAGCAATTGCCGAGGCGGACCGGATGCTGGCCGCCAAGGAACAGGAGATCATGCAGGTCTGATCCCGAAAGGGGCGGCCGGCGGATCATAGGACTTGGGGGGTAAGTCGGACATGATGCGGCTCGGAACGGCGCCGGCGGAGAAGCCTCGTAAAGCGGGCCTGCCGCGCCATGTTGCCATCATCATGGACGGCAATGGTCGGTGGGCACGCTCGCGTGGTTTGCCGCGCGCCGAGGGGCACAGGCGCGGCGTGCAGTCGATCCGGAACATCGTCAGGCATGCCACGGATATCGGCATCGAGTGGCTAACGGTATTCGGCTTTTCGTCGGAGAACTGGTCGCGGCCGGCCGACGAAGTCAGCGAGCTGATGGGGCTCCTGAAGCTTTTCATCCGCCGTGATCTCAACGAGCTGACACGCGGCAACGTTCGCGTGCGCATTATCGGCGGCCGTGACAACCTCTCCGGGGACATCGCCGAGCTGCTGATCGAGGCAGAGGAAAAGACGGTCGGCAACACCGGTCTCAACCTCGTCATCGCCTTCAATTATGGCAGCCGTGACGAGATCGCTCGGGCGACGCGGGCCATAGCCGCCGAGGTGGCCGCAGGCCGCCTCAGAAGCGAGGACATCACCTCCGACCTCATCGCCGCCAGGCTCGACACTGCCGGCATGCCCGACCCGGACCTGATCATCCGGACCAGCGGCGAGCAGCGCCTTTCCAATTTTCTGCTCTGGCAGGCAGCTTACGCTGAATTTGTCTTTGTCCCGGACTACTGGCCGGATTTCGATGGGGCCGCCTTTGATCGGGCGATCGACGAGTATCTGGGCCGCGAGCGACGCTTCGGCGGATTGCCGCAGAAGGGCGAGGTTATATGAGCGCGCCGACTCCCGCGCCCCGTAAAGTCGGCTCTGAACTCGTTCTGCGGCTGCTGTCGGCTATCGTGCTGGCAGCCGTGACCGTGGGTGCGCTTTGGGCTGGCGGTTGGGTCTTCGCGGCGCTTTCCGCGGTAGCCGCCGTGTTGATTCTGCGCGAGTGGATGACGATGAGCGGGCCGTTTGCCTTCCGCGCCGCGCCTTGGGCATTGATGGCTTTCATTGCCGTCACGGTGATGATGGCCCGAGAGGAGCCGCTGCAGTCTCTGGGCTTCTCCGCCCTGGTGGCAGCGGCACTGATGCTGGCGCGTGTGACCGAGCCGCGGGTCGCATGGTTGTCGCTCGGCGTGCTCTACGCCGGTGTGCCGGCGATTGCCGCCATCGCGTTGCGGGGGGCGGACAAATCGACCTTCGCTTCGACTGGTGCCGTCGCGGTGATTTTCGTCCTCGCAGTTGTCTGGGCGACGGACACAGCGGCTTATTTCTCGGGCCGGTTGATCGGCGGACCGAAGCTGGCGCCGCGTTTTTCCCCCAAAAAGACTTGGTCGGGTGCCATTGGCGGCGCGGTTGCCGGTGTTGTTGCCGGATGTCTTGTGGCCGCGGCGGCGGGCGTTGGTGTTAGTGTGCCGCAGGCTCTCGTTGCTTTGCTGCTATCGGTGGTAGGACAGGGGGGCGACCTCGCCGAATCTGCCATGAAGCGGCACTTCGGTGTCAAGGACTCGGGTGTTCTCATTCCCGGCCACGGCGGCATCATGGATCGCGTGGACGGCCTTGTCGCAGCGTTGGTCGTTGCTGCCGCCATTGGCCTTGGACGCGACTGGCTTGCGGGCGTAGGCATTGCCGACGGTCTCCTCATCTGGTGATAGCGATGACAGCGAATATGGAAGCCAGCCCCAGTGCCGGCGCATCGGTGGGGCAGGTCCCGAGACGGCTTTCCATTCTCGGTGCGACAGGGTCGATTGGCCTCAACACGCTCGACCTGGTCGCTGCCGAGCCGGGGCGCTTTGAGATCGAGGCTCTTACCGCTGGCCGCAATGCTCGAGAACTCGCCGAACTCGCCGTCCGCTTTTCCGCCCGGGTCGCGGTCGTCGCCGATCCCGGGGCCTATGCCGAGCTTCGCGATCGCCTTGCCGGCACGGGTATCGAGGCCGCGGCCGGTCCTGCGGCAGTGATTGCCGCCGCTACCTGCCCGACCGATATCGTCGTCTCGGCGATCGTCGGCTTTGCCGGTCTGGCGCCCAGTCTGGCCGCGCTCGGTGCCACGCCGATCCTGGCGCTTGCCAACAAAGAGACGCTGGTTTCGGCTGGCCCGATGTTCCTGGCGGCGGCGCAGCGCGCTGGTACTCGCGTTCTGCCGGTCGATAGCGAGCACAACGCCATTTTTCAGGTTTTTGAGGCCAATAACGCCGATATTGTCTCCGAGGTGATCATCACCGCTTCCGGTGGCCCTTTTCTGAAAACGCCAAAGTCGGAACTCGCCACGGTCACCCGCGATATGGCGTTGCGGCACCCAAAATGGAGCATGGGCCCCAAGATCACCATCGATTCGGCCACGCTGATGAACAAGGGCCTGGAGCTGATCGAGGCCTACCGGCTCTATCCGATCTCCGTCGACCAGCTCTCGGTGCTGGTTCACCCGCAGTCGGTAGTGCATGGTCTCGTTCGTTATAAGGACGGATCGCTGCTTGCCGAGCTTGGCGTCCCCGATATGCGCACGCCGATCGGCTATTGCCTCGCCTGGCCCGAACGTCGTCCGACGACGGTGAAACCGCTCGATCTCTCAGCTGTTGGAACGCTGACCTTCGAGGCCCCCGATCGCGACCGCTTCCCCTGTCTGCCGCTCGCCGAAGCGGCCATGCGGCGCGGCGACGGCGCGCCTTGCGTGCTCAATGCCGCCAATGAGGTGGCCGTCGAGGCCTTCCTCGCCGGCCGAATTGGCTTTCTCGATATTGCCCGTGTCGTCGAGGTGACCCTCGACAAAATTGACGCGGAAGGTGGCCTCGTTGAGCCTGAATCGTTGGTCGCAGCGACAGATCTCGACGGCTGGGCTCGCAAGATCGCTTCGGCCTGCCTATAGTAGCTTGGGCAATGCGCGGCCTGGGGCCTTCGCGGCTTCGGGGGCAAGCGTCGCCGCGCGCAGAGCGCGGAAGCCAAGGGCCAGAGGTCGTCGGCGACCGAGGCAAGCAGAATGACGAGAGGATGAGGCCTTGGATTTTCTCGCGGCAACGGGTGGCACGCTGATCGGGACCGTGATTCCCTTCCTGGTCGTGCTGACCGTAGTGGTCTTCGTTCACGAGCTGGGCCATTTCTGGATCGCCCGTCGGGTCGGCGTCGCCGTCAGCGTCTTTTCGATTGGCTTCGGGCCTGAACTCTTCGGTCGGAACGATCGCAAAGGCACGCGCTGGAAGCTGTCGGCTGTTCCGCTCGGTGGCTATGTACGCTTCGTCGACGACGCCAACGCCGCCAGTCAGCCGGGCGAAAAGTCGTCCGATCCCGGCGCCTTCCAAACGAAAAGCCTTCTGGCCCGCGCCGCAGTTGTCGCTGCCGGACCGGCCGCCAACTTCCTGTTTGCAATCGCCGTGCTGGCGATCCTTTTCTATGCCTTCGGCAAGCCGATGATTGCGCCGGTTGCCGGCGCTGTCGAGCCGGGTAGCCCGGCCGCGGAGGCCGGCTTTGTTGCCGGCGATCGTATCCTTGCGATCGACGGCAGCCCCATTGAGAGCTTTGCCGATATCCAGCGCGTCGTCATGCTGCGAAACGGTGTCGAGCTTGCCATCGATATCGACCGCTCAGGCAATTGGCTGACATTGCACGCGACGCCGCGCTCGCGTGAGATCGTCGATGGCTTCGGAGAGAAGCAGACAGTACCTGTCCTCGGCCTGAGGCAGACCAATCCCACCGTCGAATTGCGCAGTTTTGGGCCGTTCGGCGCCATGCATGAGGCGGTGCGCGAAACATGGTCGATCGTCGACAGCACACTGTCCTCGGTGGCCGGCATGTTTTCCGGACGCACGTCGACCACACAGATCAGCGGCCCGATCGGCATCGCTCGCGTCAGTGGTCAAGTGGCGGCCATGGGGCTGATACCTCTTATTAACCTTGCTGCCATTCTTTCAATTTCGATCGGTCTCATTAACCTCTTTCCAATTCCCATGCTGGACGGTGGGCATCTGGCGTTCTACGCGATCGAGGCGTTGCGTGGTCGGCCGTTGCCGGAACGGGCTCAGGAGATCGGCTTCGGCATAGGCTTCGCTATCGTCTTGGGGCTGATGGCCTTTGGCGTGTTGAATGATATCGCCAAGATCGCATCGGGTTAGGTCCATAAGTGACCTTCGGGTCACGCAGGATAGGGAAAACGGTACCACCCATGGCAAGGTCGCTTGCGCATCGTGGCAAAGACTGTAAAAACCTCTTGATCGGAATCTGTAACAAGGGTTCCCAATCGGCTTTGGCCGCAGAACTTCGGGTACGAGATTAAATGCGCTCATTCAAGGAATGGACGAAAGTCGTCGCTGCCTCCGCCGCCTTGCTCGTCGCGGCACCTTTGTGGGGCGGATTTGTCCCTGAGTTGGGCGCAGTTTCAGCCGAGGCGGCTTCAACTGGCCGAGTGACGGTGGTTGGCAACACGCGAGTGGAGCCCGAAACCGTTGCCGCCTATATCAAGGGCACGCCAGGCAAGCCGCTCAGCGCCGCCGAGATCGACGAATCGATCAAGGCGCTTTTTGCGACCGGCATGTTCTCGGATGTGAAGGTCAGCCAGTCTGGTGGCCACGTCCTGGTGAAGGTGGTCGAAAATCCCGTCATCGCCCGCGTCGCTTTCGAGGGCAACGATGTACAATCCGACGAAATTCTGAAGGGGGTTGTCGAACTGCAGCCCCGCTCGGTGCTGACCCAGGGCAAGGTCGAGTCCGACACGCAGCGCATTCTTGAGCTTTATCGCCGTAGCGGTCGCTACGATGCGACCGTCGAGCCCAAGCAGGTCGATCTTGGCAAGGGACGCGTCGATCTCATCTTCCAGATTAACGAAGGTCCGCGCACCGAGGTCAGCCAGATCACGTTTGTCGGCAACAAGGCGTTCTCCAACTATCGCCTGTCCAACGTCATCTCCACCAAGGAGTCAGGTCTGTTCGGCTGGTTCAAGACTTCGGATAACTACAGCCCGGAGAAGCTGAACGCCGACCAGGAATCGCTTCGCCGCTTCTATTACAACCACGGTTATGCCGACTTCCGTATCGTCTCCGCGACCGCCGATTTCGACCGCCAGCAGAACTCGTTCTTCCTGACCTTCACCGTCGATGAGGGCGAGCGCTACAAGTACGGCGACATCAAAGTTGAGACGTCGCTGACTGACGTCAAGCCGGACGACCTTCAGAAGTTGACGTTGACGCACACCGGCAACACCTATTCGGCCGCTGAGGTTGACAAGTCGCTCGAGGCCATCACCACCGCCGTCGCCGCCAAGGGCTATGCCTTCGTGCAAGTGCGTCCGCGCGGTGACCGCGACTACGCCAATCATACCATCGCCGTTTCCTATTTCGTCGATGAGGGCGCGCGCGCCTATATTGAGCGCATCAATATCATCGGCAACGATCGTACCCGGGATTATGTCATCCGCCGTGAGTTCGATATCGGCGAGGGCGACGCTTATAATCAGGTTCTGATCGAGAAGGCCGAGCGCAAGCTGAAGAACCTCGGGTACTTCAAGACCGTCCGTATCTGGTCGGAGCCGGGTTCGTCTTCTGACAAGGTCATCGTCAACGTTCAGGTCGATGACAAGCCGACGGGCGAAGTCAGCATCGGCGCCGGTTACTCCACTGCCAATGGCATCCTTGCCGAACTGTCGATCACCGAGAAGAACTTCCTTGGTCGCGGCCAGTACGTGCGTGCCTCGGTTTCCAAGGGTATCACCACCGACGGCAAGACTGGCGACTCGTCTTATGAACTATCGTTCACCGAGCCCTACCTGTTCGATCGTCGTCTCGAAGGTGGCTTTGACATCTATCGGCGCAATTACAGCAACACCGATGACAGCATTCATCCTTTCGACGAGACCAACACGGGCGGAAAGATACGCTTCGGTGTGCCGCTGAACGATGACACGACGTTGGGCGTGTTCTACGAAGGCTACCAGCAGAAAATTTCTGGTGCCGACTCGAAATACAGCAACTTTGTCACCAACGGAGATCGCTTCGTCTCCATCGTTGGTACCAGCTTGACCTACAACACCATTGACGACTTCGCTTTCCCGCGGAACGGCGTCTATGCGCAGATCAAGCAGGAGTTTGCCGGTGTTGGTGGCGATGCGACCTTCCTCCGCACCACGGGTCGGGTCGAATACTATAAAGAACTGGTCGAAGATTGGGATCTGATCGGCCATGTTGGCGCCAAGGGCGGTGCCATGTTCGGTGTCGGCGACGATGTTGCCTATATCGACCAGTTCCAGGTGGGTGGCTCGATCATTCGCGGCTTCGAAACCAACGGTATCGGTCCGCGCGATCCGGTGACGGGTTATGCCATGGGTGGCAAGTATTACGTCGCCGCCTCGGCCGAGACTCTGTTCCCGATCCCGATGCTGCCGCAGGAATATGGTGTCTGGGGTTCGCTGTTTGCCGATGCCGGCACGCTCTGGTCGTCGGATAACCCGACCTCTGGTGCCGACAATGGTCTTGCCCTGCGTGCCTCCGTCGGTGCCGGCATCGTTTGGCAGTCGCCGTTCGGCCTGTTGCGGGCAGACTTCGCCTATCCGGTCATGAAAGAGGACACGGACAAGACGCAGATCTTCAAGTTCTCCGGTGGCACCAAGTTCTGACGCTGGATTTCTTTCCGACCATCGACCGCCGCGCCCAAAGCGCGGCGGTTTTGTTTTGCGGAAAATGGAATTGAAAAAGCAGGGGGCTTCGGAAGACTGCGCGGTCGGCAGCTTGGTATCCGAGGCAAAGGGACAAATTAGGTAAATCGAGCCACAGTGATCCCTGAACAACTCATCTTCCAAGTGACTTGCGGTGCTCGGTCGGTTGACACCGGCCCGGCGCAATGGCTAATGCCTTCCGTTCCGGGAAGAACGCAGCCGGCCGCGACGGAAAGCCGGGCGGCCGTCGAGTCTGCGGTGCTTGAACCGAAACGGAGCAGGAAGGCGCGCGTCTGTCGTGGTTTGCGGCCGGGAAGGGCGAGCGAGTGTTGTCATGACCGATCCAGTATTCTTCGCGCCCTCCGGCCGGCTCACACTTGCCGAGGTGGCTCGCATTGCTGACGGCGAGGTGGTGCGCGGCGACGCTGATGTCACCATCGGAAGCGTCGCACCGCTCGACCAAGCTGGGCCGGACGACCTGTCCTTCCTCGACAATCCTCACTACATCGCAGCTTTCAGGCAGACGCAGGCATCGATCGTTCTCTGCTCGGCGGCCCATGTGGCCGATGCTCCTGAGGGCGCGGCCGTCATTGTTGCTCAGCAACCCTATCGTGCCATGGCACTGGTCATGCAGGCGCTGTTTCCGGACGCTTTTCGTCTGAAGGGGCCTTTCGGCGAGGCCGGGGTATCGCCGGGGGCGAGCATTCATCCCACCGCTCGTCTTGAGGATGGCGTAACCGTCGAGCCGGGCGCCGTCATCGGCGCCGGTGCGGAGATCGGGGCCGGCACGGTGGTTTCGGCAAACGCGGTGGTAGGGCGGGGCGTACGCCTTGGCCGCGATGGATACATCGGTGCCGGCGTGACGCTGCAATATGCGCTGGTTGGCAATCGCGTCATCATTCATCCCGGTGCTCGTATCGGCCAGGATGGTTTCGGCTTCGCAATGGGATCGCGCGGTCACCTCAAGGTGCCGCAGATCGGGCGGGTGGTTATCCAGGACGATGTGGAGATCGGCGCCAACACCACGATCGATCGCGGTTCCAACCGCGACACCGTGATAGGCGAAGGCACCAAAATCGACAACGAAGTGCAGATTGGCCACAACGTGGAGATCGGTCGGCATTGCGTCCTTGTGGCCAAGGTCGGTATCTCCGGCTCGACCAAGCTCGGCGACTATGCGGTGGTTGGCGGCTACAGCGGGATCGCCGGCCATCTCACGGTCGGCCAGGGCGCGCAGCTTGCCGGCGGATCGATGCTCAAGGACGACATGCCGGCGGGGGCGCGCTGGGTCGGGACGCCGGCCAGGCCGATCCGCGAATGGACTAGGGAACAGATGGCCCTGAAGCGGGCCGTGAAGCAGACGACGGGAAGGGACGAAACGTGAGCGAAACCGATACCGCAACGGCACCGGCCGAAACCGGAGCGTCAGCCAAGCGCACCCTGGGTGTCATGGACATCCAGGCGCTCCTCACAGCGTTGCCCCACCGCTATCCCTTCATGATGATCGACCGGATCATTGAGATCGACGGCGACAATTCGGCCATCGGCATCAAGAACGTCACCATCAATGAACCGCAGTTTCAGGGACATTTCCCCAACACACCGGTGATGCCCGGCGTGCTGATGATCGAGGGCATGGCCCAGACGGCCGGTGCCATCTGCGTTAACGCCTCGGCGGATGGTGCCGCACCGAAGCTGGTCTATTTCATGACCATCGACAAGGTGAAGTTCAGGAAGCCGGTCGGTCCCGGTGACGTCGTCGAATACCACGTTCGCAAGCTTAAGAAGCGTGCCAATATGTGGTGGTTTGAGGCAACGGCCATCGTCAGCGGCACCAAGGTCGCCGAGGCGGAGCTTAGCGCCATGTTGGTGAATGCCTGACGGTTCGCTGCCGCGTCGCGATGCCGTAACACGCTGAAACATAAATTGCGGCTCTTCGCCGGCAACGGAAGCTATAGGGAAACGAGCGGCCATTCGTCGCGCCGCCGTCGAGGATCATCCGCATGCGCACCATTCATCCCACCGCCGTCGTCGACCCAGCCGCCGAGATCGGCGAAGGCGTCAGCATCGGTCCCTTCAGCGTCGTTGGTCCCAATGTTCGACTGGGCGACGGTGTGGTGCTGCATGCCCATACGGTGGTTGATGGACGTACGACGCTCGGCGCTGGTGTGACCGTTTTTCCGCATGCCACCGTCGGCATGGTGCCGCAGGATCTCAAATATCGCGGTGAGCCGAGCCGACTCGAGGTGGGCGACAAGACGGTGATCCGCGAGTGTGCGACGCTGCATCTGGGCACCGAGGGCGGCGGCATGCTGACGCGCGTCGGCGCAGGCTGTCTCTTGATGGCCAACGCTCACGTTGCCCATGACTGCATGGTTGGCAATAACGTCATCCTGGTCAATTGCGCCACGCTCGGTGGTCACGTCCACATCGGCGACAATTCCATCCTCGGAGGACTCAGCGCCGTGCATCAGTGGGTGCGCATCGGCGAGGGCGTGATGGTCGGCGGGATGACCGGTGTTGAGAATGATGTCATTCCCTTTGGAATAGTCACCGGCAACCGTGCCCGCCTTGGGGGTCTGAATCTGGTCGGGCTCCGGCGCGCCAACTATCCCCGCGAGGATATCCACGCGCTCCGCAACGCCTATAAACTGCTGTTCGAAGGCGACGATCCGCTGTCGGCGCGCCTCGACCGCGTGCTGGAAGTCCACGCTGGCAGCCCGCTGGTTGCCCGTATGATCGAATTCATCCGGGCGGGCGGCGATCGCGCCATCTGCACGCCCCGCAACCGGGACGGCGAGGCCGAATGACCCCGGCAAGCGTTGCTCCCGACAAATCGACCCTAGGCATTATCGCCGGTGGCGGCAGTGTTCCCATTGTCGTGGCGAGAGCTGCCGAGGCTGCGGGCCGGCCGGTCGTTTTGTTTGGAATTGTCGGTGAGGCCGATCTGGACATTGAAGCCTTTCATCACCACTGGCTGCGCTGGGGCGAAATCGGTCGGCTGTTCGATCTCTTGGCGCGCGAGCGCGTCGGTGAGGTGGTGATCTGTGGTGCCGTCAACCGGCCGGATTTCTCGGCGATCCGCGTTGACCTTGGTGCCGTGTTGAGTCTCCCGAAGATCCTGTCGCTGATGGTCGGCGGCGACGACAGTGTGCTGAAGAACGTCGTTCGCTTCCTTGAAGACCGCGGCTATCGGGTGATTGGCGCCCATCAAGTGGCGCCGGAACTTGTCGGGGGCAATGGCAACCTTGGTCGCGTCAAGCCCACCGACGACTCCGAGACCGACATCGCCAAGGGTGTCGAAGCGTCGTTGACCTTGGGCCGTCTCGATATCGGTCAGGCGGTGGTGGCCATCTCCGGCCGAGTGATCGCCGTCGAGGGCATCGAGGGCACTGACGAACTCTTGCAACGTGTTGCCGATCTCAGAAAGCGCGGTCGTCTCAAGGCGGCGCATCGCTCCGGCGTGCTGGTGAAGGCCGCCAAACCCCAGCAAGATCTTCGTGTCGATCTGCCGACCATCGGCCCGCGCACCGTCGAAATGGCGGCAGCCGCCGGCCTTGCCGGCATCGCTGTGGAATCGGGCCGGGTCATGATCGTTGACCGACCGGCCACCATCGCCGCCGCCGATGCCGCCCGGCTGTTCCTTCAGGTCCGACCGTTCCCGGACGACGTGTCATGATCGAGCATCGGCCGCTCCGTGTCGCCATTGTCGTCGGCGAGGAATCCGGCGATCAGCTTGGCGCGCGACTGATGGCTGCGCTCAAGCGACTGTCGGCGCGACCGGTGGAGTTTTTCGGTGTTGGTGGCGACCGAATGGCCGGCGAGGGAATGCCGAGCCTTTTCCCCCTCCACGATATCGCCGTCATGGGGTTCGGACCGGTGGTGAAGCGCCTACCGGTCATTCAGCTTCGTACCGCCGAGACCGCCGGTGCCGTCATCGCCGGCCAACCGGATGTGCTGGTGATCATCGACAGTCCCGATTTTACCCATCGCGTGGCGCGTGACGTCAGAGCGGCGCTGCCGAACCTGCCAGTCATCGACTATGTCTGCCCATCCGTATGGGCCTGGCGTCCCAAGAGAGCCCTCAGGATGGCCGCGTACATCGATCATGTGCTGACGCTGCTTCCGTTCGAGCCGGCTGTCCTCGCTCGTCTGAAGGGGCCTGAGGCCACCTACGTCGGTCACCCCCTGATCGACCGACCGGAACTCTTGACGCCGTCGCCTGGCGAGCGGCTGCCAGTTGACCAGGCCAGACCGCCCAAATTGCTCGTGCTGCCGGGCAGCCGCTCGGGCGAGATTGACCGCATGCTGGCGCTCTACGGCCGGGTACTTGAGGCGTTGGCGGCGCGTGGCCTGGCCTTCGAGCCGGTGTTGCCAGCCGTGGAACGGCTCAGAGGGCGCATTGAACGGGAAACGGCGGCTTGGGCGGTGCGACCGACGATCGTCATCGGCGAAGTCGAAAAATGGGCGGCGTTTCGGTCGGCACACGCGGCGCTCGCCACGTCTGGTACCGTGACGCTTGAACTGGCGCTCGCCGGCGTTCCCAGCGTGATAGCCTATGCGCGCGATCCGTTGTTTCGTCTCATCTCGGAGGTCGCCCGCCGCATTCCCGGGCTGGTGAATCTCAGCATGTTCGGCCTCGCCAACATCATTCTTGGCGAGAAGGCCAGCCCGGAGTTCCTCGACCCCGATCTGGCGCCAGACCGGCTCGCGGGCGCTTTGGCTCCGCTGCTTGCCGACACGCCGGCGCGAGCTGCGCAGCTTGCCGCTTTTGCGCGCCTGCAAGACATGATGGCGCTTCCTCATGGTCGCCCGGCTGCCGAAACCGCGGCAGGCGTGGTGTTGCGGCTGGCCGACCGCTGAGCTTTCCATGTTTCCACCAGTGAAAAGACCTCCGGCGTTGCCACCGGAGGTCCATTTGTCCTTATTCCAATAAGCGCTTAGCCGCGCATGTCGAGTTCAACATAGTCGCGCTGCGGTGCGCCGATATAGAGCTGACGCGGGCGGCCGATCTTCTGGCTCGGATCCTCGACCATTTCCTTCCACTGGGCGATCCAGCCGACGGTACGTGCGACGGCGAACAGCACGGTGAACATCGAGGTGGGGAAACCCATCGCCTTCAGCGTAATGCCCGAATAGAAGTCGATGTTCGGATAGAGCTTCTTTTCGATGAAGTAATCGTCGCTGAGCGCTATCCTCTCGAGTTCGACGGCCACGTCGAGCAGCGGATCGTCCTTGATGCCGAGCGTCTGCAGCACATCGTGGCAGGTCTGCTGCATGATCTTGGCGCGCGGATCGTAGTTCTTGTAGACGCGATGACCGAAGCCCATCAGGCGGAACGGATCGTTCTTGTCCTTGGCACGGGCGATGTATTCGGGAACGCGGTCGACCGTGCCGATCTCGGCCAGCATGTTGAGCGCCGCCTCGTTGGCGCCGCCATGTGCCGGGCCCCACAGGCAGGCGATGCCGGCTGCGATGCAGGCGAACGGGTTGGCGCCCGACGAACCGGCAAGGCGTACCGTCGAAGTCGAGGCATTCTGCTCGTGGTCGGCATGCAACGTGAAGATGCGGTCCATCGCTTGAGCGAGGATTGGGTTGATCTTGTAGTCCTCGGCAGGCACCGCGAAGCACATATGCAGGAAGTTCGCGGCGTAGTCGAGATCGTTCTTCGGGAAGATGAACGGTTGGCCGATCGAATACTTGTAGGTCATCGCGGCGATCGTCGGCATCTTGGCGATCATCCGGTGCGAGGCGATCATCCGCTGATGCGGGTCCGAGATGTCGATCGAGTCATGATAGAAAGCCGACAGCGCGCCAACGGTGCCGACCATGACCGCCATCGGATGGGCGTCGCGACGATAACCCTGGAAGAAGCGGGTCATCTGCTCGTGGATCATGGTGTGACGGGTAATGTGGGCGTCGAATTGCTGCTTCTGCGCTTTGGTCGGCAGTTCGCCGTAGAGCAACAGGTAGCAGGTCTCCAGATAATCGCCCTCAAGCGTCAGCTGCTCGATCGGATAGCCGCGATAGAGCAGCACGCCCTTGTCGCCGTCGATATAGGTAATCTTGGACTCGCAGGCGCCGGTCGACGTGAATCCCGGATCGTAGGTGAAGTGGCCGGTCTTGCCATAGAAGGTGGAGATGTCCATCACGCTCGGGCCGATGCTCGCGTCCTTGAGCGGGAACTCATAGGTCTTGTCATCGATGGCGAGGGTTGCGTTCTTCGTGGTCATTCGGTCGGATCTCCGAGAGGTGATCAGGTGGACCAGGCCAATGAGGGGCAGGACAAAGCGATTACGTTTACGTAAACTGCCGACCAACCTCCCAGTCGCATGTCGATCTTCACGTAGCGGAAAATCCCTACTCCGGCAAGCCGTCGAATTCGTGGTCAGCCTTGCCTTTCGGCGGAGGCTGGGAACTGGATCCTGAGATGCGAGTTATTGTTTCGGTGTGGTTTTCACCGCTTTGGCCGTCCTTTTCCGCGTGGCGGAACCGGCCGCGTTCCCGTCCTTTCGCGCGTCCCTCGCAAGGATGTGAAAACCCCGCCGCGGTCTGGCCGGGCGGGGTTGGCAATTTTCAAAAGGCTCGTTTCTGTCAGCCGGCCAACGCGTCGCGGATGCGGCCAAGCGCTTCGTCACGGCCGAGCACGGCGAGCACGTCGAAGATGGGCGGCGAAGTGGTGCGACCGGTGGCGGCGGCACGGAGCGGCTGCGCCACCTTGCCGAGCTTGAGGCCGGTTTCGCTGGCATAGGCCCGCACGACCTCTTCGGTGGCCGCCGCCGTCCAGTCGCTCAGCCCAACAAGACGCGGCAGCAGCTCCGCAAGCGCCGTCTTGCCGGCGGCGTCGAGCAGGGCAGTTGCCTTTTCATCGGGAACCAATGGCCGACTGGCAAACAGGAAGCCGGCGTTGTCTATCAGCTCGAGAAGCGTCTTGGCGCGCTCCTTGAGGCCCGGCATGGCGGCGGCAAGTTGCGCCTTCTTGCCATCGTCGAGCTTCGCCTTGAGCGCTTCGCCCTCGGGAATGTGGTCGAGCAGGGCGACGACATGGCGCACCAACTCATCATCCGGCATCTGGCGAATGTAGTAGCCGTTGAGATTCTCGAGCTTGCCGAAGTCGAAGCGCGACGGCGAGCGGCCGATGCCCTCGAGGTCGAACAGCGCGATCATCTCTTCGGTGGAGAGGATCTCGGAATCGCCATGCGCCCAGCCGAGGCGGACGAGATAGTTGCGCAGCGCCACCGGCAGGTAGCCCATGGCGCGGTAAGCCTCGACACCCAGCGCGCCGTGGCGCTTGGAGAGCTTGGCGCCGTCCGGCCCATGGATCAGCGGGATATGCGCCACTTTCGGCATGTCCCAGCCGAGGGCGTCGTAGATGATCTTCTGGCGCGCCGTGTTGGTGAGGTGGTCGTCGCCGCGGATGATTTGTGTGACGCCCATGTCATGGTCGTCGACCACCACGGCATGCATATAGGTGGGCGTGCCATCCGAACGCAGGATGATAAAGTCGTCGAGATCCTTGTTGGGGAAGGTGACGGTCCCCTGAACCGCGTCCTCGATCACCGTCTCACCATCCAATGGCGCCTTGATGCGCACCGACGGCTTGACGCCGGCCGGCGCCTCGGACGGATCGCGGTCACGCCAGCGGCCGTCGTAGCGTGGCGGCAGGCCATTCGCCTTGGCGCTCTCGCGCATCTCGTTGAGCTCGTTGGGCGTGCAATAGCAATAATAGGCCTTGCCGGCGGCGACGAGCTCTCGCGCTACATCGGCGTGACGGTCGGCACGTTGGAACTGCGAGATCGGCTCGCCCTCCCAGGTGAGGCCAAGCCAGGTAAGCCCATCGATGATGGCGTCGACCGCCGCCTGCGTCGAGCGCTCGCGGTCGGTGTCCTCGATGCGGAGAAGCATCTTGCCGCCCTGCCGCTTGGCATAAAGCCAGTTGAAGAGCGCCGTCCGCGCGCCTCCAATGTGCAGAAAACCGGTGGGAGACGGCGCAAAACGCGTGACGACGGGCGTGGACATCGACAATAATTCCGAAAAATGTCAGGGGCGGCCCGGAAAGAACGACGGATCGCCGTCGGCCGAACCATTGCGTGGACGGCGTCTTACAGGAAAGCCGTGCGTTTCGCAAAATAAGATCGCGGCGCGGACAGCGTAAGCAACGAAATAGGCGGCGAGTGTGACGGTCCGGACGGAGACGAGTAACGAGCCTCCCATCTATCGCTGGCCGATCGCCGGCGCCGAATGGCGACGCAGGCTTTCGGCTCTTCGGGAATCTTTTGCCCGCGATCTCGATGATGGTCGCGGCTTCTTGTGGTGGCCAGTGGCTGCCGCCGTCGGGGCTGCCCTCTATTTTGCTCCAACGTGCGAGCCCTCACCGGCCGATCTGATGCTGGCCGGCCTCGGCCTCCTGGCTGTGCCGGTGCTGATCGCTCGCCGTCCTCTCGCCATGCCCTATTGGGCGATCCTCATGGGCCTCGCCTGCGCTGGCTTTCTGCATTCCGCGCTCGTCACTCGGCTTGCGACCCATCCCGTATTTCCTTTCGAACGAACGGTGACGGTCCACGCCCGTGTCGTGGCGGTTGAGGACAGGGGAAAGGGAGCTGCCCGCCTGCTTCTTCAACCGGCCGAGATCGATCCGCGCCCTAGGAATGGTCTGCCGCCGCTTGTTCGCGTGACCACGCGTGGCGAAGTGCCCGCGCCGGGCGAGGCCGTCACCGTGCTCGCCCGCCTCGCTCCGCCCATGCCGCCACCGTTGCCGGGAGGCTACGATTTTGCCCGCGTGGCGTGGTTCGCCGGAGTCGGCGCCAGCGGCTTCGCCTATGGCGCGGTCAAGCCCTGGCCGGATGCACCTCCGCCCGATACCTGGCTTACCCTTCTGAGCGGCATCGAAACCGTGCGCGTGGCGGCGGCTGGCCGCATCCGTGCCGCGCTCCCCGGCGATACCGGCGCCATTGCCGCCGCTTTGATCGTCGGCGACCGTGCCGGCATATCCGATGCCACCAACGAGGCAATGCGTGTCGCCGGTGTTTCGCACGTGCTGTCGATCTCCGGCATGCACATGAGCTTGGTGGCCGCCTTCCTGTTCGGCGGCATCCGTCTCATGTTGGCGCTGATACCGCCGCTGGCATTGACGCTGCCGATCAAAAAGATCGCCGCCATGTTGTCGATGCTGGGGACCGGCGCTTACTTCGTTGTGTCCGGCATGGACGTACCGGCCGAGCGCTCGATGATTACCGTCGCGGTGTCCCTGTTTGCGGTGTTGGTCGACCGCCGCGCCCTGTCGCTTCGTGTGATTGCCGTGGCAGCCCTCGTCACGCTGGCTCTTTCGCCGGAGGCGGTGATGGAGCCGGGCGCGCAGATGTCCTTTGCCGCCGTGGTGGCGCTGATGGCCGGGCTGGAAGCTTGGCGTGCCCGACGGAGCGAAGCTGCGGACGGCGGCGATGTCAGCTTGCTGGCTCGCACCGTGCGCCGGTTCGCGCTCTGGCTGGTGGCGGCGCTGGCGGCGACCGTGGTAGCTGGCCTCGCCACCTTGCCGATGGCTCTTTATCATTTCGGCCGTCTGGCACCGCTCGGCATGATCGCCAACCTCGTGACCGAGCCGCTGGTATCGTTTCTGATCATGCCGATGGCACTGATCGCCGCGTTGATGATGCCACTTGGCCTTGAGGGCATGCCGCTGACCGTCATGGGTGCCGGCATCGACACGATGATTGCCGTCGCCCGTGTCGTTGCCCAGTGGACGCCGGGTGGCGGTCTATATGGGCGCCCCATGGGCTGGACGATGCTCGCCGTCGTGGCGGGTGGCCTCTGGATCTGCCTGTGGCGCGGCCGTAAGCGCTGGTTCGGGCTTGTCCCGGTTCTCGTGGGTCTGGCCTTCGTCGGGGTCGGTTCTCCGCCGGCGCTGATCGTCGCCGGCGACGGCTCGCAGGTCCTCATGCGGCAGCAGAACGGGGTCTGGCACAAGATCGGCGGCAAAGACGGCTTCATGCTGGATGTCTGGATGGCCGCAGTCGGCCTCGACCCGAAGGAGGTTCAGTCGCTTGACCGCGATACGGCCTGTGACCAGGAGGCCTGCCTGCTGGAAGCTGCGGCTGGGCGTCCCTCCGTCTCGGTCATCAGCCGCCCCTTCGCCTTCGGCGATGACTGCGCCGCCGTTGCGATCGTGGTGTCGGGGTTGGAGGCGCCGCCCTGGTGTCGGCCGACCGGTGCACTTCTTGACGGCCGCCGGCTCGCCACGACCGGGACGCTCACCTTCGACATTGAGGTCAATGGTGCCGGCGCGTTCGACTTAAAGGAAACCGGCCGCGTGCTCGGCATCCCTCGCCGATCGTGGCTCGCTCCGATGCGGTGAACCGAGGGCAACCTGAGCTGAAGTAACATGGCGCCTAAAGCAATCGGACCGAAAAGTGGAATCCGGTTTTCGGAAAATCCGATGCGCTAACAAAGAACTAGATCGTCACCTTGCGTCCGTCAGCACCGTACACGACTCTTCATAATTTGGGTTTGGCTCGAGGTTTGTTTGGTGCGTTTCGGAGCCATGCGTCCGCAGCGCTTTTCGGGTCGTTGACGATCCAATTTCTGAGGGCGTCGAGACCGA